>Ga0163216_100042_pt1 | contig 440355 bp, 403 predicted proteins | sample SynspAceP_FD_167610 | JGI IMG/M metagenome (GOLD analysis project Ga0163216, IMG submission 167610) | Saline lake microbial communities from Ace Lake in Antarctica - Synechococcus sp. Ace-P (Illumina Assembly) | ecosystem: Environmental > Aquatic > Non-marine Saline and Alkaline > Saline ...
TCCCATGTGAGAGTAGGTCGTCGTCAAGCTTAAATTAAGAGAGCCCTGATAGCTAACGCTGTCAGGGCTTTTTTTTGGCTGAAGATAAATGATTGAGAGAAAGTATTTTGAGGTTAAGATATTTTTTGTATCACGAGTTGTTATTTATCGTTTCAAAGTTTGCAAGCAAATGTCGAAATTTTTCTCCTTGAATGGCAACGTGTCCGCGTAGTAATTGAGCTGCTTTGTCTGGATCCGCAAGCTCTAGTGCGGCCACAACTTGCTCATGCTCGGACATGGATTGAGGCATACGTCCTCTGACTTGAAGCTGAAGGCGACGATAAGGCTTTAACCTTTGGTGTAGCTGTTTGGTTTCCTGTTCTAAAAAGCGATTCCCTGATTGCTTATAAATGATCATGTGAAAAACTTCGTTAGCATAATAATAGGTATCGGCTTCTCCTGCCAACATTGCTGCTTTACACTTACTATTTGCTTCTCGTAGCTGTTGTAAGGCCTCTTCTGATATGCGTAATGCGGCCAGTCTGCCGCAGGAAGCCTCAAGTTCTGCCATCAGTTCAAATAGTTCAACCAATTCTACAGGGCTGTGCCTGCGAACAAAAACACCTCTTCGGTGTATTTGTTCTACCAACCCTGATTTACTTAACTTTTGTAGCGCCTCTCTAATAGGTGTTCGAGACACACCAAACTGACTAGATAGGCTGACTTCACTGAGCCGCTCTCCAATCTGGTAATCTCCCCGCAGGATAGATTCTTCTAACGCACTGGCAATAATGTCTGAATTTTTCATAGGTTTTAGTGTACCACAATGCATCAGAAGTGGAATAAATTGTATACAAGAATATCATTTCGTGTATCTTTATGGTCAAAGTGTATTACAAATAAGTCATTATTTATTCTAACACTTGTCTAAATAACTAAAAATTTATTTAGAAAAAATCTATGTAGTTCTCGATTCTCTAAAAAATAAAAATAAATTCCTAGGAGAAAAAAATGATCAATATCCTTTCAAAATCACTTATTGCATTAGCTTTATTGGGCGGCACAGGCGCCGCAAGCGCTGAAGAGCTAAGGTTATCCCATCAATGGTCAAATAACGATATTCGCCATCAAGTTGCTCAAATGGTTGCGGACGAAGTAAAGGCGGCAAATGTCGATTTGACAATCAGAATTTTCGGCTCCAAATCATTGTTTAAACCCCGTGAGCAGTATCGACCAGTTAGTCGAGGTCAGTTGGACATGACTTTGATTCCGCTTAGTTATGCTGGCGGTCAGCAGCCCGCTTACAACCTTACCTTGATGCCTGGATTGGTTAAAAACCATGACCATGCAGCTCGTTTGAGCGGGTCGCCTTTTATGAAGGCGATTGAGGCAAAAATGGCGGAAGATGATGTGATTGTTCTGGTTCATGGTTATTTAGCTGGCGGCTTTGCAGGTAAAGATGCATGTATTACTAAACCTGATGATGTCAAAGGTTTGCAAATGAGGGCGGCAGGGAAGTCCTTCGAACAAATGTTAGCTGGTGCTGGTGCTTCGATTGCCTCAATGGCGTCTTCAGAAATTTATAATGCGATGCAAACTGGTGTTCTTAATGGCGCAAATACGTCATCTTCATCATTCGTTTCCTATCGAATCTATGAACAATCTAAATGTTATACACCTGCAGCCGACGTCGCACTTTGGTTTATGTATCAACCTTTATTAATGAATAAAACGACGTTTGAAAACTTAAATAGTGAGCAACAAGCGGCGCTATTGGCAGCATCGAAAAAGGCTCAAGCCTTTTACTTGCTTGAAGCGAAAAAAGAAGACGCTGCATCGACAGAAGTATTCCGTAAAGCGGGTGTTGAGATTGCCGAAATGACACAGGATGATTTTGATCAATGGCGAGCTCTTGCTAAAGAAACATCATATAAAGCCTTTGTTGCTGATGTCCCTGATGGCCAAGCTTTGCTTGATTTAGCATTGGCGGTTGAATAGGGATTAAAAAAATGACGTTACCAAATCAATACTCTGAAGGTAACCAAGGGATACAGCATAAATTTATTTATGCTGTATCCTGGCTGTCGACCTTATCAGGCTGGCTGGCAGCGGTGATGATAGTTGCCGCTGTGGTTATTACTTGCCAGATGATTTTTGTTCGATCCATCCTCAATCTTTCTACGATCTGGCAAACAGAAGCCGTTGTCTATCTTATGATATCGGCTACCTTAATGGGGCTGCCTTATGTGCAGCTTCTACGAGGTCATGTCAATGTCGATCTTATCCCTATTTTGCTACCTGCATTTTTACGTAAATATCTTTATTTCCTCACACTCGTGTTATCGGTTTCGATTGTTCTTGTAATGGTCTTTTATGCCTTTGAGCATTGGCATCTAGCCTATGAGAGAAATTGGAGGTCAGATACCGTTTGGGGCATTAAATTATGGATTCCTTACCTGGCATTACCTGTGGGTTTTTTCTTACTTCTTCTTCAATTAGTTGCAGACTTTTCAGCTGTGCTGGTTGGTAAAGATACGCCGTTTGGCTTGGAGGACAAATAATGGATCCGTTAGTTTTAGGCGGAATAGTCGCCATAATGACTATTGTTGTTTTATTTTCAGGTGTGTCTGTCGCACTTGGTTTATTGATTGTGTCTGGCGGTTTTTTATTAGCGTTTGATGGTTTACGCTCTTTGGAGCTTTTGCCTGAAATATTTTTTGGTAAGCTTGATAGCTTTGCATTATTGTCCATTCCCATGTTTATTATCATGGGTTCTTCTATCGCTTCTACTCGAGCTGGAGCCGATTTATATGAAGCCCTAGAGCGTTGGTTAACACGTGTTCCTGGTGGTTTAGTTATATCCAATCTGGGTGCTTGTGCGCTTTTTGCCGCCATGTCTGGTTCTTCTCCTGCGACTTGTGCGGCGATAGGTAAGATGGGCATACCCGAAATGCGTAAACGAGGCTATCCTGACGGCGTTGCGGCTGGTTCTATTGCTGCGGGTGGTACGCTCGGCATCCTTATCCCTCCCTCTGTTACTATGATTGTTTATGGTATTGCGACAGAAACCTCAATTGGACGATTGTTTTTAGCCGGTGTTATGCCTGGTTTATTGTTGGTTTTTTTGTTTATGGCGTGGTCTTTGTATTCGACGTGGAAGTCTGGCAATAAGCAGTTATTGGTGGCGGGCAATTATAGTTGGCGGGAACGTTTTGAAATTTTGCCTCGTGTAGTGCCATTTTTAGTGATCATAGCTGGCGTTTTGTATGCTATGTATGGCGGAGTGGCAACACCATCTGAAACGGCGGCTGTTGGGGCATTGTTATGTCTAATTATTGCGGTAATTATTTATCGTTTATGGCACCCAAAGGATCTTTGGGTTGTGCTTCGCGACAGTACTCGTGAAAGTGTGATGATCTTATTTATCATTGCGGCCGCTGGTGTGTTCAGTTATATGCTTTCTAGCCTATATATTACCCAATCAATTGCTGAATGGATTGGTACCCTAGACGTTAATAGATGGGTATTGATGATAGCCGTGAATATTTTTCTATTAATTGCAGGTTTTTTCCTGCCTCCTGTCGCGGTTATTTTAATGTCTGCGCCAATTTTATTACCCATTATTACCACTGCTGGTTTTGATCCAATTTGGTTTGCTGTGGTATTAACCATTAATATGGAGATTGGTCTGATTAGCCCGCCCGTTGGGCTAAATTTGTATGTAATAAACGGCATTGCGCCTGATATTTCGTTGAAAACTATTCTGATGGGGTCTTTGCCCTATGTCGCCTGCATGATTCTCGCGATCGTCCTGTTGTGTTTGTTCCCAGGTATTGCAACTTGGTTACCGAATGCCGTTATGGGAGCAAGTGTATGAGTATGATGATGGAGTTATTAAATAGTATTTTTGATCGACGTTATCGACCTCTAGCAAAAGATAAGGCTGAGGACAGTTCCATTATTACCTTGGCTGATAAGTTGATCGGAACGGCCGGAGAATCTTCAGGTATTACCTTAGCAACACAAGTCCTTGACCGTTTTGATACTTTAAATGATGTGGATAAACTGGCTTTCTTTCATCATCTAGCTGACAACATGGATATTGATTATATCGTCGTTGAGAAGGCACTAGGGGCATACAAAGAACAACCATCTAAAAAGACATATTTTGATTACATGGCGGCCGCTGAACCTAGGCGACAAGAACTGATAAGACGCTTAAACCAAGTGGTAGGCGCCACAGGAAAGCTTGTTAATATGCGTGCTGATTTGCTTAGGCTGAAGGAAAAGTCAGATACTCTTGCGGCATTAGATTTAGATTTTCGGCATTTGTTTGTTTCATGGTTCAATCGTGGTTTTTTAGTATTGCGTCCGATTAATTGGGAAACGCCTGCGCATATATTGGAAAAAATTATTGCTTATGAAGCGGTTCACGCTATAGATAGTTGGGACGACTTACGTCGTCGCATGCAGCCAGAAGATCGTTGCTGCTTTGCTTTCTTTCATCTTTCTATGCCCGATGAGCCTTTAATTTTTGTTGAAGTAGCCTTAACTCAGGGTATTGCAAATTCTGTTCAGTCTGTTTTATCTGATAATCGCCAAGAGATATCGGTAGATGAGGCTGATACTGCAGTTTTCTATTCTATTTCAAATTGCCAGCAAGGACTGAATAGTATTTCGTTTGGTAATTCTCTTATTAAGCAGGTTGTTGCGGATTTGTCTTCAAGGTTTAGTAACCTGAAAAGCTTCGTCACTCTATCGCCTATCCCTAGTCTAAAAACATGGATTCAGAAAAAAGGAATTAATACGACACAGGCGCCATTTAGCGATATGAGATCGTTAGCCGCTCATTATTTACTTAATGAAAAATCCCAAAATGGCAAACCTCTTGATCCTGTAGCGCGTTTTCATTTGGGCAACGGAGCTAAAATACACGCAATTCATAATGACGCTGATTTATCTACTAAAGGGCTTAGTCAATCGGGTGGTGCAATGGTGAATTACCTATATGAACTGAAACATGTGTCTGAGAACCATGAAAAGTTTGCCGCAACAGGGTGCATCTCTGCAGGTCAAGATATTCATAAACTAGGTGAACATTTATCTCCGTTACTAAGGGAAAAAAACAATGTCTAATCCACTTTATGATGGTTTGTTTGCCGTCCATAAGGGCAAACAAACGACTTTTATTTTTGATTCCTTAAATAACATAAATGTCTCGTATGATGCTTTTTTAAAGCAAGCGTCACAATATGCGAATGTGATTACCCAGCAGGGGTTGCAGCCGGGGGACTGTCTTGCTGCACAAGTAGGTAAATCTGTTTCTACGTTAGCTTTGTATGCTGCATGTGTTCAGGCTGGCGTCGTCTATTTACCACTTAATACAGCGTATACTTTTTCAGAAATTGAGTACTTTGTTAAAGATTCAGAAGCTAAGTTAATAGTATGTAGTCCTGAATCAGAGAAAGGCATGGGGGTTATTGCTGCGCAGTATACCGCCCGGCTTATGACTCAATCAGATGATGGTTTGTCTGGTAGCTTGTTTCATGCTTCTCAAGGAGTACCAACAGAATTCTCTACGGTAGATCGTACTCATGATGATATTGCGTCGTTTCTGTATACCTCAGGGACGACGGGGCGTTCAAAAGGCGCTATGTTGACTCAGCAAAACTTGTTGTCGAATTGTGAAGTATTGAAAGAGGTATGGGAATTTACTGAAGACGATGTTCTGCTTCATGCTTTGCCGATATTTCATATTCATGGTTTATTTGTGGCAGTCAATATAGCATTAAAGTCGGGTGCGAAAATCCTTCTAGAACCGAGCTTTAACCTTGATCGTGTCATCGCGTTATTACCCAACGTCACTACTTTGATGGGAGTGCCGACTTTTTATACCAGACTATTAAGTGATGAACGGTTTAATCGTGATCTTACAAAGAATATGCGTTTGTTTGTGTCTGGTTCTGCCCCATTATTGCCTGAGACCCATATTCAGTTTGAGCAGCGTACAGGTCATCGTATTTTGGAACGATACGGCATGACAGAAACCAACATGAACACCTCGAATCCTTATCATGGTGAACGTCGTGCTGGTACGGTCGGTTTCCCATTGCCAAATGTAGAGTTAAAAATTACCGATCCAACAACAGGTGAAACTTTGCCTAATGGAGATATCGGCCAGATCGAAGTGCGTGGACCTAATGTTTTTAAAGGCTACTGGAATATGCCTGAAAAAACGGCGGAAGAATTGCGCCCCAATGGTTTTTTTATTACCGGTGACTTGGGGCTGATTGATAAAGATGGCTATGTCAGTATTGTAGGCAGAAATAAAGACCTGATTATTTCAGGTGGCTACAATATTTATCCAAAAGAGATTGAGTTAATACTGGATGAGCAAGTTGGGGTATTGGAAAGTGCGGTAATAGGTGTTCCACATCCAGACTTTGGTGAAACAGTGGTTGGAGTGTTAGTAGCTAATGGTGATTTACTTGATCTTGAGAAAATTCAGCTGGCAATCAAAGATAGTCTTGCTAGGTTTAAACATCCTCGACAGCTTGTGGTTATTAATGCTTTACCAAGAAATACCATGGGAAAAGTTCAGAAAAACATTTTGCGTGAAGAGTATAAACAACTGTTTAAGTAGAGTGGCTAGAGGATTCAAGGATGAAGTTTTTTAGGTTGCCAAGATAACTTTCATCCACCGAGTTGAACATTTAAAAGCCGTAAATGCGGCTTTTAAATTATTCTAAATATTAATAACTTAGGCATTTTTCCACTTCATTCGCGGCACCTAAAATAACCGCCACACGTTGGTGTATGGCATCTGGTTGAATGTCTAGAATGCGTTGGGTGTGTGTATGCGCTTTACCACCGGCTTGTTCTAGTAACATTGCCATAGGATTTGCTTCGTACATAAGGCGCAATTTACCTGCTTTAGAAGGGTCTTTTTTGTCCCAAGGGTAAATAAAGATGCCACCACGACAAAGGATGCGATGGACGTCACCCACCATAGCTGCAACCCAGCGCATATTGAAGTTTTTATCACGGTCGCCTTCCTTCCCTTTCACTAGGTCATTCACATAGTGCTGCATACTTGGAGACCAGAAACGTTGGTTAGACATGTTGATGGCGAACTCTTGAGTCTCTTTTGCGACCTGAATTCTCTCATGCGTCAGTGTGAATACATGTTTTGTTGGATCATAAGTAAACATGTTAACGCCATCGCCCGTGGTGAGGACTAGCATTGTGGATGGGCCGTAGAGAACGTAACCGGCAGCGACTTGCTCTTTTCCAGGAATTAGAAAGTCTGCTTCTGTCGCAGGTTCTTTACCAATTTGACGATAAACCGAGAAGATGGTGCCGACCATGGCATTGATGTCGATATTCGAGGAGCCATCTAACGGGTCAAATGCAATGAAATATTCCCCATCTGTGTTGGCTGGTACTATGTAGTCTTCTTCTTCTGAAGCAATTGCTCGAACCGCAGGGCAAGCTATCAGCGCTTCCTTCAGCATGTCGTTAGAAATAACATCGAGTTTTTTTTGTTCTTCACCTTGAACGTTTTCATTACCAGCCATACCTAGAATGCCAGCTAGAGAGCCTTGTTTTAGCGCATCTGAAATGGCGATACAGGTGTCTGTTGTGACGGCTAAAACGGACTGTAATGTTTTCGGGGTCGAACTGGATGCTAAAACATCAGGTAGGTTTTGCATGATTTGGCATTTCCTTATTATTTGAAGTGGTTGAAATTATGCCACTCTAGACTCTAAGTGTCAGCCAAGGTGGTGTGATGAGGATAAAATAAATAGGGAAAGCGAGTATTTTCAGATAGTCTACGAAAAATGCTAAGAGGAATGACTATGTCTGCGTTTTTAATACACAATTTAGAACTCGATGGTAAAGGTGGAGCAAGTGTATTGTCCGCAACGGATTTACCTACTTCCCTTCCTATTCATGGTTGTCGGTGGGTGCATTTAGATTGCAGTGACGAAGAAGGGTACAACTGGCTGTCTAGTTTAGAAGGTATCCCTGAAACGGTAGTAGAAGCTCTGTTCGCCGAAGAAACACGTCCTCGTACGGTTAAAATGGGCAACGGCTTATTGGTGACGTTGCGCGGCGTGAATTTGAATCCAGAATCAAACCCTTCCGACATGGTTGCTTTGCGACTTTGGGTAACGCCGCATTTTATAATATCGAGTCGACGTCGTCGCTTATTATCCGTTCAAGACATCGTGAGAGACCTTGCGAGTAATGAAGGCCCGACGAGTACAGGAGACATTCTTTCAACACTAACGGAAACGCTGACAGGTCGTATGGCGAAGGTCATTAATGGACTGGAAGATGAACTGGCGGATCTGGAAGAAAGTATCGGTGAAGGAATTGAAGCGGGACAGCGCGACTCTCTGGTTCAGCGTCGTCTTGAAACAATTCGACTAAGACGTTTCTTAGTGCCTCAAAAAGAAGCGATTAATAAGTTGTATCAGGAATCCTTATCTTGGATGACAGCCGATCAGTCGGCCCAAATTCAAGAAGCGGCCAATGATATTACTCGCTATGTAGAGGGCTTAGAGTCACTGCGTGAGCGTTGCTTGCTTATGCAGGAAGAGTTCACCAACTTGCAAGCTGAAAAGATGAACGCCCGAATGTACGTGCTTTCCATTCTTTCTGGGATTTTTATGCCATTAGGGTTTTTGACAGGACTGTTTGGTATCAATATCGGAGGAATGCCTGGTACGGACAGCGGCGCGGCATTTTGGTTGTTTTGTACGGCTTTGGTGGTTTTAGGGGGTGGGCAGTTTATTCTGATGCGACGCAGTCGCTGGTTTTAGCGTGTCTAAACGATTCAAAGCCGCACCCTTAAGCGAGCGGCTCTGAATGCATTTACACTATCGCTTTAGCGTTTTAATGCCGTCTTTGGTTGCTAGCAATAAAACATCTGCAGAACGTTTTGCGAATAATCCATTTGTTACTACACCAACGATCCCATCAATGCTTTTCTCTAAAGCGATAGGGTCAAGAATGTCTAAATTGTAGACATCAAGTATGTAGTTGCCGTTATCAGTGACGACGCCTTCACGATAAACTGGATCTCCGCCCAGTTTTACTAATTCACGTGCCACATGCCCGCGAGCCATAGGAATGATTTCTACTGGTAATGGAAAGTCGCCTAATACCTTTACGAGTTTTGACTCGTCAGCAATACAAACAAACTCATCGCTGCATGCTGCGACGATTTTTTCACGGGTCAATGCCGCGCCACCGCCTTTGATGAGGTGCAAGTTGTCATTGGATTCATCTGCGCCGTCCACATAAACACGAATACTGTCGACGCTGTTTAAATCATAGACGGGAATGCCGTGTTTTTTCAGGCGTGCTGCAGACGCTTCAGAGCTTGCGACAGTCCCGTCAAAGATGCCTTTGTGCTTTGCCAATTCATCAATAAAGAGATTCGCCGTAGAACCTGTGCCAACACCGACAATCGTGTCGGCTTCTAACATAGGGAGAATATAATCAACGGCGGCTTTGGCAACCGCTTGCTTTAATTCGTCTTGAGTCATAGTGATTGTCGCCTTTTATTATGGTTTTGCTAGGGGCTGTATTATGGGACTTATTTCTAATGATAAGCCTCCTCTGATGGTGCGGATATTATAAGCACTTCAAGTCTTGATTGTTACCCTGTTGGATCATGTCAATGACGGATTTTATGCGATTTTTATGTGTTGATAGAGAGCATCGGTCTTTGCGTGAAGGGGGTTGAAAGGGTATATTTCCTATTCGTTTTTTTTGACTAGCAAAGTCAGCGTAGGTGTCGTTAAGAATATCGCGTTGCCGATTTATATTCGTTTAGGAAGCACTATGCCCCATACCATGATCAAAAAAATTCTACAGGCGCGCGTTTATGACGTTGCCGTAGAAACACCATTGTCTCGAGCCAATCAGTTATCGACTCGATTAGGTAATGAGATTATTTTGAAACGAGAAGATTTACAGCCTGTTTTCTCTTTCAAGATTCGTGGGGCATACAATAAAATTTGTCAGCTAACACCTGAAGAACGTGCTCGTGGAGTGATTGCTGCATCAGCAGGAAATCATGCTCAAGGTTTGGCGTTGGCGGCAAAAAAGCTTGGCATCCAAGCAACGATTGTGATGCCAGCGACTACGCCAGAAGTGAAGGTCAACGCCGTGCGTAATCATGGCGCTGAAGTGGTTTTATTTGGTGATGCCTTTGATGAAGCGTCTGCAAAATCCCTTGAAATTATGGCGCAGACAGGTCAGGTCTATGTTCATCCATTTGATGATCTGGATACGATCGCAGGACAAGGCACAATTGGCATGGAAATCCTCCATCAACATGAAGGCAATATCGATGCTATTTTCATTCCCGTTGGTGGTGGTGGTTTAATCGCCGGTGTATCTGCCTACATCAAATATCTTCGTCCAGACATTAAGATTATCGGTGTTGAACCCGTCGATGCGGCTTGTTTAAAAGTTGCCTTGGAAAACGGTAAGCCGACTCGCTTGGCGCAAGTCGGTATTTTTGCCGAAGGGGTCGCCGTAGCGGAAATTGGTAAACATACCTTTGCGATCGCTAAAGATACGGTTGATGAAGTGATTACCGTTACTACCGATGAAATGTGCGCGGCGATAAAAGACATCTACGATGATACTCGTGCGATTACTGAACCAGCAGGCGCATGTGCCTTAGCGGGTTTGAAAAAATACATTGAGCGAGAAGACGCGAAAGGCCAAACATTGATTGCCATCAATAGTGGTGCGAACGTGAACTTTGATCGCCTTCGCCATGTATCTGAGCGGGCGGAACTAGGCGAAAAGCGTGAAGCGATTATTGCCGTAAAAATTCCAGAACACCCTGGCAGTTTTAAAGATTTTTGTCAGGCGTTGGTTGGTCGAAACATTACCGAATTTAACTACCGCTATGGTGATGATCAACAAGCGGTAATTTTTGTCGGCGTGGCGTTAGGTGGCAGCCCGCACAGCCGAAAAGAGTTGTTAGAAGATCTAAAAGACTACGAAATTACGGACTTAACCGATGACGAAACCTCGAAGGTTCATGTTCGTCATATGATTGGCGGGCATTTACGCAGCGACAAAGGCGAATTGCTTTATAGTTTTGAGTTTCCAGAACGTCCTGGTGCGTTGTTGAAATTCTTAAATACGCTGGGTGGACAATGGAATATCTCCATGTTCCATTATCGCAATCATGGCGATGCCTACGGCCGAGTCTTAGTTGGTTTACAGGCGGTTGGTGAAGAAGCCGATGTGACGCATTTTTTAGATGAACTTGGTTATCCTTATCAGGACGAAAATAACAACGAAGCTTGCAAGCTGTTCTTTCGCTAAAAGTACGAAAGTCAGTTATCATTAGCGCAACTATTTTCTTGAATTCAGCCCTCTGATTGTTACCGATCAGAGGGCTGTGTGATTCTGACATGTCGCCATCATTGGGGGCCTGTTTACTGTTTAAAGGTCTTCTTAGTGAATATTCAAACTCTTCTTAATCTACGTATTCAGGCGGCGATGGTTGCCGCTGGTGCGTCTGATACGGCGCCAGCGTTAGTGCGCCAATCGGCGAAATCCCTCTTCGGTGATTACCAAGCCAATGGCATTATGGGCGCCGCGAAAGCGCTTAAAATGAACCCGCGTGATTTTGCTCACGCGACGTTGGATAAATTGGACTTATCAGACCTTGCCGATAAAGTGGAAATTGCCGGTCCGGGCTTTATTAACATTTTTTTGAAAAATGTTTTTTTGAGTAAAGAATTGGTGAAATTACGCACCAGCGAGCGTCTTGATGTAAACCCAGTTGAGGCACCAGAAACGGTTGTTGTGGATTATTCAGCACCAAACCTTGCCAAAGAAATGCATGTTGGTCATTTGCGCTCAACGGTTATTGGTGATGCCGTTGTCCGCACGCTGGAGTTCTTGGGTCATCACGTTGTCCGTCAAAACCACGTAGGCGATTGGGGTACTCAATTCGGTATGTTGTTGGCGTACATGGAACGTTTGCGTGCTGAGAATACCAAAATCAGCATGGCGCTTGCGGATCTTGAAACCTTCTATCGTGCGGCTAAAACTTGCTTTGACGAGGATGAAGCCTTCGCGGCTCGTGCTCGTGAATTGGTCGTTGCTTTGCAGTCTGGCGATGAAGAATGCTTGGTGCTTTGGGATGAGTTTATTAATATCTCTATGACTCACTGTGAAGAAACTTACAAAATGTTAGGTGTTTCTTTAGAACGTCAGCACGTGATGCCAGAAAGTGCTTATAACGATGACTTACAGAACGTTATCAATGAGTTAAAAGATCAAGGCTTGCTGCAAGAATCCAATGGTGCTCAGTGTGTTTTCATGGAAGAGTTCGCCAATAAAGAAGGCGAGATTACACCAATTATCGTACAAAAAACGGGTGGCGGCTTCTTGTATGCCACAACAGATTTAGCGGCGGTGCGTTTCCGTCAACATGCCTTGAATGCCAATCGTGTGTTGTATTTTGTTGATGCACGCCAGTCTTTGCATTTCCAACAAATTTTCACCTTGTCTCGCAAAGCGGGCTTTGTGAAACCAGAAACACAACTTGAACACATGCCTTTTGGCACCGTGATGGGTAGTGATGGGAGACCTTTTAAAACTCGTTCCGGTGGCGTAGCGAAATTGTCAGACTTATTGGAAGAAGCGCAAGAGCGTGCTTATCAATTGGTGGCCGACAAAAATCCAGACATGGGCGAAGAGGAATTGCGTAACATTGGCCGCGTTGTTGGCATTGCATCGGTTAAGTACGCGGATTTGTCAAAAAACCGTACCAGCGATTACGTGTTCAATTGGGATACTATGCTGAGCTTTGAAGGCAACACAGCGCCTTACCTGTTATACGCATATTCTCGCGTAGCAAGCATTGTTAAGCGTTCTGAGATCGATGGCGCAAATTTAGCGGGCGACATCGAGATTGAAGCACCACAAGAGCGAGCTTTAGCGATGAAGCTATGCCAGTTTGAAGAAGCTATTCAACAAGTTGCTAACGACGGTATGCCGCACTTCTTATGCGCCTACTTGTACGATTTAGCGGGCACCTTCATGAGTTTCTACGAGGCTTGTCCTATTTTGAATGCCGAAGATGATGTGAAAAACAGTCGTCTACAATTGGCATTGAATACGGCGTCAACCTTAAAACAAGGTTTGTCTTTATTAGGGATTGAAACTTTAGAGCGCATGTAATGTTGGCTTGAATGTTGTTTGATTAATAAACGAAAGGCGCTTTCTTCTCGGAACAGCGCCTTTTTAATAGATAGAAAAACGCGTTAAAAGAGGCGAAAGAATGGCATGAAAATTTATATCGCGTACACCGGTGGCACGATTGGTATGGTACCGTCTGACAATGGGCTTGTGCCTGATGAAGCCTTTGCAGAGCAGCTGGCTCAACAGTTGGGTGTTTCCAACGAGATTACTCATGACTTTGTCATCCAACGTTATGAGCATTTAATTGATTCATCGAATGCGACACCGAAAGATTGGCAGACGATTGCTAGCGACATACAAAGCAAATGGCAGGCGTTTGATGCGTTTATTGTATTACATGGAACGGACACCATGGCTTATACCGCGGCGGCCTTGTCTTTTATGTTTGCTCATAGTGATAAGCCGATTATTGTCACTGGTTCGCAAGTGCCTATGTACAAAGTTCGAAGTGACGCCATGATCAATGTCATGGGCGCTATTTCTGCCTGTGAAGCGTCAGTCTATGAAAAAGCCGTGAACGGCGTGTTCCTATTCTTTGCCGGTCGATTGATAGAAGGCGATCGAGCTCACAAAGCGCACACCAGTGACTGGCAAGCCTTTAATTCGCCACACCAACCAGAGCGTGGCGTGTTAGGCATTGACTGGCGCTGGCGTGATGCTGACCTGACGCATCAACGGATGACGATTCAAATTCCAGAGATGGAAGAAAGTGCAGTGACGATTCTGCCTGTTTTCCCCGGTGTGCAAGCGGAACATTGGCAAGGCTTATTAAATGAAAACGTCAAAGGTGCGGTGTTATTGAGTTATGGTGCGGGCAACGCACCAGACAAAAACACGGCGCTTCTGGCGCTTTTAAACGCCGCCACAAGCCGAGACGTAGTGATTGTGAATGTTAGCCAGTGTGGCGCAGGAAGAGTAGCTGCAGGTGCTTATGCGGCGGGTTCGGCATTGGTTCAAGCAGGCGTTATTTCTGGTGAAGACATGACCTATGAGGCAGCGTTTGTGAAATTGCATTTTCTAATTGGGTTAGGGTTAAGTGCTGAGGAAATAAAAGCTATTTTTTGAGTTATTTTAGTTTGGTGTGACGTTTTCTGTTCTTACTTAAAAGGGAATTTAAATGGCGTTTTTGTATGTGCTTTTAGTCGTTATTTGGTCGACGGGGTTTATTACCGGAAAACTCATCGTCGGTCTTATCGATCCTAACGTGTACTTGGGTATTCGCTTCTTTTGCGCTGGTTTGCTTTTCCTCGCCATTGCCTTGGTGCAGCGTCGACATTTTCCTAAGTGGAAAGAGCTGCCTAAACACATTATCGCTGGCATGCTGATGAATGGCTTCTATCTTGGCTTCGCTTATGTCGCCATCGCCAAAGGTTTGCCTGCAGGTATCATGGCGCTGATAGGTGCCTTACAACCGGCTTTAGTCACTTTGCTTGCCTTCTTAATAATAAAAGAGAAAACGTCGTTCAAAGGCATTGTCGGTATGCTGATTGGCATGGTCGGTTTAATGTTGGTGGTGAGCCCCGCCTTAGAGCTGGATATGAATCACGGCGGTGTGTCCTTATTTACCTTTGCTTTGGCTTGCTCGGCTATATTCGCTCTGTCTCTTGGGGTGACCTATCAAAAAATGTCGATATCATCCTCGGATATTTTCAGCTCAATGGCGATACAAAATCTCGCCGCCAGTGTGGTGTCTTTTGGTTTTGTGCTTATTTTAGGTGAAAGCCTTTTTCGCGTGCAGCTGGAGTCGGTCTTACTGATGTTTTGGGGCGTGATTGTATTGTCCGGCGGCGGCGTATTTTTAATGGTGTGGTTGCTGAGAAAAGTCAAAGCCTCGCAAGTCTCAACCGTCTTATTACTAGCGCCACCTTTGGCGGCGATAGAAAGTTATTTCTTATTCACAGAGTCCATGACAACGATTCAGATCGTCGGCTTTGTGGTGACTATCACTGGGGTGTATTTGAGTCGAACTAAAGCCAATAAGGAATAATCACATCACACTGGCAGAAAATAACCATGATGCAAAATGTAGATTACTTTTTAGCGAGTAAATTCAATCTTGCTTCGGCTCTATCAATTAAGGTGCCGAAACGTTCGAGTTCATCGACGTGATGATCGAATTCAATTTTGCTGGGCAGAAGTTGACTGTTGGTTTGTAGGTGGTGGACCAGTTGTATTCTGGTATTGGTGGTGAATTCTTTGCTCCAAGACCATTGCATGCGCAGCAGGCGAGCTAAAGCAGAAGCTGGCAAATCTCCGATGTAATCCGCCAGTAATCCTTCCCAATCGAGTTCAAAATTCTCCATGACTTTATGCAAGGTCATCAAAGCTTGTGCGTTGCCTTGGATGCGTAGGTCTCCATCAAAAAAACCATCGCCTTCAAGCAATTTTCGATACGCGTTACTTGGGCCTTGAACAAGCGTATCAAGGCGTGGGTCCAGCTCTATTTCGTCTAGACTTTCTGGACGATGCAGCATGACGCCTTGTTCGAGAATATGAATTTGTAATATGAACGAAAAATCTTCTACAAAGAGAAAGACTTGTTGTCCTGCTAATTTATTCAGGCGATGTTGAGAAGGCAGATCCTGCTTAAGCGCTAGGTTGATAGCATTTTCAATGGCGCTGATGGCGGACAAGCTGAGTGAACCCATAGAGATCTTCCCGGTGATTAATGATAAAAGCTAAAGCTGATGGATTTGTATCACCGAAGTGTCACGCGTCTGGCCTTCTTTTTCAAGGCGGTCTAGGTACATTTGCCAGAGTTCGTCATGATTCTGGCCGATATTATAAAGATAGTCCCAAGAGTAAAGACCGGTGTCGTGGCCGTCGTCGAAGGATATTTTTAGCGCGTAGTTACCAGCGCCTTCGACGTTACTAATGGCGACGTCTTTTTTACCAAACTGCAGAATCGGCATTTGCATACCGTGTCCGCGAACTTCTGCAGACGGAGAGTGAATTCGTAAATACTCGGCGCTTAGACGAAACGCTTGACCATCGGCGAACGTTAGCGCCAACTCACGAGATTGCTTATGGTAGTGAATTTTTGTCGGCGCAGGCGTTGCCATGGTGCAGATTTCCTTTTTTAAAGTGTAGACACCTTCAGTGAAAGCGTCGTGTTACTCATTACAAAATGTATTTGCTCAAGTCTTCATTCTTAACGATTTCGCCCAGCTGCTCATCAACATACGCGGCTGTTATTTCGATGGTTTGATCGTCAGGCATGTCGCTGGCGGAATAAGACACTTCCTCTAGTAAACGTTCCAGCACAGTGTGTAAGCGACGCGCACCGATGTTCTCTGTACGTTCGTTCACCTGAAAAGCAATCTCAGCAATCCGCTGAATGCCTTCTTCGGTAAAGTTGAGGTTGATATTTTCTGTCTTCGCTAGAGCAACATACTGTTTAGTGAGAGACGCGCTTGGTTCAACCAAAATGCGTTTAAAATCGTCTACCGTCAAGGCATCCAGTTCCACGCGAATGGGCAAACGACCTTGCAGCTCAGGAATCAAATCTGATGGTTTAGACAGATGAAAAGCACCGGAAGCAATGAATAAAATGTGATCCGTTTTGATCATGCCGTATTTTGTGCTGACGGTACAACCTTCAATCAAAGGCAATAGATCACGCTGAACGCCTTCGCGCGATACTTCACCGCCTGAGCGTTCAGAGCTTTTTGCGACTTTGTCTATTTCGTCTAAGAAAACGATGCCGTTTTGTTCTACCGCGTACACCGCACGAGCTTTCAGTTCTTCTTCATTGACCAGTTTAGCCGCTTCTTCATCTCGGACTTGGCGTAAAGCTTCTTTTACCTTCAATTTACGTTTTTTGGTTTTTTGCGATCCAAAGCTTGAAAACATGTTTTGCAACTGGCTGGTCATTTCTTCCATGCCTGGCGGCGTCATAATTTCGACACCCATTGGTGAGTCAGCAACGTCGATGTCGATTTCTTTGTCGTCCAATTGACCTTCGCGTAATTTTTTACGGAAAGTTTGACGTGTGCTGCTGTCTTCTAACTCTGGATCTCCGCCACGAGCTGGCGGTAATAAAACGTCAAGGATGCGATCTTCGGCAGCGTCTTCGGCTTTATGGCGCAGCTTATCCGTTTCTTGTTCGCGAAGCATTTTGATGGCCATTTCGACCAAATCACGAATAATGGATTCTACGTCGCGACCAACATAGCCCACTTCGGTGAATTTTGTGGCTTCAATTTTGATGAACGGCGCGTTGGATAGCTTGGCTAAACGGCGAGCGATTTCGGTTTTACCCACGCCCGTCGGCCCTATCATTAGAATGTTTTTTGGCGTAATTTCGGCGCGCATCTCTTCAGGAAGTTGCATGCGACGCCAGCGGTTACGCAGCGCAATGGCCACGGCTCGTTTTGCTTTTTGTTGGCCAATAATGTGTTTGTCTAAGGCGTTAACCGTCTCTCTTGGGGTCATGCTGCTCATTATCAATTCTCTTCTATTCTTGAATGATGTAGTGGATCGCGTATCGGCCTTGGGTTAGGCGGATTGGTCTTCAAGTTGTGGCTCAATCGCGATTTCTTCAATGGTTAAACTGTGATTGGTGAAGACACAAATATCCGCGGCAATGTTGAGACTTTTCTCAACGATTTCTTTGGCCGATAGATCTGTGTTGTCGATCAGAGCGCGAGCTGCCGCTTCTGCGAAGTTACCGCCAGAGCCGATGGCAAGTGCGCCGTGTTGAGGTTCAACGACATCACCTGTACCAGTGATGATTAAGGTGCTGTCTTTGTTAGCGACAATAAGCATGGCTTCTAATTTGCGCAGAGCTCTGTCTGAACGCCAGTCTTTAGCAAGGTCAACCGCGGCACGAACAAGATGCCCTTGGTGTTTTTCGAGTTGGCCTTCGAATCGTTCGAATAGGGTGAAGGCATCGGCTGTGCCGCCGGCGAAGCCTGCAATCACTTCTCCACGATATAAGCGACGCACTTTTCGAGCATTGCCTTTCATCACGGTGTTGCCTAAAGAAACTTGTCCATCGCCGCCTACGACGACTTGGTTGCCTTTACGTACAGTAAGAATCGTTGTCATGGTCTACTCCAGTTTCGATTCTAATAAAATGGGGGCGAGCGAGAGGATTTCAAGCAATGATTGCATACAAGAGACGCTTTCACTTTATGTATGCAATATAGCCGCATATCTGAAGGGGACTATTGCTCTTTTTTGACTTTATAAGAGTAGGGCGATATTTCCATCGAAACGAGTTTGTCTTCAGCCCGATTCATTTTGGAACGCGATTCATAAGGGCCAAGAGTAACACGGTACCAAGGTTGCTCGCCTTTGCCGATGGTCTTGCGAACATTGGCTTCGACTAAGCCCGATATGATTAGCCTCGCTCTCATGCGGTCGGCGTCTTCTGGACTGCGAAAAGAAGCGGCTTGTAGCATGTAATAAAAATCTTGTTCGCCGCGAGGTGTTGACTGGTAAGCGTCAACATGACTGGTATCGACTTCGCTGTCCTGCAGTATTTGATAAAATTCAAACGTGTCTTTTTTAGGTACTGGTTTTATTTTCACTTCTTTGGGTGTGATTTTAATTTCTTTAGGCAGCGGTTTTACTACGGCTTTGATTTTTTCGATTGGCTTAGATTTGGGTGTTGGCGCAACTTGATTGAGTTGCGTTAATCCGTAAATAAAGGCCACAAGAATAGCGGGGACTAAAAGCCATAACCACCAAGCGGTTTTGCGTTTCGGCGGCGGAGGTGAACGTCGAGTCGCGCCTTTTCTGGGACGACTTCCTTTTGCTGCTATTTGCATGGGATTAAACATAATTAGGGCTTTTGGCTTTTTTAAATATTAGACGTCAATTACGACGCGCTCATTATGCTTGCTAGATCAGTAAGTTTCCAGTGGATCGACGTCGATTGCGAAACGAATTTTATGCTGCCTTGTGGATTGTTCTAACCAATCTGTCATCATTTGGGTCGCTTGATGTAAAGGCGCACGATGAGCAGATTTGATGGAAATAAGTGCTCGGTGCTGGCCTGCTTTACGAACAATGATTGCCGCGTAAGGGCCAACCAGGTAAACGTCTTTTGCAAAGAGGGGTTCAAGGTCATTGCGCATCGCAGACAAAAGCTGCATAGCTTCTTGTTCATTGCCGGATTCAGCTCGTACGATGACTTGATGGTAAAAGGGCGGTAACGAGAGCGATTTTCGCTCTGCTAATCCATCAATGGCAAAGTGTTCGTAACCCAAGTTGCACAAACATTCGATCGCGGCATGATCTGGATGGTAGGTTTGCAGCAAAACATGCCCCGGTTTTTTTGCGCGCCCTGCGCGCCCAGAGACTTGTGTTACAAGTTGAGCAGTGCGTTCCATACCTCTAAAGTCTGAGGAAAACAGCCCTGCGTCAGCGTCCATAATGACGACTAAAGTAACGTTCGGAAAATGGTGACCTTTCGCCAGCATTTGTGTGCCAATTAGAATGGCTTGGTCATGCTCATGGATTTTTTGGGTCAGCTTTGCCATCGCGGACTTGCGCTGAGTGCTGTCTCGGTCAATTCGTAAAATGGGCACGTCTTTAAAAAGGGTGCTGAGTTGAGTTTCAACCTGCTCGGTGCCTTCGCCCACGGTAAACAGTTCTTCTGACTGACATTCTGGACACGTGTGTAGCAAGGCTTTTTGCGTATCGCAATGATGGCAATGCAGTTTGTTGGCGCGTTTGTGGACAGTGAGATTGACATCACAGTGATCGCAGGCCGCAATCCAGCCGCATTGATGACACATTAACGTCGGCGCGTAACCGCGCCGGTTTAAGAATATCAATACTTGTTCTTTGCGATCTAAGCACAGTTTGATACTAGCAAGGGCGTGTTCGCTAAAGCCGTGAATCAAGGTTTTTCCTCGAAGATCCACTCGTTCCATTTCTGGAATGTGCGCATTGCCCGCTCGCTTACGAAGTTTAAGCCAAGTGAATTTCTTTTGAAGCGCATTGGTTAGGCTTTCGTAGGACGGTGTGGCCGATGCTAATAAGACAGGAATGTCTAAGCTTTGCGCGCGTTTAATCGCGAGATCCCGAGCGTGATAGCGAAAGCCTTCGTGTTGTTTGTAAGAGGTGTCGTGTTCCTCGTCTATCACGATGAGCCCAAGATTTGGTGCAGGAATAAACGCCGCAGAACGCGTGCCGATGATGATTTTTGCATGACCGCTGGCGGCCAATAACCAAGCATCTAGGCGCTCTCGATCACTCATGTTGGAGTGCATCAGTACAATGTCGGTATTGAAGCGTATTTCAAAGCGCTTCAATGTTTGAGGCGTCAGACCAATTTCTGGCACCATCACGAGAATTTGCTTTCCCTCTTCTATGAGGCGTTCCATGACCCGTAAAAACACTTCGGTTTTGCCGCTGCCCGTTACACCATCTAATAATGCAACATTAAAATGATGACGCGAGTCTAATAACTCTTCTGTGGCAATCGCTTGTTCTGGGTTTAGCGTAGGAGGTACTTGAGTTTGGTGGGCGTGTTTTTCACCACCTTTATTAAAGGAGCGAGGCTCTCTTCGGAGTAAGCCTTTTTCTTCTAAGCTTTTCCCGGCAGCAGGGGCAAGATCTAGAACCGATGCAGCATGTTGGCTCAAGCCATGCGGGTGTTGTTGAACGGCTTTAAGAAAGTCTTGCTGTCGAGGCGCTCGACTGAGTTGGTCAAGAGGGAGCTTTTGCCCTTCTGGTGTCGTCAGCCACCAATTTTCTGTGCGGAACTCAGCGTTCTCGCCTTTTCGTAACAGTACTGGTAAGGCATGAAAAATCACATCCCCAATAGGGTGATGATAATAACGCGCGGCCCATTCGCACAATGCCATGAGTTCTTTTGTGATGACGGGGCTTTCATCATGCAATGACGTGAGAGGTTTGACTTGCGCTGGATCCCAGTCGCTGGTCTCGCTTAAGGCGACAATAACACCAAGGCGGGTGCTCTTTCCGAAAGGTACTTTAATCCGCATGCCTGGTTTTAGCTCGTGTCTTAATGCGATGGCTTTCGGTACTTTGTAGTCAAACAAAGTGCGCATCGGTACTGGTAAAGCGACTTTGATAAAAGGGTAAGGAGTAAGAAGCGCCTCGGACATGCGTTAGGTTAGACCTTGTTTAGTAAAGCAAAAATAGAGTATATCGACGAAGAATTAAGTGTACGTCAGAGTAGTGGTTCGGTGCGAGAGGCAATTTTATAAGAAAAGCATGATAAAAGGGTTGCTGATTAGGCAATAGACACCTAAAATACGCGATTCTTGGCACCACTGTACAATGTCTGTACAACGAAACGTGCGGTGCTTGGCGCGGCAATAGCCCATCTATATCGACCAAGTGGCGGCACACCAAACTTTAAGGTAAATACGATGAAAAATGATATCCACCCAACTTACTCTGCGCTTGTTGCTACTTGTACTTGTGGTAACACTCTGAATCTTAATTCAACTGCTGGTAAAGACATGCACCTTGATGTATGCAGCAACTGCCACCCATTCTACACAGGCCAACAAAAAATGTTGGATTCTGGTGGTCGTGTTGATCGCTTTAACAAGCGTTTCGGAGCACGTCGTACCGCCAAGTAATTGGTGGAATGACAGTGATTGCATTAAAAAAGCGCCAAGTTTTCTTGGCGCTTTTTTTGTTTTTGTCCCTTGCTGTTCAGGCAAGTGAACCGTGTGAAGCAACAGGCGAACTCGAAAAAGCGCGAATCAAGAGAGTAGTGGATGGCGACACCATACACCTTAGCGATGGTCGAAAAGTTCGATTAGTTGGCATTGACACGCCAGAGCTCGACCATAAAAAGGGTCAGCATGAGGCTTATGCCGTGGACGCGACAGACTTTTTACGCTCTCGTCTTGATCGCTTTGTGTACATTCAAAAAGCAAAAGATGAGCGTGATAGATACGGTCGCTATTTGTACTACCTTTTCGATAAAGATCGTATTTCATTAACGAGTCAGTTACTATCCGAAGGACTTGGTTATCGTATTGCTGTCCCTCCAAATCTGGCATATCAAGCATGTTTTGAGGCAGCTGAGAACTCAGCTCGCAATGCGCATAAGGGATTATGGCAGCAAACTTTGCAATGGCAGCCAAAAGCTGGATTTGCATTTTCTCGTGTCACCATCACTTCAATTACTCAGAACCGAGGCGGTTGGTGGCTAGAAACCAATCGTGATCTAGTGATCAATTTGCCACCCAACGTAACCGATTATTGGCCTGCCCAAAAAGTGTTTTATCTTGAAGGTAAGGAAATAGAAGTGCGAGGTTGGCAGCATCAAAGAAAAAGTCGACATTCAGAGTTTAAGTCTTGGGTTCTGTCGGTAAGACATCCCAATGATTTGCTTGAAATTAAAGCGTCTACCAATCGTTGATTGATAGAATATTCCTATGGTTTTGCACTTTTAAGTAATGAGTAGATCGTCTATTCTGATATATCAAAAAATATAAGGCGCCACTTTTGGAGCTCTCTAGGCTTTGGAACAAGGCGCTATTTGGCTACGATAAAACTAATTAATTACACCAAACAGACGGAAACATCATAATGGCAGAAGATATTAAGCAAGCTGCACTGGACTACCATGAGTATCCAGTACCTGGAAAAATGAGCTCTACTATTACTAAGCCAACGGCAACGGCACGTGACCTTGCTTTAGCTTACAGCCCAGGTGTGGCAGAACCTTGTCGTGAAATTGCAAAAGACCCAGAAGCCGCTTACCGTTACACAGGTAAAGGCAATCTAGTGGCTGTTATTTCTGATGGTTCGGCGATTCTTGGACTGGGTAACCTAGGTCCATTGGCTAGCAAACCCGTAATGGAAGGTAAAGGGTTGTTGTTTAAACGCTTTGCTGGCATTAATTCTGTTGATGTGGAAGTTGAATCTGAAAGCCCGCAAGCGTTTATCGATACCGTTGCTCGTATCGCAAACACCTACGGCGGTATCAACTTAGAAGACATTAAAGCGCCAGAGTGTTTTGAAATTGAACGTCAGTTGATCGAGCGTTGTTCTATCCCTGTTTTCCATGATGACCAACACGGTACAGCTATCGTAACGGCGGCTGGTCTATTGAATGCGCTGGAACTTCAAGGTAAAGACATTGCTGACGCGAAAATTGTTTGCCTAGGTGCAGGTGCAGCGGCAACGGCTTGTATGAAGCTGATTATTGCTTGTGGCGCACAGCGTGACAACATTTTCGTTCTTGACCGTAAGGGTGTTATTCATTCTGGTCGTGACGATTTGAATCAGTTTAAAGCGATGTTTGCGATTGATACTGATAAACGTACGTTGGACGATGCTATTGATGGTGCTGATGTTTTTATCGGTGTATCAGGTCCTGATCTTTTCTCTTCTGATCAGTTGGCTAAAATGGCGCCAAATCCAATCGTGTTTGCTTGTTCAAACCCTGATCCAGAAATCAATCCTGAATTGGCTCGTGCGACACGTGATGACTTGATCATGGCAACAGGCCGTTCTGATTACCCTAACCAAGTAAACAACGTACTTGGCTTTCCTTTCATCTTCCGTGGTGCTTTAGACGTTCGCGCGACTAAGATCAACGAAGAGATGAAAGTGGCAGCGGTTCATGCATTGAAAGATCTTGCGAAAGAAGAAGCGCCAGCCGATGTGGTTGAAGCGTACGGCGGTTTAGCATTGAGTTTCGGCAAAGAGTACATCTTGCCAAAACCAATGGACGCGCGTTTGCTAAACGTGGTTTCGGCGGCGGTTGCTAAAGCAGCGGTTGATTCTGGCGTTGCTATGCTTCCATACCCAGATTTTTACCCGCTTGAGAGTCTTGATCACTTCGGTGCTTAAGTAACATGCGTATTGTTTAAAAAGGCGATTCCTGAATAAGGTGTCGCCTTTTTTTATGAGTATTTTTATCATTCGTTAATAGGGAGTATTAGCATGAAAGTCGCAATATATTGTGGTTCCTCAGAGGGCAATTCACCTGATTACGTGAAGGGCGTGAAAACCTTGGGCGTATATCTTGCTAAGCAAGGCATTGATGTTGTCTATGGAGGTGGTAACGTCGGTTTAATGGGCGTTATTGCTAATGCGACATTACAAGCTGGTGGAAGAGTGATTGGCGTCATTCCTGCTCATCTTAAGTCAAAAGAAATTGCCCACCCAGGTTTAACTGAGCTTCATGAGGTTGCTAATATGCATGAGCGCAAGGCCAAGATGGCGGAATTAGCGGATGCTTTTGTGGCACTGCCTGGCGGCGTAGGAACGTTGGAAGAAATGTTTGAAATATGGACATGGGGTCAGTTAGGTTTACATGATAAACCTTGTGCTTTTTATAATATAAATGGTTTTTACGATCCGCTGTTCGCTATGGTAGATAGCATGCATCAAGCAGGATTTGTGAAGCAGTCTTATATAGATATGATCATTAAAGCGGAGGCCCCCGAGACATTAGTATCAGCATTTAAGACGTATAAAGCCCCGTCGCCTAAATGGTGTTAGAGACTTGAAAAACGTCAGGATGTAGACTGACGCTTTTTACAAGTCGTATGCTATAAGATCAAAAGAGGTTTTCGAGTGCGTTGTTTTCTTGTTTTTCTTCTTGAGACTCATTACCGCTATTATTGTTTAATGATGGCAAATTAAGGTCACGTTGTGGCGGTACGTGATCCTTTCTGAATATCTCAAAAATAGCATTTGATTGCCCCGGTAACGCACGTTCTCCTGTTTTGGGGTCGATTCGTACGGTTACCAAAGAAGACGGTTTTGGCACAAAATCAGGCGTTGTGTCTTTCAGCGCATCGCGCATGTAGTCAATCCATGGTGGTAGTGAGACTGAACCACCCCATTCGCCACGACCCAGAGGGGATGAATTATCAAAGCCACTCCAAACTGAGGTTACTAGGTTGCCATTAAAACCAGAAAACCAAGCGTCACGGCCATCATTGGTCGTCCCAGTTTTTCCTGCAATGTCATCGCGCTGAAGTACTCTAGCGCGTCGCCCAGTGCCGTATTTAATAACGTCACGCATCATGTCATAGACGATATAGTTTACTTCTGGGTCCAGTACTTGCGGGGCCACAGGTAGACTACGGATGCCTTTTGGTGTATTAAATAGCCCCATTTGAGGTTCGCCATCAGTGGTTTTTTCAAGCAGGGTGCAGGTTAAGCACACCGTGATAGGGTTGGCTTGGAATAAGGTCTGATTGTTTCTGTCTATAACGGTATTTATTAGGTACGGCTGTACTTGATACCCGCCATTAGAGAACACGGCGAAGCCCGTTGCTATTTGCAAAGGGGATAAGTTCGCACTGCCTAAAGACAAAGATAAGTTGTGCGGAAGTTCATTCGGATCAAACCCAAAGCGGCGTAAGAAATCGAGTGTTGGGCGAACTCCTAGCTCGTCCAGTAAGCGAACAGACACGATGTTTTGTGAGCGATAAAGCGCTTGGCGCAATCGTGTAGGCCCGTAAAACTTACCGCCATCATTGGTTGGACGCCATGCCGAAGCGAGGTTTGTATCATTAAAAACCACAGGTGCGTCATTGATAATACTTGCTGCGGTATAGCCTCTATCCAATGCACTAGCGTAAATAAAAGGTTTAAAATTCGACCCCGGCTGACGTTTAGATTGAGTGATTCGGTTGAATTTATTTTCATAAAAATTAAAACCACCTACTAGCGCCTGAATCGCACCGTCTTTGCTGTTTAGGGAGATTAACGCCGTTTGTACTTCTGGTTTTTGTGCTAACAACCATTCAAGATTATTGTCTGGACGTAAGCGAACAATGTCTCCAGGGACAAGGACATCTGCGACAGTCGTGGGTGATGGACCCTGTGAATCTTCACTGAGGTAGGGCCTTGCCCATTTTACTGCATCCCAGGACAAGGTGGCACGTTTGCCGTTTGCCAAACGCACATCAGCCGTGGTCTCTTGAATTGAGATGACAAGCGCCGTTTGCCAATCTTTTAATCCATCAATGTCTTGTAAGGCTTTTTCTTGTTCTTCTAGCGGTGCGTCAATCAGGTCGATGCGCGTTTCAATAGATCCCCGGTAACCGTGACGCATGTCGTAATTTAATACACCATCGAACACGGCGGCGTTGGCGGCTTTTTGTCTGCCTGCGTTGATTGTCGTGTAGACGGTCATGCCTGTACTATAAAGGTCATCTCCAAAGGTGCTATAAAGTTCTGAGCGGACCATTTCAGCGATGTAGCCAGCTTCTATGTCTGGCATGATACCGTGGTTTTTCGCGGTAATGGGGGCTTCAACTGCTGTTTGATAAGCGTATTTATCGATCATACCGAGTGACAGCATACGTTGCAGAATCCAGTTCCGACGGATCAGCGCACGAGAAGGGTTCACTACAGGATTAAAGCGAGATGGTGCTTTTGGTAGGCCGGCGATCATGGCCAGTTGAGCAAGGTCTAGCTCGTTTAGGTTTTTGCCGTAATAAACTTGTGCCGCGGCTTCGAATCCATACGCGCGATTCCCCAGGTAGATTTTGTTGACATAAAGCTCAAGAATTTCGTGTTTACTGAGTTCGCGCTCCATCTTTAGGGCAATAAAAATTTCAGTAAACTTCCGAATGTACGTTTGTTCGAATGACAAAAAATAGTTTCTGGCAACCTGCATGGTGATCGTACTACCACCACCTTGTTTTTGTCCGGTGGTGATCAATTGCATCACAGCTCGTCCTAAACCGAGAATATCGACACCTGGATGATGATAAAAATTGGTGTCTTCTGCCGCTAAAATAGCTTGTTCTAGACCTTGAGGAATTTCAGAGTAATTAATAGGGGTACGGCGTTGTTCACCAAACTCACCAATGAGTTGGTTATCCGCAGTGTAGATGCGTAATGGAATGCGTAACTCAATGTCTTTTAGTTCGGCAACAGTAGGAATGCGATCTTTGACCGTGTAATAAACTGCATACGTGATTCCAATTGCGCATAAGGCTCCAAAAAGCCCGAGGAAAAAGAGTATCTTGAATGTCTTAGCCATATAAGCCTAATTAATACTGGATGGAAAAATGGCATTATACCTAAGATGATCAAAGAATAGGCGGTTAACTTTGCATCAAATCGTGTTATCTTGTTAAAAATTGGCGCGCAAGCCAAACTGAAAACCATACTCTATTGCTTACTATTTCAAGGATGAATGATGAAGCTAATGCCTACCTATTCTGTGGCTGTCTATTCGGCTCAAAAATGTCTATATTTCGATTCTGCTGAGGCTGTCAGGTTTGCTGATTTGATGCCTGTAAGCGACGATACGATCCCTGATTCTCATCAATTAAAGTCGATTCAGCAAACCTTGTCGCTCGAGAGTGCGCCCAGTATGTCGCGAATAATTGTCTTAGTACCAGATAGTTGGCTGTCCGTATCGCAACATAGAATCGATCATCCTATCTCTTCTTCTCTATTGCCCTTGGCAGCGTTGAGCTACGCCGTAGAAACGACGTTTTCCCCGCCTGAAAGTGTGATGTTTAGCTATGTACAAGAGGCTTTACCAGCCAAACACACTCAACTTACCGTGTTCGCTTGCTCAAACGAGTGGGCACAGCAACTCCTTGAACCTTTTCAGCTGCTCGCTAAATCGTGTTGTATGATTCCGCAGGGGCAGTGGGTTGATAAGAAATCACGCGCTTACTCTTGGCTTCTGTGCACTCAATGTGCGCTGTCGCTTTATCAACCAGATAAAGAAAAACGAAAAAAGGCCAGACGTCTCTGGGGTTATTTATTGCTGCTGAGTTTATTGATTCATAGCGTTGCTTCTGTCTATTTTTGGACGTTACAGCAGCACTCTGAAAAGGTACTTATGACGTATCAAAAAACACGCTTAGTCCAGTCTGATTGGGTGTTGGCTCAAGAAGAGGGCAATATATTTTCTGAGTCCGTACTGGGTCTAGTTCAGGCGTTGCCTAAGTCGGCTCGACTTGGACAGTTTGATGGGAGCGCGTCATTTGTATCTTTCAAAATGGTACTGCCTAAGCAGGAGCTTGATCTATTGTTGGGCCGTTGGCAAAAGCAGCGCCCAGATTGGCGGTGGGAGATAGAGCAGAGTCCCTATTACTCGTCCTTGACTATGAATCAAGAGGAGGTGGTAGGTGTCTCTATTTCCGTATTTGAAAATTAAGATATCTTCTCTTTCTACCATCAAGGGCTCGGTTGTGTTGCCTTTGGTGATGTTGCAGCTTGCCGCATGGTACCCTTTTTTATCCCAAATACAGGATGATATGAATCGCCACATTAGGCAAAAAGATCGAGTAAATCACGAGTGGGAGCGGGTTAAGCAACAGGCAATAAAGCTGCACACGATTGGTTTTATTGATGAGCCTTGGGCTCGACATCATGTCGTTGCTACTCAGACGAATATTCCGACAAAATGGTCATTAGAAGGCATTGCGTCGGTGGCGGAATGGCAGGGATTACTTGAAAAAATTGAAGTACAGTTCGCTGTAGGCTTGCTCTCTGTCTATTGGCAAAGAGAGGATGATGGGCAATGGCTTGGACGGTTTTTGTTTAATATTAATGTGCCTAAGGCTAATCGGGAATACCATAATTGGCTGCCATCCAAGTTGCGAGCTTATCGTTTTGAGAGAAAGGATTGGCACCTTCTGTCCACGGTGCGAACGGACGAAAGTGCATCGGCTTTAGTAACCTACAAAAAGAGCCGTTATTGGGTTCGTAAAGGCAGTTGGTTACCTGAGGCCGGATTATCTGTAAATGCGGTGTCTTTCGATCAAGTTATCTTGGTCGCCAAGGATGGGTCGAAACAGTCGTTGATTATTCGAGAAGCGGATGGTCAGGATGATTAAATCTCTGGTTCACTGGTTTTTTGTATTGGCTTTTTTTGTGCCTCGTTCTGTATGGGCGATGGACGTGTATTTTGAATCGCGTTCTTTGCAAGAAATATTGCCATGGTTGGCGTCTCAAATGAACGAAAGTGTCGTAATTAGCCCAGAAATAAACGACGTATTAACACTATCGATAAAAGACGCAAGTTGGAAAGATGTGATGGAAGCGGTAGCAAAACAACCTCATCTTCGACTTGAATGGCAAGGGCGTGTTGCAATCCTAATGCCTGCTGATCTCCCTTCAGCGAAAGACTCAGAGAAGGATTCTGCTTTTTGTCAGCGATTCTACTGGATGTTAAAACACACTAAAGCAGAAACCGTTGGCGCACACTTGCAGACTTTATACCCTTCACTGTCCCTAATTGTTGATAATCGTACCAACTCCATTGTTGCTTATTCTTGTGAGCCATTCGAAGGAATTCAAGAAACCTTAGCTTGGTTAGATACGCCACTTAGGCAAATTGAAATCAGCGCTCAGATAGCGCAAGTTAGCCGTACAGCACAATCACAATTTGGCGTTAACTGGCACACCAAACTGTCAGACGGAATTCGTTCATCCGTTGGGGGTGCTGTTGATTTAGGTGCGTTAACGCCGACCGCTAGCTTGAATTTTTCTAATTTGAGTGGTTCTGGTTTGTTGGCATTTACTTTGGATATGATGGAAAGTGAAGGCATGGCCAATGTTGTCTCTAAGCCAAAAATAGTGACTTCTGAAGGACAGCCTGCTCGAATTGAATCGGGTACGGAAGTGCCTTATCAAACAGTAAGCGATGACAAAGTCAGTATTGAGTTTCGTCAAGCCGCTCTGATGTTGGAGGTAACGCCATTTGTTAAAGACGGCGAGCATATTTTGTTGTCGCTTAACATTCATCAAGACTCGGTTGGAGACTTAGTGAATGGTATTCCTAGTCTAAATACGAATCGCTTAAAAACGCAGGTTGTGGTGAAAAATCAAGAAACGCTTGTTTTAGGTGGGATTTTTCGGGAAGAACGCTTTGAAACTGAGAGTCGAGTCCCTTTCTTTAGTGACATTCCGTTGTTGGGTGAGTTGTTTAAAAGACGTTCCGAACAGCAAGAAAAGGTTGAATTACTTGTATTTATTACGCCAAAGCTGCTACAAATGTCAGATAACTAGGCCGCAGTCTAAATCTGCTTAATTCCGACGTAATTGAATACAATGATAAAAGCCCCCAATATTATTTTAGTAGGCCCAATGGGCGCAGGAAAAACGACGATAGGCCGTTTGATTTCTCAATCAATGGGCAAAGAGTTCTATGATCTAGATAAAGTCATAGAAGACAATGCTGGCGCTGATATCCCTTGGATCTTTGAAAGAGAAGGAGAAGAGGGTTTTCGTAGACGTGAAACTCACGCGTTGTCAGCCATCGTACAATCGGACACAGGTGATTGTGTGTTCGCTACCGGTGGCGGTATCGTGATGCGAGAAGAAAACAGAGACATTCTTCGAGACAACGCATTAGTCGTTTATTTATATGCATCGGTTGCTCAGCAGCTGTATCGCACATCCAAAAGCAACCATCGCCCTCTTTTGCAAACGGGCGATCCCAAAGCGATTTTGAAAAAGCTATTTGAAGTACGTGACCCTCTTTACAGAGAAGTGGCGACTTTAATCATAGAAACCGATGCTCGCCATCCTAGGTCTGTCGCCAATAGGGTGTTAGATGCGATTCGGCGTCATCTTAAAATGGAGACTACTGTATCCTAATGCGCACGTTAACCGTTGATCTCGGCGACCGCAGCTATCCTATTTTTATTGGTAGAGGCATTCGTCAGCAGAAAGCTCTTTTCGACGATGCTATTCATGGCAAGCAAGTCATGATAGTGACCAATGAAACCATCGCGCCTTTGTATCTTGACTCTATGGTTGCGATGCTGTCCGTGGATTATCACGTAGATACGTGTGTGTTGCCTGATGGTGAAGTGTTCAAAACATTGGATACTTACGGCATGATCATGACAGCGCTGTTGGAAGCGAAGCACAATCGCACGACAACCGTAATCGCTTTAGGCGGCGGTGTCGTTGGTGATATGGCGGGTTTTGCTGCGTCAACGTATCAACGAGGCGTGCCCTTTATTCAAGTTCCGACGACTTTGTTGTCACAAGTGGACTCTTCTGTCGGCGGAAAAACCGGTGTTAATCACCCACTTGGTAAAAATATGATAGGCGCGTTCTATCAGCCGCAAGCCGTTATTATTGATACCGAAACGCTATTGAGTCTGCCTCAACGCGAGTTGTCTGCTGGCATGGCGGAAGTCATTAAATATGGTCTGATTTGTGATGTGCCGTTTTTCGATTGGCTAGAGCAAGAAATGCCTCACTTGATGGCGTTGGACAATGACAAAATCAGCGACGCTATTTATCGATCTTGTTTGGCGAAAGCCAATGTGGTTTCTCAAGACGAGAGAGAAGGCGGTATTCGTGCTATTTTAAATTTGGGCCATACTTTTGGCCATGCAATTGAAACGGAAATGGGGTACGGAAATTGGCTGCACGGCGAAGCTGTCGCTGTGGGCAGTGTGTTGGCGATTGACCTTTCTTGGCGAATGGGGAATTTAACGGAGCACGATGTCAGCCGTTCTGTGGCGCTTTTTCAAGCGGCCAATTTACCGGTATTGCCGCCTGAAAATATGACGGTTGATTGCTTTATCGAGCGCATGGCGTTGGATAAAAAAGTACTAGATGGCAGTTTACGTTTGGTTTTACTAGGCGCGCTGGGTGAGGCTATAGTGACATCGGACTTTCCGATGGAGGACTTCAATGCCTGCCTTCTGGACGCGCTTGAAGCGAGTAAGCAAGCGAATCTTACTTAATTATGTTGGTTACTTATTGTTGAAGGACGAAGTATGTCAAAGCCAGACTTTCAGTTTGACCTAGAGGATGCGCTCAATCAGCCCTCAAAAGCGACGCTGAGGGATCCTTTTGGCTCGAAAGACGCTTCTGTCTATTTCGCCTCTGAAGAGGGTAACCAGCAGCTTGCTCTGCTTGAGCATTTAAGCCGTTATAGTAGCCTGCTCTCTGTGGTTCAAGGACCGCAAGGCAGCGGTAAAAGTCGCTTTTTGATGGAATTCGCTCGACATCAAGACGATACGACGGTTGTCAGTCACGTCAAAGGTACTATGCTGATGACGGCTGGGCAACTGCTGCAAGCCATATACACAGGGTTTTCTAGCCATTTCACACAACCTCCAAATGAGACAACCTTTGGACCTTTGCTTAAGTTTTCTCATGATCTAGACGAGAAAGGCCAAGCGGCGTTGGTGTTGATTGATAATGCGCAAGAGCTAAACACCGATGCGGTGAGTATGTTGTTAGACATGATGTCTTTGGCAACAGACAATCAAACCGTCCCTCATGTTGTTCTATTTAGCGAATACCCTTTATCTCGTAATTTGGATGCGTATCAGCGCTCTCGCTATGAACAGCTAAGTCATTCGTTTACCTTGGCGCCTTATTCATTGGAGCAAACGCGAGCGTATTTATTGCATCGTGTTCGTGCCGTAGGCGGCGGGATCAATTTGCCGTTTAATGACAAGCAGGTAAAGCAGATTTACCAAGAGTCCGCTGGTTATCCTGGACGCATTAACCAAATGGCTCAGACCATGATGGGCAATGGCAATAAACCCGAAAAGTCGGGTATGCGTTTTAATCTTGCGATGGGATTTCCTTTGGCTCACATGGCATTACTGTCAGTGGTGATGCTAGGTATTTTAGTGGCGGTATTGTTTTCAGATAAACCTTCACCCTCCACAGGTTCAGCAGACAGGACCAGTAATGTGATTCCTTTGAGTCCACGACAAGGTCAGTCTTCTGCGGAGACCATTGCTCGAATTGATGCGATGCAGCGTAAAATTGGGCAAGATGGTGAAATTGTCTTACCGCCAATTCCTATGAGCACATCATTACCCGCTATTAGTAAGTCCAATGTGCCGTCTATGGTGGCACCGACGATTTCTACGGCGCCTATTCGTTCTGAAGCGCCTTTGGCACAAGCGGCTCCTGTGGTCGACGTGCCTGTGACACCGCCGAAAAATGAACGGGCAAACTTGAAAATTTCGCAAGACCCATTTGATAAGACAGAATGGTGGTTATCGCAAAATCCTAACCGCTACACGCTGCAACTTTTAGGCACTTATAATAAATCAACCGTGCAGGATTTCATTCGTGATCAAGGTGGCGTCGATGCGTTTGGCTATTTCAAATCCAAACATAATGCCAAAGATTGGTTTGTGGTCGTGTACGGCTCCTATCGTAATCGCAGTGAAGCCATAGCGGCCTCAGAGACACTTCCCAAAGACATTCGAGACCTTAATCCTTGGGCACGAAGTGCTCGTGGTATTCAGGACGATATTAAGAAAGCTCAATGATACCGAGTTTTCTGTTGCGCTAGAACGTATAGAGCCTCACAAAAGTGCCGTTTTGTGAGGCTTTTGTATAGAGAATCTTTAAATTAAGTAAAAATCACTGTAATTCTCTGAAAAACATGAATGAACAGTGGAATTTTCTGTTTGGAAAAACTCCAGCCATAGATAATTCTCTAAGTCCCCGTTATTTGCCGCTAAACCCCCTGTAAAAACCGCCAAAATAACATAAAGTCGCTCTGCATCAATTTGAGTAGTGTCCTTGGGCAGGGTAGTATGATCGTCCATTTTGGTGGTGTTTAGGGTAGATGATAGTCATTCTCGAAGTGATTTTTTTTACACATTCACTTTTTAGTCCAGCCACCTGATAGTCAAATTTTTTCTCTAATTATTATTTTATGTTTCAACTGTGGGAGTTGGTGTATGAATGCAGGCCTTTATCGTCCTGGCGAGTTCAAAGACAACTGTGGCTTTGGCTTAATTGCTCATATGGAAGGCAACACAAGTCATGAGCTGCTAAAAACTGCGATTCAATCTTTGACATGTATGACACACCGCGGTGGTATTGCCGCCGATGGAAAAACCGGTGATGGCTGTGGTCTTTTGATACAGAAGCCTGATGCTTTTTTGCGTAACGAAGCCATTAATTTGTTTAGTCACACCCTGTCTGACCTTTATGGCATTGGCATGGTGTTTTTAGATCAGGATGAAGCGCTTGCGACGGAGCAGCGTGACGAATTAACCAGACAGCTTAAAGAGCAAGACTTGAATGTTGTTGGCTGGCGTGAAGTGCCTACCGATGCGTCTTGTCTTGGTCGCATTGCTGAAGAATGTTTACCACGTATTGAGCAAGTCTTTATCGATAGTAATCGTATGGATGCCCGTACTTTCTCGACGCGCTTGTTTGTTGCTCGTCGTCAGACTGAAATGGCGCTCGCGCAGTACGAAAATTTCTACGTCTGCTCCTTGTCAGATAAAGTGTTGTCTTACAAAGGCCTGATGATGCCAGCGGATTTGCCGTCTTTCTATAAAGATCTAGGCAATGAAAAATTGCAAACGGCGATTTGTGTATTTCATCAACGTTTCTCTACTAATACGTTGCCAAAGTGGCCGCTTGCTCAGCCATTCCGTATGTTGGCGCACAATGGTGAAATCAATACGATAGAAGGTAACCGCAACTGGGCTCTGGCCCGTGCGAATAAATTACGTTCGCCTTTGATCCCTGAATTACAAGATCTTCAGCCATTGGTTAACTTGACCGGTTCTGATTCATCCTCAATGGATAATATGTTGGAAGTGCTTGTGACGGGCGGTATGGATATTTTCCGCGCGGCGCGTTTGATCATTCCACCAGCGTGGCAAAACGTTGAAAACATGGATCCAGAGTTGCGTGCTTTTTACGAATACAATTCTATGCACATGGAACCATGGGATGGCCCAGCAGGCTTGGTCATGACAGACGGCCGTCATGCGATATGCATGTTGGATCGTAATGGATTACGCCCAGCCCGTTGGGTTGTGACTAAGAACGGCTTCATTACGCTCGCGTCTGAAATCGGCACTTACGATTACAAACCAGAAGACGTCGTGGCGAAAGGTCGTGTTGGTCCTGGTCAAATGCTGGTGATTGATACGCAAACAGGCAAGATGCTTCACACTCAAGACATCGATAATCGCCTTAAGTCTCTTCATCCGTATAAAAAATGGTTGAAGCAAGAAGCGATTCGTATCGAATCATTGTTAGAAGAATCGACTCAAGAGTTTGTGCCGTTTACTAAAGATGAAATGATGGTTTATCAGAAGATGTTCCAAGTGTCTTTTGAAGAACGTGAGCAAATTTTCCGCCCATTAGCAGAAAGCGGCCATGAAGCCGTAGGTTCTATGGGGGATGATACGCCAATGGCGGTTATGTCGAGCCAGACTCGTCCATTGACGGATTACTTCCGTCAGAAATTTGCGCAAGTCACCAATCCGCCAATCGATCCATTGCGCGAATCGATCGTCATGTCTTTGGAAACGTGCATTGGTGTCGAGCGTAACTTGTTTGAAGAAACGCCAAAGCATGCCAATCGTATTATTATGTCTTCGCCAGTATTGTCACCACGTAAATACAGTCGTTTATTGGCTCTGAATGATCACCGCTTCCGGTTGGTGCGTCTGGATACTAATTTCAACCCAGAAGATATGTCTCTTGAGCAAGCGGTTAAAAACTTGCAAGCGAAAGCAGAAGAAGAAGTTAAAAATGGTGCGGTAATTCTCGTACTGAGCGATCGTGATATTGCGAAAGGTCATTTACCGATTCCTGCGCCAATGTCAGTGGGCGCTGTTCACCACCATTTAACGAAGGTTGGTTTGCGTTGCGATTCTAACATTATTGCTGACACCGGCTTCGCTCGTGATCCTCACCAGTTTGCCGTCTTGCTAGGCTTTGGTGCGACAGCCGTTTATCCGTACCTGTCTTTCCGTCTGATCAATGACATGATCGATAAAGGCGAAGTATTGGGTGATCCAATTGCTTGTCATGCGAAATATCGTAAAGGTATTAACAAAGGTTTAATGAAGATCCTTTCAAAAATGGGGATCTCGACCATGGCGTCTTACCGTGGTGCGCAATTATTTGAAGCCATTGGTTTGGACACTGCCATTGTCGAGCTTTGTTTCAAAGGGGTTGCTAGCCGAATTAAAGGTGCGAAGTTTGAAGACTTCCAACGTGAGCAAACAACCATTGCTGGCAACGCTTGGAAATTGCGTAAACCGATCCAACAGGGCGGTTATATAAAATACGTGCATGATGCAGAATACCATGCGTTCAATCCTGACGTTGTTCGTAACCTGCAACTGGCAGTAGGTTCGGGTAAGTTTGAAGACTTCACTAAATACACTGACTTGGTCAATAATCGTCCGGCGTCTATGTTGCGTGACTTGTTCGCTGTGTCTGATAAAGCCAAAGCCATTTCTGTGGATGATGTTGAATCGATTGAAAGCATCCTTCCTCGCTTTGACTCTGCGGGTATGTCATTAGGGGCTTTGTCTCCAGAAGCGCATGAATCTTTGGCGCAAGCGATGAACGAACTTGGTTGTCGCTCAAATTCAGGTGAAGGCGGTGAAGACCCTGCTCGTCACGGAACAGAGCGTCGCTCTAAGATCAAGCAAATCGCTTCGGGTCGTTTTGGTGTGACGCCGGAATATCTAGTCAATGCAGAAGTGCTACAGATTAAAGTGGCACAAGGTGCAAAACCGGGTGAAGGTGGTCAGCTTCCTGGCGGCAAAGTAAACGATCTGATTGCACGTTTGCGTTATGCGGTACCAGGTGTGACTTTAATTTCACCGCCGCCGCATCATGATATTTATTCGATTGAAGATTTGGCCCAGCTGATTTTTGATTTGAAGCAAGTTAACCCAGAAGCGTTGATTTCTGTGAAGCTAGTGTCTGAACCTGGTGTGGGCACAATCGCAGCGGGCGTGGCAAAAGCCTACGCGGATTTGATCACTATCTCTGGTTATGACGGTGGTACTGCCGCGTCGCCGATCACCTCGATTCGTCATGCGGGTTCACCGTGGGAATTGGGTTTGGCCGAAGCGCAGCAAGCACTTCGTTCTAACGATCTTCGAGGCAAGATTCGCTTGCAAACCGACGGTGGTCTAAAAACCGGTCTAGATGTGGTGAAAGCTGCCATTCTTGGAGCGGAAAGTTTTGGTTTCGGTACGACGCCGATGATTGCCATGGGGTGTAAATATCTACGAATTTGTCACCTAAATAACTGTGCAACCGGTGTGGCGACTCAGGATCAAGGTTTGCGTGATGATCACTTCATTGGCACGGTCGACATGATCAAGAATTTCTTCTTGTTTATGGCACAAGATACGCGGCTATGGTTGGCGAAGTTAGGTGTTTCTCGTCTACAGGATCTAATTGGTCGTACTGATTTATTGGTTTTGCTTGCTGGTGAAACGGAAAAACAGCGTAATTTAGATTTATCGCCAATCTTGAACAATGATTTTATACCAGCGGATAAGCCACAATATTGCGATTTGCCGTTTAATCCTCCTCATGACAAGGGCCTATTGGCGCTTAAAATGTGGGACACAATGAAAGACGTCATCGAAGAAAAGGAAGGTGGCGAATTCGAATTTGCTGTGACCAACTGTGATCGTTCTATTGGTGCGCGTTTGTCTGGTGAAATTGCGAAACGTTACGGCAATCAAGGTATGTCTGACATGCCGATTACATTGAAATTGACTGGTACAGCGGGTCAAAGCTTTGGTGTATGGAACGCGGGTGGCTTGAACATGTACTTGGATGGCGACGCGAATGATTATGTGGGTAAAGGTATGACGGGCGGTAAGCTAGTCATACGTCCACCACGTGGTTCATCGTTTAAGTCTCAGATTTCAGCGATCATAGGTAACACCTGTTTGTATGGTGCGACGGGCGGTAAATTGTTTGCAGCGGGCACCGCCGGCGAACGATTTGCAGTACGTAACTCTGGTACACATACGGTGATCGAAGGCGCTGGCGACCACTGCTGTGAATACATGACTGGCGGTATGGTAACGGTGCTGGGTAATACCGGTTATAACTTTGGTGCGGGTATGACAGGCGGCTTTGCTTATGTGCTCGATTTAGACCGTACCTTCGTGGATAAATACAACCATGAGTTGGTGGAAATTCACCGCATTGGTACGGAATTAACGGAAGAATATCGCTCACACCTTCGCTCTGTGATCGAAGAGTACGTCCGCGAAACCGATAGCGAATGGGGCCATGAAATCTTAGAAAACTTCTATGACTACATCGGCAAGTTCTGGCTAGTAAAACCAAAAGCAGCGAGTTTAGGCGCGCTCTTGGCAAATACTCGTCAACGTCCGGAATAAAACACGCTGTTATGGCGCTTTGTTTGCAGTAAGCAAAGCGTCGTGTACGAATCAGTCTGACCCATTTGAGAGAAGTGCCGCTTGTTTGCAAGCGGCCGAGGAGATAGCAGCTTATGTCTGAGCGCTTGAACAACGCATTTCAATTCGTCGAAGTGGACCGTAAGGATCCTAAGAAAAAGCCTTTAATTACTCGTAAGGCGCAATTCGTCGAAATTTATAAACCGTTTGAAGAGGCAGGTGCAAAAGATCAATCGCACCGCTGTCTAGAATGTGGCAACCCTTATTGTGAGTGGAAATGTCCTGTCCATAACTACATTCCAAATTGGCTGAGATTAGTCAGTGAAGGCAGTATTTTGGAAGCGGCTGAGTTGTGTCATCAAACCAACTCTTTGCCAGAAGTGTGTGGTCGTGTTTGCCCACAAGATCGTCTGTGTGAAGGCGCTTGTACTCTGGGTGAAGGTGGTTTTGGTGCGGTCACCATTGGTTCTGTTGAAAAATACATTACGGATACGGCTTTTGCCTTAGGCTGGCGCCCTGATATGTCTAACGTAGTGCCGGTTAATAAAACCGTTGCTATTGTAGGTGCAGGTCCTGCAGGGCTAGCTTGCGCGGATGTCTTGGTGCGTAACGGTATTAAGCCTGTCGTATTTGATAAGTACCCAGAGATTGGTGGCTTGCTGACGTTTGGTATTCCTGAATTCAAATTGGAAAAAAGTGTCATGACGCGACGTCGTGAAATTTTTGAAGAAATGGGCGTTGAGTTTGTGTTGGGCACCTCGGTTGGTGATGACGTGCCGTTTGAACATGTATTGGAAGAGTACGATGCGGTTTTCTTAGGCATGGGCACCTACAAATACATGAAAGGCGGTTTTTCAGGTGAAGATCTACCGGGTGTTTACGATGCTTTAGATTATCTGGTCTCTAACGTGAATCACTGCCTAGACTTCGAAGAAGATGAAGCCGATTACATCAATCTAAAAGGCAAGCAAGTGGTTGTTTTGGGTGGTGGTGATACCGCGATGGACTGTAACCGTACAGCCATTCGTCAAGGCGCGAAAAGCGTGTCTTGCGCATATCGTCGTGACCAAGAAAACATGCCTGGTTCTCGTAAAGAAGTGACCAATGCCAAAGAAGAAGGTGTGCAGTTCCTCTTTAATCGTCAACCAATTGAAATTATTGGTGACGGCAAAGTAGAAGGCATTAAGGTGGTCGAAACGCAAATGGGTGAACCGGATGAAAACGGTCGCCGTACGGCTGAAATTGTTGAAGGCAGTGAGCAGATTATTCCTGCTGACACGGTTTTGATCGCGTTTGGTTTCCAAGCCAGTCCAGCACCTTGGTTCGAAAAGTTTGGTATCGAAGTTGATGCTCGTGGCCGTGTTATTGCGCCTAAGAAAGGCAAGTACATGTTTCAAACCACCAATGAAAAAATCTTTGCTGGTGGCGATATGGTTCGAGGCTCTGACTTAGTGGTAACAGCGATAGATGAAGGTCGTAAAGCGGCCGAAGGCATCATGGACTTCTTAGACGTTTAAGCGCACGTCTTTATGCCGTAAACAGTATGAAAAACGTCAGTTTGGATAGCCAAACTGACGTTTTTTTTGCATTTCTAATAGGTTTTAATACCGATGAAAGTCGATAAAATTATTAAATCCGCCTATTAGTCATCCGAACTGGGCTCGCGAACGTATTAGATAGAATACCTAACTCAAAGGATTACTATGTTTTCATTTCTGAAGTCTGACCCTCTCAAAAAGCTCAATAAAGAATATGGCGAATTACTCGAAAAAGCCATGCAAGCGCAACGCGGCGGTGACATTCGGCTATATTCAGAATTAACGGAACAAGCCGAAGCGGTGAAAGTGAAAATAGATAAAGAGAGTTCTAAATAAAAACGCGGCGCCATACTAAGGGCGCCGCGCTTTTTTATGTCGCTCTAGTGGTTAAACCGTTGCTGTATTTTCTGGTATTCGAATCAATGCCAAGCTTTCTTCTGCGAAGCCAGTACCAGCCTCTGTGTAGAAGTTGAATACATTGTCTATGCCTGCGGCAAGAAGCGTTTCTCGTTCATCCTGATAGCGTGCAATCGCTGCGATTTGACCTTGGTAGTTAGCTTTACGTAACTGAATGGCAACATTGGTAGTGTCTTCAGCTGCAGGTAAAGCCAGCAAAACAAGGTTGATGCAAGAGGTATCCAGACGTTCCCATAAGTCCGCGTCTTCACCGTCACCATAGAAAACATTTTCGTTGTCTTCTTGCATTTGGTTAATACGATTTCTGTCCGCGTCCATGCCGGCGACGGTGCCATCCGATAAGGTTTTTAACGACTCAAACGCGCCACGGCCGACTCGGCCCAAACCAACGACGAGAATTTCAGTATTCACCGGCTGAACAAAAACGTCTTCTGGTAAGCAGTCTGTGTCTTCATAACGACGAATGACTTCTTTGTTTTTATGGTACAAGTGGTGAACATTGCGATACAACACACTGGTGATGACGAACGAGAAAGACACCGCCAGCGCTAACACCACCAACCATTCTTTTTCTAACCATCCATTTGTCACACTCAATGCCACAACGATAAGGCCGAATTCACTGTAATTGGACAGAATCATTGACGATAAAAACGCCGTCCTGCCGCGCAATTTCAGCTTGGTCAATATAAAAAAGAAGAGTGCGAATTTCGCCAAAATAACAAGAGTAATGATCAAACTCATGCCGACCATGCTTAAGGTGGGCAAAGCGGTAAAACCAATCGATAAGAAAAAACCGATTAAAAATAGATCCTTGAAATTCATCAGGGACTTATTCATTTCGGCCGCTTTGGAATGCGACGCGAGCAAAATACCAACGATCAAGGCGCCCAAATCGCCTTTGACGCCAACCAAATAAAATAACTCATAACCGCCTAACGCGAGGAAAAGTCCAGTGAGCGGCAGCATTTCTCCGTGTCCGGCTTTATCAACTACCTTGTTAATGATCGGACGAATCAGCAGTAAACCAAATAAACCCAGTGCCCAAATAGAAGGTATTTTTCCAGTGGCGGCCACCAAAAACACCACGGCAACAATGTCTTGCATGACCAAAATGCCCAGTGACAATTGACCATGACGGGTTTTCAGCTCGCTGCTTTCTTCCAGCAATTTCATCACACAAACCGTGCTGGAAAAACTGAGCGCAAAGCCAAGTAGTGCCGCAGTTTTAAAATCGAGTACGCCGAAATAGGGCAGGCTCAGCGTACCAAGCAACAAGGCGATGCCGCCAAAAAGCAATGACCAAACGCCCATGTGACCCAGTGTCGACGCCCATACTTCACGTTTAAGCAGGTCTTTGACATGCAGCTTTAAGCCAATACAGAACAGCATTAAGGTGATGCCGATGTTGGCTAGCGAATCCAGCGTCGAGCTGGCTTCTAATCCCGCAAAATTGAGCAAAAAACCCGCCAGCAAAAAGCCGATTAATGGCGGTAGGTTTATCATTTTTACAGCGAGTCCGCAGGCAAACGCGAATAAGATCCAAATAAATTCCATGCAGCTTTTCTCAGTAAATGGCGTTGACAAAGGGGAATATAATACGGAATTTACGAGTATTGCGCAGCACGTAATACGGGGATTTAACACTTCTCCAACAATTCTATTCACATATCAAAAACGGTATGCAGTACAACATTTATTCTATTTGAATGGTATGTCTGTTTTCCATACTCTAAATAACAGGTTTTTAAGACCTGATTGGCTAGAAAAAATAATCATAATAACCCTATGGCCAACTGAGTTTGCTCTTCATTGCGCTGACTCGGCCGTAACAGGAGAAGCTAATGAACTATCTAAAGAATGCCATTGCTGGTTTAGTGCTTGGTGCGACTGTACTCAGTTCCGCTAGTACTTTGGCTGCGAATGGCTATGTTGGTATTGCCATGCCAACTAAGTCCTCTGCTCGTTGGATCACCGATGGCGATTCTATGGTGCAACTCTTCAAGGACGCTGGTTATAAAGTTGATCTGCAATACGCAGAAGATGAAATTCCAAACCAGCTCTCTCAAATTGAAAACATGATCGTAAAAGGCGTTGATGTATTGGTCATCGCTGCGATTGATGGTACTACCCTTTCAAATGCGCTGGAAAATGCTAATGCCGCTGGTATCAAAGTTATTTCTTATGATCGCCTGATCAAAAACAGTCCTTATGTGAGTTATTACGCGACCTTTGATAATTTCAAAGTTGGCGTGTTGCAAGCTAAGTCTCTAGTAAACGGAATGGAAAAACGCGGTAAAGGCCCTTACAACGTCGAATTGTTTGGTGGTTCACCTGACGATAATAACGCGTATTTCTTCTATAACGGTGCGATGTCAGTACTTCAACCTTTGATCGATTCTGGCAAGGTGAATGTCGTATCAGGCCAAATGGGTATGGACAAAGTGGGGACATTGCGTTGGGACGGTGCAACCGCTCAATCGCGTATGGATAACTTGCTTTCAGCCCATTACACCGATCAACGTATTAATGGCGTGTTATCGCCTTATGATGGTATTTCCATTGGTATTTTGTCGTCACTTAAAGGTGTCGGTTATGGTTCTGGCGGCGTGCCAATGCCGATAGTAACAGGACAAGATGCGGAAGTTCAGTCGGTTAAATCGATTATTGCCGGTGAGCAATACTCTACGATTTTTAAAGACACTCGCGAGTTAGCAAATGTCACAGTAGGTATGGTTCAAGCGGTTTTAAATGATGTGACACCTCAAATCAATGACACTAAAACTTACGACAATGGCATCAAAGTGGTTCCAAGCTATTTGCTTGAGCCTGTAACGGTTGATAAATCCAACTGGAAAGATGTTTTGTTAGGTAGTGGTTACTATATGAAGTCTCAGATCGAATAAACACACGATGACTGTGTTCGTTAATATCCTAATTCAACAATAATAAACCAGCGAGTACGCTATGAACTGTGTGTCGATGCAGTCGTAGCGTGCTCACTAATGGGATGTTTTATGGAAAATATTATTTTGGAAATGCGCAGCATTACCAAGACGTTTCCTGGAGTAAAAGCCCTCGATGCGGTGAACCTTAAAGTTCGAGATGGCGAGATTCACGCTTTAGTGGGTGAAAATGGTGCAGGTAAATCGACTCTTATGAAGGTGTTGAGTGGGGTTTATCCACATGGAAGCTATGAAGGCGATATTCTTTTTAATGATGAAGCGGTCGCGTTTTCCGGAATAACGGACAGCGAAGAAAAAGGCATCATTATTATTCACCAAGAGCTGGCGCTAGTGCCGCTTTTATCCATCGCTGAGAATCTATTTTTAGGTAATGAGAATGTCGAAAACGGCGTGATTAACTGGCCAAAAACCTATTCTCGTACACAAGAGTTATTAGCAAAAGTTGGTCTAAAAGAGTCACCATCCACCTTAGTTGGTCAATTAGGTGTGGGCAAGCAGCAACTAGTTGAGATTGCGAAAGCCCTTGCCAAAGAAGTGAAGTTATTGATTCTGGATGAGCCAACCGCTGCATTACAAGAGAACGACAGCGCCAAGTTGCTTGATCTGTTGCTGGAATTTAAAGCACAAGGCATTTCTTCTATCCTGATCACCCACAAGCTAAACGAAATCAGTCGTGTAGCAGACAGCATCACCGTTATTCGTGATGGTGCCTCTGTATCGACATTAGATTGCCGTGCGCAAAGCATTACTGAAGAAGACATTATTCGTGACATGGTTGGCCGAGATATGGCGAATCGTTACCCCGCAAGAAAGAAACCGATCCAAGAAGGTCACTTAGGCAAAACGCTGATGGAAGTCAGCAACTGGAATGTTTGGCACCCTGATGCGATAGATCGCCAAATGATTCATGACATCGCCTTCAATGTTCATGCTGGCGAAATCGTCGGTATTGCTGGTTTGATGGGGTCAGGTCGAACTGAATTGGCAATGAGCCTATTTGGACAAAGTTACGGAAAAAATATTCAAGGCAAAGTGAGTTTGCGTGGCGAAGTCGCTGATTTATCGACGGTACCAAAAGCCATAAAAAGTGGCTTAGCTTACGTAACGGAAGACCGCAAAGAGTTGGGTTTGATCCTTGAAGAAACCATTCAAACCAACACGACATTAGCGAACCTAGACCGTGTGTCTTCGAATGGCGTGATTGATGAAAATATAGAACGTCAAGTCTCCGAAGATTATCGCAAAGCACTTAATATCCGCACGCCGAGTGTGTTCCAAAAAGTGATGAACTTATCAGGCGGGAATCAGCAAAAAGTAGTGTTGAGTAAATGGCTATATTCACAGCCAGACGTACTGATTCTAGATGAGCCAACTCGCGGTATTGACGTGGGGGCCAAGTTTGAAATTTACAGCATCATCAATCAGCTCGCCGATGACGGCAAAGGTGTGGTGATGATTTCTTCAGAGATGCCAGAGTTACTGGGTATGTGTGATCGTATTTACGTGATGAACGAAGGCCGTTTTGTTGGTGAGTTAGACAAAGCTGATGCGAGCCAAGAAAAAATCATGTCAATGATAGTGAAAGCGTAACGGAGCAATAATAATGACAACAAAAGAAACCTCTACAGTGATCCAGTCGGCACCTTCTGTTGCCAGCTACTTGAAATCGCATATGCGTGATTACGGCATGTTGATCGCACTGGTTGTGATTATGGGCATGTTTCAGTTTTTGACCGATGGCATCTTGATGCGTCCGGTTAACTTAACCAATTTATTTTTACAGAATAGTTACATCATTATCATGGCAATTGGCATGTTACTGGTCATTGTAGCGGGGCACATCGATTTATCGGTTGGTTCGGTGGCGGGCTTTATCGGTGCGTTAGCGGCGGTAATGGCAGTGAATTATGACTTGCCAACCATTATCGTGGTGCCAGTGTGTCTTATCGTTGGTTTGATCATCGGTGGCTTACAAGGCTATTGGATTGCCTACTGGAAAATCCCCGCGTTTATCGTCACCTTGGCAGGCATGTTGGTGTTTCGTGGTCTGACTTTGGCCTTGTTGGAAGGCCAGTCTATTGGCCCTTTTCCAGAAAGTTTTCAATTGTTGAGTACAGGGTTTGTGCCTGATGTGTTTGGTGTTGGTCGTCCTAATGTCACGGCTCTTGTATTGGGTGTGTTGGCAGCGAGCGCGATTGTCTTTTTGGCTGCACGCAGCCGATTTCGAGCGTTGAAATACGGTATCCAAGATGAGCCTTTTTCGTTCTTTATCGTTAAGAATGCTTTGATCGCAGTGGCTATTATTTATTTGTCTTACATGTTGAGCACTTACCGTGGCTTGCCAAATGTGCTGATGACCATGGCGGTGTTGATCGCGATTTATACCTTCTTGACCAACAGCACCACAATTGGTCGTCGCATCTATGCTTTGGGTGGCAATGTAAAAGCCGCTAAGCTATCGGGTATTAATACAGAACGCTTAACCTTTTTGACCTTTGCCAATATGGGCATGTTGGCCGCATTGGCCGGTTTGATCTTTGCCGCACGCTTAAATACAGCGACGCCAAAAGCGGGTTTCGCCATGGAGTTAGATGTTATTGCAGCCGTATTTATCGGTGGCGCTTCCATGTCGGGCGGCGTTGGTAAGATCATCGGCGCGGTGATTGGTGCCTTCATCATGGGCGTAATGAACAACGGGATGTCGATATTGGGTATAGGGATTGATTGGCAGCAGGTTATTAAGGGCTTGGTATTGCTCGCTGCGGTTATCTTCGACGTCTACAACAAACAAAAAGCGCGCTAAGAACGCGGGTTAAGGAGTGATTTATGTTGTTTTTATCTCAAATTAAACAGGGTGGCGTGGTCTGTCGTGAAGTGCTTTCTAATGGAAGTACGGCACACCTTGTTCTTCATGCGTCGAGTGTTTACGAACTCGCAAAAGAAGCGGTTAAAAATGGCGTGCCGCTGAAGTCCATTATCGAAAAACATGGTTTGGGCGAGTCTGTGAATTTGGCCGAACTTGCTAAGAACAACCAGTTAGATTGTCCTGTTCGTCATCCAGATCCGGCACACATGTATTTAACCGGAACAGGATTGACTCATTTAGGTTCTGCCGCGACGCGTAATGCGATGCATGCGAAAAGCGAAGAACTGACGGATTCGATGAAAATTTTTCAAATGGGCGTGGAAGGCGGCAAGCCTAAAGACGGTCAAAAAGGTGTACAGCCAGAATGGTTTTATAAAGGCAATGGCGCTGGTGTGATCGCACCGGGCGATGCTTTACCTTCGCCATCTTTTGCTTTAGATGGCGGTGAAGAGCCTGAAATCGCTGGCTTTTACTTGGTGGGCGAAGACGGCAAAGTACATCGTCTTGGTTACACCTTGGCGAATGAATTTTCTGATCACATAACAGAGCGCCAAAACTATTTGTATCTAGCGCATTCGAAATTGCGCCCAGCGTCGTTTGGCCCTGAACTGCTGGTGGGTGAACTACCAATGCATATTGATGGTCATTCACGCATTGAACGTGGTGAGAAAACCCTGTGGGAAAAAGGCTTTTTATCAGGTGAAGACAATATGTCACACACCTTCAAAAACTTAGAACATCATCATTTCAAATATTCGATTTTCCGTCAGCCGGGTGATCTGCATGTGCATATGTTTGGCACAGCAACCTTGTCTTTCGCCGATGGTATTCAGGCTCAAGAAGGCGATGTCTTTGAAATTTCCTCTCCGACGTTTGGTCTGCCATTACGCAATACCTTGGCGAGAGCAGATGAACTTGATACCGAGGTAGCGCCGTTATGAATAAAACAAAGAGTGCCGTTTATCCAGATTTAAAAGATCGCTCGGTGTTTATATCTGGCGGTGCGACGGGTATTGGTGCGGCCATCGTTGAAGCGTATGCCAAGCAAGGTGCGAAAACAGCCTTTGTGGATTTGGATGAAAAAGCCGGTACGGCGCTCGCCAAACGTCTGACCAAAGACGGTTGTGAAGTGCGCTTTGAAGTGTGTGACATCACTGACATTCAAGACTATCAAAGCAAAATACGTGCAGCAGCAGAGGCTTTTGGGCCTATTTCTGTGTTGATGAATAACGCCGCGAATGATGTGCGTCATTCTTTGGAATCGCTGACAGAAGAGCGCTTTGATGAACTGGTTGGGGTGAACATCAAGCACGCCATGTTTGCCGCGCAAGCCGTCGCGCCGATGATGCGAAAGCTTGGTGGTGGTTCGATTATCAATTTTGGTTCTGTGGGTTGGATGATGGCAACGGCCGGTTATCCAACTTACGGCACGAGCAAAGCAGCGACTCATGGTTTAACTAGATCCCTTGCCCGTGACTTGGGCGGCTCTGGTATTCGTGTAAATACCTTGGTGCCGGGCTGGGTGATGACAGAAAAACAACTGCGGATGTGGGTCGATGACGCCGCAGAAGAAAAAATTAAACAAAGCCAATGCCTTGCAGGCAAAGTGCTACCAGAACACATCGCTAACATGGCGTTGTTTTTGGGCGCTGATGCGTCGGCCATGTGCTCGGCGCAAAACTTTATTGTTGATGGAGGTTGGGTATGACTGAGTTTGAGAGAAACACGTTTGTCCCAAAAGAATGGCCCCGTAAATTACGTTCAACCGAATGGTTTGGTGGAACATCGCGAGATCATATTTATCACCGCAGCTGGATGAAAAACCAAGGCTTGCCTGCCGACTTATTTGATGGTCGTCCGGTCATTGGGATTTGTAATACATGGTCGCAATTAACGCCTTGTAACGCCCACCTTCGTGATCTTGCTGACCGAGTCAAACACGGTATTTATGAAGCGGGTGGTTTGCCCTTGGAGTTTCCTGTTTTTTCAGTGGGAGAGAGCTCACTTCGTCCTACTGCCATGATGTATCGCAACATGGCGGCGATGGATGTGGAAGAAGCGTTGCGAGCCAATCCGCTCGACGGTGTTGTCTTATTGGCGGGTTGTGACAAAACGACACCAGCATTGTTAATGGGCGCGTGTAGTGTCGATATTCCAGCGATAGTTGTGTCTGGTGGCCCGATGTTGAATGGCTACTTTAGAGGCGAGCGCGTGGGTTCTGGCACCGCGCTGTGGCAAATGTCGGAAGACATCAAGGCCGGCAAGATGACACAGGAAGACTTTCTTGAAGCCGAGCAATCCATGTCTCGTTCAGCGGGTTCATGTAACACCATGGGCACCGCCAGCACCATGGCGTCGATGGCAGAAGCCTTGGGCATGGCGTTGTCAGGCAACGCGGCGATTCCCGCTGTAGACAGCCGTCGTCGTGTTATGGCGCATTTAACAGGTCGTCGTATTGTTGACATGGTTAAAGACGATTTGAAGCCGTCTGACATTTTGACTCGCCAAGCCTTCGAGAATGCTATTCGTGTTAACGGCGCGATTGGTGGTTCGACCAATGCCGTGATTCATTTGTTGGCGATTGCGGGTCGTGTTGGCGTGGATTTAACTCTTGATGATTGGGATAAATTAGGCCAAGAAATTGCCACCATTGTGAATCTCATGCCGTCGGGCAAATACTTGATGGAAGAGTTTTTCTACGCAGGCGGTTTGCCAGTGGTGATCAAGCATTTGGCCGAAGCGGGCAAGCTGCATAAAGACGCGATTACGGTGTCCGGTGAATCAATTTGGGACGAAGTGAAAGAGGTTCGTAACTGGAATCCTGACGTTATTTTGCCGGTTGAAAAAGCACTGACACAAAAAGGCGGCATTGTCGTATTGAAAGGCAACCTTGCGCCTCAGGGCGCAGTATTGAAACCATCAGCAGCGTCGCCGCATTTATTGCAACATCGCGGGCGCGCGGTGGTGTTTGAAGACATTGACGATTACAAAGCCAAGATCAATGACGAAGCTTTGGATATCGACGAAAACTGCGTCATGGTGCTAAAAAACTGTGGGCCAAAAGGTTACCCAGGTATGGCGGAAGTGGGCAACATGGGTTTGCCACCAAAAGTGCTGCGCAAAGGCATTAAAGACATGGTGCGCATTTCTGATGCACGTATGTCGGGAACGGCCTATGGCACCGTGGTTCTGCATACCACGCCAGAAGCGGCTGCCGGTGGGCCATTAGCCGTGATTCAAAATGGCGATATGATTGAGTTAGACGTCGAAAATCGTCGTCTCCATGTAGACATTTCAGATGAAGAAATGGCGACACGTTTAGCAAACTGGAAAAGTCATTTAGAGCCGCCAAAAAGTGGCTACATCAAACTCTTCCATGACCACGTACAAGGTGCCGATACGGGCGCCGATTTTGACTTCTTAAAAGGTTGTCGTGGTGCTGCGGTGCCAAAAGACAGTCATTAAGTTAAGTTATTGATTTTCAATTATTAAAGAGAGGAGTAAGCATGTTAACGGGACAGCATTTTATTGCCGGTAAATGGTTAAAGGGCGACGCAACATTTTCTTCAACGCCTGCCACTGGGCCTTCTCATGAATTTGCTGTAGGTCGCGTCTCAGATGTGGATGCAGCGGTAGAAGCAGCCGAAGCGGCTTTTGAAGAATATGGTTACTCTTCTCGCGAAGACAGAGCGGCTTTTCTGAATGCTATTGCTGATGAAATTGATGTTTTGGGCGATCAAATTACTGAAGTTGGCGTACAAGAAACGGGTTTACCAGCAGCACGTTTGCAAGGTGAGCGTGGACGTACAACAGGACAACTTCGTTTGTTCGCTGAGCGTATTTTATCGGGTGAATATTTGGATCGTCGTTTTGATGAAGCCTTGCCAGATCGTGCGCCATTACCGCGTCCTGATATGTACATGATTCAGCGTCCAATTGGTCCGGTTGCTGTCTTTGGTGCGTCTAACTTTCCGTTGGCGTTTTCAACCGCAGGCGGCGATACGGCGGCGGCGTTAGCGGCGGGTTGCCCCGTGGTGGTTAAAGGACATTCTGCCCATCCGGGAACGGGCGAATTAGTCGCGCAAGCGGTTGAAGCCGCGATAAAACGTTGCAAGATGCCAGCGGGTGTTTTCTCCTTGATCCAAGGGGGAAATCGTCAAGTTGGACAGTCATTAGTACAGCACCCACTGATCAAAGTCGTTGGCTTTACGGGCAGTTTAGCTGGAGGTCGAGCCTTGTTCGACTTGTGTGCTGCGCGTCCAGAGCCGATTCCTTTCTTTGGCGAATTGGGTTCTGTGAACCCAATGTTTTTGATGCCAGAAGCGGTGAAAAATCGTGCTGAAGAATTGGGTAAAGGCTGGGCTGGTTCATTGACTATGGGCGCTGGACAGTTTTGTACCAATCCCGGTATTGCGGTGATGCTGGATAACGCAGATTCAAAAGCTATGATCGCAGCAGCGAGTGCGGCGTTGTCCGACGTAGCGGCGCAAACCATGCTAACCGACGGCATTGCTGATGCCTATCGTTCTGGTGTGGCGGCGATTGATAAAACTGGTATTCCGGCGGCTGTGCGTTCGAAGGATACAGAGGATCGTACGGTACTGCCTAACTTATTCACAGTGACTGGTCAGGCTTGGTTAGATCATCCAACGCTGCATCATGAAGTTTTTGGCCCACTTGGTTTGGTTGTATTAGCAGACAGTGTTGAACAAATGGTTGAGCTTGCTCGTCATTTGGAAGGTCAACTGACGTGTACGATTCACCTTGATGAAGGTGATTATGCCGCGTGTCAGAAACTTCTTCCTGTGTTGGAACGTAAAGCGGGTCGTTTGCTCGCGAATGGTTTCCCAACGGGTGTCGAAGTGAACGATACCATGGTGCATGGCGGGCCTTATCCAGCGTCGACAAATTTCGGTGCAACTTCAGTCGGCACTTTGTCGATTCGTCGTTTCTTGCGTCCGGTTTGTTACCAAAATATTCCCAGCGCATTGTTACCGAAAGACCTCACCGAATAGCCATCCCAGGCGGCAGTTTGATGTGAGTTTTGAGCGAGTCCTGCTTTGAAAAAAGCAGTACTCGCTTTTTTTATACGTCGTTTGGTTTTGTCGCTTGGTTTATTTTGGCGTATTAGACGTTTTTGTCCGCGGGTTTTTGTTCTAATTCCGCTAAGACCAAGCGCTTGAGCTGATTCGCCAATGGCGACAATTGGCGGCCGCGCATTTGCAATAAATAGTATGGGCTCATGACAATACTGCGGTCTAATTTGAGGGTTTTAAGACCGGCATGAACCTTCTGTCCCACGAGAAGATCGCTGACTTCGCTGGCCATAGGCGCAATCGCATTAGAAGACACCAGAATGGCGATCAAGGCCAATAACGACGTACTGTTGGTGATGCTCAATGGCAGTTCGGCGCGCTCCTCCATAAACGCCGCCTCCACCGCTTCGCGTATCGGCGCGCGATGAGATTGCATGACCCATTCAAAATGCACCAAATCTCGCACACCGACTTTCTCTAGATTGGCCAATGGGTGGTCTTTTCGAACGATCAGTCGGACAGATTCGGTTCGTGCTGGGTAAATTTCGAATTCATTGGCGTCGTACTGTTTTGGAATGCGCGCGAGAACAAAATCATTGTGACCCGCAATGAGATCACGAACCAAATTATCACTGGTTTCGACATTAATATCGATTTCGGCTTTGGGGGCAATGGCGCGTAATTGTTGAATGGCAGGAATGACAAAACCAACTGCTGCGCCCGTGACGGCGCCGATGGCGGTTGTTCCGCCGCCACCTTCTTTGAGTTCGCCGACTTCTCTGGCCAGATCTCGTAATTCGACCAGTAAATTGTGCGCGCGACGTGCAACGGCTTGACCGACTAAGGTTGGCTCCATGCCTTTTGCATGACGAACAAATAAACGCGTACCGATGGTTTGTTCAATTTCGCTTAACATACGGGATGCGGCAGGTTGCGTCATCGCCATTTCGTCAGCGGCAATACTTAGCTGACCGTGCTCGGCGATCACCGAAATTAAACGCAGTTGATTGAGCTTTAAATGTTTCGCCAGACCTATGTCCATGCTGCTCTCAGTTGTTATTTTTGTTGAAAGGTCTCAATATCGTAAACCGATTAATACACCACTACTTTATAAGGATGTTCGCTCCGTGTCGATCTTGAAAAAACGCACCAGTGCCGACGGTTTTTTACCCGAAAAAGAGTTTATCGCGCTGTTTGCTTTGATGATGTCGTTGACGGCGTTGAGTATGGATTCTATGTTGCCAGCGTTCCCAAATATCGCAACATCTTTGGGCATCGAGGATTATCAAAAAACACAATGGATCGTGTCGGCGATGATCTTTGGCATGATGTTCGGCGAGATTATTTTCGGGCCTTTGTCGGACGCAATCGGTCGTAAAAAATGCATTCTGATCGGTATTGGTATTTATATTGCCGGTTCGGTTATTGCGTTGTCCGCGTCGTCGATTGAGGTGTTTTTACTCGGCCGTGTGATTCAAGGTTTTGGTGTGTCGGGGCCAAAAATCGCGTCGCGGGCGTTGGTTCGAGATCTTTATAAAGGCGCGGCCATGGCGCGCATTATGTCGTTTGTGATGATGGTGTTTATTTTGGTGCCGTTGCTGGCGCCGTCGATCGGGCAATTGGTGATGCAGGTTGCGGATTGGCGTTGGATTTTTGCCTTGTTGGTTTTTCAAGCGTCGGTGGCGGGTGGTTGGCTGTTGCTACGCCAACCCGAAACTTTGACGAAAGAGAATCGTATCCCGCTCAATCGAAAACGCCTCATTGCCGACGTGCGCATTATTTTGAGTCGCCGCGATGTGATGGCGTTTACGGTGTTGTTGGGCTGTATTTTTGGCGGTTTGATGCTGCACATTAGTACGGCGCAATCGATATTTCAGGATGTGTATCAAACAGGTGATCGATTCCCGTTGTACTTCGCGTTATTGGCCATTGGATCGTCGGTGATTAATTTTTCGAATGGTAAAATTGTCCAGCGTGTTGGCATGTTACGCTGTGTGATTGCGGCGTTAAGCGTGTTGTTGGCAGCGTCTTTTGTGTTGCTGTTGTCTACATTGTATTTTGACGGTGTGCCGCCTTTCGTACTCTTTATGGGCTTGGGCATGATCATGTTTTCTTGCTTCGGCATGGTGTTCGGTAATGTGAACGCCATGGCGATGGAGCCATTGGGGAAAGTGGCGGGTCTTGGCGCGTCGGTGATTTCGTCGTTATCGAGCTTTCTAGCGATTGTGTTTTCGACATTAGTTGGTCTATTTTATCATTTCACCGTGACGCCATTGGCAAGCGGCTTTGTGATTTTTTCCATCATGGCTTTAGTGATGTTGAGATATGGAAATCGATATCGACAACGCTCAGGTGAAAACGTAGATGTCGGCTGATGTGTTTTATATTTCCTTGTTTGGTAGAGATAGATGTCACCCTGTCTTCCTCTCTGCTGTTTTCAGTAAAGTAGGTTAGAATACGGGCTCAATTTATTCTATGAGTGCTTCTATGTCCTCCCAAACCTCTTCTTCAGCCTCGTTAGGCAAACAACTTTTTTCGATGACGTGGCCCATGATGTTTGGAATCTTGTCGTTAATGAGCTTTCAGCTTGTCGACAGTGCTTTTATTGGTCAATTAGGTATATTGCCTTTGGCGGCGCAGGGTTTCACTTTGCCGATTCAGATGATTGTGATTGGTCTGCAAGTGGGGCTTGGGATTGCAACGACGGCCATTATTTCTCGCGCTTTGGGCGCTGGCAATACGCGTTACGCTAAGCAGCTTGGCGGTTTGGTGATGACAATGGGTAGCGTGGGTATTGCGTTTTTCTGTGTGCTGATTTGGTTTTTGCGCCATCCTATTTTGGCATTATTGAGTGCGCCAGACTCTGTATTTCCTGTTATTGATTCTTACTGGCCGCATTGGTTATTGAGTGCGTGGGTTGGCGCGTTAATTTATTTTTATTACAGTATTTGTCGCTCCAACGGGAATACACTGTTGCCCGGCATCATGATGATTGTGACCAGCGTGTTGAACTTAATATTGGACCCTATTTTTATTTTCACCCTTGATCTTGGTTTGAACGGTGCCGCCATGGCAACCACTGTAGCATTCAGTATTGGTGTGCTGATTGTGGCGCCACTGGTTGCACGTAAACATTGGATGACCTTCGATTGGAAAGACTTGAATGTGGTTAAAAGCTTGGCGTCCATTGGTCATATCATGGGGCCTGCGATGGTCAGTCAGTTGTTGCCGCCGGTGTCTTCTATGTTGGCGACGAAACTGATCGCAGGGTTTGGTACGGCGGCAGTGGCGTCTTGGGCGCTGGGTTCACGATTTGAATTCTTTTCGATTGTCGCTGTGTTGGCGTTGACCATGTCCATGCCGCCGATGATCGGGCGTTTGTTGGGCGAGAAAAAAATCGACGACATTCGCGTTGTGGTGTCGATCTCTTGTCGTTTCATTTTGATCTTTCAGCTTGTTGTCGCGCTGGCGACATTCTTTGCGTCAGGGGCGCTTTCTCGTTTATTAACCAGTGAAGAGGCCGTGTCTGAGATTCTCAATTGGCATCTGACATTGGTACCGATTAGCCTTGGTGCGTTGGGTATTTGCATGTTGATGGTGTCGGTATCGAATGCCTTGGGTAAGTCATACACGGCATTGACCATTTCTGCGTTGCGTCTATTTGCTTTTTTCTTACCTTGCTTGTGGATTGGATCAGAAATAGCGGGTTTAAAAGGCATTTTCGTTGGCATGTTAATTGGTAATTTACTGGCTGGATTGTGTGCTTGGAAAATGTACTTACGTGCGCTGGCGAAAGTTGAGCTGTCTGTGCAATCAAGCACTAACTCATAACGCGTCTTGCTCTTATTGCGCAATATCGTCCAATCTTTTTGCCGTCGTATTGGGTAATCTCTTCCTATTAGTAAGGTGGTTACTTGTCAGGGCAGCCATGAGCCAGGGCAGTTATTGAGTATAGAGGAGGTTGTGATGTCGACAGAAAATCGTTTCCAGTTTGCGAAAAGCGTGGCCTTGAACGAGGTGATGTTGCTTGAGGCATCGATGAACGATTTCGCCTACGACACGCACGCGCATGAGGAATTTTCTTTTGGTGTGACTTTGTCAGGCCGTCAAGATTTCTTCGCGTTGGGCGAACATCACAAGAGCCATTCTGGCAATGTGATTGTGTTTAATCCTGAAGATGCACACGACGGCCATTCTGGCGGTGACAACACGCTGCACTACAAAATGCTCTATGTTCATCCAGATCAATTGACTCCCATGCTGGAAAGCGCGGGGGGTCGCCGTGTAAAAGACTTTCGGGTTGAGCAAATGGTTCAAGACGATCCAGTGTTAAAAGCGCATATTTTGCGTTTGGCACAACTGGTTGAAGACTCTGCAACGTCGGCGTTGGAGTATTCTTCCGCATTATTTGAATTTGCTGAGTATCTTGCTCGCCAAAAAGGCATTCAGGTTGAATCTAAACTGCGTTCTAAAGACCCCGTTTTTGAACGTGTCCGAGAGTATTTACATGCGTACGTTGGCGAAGACGTTTCGCTCGATGCTTTAAGCCAAGTGGCGCATATGTCGAAGTATCACTTGTTGCGCTGCTTTCGGGATTATTTTGGCATGACGCCGCATCAGTACTGGCAAAATTACCGTATTAATCGCGCTAAACAGGCGATCGAACGTGGTATGCCGTTGGCCGATGTGGCATTTATGTTTGGCTTTACGGATCTGAGTTATTTTAACCGCCGTTTCAAACCAATTTTCGGCGTCACACCTTATCAATTTAGACGGCATTTACTGCGCACCTAGCGTCATTTTACTCACACGTTAATTCTTTTCTCTTTTCTAATGCTTATCAAATTATCTTTTGAGGAATACCCATGCTCGAAATACTCGTTTATGCCTTTGGCGTCATGTACAGCCCGGGTCCTGCCAATATGTTGGCGCTGTTTGCGGGCGTTAACGGACAAGGCTGGCGCGCTTTTTTGTACTGCGTTGGTGTCGGTGTCGCCATGTTTATTCTGTTTTTACTGATTGGTTATCTTGGTGGTGGAATTATCCCACAACAATATCAATCGGTTGTTGGCATTTTGGGTGGTATTTACATCGCGTATCTTGGTGTGAAAATCATGAAGGCGAGCTTCCAGCAGACGGAGATTAAGGCGAGCGCGTCGACGATCAGTTTTAAAACGGGGCTAATTTTGCAGCTTTGTAATCCCAAATCCTTGGTGGCGATTGTGCCTATCGTGACGGTGCAATTTCCACGCTTTCATATTGAAGGTGTTCAAATTGCATTATGGTCTTTGGTTCTGGCGATCATGGCGTGTGGTTCACCGAGTGTGTATTTGTTTGCGGGAGCACGGATAAAAAAAGCGGCAATGAATCCTACCGTGATGGCATGGGTGAATCGAATCATGGCGTTGTTGTTATTTTTCGTCGCCTACCGGTTTGTGTTTGCGGCGTAAAGGAAATTGAGAGACCGAGAGTAAGCGTGGATCACTGTTCTATTTGTGCCTTTGTATAATTATGTATTGAAAATAGAGTTGAGAATGACTACCATTTGAATAATATTTTATTCAGTGGAGAGTCTTGTGGAAAATACAGTGCAACAGAAAATTGTTGATTTTTTGCAGGTCGGTGGGCCTGTTGTTTGGATATTGATGGTGTTTTCTGTCGTTGCTCTGACGATTGTTCTGTTGAAATTATGGCAGTTTTCATCTCTTCGCGCCGAAAGCCTTAAAACCACAGAGTTGGCATTGGATGAATGGCGTCATGATAACGGTGAAGGGGCGCTTGAAAAACTCGATGAGAAACGCCCAATTGATGCTCTTGTTGGGTACACCATGCGCGCTTTGCTAAGCGCCAATCTCAGTGTTGATTTGATTCGTGAAGAAGTAGAACGCCGCGCGATGAAGCAATTGAATCAATTACGCTCTTATCTTCGTCCTTTAGAAATTATCGCGACTTTAAGCCCGCTACTTGGTTTGCTTGGTACGGTATTGGGTATGATCACCGCGTTCCAACAAATGGAAGGTGCAGGCAATCAAGTGGATCCGTCGGTTTTATCTGGTGGTATTTGGCAAGCCTTGTTAACAACGGCCGTTGGTCTGGCCGTGGCGATTCCTGTGGTGACATTACATAGCTGGTTAGAGCGTAAAGTGGAGCGCATCGCACATAATATGAATGACGCAGTGACTCAGGTTTTTACCAGCAAAGAAGCAAAGCACTTGGTTGAAAAGGCCACCAAAGAGATGCTGCATGCCGCTTAACCTTTCTCAGCCCAAACGTAAGAATGCGATTAGTTTAACGCCGCTGATTGATGTGGTTTTTATCTTATTGCTGTTCTTTATGTTGACCTCCAGTTTTGTGCCTTGGCGTATTGTTGATACGCCGCTGTCTGTTGCTTCTGAACCACGTGTTAACAGCGAAGAAAAAGACAATGTGGTTCTGACATTGAAACTAAATGATGATCAGGTTTGGATGAATGATCAACCGATTCGTTTTGCAGATCAGGCACGCTTTCAAGCGTTGATTGCCGAGCATAGCGAGGGCATTTTTATCATCAAAGCAGAAGAAGGGGTGACGCTTCAAACTCTGATGCATCTTGCCGATCGTCTAAAACTGAATGGCGCAAAAATCGTATCGATTGCGAATGCTTTTGCTATGCCGGAGATAAAATGAAAATAGGCGAAAAATACGCCGCAAGAGCCGCCAGCAACGATGACAACATGGTGCCATTAATTAATGTGGTTTTTCTAATGTTGGTCTTCTTCATGGTGGCTGGTCAAATCAGAAAAGCCGATCCTATTCCGGTGATTCCACCACATTCTATTAACGACACTCGTTCCGTGACAGACCCTAATGTGGTGATCGTGGTGGGGATTGATGACGGCTTGTATGTGGATGATCAATTGTTCGCTATAGACGAGATACAGTCTTATCTAGAAACTCAATTTATATCGACGACGAATAAAGAGGGTTTTTGGGTGCAAATTAAAGCCGATGGCGGGATTTCATTAGAAAAATTACGGCCTGTGTTTAATCAAGTGCGTTTAGCTGGTCTCACGAAAGTCAGTTTGGCAACGCAGCTAGAGCGAGGAAAAGAATGATTTCCACGCGACATTGGATTATTGCGGGTAGCTTGGCTGTCTCGGTTCACGCTGGGGCTTTTTACACGGTATTTTATAATCCGACAGAAGGTAGCCAAGCGGCGGGCTCCCAAGGTATTGAATTTGACCTTGGAATGATGGGTGACCTTGGTGCTTCTGCACAAACAACGTTGGCTCAAGAAGAGGCAAAAGAAGTGGAAGAAGTGGTTGAGGAGCCGATTGAAGAGGTTCAAGAAGAAATTGAACCAGAACCTATCGTGGAGCCAGAACCCGTTGTAGAACCTGAGCCAGAACCAATCGTTGAGCCTGAGCCAATTGTTGAACCAGAGCCTGAAGTGATTCAAGCGCCAGAACCTGTTGTGGTGAAACAAAAGTCTCCTATTGAAGTAAAAAAACCAGAACCAAAACCAGAGCCTGAACCAAAACCAGAGCCTGAACCTGAGAAAAAGCCTGAGCCAAAACCGAAGCCAGAGAAAAAACTAGAACCGAAAAAAGTTGAAAAGCCTGTCGTTAAGGCTGAGCCTAAAAAAGTGGCGCCGCCTTCAATGGCGAATCAAAAAGCGACAACGGGTCGTTCTAATTCCGCCAGCAGCGGTGGTAATCCTGGCGCGAAAGCCAGCTATTTTTCTCAGCTAAAATCGGTGTTAGCACAGAATAAGCGTTACCCAAGAGCATCGCGTAGACGCAATGAAGAAGGCGTTGTGTCCTTGTCTTTTGTGGCGTATGCCGATGGTTCCGTGTCCGATGTGAAAATCACCCAAAGCTCAGGACATAGACGTCTTGATAACGCGGTATTGGATATGATCAAACGCTCTACGCCTTTGCCTCACTTTACCAAGGGCATGGTAGAGAGCGAATTACGCATCAACTTACCTGTCTCTTTTAAACTCAGTGATTTGAGGTAGTTGATCGTTTAAGAGCGATATACAGGAATAAAAAAACGCCGCGCTTTATCACTCAAGCGCGGCGTTTTCATGTCTGACGAATGGGTTACTGAGCGATCAGTTGTTGTGGTGTCGGGTGTTGAGGCAATAGCAGCCAGACTTTCCCAAATTGCTTGAGTTGACCTGCATGAAAGCGGGCTTCTTCGCCTATGCCTTGATACCAATCAATGTGCCCCGACCCTTTAATCGCGCCACCTTTGTCTTGCGCAAGCAAGAGACGAAACTCGTGTCCGATTAAGTTTCCATAAGCATCGAGCTTAGGCACTTGTGCCAACAATATTGAACCAAGAGGAATGATGCTTGGGTCAACAGCCGCAGAATATAATGGGGTTAATGGCACATTGGCGGCACCCACTGGTGCTTGAGGTCCTTCACTGAAAAACAAATAGCTTGGGTTAGTCGACAGGATTTCGCGATTACGTTCTGGATGGTCACTTAGCCACTGTCGAATACTTTGAGCTGAGATATTAGCGCGATTTATCTCGCCTCTCTCAATGAGTTCTTTGCCTAAACTTCGATAAGCGTGGCCGTTTACGCCACCCCAAGACAACAGCTTTTGTTCGCCATTTTCGTATTCAACAACGCCGGAACCTTGTACATGTAAGAAAAAATTGTCGACTAAATCGGCTGTATAGGCAATCTCCAACTGTTGCCCAGCTAGCGCGTTTTCGAAGTCAATCTCTTCTCTAGAAGGGAACTCCCCTTTGGCATTTCGTTGTGTTGGTTTACGATAAAGCGGATAGCGATACACTTCGTCAGGTAAGTGGCGCACCGATAGGATAGGGACATAATAGCCCGTGATCTGTACGTTACCTCTTTGATCTTGCCCTGCAAGTTGGTGAGCCACCAGTTGGGGTTGCTGCGTTGGGTAGCGCAGCCAATTGTCTATTTCTGTCGCCACGCGTTTTAAATCGGCGACACTCGTTTGTGTGTTTTCAAGTAAATAGGGTTTATCGGATAAGCGATTCAAATACGCGATTTGTTGCTGCAAGCCCGCTTGGAAACTGGCGTCTGGATACGGTAGCCCAGGCGGTAGGCTTTCTTTTAAATACAAGGATTCTCTTTTGAGCGCCGTGGTGTCTCGGCCATTATTTTCAAAGTCATTGGAGCTATCGATTTCATTAAAGCTGCAACTTGCCAATAAGCTAAAAGAAACAAGACAAAGTGGACGAAACAGGGAGCGATAGTGCTTTTTTTTGGGTAAAACATGCTGAAAAAAAGAAGAAAAATTCATAAGCCCTATGTCTATAAAATAAATGAGTAAAGTGAAGCCGCTTAGGGTTGGACCGCAAGTAAAGAGCGAGGTTCATCTTGAGTATTTATAGGCGCTAAAGCAATGCTTGGCGGAGAATTTTACAATTCACTTTCGAGCACGTTCTAGGGGTAGGGTAGCATTTAAAACATGAGGTATTCGTAGGCTTGTCGCAAGTCGATGAATAGATCTTGGTCTCCACCTCGGTCTGGGTGGTGTTGCTGTGCTAATTTACGGTATTGCTGCTTGATGACGGTTTTTGTTGGGTTGGTGCTTTGGATTTGCAGCGTTTTGAGTGCTGACTCTCGATCGCCGCTTAAGCTGATACCTTTATAAAAACTATTCAGCAAGTGAGATACCTCGTCTATCCCCGTTTTTTCGTATTCTTCCCAGTCTAGGTAGTAAGCGGCCAGTTTTGCGTCTACGCTATCGCTCAATGTGGTGCTGTCAGATCGATTGATTTGCGTGGCACTGACTAAGTGAATGCGCATGGCACTGATATGAAGCGTTAAGTTATCTTCTTGCCAAAGACTACTTTGGAGTTGATACAAGGCATTCATGATGAGAAAGTGCTGACGAAACAGAAGTAAGTTGTTGTCTTCTGCAAGTTGACTAAACTCTGGAAGCCGTTCTTTTAGTGCTTTAAGAATATCAAATTCACTCATACCGTTAGGGTGGTTTTTTAAGATTACTAGAATCGGTCCAACTAAAGGGTTTTTCATATCTGACTCTTATAGTGTAAGTATTACTCACAGTGTATGTGATGAGGCCGAAAAGGGTCAAAGCCGAGGCGGCTTTTTTATTAATTAGGTGCATGGTAAAAACAAAATATGTTGTGGATTATTGTTATTCTGATCGCGGTCGTGCTAATCGTTGGACCGAGCGCTTGGGTAAAATTTACGCTGAAACGCTATGCAACGGAGCGCTGGGATCTATCTGGAACAGGTGGCGAATTGGCGATGCATTTGGTGAAACGCTTCGAACTAAACGACGTAAAGGTGGAAACGACACAAGAAGGACAAGATCATTTTGACTACGGACAACACGTGGTTCGTCTTAGTCCGAGTGTGTTTAATGGTCGCTCTTTAACCGCCGTCGCAGTGGCCGCTCACGAAGTAGGACATGCGATTGCACATGAGAAGAAACAAAAAATATCGAATTTAAGCTCCCGCTATTTGCCGTTTGCCCATGCCGCACGAAAGATTACTGCAGGTTTGTTGGTCGGCTGGCCAGCCATCTCCATGTTATTACATTTACCCTATGCCGTACCGCTACATGCACTCGTTGTCGGTTTGTCGGGTCTGTTAGCCGTTATCGTGCAACTGGCGATATTGCCAGAAGAATGGGATGCCAGCTTCAATAAAGCACTACCGATTTTGAGAGAAGGCAACTACATACCGCAGGAAGATTTACCCAAAGTGAAGAAAATACTAACCGCCTGCGCCATGACCTACGTCGCCGCAGCGCTCATCAAAGTACTCTTTGTCTGGCGATGGTTTAAACGTTAAATTCCTTCCATTGTAGGTCGCGCCTTTAGGCCGACAAGCCATGTACTCACCTACCCTGTAGGCATGATGAGTGAGGTACGAACGTAATCAGGCATTGCGCAAGACTCGAACCAAAATTAAAGGGGGCAGATCCCTTAAAAATAAGTCTATCGTTAGTTTCTCTAGCGAATTTGGTGTTTAAGGAGTCTGACCCATTTATACATCGACACCACAAAACCAATAAAGAGTTGTCATCAAAAAGGCATGAAGTTCGCATAAAATCGTCTTACTATGAAAGCTGACTGTTTGGTTAGTATTTTTAATAAGAAAGATATTTGAATGAATGGAGTAATGTCATGACGTTTTTTGTTCCTAAGGGCGCGACGCTTTTCGCCTCTACTTTGCTTTTTGCTGCGATGGCGCAGGCTTCTACCATCGACTTACGAGTTATGGAAACCACGGATATTCACATGAATTTAGTGGATTACGATTACTACGGCGATAAGCAAAGTGATGCGGTGGGGTTGTCTCGTGTGGCGACGTTGATCAAAGCGGCACGCGCCGAAGTGACGAACTCTGTATTGGTCGATAACGGTGACTTATTGCAGGGCACACCATTGGGCGATTATGTTGCCAAAGGTCGAGTGCTGCGCTTTGGTGAGACGCATCCTGCGTTTAAAGCGATGAACTTGCTGGATTACGATGTGGGTAATATCGGTAACCATGAGTTCAATTACGGCTTAGACTTTTTAATGAAGAGTTTAAGTGGCGCTAATTTCCCTTACGTGAACTCAAACGTTTACGTGGACGATGGCGACAACGATGCGTCGAATGATCAGCCGTATTTCCAGCCTTATATTATTAAAGACAAGACCTTCGTCGATTCTGACGGCAAAAAACAAACGGTTAAGATAGGTTACATTGGCTTTGTTCCGCCACAAATCATGACGTGGGATAAAGACAATTTAACCCATAAAGTTATAGCAAAAGACATCCTTGAAACCGCCAATAAATATGTACCTGAAATGAAAGCCAACGGCGCAGACGTGATTATCGCGATTCCACACAGTGGCATGATGAATTCGCCTTATATGAAAGGTGAAGAAAATGCGTCTTATCATTTAGCAAAAGTGGACGGCATTGATGCTGTGTTATTTGGTCACTCTCATCGTATTTTCCCCGGTGACAAAGCGTTAGATGCCTTTGACGGCGTCGATGGTGAAAAGGGGACGGTATTTGGCAAGCCAGCGACCATGCCGGGCTTTTGGGGATCTCACCTTGGGGTGATTGATTTAACGCTTGAGCCTGCTGGTGACGGCTGGAAAGTCGCCGATGGTAGAGCCGAAGTGCGCGCTATTTCACGTCGTGAAGGCCGTAAAACGGTGGCGCTGGTTGAAGCGGACGAGAGCATTAACCAAGCGGTCGAAACGGAACATCAAGGCACTTTAGTGTACATGCGCCGTAAAGTGGGGGAATCCACCGCCGACATCAATAGTTTCTTTGCGTTGGTTCAAGACGATCCTTCTATTCAGATCGTGAACAACGCGCAAGTTTGGTACGTGGAAAATATCGTTCGTGGTACGTCTTATGAAGGTATGCCGATTCTGTCTGCGGGTGCGCCATTTAAAGCGGGCGGCCGAGGCGGTCCAGATTATTATACCGATGTTCCAAAAGGCGACATCGCGCTGAAAAACGTCAGTGATTTGTATATTTATCCGAACGATTTAAAAGTGGTGAAGCTGACAGGGGCTCAAGTCGTCGAGTGGCTAGAAGCGGCGGCGGGGCAGTTTAATCAAATTGATACCACATCAAGTGCGCCACAAAACTTGATCAATGCCGCGTTCCCAACCTATAACTTTGATGTGATCGACGGTATTTCATATCGTATCGATGTAACACAGCCTACTCGTTACAATGCGGATGGCGAAGTGGTTCATAAAGACGCGCATCGTATTAAAGATGTGATGTTTAATGGTGAGGCATTAAGGGCGAAAGATGAGTTCTTAGTCGCAACGAATAACTATCGAGCGGGTGGTGGCGGGCATTTCCCGAATTTGTCAGGCGATACGATTGTGATTGATGCGCCAGATAAAAACCGAGATGTGGTGGCAAATTATTTGTTAAGCCAAAAAACCATTAATCCAGCAGCGGATAACAACTGGTCGTTTACGGATTTTGGTAAGGCAAAAGTGTTGTTTACTACATCACCAAAAGCGAAAGACGCAGCCAGTAAAAACATGACTTATCAGTCTTTAGATGAAAATGGTTTTGCGATTTTTGAACTACAATAACGGTGTTCATCGCGTTTTGATAAAAAATATTGGGATGTAAGAGGGGAGATCTCTTCATCCCAATTTACGTATGAACGCATAATAATGAAAAATACGTGAGGGAATAACACTTTAGGCTGAGTTGGATACAAGTATTTACGGTTTTAAGGTAGAATCCTGAAAAATCCATGACCATTATTTACTTAGAAGTGTTGTTTTTTCTAATAAAAAATATGTATCGAAATGTGACGCTTTTACCTCATTTAAAGAGGCTACAGCTTATACTTATTAACCTCTTTATAAAGAAGATGCCTGCTAATGACCTTTAAAAATAAGATACTGATTACTTTAATGTTGGTCGGGTTAATCCCTGTTTTTATCTCTTCCGCCATTTCTGTTAATTTTTCAAGCAAAGCATTAATTGACATGGGCAATAATCAATTAATGTCGTTGCAAGAAACAAAGAGCCATTCTGTTACGTCGTATCTAGACACTCTATCAAATGGCCTTTCGCTTTTGGCGGAAAACCCGATCGTGGTGCGTATGTTGCCATTACTGGGAAATGCTTATAAAAGACTCAATAAAATCCCCGTTAATGATCAAAATCTGGATGATGTTGCGCGCTTTTATGACAGTGAATTTAAGACTCGATTGTCACCGGATGAAGCCAGTGAATTTGAATCTGATGCCTTAATATCACAACTTTCACCGGCCGCTATTCTTCTTCAAAGTGCCTATATTGCTCAAAATACCAACCCTGTTGGAGAAAAAGATAAAACGCTTAACTCACAACATATTCCAGCCTACGATGCTTTCCATCAAGGGGCACACCCATACTTACAAAAAGTGCAGCAAGAGTTTGGTTTTTATGATGTTTTTTTAATTTCAGATACTGGAGATGTTGTTTACAGTGTTTTCAAAGAAATTGATTTTGGTACGTCTTTAACGACTGGCCCCTTTAAAGACTCTGGATTGGCGAAAGCATTCACCAATTCATTAAATAACGATGGCGTGAGTTTTACTGATTTCTCTCTCTATATGCCATCGTATCAAGCACCAGCTGGCTTTTTGTCGGTTCCTGTCTTTAAAAATGAAAAGCGCATTGGTGTGTTAGTTGCTCAATTTCCAATCAGCACATTAAATAACATCATGACGGAAAGAGCGGGATTGGGCGAAACCGGTGAAACCTACCTGATTGGTATGGACGGCAAGATGCGGTCTGACTCTTACCTTGATCCAGAAAACCATTCTGTCTTAGCGTCTTTTAGAAACCCAAAAGAAGGCAGTGTTGATACGGTTGTTGTGCAAGAAGCCAGCAAGGGTATTGCCAATACGAAAATGATTGAAAACTACAAAGGCAATTCTGTATTGTCTTCTTATAGCCCACTTGAATACAAAGGTTTGAAGTGGATTGTTGTCGCGGAAATGGCGGAGGATGAAGCGTTAGCCAGTGTGCATAAGCTGAATTATGTTATTTTGGCTTTGTGCTTGATTATTGCTGTTGCGATCGCCTTTATTGCACTTTGGTTCGCTCGTAGTATCTTGGCGCCTCTGGGTGCAGAGCCTAAAGAAATGCAGTCTATCGCAGAAAAAATAGCTGCCGGTGATTTGTCTATTGAGTTTAATAACACAAGCTCGCCCTCTAGTATTTATGGTGCGATGCGTACGATGTCGGAAAACTTAAATCAGCTGATTAGGCAGGTGAAAAGCAGTGCGATGTCACAGTCGGTGTCTTCATATAAATTGGCAGAAATTTCTGAAACAGCCAGTGCTAATATTCAATCTCAGCACAGTAGTACGACTGAGATTGGGAATGCTATGCAGCAAATGGTCATTTCCGTAACAGAAGTGGCTCGTAACATTTTAGATGCCACTAGCGCTGCTGGTGACGCAAAACAACGTGTTAATGATAGCAGAGAAGATCTCTTGATCGCTGTGAAAGACATGGCGCAAGTGTCGGAAGAGGTTCGTAAAGCAAGAGAGACAGTGGATAAACTGAATAAACGCACTGAAGAAATATCCAATGTCGTTTCTACTATTCAAGGTATTTCAGATCAAACAAATCTTCTGGCCCTGAATGCTGCTATTGAAGCCGCCCGGGCAGGAGAATCAGGTCGAGGCTTTGCCGTTGTTGCTGATGAAGTCCGAGGACTCGCGTCTAATACACAAAAAGAGACGGAGCAAATCGCAAGCATTATTCGCAGTTTGCAAATGGAAGCGTCCGCTGCTCAAAAAGTATTACATTCTTGTGTGGACTATGCTCAACGAGTGTCCGATACCGCCAACCATACGGCTAACTCACTTAATGAAGCCTCTAACTACGTGGACAATGTGAGTAACATGATGGAACAGGTCTCAAGCGCCTCTGAGGAGCAAGGCAGTGTTGCCAATGAGATCAGCAATAATGTTGAAGCGGTAACGGAAGCATCGTCTAGGAGTGAGCAAGCAATTTCTGAAATATCAAAATCCAGTGAAGAGATGGCAAAACTGTCGACGGATTTAGAAAAAATCATTAGTCGCTTTCGGTTGAGAGATCAATAACACTCGATTTAGCCCATAAAAAACCCCAAGGTGAGTGAATTCACCTTGGGGTTTTTTATTATGAACGATTTAAAAGCAGTTAATTAGCGCTGTTTTGTTTCGTATTCTGGATGAATCCAAACAGGCACGTCTAGGCTTGGTAACGCGTCTTTTCCAAGAATCATATCTGCCGCTTTTTCTGCCACCATGATAGTCGGTGCGTTCAAGTTACCGTTGGTGATCGTCGGGAAAATTGACGAATCCACTACACGCAGGTTGTCAATGCCACGAACTTGGCAAGCGTCGTTCAACACCGCCATCGGATCGCTATCGCTGCCCATTTTACAAGTACAAGACGGGTGGTACGCACTCTCTACGTTTTCTTTTACCCATTGGTCGATGTCTTTATCACTTTGAATATTGATGCCGGGTTGAATCTCTTCGCCACGGTACATATCCAATGCGGATTGCTCAAGCACTTCACGAGTAAGACGAATGGTATCGCGCCAATCTTGCTTATCTTGTTCGGTTGAAATGTAATTGAACAGAATGCGTGGTTTGGCTGCTGGGTCTGCGGATTCAATCCACAATTTACCACGGCTCTCTGGCTTGTTTGGTCCAACGTGGACTTGGAAACCATGACCATCAACCGCAGCTTGGCCATCGTAACGCATAGCGGCTGGCAAGAAGTGGTATTGAATGTTTGGCCATTTCAAGCCAGCACGGGAACGAATAAAACCACAAGATTCAAAATGGTTGGTTGCGCCTAAACCGCTTTTAAATAAGATCCAGCGTGTGCCGATTAAGCCTTTGCTGATCAAGTCCAGTTTGCCATTTAGCGTTACTGGTTGCTTACATCGGTATTGGAAGTAGACTTCCAAGTGATCTTGTAAGTTTTCCCCGACACCAGGCAGTTCATGTACCAGGGGGACACCGGCTTTTTCTAAAACGTCTTTTGGACCCACACCAGACAGTTGCAATAACTGTGGTGAGCCAACTGAACCTGCTGACAAAATGACTTCTTTGCTGGCATACACTTGACTGACTTGACCTTTCTTACTGAACTCAATACCAACGGCTTTTTTGCCTTCAGCGTTGTTACTTTCAAATAAGACTTTGTGGCTCAGTACGCCAGTTTTCAGTGTTAGGTTAGGGCGTTGCATAGCACGACGTAAATAAGCGTTAGACGTAGACGCCCGTACACCATTTTTCACTGTCATGTGCATTGGGCCAAAACCTTCTTGGCGATGGCCATTGTAATCCGTTGTTTCGCCGTAACCTGCTTGGTTACCTGCATCAATAAATGCTTGATACAGTGGGTTGTAGGTCATGTCGTTGCCGTTGTTGGTCGACAAGGGGCCTTCGCCGCCGCGATAAGTGTCTGCGCCGCCTTTCCAAGATTCTGCCTTCTTAAAGTAAGGTAAGCAGGTTTGGTAATTCCATCCCGCTGCACCGTTTTCTTCCCATTGGTCAAAGTCGCACGCGTGGCCGCGAACATAGACCATGCCATTGATGGAAGAAGAGCCGCCCAATACTTTACCGCGTGGGCAATGCATTTCGCGATTATCCAGACCTGGCTCTTTGTCAGTATGAAACTGCCAAGCGTATTTATCTGAGTTCATCGGGTAAGACAAAGCGGTTGGCATCTGGATAAAAATGCTTTTATCCGAACCGCCCATTTCTAATAGTAGAACGTTGTTCTCGCCACTCTCTGTTAGTCGGTCTGCCAATACACACCCAGCAGAGCCAGCACCAACGATAATGTAATCGTATGTTTCGATTGTCATGGTGAGTCTCGCTTAGTAAGGTTTTTGAATGTCGTTTAGGTCAACAAAAACGCTCTTGTTTTGTGTGTAGTGGTATAACGTATCGATGCCATTTTCACGGCCAACACCAGACTCTTTGTATCCGCCTACGGGCATTTCTGCAGGGGAAGAGCCCCATGCGTTTATCCAACAAATACCGGCCTGCATTTGATTAATGACACGGTGTGCGCGAGCGAAGTCTTTCGTGAAGACGCCAGCAGCCAAACCAAACTTGGTATCATTTGCACGCTTGATTACTTCGTCTTCATCGGTGAAGCTAAGAACCGACATTACAGGACCGAAGATCTCGTCTTGTACTTGTGGCATATCGTCTGTGCAATCAGTAAAGACCGTTGGCGCAACAAACGCGCCTTTGTCTAAGCCATTTTCAGTGACTTGGTAACCGCCACAAAGCAAGGTTGCACCCGCGTCTTTTGCCGCCTGAATGTAACCGAGTACCTTGTGCATGTGGTCTTTCGAAATCAAAGCGCCTACTTGTGTTTCCATGTCCATTGGGTCGCCAATGATCATGGCTTCAGTGCGAGTTTTTAATTCTTTGGTGAAAGCGTCCATGATGTCTGCGTGAACGAATACGCGTGTGCCGTTGGTGCAAACTTCACCTTGTGTGTAGAAGTTCGCCAACATCGCTGCAGAGACAGCTTGGTCAACGGGCATGTCTGGGAAGATGATCATAGGCGATTTTCCGCCCAGTTCCATGGTCACATCTTTTAGAGACTGTGCCGATGCAGCCATGACTTTTTTGCCTGTACCTACTTCACCAGTGAAAGAGACTTTGTCGATGCCTGGGTGAGCCGTGATCATTTGACCTGTACGACCATCACCTTGAATCACGTTAAACACGCCATCTGGTAAACCGGCTTGTGTGTAGATTTCGGCTAATTTAAGAGCCGTTAAAGGCGTTTCTTCTGAAGGTTTGAAAATCATCGCGTTGCCAGCGGCCAGCGCAGGGCCAGATTTCCACATGGCGATTTGAATAGGGTAGTTCCACGCGCCGATGCCAGCGCAAACGCCTAAAGGCTCGCGACGAGTGTAGAAAAAATTGCCGTTGCCAAGGTCTTGGTATTCGCCTTGTATTTTATCGGTTAGGCCTGCGTAATATTCAATGACGTCAGCGCCTGTTTCAATGTCGACACAAATGGCTTCTTGAAGCGGTTTACCGGTGTCTAGTACTTCTAAACGTGCGAGTACTTCGTTGTTTTCACGCAGTAATTCGGCTGCTTTTTTAAGGATACGGCCACGTTCAACAGGGCTCATTGCGGCCCAGACTTTTTGCCCCTTCTTGGCGGATTCAACAGCAGCATCTAGCTCGGCTTGACCGGCGTGCTCAACGGTTGCAATCACTTCCCCTGTGGCAGGGTTAATGGTTTCAAAGTGCTCTCCGCTGGTGGATGCATGGTAGCGGCCGTGAATGTATTGCTGCTGATGTGCCATGATGTGCCTCTTATTGGTTAGTCTGTTTCGATGTTCTGTATGGAACCATCGAGGTATTAATATTTTTTGTTAAACGTACGTTCAATAAAAAACATTGTACACATTTTTGATCTGCAATGGCAGTCGAGTATCAAGAGGAAGGCGTGAAGAGGACGCTTACGAGCCGTTTATGGCGTGAATAAGCCAGTCAAAAAAAAGATTTTTGATCAGAAGAATCGCCTCTTTTTGACAGTGAAAACAAAAAGAGGCGTAGGAGAGCTATAGGCTTAATATCCCGTTTGAATCTTGGCTTAAAGGGCTAGGTACATAGGCGTCTGCCATGTCATCGTTTAGCCAGTACTGGTTGTCAATAAGGTAGCGGAATTGGTAAGTGTGATCGATTTCTAGATTTAAGGTAGAAGCAAAGACGCCCGACTTTTGTTTGCGTAATGGGTGCGCTGAAGCGTCCCAATTGTTAAAGTCACCAACCACCGAAACGTTCTGGCCGTCACCGATCATGTCTGCTGATAGGGCAAATTTCACTTTGCATTTTGGCTTGGTTTTTAAATATGTTTTCTCGATCATTTTCAGCTCCATGGCCTAGTGATAGACAAAAAATTAGGCTACTGCAAAAGCCTGAGGGTTAAAGAAACGACTCTTTAATTAAAGAACAGGCAAAACTTACGCCATATTATCTAAGTGATTAATCTACCGATAAAAAGCGTATTACGTGCTGTCTAAGCCGTCTTTGGTTGAGTAAAAATCGCCTCTATATTGGGTATTAATGCCCTGTTATTGGGCTTACGAAATGAATACAGTCCTGAGACGTAAATTCACAATTAGACGCGTTTAAATGTTCTACACTCAAAAGACACCAACAATAATAAAGAGGTGTTTTTATGGATATTCAAATGATCGTTCTCATTGCATTGAGCGTGATGCTGGTTATTAAAATTGTGTATCTGGTTGCTTTTAAACGCTCAGACCATGAGCATCATCACTCTCATGGTCACCATCACGATCCACGGTCGTGAACTAGCAATAAAGCTAGAGGTGATTCACTTCGTTGTGCCCTCGGTAGCGTTTGTTTTTCGCTTCTTTGACTGTATTGAGGTCTACCAGGACTAAACCGTCCACGCAGTAGCCAAAGTCTGAATCGACACCAAAGTCTAAGAAGCGAACTCCGCCCGACTCACATAACTCACTGTATTGCTTAAACAGCGTTGGCACACTGGCGCCAAAATGGCTGAGTTGTTCTTTTAAAACCCTGAAGTCTTCATCGTAATTGTTGCCACTAAACAGGGTTGAAATGATGTCAGCGTGCTCAGTATTGACCTGATAAGGCGTAAAAGAGCGCGCTAAGTGTTCTTTGTCTGCGAAATACAATCGGTAGAATGACACTATGAAATCTTTTGCCACTTGTGGGTAGCTATTGCTCAAACTCACGGGGCCGAACATGTAGCGTATTTCTGGATGCCGATCTAGATAAGCGCCAATGCCATACCATAAATAATCTAAGCTGCGTTTGCCCCAATATTTAGGTTGGATAAAGCTTCGTCCTAGTTCGATGCCTTGTTCAAAGTAAGGCTCCATATCACACGAATATTGGAACAGTTCTGCGCTGTATATTTTATTGGTTTTTTCTTCTTTCATGTAGCGTGCGACTTCGCCAATACGATAAGCCCCGACTATTTCTAATTCTTCTTCATCCCATAAAACCAAATGCCGATAGTGCTGGTCGAATTTATCTAGGTCAGAACGTTCTCCTGTGCCTTCGCCGACTTTACGAAAGGCAATTTCACGTAAACGCCCGATTTCTTTCATCGTGACCGACATAGGGTCGTAATTGAACAGGTAAATCTGTTTGTTGTCTTTGGTGCTACCAAGGTGCTCTGACTGTTTAAGCTCTTGTCGTATTAGCTGTCTATTCTGTGGGTGTTCAACCGTTTTTTCTGTTTTCAGCAGGGGCTTTTTTCCCTTGGCGATACGGTACAGATGGCGTTTTACCAGTTTATTTTTCTCTTTGTCGCTCAATGGCAACTTAGCCAATTCTTGGATCGGAATCGCTTGGCCTACTTGCATGGGAATTTTACGGTTCTTTTGGCGAAACATTTCGTTGGCAAGTTGAAGTGTGGACAGAGGCCGATACAAAAGTGAGCTGGTGTAAAACAACATGGAATTGCGGCCACCTATGTGTACAGGTAGCAATGGACTATTGGTTTTTTGCGCCAGTTTTAAGTAGTTCTGATTCCACTGTTGGTCTTTTACGCCACTTGGCGACATACGAGACACTTCGCCAGCGGGAAAAATAATCACGGCTTCTTCATTGTGTAGACAGTTCATAATGGCTTTAAGTTGCTGACGGCCCGTTTTCCCCCCTAAATTATCGACGGGTAAAACGAGGCTTTTCAAACCATCAAACCCCATTAACAGATCATTAGCGACGATTTTGACATCCGGACGTATTTCACCAATGAGTCGGAGTAACGCCAAGCCGTCTAAAGCACCGAGAGGATGATTGGCGATGATCATCATACGGCCACTGGCAGGGATATTTCGGCGATCAACTTGACTCACTTGGTAACTAAAGTTGAAGTGATCCAGTATACGATCAATAAATTCGAAGCCAACACAGCCGTCGTTTTTTTCCAGGAATTGGTTTACTTCATTTTCGTGGAATAAGCGTTTTAAGACACTTAACGTAGGGCGTGTAATAAATGGGCTTTTATCGAAAAACTGAGGAGATTTACTGGCAATCATTTGCTCGACTTGTATCACAGTGTTGCTCCGCTCTAATAAGTATTTTTAGTTCTATTAGTGAGAGTAGAGCGTCAATATGACAGAGTCGTGACGTTTGTATGGCGAAAATATGACCAGCCATAATAGTGATTGGGAAATTAGATGAGCTTTAGGAGGTGGCGAGTGTAAGCCATCGTCGAACTAGTCAGGCGGTGTGTGGTCGTTTTCTTTTTCGAATTTGTAAAAAAAGTTCCACAAACAATATAGGGTAATACCTACTGCGATGGTGGCCCAAATTGGTTCATTCGATACCCATTCAAGAGCAGACCATGCTACGCATAATAGAGTGACAACAACTCGACGCCACTTAGGGCGAAAAAAAGCGCGATCAGAATCGGTAAGCATAATATTCCTGTGTCGGTAAGAATGTCATTGTAGAATTGTCTGGCACAATGATTTGATCCGCCAACCTATTTGCGTTTCAGAATGGGCTTAAAACAGCATTTATAGGGTTGGCGTACAAACGAAAATAGCGTGGAGTATTTTGGATAAACCAAATACTTTTTAAGCTTGCTGTGGTTTCGTTTTGCTATTTCCTAGAGATATATGGCGTGATCCTGTTAGCTGAGATTGACCGCTAACACCTGAATTGATTTTATCTATCTGCCCACCACGAGCAAGGAATTCTTGCATTTGCTTTTCAATGGATTCTGACGTCTCCGAAGCGGCCGGCTGTTTCTTCTTAGTTGCCATGATAAATAGTCCTTGTTTTTAATTTGAACAAGGACTATACCAGAATTTCACAAAATTTGCTTGTTCTAAGCGAACGTCTACAATCGTGCACCTATCATTGGCTATGGTGGCTTTGCTCATGCTCCTTTTATACATGGGAGTACGGGTGGTAACGACGAATGATTGGGTTCAAGAGACGGGTGAACCAACCTGTAAATTCAATTGGTGCGTCCAACACGGTTAAGCAAATACATTCGGCATCTTTAGTTACGATGGGCTTATGCTTATGACTAACGTCGCGATTAATAAAGTCACCTTGTCGATAAACGCCACTCTCGTCAGAAAAAGCGCCTTCTAACACCAAGGTGATTTCATCTCCGGTGTGAGTATGAGTTGGCATATGTGCACCTGCTTTTACTCTTGTTAGCGCAATTTGTGCTCCACCTTCTTCGTTATAAAGCGTCGCAATTTTAAAAGAAGGTGATAAGCGTAGCCAAGTGAGGTCGTCGTAACCTTTTGTAATGAACTGGCGCAAGCTGCTAGGGATATTATAATCGTCCCACTGGCTGTGGCTGGCATCTTGCGTTGGTTGATTATCGACACTTTTTTGAACAGGCTGTTCGCCTAGGTTCTTGAAGAAGCTGTCTTTCAAATTACTTAACTGACGACTTTCTGTTTTTGCTTGATCAAAAAGGTGCGAGCCCAGCATTTCTAGTTTTCTAATTTGCTGTTGGCATTCTGGGCAACGTTCTAAATGCGTAGACACACACAAAGAATGTACCAAAGGCAATGAACCCGCCGCGTAGTCTGTTAATATTTCTATCGATGGATGGTAGTTAATCATCGGTACTACCTCTTAACGTAAATAGTGAGTTTGTGTAAAGCAAGACGAACGCGGGACTTTATTGTGCCAAGTGGAAGCGATAACTCTTCGGCGGCTTCTTTATGGGTTTTACCCTCTAAGTATACTTTTGCTAATACTTGCTTTTGGTCTGATGGCAATTTATCTAATCCTTGTTGAATACGTTCTTGATCTCTTTTTTGCTGTGCGTCTTTAAATGGATCAGCATTTTCATCGATCACATTACGCCATAAGTATTCTGGGTCGATGTCTGATTGATGTCGGCTGTTTTTGCGTAAATAGTCGATTCGGGCATTTCTTGCCAAGGTAAAAACCCACGTATTAAGCGAAGCCGCTTCGGGCTTGTAGGTGTGAGCTTTATTCCATATACGAATCATCACCTCTTGAGCAATATCATCGGCCATTATGTTAGAACCGGGTTGTGCGGCCATACAAAATGACCTCACTCTTGGAACATAGTGATCAAACAAGCGTGCTAAGGCGGCTTGATCTCTGTGTTGAGCAATGGCAAACATGTCAGCCACTCGCTGTTCATCGGGTTGTAATGTTTTTGCGCGTTCCATTGATTGCTCCAGAAAGGAAGACGGTCATGACGCTTTGTGCGATTTGGTTTAGTTACGAGCCTAGTGTCAGTGTGGATCACTTTCATTGTAGTAAACAATAGAAAAAATACGTCTATCGAATGGTGCCTTTCTTTTTGTCTATAGCATCCGAAAAAAAATAGTGATCCAACCGTCTGTTTGATACGTTTATTAATACCATGAGATATGAAATGAAAATCCTCTTTTTAAAAGCAACAGTGCAGGTAAGTGGCGAGTATGACGGACTCTAAAATGGACGCGAAATCTTTATTGATAGAACGTTTTAAAGCATTCTATCAAGATGTGAAGCATCCACAGCTGGATAAAATAGACGACGTTTACACGGAAGATGTGTGGTTCAAAGACCCTGTCCATGAGTTGCGAGGCGCGGAGAAGTTACACGCTTACTTGTCCGCCATGTGTGTCAATGTACACAGCGGTCGTTTTGAGTATTTGGATCAGGTCGTGTCTGACAGCACGGCGTATATCAAATGGAATATGCACTTTAAACACCCGAAATTAGGCAATAAAACCATTACAGTGCGCGGTGTTAGCCAGGTGCAATTTAATGAACGAATTTACTACCATGAAGATGTTTATGATCTCGGTGAGCTAATCTATGAACATGTGCCTTTATTAGGCGCTGTCGTCAAAGGGCTAAAAAAACGTTTAGCGATGTGATTTAAGGAGAAATAGGTGAGTCATACAACAGGAAATGGTGTGGTTTGGGTGACAGGAGCCAGTTCAGGAATTGGCCTTTCGCTAACCAAGCGTTATCTAGACGAAGGCTGGCGGGTTTTTGCCAGCGCAAGAAGCCAAGGTGGCCTTTCGGATTTGTTAGCGACGTATGACACTTTAACGTTTATTCCTTTTGATATCACCGATGAGAGCCAAGTGGGTTTGGTTAGAGAAACGCTGAGTCTGCACACACCTTATTTAGACTGTGCTGTGTTAAATGCGGGGACGTGTGAATATTTAGATATGACGGACACGGACCCAGACTGGAAAATGATGGATCGAGTGATGTCGGTTAACTTTTTTGGGTTGGTAAACAGTGTCGATGCCTGCTTGCCATTGCTTAAAAAGTCGGCGCGTCCTCATTTGGTTGGCGTCAGTTCTCAAGCGATTCAAGCGGCTTTCCCACAAGCGGAAGCTTATGGCGCTAGCAAAGCCGCCGTTCGATACTTCTTGTCTGCGTTAAGAATGGATTTGAAGCAGTTCGGCATCGACGTGACGTGCTTATTACCCGGTTTTGTCGACACACCATTGACTCAAAAAAATACCTTTTCCATGCCTTTCCTTATGTCAGCAGATGACGCCGCAAATCGAATGTATTCGGCGTTGGCGTCTCGCCCTTTCGAGTACGCGTTTCCGAAACGATTGTCTGCCATGTTGTGGGCCGGAAGACATTTTCCGACATTATGGCTTTCTTTGTTAGCGCCTAAAAAAAACAGCCAGCAATAGATTCAACAAATACATCAGCGTGGCTGGTTAATGACGACGTACATTAAGGAGACAATGAGTGAAAATTGCCATTATAGGATCGGGGATTTCAGGCTTAACCAGTGCCTATCTTTTGCAACAACAGCATGATGTAACGGTATTTGAATCCGCAAATCGTATTGGCGGACATACCGCCACGGTAGAGGTTGAAGAAGGTGGACGTACCAGAGCCATAGACACGGGCTTTATTGTTTTTAATGACTGGACGTACCCTAATTTTATTCGTCTGATGGACGAGCTTGGCGTTCCTTCTAGAGCGACCGAAATGAGCTTTAGTGTGAGCTGCCAGCGTACTGGACTTGAATACGGCGGCAATGATCTAAATACCTTGTTTGCCCAGCGCCGTAATATTTTCAACATTCCGTTTCTTGGCATGTTGAAGGACATTTTGCGATTCAATAAAGAAGCCATCCAAGATTTAGAAAGTGGTCAGTTAAAAGAAGGTGTGACATTAGGTGAGTATCTTAAAGAAAAGGGCTATGGCGCTCGTTTTGCCAGCCATTATTTGATTCCCATGGGAAGCGCCATTTGGTCATCGACACTCGACGAAATGATGGACTTTCCATTAGTCTTTTTTGTTCGCTTCTTTAAGAATCATGGCTTGCTGAGTGTGAATGACCGTCCGCAGTGGCGTGTGATTGAAGGCGGATCATCGGCGTATTTACAGCCGTTGGTTGCTAAATTTAAAGACAGAATCCAGCTGGGAGCGCGCATCACCCATGTCCAGCGTTCGGATCATGATGTTGTGATTCAATTTGAAGGTGGCTCTCAGCAGACTTTTGATCAAGTGGTGTTCGCTTGTCATAGCGACGAAGCATTACGTTTGTTAGCGGACCCAACACAAGACGAGCAAGAGATTCTTGCTGCCATTCCTTATCGAAATAACGAAGTCGTGCTGCACACTGATACCAGATTGTTGCCGAAGAAAAAATTGGCTTGGTCAAGCTGGAATTATCATCTTGGCGCGGATCGAACTAAGCCTGCGACGCTCAGCTACAACATGAATATCCTGCAGCATTTCTCCAGTGACACTACGTACGTGGTGACGTTGAATCAGACCGACATGATCGACGAAGACAAAATAATAGGGCGCTATCAGTACGCTCATCCTACTTTTTCGTTGGAAGGTATTAACGCTCAGGATCGTTGGGCAGACATTAATGGTGTTAAAAATACGTGGTTCTGCGGCGCGTATTGGCGCAATGGTTTTCATGAAGATGGTTGTTGGAGCGGTGTGCGTGTCGCCAACGGACTGGGTATTACTTGGTGAACAAAATGGATGGTAAGACAGAGCGTGTTTTGAAAGACAATTACGTACCCAAACACAGCGCTATTTATCATGGCACGGTTCGTCATCGTCGATTTTCACCTCGTGGTCATGCCTTTCGCTATCGTATTTTTATGATGTACTTTGACCTAGATGAGTTAGACGATGTATTGGCGATGAGCCCTTGGTGGTCGATGACGTCTTGGTCTTTAGCGAGGTTTTCTCGTAAAGATTATTTTGGTGATTCTGCCTTACCGATCAAGCAGGCTGTGCAGGCGGAAGTGAATCAGCGTCTCGATCTGACGTTATCCGGTTCAGTGCGCATGCTCACTAACTGTCGTTATTTTGGCTTCATTATTAATCCCATCACCATTTATTACTGCTTTGATGAAAACGAGCAGCTGCAGGCCATGTTGCTTGAAGTCACCAATACACCGTGGGGCGAAAGTATTGCCTATGTATTTAAGTGTGATCCAAACCAAGTAACGCAGCGTATCCAATTTAGTAAAGCGATGCATGTGTCTCCTTTTCATCCTATGGATCATTTTTATGACTGGCGCAGTAATGTGCCTAGTAAAAAATTAGCGGTGCATATGCAAAACAAAGAGTTGGCTGGTGAAGAATGCGTGTTTGATGCCACGTTATCACTGTCTCGTATTCCGCTGACGTCGTCTTCTATGGCAAAGGTACTGTTTAGTTACCCTGTTATGACGATGCAAGTAGCATTTGGAATTTATTGGCAAGCACTTAAGCTTTGGGTGAAAAAGATTCCTTTTCACTCACACCCTACTAACTCATCGTCTACCACCAAGTAGAAAAACACATTAGGAGACTAATAATTATGAACTCCGTCAGTATGGATAATCGTAAAGTGAGCAAAAACCGAACAACAACATGGTTTGATAACCTAGCGCGTAAAATGGTATTTACCATGTTAGAACGACTTGAAGTCGGTCATCTTACCTTGGAAGAAAATGGCGAAACCTATCTATTTGGCGAAGAAAAAAAGGGTTCAAAATACATCGCTCACATTCATATCCACGACATTCATACTTACCGAGATGTGTTTTTAAACAGCAGTATTGGCGCAGGCGAAGCGTATATGAAGGGCTGGTGGTCTTCTTCGGATGTGGTGTCGGTGATTCGTTTGATGGTGGCCAACCTTAATATTATTAATAAAATGGACGCCAAGCGGCCCATTTGGAGCCGTATCGGCGCCAAAATAGCTCATAGATTAAACGCCAATACCAAAGACGGATCGAAAGAAAATATCTCGGCCCATTACGATCTTGGCAATGATTTTTTCTCGCTCTTTCTTGATCCTACAATGATGTATTCGTCTGCGGTTTATCCTCAAAAAGAGGCGTCTTTGGAAGAAGCGTCTGTTCACAAATTAGATCGTATTTGTCAGAAGCTTCAACTTAGCAAAGACGATCATCTGTTAGAAATTGGAACGGGTTGGGGTGGCATGGCGATTCACGCCGCGAAACATTATGGCTGCCAAGTAACCACGACGACCATTTCTAAAGAACAATATGAATTTGCTAAATCACGAGTCGAAGCTGAAGGGTTACAAGATAAAATTACCTTATTGCTAGAAGACTACCGAGATCTACAGGGCCAATACGACAAGTTGGTTTCTATCGAAATGATTGAAGCCGTCGGACATGAATACTATGACAGCTATTTCATGAAATGCAGTGAGCTATTAAAGTCGCATGGTGTGATGGTCATTCAAGCCATTACGATTGCGGATCAACGTTATGATTATGCTCGTCGTTCTGTGGACTTTATCCAACGTTACATTTTCCCCGGTGGTTGCTTGCCATCTAATCAAGTGATTGCTCATAAAATCGCCTCTAAAACCGACATGCAAATTATAGGGTTGGAAGACATTACCGAGCATTATGCAAGAACCCTTGCTGATTGGCGGGCGCGTTTTCATGAGGCGCGTCATGAAGTCGCCGAAATGGGCTTTGACGATGTTTTTTGCCGGATGTGGGATTTCTACCTTGCCTACTGTGAAGGCGGCTTTAAAGAACGAGCGATCAGTACTGGGCAGTTTATTTTTGCCAAGCCAGATCATCGGCTCTCTATTGAACAAAAATAGACGAGGCGAATGACATGCAGCGTTTAATCAATGCCGTTCTGTTTCAGCTCGTATGGTTCGTTTGTTTATTGGCTGGCAATGTTTGGGCTCTTGTGGCGACAGCGGCGTATTTATTGTTGCATGATCGCTACTTTATGCACACTCGTAGGGAGTGGCGTTTACTCGGAGTATTTTTGGCACTTGGCATCATGATTGATGGTGCTTTGTTTCAGCTAGGGTTATTTTCTTTTGGCGCCAATGTTACCAGTCAGAATAGTTTCCCTCCTTTGTGGTTACTTTGTCTGTGGGTCAGTGTTGCTACTTTATTTGCTCACAGTTTGGCTTTCTTGCGTTCTCGCTATTTATTGGCTGCTACAATGGGTTTGATCGGGCCGACATTGAGTTATTTTGCCGGCGCGAATCTGGCAGGTATTACGTTAGCAGATCCAATTTGGTTATCCCTATTGGTGGTGGCGTGTGTTTGGTCAATGGTGCTGCCATTTGGGCTTTTCTTAGCCGAGAAATGGACACTATTTCAAAAGTAAGGATAAATCATACAATGAAGCGTTCTCTTAATTCTTTATCTAAAAAGTGGCCTGTAGTCATGGCACTTTTTACCTTTCTATTTAGCTCAGTTGCTATAGCTGAAGCGCTTTCTTCTAATATTGTGGGCAGTGCTTACAGTTTAAAAACAGGGGCTTTACTGTACCGCGAAACTCATCAACCGCTCAGTGATAAAACGTATAGAGTCGAATACTCAGAACCTAATGGTACTGTTTTTGGGCATAAGACAATTGACTTATCTGAGTCTGCTATAACACCCACTTTTAGTCAGGTTAATGACCGTAATGGCGAAAGAATTGACGTTATGCAAACGAATAACACGTTGCAAATAGCGTATCAGGAAAATAGTGCCACAGAAGCAAAAAAAGACTCGGTAAAACTGGTCGCAGGAATGATCGTTGATGCGGGTTTTGATGCCTTTATTAAACAATATTGGGACGCGTTAGAAGCGGGTAATCAGATGGACATTGAATATCTGGTTCCTAGTAAGCAAACAACGTTTACTTTTCGGTTCAGTCAAGCGTCTTGTGTTCAAGGAACTCAAAAAGGGGCGGAATGTTTCTCTCTTATTCCGGTGTCTTGGTTTGTAAAGCTCGCAGTGGATCCAATCATTGTGGCATACGAACCAGTTCAAAAAAGGCTATTACGATTTACTGGCCGTGCGAATATTTGTGATTCGCAGGGTAAATACCAAAGTGTCGATATTCAATATCGCTATTTATAAGCTCGATTTTTTTAGGTGATGTTATGAAATCCATGATGAAACGTTTTTTTTCGCTGCTTACTATTGCTTTTTTGAGCGTCCTTTTACTGTCCGCGTGCTCGACACCAGATGTGTCCTTGTACGCAAAGAATGAGCCTAAATTTGAACTGCAGGATTTCTTCTCAGGATCATTAAAAGCACATGGCATTTTAAAGAATCGCAGCGGCGAAGTAATACGTTACTTTAACGCCACGCTAGAAGGTGATTGGGAAGACGGTGTTGGAACGCTTGCTGAGGTTTTTACTTTTGATGATGGCGAAATTCAAAATCGAACATGGATAATGACACCCAATGATAATGGTGAATATACCGCCACCGCGAACGACGTTATTGGTACCGGCGATATTAAAATTGCGGGCAACGCCTTGTTTATGAATTATGTTTTACAGGTTCCTTATGACGGTGATTTACTGGAAGTCAATGTGGATGACCGCATGTACATGGTGAAAGACGGTGTAGTGATGAACGAATCTATCATGACTAAATTTGGCGTCGAAGTAGGTTATTTGTCCATTGTGATTGAAAAAATAAACTCGGGCATATAATTCTAATAAATATTTTGTGTGTGAATATAATGATGGGTTAAGTATTACTAAGATGCATTTCATTTTTAAATGAGCACTGTATTTTCTGTTTTTTCATGAAAGGCTGCCTTTGGGCGGCCTTTTTTATTGGTGTAAAGATACTTGTGTGTAATTATTTGATGACAGTAACATTTTTTTACAAATAAATTTTATTTATATCAGCGTTCATGGAATAGGAAGTTGCTTAATGTTTAAAAGTATCAACTCAATGATGTCTTCTAAAAAAAGGTGTTTCTTTTATTATGGTTTTATTTCTCTATTCCTAAGCTTGTTTGTGTTTATGTTGGGGCTTTATGCCTATCAATTAAAGAACTTAGAGGAAAGATCTGAGTCTGCAAAAAATGCATTAACACACCGAATGAATGGTATTTTTCTAGAACTGAAGCACATTGTTGATAGCAGCAAACTTTCTTGTGAAAAAGAAGACATTGATATATTACGACGTACGACATTCTATTCACCAATCTTTAAAGAGATAGGTCTGTTTAACGATGATTTTCGCGTATATTGCACAACCTACGGGCCAAGAGATATTGCTATTTTTTCGTCGATTGTGGATCGAATAAAAGACAGCAGCGAGCGTAAAACTGTTTCTTTGGTGCGCTCTCATAGTCTTGGAGAAAGTACTTTTTTTGCTTTCTACCAAGGCGCACATGGTTTGGGTATCAATGGTTTGGCTCCGCCCCAAGCCCTAGCGGTAGACGTAGATTACTTGTTGTCGCCTGACCTCCCATACGAACTCACTATTGGTAAGCAAACTGTAGTGTCTAGCGAATATAGCCATAAATCGTCGGTGCTGGCTAAGCGAGTTGAGTCATTAGATGACTGGGCCATCAGTTTAGTGGTCTTTTCGCCTTTCAGCTTGTATTGGAGTCATTTGGTCTCTTTGTTGCCTTTTATTTTTATTTTTTGTGTTTTGTTTTGTCTTATTTTTTATGCTGCTCACGGTGGGATTTTATACTATCGTCACTCTTTGCCGCTGAGTATAAAAAGAGCAATCAAAGACAATGCAATAGACGTACATTTCCAGCCGATTGTGTCACTTAAAGCCGGCGAACTTCATGAAATGGAAGCGCTTATTCGATGGCACTCTCCTCATCATGGTCAAATTTCTCCCCTTGTGATTGTTGAAACAGCAGAACGCCTTGGTTTGATAGATGATCTTACTTGGATGGTGGTTCGCAAGGTGGGAGACTTTTATCGTGAGTATCCTACACAGTTAAAAGAGATAAATATTTCTGTGAATGTGGACCGATACAGTTTGCTCAAAGAAAGCTTCGCTCCAAACTTGGAAGGCATTATTACAGAGTACCCTGAGTTAAAAGGTCGTTTAGGTCTTGAGGTAACAGAAACCAGCGCATTAACGGACATTGAACTGCCACTTATGGTGAGTCGCTTCGAGTACATTAAAACATTAGGTATTCGCTTGTCTGTGGATGATTTTGGAACCGGTTATGCGGGTTTAGATTTCCTTCGTCGTTTCCCATACGACACGTTAAAGCTGGATAAAGTTTTCATCGACAGTTTAAAAGACGATCAGTTTACGCGTCAGATCTTAATCTCCATCACTAAGCTAGCAAAAGAGTTAAACATGGCGTTGGTGGCCGAAGGCGTCGAACGCGAAGACCAACTTGAAGCAGTTCGAGCGCTAGGAGTGGATCGAGTACAAGGCTATTATTTCTGTCGTCCTCTTCCAAAGGAGCAAGTTATTGCTTGGGTCGAGGAAAACTCAACCAAGTAGCGCCAGTTTGGTGATACAAGATTGTATTATTGTCTGGCTTCTCTTACTCTTTAGCGCTTCATTTTTCACGCTCAAGGTTATGACATGGCGACTCTGGTTTTTCGGCTTAAATATGTTCCTGATGAAGAGGCGGATGAGATACGTCAATTATTAACCGATCATGACATCGATTTTTATGAAACGAATGCAGGTCGTTGGCAGATATCCATGGCAGGACTTTGGGTTAAAGACAAAGAACAAGCATTAAAAGCATTGGCGCTTATTCGAGAAGATCAAATTCTTCGTGCCCAAACAATGCGACCTATTACGCTTGGGCAGTGGGTGTTGGGTTATCTACAGCATACTCGTCAAAATCCAGCAGAAGCTCTTTTTACCTTGGTTGCTGTTCTTCTCATCTTAGGTATCTCGATTATTCCTTTTACACTGTGGTTATAACAACCTTCAGGCTTTTCTTAAGTAGCGTTACTCAGTGGTTTTGCAAGTAAGGCCGCTTTACGTTGAACCCTTGCGCTAATCAACTGCACGTTAATGGCGCTGACGATCACAATCAACATACCGAACAAGCTTAGTAAGTCAGCGTGGGATGAACTGATACGGTTTGTCCACCAGCCGAATGCAACACAAACCTCAGTTAAAATGAACGCCATAACCGGTGTTAACGCGATAGACGCACTCACCTGTACCGTTTGCCAATACCGCATGGCTTGAGCAAAAGCGCCATAAGCAATCAGTGTATTGAGACAGCAAAATGCCGCAATCCAAGCGTCGTCTGAAGACATACTTAATAATGTGCTAGGGGATGCGAAAGGCAGCATGACGACCAATGCATAGGCATAAATTGCTAATAAAATATTGGACGGCGCTAAGCGTTGGAACAAAGACTTTTGTAATAACGCATACATAGACCACGCCGCTGCAGAGCATTGTACAATCGCAAAACCCACCCAGATTGAGCCTTGATTTCCTTGTCCCAAAATAGGATGGAAGAAAACCAACATGCCTAATCCAATACCAACGAAACACATCCACTGTTGCCAGTGAATGGTGTCTTTCAAAAAGAATAAGCCGCCTAATGCCAGAAATAATGGAGCGATTTGGAAACTTAGTTGCGCGGAACCCGGCAGCAAAAAATCCAAGCTCCAAGCGAAGGTGGTGTAGTTAACAATCAAAAACGTACCAGCCGCTGCCAGGCGTAACCAATCTTGTTTACGAAGATTTTTGAACTCTCCCAGTTTGCCGCGCTGCCACTGCCATAGCCCCAAAATGATACCCGCCACAGAGAAACGTAACCAAGTGAGTGTAATGGGGTCCGAGAAATCCCCTGATAGCTTTAAGGCGATTGGTAACATCCCCCAAAACAGTACGGTAATGGAGCTAAAGAAGAGCCCGTACAAAAAAGTCTGCTTGGCGGTTGGCATAACGATAACCTTATATAAAAGAAGTTGTTCTGATTTTCCATAATGGCTTTCCCCCTTCATTAAAGCCAATGCATAATAGGCCTAATCATTATGCATAAATCGGAATTTGGTTATGATCCCCAGCGCATTACAGCATTTGGACCTTAAATCACTCACAGGACTGTTATATTTACTGGAAGAGCGCAATGTTGGCCGCGCGGCGGATCGCTTGTATCTGAGCCAGTCCGCCATGAGTCGATTACTTAATCGACTGCGTGATGCCTTCAATGACCCTTTGTTTATTCGTACAGCAAAAGGCATGGTGCCAACATCGAAAGCATTAGCATTGGAAGCGCCATTAAAGCTCATGCTAGAACAAATGGCAGGGTTGTGGGCAGAGTCTGAATTCCAGCCGCAAAGCAGTTATCGTACTTTCCGTATGCAAACGACGCATTATCAAGCTCAAGCCTATATGCCCGCGATTGCAGAGCAATTCTATCGAGAAGCGCCTTTTGCTTCGTTAGAAACCAGCACGCTGACCGAAACGAGTTTGCTTAGCCAAGCGGAACACTCCCTTGATTTGGCTTTGTGTAGCGAGTACATACAGCTTCCCAATAGTTTTGAGAAAAACCTACTTGGACGTGAAAAATTTCGCTGCGTTATGTCTGCGAATCATGCATTAGCCGCGAAAGAGCACATCACGCTAGATGACTATTTGGCTTATTCTCATGTATTGGTAAATTTAGGCGGTTCTAACCCTGTGATTAGCGATGCATTGCTAGGTGAGCGAGCGAGAGAGCGTCATTTTGCATTTCGTACTCCTTATATGTTGGCAGCACTGGAAACCGTAGGCCGAACGTCTTTATTAATGAGCAACAGCGGTTTATTACCGGAACGTTTTCGAAAGCAATTTGGTTTGGTTATTAAGGACCTTCCGATGGATTTTCCTTTTATTCATTATTATTCAAGCTGGCCAAAATCTGTGGAGAACGACCCCGGTGTGATTTGGTTCAGGGGGATTTGCGAGCGGGTCGTCAAAGCCTTAATTCCTTATCCTAAAGAGTGACGGTTACGCACTTTAGTTCATGGTCAGGAATTCGGTTATACTCCCCTTTTGGTTTAACTCAATGGCATCCACGTGGTCTTAAAAAGCAAGAATACGAAAAGCAAACGTACCAATAAACTAGAGCTTCATCCTCGTAATCCGCATCGTGCGCGTTATGATTTTGCGCTCTTAGCGGATTCTTGCCCCGAGCTTTCTGGTTTTATCCAACTCAACCAGTATGGAAATGAGTCAGTAGATTTTGCTAATCCTAATGCGGTTAAAACCTTAAACCGCGCCTTACTCAGTCACTTTTATGGCGTTGCATTTTGGGACATTCCACCGAGTTACCTTTGTCCGCCGATTCCCGGTCGAGCCGATTACATTCATTATTTAGCCGACTTATTAGCGACCAGTAATCAAGGAGTGATCCCGCGTGGAAAAACGGTCAAGGTTTTGGACGTTGGTGTGGGAGCGAATTGTGTTTATCCCATCATCGGACATCAAGAGTATGGCTGGCAATTTGTTGGTTCCGATGTGAATCCTATTGCCGTGTCGACCTGCAATACCATTATAAAATCCAACCCCTGTTTGAAAGGCGCGGTTATTGCTCGTTTGCAAACTCACTCGGCTAAGATCTTTGATGGCGTGTGGGAAGAAAAAGACAGGTTTGATTTAACTCTGTGCAACCCTCCGTTTCATACCAGTGAATCGGCGATGATAGATGAATCACAGCGTAAATGGCGTGGTGTAAAAGGTAAAAGAGCGAGCACAGAAAAGCCTGTTTTAAATTTTGGCGGAACGGCACCTGAATTATGGTGTGATGGTGGGGAAGCTGGCTTTGTGTCTCGAATGGTAAAAGAAAGTGTTCAATACGCTGATCGTTGTTTTTGGTTTACCTCCTTGGTGGCGCGTCAGGGGAATTTAGACGCTATCTACCGTACATTAAAAGACGTTGGTGCTCGTCAAGTTAAGACGATTGACATGGCTCAAGGTCAAAAAATCAGTCGGTTTGTCGCTTGGAGCTTCCTCGAAGACGACCAAATAGATTATTGGAAAGACAACTACTGGCAGAATTAAGATGACGGCCAGTAGTTGTCTTCTTACGTGCTTTTCTAGAGTGCGATGGCAATTTTAGCGGCAAGGCGAGCGTTGTTAAACACCAACTGAATGTTGCTTGCTAAGCTATCTCCGCCCGTTAATTCAGCGACGCGCGCCAATAAGAAAGGAGTGGACTCTTTACCGGCAACCCCTTGTTCTTTCATCTCAGCTAATGCTTGATTGATGGCCGAATCAATCGCGGCTTTATCCATCGCAAATTCTTCTGGAATAGGGTTGGCAATAATCACTCCACCATGCAATTGCATTTCCCATTTTGCTTTGAGGAAATTCGCAATGTCATTTGCGGATTGTAGATTATAGTCGACGGTTTGATTGCTCTCACGAGTATAAAAAGCGGGTAGAGCGTCCGTTTTGTAACCTAATACGGGAACACCTTGAGTCTCTAAATATTCACGTGTTAACGCAAGGTCTAGAATAGATTTCGCCCCAGCACACACAACTGCCACACTGGTTTTTGCTAGCTCTTGCAAATCTGCTGAGACATCAAACGTTTGCTGTGCGCCTCGATGTACACCGCCAATTCCCCCTGTTGCAAACACTTTAATACCGGCCATTGCCGCAATAATCATTGTTGCTGCTACGGTTGTTGCGCCATGTTGTTTTTGGGCAATAACAAAGGGCAAATCGCGGCGTGAGCACTTCGTTACAGACAAACCAGCTTTGGCTAAGGTGTCTATTTCTTCATCGCTTAATCCCGCTTTAAGGCGGCCATCAATGATGGCGATGGTCGCGGGTACTGCGCCGTTATCACGAATGATTTGTTCCACTTTCTTAGCGGTTTCGGCATTTTGTGGCCATGGCATACCATGAGAAATAATGGTGCTTTCAAGGGCAACAACAGGTTTGCCCGCGGCAATGGCGGCGGCAACATCAGGGTGTATATCTAGGTATTGGTTCATAGTTTTTCTATCCATTGAGTGACGTTTTGAACAGTGAGTTCTGGGTAGTTTGCATGAGCGCTTTCTAATGTCATCGCCGCGCAAGCTAGGGCAAAAGAGAGTGAATCGTCGAGGCTTTTATTTTGTTGGCAAGCACTTAAATACCCCGCCAATAAAGCATCTCCTGCACCGGTATCGCTGACCGGTACAGTCGGGTAGCAGATTTTTTGTTGGCTGTGTTCTGCGCTGGTAAAAAGAACACCTTGACTGCCTAGGCTAAGCAATACTTCATCAACGCCTGCATCAAGTAAGGCTTTTGCGAGTTTATTGGGGTCTGTTTCATTTGAGTCAAGAATGGCTCTTGCTTCATCTTGATTGACTTTTAATAAGGTTAATTTCGCTAATATGGGCCGTAATCTAGGTGCTTTCGCTGTGGACACCGCGTCAGCGACAAGTTGAGCAGAAAGAGATTGTCGTGCGAGCCATTCGATGGTGTCGGAGGAAAGGTTAGCATCAATAATGATGCTATAAGCACTTTGCAGTAAAGCTTGTTTACTGCTGAGTTTTTGCGCATCGAGTGTGTCGATGATTCGCATGTCAGCAATAGCGGCTTGTAGCTGCCCACTGTCATTATTGATGGCTAAGTAGGTGCCCGTGGGTAGGGTGTCATGACGCAAGATATTATGTGTTTCTACGCCACTTGCACGAGTTTGTTCTATTAGCCAATTGCCACGTTGATCCAACCCAATAGATGCAATCAAATGTACGTGTTCACCTAGGCGTGCTAAATTTTCAGCAATATTTCGGCCTACGCCGCCGGGGCTTTGGCTGATGGTTCCTGGGTTAGAATCATGAGTGGTTAATACCGCGCTACTGTGGCCATTGATGTCCACGTTGGCGCCACCAATGACGACATAGGTATTTTGCTCTGCGAGTAAATAACCTTTTCCTAAGATATAGCCTTGCCGAGTCAGTTGCATAATGTGCCCTGCAACAGATTCTCTGCTCATTCCAAGCCGGTCGGCTAGGGCTTGCTGTGAGGCAAGTGGATCGAGCTTTATGGCTTCATAGACGCGATAAGTTTGATTTTTCATAGTCAACATAACAAATGTTTAAAGAATTAACATATGTTTATATTGAGTTATATACAAGTGCTTTTTGAGCTGATGTAGCGTAAAAGTGATATAACCCCTATTATTCTTGATCCTCCGTTGCGTTTTTAGGTTTAAGTCCAATAGCCGATTCTATAAGGTCTATGTGATTAGTATTAAAAGAGATTTCAAGGTGTTTAAAAGCTTTCAAGCACAACTCATTATGTTTGTCTTGATGTTACTTGCGCTGGCTCAGTTGGGAACCGCGCTTGCTGTGCTGTCGTCTTTAAAAGAAGACAACTATAGGCAAGGCGTGAACTCCATTGACGTATCGCGCAATGTATTTGATTTGTTTTTAGAAGCGCGTGCTGAACAGCTTACTAAAGGGGTGGAGATTTTGACCTCTGATTTTGGTTTTAAGCAAGCTGTGGCCACCAGAGAAACGGGGACTATCCGCTCTGTTTTGCAAAATCATGGTGCCCGAATTAGCGCGGATGTGTCTATTTTAGTGTCGCCGGGCGGCGAGCTTATTACGGCGACTCAAGCGGTTAATGTTAGTGGCACTATTTCTGAGCTTGTGTTTGCGGCTCGTCGCTCCGGCGGTTCGTCGATTAGTACTATGATCGCCTTGGATAATCGCGCCTATCAGCTCGTATTAGTACCAGTTAAAGCGCCGAATGTGATTGCTTGGGTCGGTATGGCGTTTTTACTAGATCAAACGTTGGCAGAACAAATTAAGAATGTCACTGGATTAGACATTAGCTTTGTTCATGAAATAGAGAGTACCCATACGCTTGATGGTGTATCGACACTACCAGAATACGAAAAAAACACCTTATTTGACGGTATAGGGAAAATCGACCACCTTCTTGAAGCAGCGATATTCTCTGCGGATGAAAAGTATTTGTCACTGGGTGTTGACCTAGGCGTAATGGATCAGTGGGGCGTCATTCATTTGCCTTACGGCCCTTGGATAGAAAGCTACAACAGTACTCGTAATCAGTTGGTCTTAATTTTCACGGGTGTTTTGGCGTTGGCCTTTTTATTTGGTGTGGTGCTTGCTCGGAATATGACGAAGCCGATCGGTCGATTGGTCGATTATGCGACGTTGATTGGTTTGGGGGCCGATAACGAAAAAGTTAAGGCACCAAAAATAAGTGGTGAATTTGGTGTGTTATCTAACACCATGAAAACGATGCAAGACGCGATTATAAATCGAGAAGAAGAACTGACTTATCGGGCTTCTCGTGATCAGCTTACTGGATTATTCAATCAAAGTGCCGTTGAATTATATTTGAGCGAAGCTTTGCCTAAGGTTCAAGGTGGCCTGATACTCATTAACATTCGACACTTCAAAAATATTAATAATATGTTGGGCTTTGATGTTGGCAACGTTTTGTTATCAACAGTGGCGGAGCGCCTTAAAGCGTGGGGTGGCGACGCTGATATGATTGCGCGCCTTAACGGCGATAAGTTTTTGCTTATTTTCGGACGCAACATTTCAGAACAAGACTGCGCGGATTTAAAGTGTTTTTTCTGCGAAGAGTTTGAAGTAGAAGAAGGTTCAAATATTCGTCTTGATATCAGCATTGCTGTACTGCCTTTCGAGCATGCAACTGCCGATGTAAACAGCGCCATGCGCCGGTTAGATATCGTTGCTGACAAAGCACGAGAAGAAAGTAATCTTTGTGTGTTCTATGAAATCGGACAAGATGAAAATCACCGTCGTCAGTTGACGATTATTCGGGATTTGCCTGCCGCCTTAGAAAGTGGTCAATTGTTTGTTGTTTACCAGCCTAAGGTTGGCCTAGCAGGCAACGATTGTCATGAGGCAGAAGCGTTAATTCGTTGGGTCCACCCTGAACTGGGTTTTGTCCCGCCGGATGAATTTATTTCTATACTTGAACACGCGGGCAGCATTCAATTATTAACCAAATGGGTATTGAACACGGTGTTATCTCAACTGAGTCGCTGGTGGTCAGATGGTCATGAAATTCGCGTCGCGGTGAATTTGTCTGCCCATGATCTGGTGGATGAAGCATTGCCGACTATGGTTGCTCAAGCATTGAAAGCGAACCATTTACCAGAACGCGCGTTAGCACTTGAAGTCACAGAAAGCGCTGTGATGAAAGATAGAGTAAAAGTGACCAATGTGCTGAAAGCCTTGCAGAAAATGGGCGTTCATCTTGCTATAGATGATTTTGGTACCGGTCAGTCTTCATTGTCCTATTTGCGTGAGTTACCCGTGAATGAAGTGAAAATCGACCGCGCCTTTATACAGTTTATTGATACCAATAAAGGCGATGAATTTATCACTAAGGCGACCATTGATTTGTCCCATAGTTTGGGCTTTCAAGTAACAGCCGAAGGCGCTGAAAATGCGGAAGGTGTGGCACTTTTAGGGCTATATCATTGTGATAAAATACAAGGCTATTTCTTCTCTAAACCTTTGCTTGCGGAAGATTTCTTTAAATGGCGTGAAAACTTTCATAAGATTTAACGTGAGTGACACGCTGTTAATGTGAGGCTTATTGCACTATGTTGTTTTTGATACGTATAACACTGTTATTACTATTGATTATTGGCGTTACTTTATTCGGCATTATTTTTTGTTTGCTGACCTTACAATCAAAAAATCGAGTGTATCATTTAGGCCGAGTATTGGCACAAGTAGGGGCGCTATTCGGTTTATCGGTTGAGGGTAGAGTTGCGTCTCAATCACAACATTCTCCTCAAGCGGTTTATGTGGCAAATCATCAGAACAACTTTGACTTATTTACCTTGGCGGCCGTCATGCCAAAAGGGGTTGTTACTGTCGGAAAATCGAGCTTACGATGGATTCCTTTTTTTGGTGCTTTGTACTGGGCCAGTGGCAATATTTTAATCAACCGTGATAACCGAAAACAAGCGATAGCGACGATAGACCAAGTGGTTGCCAGTATGAAAAGAACCGGTTTATCTATTTTGATGTTTCCAGAAGGCACACGTAGCCGAGGCCGAGGCTGGCTGCCGTTTAAACGCGGCGCGTTTCATGCCGCGATTCAAGCAGGTGTGCCCGTCGTCCCCATTGTTTGTAGCAGTACTCATCAACAAGTGAATTTGAATCGCTGGAGTAATGGTAAGGCGATTGTTGAAATGCTTGCGCCAATTGATACCGCAGACTTGCATGAAGCGGACATCACAGCGTTGATGGAAAAGTGTGAGCAACAAATGCACGACGCTCAACAACGCTTAGATCAAGAGCTTGCTCGCTAGTGTTTGTTCGAAGTAAGCGCTTTCTCTAGAACGGTTCGTATGTTTTGCAGGGTAGGATGTGACTCTGGCAGAGTGTGTTTTTCCCATTCTGGATGTTGTTGAGCTTGCTTCCAAAAAGGCTTCATTTGGTCAATAAACTCGTTATCTTTTGATGGAGTGATAAGTTGGTAAGATTGCTGAGAAGCGTGACCACGCTGATGTAAATGCTGAATGGCAGTCAAACCTCGCAAGCATAAAAGCGTGAGTGTCGCGTTATCTAGGCACAAATAGTGACGGTTCGTCAGTTTGCTTTTTAGTGTGTCTTTATAATGCTGTCCGGTTTTCCATGTGGCGCCTAAAATGGCACCTATGGTGGTGGCGGTTCCTAAGGTTAAACCTGCTGACATCACATCGATTCCTGCTCCAATCGCCGCACCGGTTAATGCACTTGTACCGGTTTCAATTCCCCATTCTTTTAGTGTCTGCGCTTCGAAAATATCCTGCTGCCAACGATCATTCTGAATCGCCAATGGCGATACGACTAAATCTGCTTGCTGAAACTCGTATAGGCGCAACAACTGGGTAATATAATGCTGTTCCAGTTGGCGTATTTTATTTTCGAACACGGTAGATTCTGCTATTTCTGGTGGGTACTGAGCACATTCAAGGCGTGAGCTTGCCGCTTTGATCAGTAATTCAGCCAGTTGATTGGTTGCCATCGTCAGGCGTAATTGAGCCGCTTCTTCACGTGATGTGACTAATTGATTGACGGCGTCGTAATGCTCCGGCATTAAGCTTTGAATACTTTGATACAAACGCTTTTCATCTTCAAAATAAAACGCAACAGAGTCGTATTTAACGACCGCATGTAAGTGGCGTTCTGCCAAGACTTTACGCCACGCGTCTAAATGCGCACTTGGTGTCGCGCTGAAATTTAATATCGGAATAATCGGTTTATTGGCGCTGGCCAGTAACGCAAGTTCGTCTAAATATTTGCCGAGAGGGGCTTGTCGAATATCAATCACATAGAGAATGATATCGGTGTTTGTTAGTTGCTTGAGTATTTTGGCTTCTTGCTCGAATTCATCTTGGGCAAAGTGGCTGTCACAAAAAGGCCGCAACCAATCTGAACCCTGAAAAGAGCGAAAAGAATCAGAGTGTCGGATGTCCCATAAACCAATGGAATCTTCAAACCCCGGCGTGTCGGTTAGCGTCACAATCGTTTGATGCCCTATGTTGATCTTGACGCTTTCCACATGGCGAGTGGTTCCAGCTTGGTCACTGACGTCACCAAAGTCTTGCCGACGTAATAAGGTACGAATCAACGATGTTTTGCCGGTATTAGCGTGACCAACGACCAAAAGAGAAATCGACACGGGTTAATCCTTTCGTAGTATTTGGGTGGAAGGCAGATGTGTTTCTCTGGCAAGGCGTTGCCAATCCTCTATGAATGTAGCGTGTTTATCGCCACATATCACCAAGGATAGCGAGGTATAGGAGGCACTTACTCGAGTAAAAAAGCGTCTGCTACCGCGGTCTGGGCTTTGTTCTCCATCGACTAAAATGTAAGTAGGTTCTTGGCTGAGTACGTCTAAAAACTGATCTTGTTCTTCTCGGCTGTTTAAGAAAGATAAAGAACGGGCTGTGCTCAAATAATCCGGCCTTGACCCGCTCCATTCAAATAAGGCCCAGTGTTGTAAAAAGGCACTGTCAGCAAGAGTGCTAATGTGTTCGTCATGAGCATTGCCCTGTATCGTGGACAATACATTGTGGTCATTATCTAAGATTGCTCGACTTTGACTCTCTTGCTGTAAGTAACGGTTTTTAATAATACGTTCTTGCGTGCCCAGTGGTTGAGTCGTGCGTTTAAAATGGTACATCCCTAAGCTTATGAGCATGAATAATGCTCTTGGCAACACACCGTAAATCATAATGCTGGCCAGTAAAAAATTTGCCCAATGCTGTCGAGTAGACGCATTTTGTGAGATCAGGTCCACTCGGCTCGCCAGAATATCCAGTTGGTTAGGCAGTGAGATGCCAAACCATTGTGGAATGACGTTCAATGTTTGTGTGAGCTGAATAAACGCCTGATCACTTAATAGTGTTGTTTCCCAGACAAAATTCACCTGGTTGGTAAGCAGCAACAATAACGTCATGATCCAGCCTGCTAATAAATAACATCCCCATGCGCCATGTGAAACGCTGCTGATCAACCATTTATTAGAGTGAGCTGGACATTGCCAATGCAGATACGCCGCGCTGATGTCTTCTTCAATATGTGAGTGCTTACTTATTTTCTTGTTTAGAAAAATCAACAAGCCAAGTAAAAAGCCTTTGCTTTCACTGCGGTGGTTCATCGTTGCCATCATGGTGACAAACCAAAGCGCGAAGTTAAGCGCGTGAAAACCCAGTAATATGATGAACAACCAAAAAATATTGATCTGATTAGATTGGCTTGTCGCAAAGGCGGGAGGCACGGCGATTAAACCGAGCAAAAATGAGACGGCGAGTACACCCAAAATAACGCGATTAAAATAGCGCTTTAAGCGAGCGAATTGAGCGGAATAACTGTTGGCCTGAGGCTGGGTGTCGAGTATTTCTAGCGCGGAGGTGAGGTCGTTTGCATGAGCAGACAGTCGAAACTTAGTGTGAGTTTCTAACCAAGCCGCAAGGGCGAGTTTGGCGCGGTTTGTGGGGAAGGTCATTGTATCGCGTTGCTCTTTTCAAATGTCAAAATAGTGAGGTATAGATGAGGCGTAATTATCCTCTTAGTAACGCTGTTTTACTTGATGTCATAGATAAAGGCAAAAAGCGCTTTTAGATAACAAGGTATTATACCGTCTTCTTTTTGGCTTCTACCTAGCTTGTTTGTCGAGAGTTAGTGAAAAAAATGACTGCCACAAAATAATAGTCTAACGCTGAACTTTTGATGTAAATCAACGTTAGAGTGACTTCAGGTTGCTTTGTGAGGTAGAAGTGTAGGGAATTGTTACATCGCATTGATTCATCATAATAGATGACCTTAATATGCAATAAATGGCATGTTTTTTTAGAGGATCAATTGATGCGTTTTAATTCTATAAGAGTAAAAAGTTCTTTGCCTACGGTTGTCATGAGTATCATATTCATCATTGCCTTGGCTTCAATGAGTTACATTATTAATCAACTAAGTGCAGCCTTGCATGCACAATCAGACTCTTATGGAAAAGCTTCTGCTGTTATTTTAAACGCGGATCGAGACTTATACCAAGCGAAGCTTGCTGAGCAGCGTATTATTGTAAGTGTTGGTAATGTAGAAGAGGAAGAGAAGGATCGAGTAGAAAATGCACAGCAAGTAAAAGATCGCTTTAATGCATTCCGTCAGTATTTGTCTACTGAACCTAAGGTTTACAAATCGTTGGGGGATTTTGATAAAGCGTTTAATACTTGGTTGAGTGCTTCGAATGCTCTTGTGGCTTTAGATGCGAGCTCTTCAGCGTTTGCCGCAACTGAACAAAAATCGAACGCCAGTTTCAGTGCATTAAGAGACATTCTTGATAAAGCAGGCGAAGCGGTTAACAAGCATGCAGAAACGACTAAAATCAGCCTAGAGAAAAAAGTAAGCGACTTTACACGCTTTGCTATTATTATCGTTGTTATCGGCTTATTTATTGTCGCTTGGTTTAGCTACAAAGTACCAAAAACACTGACTGATCAGGTGCGTTATTTAGGTCAACGTATTCGTGAAATTTCCGAAGGTGATGGTGACTTAACGCAACGTATTGAATTTTCAACAAAAGATGAATTAGGTGATCTGGCCAGTGAGTTTAATGGTTTTGTTGAACGCCTAAGAGGCATTATTAGCAATATTCATCAACAGTCGAATGCCTTAGGGGAAACCACCAGTCAATTAAATAACGCGGCGATCAAAACCACAGGTATTACCAATGCATTGGCGAATGCTTCAGCGTCTATTGTAAGTGCTGGTCATGAAATGGACATGTCAAATCAACAAATGGCGACTGTTGCTCGTGATACCGCAGATGAAGCGAAAAATTCGAATGATTTGACGCAAAATGGTTTGGCCGCCGTAAACAAATCTCAGAAGGCGGTTACTGAACTTGTCTCCGATATTGAACTCGCATTGGGGCGTTCCGGTGAACTGCAGAAAAGCTCTGAAAGCATCGCGTCTGTATTAGAAGTGATTCGTAATATTGCAGAGCAAACGAACTTATTGGCCTTGAACGCCGCGATTGAAGCCGCGCGTGCGGGTGAACAAGGTCGTGGTTTTGCTGTCGTTGCTGATGAAGTTCGTACCTTGGCAACTCGTACACAAGACAGCACCAATGAAATTGAATCCATGATTGAGCAACTTAAAGTCAATGTGGCCGAATCGTCTAAAGCGATTCAAAACAGTCGTAATAATGCAGAATTCACCGTGAATAATTTTGGTGAGGTAACAAAAACCTTTGATGCGTTACGTGTGTCATTCAGTAAAGTTCAGGAAATGGCGGCACAAACGGCTCAAGCGACTCAAGAGCAGTCTATAGTGTCTAATGACATCAACCAGAACATGGTGTCGCTAAAAGATCAGACCGACTCTGTGCAATCAGTAGCCGATATGATTCAGCAGCAATCACAAGATATTACCAAGTTGTATAAAGCATTGGATCAACAAGTGGGCAGCTTTAAAGTATAAATCTTAAAGCCTCATAAAATTTTTAAAAAAACCGCTTATCGAAAGATAAGCGGTTTTTTTGTTATTCATTATACAGCGATAAAGGTAACGCTACAGTGGCAATGGTGCGTCGCTTTTTATGGCTCGGATCGCAAAATTGCTGTGTATGTCTTTTACGTAAGGCAGGTTTTGCATGGCTTTTAAAATGCTTTCATAATCCGCAAGGTCTTTCGCCACGACTTCTAGTCGGTAATCGGCAAACCCAGACACCAAATAAGCACTGATTACATTGGGCAAGTTGGCCACACTTTCCTCAAACGCTTCACTGGCTTCGCTGGTATGGCTCTTCAGGCGAACCTCAATAAACACCGTCATCGACAAGCCGACCTTTTTACGTTCAAGGCTCGCTTTGTAGCCTTTAATCACCCCTGACGATTCCAATTGTTTAACACGACGCAAGCAGGGCGATGCGGATAAGTGAATTTGCTCCGCTAATTCGACATTACTCAGGCGGCCATCATTTTGTAGATACGTTAATATTTGAGTATCTGTGTTATCAATTTTCAAATTGGCATACCTGATTTTATAAGATGAGTAAATAAGTATATTCTGCCAATAAGTTAATATTTAAGGGTGTTAATGGCAAGGACATGCTCGTGAGTCTATCCCTATAATGAATACATTACTTCATTTTTGAAATACGTATTTTATCAGGACGGATCATGAGCGACGTTACACATCCCAAAGTATCAGCAAATCCAAGTTATCGGCATATTGCCTCAGGGGCGACGTTAAAATTTGGACTGGTCGCGGCGTTTATTACCGCGTGTATTTGGGCCAGCTGGTTGGTCAGCGTCAAAATGGGCGCGCAATCCGCGCTGACGACGTTTGATTTAGCGTTGATGCGATATGGTATTCCTGCACTGGTGCTGTTCCCCTTTTTGTATCGCTCTCGCCGATTGTTATTAACGGTTCCTAGTTGGACCTTGTTTGGCATCGTACTGGGTGCTGGCGTGCCTTTCTTTTTCTTAAGTTCTGCTGGTATGCATTATGCGCCTGTTTCCCATGCTGGCTTATTGATTCCAGGTACGTTTCCTTTGTTTGTCACGGCCATTGCGTTTTTTGTGTTTAAAGAGCCACTGAGTCGTCCGCGTTTATTGGGTCTTATTGCCATCATGATTGGCGTCGTTGCCTTGTTGCTTATTTCTATGTGGTCACTCAACGGTGATGTGTGGAAAGGTGACTTATTGTTTATTGGCGCGAGTTTCTTTTGGGCGGTTTATACCATTTGCCTACGCGTTGCAGGTTTACCACCTTTGGCCGCCACAGGGCTGCTTGGCCTAGTGTCGACTTGTCTATTAGTAGGGTTGCTGGCAACCGGCGTGGTGTCATCGGGAATGAATTTGGTCAGCGCCAACGAATTGGCGTGGCAGTTCTTTGTTCAATCTATTCTTGTCGGCCTTTGTACAGGGTTTAGCTATGGTTACGCCATCAACTCTTTAGGCGCGGAAAGAACCGCGGCAATGGGCGCATTAACACCCGTATTAGCGTCATTGTTAGCGATTCCCTTATTGCATGAATCCATTGGTTTAGCGGCCACACTAGGTTTATGTTTTGTCTGTGTCGGCGTGGTGTTCGCAAGCGGAATCGTGAAATCGTCACGTTAACTCGTTGTCACGTCGTCTATTAAATCATTCTTTTTTATGTTGAATTTACGAAAGGTACATCATGTTTAGTCATCTTATTCCCGCTGCGAAAGATCCTATTTTGTCTCAATCGCTGGCATGTTTGCAGGACGCTCGCACTAATAAATTGGATTTGGGTGTGGGTGTCTATCGTAATGAACAAGGCGTCACGCCAGTTTTACAATCCGTTAAAAGAGCAGAAGAGCGCTTGCTTAACACACAAGAAAGTAAAGGTTACGTAGGTTTGGCAGGATGCGAACGCTTCAATAACGCCATGATAGAATTGCTACTGGGCGAAAATGGCAGCCGTTCGCGCGCCGTAGCCGTTCAAACACCCGGAGCCAGTGGCGCGTTACGATTACTGGCGGATGTCATCGTCATGGCGAATCCCTCTGCAAAAATATGGATGAGTGATTTAAGTTACGCTAACCATGCGCCTATCATGAAAACCGCCGGAGTAGAGGTGGCTTATTACCCTTACTTTGATCCTCAAACCAAAATGGTCAATGAAACGGCCATGTTGGCGACGCTATCAACGTTGGGTAAAAACGACGTGGTTTTGCTGCATGGCTGTTGCCACAATCCAACGGGCGCAGACTTAAGTTATCGCGCATGGCAATCGATCACGGAAATGGCCAATACCCAAGGCTTCCTGCCATTTATCGATATGGCTTACCAAGGTTTTGGCGACGGCATGGAAGAAGACGCCGCAGGTTTTCGTTACCTTGCTGAACGCGTTCCAGCTTATTTAGTGGCCAGCTCTTGTTCAAAAAACTTTGGTTTGTATCGTGAAAGAACAGGGTTGGCTGTGATTGCGTCCAATACATTGCAACAGAGCGAATGCATTAAAAGCCGCATCATGGAATGCGCGCGCAGCTCCTACACCATGCCACCGGATCATGGCGCCGCGATCGTTCGTACTATTTTGGAAGACCAAGCATTAAAAGAGTTCTGGTTGACCGAGGTAACGCAAATGAGACAACGCATTCAAGGTGTCCGATCTTCCTTAGTCGACGCTATGAAAATTCAGACTGGCACGCATCAATTTGATTTTATCGCTCAGCATAAAGGCATGTTCTCTGTCATCGGCGCAAGCGCAGACCAAGTGACGCGCTTACGAGAGCAGTTTGGTGTTTACCTTGTTGATGGCGGTCGAATCAATCTAGCAGGATTGAAAGAAAGTGACGTTCCTTTCTTGGCAGAGAGTTTGTCTGCGGTTATGTCATAGATAAGTTCGCTTTTCATCAAGGAGAAATCTTGTATATTAACGCCTCTACTTCTTGTCTTCATACTTGGTGTTGAAGCATTTTTAAAGGGATCGTTGATGAATTTTACCGAGTACTCCGCCATTGTCAGTGCGTTTAAAGACGGTGTTTTTACCTCTATTCATGACAACTACGACGACATTTGTCATGCACAAGATCAATTGATTGCCGAACTAACCAGCAAAGGCGCGGTGATAAAAGGCTGGAAAGTCGTCGACGATTCAGGCGTGTTTATTATATCGCCCATTTTTGACTTTCAGGTTTTTGAAAACCATGGAACCCAGCTACCGAAAAGCGAATTATCCGGTATAGAAGTCGAAATCTGCTATCAATGCAGCGTGCCGATCTTGGCAAGCGACATTGAATACAGCGTGAAGAGCAGCGAACCGCTGGTGGCCATCGAAGTGTTGCGCCCAAAAATCAACGACAGCAGTTATCCGTCTTGTGATTTTTACTACAACTACGGCATCCTTGTTTCTAGCCAACCCATCACGAGAGATTTTTCACTTAGTAGTGGGCAGCGTTACGATTATTCAACCAGCGCGCCAGACTTCTTCGAACAGAAGAAAAAAGTGCTGTTGAAAGGCGTGCAAGAATGCGTTCGCCGAGGTTACGTTGACGACTTCTTTTTCATGACCGGCAGTTTAAATGGACTTATCGGAACCGATATCTGCTTGGGTAAAAACGACGTTATTGGCGAACATGGCACATTGATTAGCGTGGATATTGTGTAACGCTAGTTTCTTTTTTCACCGCTATTTACGAAAGCCGCTTACCTAAAAGTAAGCGGCTTTTTTGTTTATGGCGATATTGAATTAGAAGTGCAAACCTTATTCTGGTTTTCTGGTAGATGCTTCGAAAAAATATTACAGTTGGTTTCTATATCAGACACACAAGTACCTTCCCCTTTTGTCTTCCAAGGGGAAGGCGGAGGATGGGGTTAAGCTCTTTTTATCTTATATTGTTGGTTCTGATATTTTCATACGAAACAAGGATGCATAATGTCACACGAGAAAACACTCTATGAATTAAGTTCTTTCAAATGGGCTGTTTTTACGCCTTTAGTAATAGGTTTGATATTTGTAATTATTATTGCATGTCATGACTTCTTTTTAATTGAGTCTATGACGTGGTGTTGGACATCAGATTGTTTTAACGATGCAGTGACTCGACTTAAAGTCCCAATGGCTATAATGGCTATAATGGCTATAATGGCTATAATGGCTATTATTTTTCCGGCTGTTGCTCTTGTCGCTTCACAGCATCGTTCAAGTCAAACAGTCGAACAAATAAAACGTACTGATAAGCAAATCGAGCAGACTCAATTAAAGAATTCATTTGAGAATTGTGTAAAGCATCGAGAGCTTTTCTTTTCATATTTAGAAGAGCAAGAAAAGGCTTTAGGAATTAAGTTTATAGAAAAACAATTTTTATATGAAAGCATATTTCGTGAGAATGATTTTATTCATTTTGTTTACTATGCAGATGAAATGGCTCTTAATAAAGAGCTTGTGTTAATGAATGATCAAAAGCTATTTTGTGATTTTCAAAACTATTTTCACTATGTCTATTTTATATTGAATGAGCGTATAAAGTGTTGGACTATTTCAACGAGCAGTGAAGAAATAAAGCTTTACCATCTGGCCGAGAGTCTTTATTTAGGGTGGGATTTTATTTATATCCCTATCAAAATAGGAGAAAGTAGTAGATCGATTTTTGACTATAAAAGTCGTTATATAAATGGTCGTTTTCAGTCTGACTTTAATTTAATGCTTAGTGTCTTACAGAGTCTTGAAAAGTTTTGCCTTTCAGAAGCGTTTCAAGAAAGACAAACTACTCTATATCGTAGAGAAGAACGGAAGTTTACAGAAGAGTCATCAGGTTTCTCACAGTGCTTATACACAGAAAAACGTCGAATTAGACCTGTTTTAGACGTGAATGGTGTTGTGTCTGGGTACGAGGAAGTGCCTGACCCAGAAGAAATGATCCCGTTTTAGAATATGAAATACTTTTGATTAAAGATGAGTAAAAAAAAACCGCTCACATTTCTGCAAGCGGTTCTTGTTTTCTAAGCGTTAACTCAACAACTAAGCATCAATACGTTTGTATTTGATACGCGTTGGTGTTGCGTCGTTACCAGTACGTTTCTTGTGGTCGATTTCGTATTCTGCGTAGTTACCTTCGAAGAAGACGGCTTTGGAATCGCCTTCGTACGCTAGGATGTGTGTAGCAATACGGTCAAGGAACCAACGGTCATGGGAAATAACAATCGCGGAACCAGGGAAGGCCAGTAACGCGTCTTCCAATGCACGTAATGTCTCAACGTCAAGGTCGTTGGTCGGCTCATCCAGCAGCAATACGTTGCCGCCTTCTTTAAGCAGTTTTGCAAGGTGCAAACGGTTACGCTCACCACCAGACAAATGTTTAACGAGTTTTTGTTGATCTGACCCTTTGAAGTTAAAGCGACCGATGTAAGCGCGAGATACAACTTTGTAGTTGTTCACCGTGATCATGTCTTGGCCGTCAGCGATTTCTTCAAAGACAGTTTTGTCCCCATCGAGTTCACGCATTTGATCCACGTAAGCCAGTTGGACGGTTTCGCCTATTGTTACCGTACCTGTATCAGGTTTTTCCGTGCCAGCGATCATTTTGAACAGAGTCGATTTACCCGCACCGTTACCGCCCACCACACCGACAATCGCGCCTTGTGGCACCACCATGTTGAAGTCTTCTAGTAGCATCTTGTGTTCGAAGCTTTTACTTACGCCTTCAATTTCGATGACTTTGCTACCAAGACGTGGCCCTGGTGGAATGTACAATTCGTTGGTTTCGTTACGATCTTGGAATTCTTGTGAATTCATTTCTTCGAATCGAGCCAAACGCGATTTAGATTTAGATTGACGACCTTTGGCGCCTTGACGAACCCATTCAAGCTCCGATTTGATGGCTTTTTGATGGGACGCTTGTTGTTTTGCTTCAGTCTGTAGTCGAGCATCTTTTTGCTCTAACCAAGAAGAGTAGTTACCTTCGTATGGAATACCGTGTCCACGGTCTAATTCCAAAATCCAGCCCGCGGCGTTGTCTAGGAAGTAACGGTCATGGGTAATCGCCACAACGGTGCCCGGATAATCTTTCAAGAAACGCTCTAACCAAGCCACGGATTCGGCGTCCAAATGGTTAGTCGGCTCGTCCAGAAGGATCATGTCTGGCTTGTTTAGCAATAGACGACAAAGCGCGACACGACGACGTTCACCACCAGAAAGATGCTCAACGCTGGCTTCCCAAGGTGGAAGGCGAAGAGCGTCAGCAGCGACTTCTAACGCGCGTTCTAAATTGTGACCTTCTTTCGATTCGATCAAAGCTTCAAGTTGACCTTGTTCTTTTGCCAGTGCATCAAAGTCGGCATCGGGTTCGGCATATTCTGCGTAAACCGCGTCTAAGCGAGCCATCGCCGTGATAACCTCTTCGAAGGCTTCTTCAACAATGCCACGTACGTTTTTGGTTGGGTCAAGGTGAGGTTCTTGTTCCAAGTAGCCGATTTTAATACCCGGCATTGGACGTGCTTCACCGTTATGTTCTGTATCAACGCCCGCCATAATACGTAAAAGCGTCGATTTACCAGAACCGTTAAGACCCAAAACACCGATCTTAGCGCCAGGGAAGAAAGAAAGAGAAATGTCTTTAAGAATTTCGCGTTTAGGTGGAACGACTTTCCCAACGCGATGCATGCTGTATACAAACTGAGCCATAAAAGAGTCAACTTATTGAATGATTGAAAATACACGTCATGGTTGCCAAATGAAGGTCGGCGAATCGATGACGAGCCAAACGAAACGAGTGCGCTAAGAATAGCACAGCTAAGGCTAATGAAGAATGATCAGAGCCGCACCTGTCACTACTAAAATCGCACCAAGCCAAGCGCCAAATGTTGGCCTTTGCCCCGTGGTAATCCACAATCCCGGTAGTATAAGTACGGGAACCACGGCCGAAAGCGTGGTGACAATACCGACATTGGCGTTGCCAACGCCCCATACCAAAACGCTCATACCAATGACCATGCCAATTGTGGCGAGGGCGGCAATACCGATGAAGTCCTGTCGAGTGAGCTGCGAAAATGGAATGGCGTGTTCGGGTTGTCTGTGTCGGTAAAACAATCCGTAAGCCAACATAAGGGCGACCGCCCCCGTGGTGACTCGCAAGGCAGAAACGGCGATAGGGTCTGCACCATCCAATAACGCGGGTTTGCTGAGCAGTGCTCCGCTGGCTTGACCCAGTGCGCCGCCGAGCGCCATCAAAATACCGACGCTCAGTTTGCCTTTGGTTTGTTCCCAAGCATGAAGGCTTTGTCGCTTACCAAACAATATGGCGATAACAACCCCGCTTAACACTAAGCCACAGGCGAAGAGTTGATTCAGCGAGAGATGCTCATTGAGAAATAACCAGCCGAGCAGAATCGACATGGGCGCATTCGTGGCAAAAATAACCCCAGTGCGCCGTGGACCAAGACGATGAACGGCGGTAAACAACATGGTGTCGCCAAGAAAAATACCCAGCACTCCCGACAGTATAATAAGGTCAACATGCAGCCATAATGAAGCGTTAAATCGCTGAGTTACTAAGCTGATAAACAGCAGAATGACACTGGCGATCATGATTCTCACGGTATTGAACCGCATGGTGCCAAAACGTTGTATGAGCCCCGGCGCCATTAAGCTTGAAATGGTCCAGCAAAGCGCAGCAACCAAACCTGATAGTTCTGCAAGTGGCATAAATTTCCCTATGACCTTATCCATTCTTTGATGAAACAAAATGATGAAACGCTCGCAGTAGCTCGGTAGCTAAATGATGGCGAGATTGGTATGATTTGAGCCAGATAATGACGGCCTATACTTAGGCATTTTTACATCAAATTAGCGATATTGGAAGCACTATGCGATGCCCTTTTTGTGGAACTCAAGATACTAAAGTAGTGGATTCTCGACTGGTTTCTGAAGGCGCACAAGTTCGTCGTCGCCGTACCTGTAACCATTGCCAAGAACGCTTCACCACGTTCGAAGTGGCCGAGTTACAAATGCCAAAATTGATCAAAAGTGACGGCAGTCGTGAACCCTTTGATGAAGACAAGTTGCGCAATGGCATTATTAAAGCCATTGAAAAACGCCCCGTCAGTATCGAAGCCGTCGAAACCGCGATCTCTCGTATCAAAGAAAAAATGCAAGCCACTGGTGAACGAGAACTGCCTTCTCGTTGGACGGGTGAAGCGGTGATGGAAGAATTACAACGTCTGGATCAGGTCGCTTATGTTCGCTTTGCTTCTGTGTATCGAAGCTTCAAAGACATCAGCGAATTCCGCGAAGCGATAGATCGCCTAGAAAGCCACAGCGCCGACGCCCTAGAATCTCCTAAAGAAGACAAATCATGACAGTGAGTAACCACGAACATTGGATGGCAAAAGCCATTCAACTTGCGCAAAAAGGCCTTTATACCACTCACCCAAATCCACGAGTGGGTTGTGTGTTGGTAAAAGACGAGCAGATTATCGGACAAGGCTTTCACCTAAAAGCCGGAGAAGGTCACGCCGAAGTGAATGCACTGGCCGATGCGAAACAGGATGTCACAGGCGCAACCGCGTATGTGACATTAGAACCTTGTAGTCATCATGGCAAAACACCGCCGTGTGCGGATGCCTTGATCAAAGCGGGTGTCGCTCGTGTTGTTTATGGCATGCAAGATCCGAATCCAGAAGTCTCTGGTCGTGGCTTAGGGAAAATCAAAAAAGCAGGTATCGACGTCATCGGGCCAGTGTTAGAAGCCGATTGCGAAGCGTTAAACCCTGGTTTTGTAAAACGCATGCGCGAAGGGCTTCCTTTCATTCGAGTGAAGCTGGCCATGAGTTTAGATGGTCGTACGGCAATGGAATCTGGCGAAAGTCAATGGATTACGGGGCCAGAAGCGCGCCTTGATGTGCAACGATTACGCGCTCAAAGTGATGCGATTGTCACGGGTATTGGGTCTGTCCTAATGGACAACCCAAGCATGACGGTTCGTATCGACAGCGAGAACCAAGAAGCCGCCGCAAAAACGGTTCGTCAGCCACTTCGCGTCATCATGGACACCGCACTGTCTATTCTTCCAGAAGCAAAAATTCTATATCCAAGCAATCAAGCCTGTGTGTTTTGTGTTGAAGATGATCTAGAAATCGAGCATTTGGAAGCATTGAAGAAAAAAGGTGTCACGGTACGTTTTTCGCCGCGGGGTGAAGACGGCCGTTTAGACTTGTTAGACGCGATGGAACAGCTCGCTGACGCTGGAATCAACGAAGTCTTGTTAGAAACGGGCTCGGAATTGGCGGGTGGTTTTTTACAAGCGGGTTTGGTCGATGAGATTGTTGTCTACATGGCGCCGAAATTACTTGGCTCCAGCGCACGACCATTATTTCAACTACCATTAGAGACAATAGACGAAGCCGTCGAGCTAGAACTTAAATCGGTGAGCCAAATAGGGCAAGATTTACGCTTGGTTTATAAACCAAATTACCTAGATGACGATTTTGGCGACGACTTTGATGATGGCGTAGAAGAATAGACGAGACGTGAGTGATTGCTTTCTCAGTCTTTTTTAAGAAAATCACGGGAAACCGTGTTTTCTTAACGATATTTAGAGAACTTTGCCAAGAAACGTAGAATAAAAATTGCTATAATCGCCGGCCAAGATAAATAGTATATTTGTACCTTTGGCCATAATGACCGTAGGTGTTGTTTATTAGAACGCCTAATAGACAAAACAGGTACTTCCAAACAGGCGAAAAACGTCAGCCCATAAGGCGGCGTAGTCTGGACAACTGAGGCGAAAAATGAGCGAAGTGGAAACAACAAACGACCAAACTCCAGCACCAAAACGCAAGGAAAAGAAGCCTTCACGTTCGCAATTGCGCAGTGCTTCTCGTCGTTTGGCATTACAAGCGGTCTACCAATGGCAGATGAATCAATCTGCGGTTAGCGAGATTGAAACCCAGTTCGTGATGGATCAGGACATGGATTCTTGCGACAAAGTCTACTTCCGTGAAATTTTGCAAGGCGTTACTGCCAGCGCGAAAAAATTGGATAACTTGTTTGAAGAGTTATTAGATCGCCCATTGAGCGAACTAGACCCAATTGAATTGGCCATCATGCGTATTGGTTCATTTGAATTGTCACAGCGTTTAGACGTGCCATACCGCGTAGCGATCAACGAAAGCGTTGAATTAGCAAAAGGTTTTGGTGCAACGGAAAGCCACAAGTACGTTAACGGCATTCTAGACAAACTAGCACAACGTGTTCGTCGCGAAGAAATCGCTGAACGCCGATTAGCTAAATAAAAACATCGCTATCGAAAGATAGCTAAGAGCCCTCGTTATTATCGCCAAGCAGCGATAAGGCGAGGGCTTTTTTATGTCTAATACATTGCTTTAAGTTGTGCTTCAACGTGACAAGTGCCCAAAAGGCTGAGTCGAACAGAGCGACGTTAGTGGGCAAGATTATGGCGGTGTTAGTCGGTAACATGACAAGCAATCACTATAAATTTAAGTCCTATATTATTTCTAAGTATCTTCTTAATTTTGACGGGTCACTTTCTAGCAAAAGCTATTGTTAGAAAGGTATATGTTGAAAGCGATGGGTCATTTAAAGAGAAATGTTTGTGTTTATAAAATAAGCACTAATGTTTGCTGAGTTGTTGTTTAACAGGTTTATCTAACACTGTGATAGTCATTGTCAACTGGGTGCCCGAACGCCGTACACCTTTTATAAAAGCGTTATGATTAGGATGTTTTATGATCCAAGTTTTGTTCAGGGTCTGGGCACTTTTACTCGGCATCGTGCTTATTATGCTGGGCAACGGCATGCATTTTACACTTATCGGTTTGCGTGGTGGGATCGAGGGGTTTTCATCCGCAGAGCTAGCGATTGTCACCTCGGGTTATTTCATGGGTTTCCTTTCAGGCGCGCGCCTTACCCCTTCGCTTATCCGTCGTGTAGGGCATGTGCGTGTTTTTGCCGCGCTAGGCAGCTTTATGTCGGCGGGGTTAATTGCTTTTCCTCTAGTGACCGAGCCTTGGGCTTGGGTGTTGCTTCGGTTGCTCGTGGGTTTTTGCATGTCGGGTATCTACGTTTCTGCGGAGAGTTGGCTGAACGATGCCACCACCAATGAGACTCGTGGCAAGGTACTGTCGGTTTACATGATTGCACAAACACTGGGCATCATCGGAGCGCAGGGGTTACTCACATTGGGTGATGCAGGAACGTCGGTGCTCTTCATCTGTGCCTCGATCCTTGTGTCGGTTTCTTTTGCGCCCATCCTTCTTTCTGTTTCCTCTGTTCCAGCCGTTGAAGTGGCACGACCAATGCCACTGCGATCTCTCTTCGTGAGTTCGCCACTCGGCACGGTGGGGATTTTCCTATTGGGTAGCGTTTATGCGACCCAATCGGGTATGGGTGCGGTCTTTGGTAGTCAGATAGGGCTAACGGCGAACAATATCGCGCTGTTCATTGCGATGTTGTTCGCTGGTGCGCTCTTAATGCAATACCCTATTGGCTGGCTTTCGGACCGGATGGATCGACGCAAGCTGATTTTCGTGGCGTCTTGTGTCGGCGGCTTGTCCTGTGCGTTGGGGTGGTTCACGGCCGGCAGTCCTTGGGCCTTAATGGTAGCCGCTTTCTTCGCCGGTGGGGTTACAACGCCGCTTTATGCCCTTTTTCTGGCCTACACCAACGACTCTCTTTCGGCCAGTGATATGTCTTCTGCGTCTGGCGGGCTCGTTTTTACCTTCGGGTTGGGTGCTATCGCGGGGCCATTAGTCACTGGGTGGGCGATGCAAGAGGTAGGTCCGTTCGCGTTTTGGCTCGTGCTTGGTGTGACTTTTTGTGCCATCGCGCTTTATGCGTTCTATTGTATGATGCAGAAGAGTTTGGCTGTTCCGGTGGCAGAAACTGAGAGCTACTTAGGTGTTTTACCTACCGCCTCACCTGTAGCCGTTGAAGCGGCGGGTGAATGGGCAGCCGATCATGCGGAAGCCGAGCGCGAAGCCAAAGCAGAAATAGAAGCAGAAATGGAAGACCACTCAAACAAGCGTCCTTAGATCGGGTCATAGTTTGCGAAAAAATAGCGTTTCAGTTTCTATAATGCTCTGACTCTATAACCATGACGATAATTTTTCTTCAGGTTGTGAATAGACCAAGGAAAAATGCTTCTAATCACTCATATTCATGGCCGCATACCGCTTAAACCGCTATCATATGTGGTTATTAAGGTTGCTGTTACGCTGCCTTACCCAAAATTTTTAGGATTCCAATGAAAAAGACGTTTGCTCTATCTCACCCCAAGCTTTCTTACCAGCGCTTAATTGAAGCGGCTAAAAACGAAGTGAAGCAGTACATCAAAAAAGAGCGCAACAAAGCCTTGCCTGAAGGCGTGGATTTTTGGGGATTTAGTTGCAAGTTTGGCCAAACGGCAGACAAGGCGAGAGCGATTCACGAAGGTGACATTAATACCAATATTAGCGCTGCGCAAAGTCAACATTGGAAGTCTTTTTACCTTGAAGTAGTCGCAATACCAAAGACACGTGCTAAACGTTCAGAAGAAGATTAAAAGGCCACTTCCAGCCAACAATTAAACACAAAAAAAGCAGATCAGCCGTCGAGCAATCTGCTTTTTTTGTGCCTGCTGTACAGCATCATGAATGACGTCTTCCGCTTTTGTCTCTGACATCGTTATGACAATACGGTATCCTCTTGTCAGTATTTTAAGCGGTGAATGTATCCTGCGAAGACAATAAAAGGACAGAGTGTTGAAAGAATTCGAGTTGATACAAAACATCTTTCAAGCGTCGGTGATGGCGAGTACGCAGGGGCGTGGCGATCTTTTGTTGGGCATTGGTGACGACTGTGCTCAGATCCAAGTGCCACAAGGGCAAAGCTTAGTATTTTCGATGGATACCTTGGTCGAAGGGCGACATTTTCCGTTCGATGCCGATCCTGTGGATATTGGTTATCGCGCAGTCGCAACCTGCGTCAGTGACTTGGCCGCGATGGGGGCGAAACCAGCGTTCTTTACCTTAGGTTTGACTATTCCTGAATCCGACCCGCAATGGTTGGCCGGTTTAGCGCAAGGTATGGCGGAACTGGCGGAACCGATTGGCTTGGCGCTGGTGGGTGGCGATACAACAAAAGGGCCGTTAACGATTACCCTGCAAGTCCATGGTTATGTGGAACCAGATTTGGCCGTAAAGCGTAGCGCAGCAAAAGTCGGGGATGATATTTATGTTACGGGGCTACTTGGCGACGCCGCGGCTGCCGTGCCGATTGTCACGGGTGAGCTGCAAGTGTCGAGTGAGCGCTTTGATTATTTTTATGATCGTTATTGGCGGCCTAAACCGAGATTGATTGTGGGTATGGCGCTGAAGCGCGTGGTGCATGCCATGATGGACATTTCCGATGGCCTTGCTCAAGATATCCAGCATATACTAAAAGCCTCAGGTGTCGGCGCGACGATCGATGCGGCTTGCTTGCCAATGTCCGCTGAGTTAAAGCAATGGCAGCCAGAGTCTGCGCTCATATTAGCGTTAACGGGCGGTGATGATTATGAACTGTGTTTTACCGCCCCAAAAGAACAAGCGACCGAGATTGCACTGATTACTCAAACGCTTAGTTTGCCTTGTACCAAAGTCGGTGAGATTGTCGAAAGTGGTTTTGTGATTCAAAACTATGATGGTGAAATAACGGGTTGGCAACACTTCTAATTTTTTTAATTTAACGAATAGGTAATGGTTTCATGGCGAATTCTGCCCCAGCGTCTGTATGGCGTAATCCGATACATTTCTTGGCTTTTGGCCTTGGTTCTGGTGCCGCTCCCAAAGCACCTGGAACTTTTGGTACATTAGCCGCCGTTCCTATCTTTATCTGGCTTCTACAGGATTTAAGCACCACGGAATATCTAGTGATGCTGGTGGTTACCTCGTTAGTGGGTATTTATCTGTGTGGTAAAACCTCTAAAGATATGGGCGTGCATGATCATGCAGGTATTGTTTGGGACGAGTTTGTTGGCTTCTGGATCACCATGTTTCTGGCGCCTGCGGGTTGGTTTTATATTGTGTTGGGTTTTGTGCTTTTTCGTTTATTTGATATTTTGAAACCTTGGCCGATTTCTTGGGTGGATAAACACGTCCATGGTGGCTTTGGTATTATGTTTGATGACGTTCTGGCGGGGTTAATGTCGTTTGTTGTACTCCAAGCCTTGGTCCATTTCGTTTTTTAAGTCGTTTACTTCGTAGACATGTAATTTTGTAGAATAAAGCCACAAGCAGCGCATGATATCGACACTGACGCGAACCCTTTGTGAGGGTGTTACTTGTGGCTTTTTATTATCTAACTTAAGTCGATAAAACCTCCAAGTTAGTCACTGATTCTGGTTCCTTCTCCTTTTGTCTTTTAAGGGGCAGACGGAGGATGGGGTTATTCTTTTAGCAGGTTTTATACACATGCTGAGACAAGAGAACTTGTTAGCACCTTTCTTAACTTTGCGCACGATGGCTATCGTATTGAGGTTTTTGTGTTTTAATCCTTTCCTATAAATTGTGCTCTAATAAACCATTGATCTTTAAATATAGGCCGTTGTTGATGAATGAAATCCCTTTTGTGCTATTAGCATTTTTTATATTAGGCAGTTATGTGCAAACCATCACGGGTTTTGCCTTTGGTCTAGTGGTGATGAGTGCGGCGGCCTTGTTTTCCTTAGTGCCATTAGACGTGGCCGCTTTTGTCGTCAGTGTGTTGAGTTTAATTAATAGTGTGACGGGGTTGGCGGGCGGTTTATGGCGAGAAGCCAAGGTGAAAGTATTGTTGGTGTTCTTTCTCGGAAGTATTCCAGCGACGGTGTTTGGCGTCTATTTACTTAGCAGTTTAGAAAGTGGTGCTTTGCATTGGCTACAATTATTTCTTGGCATAACCATTATGTTAGCGTGTGGTATGAGTCTGATTAAACCGAAAAAAAATCCAACCGAGTCTAAGCCTTGGGCCTTTTTTCTGTGCGGTGGTTTTGCCGGTGTGTTGGGCGGTTTATTTTCTACGGCAGGGCCACCTATTTCGTATTTGATGTATCGTCAACCTGTGTCTTTAAACGTGATTCGAGCATCGCTGTTGAGCGTGTTTTTTATCTCTTGTCTAACTCGTATTGGGATTACGTCTGTCGCAGGGCAGGTCACTATGGAGATGATCTGGTTAAGTGTTATTGGCATACCTTGTGTGTTTTTGGCGACGCTTTTGGCAAAGCGCTACCCGCCTAATGTACCGCCTGAGACGATAAAGCGCGCGGCCATGGTTTTACTATTTTTGTCAGGCATAAGTTTGTCGCTGAAAGCCGTGTTTTGATTTTCATACGATAGAAAAAAAGCGCCTTTGTAGGGCGCTTTTTTGGTTGTAACGAACCTGTTCGAAATGTATTAAATCACACCAAGCTCAACAAGGCGTTCATGCAAATAGCTGCCAGCGGTGTGGCGTTTGGATAAAACGACTTCCGGTTTCGGATGAAGGAATAAAGGCAAAGAAATGCGTGATTTGGTTTTGTCGGCACCTTCTGGGTTGATGACGCGGTGTGACGTGGATGGGAAGTAGCCCCCAGAGGCCTCTTGTAGCATATCGCCAATATTCACGATTAGCGTGCCAAAGTCGCAAGGAACGTCCATCCACGTGCCATCTTTGGCCTTGACCTGTAAGCCAGGCTCGTTGGCGGATGGCAGGATAGTCAGTAGGTTAATGTCTTCATGAGCACCCGCTCGAATTGCGCCTAATTCTTCATCGCCTTTTAACGGTGGATAATGCAGGACACGCAGCAAGGTCTGATCACTGCCGTCCACCATGCTAGAAAGGGATTGTGAGTAGTGTTTTGCGACGTCTACCGGGGAATGTGCTTCAACCCAAGCCAGCAGCTCTGACGCTAATGTGTTGGCTTCGGCATAATATTGCGTCAGTAGGGCTTTTTTATCGGTTGGGCATTGTCCCCACGGATAATAGTGAAAATATTCTTTGATGTCTTTCTTGGTGTGACCTTTGGCTGTTTCCGAAACGTCAGGCGGAAAAAAACCGTCTTGTGTGCCTTTGTTGTAAAGGTAGTTGTGTTTTTCTTCGCTATTAAAAAAGGTCTGCCATTCACTGTAGATTGCGCTGACGAGTGTTTTTTGAATAGGGTGGTTTTTTAGAACGCCAAAGCCAGTTTCTCGCAGGGATTTTACGAAATCTTCTTGCGCTGTTGCGCTGGTGTAATCTATTGCTTGTAGTTGCATGGTTGCTTCCTATTGCGCCAATGATGGGCAGTTTTGTCTTTTTAAATATAGAAGAACATTCTCTTTTATAGAGTATGTTTTGTGGTGGTAAGGACAATATAGGAAGAACTAGGAAGACCAGCCGCTGTGGAAAAAGTAGCGTAAGTCCACTGTTTCAGCTTGGTAGTGTTGTATCCATTGTGCCAAATTCACCGCGTAAAGATGACAAAGTGCCTCGACTTGAATCGATGTACTTTGAGCATTTTTCGTCGAAGTTAATGGCATTTATAGGTTCCAAGGGTGAAAAGTGTGACGGTTGGACTCTTTTTTACACGTTCAGTAACGACAGTTTACTGCTTGGAATGTGAGTTTTGAAGGCTTTCGGTAATAATTTGTGTATTTGGGGTAGGTAAATTCTCATCTTGCCCTATACTGTCTGAGACGGCAGCGCTGCTTTGCCGTCTTCTTTGCTCTTCTATATTGCCTCGTTGGCGAGTTATTTTTAGGTTCAGGTATTCAAGTACTTCTTAGGTTTAAGTCACTGGCGCGATCTTTGCGCTGTCATACATTTAAAGAGGGCACATGACTATGAATTCATTTTTCGATTCGTTTAAAAATCACTTTTTAATTTCAATGCCACACCTAGACGACCCACACTTTGAACACACCGTTATTTATCTTTGCGAACACACTACAGCGGGCGCGATGGGGATTATTATCAATCGTCCCTCAAATGTTGATTTTACTGAATTAGCGGATCACCTTGGCATTAAAATTGGTAGCCCGCGTCTAACGTCTGAACCCATTTACACGGGTGGACCAGTAGAAGCCGAACGCGGTTTTATTTTGCACACAGCAGACAAAGTTTGGAGCAATACGTTACGAGTCACCGATGAAGTGTCTTTGTCTGCCTCTTTGGAAGCGCTTGAAGAAATCGCCGAAGGCAAGGGGCCAAATGCCTTTCGTATTACATTAGGATGTGCTGGTTGGGACGCTGGGCAACTTGAGTCTGAAATTGCGAATAATGATTGGCTAGTATGTGAAGCGGATTTAGACGTATTATTCCATACACCAAGTGATATGCAATTTACCGCCGCTACGCGAGTATTGGGGATTGATATGGCAAGACTTTCACCGGATATAGGACATGGTTAATGACAGCGTCAATCTCGACAGAAACGCCTTTAAACGATAATCAGAAGCCCAATACTGTTCGCTCAGTATTGGGTTTTGACTTTGGCACGACTCGAATGGGTGTTGCTATTGGTCAGAGTATTACAGGAACGGCTCAACCGCTTGACCCGATAAAAGCCAAAGATGGTATTCCTAATTGGGATGAGATCACCAAGGTGGTAGAAGAGTGGAAGCCAGATGCTTTCGTAGTGGGCTTGCCATTAGACATGGACGGCTCAGAAAATGAGATGTGTCAAAGAGCACGTAAGTTTGCTAAACGATTGCATGGACGTTTCAACCTTCCTTACCATATGATGGACGAACGATTGTCTTCCTATGAGGCTAAAGGGCAGGTGATTGCTCAGAAAGGAAACCGAAATTTTAAAGAAAACTCGGTGGATGGTTTGGCGGCTCAGATGATTTTAGAAACTTGGTTTGCCGAGACGACTAAGTGAGTGGCTGGTTGAATGGTGGTTTATTGTGAATTTAAGAACAAGGTTTGAGAAAAAATGAAGTTAGATTTAGAACATTCTCTAGCGTCAATGAAAACGCAACTGACGGCATACTGTGAAAATAAAAACATTGATAATGCTATTGTTGTTGGGATTCATACTGGTGGTGTTTGGGTTGCAGAACGTTTGATATCCGCGGTGCCAACCACTGAGCCTTTAGCGACGTTGGACATTACTTTTTATCGTGATGACTTTACGAAAGCGGGATTGAACCCGAAGGTGAATCAAACTTCATTGCCAGCGATTGAAGATCGTCACGTCATCTTGGTCGATGATGTGCTTATGTCTGGTCGTACGATTCGCGCCGCGATGAACGAAATTTTTGACTTTGGTCGACCTGCTAGTATTACGTTAGCCATTCTTTACGATTTGGGGCAGCATGAGCTTCCTATTTCAGCGGATATTGTTGGCGAGCATTTAACGCTCAATCCTGATCAAAGGGTTAAGCTGACTGGACCAAAAACACTGGGTGTTTCTATCATTGATACCCATTAATAGTCAGAACAAAGCTTTATTTTTTGTCGAACACGTACGACAATTAACGTATGGATAAGATTGACGATGCAGCGGTTAGAAGAATGAGATCTCACCAAAAAAATACGGCGAGACAACCGTTTAATGTCATTAATGCCCGGCTGCAGTTTGTCTGTACCGGGCATTTTCCTATCCAGACTTCCTATTTTAAATAGAGTAAGACGATACCGTCTTTGCAGTTTGAGGAAAGCAAACCATGATGCGATCCGAGCCTCGGGCATTACAATTAAATGAACACGGGCAGCTTAAGCACTTTTTAACGCTGGATGGACTGGATAAAACTATTTTGACTGAGATTCTTGATCGAGCGGAATCCTTCCTTTCGATGGGCGAGCAGTCTGTTAAAAAAGTGCCTCTTTTACGCGGTAAAACCGTCGTAAATCTATTTTTTGAAAATTCCACTCGTACACGTACCACCTTTGAATTAGCTGGTAAGCGATTATCGGCTGATGTTATTAACCTCAATATTGAAACTTCTGCGACGTCTAAAGGCGAATCCTTATTGGATACCCTGAAAAATTTAGAAGCCATGCAAAGTGACATGTTCATCGTGCGTCATTCAGACAGTGGTGCGGCGCACTTTATTGCTGAACACTGTACGCCGAATGTTGCCATCATTAATGCGGGTGATGGGCGACATGCTCATCCAACGCAAGCGATGTTAGATATGTTGACGATTCGTCGTCACAAAGGCCGCTTTGATGGACTCAAAATTGCGATCGTCGGTGATATTTTGCATTCACGTGTGGCACGCTCTCAGCTACAAGCGCTGACGACGTTAGGCGTTAGCGATATACGTCTGGTTGGACCAAAAACATTAGTGCCCAGCTTTTTCGCTGAAATGGGCGCCACGATTTGCCATGACCTAGAAGCTGGCTTAAAAGACGTCGACGTGGTGGTGATGTTACGTTTGCAAAAAGAGCGCATGAAAGGCGCTTTATTGCCGAGCGAAAGCGAATTCTATCGATTGTATGGTTTGACTGAAGAAACGTTGGCGTGGGCGAGTCCTGATGCAATCGTCATGCATCCAGGTCCAATTAACCGCGGCGTGGAAATTTCTTCGGAAGTCGCGGACGGTAAACATTCTGTAATTTTGGATCAAGTAACCAATGGCATCGCGGTGCGAATGGCAGTGATGTCTATGGCGATGAGTGGTCAGTTACAAAGTGATGATTCGTCAGTAACGAGGGATGAAAAATAGCATGAAATTACGTATTCAAAATGGTCGTATTATCGACCCGAGTCAAAACATTGATACGGTAACGGATTTGTTCATCGACAATCAAAAAATCGTAGCGATTGGCGATGCTCCAGCTGGTTTTGAAGATGCTGAGATTGTTGATGCGACAGGTCAATGGGTGTTGCCGGGTTTAGTGGATCTTGCGGTGGCGTTACGTGAACCTGGATTGACTCAAAAAGGCAGTGTCGCAACGGAAGGTCGTGCAGCGGTTTCCGGTGGTGTGACGACGTTAGTTTGTCCTCCAGATACGCGCCCTATTGTGGATACGCCTGCGGTTGCAGCGTTAATTCAAGACAAAGCGGACGAGGCGGGAATGGCTAATGTGTTTCCTATTGGCGCGTTAACGCAAGGGTTGGAAGGCGCACAGCTGAGTAATATGGTGGCATTGACGGACGCGGGTTGTATCGCAGTGTCCAATCATCGCCATCCAATGGCAAGTACTAAGGTGTTGTCTCGTGCGCTTGAATACGCCGCGACACATGATCTGTTGGTGGTGTTTCATCCTGATGAATCGAGTCTTTCTGAAGGCGGTTGTGCTCACGAAGGCCTGATGTCGACCATGCATGGTTTAGCGGGTATTCCTGAAGAAGCGGAAACCATTGCGCTGATGCGTGATTTATTACTGGTCGAAAAGACAGGAGTGCGCGCGCATTTTGCTCGGTTGTCTTGTGCCAAGTCGGTTGAAATGATCGCGGATGCAAAGGCTTCTGGATTAGATGTGACCGCCGATGTTGCCGTGCACAATTTACTATTGAATGATCAGGTATTGAGTCGGTTCGATGGTCACTATCATGTGTTGCCACCGTTGCGTGGCGATGAAGATCGTTTGACTCTAATTGAGGGAATAAAAGCGGGTGTTATTACCGCGATTTGTTCTGATCATCAGCCTCATGAAAAAATGGCGAAAATCGCTCCTTTCGCGGCCACTGAGCCTGGTATGGCGAATGTCGAAATTTTATTGCCTTTGGCTATGCTATTAATGGATGAAGGAGACCTAGAGTTCTCCACCGTGCTGACTTGCTTAACATCGGGCCCTGCTGCTTGCTTTGGTTTGGAGGCGGGTTCTTTGTCAGTAGGAAGTTTTGCCGACTTTATTTTGTTTGACAGTACGGCACGTTGGGTATGGTCGTATGATACCCGGAAGACAAAAGGCCATAATTCCCCGTACTTTGGTGATGAATTTGTTGGTCGAGTCGCCGCGACGTATATTTCTGGTCAACGTGTTTATCAGGCTGTTTGAGTCAAATAAGTAAGGCCAGATTGTTTTCTTTCTCTCATTTGGCTTTACTATATCCTTTACTTTTTATCTTAGGTCGTTAATCTAGTTTCAATTATGGACAATTGTGGTTTCAGTATTTTATGCCTATAGATTCATCAAACGAATTGCTTAAGGAACGGCAGGTCTTGCGGTCTCGTGTTGCCTATCTCGAAAAAGAACGAGATTTCATCAAAGATCTGTACAGTGACATGCCCCAAATGCTGCACATGATTTCAAAGGGGGCTTTATTAAGTTCCTTGCTGAATAGCTTTAAAAATAGGCTACAGGCTCAGTTGCCCAAGGCGTATTGTCTTTTTATTGTGTGTGACAAGGACTGTTCGCAATGGCATTTACAATATGTAGACTCTATTAATGAGAGTTTACTTAGTCCAAATGGCCGATTGATTACTGTTCCTCAAGCGTTGATTACTTTTGCGGCCACTCCTTCTTGTCCTAAACGTCATGACATTAACATTCCGAATTTATCAGACTGGAAGCACTGGCAGGTCTTTTTTAAACGTCATGGTTTTTCAGATGCATCCATGGTGAGCGTTTCCGATGGTCAGGGTTCTATCTATTTAATGTTAGCATTTCAACGAGAAGACACCCTGTTAGAAGGAGAGCTGATGGCACTGGCTTTAGACAGTTATGCTTCTTGGCTGGACGCTGTATTCGAGCGAGAAAAAGCCGATTATTTATTGTTGGAAGACAGCCACCGAGATCCGTCGACAGGTCTATTGCGACGTTTTAGCTTTGATAATAGTTTTGGCATCGTTTTAAAGGACTCCCGTCGCCATTTTCAGCGCGCGGCGTTGCTTTCGCTGAAGTTACTTTCGACGTCGAAAATAGATGAGGACGAGTTGAAAGTATTGGCTGATATTATGCAAGATACAGTGCGAGATAATGATCTTCTTGCGCATTATGATGAGCGTGAATTGGTTATGGGTATCCGTATTCAGCATTTAGAGGATGCCGAGATTGTGGCCACTAAACTATTGAAGTCATTGAGTGACTCTAGCCTTTCTAGCAATCGGCTAATACGTGCAGGAGTGTCTATCGGTATTGCTTTTTATCCCGAGCACTCATCATTAGAGTTGCTTCACCAGGCCGCTTCATTCGCTGCGAACTCGCTACATAACTTACCAGGATATCGCCTAGAATTTCATGGTGACTATTATGAATCTAGCTCTGAGCTTTATTCGTTATAAGCTTTTTTCTGTCTTTTAAAATAGTGCTATGATGCGCACACCATCGTTTCTCCTCTGTCTTTTTTATAAAGAGGAAACGGGGCAACTCGTTACATCTTTATAAAAAAGGAGCGTGGTGAACAATGTCGATTGAAATCGAACGAAACGAAACGGAAGACGTGAAGGTTAATTTAACCTTAGTTTCTCAACAGATTGATCAGCTGGTTCAGCAGTACAAACGAAAAGAGGGTTGTGTGCGATTGTTGGCGGTCAGTAAGACAAAGCCTTTATCCGCACTAGAAGCAGCGTATAGCGCCGGCCAAAGAGCATTCGGTGAAAATTACGTGCAAGAAGCGGTGGATAAGTGTCATGCTTTAGCGCATTTAGCGGACATTGAATGGCACTTCATTGGCCCCATTCAGTCTAATAAATCCCGCCTCATAGCAGACACCATGCATTGGGTGCATTCCATTGATCGAGAAAAAATTGCTCGCCGTCTTAGTGATCAGCGTTCAGTAGATATGCCCCCACTCAATGTCTGTATTCAAGTTAACATTAGCGGCGAAGACAGTAAATCTGGGGTGACCTTGTCAGAGCTAGGTGCAATGGTTGACCTCATTAGAACGCTGCCAAACTTGTGTCTTAGAGGGCTAATGGCCATTCCCGCGCCACAAGAAAATTCTGCCGCGCAATGCGCTGTCTATGAACCTCTTGTAAAAGCCTTTCTTGAATTATCCAAATCCGACAGCATGATAGACACTTTATCTATTGGTATGTCTGGAGATTTACCAGCGGCCATTCAATCTGGTAGCACCATGGTTCGTGTGGGTACGGCAATCTTTGGATCGCGTGATTATTCGGCTAAAATGTGAGGCCACCAAGTGCCATATCATTTATTGAATAAGCTGATGGGTATTTTTTGCCAGCTTAGAGAATTAAAAAATAGGATGTAAAATGACACAAAGTATTGCCTTTATTGGTGTAGGAAATATGGCCAGAGCGATTTTTAGTGGCATGCTTGCTAACGGTTATCCGGCTGAAAAAATCATTGGTACATCGAGAACCCCAGAAAAACGCGATTACTATCATGAACAATATGGTATTACCATGTTGGCTGACAATGACATGGCTGTAAATCAGGCCGATGTGGTTGTTTTGTGTGTTAAACCTGCGCAAATGCAGGCGGTAATTGAAGACTTTTCGGCGCAGGTACGTGACGATCAACTGTTTATCTCGGTTGCAGCGGGTGTTGAATTGGACTCATTGGCTTATTGGTTAGGTAAATCTGTGGCGATTGTCCGCAGTATGCCTAATACGCCTTCTCAATTAGGCGCAGGGATGACAGGCTTAATAGCCAATGAATACACCACTGAAGGGCAAAAAACGCAAGTGAGTGAGCTTTTTTCTAGTATTGGTCACTCTGTGTGGGTAGAAGAGGAAGAGCATATGCATACCGTGACCAGCTTGTCAGGCAGCGCACCCGCTTATTTTTTTCGATTCCTTGAAGCCATGATCAAAAATGGTAAAGAACAGGGACTTGATGAGAAGACAAGCCGAGCATTAGCCAGTCATGCCATGTTAGGTGCCGCTCGAATGGTGATAGAGCTGGATGAGCCAATTGCTCAGTTACGTAACAATATTACGTCGCCGAAGGGAACAACAGAGCAAGCTTTGTTGTCTTTTGAAGCCTCTAATATTGATAAAATAGTCGCAGATGCAATGACGGCCTGCGTTAACCGATCAAAAAAAATGGCGAACGATTTTTCCGCTAAGAAAGACTAATTTAAGGAATATTGAACATGTATTCAGATCCATTTGTTATGTTAGTGAAGGTTATTTTTAACCTTTTCTTGTTTGTTGTTTTACTGCGTTTAGTGCTTCAGCTAACGCGAGCCGATTTTTATAATCCTATTAGTCAAAGCATCGTCAAAGTGACCAGCCCTATTGTTCTTCCTTTACGCAAAGTGATTCCATCGATAGGTCGTTTGGACACGGCTTCTCTTGTTCTCGCATTTTCTGTCCAGCTCTTGACGGTTGTTTTTGTTGTACTGATTAAAGGTGCGGTTATTTCTCCCGCCAGCTATGCTATTTATACTTTTGCTGGCACTTTATATCATTTGCTGGATTTGTATTTTTGGGCAATGCTGATTTCAGTGATTTTAAGCTGGGTTGCCCCTGGAGCTAATCACCCTGGCGCTTTGTTAGTTGGACAAATTACAGCGCCTTTGTATCGCACTTGTCAGCGTGTCATTCCTACAATAGGTGGACTGGATTTATCGCCTATTTTCATCTTTCTTGCGATTTCCTTTTTGAAGCAAGTATTGGCTCCTTACAGTATTTAATACCGTAAACTTGTGAGGGTCAGGCGCGAAAAAAATACGCGCCTTAATCGGTGAATTGAGAACAAGGTCGTATTCCTATATGATGCGACCCCTAAACGGGAATGAGTGCGAAAAAACTTGTCAGTTACCAGACTCGTTCTCCCTTATTAATTTTTTGGATGAAAGCTATGAGTACGATTGCGGTTTATCCGGGCACATTTGACCCTATTACGAACGGCCATACGGATTTGGTTGAGCGCGCATCAAAACTATTTGAAAAAGTGATCGTGGCCGTGGCTGCGAGTCCTAAAAAGCGCCCAGCGTTGTCTCATGAATTGCGTATTTCATTGGCTAAAAAAGTATTGGGTCATTTGCCTAATGTGGAAGTGGTTGGCTTTGACAATTTATTGACCGAATTTACTCGTTCCGTCAGTGGCAAAGTCGTGATTCGCGGCTTGCGTGCGGTATCGGATTTTGAATATGAATTTCAATTAGCCAATATGAACCGTGCGATTGCGCCCGATGTGGAAAGTATTTTTTTGACACCTTCAGAAAAATACTCTTATATTTCGTCGACATTGGTTCGCGAAATAGCCTCTTTGAACGGTGATTTTGGCCAATTTGTAAATCCAGAAGTTAAGCGTGTTCTACAAGAGCATTATCAAACGATTTAATGTCAATTTTTCAAGTTCCGCTGTTTGACGACGTAACTAAAGACAATACAGCGGGTCTTAGGAGAGAAGAATGTCTCTTATTATTACCGATGAATGCATTAATTGTGATGTGTGTGAGCCTGAGTGTCCGAATGAAGCGATTTCTCAAGGTGACGAAATCTATGTAATAGACCCATCAAAATGCACTGAGTGTATAGGACACTTTGATGAACCGCAGTGTCAGCAGGTTTGTCCGGTTGATTGCATTCCGTTGGATCCTAATTTCAAAGAAACGGAAGAGCAGTTAATGGAGAAATACTTAACGCTTACGGGTCAACTTTAAACGAACAGGGCTGTTCTCACTATCGACACAAATGCTTTTATTTTTTTAGCTGGGATATTGCTGTTAATCAGTATTCTAGCCAGTTCTTTTACTGTTCGTGTTGGCTTACCTTTACTACTTGTTTTTCTCGGGATGGGAATGCTTGCAGGGGAAGATGGGGTAGGCGGACTGGACTTTGACAATCCAAATCTTGCCTTTTTTGTTGGTAATTTTGCTTTAGCCGTTATCTTGTTAGACGGCGGTATGCAGACCAAAACCAGCACCTTCCGCGTGGCATTATGGCCATCCTTATCTCTTGCTACATTAGGTGTTGTTTTCACTACGGCGGCCGTTGGTATTTTCGCTGCGTGGTTATTAGACGTAAAGCTCATTTATGGTTTGTTACTCGGTGCGATCGTTGGCTCTACAGATGCGGCAGCGGTCTTTAGTTTATTGCGTAATAGCGGCGTTAAATTGAATGAACGAGTTGGCGGCACACTAGAAATAGAGTCCGGAGCCAATGATCCAATGGCTATTCTGTTAGTGGTCATGCTAACCGGTCTGCTGCAAAGCTCCGACCATCTGAGTATTTTGGCTTTTTTGGGGCAAATGGCTCAGCAATTTTCGGTAGGTGGTCTGTTTGGCTTTCTCGGCGGCAAATTCTTATTAATGATTTTACGCCGTGTTCCGCTTATCGAAGGTTTGTATGCGTTGCTTATTATCTCGTTTGGTTTGGTAATTTTTTCTGGCGTGAACATGATTGGTGGCAGTGGATTTCTTGCTGTGTATTTGGTCGGGTTAACAGTTGGCAATGGGCGAATCAAACACCTTGAGTCAATTTCTCAGGTCATGGACGGCTTAGCTTGGTTAGCTCAGGCTAGCATGTTCTTGTTACTTGGGCTTCTCGTTACGCCATCCAGTCTGTTGACTCATGGCTGGCAAGCGGTCGGTATTGCTGCGTTTCTTATTTTTGTGGCCCGTCCCGTGGCCGTTATGATTTGTTTGTTGCCATTTGATTTTCGCTGGCCTGAGCGTGTGTATATTAGTTGGGTGGGGCTGCGCGGTGCGGTGCCGATTGTGTTGGCTCTGTATCCTATTATTGCGGGTCTTTCTAATTCAGAGTTATTATTCGAGATTACTTTTACGGTTGTACTGATCTCTTTGTTGCTGCAAGGGTCAACGGTGCCTCACGTTGCTCGGTGGTTAAAACTAGAAGTGCCACCGGCGCCGGCGCCCACCACTCGTTTTTCTTTAATCAATGATGCTAATTCGAATCACTCGTTGGAATTGTATGAATTTCTGATTCAGGCAGAAGGCGTCCGTATTCCCGCATCAATTGTACGGAATGTGCCCAGCGAAACCGTCTCTACACCTCAGCTTGTTTCTCTCGTTCGCGATCAGCAACCAATCGTGGTAAATACCGATACCGTACTGCAATCAGGTGATAAAATTTGGATGTTACTGCATCCTGAGGATGTGAATGACGTTGCGCAAATTTTTTCTCATCAAGCGTCTTCTTCATTCTTATTACAGGATTTTTTTGGTGAGTTTGCGATTCGTGGTGATGCGTCTTTATTGGATTTAGCGAAAGTTTATGGTGTTCCAATTGAAGGTATTGAAGAAACAGACACAGCGGCGGCGCTGTTACAGCGTCAGCTGGGTAAGCATCTTGTTGTGGGTGATCGGGTGCGTTTCGGTAATATTCGTCTAACAATAAGACAGATGAACGGCAGCCAGATTGAAATAATCGGGCTTAAGTTGCAAGATAAGCAAGTTTAAGCCTTTGATTTTATTTATATAAAGTATTGACGAATTTCTTCTAATGACGGAATCACTTGATCATCATTTATTAAAATAATTAAGCCTTCTGCCTCTATTATCGAATAGGTTTGCGGATGGGTAATAATGTCCCCATTTTTTTGCACATAACCAAGCGCAGTACCAATGTTTTTTTGAATTAATGTGGTGACGACTTGCGCCCAAGTAACGTCCTTCAAACGCACATTGAGTCGAATCGTATGATCCCCTTGGTGGCGAAATAAATCTTCCAGTACTTGTTCTGTGCCTGGTGCGATGAGAGAACGCACTAGCATTTCAGGGTAAGCTCTAACAGGCCTAATAACGGCTTTCGCGCCTGCGGCTTTGAATCTAGGTCGATTTGAGTCATTTATGGCTTCTGCCATGATGAAGGCCGTAGGGGCTAATTCTTGAATGCGATGTAATGTATCGAAGGTCGAGCTGTCACAGTGGCTGTCTTGTGTATCCTGGCAAAGCACAATAATGTATTTGGCTTTCTGTACTCCGGCTGACGTTAGCATGCCGTCGTCTAATGCATCTCCAGTATGATGAACAACACCTTGTGATCTAAGCTCAATAGGTAGGCCTTCTGGAAACGCTGTTGTCAAAATTTGCACTGGAATGTCGACAAGTTCTGGCGTTTGGCTGATCTGACTGATCAACAATCCTAAATAGCGCTCTGAATCGTATTTTGGAGTATTAATGATAAGTATATGGTTTTGCATATCGTCCCACTTTATACGGCCCTTAATGCGCATTTCTTTGCGCATTAGCCTGAGTTCAACATAGTCACTGGCGATGAGTGCGAGCAGGGTAATTCCCAGACCGTAAATTAATAGAATGGTTGAAAACTGCCCCCAGAAAGTAACGGCAGAGATATCACCGTAGCCTGTGGTGCTCGCTGACGTCATTGTCAGCCAGAAGGCTTGCCACCAATCGAGGTCCTCAAAGAATACCATCGCTAAACTGTGCAGTGCGATGACGCAAGCTAATAAGATAAAGCGCTTTTTTATGTCACCGGTCTCATGTAAATGAACTTTTTTCCGGAATTTATGGCGGCTGTTCTTTCGTTTTAGGAGCAGTCCTAGAGAATTCATTGTACCTCTGCTTATTATTCGCTATCTGATGGCATGGCGTAGTTAAGCTGACGCCAAGATTCATAAACCATGACGGCAACCGTATTAGACAGATTCAAACTACGAGAGCTGGCTTGCATCGGCAAGCGCAGTCGCTGAGCTGGTGGTAATGCCTCGATAAACTCCGCAGGCAAGCCACGTGTTTCAGGGCCAAAGACAAGCACATCATTTTCAACAAAACGGGCTTCGCTGTGAGTGTGGCTGCCTTTTGTTGTCAGTGCATAAATAGTGCCTATCTCATTTTGATCAACAAATGACTGGAAGTTTGGATAGCGTTTGAGGCGAGTGAACTCATGGTAATCCAGCCCCGCTCTGCGCAGTTTTTTATCTTCAAGTTCAAAGCCAAGTGGTTCGATAAGATGTAAATGGTAGCCCGTATTGGCACACAGGCGAATGACATTACCCGTGTTTGGTGGAATCTCTGGTTGGTAAAGTACAACGTGAAGCATAAGTTTATCTCCTTGATATAGGAAGATAATACCAGAGGTGCAGAAGAAACTAAGTTTTTAATTTTTTTTCAAAAAAACTATTGACCCGTAAAAAGGTTTCTCTATAATACGCCCCACTTGCCCGGATAGCTCAGTCGGTAGAGCAGAGGATTGAAAATCCTCGTGTCGGCGGTTCGATTCCGTCTCCGGGCACCATGATTAAAGAAAACCTGCTTTTATAGCAGGTTTTTTTTTGCCTAAAATTTATCTATCTCTCTCCTGTTTACTGTGAAATGAGCGGCTCTCTGACTCACTTTCAAACCCTCCTATCTAGCCAATGCCTATTTTTAGCGTTTAGGCGCCGTATTTATTACATAATGTAACTAATATTTGATCTTCAATCTGCATGGCTTTGGTTATGCTTAAAAGGTCTTTGATGGGGTAAATGGGTATGAAAAAAGCAATGATGGTCGTGGCATTGACTACTCTGGGGTATTTTCTCCTAGGTGTTGCTGGTCTCGCAGTCTCCATTCCACCTGGTTACGCCACTATTATTTGGCCGGCCGCTGGGCTGGCTGTTACTGCGGTTATGCTTTTTCCAAGACAAGCACCATGGGGGGTTTTTATAGGCTCTTTGTTGGTGAATATATGGGCAACATGGTCAAACTATCAAACGATAACGTGGTTACTTCCTACCCTTATTGCTCTGGGGTCTACTTTACAATCTTGTGTTGGTGCCTACTTAGTTAGGCGTTTTATTGGTATCCCTTTCTTATTCCATCGAACTCGCTTGGTATTTCGCTTTCTCTTTTTGGCCGGTATTTTATCAACCTTGATTGGCGCCAGTGTTGGTTCTTTGTCTCTGCTTTCGCTTGGTGTTATTAGCAAAGAAGATGTATTCACAAATTGGCTGGTTTGGTGGGGCGGTGACATGATGGGGGTTCTAGTGGTAGTCCCTTGGCTCGCAGCGTGTTTTCCGCGTTTTTTCGGTAATGATTTTAAACACCCTTTGCGTTTGTTGGGTTGTTTTCTATTTGTTTTGGTTATAACTGCATCGCTTTCCTTGGGGAGTAGTTATTCAGAATGGAGTAAGCAAACAAAGGAATTTCGTACCAATGCTGAACTGTTAGAAGTGCTATTGAATAACCGTATTAAGAATACGGTGGATATGTTGCACAGCTTTGTAGGTTTGATCAATGGCAGTGAGCATATTGAGGCGAAAGAGTTTGAAGTGTTTGCGGACAGCGTTATAGCGCGAGAAGACTCGATTGTTGGTGTGTCATTGAACTTTGCGGTTTCGGGTGTTGATATTCCTCGCTTTGAAAGAGAAACACAGAAAAGCTATCCAAATAATGTCTTTCAAGTAAAGGAAAGAGGCATTGATGGGGCGCTTTTACCGGTTAGTCCAAGGTCACAGCATATAGTGGTGACCTTTCTGAGTCCGTTAAAAGGTAATGAGGCCGCTTTGGGCTACGATGTTTATTCTCAATCGGATCGACGCTTTGCGCTTGATCAAGCCATTTCCGCAAAACAAGTCTATCCAACGGCACCCATTAAAATGGTCCAAAATAGCGATGGCGTGCTCTTATTTTTACCTTTCTTTCATAACACAACGGGCGATTTTTTAGGGGTTGCTACCGCAGCGATAGGCTTGGAGTCATTAACGGATACTATTTTTCAGCGAGGCTTGTTACCCAATACCGATCTGTACTTGGTTGACCTTCATGAAGGTGTTCATGAACCAATTTTAATTGCTAAAAGCGAAGCGGCCAATTTACCTTTAAATGAGCTTCTTGCTCGTTACAAAGCCGATGATTTTAATCACGCTGTGTGCTTGGACATTATGGTTGGTGCTAAAAAGTGGCGTTTATTTCAAATCAGTGAAAGTTACTTCTTTAAACAGCCTTGGATTGTGCAATTTATTTTAGTGTGTGGTTTTTTAGTGATGGGTTTATTTGGTTGGTTTTTATTGATTGTGGGTAGTCATGCGGCCGAAGTTGAAAGTAAGGTGCAGCTAAGAACGAAGGATTTACGATTAGCTAATGAAAGCTTGAAAGCATCTGAATTAGAGCAAAGTAAGGCGAAAGAGGAAGCGGAAGAAGCAAACCGTGCTAAGAGTGAGTTTTTGGCGAATATGAGCCACGAAATTCGAACACCGTTAAATGGCGTCATTGGCTGCCTTTCTTTATTAATGAGCACTAAGTTGGAAGCGGAGCAAGCGCATTTAGCCAAATTATCGCAGCACAGTGCTGAATCTCTTTTAGAAATTATTAATGATATTCTGGATTTATCTAAGATCGAGATGGGAAACCTTGTGTTAGAAAAACACGCTTTTGAGTTGCAAGACTTGATTGAAGAAGTGACGCATCTCTTTGTTTTAAAGGCCGAAGAAAAAGGCATCGTATTGAACTCTCCTGCGACTCCTATTCCTGAACTAAGCTTGATAGGTGATCGATTGCGCCTTAAGCAGGTGTTGGTGAACTTGATGGGTAATGCCATTAAATTTACGCAGGATGGGGAAGTTGCGCTGCGGATTATTGTTGAATCGTTAGCGGATGATACGATTACTTTGCGAGTTTCTATTGTGGACACGGGCATTGGTATTTCTAAAGAAAGTCAAAAACATCTGTTCCATCGCTTTCAGCAAGCGGATGGCTCGACGACTCGTAAATTTGGCGGAACTGGACTTGGGTTGGCGATTAGCAAAGAGATAGTGGACGTTATGGGTGGTGACATCGGTTTAACGTCAGCAGAAGGAGAAGGCGCGACATTTTGGTTTAACGTGCCTCTCGCGTTTGAGCCTAGTGTAGTGCCGCCTAAAAAGATTAGTCATGACGTAAACGTTACTTTGGTATATCGAAATAAAACGGGGCGTGAGTACATTAGTGCATTGCTGGATTCATTTGGGGTGACTTATGATTCTTATGACAGCCTAGCTCATGCTATTACTGAGGGTAAATGGACGAGTCATGCTGTGCTGATGGATCTGGATGCATTACAGCATGCCGCTTCCTCTGATGTTTTGGTGTTTGATAATCTCTGCCAAAAGCAGCAATTAAAACGAGTACTCTTTCATAGTCGTAATAATGTTGATTATGATTTAGAGTCCTATACAGAATCATTAGTTAAGCCAATATTTCGTCATTCATTGCTGAATGTATTAGAAAAACTAAAACCTTTACGTGAAGGAGATCTCAGCATGGCGGTAAAAGAAGTCGAAACAACGCCTGAAGGCCGGCCAATATTTAACGCAAAAGTATTGTTAGCAGAAGATAATCTTACCAATCAAATTGTGGCCTGCGGTTTGCTGAAGTTATATGGCGTGGAGGTCGTGGTGGCTGAAAATGGCCAAAAAGCGGTCGAGCTGGCGCAATCAACTCAGTTTGACCTAATCTTTATGGATTGTCAGATGCCGATTATGGATGGTTACGAAGCAACGCGTACTATTCGTCAGCTTATCGATGGGAAAACGCCCGCCGACGTTGCCATTGTTGCGCTGAGTGCCAATGCCATGAAAGGGGATGAAGACGAGTGCTTTGCCGCTGGTATGAATGCCCATATTGCAAAGCCAATTTCACAAGACAAGCTGATCTCGATACTTAAAAAATGGCTTCCTTAGATAATGTTATACAGAGGTTTCTTTACCATGTTTGAGGCAAAGGTATTTGATAATACAGATTTCGAAAGTCGGTTGGCGTGTAATCATGAATTGATGGTGTTGGTCGCCGGAGAGTTTATTAAAGAAGCCGCTGGATTATTGGACACTTTACAGACTCATATGGAGCGTCAAGATTTGCATAATTTTGATCTTGTGGTGCATCGACTAAAAGGCGCCGCTTTAGAGGTGTCTGCATATCGGTTCTGTCGGTTAATTGGTGAAGTAGAGGTCTTAGTGACACAGCGCAACAGTGACGCACTTCCGAAAAGCCTTATGGCGTTGAGGGAGGAGTTTAGGTCATTAGTGTTTGTTTTGAATCAGGAACTCCTAATGTAGTGCTGCTATAGATGCCCAAGCATATTTTAATTTTTAATGATTACGCCTTTCGTTTTACTATCAGGTTATGATTTCTCTGCATTTTTAGTTTCATTTCTGTGTTTATCCCCTATTTAGTTTCTCTTTATGTTTCATTTGAATTGTAATTGTATTTCAAATGAAACCTAACTATCATCAAAGTGAAACATTTGCTCTTTATAGTCGTTCTTTCTTTTCTAATAAAAACTCATTGTGAGGAACACGGAAATGCATAAATTGAAATTAGCGTCGGTGGTTGTTGGTTTGTCTGTTGCTGGTTCAGCATTGGCAGCGACGGAAGTAGAATGGTGGCACGCAATGGGTGGTGCCAATGGTGAAAAAGTAAATGAGATCGCTAAAAACTTTAACGATTCTCAAGATGCGTACGAAGTAAAGCCGGTTTATAAAGGCAATTACACAGAAACCATGACGTCTGCTATTGCCGCGTTCCGCGCAAAGCAGCAGCCTGCTATCGTTCAAGTATTTGAAGTGGGCACCGCTAGCATGATGGCGGCGAAAGGCGCGATTTATCCTGTTCATCAATTGATGCGTGAATCCGGTCAACCGTTTGATGAAAGTACGTATTTAAGCGCAGTCACAGGCTATTACACTAGCAGTGAAGGCAAAATGTTGTCCATGCCATTCAACAGTTCAACGCCTGTTTTGTACTACAACAAAGATTTGTTTAAAAAAGCGGGCATTAGCCAAGCGCCGAAAACATGGCAAGATGTAGAAAGTGCGTCTAAGAAGCTTCAAGCGTCTGGTGTGACATGTGGCTTCACCACGGCTTGGCAATCTTGGGTTCAATTAGAAAACTTCAGTTCACGTCACAATGTACCATTTGCAACACTAGATAACGGCTTTGGCGGCCTAAAAACTGAGTTAGCATTTAATGGTCCTCTGCAAGTGGCTCATGTTAAGAAAATGGGCGAATGGCAAAAAAGTGGCGTTTTTAGTTATTCAGGACGCACAAACGATGGCGCCGCTAAATTCTATAGCCAAGAATGCGCTATGTTTACCGAGTCGTCTGCCGGTTATGCGGGTATCAAACGTAATGCCAAATTTGATTTTGGTGTCGCAGAGCTCCCTTATTGGGAAGGCAAGGTAAAACAGCCTTCTAATACCATTATCGGTGGCGCTTCTTTGTGGGTTCTTCAAGGTCATACTAAAGAGGAATACAAAGGCGTTGCGTCTTTCCTAAGCTATTTGTCTCGTGCGTCTGTTCAGGCTGATTGGCATCAATTCTCTGGTTATCTGCCAATCACTCACGCGGCGTATGATTTGACCAAAGGGCAAGGTTTCTACGCGGCTAACCCAGGTACAGAAACTGGTGTTATTCAGATGACAACCGGTACACCAACCGCCAACACGAAAGGCCTGCGTTTGGGTAATTTTGTTCAAATTCGTGGCGTGATCGATGAAGCACTTGAGACTGTATGGAGTGGTGATGTTGATGCTCAAACCGCATTAGACACAGCGGTAGAGCGTGGCAACTCTTTACTTCGTAAGTTTGAAAAAGCGAACGATTAATCAAATCAATCGCCCTTATGATGTGTCATAAGGGCGATTTTTTTAGGCGTTATTTGTCGTTTTATTTTTTTTGGATACTTCTATGACGGTTACCTTCCCTCAAAAAGGCCTCCCTTGGTTATTGTTGCTACCTCAGTTGGTGGTGACAGCGATTTTTTTTCTGTGGCCTGCCGAGCAAGCGTTAGAGCAAGCGTTTTACATAGAAGACGCATTCGGTTTAAGTCGCGAGTTTGTTGGTTTTGAAAACTTTATCGATTTATTTACCGATCCACTGTATTACCAATCTATTTTAACCACGCTATTTTTTAGTTTTTCGGTTGCCATTGTTGGCATGTCGGTTGCGCTATTACTGGCGGTGATGGCGGATCGTATTATTCGGGGTAAGTTGGCGTATCAAACCTTGTTGATTTGGCCTTACGCGGTCGCTCCTGCCTTAGCGGGTGTTCTTTGGTGGATATTATTTGACCCTAGCATGGGGCCGATTGCCTTGTGGTTAAAGTCGGCTGGTGTGGATTGGAACCATTACCTTAATGGCAATCAAGCCATGATTTTGGTGGTGATTGCGTCAACATGGAAGCAAATAAGCTATAACTTCTTGTTTTTCCTAGCGGGTTTACAAGCGGTGCCTCGTTCACTGATCGAAGCGGCGGCGATCGATGGGGCGAGTCCATTTAAGCGCTTTTGGACCATTGTCTTTCCTCTTCTGTCTCCAACGACGTTTTTCCTGTTAGTCGTTAACCTTGTGTACGCCTTTTTTGAAACCTTTGGTGTGATCGATGCCACAACCAAAGGTGGCCCAGGACAAAGCACGACAACTTTGGTTTATAAAGTGTTTGATGATGGTTTTGTTGGTTTAGATCTTGGTGGCTCTGCGGCTCAATCTGTTGTTTTGATGGGAATTGTCGGTCTTATGACCGTTATTCAGTTTCGTTTTATTGAGCGTAAGGTGCAGTACTCATGATCGAAAATCGACCTTGGTTAACGGTTACTAGCCACGCGACGTTAATGGTGGGTATTGCTTTGGTTGCCTTGCCAGTGTGGATGGCATTGGTGGCTTCAACGCATCCAGCCTCCGCTTTTGGTGTCGGCCATATTCCTTTGTGGTTTGGTGATGCGGGTGTGGAGACATGGAAGACGGTGTTGTTTGAAAAAGCCGGGAATGGCGTGGAAACGCCTGTTTTTTTGATGATGCTGAACTCGTTGGTGATGGCGCTGGGGATTACCTTTGGCAAAATTGCCATTTCGTTGTTGTCTGCTTATGCCATTGTTTTCTTTCGCTTTCCATTCCGAAACTTTTGTTTTTGGGTCATTTTTATGACGCTAATGCTTCCTGTCGAAGTACGAATTGTACCGACTTATGAGGTAGTGGCGAATCTTGATTTACTCAACAGTTATACGGGGTTAACGCTGCCATTAATTGCCAGTGCGACGGCAACGTTTTTGTTTCGGCAGTGCTTTTTGAGTATCCCAGGTGAATTGGTTGAAGCCGCAAGAATGGATGGCGCTGGGCCGTGGCGTTTCTTTTTTGATATTTTGCTGCCCCTGTCTCGGACAAATATTGCGGCATTGTTTGTGATTTTATTCATATATGGTTGGAATCAATATTTATGGCCTTTGCTGATCACCACAGACGACGCTTATTACACCTTGGTAATGAGTATTAAGCGCATGTTATCGGTTACTGATGGCGACATTGCGTGGAATCAGATTATGGCGACGACTTTACTTGCGATGTTGCCGCCTGTTGCGGTGGTTATTGGTATGCAGAAGTTGTTTGTTAAAGGTTTAGTGGATTCGGAGAAGTAGTGATGACGGATGTAATTTTAGAAAAAATTGGTAAAACTTACCCTAACGGTTATCACGCCATTCCCAGTGTGGATCTTTCTATTGAAGAAGGTGAATTCATTGTTTTAGTCGGTCCATCAGGTTGTGGTAAATCGACGTTGCTGCGTATGGTGGCGGGCTTGGAAAGTATTTCTGACGGTGAACTGCGTATTCGTGGCGAGCGCATGAATGAAAAAGAACCAGCAGAACGTGATATCGCGATGGTGTTCCAGAATTACGCCTTGTATCCGCATATGACGGTTTACAACAATATGGCGTATGGTTTAAAAAATCGTGGTGTGCCGAAAGAGCAGATCGAAGAAAAAGTATCAGGCGTCGCTGAGATGTTGGGCTTAACCGAATTATTACAACGTAAACCGGGTCAGTTATCTGGCGGTCAGCGTCAGCGCGTGGCAATGGGACGTGCGATGGTGCGAGACCCGAAAGTATTTTTATTCGATGAGCCATTGTCGAATCTTGATGCCAAGTTGCGTGTACAGATGCGAGTCGAGATCCGTCAGTTACAGCGTAAATTAGGTACGACGACGTTGTATGTGACGCACGATCAGGTTGAAGCCATGACGTTGGCGGATCGATTGGTGGTATTGAATAAAGGCAGAGCCGAACAGATTGGTACGCCAATGGATATATACAATAAACCGGCAACCCCCTTTGTGGCAGCGTTTATTGGTTCTCCGTCTATGAATTTGATGGACGCCAATGTGACGGAGCAAGGCATAAAAATCACTGAAACGTTTACCTTGCCACTCTCTCATGAGCACCGCGGTGCCATTGTATGGGGTATTCGCCCAGAGCATCTAGAGGTGTCCGATGAGCAAAATGCTGATTTCGCTTTGCGTATTCAAGCGGTAGAATCACTGGGCGCTGAGACATTGATACATGGCGTATTAGAAGCTGAATCTGGTAAAGGGGAGCCGATGGTTGTTCGTTTGGCTGGACCGCATTTACCAGACATAAATAGCCTAATGTGGCTGACTGCGCCTGTACAACATTGGCACTTATTTGACGCAAAAACTCAACAAAGATTGTGAGAGTAACATGCAAAATGACAAAGTTTTAAATGACAAGGTTTCAAACGATCATGTCTCGAAAGATCGTGTATTGAACACAAAAGTGATGGGGCATCGTGGTGCTGCTTTGTTGGCACCTGAAAACACCTTGGCTTCCATTCGTGCAGCGGCTAACGCTGGCGCGACTTGGGTGGAAATTGATGTGTACTTAATCGCCGAGGGCGGGTTGGTCATTTTCCACGACGATACGCTGGACCGTTGTACTAATGGGTCTGGTGTTACACGAGATGCGCGACCTGCAGATGTGGCTGAATTAGATGCCGGGTCTTGGTTTTCTGCGGATTTTGCAGGTGAAAAGGTCCCCACTTTGTTAGACGCACTGGAGTGCATTCAATCTTTAAACCTGGGTTTGAATCTTGAAATTAAACACGATGGCGCGGACGTTGAAAACATTGTTCCTACTGTGCTGGCAATGCTACGAGATCATTGGGAAGACAATGATAATTTAATGATTTCAAGCTTCAATCACGCCGCTTTACAGTTGTGCTACGACATTGATGTTGATCGTCATTTGGCTCAACTCTATGAAGACATTCCAGAAGACTGGCAGGCTCAACTTGAAGGCATTAAAGCGTACAGCTTAAATTGCGATTATTCTCGATTGACACAGTCGCAGGCGCAAGCCGTAAAAGCGGCAGGTTATAAATTACTGTGTTACACCGCTAATGATCCACGAAAAGTAGAATCCCATTGGGCGTGGGGAATGGATGCGGTAATTACCGATGATCCAACAAAATTTGCCTTTCTATCGGCTTAGTTACTTTTATCTGTTTATTTAGGGTTATTTTGTGGGTTTGAATGAGCGACAAAACCAGATATTAAACTGGGTGCAACAAGAAGACGCTTTGTTGGTGGAAGACATGGTGGCACGGTTTAATGTGTCATCGCAAACCATCCGAAAAGACATTAATCAGCTGGCCGAACGTCATTTAATTCGTCGCACTCATGGTGGCATTTCACCGGTTTCCAGTGCAGAAAATCTACCTTTTGACCATCGTCAATTTTTGAATGGCGATGCGAAAACGTCGATTGCGGCGCAAGTGGCTCAGTTGATTCCAGATGGTGCGTCGGTGTTTTTAGGCATTGGTACGACCGTCGAATACGTCGCCAAAGCCTTGGTGTCGCACCACAACCTGCAAGTGTTTACTAATAATTTAACGGTGGCCGGCATTCTTGGTAATTACCCCAACATTCGAGTGCGGGTGTTGGCGGGTAAATTGCGGCATCAGCATCATGATCTAGTCGGCGAAGAGACTCTGTCGGGTTTGCGACAGTATTATTTTGACTATGGTGTATTGGGCTGTGGTGGCATGGATGAAGACCAAGGTATTTTGGATTTCGACCCTGAAGAAGCCGCTGTAAGTCGGGTTTTAGTAGAGCAAAGTCGCTATAGCGTGCTGGTGGCGGATCAATATAAATGGGGACGTAAAGCCATGGCACGCGTGCAGCCTTTTTCGGCGATTGATTGGTTTTTTAGTGATGCTCTAAGTGAAGAGCAAACCCGTTTACTCACCTCTCATGGTGTTCAAATTCAACTTTGTTCTTAGGACGAATATGTCTATATCTGCTCTTTCTGCACTAGCAAATCACGATTGCCAAGGGTTACGGTTTATTTTAACGGATTTTGACGACACCCTTACATGGGAAGGGCAGTTACCTGTTGAAACACTGCACGCGTTGGCTCAACTGGAAGTGAATGGGCTTAAGGTGATTCCTGTTACAGGCGGCTGCGCGGGTTGGTCTGATATGATCGCCAGATCTCTCCCTGTTGATGGTGTGATTACCGAGGGCGGTGCGTGTTTTATTGGTAAAACCGCGGATCGACACCTTACGTATGCCTTTTGGCGTGACGAGTTCGAAATGCGTGCTGAACAATCGCGTTTGCTTGCTCAAGTTAATCAGGTGTTAATCCAGTTTCCTCGACTGCGCTTGGCAAGAGACCAGTCTTATCGGTTGACGGATGTGGCGATTGATTACGCGCAAGATATTACACCGCCTGCGATAGAAGACAAAAACGCCTGTCTTGCTGCCTTGATTGCGCTGGGTCTCAATGCAAAGGCGAGCTCGATACACATTAATGTCTGCTCTCAAGGTTACGATAAATTTTCTATGGCTCAGCGCGTATTGAGTCAAGTTTATGGCTTAAGTGACGCTGAGCAACAACAACAAGTGCTGTATGTTGGTGATGCGCCTAACGATGAGAGCATGTTCGCCCGTTTTCCGCTAAGCGTTGGAGTGGCTAATATTGCTGAGCATTTGTCGATCATGCGCCATCGACCTCGCTATCAAACGACTCAGCCTGGCGGGTTGGGCTTTGCAGAGTTGGCGGATTTTGTGTTGTCGGCGCGCCGCGTTTAAGTGTTAATGAACCAGAGATCAAGTCGAACTAACATACTCATTCCCGCTAAAACGTGTAAATGGCAGGCCATCTTGCCCTTTCATTTAAAAGCCGCTCAATAAGGTGACTCGTCTTGTTGAGCGTTTTTTGAATGAATTAACTCTTCATATCTCAAGCATTCGCTTAATAAATGAGAATTACTATCAATTATATTGACATGAAAATAACAATCATTATCATTTGATGTAGTTTTATTTTGCAACGTCTTTGGATTCAACATGATCATGTATCGATTATTTTTTCTAACTTGTATTGTTTTTTTAGCCAACTCTGTGACTTATGCTGCGCCTTCTGAACGAATTGCCGTTGCTGGCGGTTCTATAACGGAAATCATTTATCGCCTTGGTGAACAACACCGAATAGTTGGCGTTGACTCCACTAGCCAGTTTCCGGAAGACGCCAAAAAGTTTCCGTTACTAGGCTATGTTCGCAATGTTTCTGTCGAAGGTGTGCTGTCTCTCAATCCTGACCTACTGCTCGGAGAAGATGACACTGGCCCCACCAAAGCACTGAAACAAATAGCGGCGGTTGGCGTTAAAACGATCATTATAAAAAAAGATAACAGTATCCCTGCACTGCAAGAAAAAATAACACAAATAGCCGAATTGCTAGGCGTTGAAGGTAAAGGAAAAAGCCTTTTAGACGAGATGCAAATAGATATTGATGCGCTGTCTTATGCGAAACAACATCTTTCAGATTCGGCAAAAAGAACACCGCCGAAAGTATTATTTTTACTCACACTTAAAAATGGCGCCCCCATAGCGGCTGGCAATACCACTTCGGCTCACACTGTGATTGAAGAAGCTGGTGCAATAAACGCATTGGCTCAATATAAGGGCTGGGAAAAGCTCTCACCAGAATCCGCATTAAAACTAGATCCTGATGTCATTATTGTGATGAATCGAGGCCAAGATATTTTTGAGCAGGTGAACGCGTTGCCTCATTTCAAATACACAACAGCGGTGAAAAATAAAGCCGTCTATACAATAGATGGCAGTTACTTACTTGGGTTCGGCCCCCGTACGCCACAAGCGATTGTCGAATTGGGCACCATGATTCATAAGGACTTTCCTTTACCTGCAGGTTATAAGTTTCGTTATCAGCATGACGTCGCATCGATGGCAGAGCACTAAAGCATGTTAGAAACGTTAACACTCAACCAGCAACGTAGTAAACGCCAATCTATGGCTATTCCAGTCACCTTAGGGTTGCTGTTTTTTGCTGCCTTATTGGCTATGGTCGTAGGTGCTGTGTCGTTATCCATTAATGACATTTCAACTTATATAAGTCATGGGCTTTCATCGTCTCATAGCTCCTTGAGCACTCGTGTTTTATTTGAGATTCGATTGCCTCGTACCATTCTTTCTATTGCGGTAGGGGCGGCACTTGGTATATGCGGTGCGGCCATGCAAGCCCTTTTCAGAAACCCGCTCGCCGACCCCGGTTTAATCGGTGTTGCTGGTGGAGGTGCTTTAGGTGCGGTGACTGTCATTGTGCTCGGTAACTCGATTTTTCCTCAAACGATGGACGTTATTGGCCTTTATGCTCTGCCGATAGGCGCGATGATTGGCTGTTTAGGCGTCTGTTCTATTATCTACAAATTAAGCAATCGACAAGGGCAGTTCACCATTATCACGCTATTACTGGCAGGCATTGCCGTAAACGCGATAGTGGGTTCTTTAATTGGAGTTTTGACGTTGGTGAGCAGTGACAGCGAACTAAGAGAGCTCACCTTTTGGACGATGGGTAACTTGGGTGGCAACAGTTGGTCATTAATATTCCCTGTGTTAATACTGATATCCATTAGCCTTGTTGGTCTTAGTCGGCTTGCTAAGCCACTCAACTTGTATTTGCTTGGTGAAGCACAAGCTCAGCACCTTGGTATTGAGGTATCAAAACTGAAAAAACACGTCTTTATTTATACTGCCATGGCCGTCGGTGCTGCCGTATCCATTAGTGGAATGATAGGTTTTGTCGGTTTTGTTGTGCCGCATTTGGTAAGAATTTTGATAGGGCCTGATCATCGTTTTTTATTCCCTGTCAGTATGTTGCTTGGTGCCAGTTTTTTGACCATAACAGACGTTATCGCGCGCATAATTATTATTCCTGCTGAGCTTCCTATTGGTCTGGTCACAAGCGCACTTGGCGGACCTTTCTTTTTATTCGTTTTATACAAGCAAACAAGTCGACATTAATATTCGAGACTCACAGGAAAACCATCATGTGTATTGACGTTCAATCTTTGTCTATTTCTATTGATAAAAAAACCTTGCTAGACAGTGTCGATTTAACCATTAGGCCCAACGAATTAACCATATTGATTGGGCCTAATGGTGCGGGTAAATCAACCTTATTGAAGGCGTGCTCTGGTGATATGCTCCCAACGTATGGCAACATATTTATTAATCAAAATCCCATTCACTCGTTCAGCTCAGCCAAGCTTGCTAAAACGCGGGCAGTTATGACGCAATCTTATGAAATGGGTTTTGGCTTCACCGTGATCGAAATTGTTTCTATGGGGTGTTTTACTTATGAAGAACAAGTATCTCAGCACCAGAAGCGAGAAATTATTCGAGACGTCATGAACTTCATGGAGATAGCGCATCTGTCAGAACGCAACTTTATGACGCTTTCAGGTGGTGAACAACAACGGACGCAACTTGCCAGAGTGCTTGCTCAATTATGGTTGCCTTACGAACAAGAGGAGGCACGTTATCTCTTCCTTGATGAACCGACATCAAGCCTCGATGTGTTTCATCAATACCATGTCTTGTCACTGGCGCAAGAGCTTACTAAACGTAATATTGGCGTACTTGCCGTTGTACATGATTTGTCCCTAGCCGCCAGCTTTGCCGATCAATTGGTATTAATAAATAATGGGGAAATTATTACTAAAGGAGAGCCGGAAAGTGTTTTACAAAGACCTCATCTTGCAAGTGTTTATGGCATTAAAGCAGAATATTTTCATCACTCAGTTGGGGCTAAACCCTCTGTCTTGATGGATAGAAAACAATAAAGAGTAAACACAGCAGGTTAGGGAAAACGGTAAAAATTTACTTTCACAACGCACTTTGATAGAGCTCTAAAATTCATTAATATCAATTTTAGAGCTCGTATTAAGCAACAAAAATCAGATTACAACATGGCTTCCACTAAGGCTCTCCATTGAGGGTTCTCTGATTTCCCTTCAGTTCTTTGCCCGAAAAATTGAGCAATCTGATCACCATTAGCGTCATACAACTCCAAAGAAGTAATAATGCCATTAATGCTTGGTTTTCTAATCAACCAAGCATTAGCAACCCCTGGCATTAATAGGTGCAAATTAAACTCTGGGTCTAGCACGTTCAGCCAATCTCCCATTTTTACAACCTTATTAATCGCGCCAGTGTGGATTTGTATTCCACCTTTATTACCCACAAAACACATAATAGTAACCGCTTCTTGTACTATTTTATGCAGGGTCTCTTCCAGTTTATTAACTGAAAACACTTCTGCGTATTGTGTCCCTACCAGTTTAAATGCTTGCTCCCGGCTGACATTATGACGTTTTAAAAGCCCCATAAACTGATGTACATCGGTGATGTTTGACCAGTCAGAGATTAGTTGTGTCTGATCTACATCATTATCATCGGCAAGATTTGTTTTGTGCTCTGTTTTTACAAACATCAATGGCGACGATTGATCTTCATTGGCGTATAAATCCAACAAAGATTCATACGCTTGCAAATCACTTTCTGGCTGTAAAAATAATTTTTGAATAGCGATACCTTCACCATTAAAAAATTGAAGGCTATAACGTTCAGTCGAGCCAACGAGCTCTTTCACTGCAAATACATGTTTCCATTGGCTCAAGAATAAGCGCAGATCAATGCTTCTGTCGTCGGCAATAATTAATCCCATCGCGCCGTTGATTTTAACGTTTTGATATACGCCTTTTCGTTCATGCACGGCATGGTCATTACGCATTAATATCATCACATAACCTAATGTAGGTAAGGCTTCAATAATGGCTTTGATATCCCTATTTAAGCGAATGCTCTGCAACCCAGCTTGCTCATCAATGAGTGCGGCTTCGCTTGTCTTTAGCGCGTCAGCAACATCACGACGTCGAGCTTTGGTATTTTCCATGGCATATTGATGGTATTTTTTGGTTAATTCGGTATCCACAACTGAACGATTGAACTTTTCTTGTAAAGACATGCATCTCTCCATTATTTTTAATGTAATGAGAGACCTTTACACGGTGCTAGGGTCATCACGTAAAGGTCTTAATATAAATTAGAATGTCGACGTTAACGCGAGTTTGAAAGATCGTCCGGTTTCTAATAACTGATCACTGCCGTTCAATACAACGACGTTACCCATATTATTAATGCCAAAGCGTAGTGATGCATTCTCAAATATATCTTTGCTAATACCTATATCTGCAACAACATAGGATTCAATGATTCCAGTATTTCCTCTGCCGTCATCTGTGTGTTGTTTGCCAATAAAACGCGCAGCGGCATCCATATCAAAACCTGAAAATACAGATTGATGGAAGTAGTTAAGCTTGGCCAAGTGTTTGGCTCGATCAGGTAATTCTTTTCCAGTGGCTAGGTCTTCGGTATGTAGAAAGGCATAACTTAGATTTAATTTTTGGGATTTGTTGTCATTATAGAATGACCACGCCAGCTCCAACCCTTTTAGTAGGGCTGAATCGACATTGTTATATTCTGCTGTTGTTACACCACCAGAAACGGTGCTAGCTACCGATATTAAATTGTCTACGTCGGAACGAAATAACGAGATTGATCCAGAATTGTTTTTGTGTTGAAACGTTAATCCAGACTCTATTGTTTTCGCTGTTTCTGGTTGTAAATCATCATTCCCAACATAACGTCGAGTTGGTCCCGCGCTGACGATATATTTCGATGAGCCTTCACGTATTGATGGCGCTAAATAGCTTTCGCCATACCCTAGTTTAAAGCCGACGGTAGGGGATAGTTGTGTAAACCAGTTTATTTTAGGACTGGCTTCAGCGTCGTATTCACTGTGCATGTCGTAGGATAATCCTAAGGTAAGGCTGCTGTCTTTTGTCACATCAAAAACATCTTGAACAAACAGTGCTGTCGCATGTACATCGTCACTAAAAACAGTTGTATCATTACGATCAACGCCTTCCTCTCGGTAATTTACACCGTAGCTCAAATAATGTTTTTCATTTAATCTGCCTTGTAAATCAAGTGCTACGTTATCTTCGGTCACATTCCAAACACCTTTGCCTTCTAATACATCTGAGTTACCAGAGGTAACTGAAAGTGAGGTATCGAAATCGGCTAATACGGTGAAGTATTCAATGGTGGCTATGCTATTGGTAACCTCTATCGGCGTATCCTTTGCCCCTGTTTTATTGAAGTCGGTACCTTCTTCCTTTGAGGAAATGATTCCAATTTCAACCCGATCGTTATTCTTAAGGTCAATGCCTAAATCCACTTGAAAGTTTTTAAGGTCTTTTTCGGATTGCAAACTAGCAAGGCCATTATCAAGTATCGCATCGGTAGAGGTCGATTCAGCCGCAATCAAGAGGTCAAAATTATCTGAAAGAGAGCCTGAAGCAGAAAAACTTACGCCTTTACCGTCCCCACCATTAACGCCATCGGTTTGTTCGCTGTAAACGGAAACAGCCCCCGTCCATTCATTGGTCGCTTTCTTAGTAATAATATTAATAACACCAGCCATTGCGTCAGCGCCGTAAAGGCTAGAAGCAGGGCCTCGAATAATTTCAATTCTTTCGACATTTGCCAAAGGCACTAAGCCATATCGATACGCTGGTGAACTTGCCACATTTCGGTCCGTGTTAGGAATACGTTTTCCATTAACCAGAATCAAGGCTCTGTCTGCATTTTGACCGCGTATTTGAGGTGCTTTTGAAGGACTATTACCCGTTACAATCATTTGAATGCTAGGTGTAGTTTCTAATACATCATTAATGTTTGTTGCACCACTGGCTTTAATTTCTTCTGCAGAGACCACTGTCACAGAGCCTGCAAACGTTGCTTCATTAACCGGTGCTTTAGCTGAAACAATAATAGTATTCAGTTTTACAGGTGTTTCATCATTTGCATAAATGGGGGTGGCGATAGCGCCAATCAAATGACCACAAACTAAAAAAGATAATTTTTTTTTCTTAAACTTCATATCTATCAACCTAATCGAAATGAAAAGTAATTGAATCCATTCAGGGAGTCTGTTTTTCAAAACTAAAAAACACCAAGATGATAATGGTAGCAATTATCATTTAGATTAACTATCTATGATGATGCTTTTTTTAGTTGGTGATCATCTAATTGAAAGTTCTTAGGAGAAAAGTCCGAGGAAGAGGAGGCAAATAAATTCTTTTCATGAAATTATTCATTTTGAGTGTAAGCGCGTCGCATCAACTCACTTTTATCAACAGCGGAACATGCATGATCTGAATAAAGCCGTAGCAGGTAATGTGTGTTGGTGACGTTCAAAACGCTGAAAGTATGTTTTCCGCTAAGCGTTGGTGTGACTAATATCGCTGAGCATTTGTCGATCATACGCCACCGGCCTCGTTATCAAACGACTCAGCCTGGCGGATTGGGCTTTGCAGAGTTGGCGGATTTTGTGTTGTCGGCGCGCCGTGTTTAAGCGTTAATGCTCTGATTCTTTGCTTTGTGGTTTTTTCGGCAAAAATGATGCGATCAAGACAGCTACGCTACCAATAATCAGTCCGACCAATAAGCTTACGCCAGTATTGATGACACTTGTCATAACTGGAAGTTGGGCGATGTCACCAGAGACCGCCAGTTCAGCAACGTGATGCAATACTGGCAAGCCGTGTACAAAAATACCACCACCAACCAAGAACATGGCAATGGTACCGACTATGGTAAGCAGTCGGATTAGCATGGGGGCGCCTTTCAATATCACGAAACCCAGTTGTTGAATGATTTTTTTGCTGGATTGATGCAGGTGTAAGCCAATATCGTCAAGGCGAACAATGAGTCCAACCAACAAATACACGCCAACAGTAACAACGAACGCAATCAGACTGACGACGAGGGCCTGTGTTATTAGGTCTTGGTCCGCCACCGTACCAAGGGCGATGACGATAATTTCAGCTGACAGCACAAAATCTGTTCGAATAGCGCCACGCACTTTGCCTTTTTCTAGTGTTAAGAGCTCGGCGTCGCTTTTGGCTTGTTGTACATTTTTTCTAAGGGTGTCTTTTTCGTCTTTGTTGTTTTTGAAAGAGTGTAATATTTTCTCAGCGCCTTCAAAGCACAGGTATAAACCACCTGCCATTAGTAAAGGTTGAATCAACCAAGGTATAAAGGCACTGATGGCCAGAGCGAGTGGTACGAGGATGAGCTTGTTTAGGAAGGAGCCTTTGGCAACGGCCCAAACGACAGGGAGTTCGCGATCTGCTTTCACACCGGACACTTGCTCAGCATTTAGAGCAAGATCATCTCCCAGTACACCAGCGGTCTTTTTTACGGCAACTTTAGAGAAAATCGCGACATCATCGAGCAATGTCGTTATGTCATCCAGTAACGCCAATAAACCTGTCATAGCCATGGTCATTTTCTCTTTAAATTTGAACGTTATCGATGTTGATTAGTCGCATGCACCAAGTCGTTTTGAAATAGTGTTCGCGGCGTGTTTAACCTGTACTTTCATTTCTTCATAGGTTTGGTCACTCGTGCGAAAGGCGGGAGCGGTCACACTAATGGCGGCAATGGCTTCGTTACGAGTATTGAAAATAGGCGCTGCGGCACATTTTATCCCCATCTCGTGCTCTTCTAAATCGAGTGAAATGCCTGTTTTTTGAACTTGTTGTAGATCGACTCGTAATGCCTGCGGTGTAATCAAGGTATGGTCTGTGTGACGGATAAAAGATTGCGCGGCGATGACTGTCTCTTGTTTGTCTTCAGGCAAAAAAGCCAGCATCGCTTTACCGACACCTGTACAATAAACAGGGCCTTTTTTCCCTACGGCGGAGTATAAACGCAAGCTTTTAGGGCTTTCGAGTTTATCAATATAAATAACATCTGCGCCGTCTAAAACCGCGAGGTGAATGGTTTCTTGTGTTTTTGACCACAAGTCTCGCATCGGAGCAGCGGCAACGTCTCGAATGTCTAAGTTTGCCCATGTACGATGAGCAAGAGCAAGTAATTCATAGCCCGGATAGTAGGCTTGTTTATGTTCGTCAAAGCGGACGAGACCATGCTCAAGTAATGTATTCAATTGTCTGTGGGCGGTGGCTTTTGGGAGCTCAGAAAGGTCGACTAATTCAGCAAAACGTAATGGCACAGGTGACGTGCAAACATGGTTAAGCATGTTGAGTGCTTTGCTAAGTGATGATCCCGAGGTTTTGGTTTCCATGACGCTTCCTGACAGTAATACATGCTATTGTTTTGTGTAAGTTGGTTTTCATTTTAACACTGTGTGGCGAGAATATAACGCTTAAACAGATTTTAAGCGTCAGCAGATGAACGATCTGTTGTCACTGTTTTATTTTTAGTTGATTATTCGTACTATTCGACAGTTTTTATTATTATGAGGATGTTTATGACGGGCTCTTTGCGTATTTGGCGTCGTATGGTTATGCCGGATTTGGTTCGTGTCCATCGTTATCAGAGTTTGCCTGAACAAGGGCCAAAAGTGTTGTTTTTTAGTGGCGGCTCAGCATTAAATAAAATCAGCCGTGTCTTTAAAGAATACACACATCATTCTATTCATCTCGTGACTCCCTTTGATTCTGGCGGCAGCTCTGCTCGATTACGCGCTGAGTTTGATATTCCCGCTGTGGGGGATTTGCGCAGTCGTTTGATGGCATTGGCGGATGAAACGGTTATGGGGCAGCCTGAGGTGTATAATTTGTTTACGCATCGTCTTGCCCAATATGAAGAGCCATTGGCGCTAAGGGCGCAATTACAGCTGCTGGTGTCGGGTGAGCATCCTCTTATTGAGTGTATTCCCAATCCGATGAAAGCTTTGATACAAACCCAGTTAGCCGTTACTCAAGCGCGTATTCATGATGCCTTTGATTTGCGCGGGGCAAGCATTGGTAATCTTATCATGGCGGGTGGTTACTTAAACAATCAGCAGCAATTAGATCCTATCGTTTTTTTATTCTCTCGATTGGTGAAAACACTAGGCGATGTGAAAACAACGCTGGATGCGAGTTTTCATTTAGGCGTTGAATTAGAAAATGGCGACATCGTCTTAGGGCAACATAATATTACAGGCAAAGAAAAAGGGACCTTACCTAGCCCTATAAAACGTATGTGGTTGAATAAAGGGTTGCGTGAAATAGTTCATACGAATCAGCATATTGGTGATGATCGTAAGGACGCTATCGAAGGTACGGATTTAATTTGTTATCCCCCTGGTAGCTTCTACAGTAGTTTACTGGCTAATCTCATGCCTGAAGGCGTTGGACGATCCATTTGTCAGAATCCGAATCCTAAAGTGTATTTGCCTAACCTTGGTGTAGATCCTGAGCAGCAAGGACTACCATTAATGGAAAGAATTAAGCGCTTGATCGTAACGGTTTTGGCAGATGTTAAAACAGAGGCGCACTTTTCAGCATTGGATTATTTGCTGCTCGATGATGTGTATGATTATGGTGTGGTGGATGTTAACCAACTGAATGACCTCAATATTATGGTGATTAAAACACCATTGATTGCTGAAAAAGTAGATAAGTACGATGAACGGCTAGTGGCAAAAGCATTACTTTCATTCGCTTAACCTTTAGGTTTGGATAGCAAAGAAGGGGATGTGCTATCATTTGAGCAACTGTATGTTACTTGAAATAACATTTTTGTAATTTAAGAAACAAGGTCTTAGGTGTCATAGTAGGCCGTAGACGCCTTGTTTAAGAAGAGAGTGGAAATGAGTACACGAGTACTAATATGTGATGATTCCAAGTTGGCAAGGAAGCAACTCGCAAGAGTGTTGCCAGCCGATTGGGATGTTGAAGTCGAATTTGCTGAGGATGGCCAAGATGCGTTGGATATCTTGTCTTCTTCTGCGTTTGATTTGTTGTTTCTAGATTTAAACATGCCTGTCAAAGATGGCTATGAAACCCTTGAGGCACTGCAGTCTTTTGAGCAAGCGCCAGCTGTAATTGTTGTGTCGGGCGATGTACAGCCAAAAGCAATTCAACGAGTGAAAGATATGGGGGCGATTGCCTTCCATAAAAAACCGGCCTCATCGGAAGAATTACGCAGTCTGTTGTTGTCTTTGGGCTTGATGACGGATGGCGATGACAAGGAAAGTAAACCGACTATTGCCGCGCCAACGGCAGCAGAACAATTTACGCTCAATGATTGTTTGCAAGAAGTGTCGAATATTGCCATGGGTCGAGCGGCCAGTGTTTTGGCTGAAATGCTGAATGTGTTTATCAAGTTGCCAGTACCGACAGTGAACATTCTGGAAGTGGGCGAGTTGCAAATGGCGTTGGATTACAGCGTGAAGGACGACAGTTGTTCGGCGGTATCGCAAGGCTTTGTCGGTTCTGGCATTGCGTTTGAAACACTGCTGATCTTTAGCGATTCTAGTTTTTCTGATATGGCGAAACTGTTGGGCGTCACAGAAGAAATCACCAGAGAGTTGGAAACAGAGCTGTTGATGGATGTGTCTTCAATACTGGTTGGCCCATTTATGGCTGCCATCGGTAAGCAGCTGAACATCGATTTCAGTCACAGTCATCCTATGTTATTGGGGCAGCATGTCAAAATCGCCGACTTAATTAACGTTAAGAAAGCGACATGGAAACGCACGCTAGCTGTTGAGATTGTGTATGAAGTGGAAAACTACCAAATCAGCTGCGATTTAATGCTGCTCTTTACGGAAGATTCTGTGCCAACGCTAGAAAATCTATTGTCCTTTTTGGTTGAGGAAGACGAATGAGTAATAATGCGGACGGTTTAGCAGATCTTCATTGGATGTTTGATATGCTTCACCATATCGATGTTGGGCTGGTAGTGTTGGATTCATCTTACCAAGTGCAGCTTTGGAATAGCTTCATGGAAAACCACAGTGGCGTCAGCTCGTCGATTGCAAAAGAGCAATCGTTATTGGCGCTGTATCCTGAGTTGGATACAGGATGGTTACGTCAAAAACTAGACAATGTATTTGGCTTAAAAACCCCTATTTTTGTCTCTTGGGAACAGCGCCCGTTTTTGTTTCCTTTTAAGAGCTATCGACCTATCACGGGCATTGCTGATAAAATGTACCAAAACGTAGCAATACGTCCGCTGTCCAGTCCAGATGGATCGATTAAACAGGTGTGTTTGGTGGTTTATGATGTGACGGACGTTGCGACCAATAAAATGGCACTTTCGGCGGCCAATCATAAATTACAGCGTTTGAGTCAGGCGCTGTCTAGATAACCGGTATCGCCTTCCTTTTTTCATTAAGAAGGAAGACGATCACCTCATTATTTTTTAGCTGGCTTCTTACTTGCTTCTTTGTAGAACTCAGTTAATGCTTCTGGTGTTTTATCACCATGAAGGCACAGCCCTTCTGGATCAATCAGCACGCGGCCATTCATCGCTTCTCGACCCAACAACATACGGTATCCCATTGTGTCTCTGTTGGTGAGTGTAACTTCTACTTCCCATAATTTGTCGCCAAGAGAAAGTGACGTTCGAATGACCGGGCGTTGTTCTTTGTCTCCACTTGAGCTTTTTATGACTCTGTGATCAATCAATGGTGCTTGACAGTGAATCGTAGCTTTGCGGTTGTCTTGTAATGGATGCACTTCAAAGCTGACCCATTTCTCTTTGTCACGCGCAAAGCGTTTAATATTGATCGCGTGCATTGACGATGTTTTTGCGCCAGAATCAACGCGGGCTTTGATGGCGGGAATATTAAGTGAAGGAAATGCGCACCACTCGTCGCTGCCAATGACCATTTTTGGTTCGTTTAGTTGATTCATAACAATATGGCACCTTATAAAAAAGATAATATAAGAAGGTTTTAAACCGTCTTGTAGTTGCTGTGTTTTATAGCGTAAAAGCGTGATTAGGTTAAGTCTTTATTGATATCTAGCAGAGTTAATCTCTCTATTGAATTGTCAGTATAAGCACAAGCTATTGTAATCGTGTTATCTGAAGTTACTATGTGCATACAAAAATACTTTATTGGAGTTGTGGATGAATGGCCGACTGATGCAAGAGTTGGAAGAGCTGGGTGGTGAAATACGCCCTGCAAGCTTAAAAAAATGCGATGAAATCATCATCGATCAGCCAGGCTTTAGCGCTATTATTGCGTTATGGGGTGGTCATTTGGAAAGCTTTGTTCCTGCTGGTCAAGAGGATCTGTTGTTTCAATCTACAAATCAGGGTGGAGAAGGACGTTTTGCACGTCGTCATTTTGGTGTTCCTGTTTGCTGGCCTTGGTTCGGTGCTCATGACATGCAGAGTGATTACCCCGCCCATGGTCTTGCGCGTTATTTTCGTTGGGAATTTATTGAGGCGGGGCATTTTAAGAATGGCGATGTGAAAATTGTGATTCGTTTGGCATCGGAAGACCATCCATTGATTGAAGAAATGTGGCCATTCGCTTTTGAGCTCCGTCAAGTTTTTCGTTTTTCGAGTAAAGGTTTTAGAGTGAATTTTTCTGCGGCTAACTTGTCTGATAAGCCTATGCCTATTAGTGAAGCGCTCCATACTTATTTTAATGTCTCAGACAACCAAACAGCCGAAGTGCATGGTTTGGATCAAGTGTCGTATGTTGATAAGTTTGATAACGGTAGTCGCCAACTACAACAAGGTGTAGTGACGCCTTGCGGCCCTATAGATAGAGTGTATTTGTCTGCACCAGATGTATGTGAAATACAAGATCCCGGTTTTCAACGAAAGCTGATTATTCAAACAGAGGGTAGTAACAGTACCGTATTGTGGAATCCAGGCGCCGATATTGCTAAACAGCGAACGGATATGGAGGATGGAGATTATCGCTGCTTCGTATGTGTGGAAGCGGCCAATGCACTTAGCAATGCGTATGAGATCGCCCCAGGCGAGATTCATCAGCTCAAATTAAAAGTGAAGTACAAGCCACTTTTTGATGAGTAATCTAAAGGTTGGGTAAAAAAAACCGCAGGTCATGCCTAGCGGTTTTTTACTTTTTGGATTCTGGCGCTATCTGTGCGACGGTAAGGCTTAATCTATATTGTATTCCATAATCAATGGAGCATGATCTGAAAAACGCTGGCCTTTGTATATAGAACCGCCTTGAATCAGGTTTTTAATGCCTGGTGTGGCGATTTGATAGTCTAGACGACCACCTTCATCCAATTTCCAAGCGCGCTCGTAATCAGGCCACCAAGTGTATTGCTTGTCTTGTTTATTAACTTGGCGAAAAGCGTCAATGTATTCCATTTCATTGAATATTTCGTTTATCCATTTACGCTCTTCTGGTAAAAAACCAGAGTTGCGTTGGTTAACGAACCAACTACTAACATCAATAGGTGAGCGTGCGACATTTGCTGTACCGCAAAAAATAAATTCGCGGCGCTTTCGTCGAGTCTTCACTAGATGGCTTTTAAAGCCTTCCATAAAGCGGTATTTGTGCTCTTGTAAAGCATCCTCATGGTTAGAGCCATGGGGGGTTAAGAAAGCTCCTATGCTGACTTTCTCGAAGTCCGCTTGAATAAAACGCCCTTCAAAGTCGCATTCAGGGAATCCCATGCCTGTCATAATCGCTTTAGGCATTGTTTTACAATAGATGGCAACACCTGCTTGCTCTGGATTTTCCATAGAGTCAAAGAAGTATGTATTGTACCCAGGCGGAAAAAACACACTGTCGTTCAGAGTGCGTTCATCGGCTTGTATGTCTTGTAGACACACAACATCTGGGTCCTGGCGAACCATCCATTCAAAAAAGCCGCGATCGGCTGCTTGTCTTATACCGTTTACATTAAGGCTGATGACCTTCATTTCTGGTCCCTACAATTCCTAGCCGTGTGTTATATTAGCGCCTATCCAATGTTGGCATGGCTTCGCTCGTTCTTGGCGGCGCTTTGTTGTGTATTATTTATCTTTCTGGAGTTGGCATGAAACCTTACCAAAGAGACTTTATTGAATTCGCTATCGAGCAAAACGTGTTGCGCTTTGGCGAATTTACTCTTAAATCTGGCCGTGTGAGTCCTTACTTTTTTAATGCAGGTCTGTTTAATTCAGGACAAGCATTAGCTAAGTTAGGGCGCTTTTACGCAGCCTCATTAATGGAATCAAATGTTCCATTTGATGTTCTATTTGGTCCTGCCTACAAGGGCATTCCATTAGCAACAACAACCGCTGTTGCTTTGTATGATCATCATAACGTAGACACACCATACGTTTTCAACCGCAAAGAAGCAAAAACTCACGGTGAAGGTGGTTCTCTTGTCGGAGCCCCTTTAGCTGGTAAGGTCATGATTATCGATGACGTGATTACCGCAGGAACCGCCATTCGAGAAGTCATGGCCATAATCCAGCAAGTTGATGCGCTGCCTGCTGGTGTGCTTATTGCCTTAGATCGTCAAGAACGAGGCCAAGGTGAATTGTCTGCCATTCAAGAAGTCGAACGCGACTTCAGTATGCCAGTCATTAGTATAGTGTCTTTAAATGACATCATGACGTACTTAGCAGAACAGGATTCTCCTGAGTTTGCAGAACATCTTGGTGCCGTGAAAGCGTATCGCGACCAATACGGCATTTAATGCTGAGTTCTAAGGTTTGGGGTTTTCCTCAAGCCTTAGCGATTTAGCATCAAAGTTTGTGCCAATACAGTCCATTGTTCTTGCCAAATATCCATTGGCTTCACTTTAAACTCACTTCGCACGTAATGACGTATTTTCCCTTCAATAATGGCAATAAGAAAATTCGCACAGGGTGCAACGCCCATCGCTGGCCTCAAACCTTGTTTTAAGTCTGCTTCGCGGATGATCTGCTTTAACTGCGTTTCTATGCGATCAAATACTTGAGTAATACGCACGCGTAAACGTTCTGTTTCACCTGCTAGCGCGTCTGCTGTAAGCAAACGACACATGCCTGGGTTTTGTTCTGCAAACCCAAGTACCAGCGTAACGATCATCTCCACACGAGGGATGACATTGGCTTCCTCTTGAATAATACGGTTAATTCGGGTGAATAATGTTTCTTCAATGAACTCGATTAAGCCTTCGAACATCTTCGCTTTACTAGGAAAGTGGCGGTACAGCGCCGCTTCCGATACACCAACTTGCTTAGCCAGAGCGGCCGTCGTTATGCGCGCTCCTGGGCTACTCTCGAGCATTTGAGCCAGCGCTTGCAATATTTGTGTGCGGCGATCGTTTTTCTTGTTACTCATTGTCGTGTCCAGTTTGTAACCCGTATTATTAATTCATTATATCAATAACAGCGTAGGCCTTATTCGCCAACTTTTGTATTTGATATTAATGTGCCGACACCCGTATCGGTAAAAATTTCCAGCAAAGTCGCATGTGGGACACGGCCGTCGATAATGTGAGCGCTGGTCACGCCTGCATTCACCGCAGAGAGCGCGCAGCTGATCTTTGGAAGCATGCCGCCATAAATAGTGCCGTCAGCAATTAATGCATCGACTTGCGCCGTACTTAACCCCGTTAACACATTGCCTTGTTTGTCTTGTACGCCCGAAATATTGGTTAGCAGCATGAGCTTTTCAGCGCCAACGGCCTCAGCTACTTTTCCTGCGACAAGGTCGGCATTGATATTGTAAGAGTTGCCATGATCATCCACACCAATAGGAGCAATAACTGGGATCAAATCACTGTTCTCAAAGAATTTTAAGAAACTGGTGTCGATACTTAATACTTCGCCAACGTGGCCAATATCTACCTGTTCTGGCGTTGTCATGCCTTCTGCTTGGTGTTTTACAAAAAGCTTTTTCGCTTTAATAAAGCGGCTGTCTTTTCCTGTGATACCGATGGCTTTGCCGCCCGCTTCACAAATTAAGTTGACGATTTCTTTGTTTACTTGCCCGCCAAGCACCATCTCAACCACATCCATGGTGGCTGAATCGGTTACACGCATGCCATTAATGAATTTTGACTCTATGTTTAGCTTTGTCAGCATGTCGCCAATTTGTGGGCCGCCACCGTGAACAACAATCGGATTAATACCAATCGCTTTCATTAAAACGATGTCTCGTGCGAACCCAGCTTGCAGGGTTTCATCTGTCATGGCATTGCCGCCGTATTTGATGACCAGCGTCTTACCAGCGAAGCGTTGAATGTAAGGGAGCGATTCGCTCAATACCTTAGCAACATCTAAAGCAGATTCACGAGAAAAAGCCACGGATTACGTACTCCTGTAAACAAAAAGAATCGCGTTATAAAAAAATAAATTATCTTGATCTGTCCTGAAAACGGATCAGCAAATAGTTTATCTGGCTGCTGTGGCAAAACGATGACAGTCAAGGCAGACATCGAGAGTAAGCAACCACTTAGGGTTGAAATAATAGCGTGATCTTGGTGGATTAACTATAAAAATTTGTATGAAACTTACTAAGTTTAGGCTTATGAAAGTAAATTTTCTTGTGGCAACGAAAGATGGGTGAGTGAATCGAGTAATAAAGCTGAAAAAGGTGAGATATTCTCACCTTTTTTGAGCGTTTTTTACTTATTTAGTGCCAGTGTGACCAAAGCCACCTTCGCCACGTTCGGTACTTTTAAATTCTGTCACAATATTAAATTCTGCCTGTACAACTGGCAGTAAAACAAGTTGAGCAACACGTTCACCTGGCTCAATAGTAAATGTCGTATTTCCACGATTCCAGCAAGAAATCATCAGTTCACCTTGGTAATCAGAATCGATAAGACCGACCAAATTGCCCAAAACAATACCGTGTTTGTGGCCTAATCCTGAGCGTGGCAATATCGTCGCGGCGAAATTAGAATCTTGGATGTAAATAGAAAGCCCAGTCGGCAGCAATGTTGTTTCACCTGGCGCAAGATCGATCGCGGTGTCTAAGCAAGCGCGAAGGTCTAATCCCGCCGAGCCTTCTGTTGCATAAGTTGGCAATGGAATCTCTTTGCCGATTTTGTCGCTTAGGATTTTCAATTGAATCGCTTGTTTCATTATCTTCTCTTCTATTTTCTTAATTGATGGTCGGCGTAGGTGGTCGTTAAGGGATTAACGAGAGGGTTGTGAGTGCTCGTGAATAAAGTGTACGAGTTGACTGGCTAATTCGCTCTTAGTGGCTTTAGCTGGCTCCCAGACTTTATTCGCAGTAATCACGGTGACTTGGTTCTCGTCTTGATTAAAGCCAATGTCGGAGCGAGACACATCATTGGCGATAATAATATCTAAACCTTTACGTTCAAGCTTGCTCTTCGCGTATTCGATTACGTTTTGTGTTTCTGCTGCAAAGCCGACCATGATTTTGGCGCGTTTTTGCTGGGCAAGTGTTGCAATAATGTCTGGATTTTTTACGAGAGTGAGTTGAAGTTCATCCGTATTGGATTGTTTTTTCATTTTTTGGTTGCTGGCCATTTTCATTTTAAAGTCGGCAACCGCCGCGGCACCAATAAATACATCCGCTTGGCTTTGCATGGCGTGCTCGCACGCGGCTAGCATGTCATTGGCGCTTTTGACGGCCACTAAATTAACGCCAACGGGTGCTGTTATCTGAACAGGGCCGCTGATCAGCGTAACACTCGCGCCGCGTGCTATGGCTGCAGCAGCAAGGGCATAGCCCATTTTTCCTGAGCTGTGATTGCTGATGTAGCGCACAGGATCAATCGCTTCCATCGTCGGTCCGGCGGTAATAACCCAATGTTGTCCGACAAGGTCTTGTTCAAGTATTGTGTTTTGGAAGTGGTGTGTTATCGCAGTAAAAATATCGGCGGGTTCACTCATGCGACCAGGGCCTATGTCGCCACACGCTTGAGCGCCATCGGCAGGACCAATACTTAGCACGCCACGTTGGGTTAGCAGAGCCGAATTCGCTTGGGTGGCAGGGTGGCGCCACATAGCTTGATTCATTGCGGGGGCAATCAGTACGGGAGACTCGGTAGCGATGCATAAAGTGCTTAGTAAGTCGTTTGCCATGCCTTGAGTGTAACGTGCCATGAAGTCAGCTGAGGCGGGCGCGATGACAATTAAATCAGCCCATTTTGCTAGTTCAATGTGTCCCATGCCCGCTTCGGCGTTCGGGTCCAATAAGGTACTGCGTACAGGATTTCCAGAGATCGCTTGTAGTGTCATTTCCGTCACGAAGGCTTTGGCGCCTTCCGTCAAAACGACTTGCACTTCTGCACCCGCTTTGGTCAGTAAGCGAATTAGCTCGATGCTCTTATAAGCAGCAATACCACCAGTAATGCCTAATAGAATGCGTTTTTGAGTGAGGTTTGACATAAAAAACTTCTCAATACGTTCAGTGGAAGATAAAGTTAGCTAGAGGCAGGACGCCTTTTAAAGCAAGATTATCATGGATCAAGGAGCAGATCATGAGTATTAAACATTGGCCTGAACAAGAAAGGCCCCGCGAAAAGCTCATCCACCAAGGTGCTGGTGCATTAAGTGACTCTGAATTACTGGCGATTTTTCTTCGCACAGGTACGCGAGGCGTTAGCGCTGTGGAACTGGCTCGGCAAATTTTATCTCAATTTGGTGGCCTGCGGTCTTTAATGTCGGCGAGTCGGGAAGAATTTTGCAAGGGTTTTGGATTGGGCGATGCCAAATATACTCAGCTGCAAGCCGTGTTAGAAATGTCCAAGCGGCATTTACAAGAGCAATTAATGCGTGAAACGGTATTCACCAGTGCCGAACACGTTCGAACTTACCTTTCCTCGCAATTACGTCATTCTCATCGGGAAGTATTTGCCGTGTTGTTTCTCGATACTCAACATCGATTGATTCGTTATGAAGAGCTTTTTATGGGCACCATAGACGCTGCCGCTGTGTATCCACGAGAAGTGGTCAAAGCTGCGTTGCACTATAATGCCGCCGCAGTGATTTTGGCTCACAACCACCCAAGCGGCGTAGCCGAGCCAAGTCAGGCTGATATTAGCATCACGGATAAAATTAAACGCGCTTTGGATCTTGTTGATGTTCGCCTGTTGGATCACTTTGTCGTTGGAGATGGTGCGCCGGTTTCCTTGGCAGAAAGAGGGTTGCTATAGCTTAAAAATTCAATCATGGGTGGTGTTGCCGTTTAGATTTGTAGGTGTGTGACGGGTTATTACGGCTGTGATTGTCTTTTACGCTTACTAAATGATCAGTTTTCTTACAAAAGGTTTGCTCAATGGGTTGGCTTATGGGAAAATGCGCGCCGCTATATCCTCGGTATGGGATTTTTTTGGTTCACAAGGAATCATGCTCCGCCTGAGGAAGTGAAACACTTCCAATAATCTTCTGGATAGCAAAAGGTATTTAATTATGTCTCGCGTATGTCAAGTTACTGGGAAGCGTCCTGTTACAGGAAATAACGTTTCTCACTCAAAGCGTCGTACTAAGCGTCGTTTTCTTCCAAACCTTCATTGGCACCGTTTTTGGGTCGAAGGTGAAAACCGCTACATCCGTATACGTGTATCTTCTAAAGGTATCCGTATTATCGATAAAAAAGGCATCGAAACAGTTCTTACTGAAATGCGTGCCAACGGCGAAAAAGTATAAGGATCTGAATCATGGCTTCTAAAGGCGCTCGCGATTTAATTCGCATGGTATCTTCTGCTGGTACTGGTCACTTTTACACGACTGACAAGAACAAGCGAAATACTCCGGACAAACTTGAAATGAGAAAGTTTGATCCAGTTGTACGTAAACACGTTATGTACAAAGAAGCGAAAATTAAATAATTTTCGATTTCTTAAGAAAGAACCGACTCCTAGAGTCGGTTTTTTTGTATCTAGTAGAAGCATTTTGTTCTTTTGGTCAGTATTGTTTGTGCTTGCTTAATTATCGCCGAGGTCACTGATGCCTGAATTACCGGAAGTAGAAACCACACTACGTGGTATAGAGTCTCATCTTGTTGGGCGCTCGCTCGCTAACGTCGATATTCGTCAGCCAAAACTGCGTTGGCTGATTACGCCTGAGCTAAGTTCAGGCATGGTAGGTCAGGAAATTACACACTTAACTCGACGTGGTAAGTACATTGGTATTCATACCACCAAAGGGACGTTAATTGTTCATCTTGGCATGTCTGGTAGTTTGTATTTTGTACCCGCCGATACGCCGCCGCTTTTTCATGATCATGTGGATTTTTGTTTTACCGACGATGATGTGTGGCTGAGATATACGGATCCACGTCGTTTTGGCGCTATTTTATGGACGACGGATGATTGGAATGAACACGAGCTTATTAGGCATTTAGGCCCTGAGCCGTTATCAGATTTTTTTAATGCCGATATGTTGTATGCGCGGGCCAAAGGCCGAAAAGTGCCTATTAAGACCTTTATTATGGACAGCAAAGTCGTTGTGGGCGTGGGTAATATCTACGCAAATGAAGCTTTGTTTAAAGCGGGTATTCGACCTGATCGTTTAGCTGGTAAGATAAGTAAGGTGCGTTTAGCGCGTTTGGTTGAGTGCATTAAAGTAGTGCTTGCCGCGGCAATCAAGCAAGGTGGAACGACGTTGAAAGACTTTGTTGGTGGCGATGGTAAACCTGGTTACTTCAAGCAAGAATTAGCCGTTTACGGTCGAGCGAATAAACCTTGTGCTGTTTGTCATGCTCCGTTGAAAGAGATTCGGCAAGCTCAGCGCAGCACTGTTTTTTGTGTGAACTGTCAAACTTGATCGTATTGGGCATAATAATTGCTGGCATATGCTATTGATCAAGTGGCTATAAAAAGTGACTATAAAAAATGATTATAGACATTAGGTTTTTGCACTATGAGTAAAAATATTGCTTAAAATGTGCAGATTTTATTGCGGTATTTTGTTAATGGGTTTATTTTTGACCAGTTAGGCAAGATTTAAACTGCCTAGATTCAATTACATATATAAGAGGAATTGGAATGAAAGGTGTCTTTTTTGCGTCCGTCACGGCTTTGGCCATTTCAGCAAGTATGGCTCAAGCAGCAGACCCTGCGGTTGTTTACGATCAAGCGGGTAAATTCGACAAATCTTTTAACGAAGGTGTTTACAACGGCGTTAAAAAATACACGACAGACAGCGGCATTCAGGTTCGAGAGTTTGAACCTAAAAATGAAGCCCAAGTAGAGCAAGGTTTACGCCGTCTTGCCAAACGAGGTTACTCGCCAATCGTTACTGTTGGTTTCAATATGACATCTGCGGTTGAGAAAGTGGCGAAAGATTTCCCTAACATCAACTTTACGCTTATCGATGGTGTGATCGATCTTCCGAACGTTCAGTCTGTTATCTTTAAAGAGCATGAAGGATCATTCCTTGTAGGTGCTTTGGCTGCCATGGCGTCTAAAACCGACATGGTTGGTTTTATTGGTGGTATGGATATTCCTCTTATCCGTAAATTTGGCTGTGGTTATGAGCAAGGCGTTAAATACGCGTCTTCTAGCGCAACCGTTTTTCAAAATATGACAGGCTCTACTGGTGCAGCGTTTAACGATCCAACGAAAGGGTCTGAACTTGCTAAGAGTCAGTTCTCTAAAGGCGCAGATGTTGTATTTGCTGCCGCTGGTGGTACCGGCATCGGTGTGTATCAGGCTGCGAAAGATGAAGGTAAATTGGCCATTGGTGTTGATTCAAACCAAAACCATATTCAACCAGGCACAATGCTAACGTCTATGGTTAAGCGTGTAGATCAAGCCGCTTATAAAACATACAAAGACGCGGCAGCAGGTACTTGGAAGCCAGGTATGGTGGTTCTAGGTTTGGCTGAGGGCGGTGTTGATTGGGCGCTTGATGATAACAATGCAAGCCTCGTCTCAGCGGACATGAAAGCGAAGCTAAAAGACATTCGCGCCAAGATTGTTAGCGGTGACATAAAAGTCCATGACTACATGTCAGACAATACTTGTAACTATTAAGTTACATAGAAAAACAGTTGCCCGTTATTAGCGGGCAGCTGTTTTTTTTGCTCTAGTATTCTTACTTAATGATGCAGCGATGAATTTGGATTGCAGACATTGATTACTATGTAAAAGAAGTAGTAACAAAAAACATACTGAGTGTTTTTGCCCATGAGGTACATTGAGTGTGTTCCATTTTAAGCAGATGAATTACTTTTAGATATGACAAATAAAACAATGCCTTACGCAATTGAATTGCGCGATATCAGCAAACGCTTTGGTGCCGTTCAGGCCAACAAAGATATTTGCTTACAAGTTCCTGCAGGTACGATTCACGGCATTATTGGTGAAAACGGCGCGGGAAAGTCCACCTTGATGAGTATCATCTATGGCTTTTATGAAGCCGATACTGGGCACATAGAAGTGGATGGTAAGCGTGTCGATATACGCAGTTCCCAAGATGCCATCAATGCGGGTATAGGTATGGTGCATCAGCATTTCATGCTGGTTGAGAATTTTAGTGTGCTTGAGAATGTGATCTTGGGTGCAGAAGGCGGTGCCTTGTTGAAAAACGGCATAGACACGGCTCGTGTGGAATTGCAGCGCCTCGCAAAAGAATACAGTTTGGACATTAATGTAGACGCAATCGTTGAAGAACTTCCGGTTGGTTTGCAACAGCGAGTTGAAATATTAAAAGCGCTTTATCGTGGTGCTCGTATCCTCATATTGGATGAGCCAACGGGTGTGTTAACCCCGCAAGAAGCGGATCATCTTTTCCGTATTCTTAAAGCGCTAAAAGAGCAGGGCGTTACCGTATTGTTAATTACGCATAAATTGCGTGAAATTATGGCGTCTACGGACAATATTTCCGTGATGCGCCAAGGTCAGATGGTCGCACATCGTGAAACCTCGCAGACTAATAAAGAAGAATTGGCTGAGTTAATGGTAGGTAAGAAAGTGCGCCTAACCGTAGACAAAGGCGACGCCAAGCCAAGTGATGTTTTCCTTTCTGCTCGAAACTTGTCTTTGTTTGATAGCCAAGGCGTGAAGCGCTTGAAGAATGTAAGTTTAGAGCTTCGTGCTGGTGAAATTCTTGGTATTGCGGGGGTTTCTGGTAATGGTCAAAGTGAGTTATTGAATGTACTTTCTGGCATTGAGCCGATGAGCGAAGGTGAAATTCACGTTGCTGGTCAGGTTATCACGGCGAAAGCGCCAAAAGATGCTGCTGAAATGCGTGAGCTTAAAATGGCACATGTTCCAGAAGATCGACATAAGATGGGCCTAGTAACCGGTTTTGAAGCTTATGAAGCCGCTGTACTCGGTTATCACAATTCTGAAACCTATAACGGTAAAATTCTCATGCACCGCAAGGTCATGATTGATGAATGCAGCGAGCGAATGGCTGCTTGGGATGTACGGCCACCGAATCCGCATTTGAAAACCGCGAATTTTTCTGGCGGTAATCAGCAAAAGATCGTTATTGCTCGTGAAGTCGAGCAGAACCCAGATATTCTTTTGATCGGCCAACCGACACGCGGTGTCGATATTGGGGCGATTGAAAATATACACGAACAGATTGTGAAACTAAGGGACTCAGGCAAAGCTATTTTGTTGGTTTCTGTTGAATTGGATGAAATTATGGCACTGAGTGATCGCATTTTAGTGATGTTTGATGGTGCGATTGTGGGCGAACTTGATGCAAAAGACGCTGACGAACGAACTTTGGGTCTAATGATGGCGAATGCTCACAACGAAGAAGAGGTGTCCGCATGAGTCAGGCGAAAGTTCCTGCTTGGGTCAACATGGCTCTTATCCCTATCCTTAATATTACACTCGCCTTTTTGGTTTCTGGTTTGGTGATCTTAGCCATCGGTGAAAACCCGCTCGAAGCCGCAGGATATTTGATATACGGCGCTTTTGGTTACGATGAAGGGGTTGGTTATACTCTGTATTATGCGACAAACCTTATCTTTACCGGTTTGGCTGTATCGGTAGCTTTTAAAGGCGGCTTATTCAATATCGGTGGTGAAGGCCAAGCGTATATTGGGGGTTTGGGTGTTGGTTTAGTGTGTTTGTCCCTAGACAAAACCATGCCTTTTTATGTTATTGCACCTTTGGCGATTATTGGTGCGGGTGTCTTTGGTGCGGCTTGGGCGTATATCCCTGCGTATTTACAAGCGCGTCGTGGCAGCCACATCGTTATCACTACTATCATGTTTAACTTCATAGCCTCCTCTTTGATGGTTTACCTCATCGTAAACTGGTTAAAAGAAGACGGCCGTATGGCTCCGAATAGCCGCACGTTTGATGAAAATGCGTGGCTACCTTACCTGCATGAATTTTTATCGCCATTGGGTATTGAAATAGGTGATTCACCGCTTAACTTTGCTTTTGTGATTGCTTTGATCTGTTGTGTGCTTGTTTGGGCATTACTCTGGCATACGCGCTGGGGTTATCAGTTGCGTACGTTGGGAACCAACCCGACAGCGGCACGCTACGCAGGCATCGATACCGCTAAAGTGACCATTTGGGCGATGCTCATTTCTGGTGGTTTAGCGGGTTTTGTTGGCATCAACGAAATTATGGGTGTAAACCACAGTTTGTTGCTTAACTTCACTGCGGGTTATGGCTTTGCGGGCATTGCCGTTTCTTTGATGGGACGTAATCATCCGGTTGGTATCATTCTGGCCGCCATACTGTTTGGTGCCTTGTATCAAGGCGGGGCTGAGTTGGCGTTTGAAATTCCGACGATCACACCTGAAATCGTAGTCGTTATTCAAGGTTTGGTTATTTTATTCTCTGGTGCGCTTGAACACATGTTTAAAGATCGTATCGAAGGCTTTTTTATTCGCAGAGCGGTAGCGTAGGGAAAAAATATGTTTGAAACATTGATACTTATGTTAGACGCAACGATGCGGGTGTCTACTCCTTTGATTTTTGCTGCGTTAGCGGGTTTGTATTCCGAGCGAGCTGGCATTGTTGATATTGGCTTAGAAGGTAAAATTCTAGGCAGTGCTTTTGCTGCAGCGGCGGGAGCGGCGGTATTTGGATCGGCTTGGGTCGGTTTGTGTTTTGGTATTATGGCGTCTGTTTCATTGGCGATGGTTCACGGCTTTGCATGTATTACACACCGAGGCGATCATATCGTCTCAGGTGTAGCGATTAATACAATAGTGGCAGGGCTAACAGTAACCTTATCGATGGATTGGTTCGGTATGGGTGGTCAAACACCGACGTTGTCTGGAGACTCGCGCTTCTTATCCATTACCTTACCTTTTGCCGATGCTTTGGCTGATGTGCCTGTGATTGGTCTGATCTATTCCGAACTACTCAGCGGTCATAATATTTTGGTTTATCTGGCTTTTGCGATGGTGCCTGTGACCTATTGGGCAATTTACAAAACACGTTTTGGTTTACGTCTTCGCGCTGTGGGTGAAAACCCACATGCGGTGGATACTGCGGGTATTTCGGTGGCCTTCATTCGTTATCGTGCCTTGATTATTTGTGGCATCTTGTGTGGTATCGCTGGAGCGTATTTATCGACGGCTCATAATGCCGGTTTCTTGAAAGACATGAGCGCAGGTAAAGGTTATATGGCGCTGGCGGCGCTGATTTTCGGTAAATGGCGTCCTGTTCCCGTGTTGCTTGCCTGTTTGCTGTTTGGCTTCTTAGACGCCGTTGCTATTCGTATGCAAGGGGTTGTGATTCCTGGCATTGGCGAAGTACCCGTTCAGGCAATCGAAGTATTACCGTATGTATTAACGGTATTGTTATTGGCGGGTTTCATCGGCAAAGCCGTTGGGCCAAAAGCCATCGGGCGCCCCTATGTGAAAGAGCGAGCCTAATATGTCTAATGTAAAGCAAAGTGAAAATCTGATCGAGCTTGCCAAAAATGCGATGAGTAAGGCGTATGTTCCTTACTCTCATTTTCAGGTTGGTGCGGCCATTTTAACCAAGAGTGGTAAGTTTTACTCTGGTTGTAATGTTGAAAATGCGGCGTATCCAGAAGGGACTTGTGCTGAAGCCGGTGCGATTGCGTCTATGGTTCTTGATGGCGAAACGCAAATCAAAGATATTTATGTGATTGGTCATGGCGATGCTTTGGTCACACCTTGTGGTGGCTGCCGTCAGAAGATCCGTGAATTTTCTTCTGCTGATACCATGATTCATATTTGTGGTGCGCAAGGCGTACGCAAAACCCTCTCAATGGAAGCATTGTTACCGTTTTCGTTTGGGCCTGAAAACCTTAAACAGTAAAAAAGAGACAACAAAACAGAGAACAGCAAGCCAGCTAAGGTTTGATGTGAGTATCAAAAAACCACGTTTAACGTGGTTTTTTTGTTTTTGTGTACTTTTTATCGACAGAAACAAGACAGAGATGGGGTCGATAAGTAAATATGTAATCGAGTAATATGACCCTTTGTAATTAAGACGACCTAAAGGAAAAGAAAATACGATGCGAAAAATCAGTATCTTGTGTTGGGTTATGTTGTCGCTTGTTTTGACGGCCTGTGCGAGTGGTCCTATTAGTCGATCTGACTCAAAGGGCTTTGAAGAAAGTGGCGAAGCCAGTTATTACGCAATGAAATATCAAGGCCGAAAAACCGCCAGTGGTGAATTGTTCGATCAAAAAGCCATGACGGCCGCCCATAAACGTTTGCCATTTGGTTCTAAAGTCAAAGTGACGAACATCGCGAATGGCAAGAGCGTCGTGGTGCGGGTTAATGACCGTGGGCCGTTCGTAAGAGGTCGTATTATCGACTTGAGTAAATCGGCATTTCAGCGTATCGGCAATACGCGTTCTGGTGTTATTAAGGTTGAAATCGAAGTTTTACGTTGAGACCTTTGTACAACGACTTCGCTCGTGACATTGTGAAAAAGGTCTCGGTTCTATTATTAGGAAGTGTCTCGGCATTTTTCAAGCAAGGTTGGCGTGAGTTTGATGGTGACGATCATTTGTCCGAAGTCATCTTCATCACGTTTGATGCTGAATCCAAGATGACGACAAAAATCGAGCATGTGTTTGTTTTCCGCCAAGACGATGCCTTTCATGACCCTAATGCCTTTGTCAGCGGCGACTTGAAACAGCTGTCGCATTAGGTAAGAAGCCAATCCTAGACCTTGGAATTCATCCCCCAATACCACGGCAAACTCACAGCTCTGGTCATCAAAATTATCGATATAGCGCGCCGTGCCAATCAGCAAATCTTGCCCATCTCGATGAATGACCGCCAGTAGCGCCATTTCACGGTCGTAATCGATGTGCGACATGCTGGAGAGCATGCGCGGTGTCAGTTCTTCGATATTTGATATAAAGCGAAAATAACGTGTTTCATGGGACATGCTGCGAACGAAGTCTGCGAGGATTCCTGAATCCCGAGGTAACACCGGTCTCACGGTGGCGACGTCATTATTTTTCAGTAGACGTTCTGACACCCATTGCCTTGGGTAGGGGTGAATCGCAAGGTGTTCATAACGTCGCCAATTCTTACAAGAGCGCAGATTGGCGGTGACATTCGCATACACACTGCCACTGTCGTGAATCCTCACATCGGCCAATTCTAAATGTTCAATTTCTGGTAACTCACACACCATGGTCGATAAGTTGCGCAGCAAGCTTTCTAGTTCAAACGACGCTTCGTCGGGAAAAGCTCGCTGGATTAAGTCTTTGGCCAAGATAGTATTAAGCGGCGGCAAGGCGACGGCTTCGGCTTGTTTGTGTTGTTGAGCGCCTTCTAACGACAGGCCAATGGCAGGACCAAAGACGGCGTCTTGGAATACCCGTAAATGAACCGGTGCAGACAACTGATGAGAAGCCTGACGGCGAGAAATTAAGCGAATGTGGAACAATTCAAAAGTCTCACGCAGTTCATCGGCGTGTGGCGTGTGTTGGCCGCTTTTGAGTAATTGATTCAGCGTTTGAGTTGCTTCAGACACATCAATTTTAAAACGAAACGCATGGCTGTCTGGGGTTTGTTTGGCGAGTAACTGATTGCGTTGGAATTGCACTAAAAATTGAAAACCTTCGATGGCCGTTTCTGGGGTTCGAAATGTTGGAATGCCCGCTTCATTGATGCGCGTACGCATTTTGGTCATGTTACCGCCGCCAAGCAAACACACCATCACCAGTTTCTTCTGGGTGCGGTGCAGTTTGGTAATCAAATCGTATAAAGAATCTATATCAATCAAAGCGGTTGGGCTCAAGGTAAGCAGCACCGCGCCGCATTCTTGGCTACTAAGGGCATCCGCAGCGAGGTCAATAAACAAGTCCGTTGCGCAACTTGCCCAGACGGTGGTGACAGGGCCAATACCACCGCGTCCGGCCATGGTAGATTCCAGTTTATCGCGTAATTCGCCTTGTGGACTGAGTAAGTCGATATCGAGCTCTATCGCACGTTGTGCGGCCAGTTCACCTGGACCAGCGCCGTTGCCGATAATTAATAGTGATCCGTCTTTAACGCGACGGGCGTTGGTCATGACCGACGCGGCAGCAATCAAGTCATTTAAGCGACGACCACGCACAGCACCCGTTCGGCTCAGGGCCGCATCTAATACTCGTTCATCGGCGCCGATAGAGTGTTCTGTCACCACGGCAACTGGCTTACTTCGCCCCGTGGCTCGTAGGCTACTAAGGAAGCGCGTTGGTCGACCTATTTTTTGTAAATACATCAAGATGGCTTGGCTGTCGAAATCGGTGGATAAATAATCCAAAACTTGCGATGGCATCACGTCGACCGGTGTGCCCATCGACACCACTTGAGAGAAGCCAATGCCTTGCCATGTCGCCCAATCGACTAAAGCACTGGCAACGGTGCCAGATTGGGACATCAGCGCCAACCTTCCGGGCAATGGCTGCGTTAAACCCAACCAAGCGAATACGCCTTGCTTGGGTCGACAAACACCGAAGCTGTTGGGGCCGAGTAAGCGCACATTGTGCTGGCGTAACACTTCGACTAACGTGTCTTCTGGCTCGCTGGTCCAAGACAGCATTAATAAAGAGCCAATGCCAGCCTGACCACACGACGCAATAATGTCTTCCATTGAGGTGTTTGAATAGGTGCCGACGAGCACCGCTAGATCAGGGCTTTTTGGTAATGCATCCAGTGTTGAGAATAGAGGAAAAGAGAAGGGTATTGCCGGTTCGATGCCCACTAAGCTAATAGGGCATTTTTTGCCAGTACTGACTTTTTCAGCCTTAGACAAAGACTGCAACAGGGCCAGCATCAGGGGGTCTTGAGCGTCTTCCCCTGTCAAAATTACCATCGACGTTGGGGCGAGTAGCGGTTGCAAGGCATGTTGGCTCACTCGATATTCTCCTGATGCGTAATAAGTATTTTATGACAGTAGCACAGTCTGCTTAAAGACGAATTGTAGACCATGGTAGGGTAGACTGTCTTTGTGCTTTTATGGCTTTATACTGGACGATTAAAGACAATAATAAGACCCAATTTGGATATGACATGACGACCGCCTATATAACACACACGTATTGCGACAGGCACAACATGGGAGACGACCATCCCGAATCTCCGCAACGGCTTGGGGCGATTCAGAACCGTTTGATCACGGGGCAGTTGATGGACTTTCTACGTCGTCTTGAAGCGACGCCCGCTACTCGCGAGCAGCTTATTGCAACGCATGATCAAGCGTATGTAGACTCTATCTTTGCCCGAGCGCCAGAAGAAGGGCATTTAGAAATTGAGCCGGAAACCTTGATGATGCCGCACACATTAGACGCCGCGTTGTTCGCAGCAGGGTCGGTTGTTCAAGCAGTGGATTTGGTGATGGCAGGCGAGATGGATAACGCTTTTTGCGCGATTCGTCCACCGGGCCATCATGCCGAATACGACAAGGCCATGGGCTTCTGTTTTTTTAATAATATCGCAGTGGGGGCTCGCCATGCAGTGCGTCATCATGGACTAGAGCGAGTCGCCATCGTAGATTTTGATGTCCATCATGGTAATGGTACGGAAGACATTTTTAAAGATGATCCAAACGTGCTTTATGCGTCTAGCTACCAACACCCGTTTTATCCTTACAGCGATCCGGGCGCTTCCCACGACAATATTTTACACATGCCGCTTGAAGCAGGTTCTGGTAGTGACGCCTTTCAAGCCATCATCACAGAGCAACTATTACCGGCCTTGGATGCGTTCAAACCTCAGCTTGTGATGATTTCAGCAGGCTTTGATGCGCACAAAGAAGACCCAATGGGACAACTTAGATTGAGTGAATCAGACTTTACTTGGATCACAGACCGTTTGATGGACGTGGCAGAGCGTCATAGCGAAGGAAAAGTCGTATCTGTGCTAGAAGGCGGTTACAACATCGATGCATTAGGCCGCGCCGCGTTTTGCCATATTAAAAGCTTGATGAAACTTTGATGCTCATTTTTGAGGTAACAACGCTTTCCCCATAGACTGATTAAATTCTGTCAGGCTTCGTAGCTTGAGTGCTGCAAGGTCAAATTTTGTATGGTTGAACTCGTCAGTATGAGGAATGGCGATTGGCTGAATGCCTGCCGCTAATGCGGCTTTTATACCGCCGAGTGAATCCTCAAAGGCTATGCATTGGTCTGCGTTGATGTTGAGTTTTGCTAATGTGAGCTGATAAACGTCTGGGGCCGGTTTCCCTTGGCTTACTTCTTGTGCTGATGTGTAAGTCATAAAATAGTCAGCAATATCTAAACGCTGTAGTACGCTTGGAATGATGCTTTTGGGTGAATTAGTTGCCAGTCCAATCTTTATATCGGCTTGCTGTAGTGAAATCAGCAAATCATGAACGCCGCTCATCGCCTTGCCTTGAGTCTCGATCAAATATTGGACTCGTTCAACAACGCGATTTTCTATTGCCTTAAGAGAAACGCCTTCCCACGGTTGTTTTGCATACCAAAATTCAGTGACTTCTTTGGTTGTCATTGCAGCGGTGAGTCCCGCTAAATTCGGTGAAACATTCACTCCAACCGACGTAAATACATCGTACTCTGCCTGTTTCCAGAACGGCTCTGAATCTATCAGTAATCCATCCATATCAAAAATGACGGCTTGCATTGTTACCTACTTTTTTGGCTATTTAATAGAGTGTGCTGACGACATTTAATTTTGGCTAGCTTGAGAGGTGCGGCGTGTATCAATTGGAGACTTACCAAAAAAACGATGGTAAGTGCGACTGAAGTGGGCCGAACTTACGAAGCCACAGGCAACAGAGACTTCAAATATACTTAAGTTGGACTGTTGTATCAGCTGGCGAGCATGCGTTAGGCGATGTTCCATATAATAACGCGCAGGGGTAACTCCTACATTGCTCTTAAATAGCCTCTCGATTTGTCGTCGAGAAATACCGACGAGCTGCGCCAGTTCATCGATGCTTAATGGGTCTTCAATATTGCTTTCCATCAACAAAATGGCTTCTTTAATACAATTTGGAATGTGTGGCTCGGACATTAAAAAATGGTTAGTGACTTTAGTATTTGTACTAGTGGATCGATCCGAACCAATCACTTCTGCGACAGCCTGAGAATAGTCTGTTCCATAAGAGGTGGTAATGAAATGAAGCATCATATCCAGAGCGCTGTTGGGACCTGAGCTGGTTAACAAAGTGCCTTCTTCTGTGAAAACGGATGTTGATAGACTCAAGGCAGGAAAGCGTTCTTCCATAATGGCTTTGTTGTCTTGATGAATGGAAATAGTATTTCCTGTCTGTATTCTGCTATCAGCAATATAAAAACTACCGTTCCAGAGTCCCATGATGGTTGCGTTTAATTGTGCTGCTTTGGCTATTTTTTTATTCAGCAATGGTTCGGATTTAAGCGCGCTACGAAAACCTCCGCAAATCACCAAAATGGAATCTTTACTTATTTCTATGTCTTGTATGTTACCGTCGGTAGCTAACGAGATAGAGACATCCGACAGTGCTTTTTGATCGTGTAAACTGTAGGTTTTACATTCATAAATCGGATTGTCATGAACCATGTTAAGGGTGACTAGGGTGTCTAATGCAACAGAAAAACACGACATGGAAAAATGATCAAGAAGGACAAAGTTTGCTCTTCTTGGTGGTGTAGATGAATTTTTGGTAAGCGTTGAGTTAGTGAAGGCAAGATTTGTGCGTTTTAGGTGGCTTTGAAAGTGTGATGTGTCTAGCTTATTACTTGCTTCTAACATGCCTTAAATCCCGCTCTAATTTTATCGACACAATATCGCATATCTAAGGCAAAATAAATGCCGGGGTATGCCACGATTGTTTGTTAGAGTATTTTGGGTGAACGATGAAAAATGGAGATGCGTTTTTTGTTAGATAAAAAATTTAGGAGCAACACGACTCGTGTCGCTCCTGTATCGATTGAATTAGGCCTTTTCTGTTGTAATGTTTTTTTCCGCTTCCCAATTCAATAACACCGGTTTTTTTGCGTCTTCGGCGAAAAAATAGCCTGCTTTGGGTGTGACATAAACGGTTTGGCCTTTTTCGAAGCAGTTCTTGTCGAAGGCTTTATGAGGTAAATCAATTTCCCATATTTCTTTGCTGTGCCAATCAATTGGTGTTAGCTCAAGGCGAACTTCGGCACCAATTGGGTTAATAGCAATCACGCGCAATGGCAAGTTCGCCTGAGCTGTTGGCTCTTTTGAAACGAAAAATTCATGCGAGCGAATGTACAGCTGACCACTTTTCTTTTCAGCGCTGTTTTGTCCGACACTTTTTTGCCCGATAGAGTCAGGCAAAACAATGTTCGCTTGCTGATTATGCCACTTACCGTTTTCAATCTTGCCTTCAAAAACATTGGCATTGCCAAGAAAATCAAACACAAAGCGGCTGTTCGGTGACGCGTAAAGTGCGCCCGGTTGATCGATCTGTTCGATGTGTCCGTTACTCATCACCACAACGCGATCAGACAGCTCCAGCGCCTCTTCTTGATCGTGGGTGACGAACACACTTGTGAACCCTAACTCTTCGTGTAATCCGCGTAACCAGCGACGTAGTTCTTTGCGGACTTTTGCGTCTAAGGCGCCAAAAGGTTCATCTAGTAACAGTACTTCTGGTTGTGTTGCCAAAGCTCTTGCCAAGGCAATACGCTGTTTTTGACCACCAGAAAGCTGCGATGGGAAACGGTTAGCAAGGTGAGCAAGCTGCACCATGTCCAATAAATGCATGACACGCTTTTGTATTTCAGAAACGCTTGGGCGTTCTTTACGAGGCAAGACTTCCAGCCCAAAAGCCACGTTATCGGCAACCGTCATATGACGAAAAAGTGCGTAGTTTTGGAATACAAAACCGACGCGACGATCACGCACGTGCAAGTTGGTGACATCTCGGTCGCCAAATTGAATACGCCCTGTGTCTGCGCCTTCTAATCCAGCAATAATACGCAACAGCGTGGTTTTCCCGGACCCAGACGGGCCAAGCAAACCGATCATTTCGCCTTCGTTGATATCCAATGACAAAGGTGACAAGGCTTGAAAGTGCCCGAATTTTTTGGAAATGTTTTCAATCAAAATACTCATTGTGTCACCTGTCTTTCTTTTTCTGCTTCAATTTTTAAACTGCGTTCCTGACGCCATTCGATAAAGGCTTTCAGTAGCAGTGTGAGTAAGGCAATCATCGCCAATAGCGAGGCGCTGGCAAAGGCCGCAGCGGCTTGGTAATCCTCGTATTGCAATTGAACGTGCAGCGGCAAGGTGTTGGTTTCGCCACGAATATTGCCCGATATCACGGACACCGCGCCGAACTCTCCGACGGCACGGGCGTTGGTCAGAATTACCCCGTAGATCAGTGCCCATTTGATATTGGGTAAGGTGACGCGGCGGAATAATTGCCAGCCAGAAGCGCCCAAAATGACCGCCGCTTCTTCGTCTTCTCTACCTTGTTGTTGCATTAGAGGAATCAATTCACGCGCCACAAACGGACAAGTGACAAACACGGTGACCATAACAATCCCCGGCCACGCGAACATTAACTGGATGTCTTGGTCATAAAGCCACGAGCCAATCCAGCCGTTGTTGCCGTACAGCAACAGATACAGTAAACCCGCCACGACGGGCGAGACGGCAAAAGGAATGTCCATCAAGGTCATTAAAATTTTACGACCGGGGAACTCAAAGCGGGTCACTGACCACGCCAACATGACGCCGAATACCAGATTGATTGGTACTGTGAGGGCTGCTACTACAAGGGTTAGACCGATGGCGTGCAGCGTATCGGCCTCCAACAGACTATTGAAATAATGCGCAGCGCCTTCCACAAAGGCTTGCTGGAAAATAGCGATAAGCGGCACAACCAGCAATATCACGGTTAAAAATAAGGTAAAGCCAATTAACAGGCCTTTGACCCAGGGGCTGTCCCCGACTCTGAGCTGGTGGCGTTGTCCGGGTGCTTGGTGAGAAGACATAATATATTCCTAGCTGCGTCCGTGAAGGCGACGTAAATAACGCGCTTGCCAGATGTTGATGGCGAACAAGAGGATAAGCGACGCCATCAACACAACCGACGCAATGGCGCTGGCCGCAGGGAAGTCGAACTCTTGTAAGCTGACGAAAATCATCAAAGAGGTAATCTCACTGACGTATGGCATGTTGCCAGCGATAAAAATGACCGCGCCAAATTCCCCTAAACTGCGAGTGAATGACAAGGCAATGCCTGTCATAAGCGCTGGCCACAAAGCCGGAAAAATCACGCGACGAAATACAGACCAATCGGAAGCACCTAGCGTCATGCCGGCTTCCTCCTCTTCGGGTGACAGTTCTTCCAAAACGGGCTGAACGGTTCTGACTACAAACGGAATACTGGTAAACGCCATAGCGAGAACAATGCCCCACGGTGTGTAGGCTACTTTAATGCCGATGCTTTCAAGTATTTGTCCGTACCAGCCATTTTGAGCGTACAAGGTTGCCAAGGTGATACCGGCAACGGCGGTTGGCAAGGCAAAAGGCAAATCCACCAAAGCGTCTAGAATACGACGGCCAGGAAATTCATAGCGTACTAACACCCAAGCGAGCAAGAGGCCAAAAAAGCCATTGAAAAGAGACGCTATCAACGCGGCCCATAAGGTGACTTTATAACTGGCGACAACACGTTCATCGCTGATGACTTGCCAGTATCGATCCCAGCCCATATCGACGGACTGCATAACCAGACCAGTCATGGGTAAGAGCAGAATCAAACTGATAAAAAGCAGGGAAGTCCCTAAGCTTAAACTCAGACCGGGAAGTACTCGTTTATGACGAGGTCGCGTGTCAGCCACGCTAAGTTGAGTTGCCATTTACTTGCCTATGTTTTAGCAATGAAAGTGTTGCGGTGAACGCCAAGATCCAATAAAAAAGAGTGACTTTAAAAAGACTTTCTTTAAAAGTTCTTTTAAAAGGCACTCTGTAAAGACAGAAAGGCCGAATACGCAAGCGTATCCGGCTTATTCGATCCGTCTACTGTTTAGCGACGTTGAAGTTGGTCTAGTTTACCACCATTCTTGAAGATTTCTTTAGTGGCTTTTGGCCAGCCACCGGCAATCTCTTCGACGGTTAATAAAGTTACTTCCGGGAACTTGTCAGCAAATTCTGCTTTTACGACATCGTTATGAACGCGGTAGTTAAAGCTAGCAAGAAGACGCTGTGATGCTTCGCTGTACAAGTAGTTTAAGTACTCATGAGACACCTTTTCTGTACCATTCTTTTTCGCATTTTTTGCGACAACCGCCACTGGGAACTCGGCCAAAATAGACGTTTTAGGAACCACTACCTCATACTTGTCTGCACCGTATTGATTACGGATGTTGTTGACTTCCGATTCGAAGGTAATCAATACATCACCAATACCACGTTCAACGAACGTGGTGGTTGCGCCACGGCCACCGGTATCAAAAACAGCCACGTTTTTCAGAAAAGTGCCTAGGAAATCGTCAATTTTAGCGTCGTTGTCTTTGCCGAAGGTTTTTTGTGCGTAACCTTGCGCGGCTAGATAAGTGTAACGGCCGTTACCCGATGTTTTAGGGTTTGGAAAAACCAGTGCTACATCGTTACGTGCTAGATCGCCCCAGTTTTGGATATTTTTTGGGTTGCCTTTACGAACAAGAAACGCCGTCGTGGAATAATAAGGTGAGCTAGCGTTCGGAAATGCAGTTTTCCAGTTTGCTGGAATCATCTTCGCTCTGTCATGCAGCACTTGTACATCTGTAACTTGGTTAAAGGTTACGACGTCTGCTTGCAGGCCGTTCATGATGGCATTGGCTTGTTTTGAAGAGCCAGCGTGAGACTGTTTGATTTCGATGGTTTTACCGGTGGTTTCTAACCAGTGTTTTTCGAACGTCGGATTGTAAGTTGCGAACAATTCACGAGCGATGTCGTAAGAGGTATTCAGAATAGTTTGATCCGCAGCCGACGCTTGAACGGCTCCGCTCAATAATAGTGTGCCAACAATGGCTTTTAAAAAACGTGGTGTAGACTTCATAATATCCTCGGTGAACTAACGGTTATTCTCAATATGAGGGTAGATTACTTAAAAGATTTAGTTATTACAATGCGGCTATATAGACTTTTTCGGAATATGTATAAAGCGCTTTTTGAAACAGTTTTTTCCAATAATTTGATTAAAATACCTTTACCCTTTGTGGTTTTTTATCATGATGGATTGCAGCCAATCCATAAAAACAATTAAACGTTTGGGTGGTTGTCGGCGTGATGGGTAAAGCAAAGAAACGGGCATCGGTTCGGCTTCGTATTGAGGCAACACCTTAATAAGTAAGCCTTCTTCGATCAAGTTTTCTACGCCAATAGTTGGGATTTGCGCAATACCAAGTCCAGATAAACAAGCATCTAAATAGGCGTCGGTGCCGTTCACCGCCAGGTTGCTTGGCATGGACTCTTGCTTTACTTTTCCATCTTCCATGTATTCAAATTGTGCATCGAGATTGCCCAGAGTGTGGGAATACTCAATCAGTTTATGGTTGGCGAGCTCTGCGAGTGTTTGAGGAATACCAAACTTCTCTACGTAGTTTGGTGATACACAGTTGAGGCTTCTGTATTGCGTTAATGGTCGAGTGATCAAACTACTGTCGTCCAGTTCGCCAACTCGAATTACGCAATCTATGCCTTCTTTGATTGGATCGACTCGATAATCTGCGCTGCTGATTTTTAAACGAATGTTTGGGTAGTTCTCGATGAAATCGGCGAGATGAGGAATCACCACGGTAGTTGCAAAACGGCTAGGCATGTCGACTCTGAGTACGCCGCGAATATCATCTGGGTTTCGTCGAAATTGGCTTCCGACAGCGTCTAATTCTGCCAGTAGTGTTTGGCATTGAGGCAAGTAGGTTTCGCCATCTTGGGTTAAGGTGATACTGCGCGTGCTACGATGAAAAAGCCGAGTGCCTAGGGATTTTTCGAGCCCTTGCACCGCACTGGAAATACTTGATTTTGGTAAGCCAAGTGCGTCGGCGGCTTTAGTAAAGCTACCAAATTGAGCGACCAAAACAAAACGTTGCATGGCTTCAAGCTTGTCCATCGTTCCCACCTCGTTCGTTTAATGCGAACAATGTTATCACTTTTAGTGCGTTTATCGACAACAATAAACCTCCTATTCTATGCACAGTGTTGAGAGCCAACTTGGCTTCGCAGCGACAGTGCCCCGACACATCCCGATAATGCAGAGTGGAGAAAACGATGAACAAGTTAGCAATTATTACTGGTGGTAGCCGTGGTTTAGGCAGAAGCAGCGCGTTGTCATTGGCGGAAAAAGGGGTAGATGTATTATTCACTTACCACAGCAACCGCGAAGCAGCACAAGAGGTGGTTGAAGCCATTAAACAAAAAGGGCAGAAAGCCTTTGCTGCTCAACTGGATACACGAGATGTGGCGGTGTTTACTGAATTTACTCAGCAAATTAAAGGCATACTCAATCAAGAATTTGGTCGTGATGATGTTGATTATTTACTCAACAACGCCGGTACAGGGTTACACGCCAGCATAGAAGAAACCACGTACGAAGAGCTGGAAGACATGTTGGCGATTCATGTCAAAGGCCCGTTCTTTTTAACGCAAGCCTTGTTACCGTTCATCAAAGACGGCGGTCATATTTTGAATGTGTCGTCGGGTCTGGCGCGTTTTAGCTTGCCGGGTTCTGCCGCCTACGCCATGGCCAAAGGAGCAGTAGAAGTAATGACTCGCTATATGGCAAAAGAGTTCGCAAACCGACAAATTCGTGTGAATACGTTGGCACCAGGCGCTATTGCTACAGACTTTGGGGGAGGCAACGTACGTGACAATCAACAAGTAAATCAGATGGTGTCTTCTATTACTGCTTTGGGTCGAGCGGGTGAAGCCGAAGATATTGGCAAAGCGGTTGCGATGTTGTTGAGCGAAGACAGTGGTTGGATTACTGGACAGCGAATTGAAGCGTCTGGCGGCATGTTTTTGTAAGATGCACGGTAAAGCTACACTTTATTTTAGGCTGCCTTTCATTCTTGGATTTAAGCATTGGATAAAGTAGAGGCTGAGTAGCAGTATCATTGCTATTGGTTAACTCGTATGGCGCAGCGTTGAAAAAGAGAAACGATCCTAAAGATGTTTCTCTTTTTTTATTAGCCAAGATTGAGTTGAATTAAAGTGTAAGTATAAAGTGCAGCACAAATGGCGAGCGCAAAGAGCGCTAGATAATGCAGTATTTTTGGGCATGCGGTTTGATAGGTTTGAACCATGGTCTTCAAAGTTGAAGGCCATTTATCTACCTTAAGTAACGGCATGCTGGTAAACACCATCAATAAACCGGAAATAAACGCGGCGTTTCCCCAAAACTCGCCAAGATGCTGAGATCCATGCCAAGCAAAATTCCACACGCCAGCCAACAAAGCCCAGAGGGCAAGCTCACCTTGGTGTTTCTGCAGCCAAGCCCGCAAAGGATTGGGAACCGACATTAAGAGAATCAACAGCATAGAAACCGTCACAACAAACCCCATTATTTCTTCCTCATCAAGTGCGTAAATAATCAATTGGTTATTAGACGGTATGAGAGCCACTTTATTACAAAATCATTTAGGTTGCTTAAACACTGCCTTCTTTTTCGATCACCAAAATACGGGCTTCACCCACAGGATGCGCAACATGCTCCGTACCAATCGCTGCATAAAATATATCGCCCACAGTCATTAATGTAACGTTTTCGACGCCATTGACTAGGTAGTGCATATTGACCTCACCATCTAACAACACAAACACTTCTTCGCCATCATTGATGTGCCACTTGTACGGCTGATCGGTCCAATGCAAACGCGTCGTCACACCATTCATATTGGCAATGTCTAACGCTCCCCAAGCGCGATCTGCAGTGAAATCTTTGGCTTTGATGAATGACATTGTTTTTATTCCTAAATAATAGAGACAACACGAAGTTAGAATGTCATAGCTGCTAAGACAAGGCGATAGCATCGCTTAGGTCAGAATATCAGCGATAAAAGTCAAAATGCGGGCTGGATACGGCAGAATGTTGGAATAGTTAGAGGATTGATAATAATGTTGATTGGAGATCGTTTTTAAAACGATCTATTTGTTATTCTCTGAAGCAGAATACTTCGCTATGATTTCTTTTTTTTTGCTTTTTTTTCTGATGCGCTTAGAGAAAGTAAGGACTTGTCGACAAAATGGCCTTCTAAACGCATGTTTTCGACGAAGTTGTCACCTTTTTTGTTTGCGTAAGCTTGCTGTTTAAAAGTCAATGATAGCGTTGGTTTGTGTCTCATTTGATTTCCTTGTATAGAGTGTAATTGATTAATTTATGTCTAAATTTCACCTCCATTTTGTAAAAGATCAGGGTTGGGGGCTGGTGTAATTGGATTGCCTGTTATCATGTCGAAGCAACCACTGGCTTCTGTGCCTTCAAATGCTTGGATTAGTCGTAATTTCATATCACTATCGTTTTCGAAGACGGTCATCCAAACACTGAAATATCCAACAGATGTTGCTGTTGCCATTGCAATGTATGATCTTAGCAGTGGAGTGTCCGAGTCATTTAATAGTGTTCTGGACGTTTCTGCTTTGGCCCATGCACTAATGCGTTGGCTTACTCGATCTAACGCTACTTGTTTCTTGTTAGAATCAGTGCTTACTTGCTGATTTTTATCTAAGCCAATAAGTTTAAGCGTGCTTTGGGCTATTAATTTGTCGTTATCGGAAAGGTAATCTGCTGGTTCTATAGCCCCATCAGGTAAATAGTGAAAAGCATAGAAAGTATTATCCCTATCAGGAAAAAAGAGCTTGTCGAACTCAACCTGCTTATCACTTTTTGTCGAGTTGCAATTCACACAGGCGAGCAGAAAATTACTCCATTTATTTTTTAATGCTGGTTTTCCATGCTCTCCGTCTTTAGGTTCAAGGTGCTCAACAGCTAAGTTGGTTGGAACTCTTCTTTCGCAGTAGGAGCAGTATCCCCCTAAACGTGATATTAAATCTGGTTTGGCATCTTCGTATTTATTAAAGTCCCCTTGAGTAGGTGAACTTCCTTTTCTTACAGGACGCATGATTAACTTCCTAGTTTAGCTATGCGTTGCATTTCTAAGAATGCTTGAAAAGCTGGGTTGTCATCGTAAGGTGCGATAGCCATAGCTAAGCGATTTTTGTAATCCTCGAGTTTTTCTGCTGGCGCTTGTTCAGCATCTAGTAGAGTTTTCATATATTCACTAGCAACACTTTTCATTTCAGCGTAACGATTACTTACTTCAGGGCTGTTGATATTCATAATATCAGCGGCAATTCCTTCAATCGTTTTGTTGGCTGGATTTGCGATGGATTCACCATCTAACATAATCAGCTCTTCGTTGGAGCGTAGCGACTGAATCAGGAATGGAGAATGAGTTGTACAAATAAATTGTATTTTAGGGAATGTTGCTCTTAAATCTTCAATCACCCTACGTTGCCAGCGAGGATGAAGGTGAAGATCTAACTCGTCGATTAGGACAACTCCTTCAGTTTTTGTTAAAACCTTTTCGCCTAAGTAAGGATTTAATGTTGCTGCTTTTTGAGCTATATCTGCTACAAGAGCTAATACACAACGTTGACCATCACTTAATGTTGAAAAAGGCTGTGGTTCACCGTTTTCAAGAGTAAGTAAAAGTTCTTCGCGTTTAGGGTCATATCTTAGATTTGTAGCTTTCTCTATACAGCCTAAAATTGCTTCTCTTACAACCTTTAGCATTGCTGGCTCTTTACCTAATTGAAAAGATTGCCATTCCTGTTTTGCGAACCAAATAACTAACTCTTTTAGGGCTATTCTAGGGTCTACGCAATGCTTGTATCCATCAAGGCGACTAGGTTTTGAGCTACTATTTATTGATGGCTTAGCTTTTGATTCTTGTTCCTTTGACTTTTTTGGATCCTGCCAAAGTCTCATAGTCCCATAATAACTAATCAACGGTAGTGGCTTTTCGTCAGACAGGGCACTGTTACTTAAGCGTGCCATATCTCTTAGTTCAACAGCGTCGCCGTAGCGTGTATTACCGCCTTTGCTATGTTTAGATCGCTCCCAAGAAATACATTTTCCGTTAATTAGTCCATTTGCTTTTACCACAACTGGCCAAGACTCTACAAACTGCGATTCTCCTTCTTGTTCTACATATGAAAGAGTTGCATCGGTGGACTCGATGGGTTTTCTATCGTGTCTAATGCTAAACCCAAGTAACCAAGTGGCTATAGCAACAGCAGAAGCATCTAGAAGAGCCGTTTTCCCTGTAGCATTTTGTCCCACAACAAGGTTGAACTCGGGGTGAAAACTAAAACTTCTTTCTTTGTAGCAACGGAAGTTTTCAACAGTTACGGTTGACAGCTTCATGAGAGGGCTCTTTTTACTATGTTTAAGTTATTGGTGTATTTAAGTTTAGTTTATCTCAAAAAGTATGCGGTTAGATAGTTTGCTTAGATTAATGGAAAATTATTGCTTAGTTTAGTGTTGTTCTATAGTGTACTAGTACGTGAATACAAACCTCCTTGTGAGAGTCGAATCCTATGAAGGACTTGGTCCAGTTTTTAACCGAAGTAGATGATGAATTGGTGTTAGAGAAGCGTTTAAAGGCGTTGCTCACACCGAATGAGATTGAAGAAATGCTGCGTCGTCTTAAAATTTTAGAACTGTTGGAGCAAGGCGTGCCGCAGCGCGACATAGCGAAACAGCTGGGCGTAGGCATTGCCACGGTGACCCGTGGTTCCCGAGCATTTAAGGAATTAAAAGAGATATGAGTCAATCTAATAAAAAGCCTGAGCGCATCTCGCTACCGCGCAAACCTAAGTACGTCACCATCAGTTCCGATTGTGATTTTTTCAGTTTGTTTAAGAAGATTGAGAAGCGCTTTGATAACTGTTTTATGTTGGAGTCCCTTGGTGAAGAGAGCTTTATTTCCCGCCATTCGATCATAGGTTTTGACCCAGAAAAGCTAATCTGGGCGGAAGGCAAACAACTGTTTATTCAAGAACGTGATGGCAGCACTGAGTCTTATGAATCCGACAACCCTTATTATTTGCTGCGTGATATTGTGCCGCAGAACATTTTGTCGCGTGGCTTTGCTGGTGGTTTAACGGGTTATATCGGTTACGACAGTATGAATTATTTCGAGCCGACGTTAGATCTGCAATCCAGCGAAATGTTTGATGCATTTCGCTTTGGTTTGTACAAAGACGGTTTGATTCTGGATAAGATGACTGGCGAGGTTATCTACTTTTATTACGAAGACGCTCATTCTAAAGGCGAGGTTTTTGAAGGTAATCGTGTGGATTTGGTTAACGCCATGATGGCAGAACCGACACCAGAGAACGGCCCGTTTGTGGTGCGTCCTGCGGGTGAGTCGATGAGTAAAACCGATCACGCCGATGCCGTTGCCAAGGTGAAGCAAGACATCATAGAAGGTAAGATTTTTCAGTGTGAAGTGGGCTTTAAAAAATGGTTCGATATGGAAGGCGATACCATTAATTTGTACGAGCAATTACGTGAAGTGAATCCGTCACCGCAAATGTATTACATCAAATTTGGTGAGCAAAAAGTCATCGGCGCGAGTCCAGAATTGTTGTTCCGCGTTCGCCAAGGGGAAATGGAAACCTTCCCGTTAGCGGGTACCGCGAAGCGTGGTAAAGACGCGGCAGAAGACACGGCGTTTGCTCGTGCTCTGTTGAATGATCCAAAAGAAATCGCCGAGCACAATATGATTGTTGATTTGCATCGTAACGACATTGGTCGTGTGGCGCGCTTCGGCACGGTGAAAGTGCGTAGCTTGATGGACATTAAACGTTTCAGTCATGTTCAGCATATTTCGAGCGAAATTGTCGGCATTATGGCGGAAGATCACGACATGTTCTCTGCGTTGGCGAGTAACTTCCCAGCAGGAACCTTGACGGGCGCACCAAAAATCGAAGCGATGAAGATCATCGACGATTTGGAAAACGACGGTCGTGGCCCATACGGTGGCGCGGTTGGCCAGTTCTCTTTTAATGGTGATTGTATGTTTGCGATTCCGATTCGTACCGTGTTTGCCAAGGGCAACAAGGCCTACGTGCAAACCTGTGGCGGTAACGTATACGACTCCAATGCCGAAGACGAATACGAAGAAATCCAACGCAAATTCGCTGGCACCAAGCGTGTGTTAGACAGTTTCGCTCCAACCAACACACAAGAAAATACGTAAGGGAAGAACAGATGAAAGTTTATATTATCGACAACTATGATTCCTTCACTTACAACTTGTATCAGTTTATTGGTGAAGTATTGGAAACCGAAAAAAGCCGTGGTGAAATCGACGCTTTTGAGGTGATCGTAAAGCGTAACGACGAAGTGACATTAGACGACATTCGGGCGGCAGCACCAGATCGCATTATTATTTCTCCAGGGCCCGGTTCACCAGATGACAAAGCGTATTTTGGTATTTGTGCTGAGGTGATTTTAGAGTTTGGAAAAACCATTCCATTGCTGGGCGTTTGCTTGGGAATGCAGGGGGTTTGTCATGTATTCGGTGGTAAAGTCGTCAAGGCGCCATTGCCTATGCACGGTAAAACCAGCCCGATTACCCACAATGGCGAAGGTATTTTTCACGACATTCCAGATCAACTCGAAGTGATGCGTTATCACTCATTAATCGCCGAAGCAGAAAGCTTCCCAGATGTGCTAGAAGTGACTGCGTCCGTTGGCGATTTGAAAGAAGCTGACTTCAAGGATATCGTGACGATTCATAACGGCGGTGATTTTGAACTGATGGGCATTCGTCATAAAGAATACCCGATCCAAGGGATTCAATTTCACCCAGAGTCCTTCGCGACTGAAGGTGGTAAAGACCTGATCAAAAACTTTTTGTTTCAGGTTTGATAGGGTAGAAATACTCTACGATTGAAGTGAAAAAGCAGTGACCAGAAATGGTCGCTGCTTTTTTATATTTCTAAATAAACGCTAGCTTTTCATCCATTGCCAAGCGCGACCTAGCCATTCGTAAAAAGCGCGTTCACTTTTGTAGCTGGCATTGGCGTTGATTTGCCAATCACTTTTTTCTGATCCTAAGTACATGGCGGGGGCTGGCATAGTGTCTATTCCCGCTTGCTTGAAAAAGATGGTCGCTCGTTTTAAATGCGACGCTTCGGTGACTAACGCAACGCGTTTTCCTTTTAAGTAAGATGCCATGCTTTTGGCTTCCTCTTGAGTGTCTTTGGCGAGAGGAAAGGCTTTTATTCGATTGGGTTTTGTCCCTAATTCTATCGCTGCTTTGCGCATGACGTCTGCGTGTGATTCTGTCATTCCACCGGAATAACCAGAAACGAACAATTTTGCGTTGGGGTTGGCGTTTAAAATACGCAAACCTTCTTCTAGACGAAACAGCGCACTGCTTCCCAATTCCATCACCGCGGGGGTGTTGTTTAGGTCTTTGTGTCCACTGCCGAGCACAATAACAATGTCGACAGGTTGTTGAATATCAAAGGGGTACATGTCTTTTTCGACGGTCGAAATAAGCCGATCTGCCATAGGGTTCCAACTGGTTAATCCCAATAAAAGTATCCCGCAGAATAAGAAAAACTTGGCGGTTTTAGGGTGTTTTCTCATTAGTAAGAATGACAGGCACATTATCAAAAGTGTCAGCGGAATCGGCATTAACATCATGCCAACGGTTTTTTTGATGTAAAAAAGAATCAGGCTCACAGCGTGTCGTCTTGTTAATAAATGAGTTTTTAGAATACAGGATCAAGACTAAAACCTCAGTGTCTTTTATTGTTTTTATAGTGGCCTTTCTGAAATTTTATAGAGTATGATTTTCAATAACGAAGTTTCAGGTAGTTCTCTATTATGTTTTCACCACATCCGACCAACATGCCTTTGTCTGTAAAACCAGAACCACAAGATACCATTTGGTGGTTGCCTCGCCATGAAGAAAAGCTTGCTGAAAAAAATGCGATGGATCGTGTTGATTTGGTGTTTCTGGGAGATTCCATTACGCAGGCGTGGGAAAAAGAAGGCGCTGATGTGTGGCAGACTTTTTATGGTTCTCGATGTGCGCTGAACCTTGGTTTTAATGGTGATCGTACTGAGCATGTGTTGTGGCGTTTAGAGCACGGTGAAGTGGATAATATACAACCTAAGTTGTTGGTGTTGCTGGTTGGTACCAATAATTCGGGTCATCGAATGGACAAAGCCAAAGAGACGGCGTTGGGCGTTAAGCGAATATTAGAGCGATTGGCTGAAAGGTTACCGCACACTAAAATATTGTTACTGGCGATTTTTCCTCGTAGTGCAAAGCCGACGCAAAAACTGAGGGTATTGAATGACGAAGTGAATCAGATTATTCAAACGTATGCTGATGATAAAACGGTGTATTTTCTTGATATTAATCATCACTTTTTAGACGGCTGTGGGCGATTAACAAGTAATGTGATGAGTGACTTTTTGCACCCTAATGCCAACCAATACCAGATATTTGCGGAGGCGATAGAGCCAAGTGTTCAAGTGCTTCTGGGAACCGACTTTCTCTAAATAATCACTCATTTCTAAGTAATACTACTTACTGTACTACGTAGTTTCCGAACACGTTGTCGGTATTCGTACGAATTGTTTACACTTTTCATTCACGCGATTATCTGTCCTGCTCAATTATGTTTTATAAAAATAAATACAGAACAGGATGATAAAAAAATGAAATCCTTCAAGATAACAACTCTGGTTGCCGCCGTAGCGGTTACCGTTAGTGCTTTCTCTTTACCTGCTTTTTCAGCGGAACGAGTCTACAAGTTGAAGATGGCTGAAACATGGGCATCTAATTTTCCTATCTTTGGTGATGCACCCCGAAACATGGCTCGTATTGCAGACGAAATGTCTGGTGGCCGTTTGAAAATCACCATCGACTCGTCGAACAAACACAAAGCACCATTTGGTGTGTTTGATATGGTTCGTTCTGGTCAGTACGACATGGGTCATTCCGCATCGTATTACTGGAAAGGTAAAGTGCCAAACACTTTATTCTTTACCACAATGCCGTTCGGTATGATTACACCAGAGCAATACGGTTGGTTCTACGAAGGTGATGGCATGGAATTGATGCAAAAGGTTTACCAACCTTTTGGTCTATTGTCTTTCCCTGGTGGTAATACAGGCAACCAAATGGGTGGCTGGTTCCAGAAAGAAATTAACTCCCTTGATGATCTTCAAGGTCTGAAAATGCGTATTCCTGGCTTCGCTGGTGAAGTAATGGCTAAGCTTGGTGCTAAGCCAACGAACATCGCGTCTGGTGAACTTTATACAGCGCTTGAGCGTCGTACTATCGATGCACTAGAGTGGGTTGGTCCTTCTCTTGATTTGCGTATGGGTTTCCACAAAATTGCGCCTTACTACTACACAGGCTGGCATGAGCCTGCAACAGAACTTCAGTTCCTTGTGAATGAACGTACGTGGAAAAAGTTACCGGACGATCTTCGTGAAATTTTAAGAGTTTCTATGAAGTTGGCTTCTTATGACATGTACATTCAGTCTTACCATGAAAGTGGTGTGAACTGGGCGACAATGAAAACGGAATACCCGAACGTTCAAGTTAAAACTTTCCCTAAAGACGTATTGGTTGCTATGAAGAAAGCCAACCAAGAACTGCTTGAAGAGAAAGCAGCGGCGGATCCTTTGGCAAAAGAAATTATCGAGTCACAAGCGAAATATTTGAAAACCACTCGTGTTTGGACAAATATCTCCGACCGAGCGTATCTTGACAGTGTTGATAGCTTAGGGGAATAAAACCTCTTGCAGGGTGAGAAGGCGCTTACGAGTGTTTTCTCACCCTTTGTCATTTCTAGGAGTTTGTTATGTTGTTGCTTAACCTAGAACGAGGTATTACTCGTTTTTCAAATCTACTCGGTGTTGTGTCTACGGTATTGTTCATCGCGTTACTGTTCAATGTATTTTACGACGTCTTGATGCGTTATGTTTTTAACGACGTGTCCATTGGTATGCAAGAGTTGGAATGGCATCTTTATGCGGCGATTTTTCTGTTGGGCATTCCTTATGGCATACAGCATGGCGGCCATGTCCGTGTGGATTTGATTTACGAGAATTTGTCTATTCGAGGCAAAGCATGGATTGATTTGTTCGGTTGTATCTTCTTTTTGATGCCTTTTACCTTGCTTGTTGGTTACTACGGTGTTGGCTTTGCTCATGAAGCGTACAGCTTGGGTGAGACCAGTGGCGATCCGGGTGGTTTACCTTATCGCTGGATTATCAAAGCGGTGATTCCTTTTGCTTTCTTTTCTATGGCAATCAGTGGTTTGGGTATGATAATTCGTTGTATTAATGTGTTACGTGGCGTGAGTGAAGAAGGTTTTTCTCATCCACCGATTCAGCACTAATACGATTTAGCACTAACCAATAACCAAGTCATTATTTTAAGTTAGTAGGTCGTTTATGATTGGCATTATCATGTTTTTTGTTGCGCTAGTACTTTTGTTACTAGGCTTCCCTGTCGCCTTTACGTTTGGTGGCATCGCGTTGATCTTCGGTGTGTTTGCCGAAGGTTTTGATATGTTTGCTTTTATGCCGTTCCGCATACAAAGCTACATGGAAAATACCGTTATGATGGCGGTGCCACTGTTTATTTTTATGGGCATCGTCTTACAAAAAACCAGATTAGCAGAGCAGCTATTAGAAGCCATGGGGAAACTTTTTGGCGGCGTGCGAGGCGGTTTGGCTATTTCGACTGTTTTGGTTGGGGCGCTTTTGGCTGCGTCGACGGGTGTGGTTGGCGCCAGCGTCGTGGCGATGGGTCTTATCTCACTTCCGGTTATGCTGAAATACAATTACGACAAGTCATTAGCGTGCGGCACTATTTGTGCGTCAGGTACCTTGGGTCAAATTATTCCGCCTTCGATCATTTTGATCATTTTAGGTGACGTATTAGGCATCCCTGTTGGCGATCTGTTTCAAGCCGCTTTAGTGCCAGGTATGGTTTTGATCGGTTGCTACATTGTTTATATTTTAATTATTACTTATTTAAATCCAGATATGGCACCGGCCATGCCTCAAAATTTGGATAACGAGACTCGAGCTCAGCAAATCTACAGTGCGTTGAAAGCGATTATTCCGCCATTAGCCTTGGTACTGATTGTATTGGGTTCTATCTTTACTGGAGTGGCAACACCAACAGAGTCTTCTGCTTTAGGGGGCGTGGGCGCGATTGTATTGGCGCTCATTTACCGACAGTTTAGCTGGAAAATGCTTTATGACAGTGGCTTAGAAGCTGTAAAAGTGACCGCGATGGTATTTGCTATTCTGATGGGGGCAACTGCCTTCTCTATGGCATTCAGTTATACCGGTGGTGACTATATTGTAGAAGAAGCGCTGTTGAGTTTACCTGGTGAAAAATGGGGCTTTATTATCTTGGCAATGGTTGCCATTTTGATATTAGGCTTCTTCATTGATTTCGTTGAAATTGCGTTCATTATCGTACCTATTTTAGCGCCAGTAGCCGAAGCATTGGGTATTAATATGGTGTGGTTTGCCATTTTGATCGCAATGAACTTGCAGACGTCGTTTCTTACACCACCCTTTGGTTTCAGTCTATTTTATCTTAAAGGGGTCGCTCCCAGTTCGATACGAACCACAGATATTTACAAAGGTGTTATGCCATTTATTTTGATCCAAGTCGTCGTATTGGCTAGTATCATGGTGTTTCCTGGATTGTATGGGATGGGCTGATTTAGGTAGCATTTAATAGGCAATGTTAAAAAGCGGGTGATTACCCGCTTTTTTCGTTTTTTTGAATTGAAAAAAAATGGCTGTGTCAGCGTTTGATGCAGTCAATGTGAACATAATAAAAAAGGTCTTTTCTGTGGGTTTAAAAAGTAAAATCATCTTACTTGCCATTGCACCCCTCATAGTTGCTACGGCGATCATTACGTATCTAGGGTTGCAGTCTGCCCGTGATTTGGCCTCACAAGAGTTGTCTATTTATGAGTTCAACTTAGTGAATGCTAAGAAACAAGCGCTGAAAAACCACGTAAATATTGCCATGTCGGCGATTCGACCAGTGTTAGAAAACGACTTGTTGGACGAAGCTGAAGCGCAATCTCAGGTAAAAAAGATTCTCGCCAATTTAAGCTATGAAGACGATGGCTATTTCTTTGCCTACGAAATGTCCGGCGTCAATTTAGTACATCCGACGCAGCCTGACTTTGTCGGTAAAAACCTTTGGGACTTTCAGGATCGCTCTGGGAATTATTTGATTCAAGGTTTAATTCACGCCGCACAAGCGGGCGGCGGTTACCACCGATACATTTGGGAAAAACCGCCATTAATGAAGCAAGAAGATAAACTGGGCTATGTCATCGCCATTGATCGTTGGGATTGGATGATGGGAACCGGTTTGTACTTGGATGATATTTACGCAGAACTGGCGAAAACCCAAGCTACCATGAATGACAATATTCAACGCAGCTTTTTTAGCGTGATGGTAGTGGTGGTGATCACAGTCATTCTGGTGATTTTACTGGGCTTGGCGATTAATCTTCACGAACATAAATTGGCAGACTCCCGACTCAAAGAATTGGCTCAGCGCTTTATGCGTTTGCAAGTTAATGAAAGGCGAGGTTTTTCTCGCGAGCTGCACGATGGCATCAATCAGTTACTAGTGAGTTGTAAATTTCGTATTGAGTTAGCGGGAAATAAGCTCAAACGGGAACATGATGAAACCATCGTTCAGTTGGAACTGGATAAAGCCAGTGATTTGATTGGTCAAACCATCAAAGAAGTGCGACAAATTTCTCATAATTTACGCCCTACATTATTGGATGATTTAGGCTTAGATACGGCGTTAAAAGCCTTAATCGACCAGTTTTTAGAGCGTACCGGCATTCATGTAGACTATCATTTTCAAGTGACCACCGAGATACCTGACGAAATTGAAATTACCCTCTATCGTCTTACCCAAGAATCATTAACAAATATTGAAAAGCACGCTCAAGCCAAGCATATCGAGCTTCAAGTAGGTCAGTCTGATCGTCATATTGTGTTTGAGTGTCTGGATGATGGTCTGGGCTTTTCACATGAAACAGAGTTGTCTTCGGGAATCGGTCTGATTAATATGCGTGAGCGTTTGGAGTTAATTGGTGGCGACTTCATATTTGAATCACAGCGCGGCAAAGGCACGAAAGTGCATGCATTATTGCCTTTGAAAAACAGTTTTAATAAGCGAGCGAAGAGCGATAATAATGATAAAAAAAATTCGAGTACTCTTAGTTGATGACCATATGTTGGTCCTTGATGGGCTCCAAGCCCGTTTGGAAATGGAAGACAATCTCGACATTATTGCGACGGCGTCCAATGGCTTAGAGGCCTTGGAAAAAGCCAAAGCGCTAAAACCAGATTTGGTGGTGATGGATGTATCCATGCCAGTATTGAATGGGTTAGAAGCCACTAAACGCTTTAAGGCTGAGCAACCAAACGTCAAAATACTGATGCTCAGTATGCATCATGACAAAGAATACATATTGTCACTGATACAGTCTGGCGCGAATGGTTATGTATTAAAAGACGTGTCCTCAGAAGAGTTGGTTCAAGCGATCAATACCGTGCATCAAGGCGGCACGTATTTCAGTTCTGGTGCTTCTGATTCTTTATTTTCTCAAGCGCCGTCTCCGAAGCAATGTGAAGAATTGACCAAGCGAGAAGTGGCGGTATTAAAAGAAGTGGCGGTTGGCTTGTCTAATAAAGAAATTGCCCAGTCACTGAGTATTAGTGTGCGAACGGTCGAAACACATCGCCAAAATCTAAAGAATAAGTTAAATATTCATACTTCTGCTGGCTTGATCAAATACGCATTAGAGCATCATTTAATTGACTAGCTAGAGTGAAGGGGAGCAACCTTAAACGTCAAACCGAGTTTTTGTTTAGGTTCGGTTGATGATGAATGTTTTCTTCTGGTGTTCTCTTTGCAGAACAATCACGATTAATTTACGCTAATTCCCTCATTTGTAAGCCTTTCCCGACATAACAGCGTAGAGTGAAGCCTACGGCAGACCCTGCCGTGGGCTTTTTTTGCCTTTTTGAAAATATGGAGTCCACCATGCGCGTTCTACTCTTTCCTCTTACGGCGTTGTGTTTGCTTCTTTCGTCTTTTTCTTCTCTCCTTTACGCTGCTGATGATTGGTACCGTCCACCCGTTTCTGTTACCTGGCAATGGCAATTGGATGGTGTTGTTAATGAAGACTACGACGTAGATTTATACGATATTGATTTGTTTGATTCCTCCCTTGAGTTGATTCAACGTTTGCAGGCGTCAGGTAAAAAAGTTATTTGTTATTTCTCAGCGGGTTCCTATGAAGACTGGCGCCCCGATGCGGAAGACTTTACGGACAAAGATTTAGGTAAAACACTCAGTGGCTGGGACAATGAACGTTGGTTAGACATTCGTTCGAAACATGTTCGTGAGGTGTTATCTCGTCGTCTTGATCTTGCTGCTGAAAAGGGCTGTGATGGTGTTGAACCAGATAACGTAGACAGTTACCGAACCAATACTGGGTTTTATTTTCATCGTAATGACCAGTTAGAATTCAATCGTTTTTTAGCCGCGCAAGCACATAAAAGAGGTTTGGCGATTGGTCTGAAAAATGATTCTGATCAGGTTCTAGCGTTGGTCGATGACTTTGATTTTGCGATAAATGAACAATGTTTTGAATACTCTGAGTGTCGATCTTTTGAGGCCTTTATTAGCAATGGCAAACCTGTGTTGAATGCAGAGTACCGTGAGATTTATGTAGACGATGAGTCGCAAAAAAACACCATGTGCAAGCAATCTCTAGCGTTAAAATTCAGTACTTTGGTATTGCCTGAGGCATTAGACGACAAGTTTCGAGTGAGCTGTCTACCATAAGCGCATATATTTTATTAAAAGCCTGACGGACTGGACGATAAAATGACACCTTCTACGTATCCTCTTTTTTGGCGTGACCCAGCATTACCTTATGTTGAGCTTCGTCAGGTATTGGATGGTCGAAAGGTCAGTTACGCGCCGCATTCTCATGAAGCCTGGTCGATTGGAGCGATCTTGGAAGGGGAGAGTGAATTTCTCTGCGCTGATCGATTACACGCGGTTGAACGTGGCGCCTTGGTGATGATGAATCCTGATGTGGTTCATGCCTGTAACCCACGCCAAGATTCGCCTTGGGCGTATTACATGATGCATCTTGATAAAGATTGGCTGGCGTCGTTGTTGTTTGATGCAGGTATAAGAGAGCACCGCTCTTGGCAAAATACTCACTTAGATACCTTAACCTTTGATACGTTAGTCACCGCGGATCTCTATGAGTTGTTTGTGGTGGTGTGTGAACGATTAATGGCCGCTGAACTGTCTTCTTCTGACAAAAGCCAGATACTAGAAAGTTACTTTATACGTTTGTTTAAACATTTGAATAACAAAGCTGAAACGACGACTATGCTGCCATCCAATAATTTATATCCGGTGGCAGATTATCTGAATCAATTTTGCCTAGAAGATACGTCTATTGAGCTAATCAGTGCTGAGTTTGGTTTTAGTACGGGTTATCTGGTTCGTGCTTTTAAGCGGCACTTTAATATGACGCCCCATGCTTATCGTTTGAATCGTCGTATTCAACTGGGGCAGCAAGCCTTAAAGCAAGGTCAGCCCATTGCCGATGTTGCACAGACAGTCGGTTTTAGTGATCAGGCTCATTTTCATCGAATATTTAAACAACGTGTAGCGGCGACACCGGATCAGTATCGCCGTTCTATGGGACCGGTTTAGTCGCTAGATTATGATTAAAAAACAGCTTCCAGCCAGTAATAATGCCAAGGTCTTATTCATCAAACGCATCTTTGCGGGGCTTTGAAAATACTGTCCAAGTAATTTCCCTATCCAAACCCACACGCCAAGTGACAACCAACAAATCGGTAAATACAAACTCGCAAAGATCAGTACTTCATCTGTATTAGCCTGAGGGATGTAAGCTGAAATGCCTGACACGGACGCCAGCCACGCTTTGGGGTTTAACCATTGCATGATAGCGCCAGTCATAAGCGTTGGCGCATTTTTGTGTTTATCTGAGTGCAACTCGCCATCGTCGATAAATAATTGATAGCTCAGATACAGCAAGAAGGCGATGCCTAACCATTGCAGTACTTGAGTGATCCAATTCAATTGGGCGATAAGATAATGCAGCCCAAAACCAATCAGTAAAAACAAAACAATGAAACCAAGAGTGGCCCCAGTAATAAAAATAAGCCCAGCTCTCATCCCATGTCGAGCACTGCCACTTAATGAGACCAGATTCACTGGACCGGGAGATAGCGATGCCGCTAGAGCAAACAGTGACATGGAAACGATGAGAGAAAGAGTCATAAGGCAGTCCTTAAAATAGACAGGGTTAGGCGCTTACTGTCGTCTTTATAGAAAGACGGGTATTGAACAAAATTGACCTTTTAAGGGTTGTTTCATTTGTGGGGGAAGCAAACGGAACGTTCGTGATATGGTGTTTGATACAGAGTTCGACCGTTTTTTTACAAAAATGGCTTAGCTGAATTTTGTGAAACGATTACTGACCATAAACAGGAGTCTTTATGATTCGTCATGTGTTGTTTATTCAATATAAAGATCAAGCGACAGACGTGGAAGTTGCTACGTCTTTAGCTAACTTCGAAGCCATTAAAAGTAAAATCAAAGGTATTGAATCGGTTGAATGGGGGCTGAATAATAGCCCTGAAGGGCGCAACAAAAACTACACCCATTGCGTATTTATGACGTTTACCGATGAAGTAGCTCGAGATTACTACCTTCCACACCCAGAACATGACGTGCTAAAAGCACAGTTAGGGCCTATTTTAGAAGACATTATCGTCTTTGATTACGCTCTATAAATCGGCGTAATAGCGGTGAATGCAAGGCAATAAAAAACCCACCTTAGTCATCGCTAAGGTGGGGTTTTTATTGTTTACACTTTTTTAAAACTTACTTATTGAGCTGAGCAAGTAATTTTTCAGCGACTAGCTCTGAACTTGCTGGGTTTTGTCCGGTGATCATCAGGCCATCTTGAACCGCGAAAGCCGTCCAGTCAGCGGTATTTTTGTAATCCGCTCCGCGTTTTTTCATTTCATCTTCAAGCAAGAAAGGCACAATGTCGGTAAGTTGCACAGCGGCTTCTTCGCTGTTGGTGAAACCTGTGACTGTTTTGCCTTTGATGAAATATTCGCCGCTAGCGTCTTTAATATTTAGAAAAGCGCTCGGTGCGTGACAAACAGAGGAGATTGGCTTGTTGGCTTGTAAAAAGCTTTCGATCAAGGCAATAGAGTCAGTATTGTCGGTAAGGTCCCAAAGTGGGCCGTGGCCGCCAGGATAGAAAATCGCATCGAAATCGTCTTGCTTCATGTCGCTAAGTAAATGCGTGTTGGCAATGATATCTTGTGCAGTTTGGTCTTCATAAAAGCGCGTGGTGGCACCGGTTTGTGCATCTGGAGCTTCGCTATTTGGGTCGATAGGTGCTTGTCCCCCTTTAGGTGTTGCTACTGTCACTTCTGCACCAGCATCGATGAAAGCGTAATAAGGCGCAGCAAACTCTTCTACCCAAAATCCTGTTTTATGACCTGTATCGCCTAAATCTGAATGTGATGTTAGAACGACTAGAATTTTCTTCGTGCTCATGAGGAACCCCTAAAAATAATGATTTAATGAATGTATTAACTTGTGATTAGTCTATCTAACTAATCGAATGAAGGTAATGGGGTGGTTTTTGACTTCATTGGTTTAATAATTGATACAATTGACAATGTTAATCCCTTTGACTAAATAGAGTGAGAAGATGTCATGGAAGTCTCGTTTGAGCAGTTAAAAAGCATGGTGGTATTTTCCCAAGTAGTCGATCAAGGCAGTCTAACGGCGGCTGCAAAAGCCATGGGTATTTCTCGTGGTGTGGTGAGTTATCACTTAAAAAAATTAGAAGAGCAATTGGGTGTGAAACTACTCAATCGCACGACGCGGTCTTTGTCTTTGACAGAAACAGGAGAGGCGTATTACCAGCGCTGTCGAACCATTGCTTATCAGGCTCATGAAGCAAATCTACAAATTGAAAAAGCCAAACAAGAACCTGTCGGTAAACTGAAAATCACCTGTCCGGTGAATCTAGGGCTGCAAGTGATTGTGCCAGCGCTGAATGAATTTCGTCGGCTTTATCCTTTGATAGAGCTGAATGTGTCATTGAGTGATGACGTGGTCAATATAATTAAAGAGGGGGTCGACCTTGCTATTCGTGGTGCGCCATTATTAGATTCAGGCTTGCAAGCGAGTAAATTAACCAGCTTTGAAACCTGCCTTTGTGGTTCGCCTGAGTATTTTCGCCGTCGTGGTCGACCAACTCAACCTGAAGAATTGTATGAACACGATTGGGTTGTGTACACGCCTGCGGCGAATACCGTGCATCTAAGTCAGGGAACTCGCTCTTATAGCTTGTCTGTTCATGGCGCGGTGAGTACTAATAATGCCGCGGCGAGAACGATATTTTTAGAAGGCGGTAATGGCATCGGTCGAATTCCTATGTATGACGCGTTACCGCGTATTAATCAAGGTCGCTTAGAGCGTATTCTGCCTGATTATCAATGCACCGGAATCGATGTTTATGCGGTTTTTCCTCCAGGAACTGCAGGGTCAAAAAAACTGCGTTTACTGTTGGATTTTCTAAAAGTCTCGTTTACTCGTTTATGATTAGTGTTGCCCTAACACTGGTCATTGAACTTTGTTATTTACTGTGATGTTTACTAGTAAAATTGTGTGATTTTAGGATCTTGTTTATTTATTTAGCTATTATGTACGCAATAGAAGGAGTTGAGTGAAACGTTAGTAAGGGATTATGTACTCTTAAATGATAGGAGCTCAATGTGCTCATTAAACATAAATTAATTTTAAACACGGTTTTGCTGGTTGTGGCTCTAGTCGCTATGTTAGGGCTTTTTTACACTACACAGACAAACCTTGAAAAGCTCAATTCTGCAAAGAACCTTGTCGTACATCAACAAGTAAATATGCTCACCTTGCGTCGTCACGAAAAAGATTTTTTGGCGCGTCTCGATCTTTCTTACGAACAAAAATTCAACGAAACTATGAACTCTTTGTTTAAGGATCAGGCTCGCCTTAAAAATGTAATGGATGCCTATTCAATTGAGACTAATACATTGCTTGAACTTACTCAGGATTTTAAAGAGTACCAGGCAGACTTTCTCTCGGTTGTAACTGCGTCTAAAAAGCTGGGGCTAACGCCAGAGAAGGGTCTGCAAGGAGAGCTTCGCAGTGCTGTTCATAATATCGAAAGTGAATTGTCGGCATTAAATCAAGATGCCCTGCTCGTTAGTATGTTGCAATTACGCCGTCATGAAAAAGATTTTATGCTGCGTAATGACCCCAAATACATTGTCTCGTTTAATAAAACATTAGATCAATTAGAAAGTGCATTGAGTAAGGCGTCATTACCTACCGATAAAACTCAATTGTTGTCTTCTTTGACTGAGCAATATCGTAAAAGCTTTAACGAATATACGGATGGTAAAAAAGCGTTAGGTTTAACCAGTAAGGAAGGAAAATTACTGGTAATGCGAGCGTCTATACATAAAACTGAAACGGCGCTTGATGCGTTGGAAGTTCAGTTAACTCAAGCTATCCATGCGAAAACCTCATTTTCTATGATGCTGACGGAAATTCTTTGCGGCATTATTATTGTTGTTGGGGTGTTATTTGCTTGGATCATTAATCGTACGATTAATTCGGCACTGAGTACAATTCAAACAACGATGCGAGAAATCCAGACGACGCATAATATTGGTTTGCGTATTGATTTGCCGGCGAAAGATGAAATTGGTTTTGTTGCATCCAGTATCAACGATATGTTGGCAGATTTTAGCCGTGTTATTGCCGACGCGAATCAAACCGTAAAAGAGATGAATACGACGACGATGCAATTGTCACAAAACGCCGCGAGAACATCAGACGATGCTCAGAAGCAGCGGGCTGAAACCGACATGGTTGCTGTATCTGTAACGGAGATGGTGGGCACGGTTGAAGATATTTCTCGTAGTATGGACATGGCTGCGTCTAAAGCTTTGTCAACACAAGAAAATGCACGAGAAGGTCAGGAAAAAGTGAGTTCGGCAATTGATCGCATTCGCCAACTTTCAGACAGGCTTGAAGGTTCTGTTGAGACAGTCAGTGCACTAGCAAAAGAAAGTGAGAGTATTGGTGGTGTTTTGAGTGTGATTCAAGGCATTGCTGAACAGACTAATTTACTCGCACTTAATGCTGCAATTGAGGCGGCTAGAGCCGGTGAGCAGGGGCGTGGGTTTGCGGTAGTGGCCGATGAAGTTCGTGCATTGGCAAGCCGAACTCACTCGGCGACAGAAGAAATATCTGAGATTATAGTTACTCTACAAGGTCGTACGAAAGGTATTGTATCTTTGATGGAAGATTGCCGTCAGGATGGTATTTTAAGCCGAGATGAAGCGACTATTACAGGAACGGTTTTGGACCAAATACTCCTTAATGTAGAAGAAATTTCAGCCATGGCGGGATCGGTATCAACCGCTATTGAACAGCAAACTATTGCTGCCAATGAAATCAGCAAAAATGTTGACACAATACGAGAAATTACGGAAGACACATCCGCTTCTGTGGCTTTGAACTCCAAGGCAAGTCAGGAGATTGCAGGTCAAGCTGAATCCTTAAATAGAAGCATCTCTCTTTTTAAAGTGTGATGCCAGCTTGGTTTATTATTGGTTAAAAAAATCAGAAAAGACAATCATAACGAATGGTATCTGACGCAGTTCTGCTCTATCTATTAGGGCTGCGTTCCCGTTATGATGCAGATGACATCACTTGATAGAATTTAGGGGAATCTTATGTTATATCGATTGGCATTAAGCGTGTTTCTTGTTTTTTTTGTAACCACTTCCATGGCCGCGAAGGAAGAAAGCAAGGAGACAAAAACACTCACTCAAACGGTTTTTGAATTAGAGCGAAGTCTGGCTATTTTACAGTTATCCACTGCATCTTTAGGCGATTATCAATCGCTTGATAAAAAAATAGCGCAGGTTAAATCTCTAGAAAACCGCGTAAATTTTCTTGGCAATCTCACTTTTTTATTGTGTATGGCGCTCGTTGTTTTCTTTTTTCAACTGCGTAAGCAAAATAAGCGACTATTAGAGCTTGAGAAGAGCAAGGGAAATGCCAATGAATAAAACTGCAGTCTTGATGATTATCGATATGCAGCAAGGCATGTCTTGGCCACAAGCTGGCGAGCGAAATAACCCTAATGCGGAACATGAAATTGCTGAATTAATTGCCCATTGGCGAGCGAATCATGCGCCTATTGTGCATGTGCGCCATATTTCAACTGAGCCAGAATCTTTATTCTGGCCAGATCAAGACGGTGTTTTGTTTCAGGATGCGTTTCAACCGCTTGAAGATGAAAAAGTTATTGAGAAATCCGTTCCTGATGCGTTCATCTATTCGGACCTAGAAAAGTGGTTACTAAAACTGAATACTCAAGCGCTTGTGGTGGTCGGCGTTAGCACCAATAACTCCGTTGAGTCGACGGTAAGAAGTGCTGGCAACTTAGGCTTTACGACGTATGTGGTGGGCAGTGCTTGTTTTGCGTTTGAGAAAGAAGATTTCTTTGGGCAATCGCGCAGTGCCGATGAAGTACACGCCATGTCATTGGCTAATTTGCATGGGGAATACGCCACGGTCATCACCCAAGATGAAGCGTTTGCCTTATTACCGAAAGAACACACCTCGCTACGCGATTAGATTTTTCCTCTTTTGTTAATCCTAAAAAAAGGCCAACGGAAATAATTCCGTTGGCCATCAAAAAGGGTTTCTTTGCTCTTTCTTGAACTCGAATTAGAACTCAGTAGAAAGCGACAACTTGATCTCGCGTGGGTTGCCCTGTGTTAGGTAGTTTACATAAGTGGTTGCAGCAGCCGATGCCCAGTAGTTTTCGTTCATCACGTTAGTGATGTTCAAACGCCATGTCACATCATGTTGAGCAATCGTAGATTCATAACGGGCACTTACATCAACTCGAGTCCAAGGGGCGATTTCTAAAGTATTGCTGGTATTGACATATTGAGGGCCGCTACGAATGATTTTTCCGCCTAAGGTTAGTCCTTCTAGTGTGTGTAGGTCGTACTCGCCACCTAGAACCAAGCGATATTTGGCAACGCCAGCAGCATCATTCCCGTCATTGGTACCGTCTTTAGTATTTTCTAGTTTAGGGTCTAACCAAGTGGCAGACGTATTGATGCGAAGTCCATCCAGTGGTTCACCGTAAAGGCTTAATTCAAGGCCACGGTTACGTTGCTCACCATAATAATCGTAAACACCACCGTTTTCACCATAGGCTTGGGGTTTGGTAATTTCGAAAACTGCCGCGCCTGCACCCAATGTGCCATCTTCAAATTTGATTCCGACTTCGTTTTGCTTGGAAATATAAGGTTTTAAGTTTTTGCCAGCATTTGAGTAGCTTGCTGTACTACTGATAATTTCACCTTGCTGTAGTGCTTCAATATGATTGGCATATAAAGAAATAGTATCAGATGGTTTGTACACAATACCGTAAATAGGAGAGGTTGCCGTGTCGCTGTACGCTGTGTCTAAAGCGCCATCATACTTGTAGTTATTTACATCAATTTCTTGGTATCGCACCCCTGCAGTAACCAGAATACTGTCGTCCATAAAGCCCAGCGTGTCCGCAAAGGAAAGCCCTTTTGCATCGGTTTTAGATCGGATATGTGGATTTTCCATATCCCCGCCAGCATAAAGATTTACTTCTGGGTAAGCGACATCAGCAGGATCATAGATGTTGGTGTTGCTTGTCCCTGACATGGTATAAGCCGCGTAGGTTTTATTCACAAAACCTGAGTAGGCTGCATTTAATTGATGAGTTACTTCGCCCGTCGTAAGGTCGCCCAATAAACTAACAGAAGAAGATAGTGTGTTAGATTCATAAGGTACTGTGAGTCGGCTTACAGTCGCGTCGCCATCTAAATTGGTTACGGTTGGTGATGAATATTCACCAAACTCTTTATTTTTGTTCGCGCCAAGAGCGGCGTTCAATGTCCAATTTTCATTCAGTTCATAGTCAGCTTTGACCATGCCATATAACGTTTCTAACTCAGAGTCAGCCCAAGATGGCGCGTAGTTTGTTTCGGCATTTGGTGTCGTTGGAATCTGGGTTAGAGCACTACCTGCGTAGACAATAGAACGTCCGTTATCAATAATTTGTTTTTGGTAGCCCACATCGGTAGAGACATTGAATTTTTCAGCTCGGTAATCAACACCAACACTAAAGGAGTTTTCTTCGCGGGATTCGTTGTCAATAGCACTGTCACCTTCACGATGCAGTGCATTGACTCTTACGCCCCATTGGTTTTTATCACCAAAACGTCGAGCGACGTCCGTATTGATACCCACTTGACCTTCCGCTGTGGTGTCGAGTGTCAAAGCGGTAAGGTGCTCCTCGGCACGTTTTGGCTCAAGATTGATGGCGCCACCAATACCCGTGCCGCCAGGTGTGACACCATTGAGGAAGGCGCTCGAACCTTTTAGTAACTGCACGCTTTCTACCGCATTAGTAGAGACTACTTGGCGAGGCAATATGCCATAAAGACCACCGTATGAAATCGCGTCACTGTCTAGTTCAAAGCCACGAATCATGAATTTTTCTGAGTAGTTTCCGTAGCCATAACCCGATTGAACAGAAGCGTCACTAGCCAGTACTTCGGCGATGCTTTCTAGTTGTTGGTCTTCGATGGCTTTGTTGGTGTAAGACACGACGCTGAAAGGAACGTTGGCACTGTCTTGTTCGCCAAACACGCCTAAACGGCCGCCGGACTCAATTTGTCCGCCTTTGTATTCCGTTAGCACGCTGTCATCAATTTGCTCGGCAGAAACGGCCAAACCAGACAGGGTGTAGTTGCTCTGATCCATTAGGCGGTAGGTGCCGTCTTGGTTCGCCGTCATGATAAGACCTGTATCTTCTAGCAAGGCATCTATCAGTTCAAGCGGAGAGAAATTGCCAGAAACCGCTTTGTTTTTAAGTCCTTGAGTCAGTGCTGGGTCAAAAGAAAGTGATATGTGATGACGTACCGCAATGTCTGTTAGGGTTTTACCAAGGTTTCCTGCGGCAATGTTTACTTGTTCACGCGTTTCTTGTTGTACCGTATTGTCAGCCAATGTGAGGGAGCTTACGCCGGCGCCAACCACCAGGCTTGTACTAAAAATAGCGGCACTGATGGCATGATGTAACTGGTTTTTAAAATAATGTTTTCTCTGGGCAGCCACAGCTACCTCCTTTTTTAATCATAGGGTTATTTGTTGTCTACTTAATAAGCCACTCGAAAAGAAAAAAGGTATCAATAATAATGAAAGTAATTCTTATTAGTGTTTGAAGGTTGTTTTAAGCCGGTTCAAGAGTGATCCAATAACCGCCCATATGGCGTTTGGCTTTGATTGGGTAAGTATGGGTGAGCATATTGATAATGATGTCTGTATTCGAGGTTGGGAATGCACCGGAAACCATTAAATTTTCGATCTTGGGAGATACGCGTAAAAAACCGTGGCGATAGCGAGAGACTTCCTGAGCAAATTGTTTTAGTGGCATTTTATTGGCGGCCAGCATTCGATCGATCCATGCATTGGTTTCTGGCGTGATTAATTGACTCGATAAAAGCGCGTAGCTGGATAATTGTGCTTGATAGCCAGATTGGATAACCGTGTCATCCGTGGCGGTGGCGAGTCTAGGTCTGACGTGCACATCGCCTTTTATAGCAGCCAGTTGAGTTGAGGTGTCACATTGTCGAATGGTTAATAAGCTGCCATGTGGTGACAATGTGCCTTCATGCGTTTGAATGCGCAGTGGGCCAAATTCCTTAGCGTTTACAGACGCGGCTTGTAATCGTATTTCGCCTTCTCTTAGGGTGAGAAGGCGAGAGTGGCGGTCAAACTTCATATCAAACGCGGTCGCGGTGTTGAGCTTTACCAAGGAACCATCAGGTAACGTGACTTCTTGAACTTCGCCTGTAGCGGTGCGGTAATCTGCCGTCCATTGTTGTGCTTCGACAGTTTTATAGCTTCCCCAAATAACAGGGCCTGCAGCAAGTAGCAGCGAAAGCTTACCAATGGCGAAACGGCGATTTTCATCGTCTGGGCGATTCAGTACCGCCGCGGCGATGTCTTTAGGTAAGGTTTCTACATGACCCATAAGACGCTGTGCGCGCAACCAGGCTCTGGTGTTATCTGGGCTTGCTTTTTGCCATTGCTCTAATTGTTCTTGCTCTTCTGCGGATAGAGGGCCTTCTTGTGATTTCATTAGCCATTCAGCCGCTTGTTCAAGACTATGCTTTGTGACAGTGCTATTCGCTTTATTCAAAGAAGTCATCCTCCATTAAGGTTAAGCACTGTACATAGGCTTGTTTCATATAACGTTTGATACTGATCAGAGAAAGGTCCATTTCATCGGCGATTTCTTGGTATTTTTTGCCTTCGATTTGAGACATCAAAAATACTCTTTTCACATTGTGAGGTAAGTCGTTGAGGAGTGTATCAACCTGTTCGAGGGTTTGTAGAATGATATGAGTTTGCTCTTGAGAACAGGTCACAGGTTCAGGGAGTAATGCAACATACTCTGAATAGGTCTCTTCTAACGACTTTCGGCGATAAAAGTGGCTAATAATGCCTTTTGCCACCGTCACAAGATAAGCACGAGGTTCATTGATCTTGTCTACTTCTTGCCGAGAGTGAATACGCATAAAGGTATCCTGAGTTAAATCTGCCGCATCGAATTGATTGTCTAAGCGCTTACGTATCCATGTATACAGCCAACGGTGGTTATCTGAATAGAGTGCATGCATTGCATTTTGCTGCACTCTTGGATCCGCATTGTGCGGCATGAACTCGCTCCTATAACGAAAAATATTAAATCTAAATGATAATGCATCTCATTAGACTATATGGTTGCTTTTTTGTCAATGTTGAGTGCTTTTTGAATAATGAAAGCGTTATCGAGAGAGGCTTATTCCACTACGCACATTGGGGTTTTCGCGATAGGGTCTTGATGAATCTGCGCATCCAATGAAAAAACGGATTTCAGCATGTCTTGAGTCAGTACGGATTCGGGTGAGCCTTGGGTGATGATTTCACCTTCTTTCATGACAATTAAATGATCACAATAGCGCGCGGCTTGGTTGATATCGTGTAGTACTGTGATGATGGTTTTGCCTTGTAAGTTTAGTTTTCGCAACAGATGCATGAGCTCGACCTGATGACTGAGATCCATATATGTCGTAGGTTCGTCGAGTAAAAGATAGGGCGTGTCTTGGGCCAATGTCATGGCAAGCCAAACACGCTGGCGTTGGCCGCCGGACAACTCGCTGACCAATTGATTCGCTAACTCTGTTATTTCGGTTTCTTCCATTACCCGATCAATGACTTTTTTGTCTTCCGCATTGATTCTTCCCCAAAATCCCGTGTAAGGACTGCGGCCATAGGTGATCAAATCGATGACTTTAATACCTTCTGGAATCGGTTGTGTTTGCGGTAATAATGCTAGGCCTCTAGCCAGTTGGTTAGACGGAATCTTATGTAAATTTTCACCATGCCAATGAACCTGTCCAGACATGGGTTTTAAAATACGAGCGATGGCTTTTAGTAGAGTGGATTTACCGCAACCGTTTGGCCCAAGCAAGGCTATAAATTTCCCATCGGGAATGGTTAAGTTCACCTGTTTTACAATGGCTTTATCGTGGTAACCCACTGATAAATCATGAGTGCTAAGAGACATAAATCATTTCGTCCTAAGGAGTAGCCAAAGAAAATACGGTGCACCAATAATGGCAGTCATAATACCGGCGGGTAATTCTATGGGCGGATCAATCGTCCGTGCGACTAAATCCGCCAAGAGCAACAAGGTCATGCCCACAACAATAGCGCAAGGCAAGAGAATTTGATGGCGACCGCCAACCAAGCGTCGTGCCAAATGCGGGGCAACCAGTCCCAAAAATCCAATGGGTCCACAGATAGAGACACAGGCCGCTGTCATACCAACCGCAATAGCCAAAACCATTAAGCGGGTTACCGGAATGGATACGCCTAAGCTGGTTGCAACGTCATCGCCTAACTGCACAAGGTTCATGCGTTTCGCTAGCCAAAAAGCCACCGGCACCAAACTAAGCCAAGGTAAAATCATCACTACCTGATCCCACCCTCGACCCCATAAGCTGCCTGTTAACCAGAGTAAGGCGTTGTTTATTTCTAAAGGTTGAGTCAGCATTAAAAAATCGACCAAACTACTATAAAGTGTGGCCAGCGCAATCCCAGTAATGGCCAATTTGATCGCACTACTGTGAGACCCACACAACAACCAAAGAAGTAAAGCAGCCAAAAAACCGCCGCATAACGCCGCCCAAGGCAACCAATACACGGACACATGAGGAAATAAGGTCATTAGCACCACCGCCGCCAGACCTGCTCCGTGGCTAACACCCAAAATATCGGGGGAAGCCAATGGGTTTCGAATCACACCTTGTACTAATGCCCCAGACAGCGCCATCATACCGCCAACCAACACGGCTAATAGGGTTCTGGGTAACCGGTATTCATGAATGGTGAAGTAGAATTCAGACGATGGTGTGAAGCCGCTGATGATGTCGTTCAACGACAGACTGACCGCCCCAAAAGAAAGGTTCAAAGCCACTAATATCAACACCATGGTGAACAGAAGAAAAGACAATACCATCGGTTTCATGATGTTCGAGTCCTTACCATGTAGATGAAAAATGGTGCGCCAATTAAGGCGACAATCCCCCCAACAGGGGTTTCCATCGGATAAATAATGGCACGACTAAGGGCATCGGCCATGACAACCAAAACAGCCCCCATAATGGCGGTTACTGGTAATATTTTTCGATTATCCTGCCCCACCAATGCTTTCGACATATGAGGAACGAGCAAGCCGATAAATGCGATAGCGCCGGCAATACTTAAGGCACTGCCCACAAGAATCAAGACAAGAAGACTGCAAATAATACGAGTCCACCCCAACTTAACGCCTAAGCTGCGGGCATTATCGTCGCCAAGATTTAATAAGTTTAAGGTTGGGCTCATGAAAAGTGCACCAAGTAGACTCACAGAGGCAAGTGGCCAAAAGCTTTGCCATTGATGCCAGCTAGCACCAGCAACACTGCCAGCTAGCCAAGTCAAAACCGCAGAGGCTTGGTCTTCATGAAGTATGATCATGGCTTTCATTAAGGCTGCACACAATGCCGAAACCGCCACACCAGCCAGCACTAAGCGGCCATGTTCGTTGCCGCCGCGCCACGCCGCGCCCAGTAACATAACGATTCCCCATGCTATCGCGCCGCCTAGAATGGCGGCGGTTGAAGTGCCGAAAAAGCCAAGCCAAGGCGTCACCGTCGAAACGGCGGCCATGCCTAATGCTGCGCCAGCATTCACACCCAATACAGAAGGTGATGCTAAAGGGTTTTGGGTGAGGCTTTGCATGATGGCACCAGAAACAGCTAAGCAAGCGCCGACAAGGCCTGCAATCAGGACTCGCGGTAGGCGGATATCCAACACAATATGGTGCGCAATACTATTGACATCAGGGGCGATTAATGCCATCAAGGCTTGAATGCCACTTATCGGGATGATTGACCAGGTAAATAAGGATAACCAGGCAAAGAGCAATAATACCAATAACAGAGCCGTGCATTGTCTCGGGTAGGACGTGTGTTTAAGAAGCGACATGGATTATTGATTGAAAATCCTTGTCAGATCTTTAGCCATGTTTTCTGCTGCCATGATGCCTCGACAGCGTGACCAAACATTGCCATTGACCCTAAATATATGTTGATTACGAGCGACTTTAAGCACCGACCAAAGCGGTTCTTTTTCCCATTTATCGATAATGTTTGGCGACACATAGGTACCAACAATAAGATAATCTGGGTTGATGGCGAGCAGCTGTTCTAGGCCAATTTGGCGACTGGACTGTTTATCGTCTTTTTCTAAGGATGGATTTTTTAAGCCTAATGCTTTTATCACTCCGCCGGCGTAAGAGTTTGCTGGGTGCATGAAAAGATTGTCTGCTCTCGCCACGACGAATTGTACGTTGAAGTCCTTTGGTAGTTGTGTCGCATAGTTTTGCATGATGGTTTTATGTTTGGCGAGTCTTGCTTGCATTTCTTGGTCTTTACCAACCACCTTACCAATGACCGCGGCGGCTTTCAGGTTGTCTTCGTAGGTTTCACGACGTGATGGTAAAATGAGCGTTGGGGCAATTTTTTTCAGATCCTCATACACGCCTTCGTGGCGGCCAATGTCGGCAATGATCAAATCCGGTTTTAGCGAAGAAATCACCTCAAGGCTAGGTTGCGAGCGCGTGCCTACGGATTGCCATTCGCCAATAATGTCTCGCACTTGTTTTAGCACACGTTCAGGGTCTTTGTCGTCAGCGATACCAACCGGGCTGACATTCACGGAAGCCAGTGCATCGGCAAAAGAAAACTCTAATACGACAATGCGTTTTGGTATGTAGTCGAGAGTAAAGGTTCCTTTGCTATCCTCTACCGTAACGGCGTGAGTCAGTGAGCAAAAACACATTGAAAGGACAGTGAATGTGAGGCAAAGCAAGCGCTTCATGGATGGTAGCCTTAGTCATTATCATCAGTGGTTGAAGGGTTTTGATAATGATAACACTTCTCAGTTCCATGAGAAGTGATTTTGCTCTAAGGGCTTGGTTTTGAAGTTTTTTATCGGACGTTGTTTTACACTAAATGCTTTCACCCATTTCAATCTGAAAGGGTAAGTTAATGACTTTTTGTGAGACGGGATTGCCTTGTAAACGAGACAGCAAATGCTCTGCCGCTAAACGGCCCATTTCTTCTCGAGGGGTAATGACCGTAGCTAATAACGGTACCATGACTCTCGCGATATTATGGCCATGAAACCCCGCAATGCCCATTTCTTCCGGTATTTTGATGCCCATTTTTTGGCAAGCGTAGAGTGCGCCAATGGCTAAGTCATCATTGGTGCAAAAGATGCCGTCGGTATCAGGTTGTTTTTCTAAGGCTTCTTTCATGAATTGCTCGCCCTGCGTAAACGATGATGCGCTGTCTGTACTTAGGCACATTTCGGTTAAGCCATTGTCCTGCATTGCGGCCTGATAGCCGCGTATTCTTAACAGCGTGCGTTGGTCCATTCTAGCGGCGAAATAGACAATTTTACGATGACCTTTTTTGATCATGCATTCGGTCATGGCATAAGCCGCGGCTTGGTTGTCGATACCAATGGCTTGCTCGATTGCTGGTGACACCGAATCCATGATTTCAATAACGGGAATACCGGCCACACTAAGCATCTTGCGAACCCGTTCGGTATGGTAGCTTTCGGAAATAATGAGGCCGTCCACATTGTAAGAAAGCAGAGCCGCAATACGTGTTTCTTCGGCTTCTTTGCTGTAGCCATAGTGCGCCAGCATGGTTTGGTAACCAGCAGGTTCTAGTACCGATTCAATGCCACGGATGACTTCTGCGAATACTTGGTTGGTTAGCGACGGCACCAGCACCCCAATGGCGTGACTTTTGGATTTGGATAAAATATCGGGTGCACGGTTGGGTATGTAGCCGAGGTGGTCTAACGCTTCCCCTATTTTAATTTGCAGAGGGGGTGAAACCTGATTAGGGTTTCTAAGATAACGGCTTACCGTCATTTTCGTGACGCCAACTAGGTTTGCAACGTCTTGTAATGTAGGGCGTTTATTTTTCATACCTGAGCTTTTCATATCAAGAGACGTATCCATGAATTGTTACCTGTAACATTATCATAAGCAACTCATAGCAAGAAACAAAAAAAAGACAATTACGGTGAAGGTGTTTTTAAAACAAAGAGGCTATTGAAAGTGAGTATTTACTATTGTGTGGTTTAGAGGCACAACTTGCTTGTTGTGCCTCTTTTGTTCTATTGGTTTGATAATAGAGAAAGTGCTTCGTTCAAGACGGCATCTGCATCTTGGGAAATATCAATGACGAGTGCTTCTTCTTCTGTTGGCTCAATCAAGGTGGCAAATTGGCTTTCTAGCATTTCACGACCATTAAAATAGTGACCATCACGTTTTTGATGACGTTGCCAAATGGTATCAATGCTGCCTTTTAAATAGATCATGGTGACATCATCGAGACCTTGACGAAGCATGGCGCGGTATTCTGGTTTTAATCCAGAGCAAGCGATGACGACGGTCGAGTTGTCGGTCAATAGCGTATTGAGTGTGGCGAGCCAGTCTTTACGATCTTCGTCGGTTAGCGGAATGCCTTGGCGCATTTTGTCGATATTGGCTTGACTATGAAAGTCATCACCATCAAAAAAGCGATAACCAAGCTTGTCTGCAATGTTTTTACCAATCAAGGATTTGCCTGAGCCTGATACGCCTAATACTACAATTTTCTTTGTCATCTTCTTAAGTCCTTGTCGCCTTGCTGATATCAGCAAGGCTGTGTCGTTCAAAAAGCCGCGTTGAACGGCATGGTCTCAATGGGTTATTTCCACCAAAGGGCCAGCTCAGGAAAGAATATGACCAAGGCGAGTACGGCAATCTGCATTGCAATAAAAGGAAGCAAAGAGCTGAATATTTCACCAAGACTAATGTCTTTGGGGGCCACCGATTTAAGATAAAACGCGGCGGGGCCAAAGGGCGGAGAAAGGAAAGAAACCTGCATATTCAAACAGAACACCACACCAAACCAGATTGGGTCTAAGCCCAGACCGATAATGATGGGGACAAAGATCGGCATGGTTAGCAGCGCAACCCCGACCCAATCTAAGAACATACCCAAGACAAGCAAGATCACCATCATGATCATGATGGTGCCCATCACGCTGCCGCCACTTAAGGCAAGAATGATTTCTTCGACAAAACTGATACCGCCCATCAGGTTGTAAACACCAACAAGCGCGGTTGCACCAATGCCGATCCAGATAATCATGCCGCAGGTGCTCATCGTCGCGGTGGCGCTGTCTTTAAGCATGGAAAAGTTCAGTTCGCCACGAATAGCCGCACTGATGATGATGCCGACAACACCCAAAGCGGAGGCTTCCGTGACAGACGCCACGCCAGTATAAATACTGCCCAATACCATCATCACGGTAAGCAAAGGGAAAAGCAGTGCTTTGAAATAGTTGATATCATCATCAGCAGCAAGTTCTTCTGCTGTTGGTAGAGGCGCATATTCAGGGTGGATACGACATAAAATAAGTACGTAAGCCATGTAGGCAAAAGCCAATATAAAAGCAGGTAAAAATGCGGCTTTAAATAAATCACCAATAGAAACACTGGCGGTTAAACCATAGATAATAAGTACAATACTTGGAGGCAACATGGTACCAAGTGCGCCACCGGCACAGGTGGTCCCGATTGCTAATTTACGGTTATAACCAAGGCGCAGCATTTGTGGCAAGGCCAGAATGCCCAGCAATACGGTTTCTCCGCCTATAACACCAGACATGGACGCCAATACAATCGCTACTAATAATGTTTGTACCGCAACGCCGCCGCGCAACTTACGACCAAATACCTTCATCGCATCAAAGAGATCACGTGCAATGCCGGATCTATCTAAGAGTGCGGCCATCAATACAAACATCGGTACAGCAAGGAACACATAGCTGCCCACAAAACTGTATAAGCGGCTGGTGATCAATGGCAAGGCGCCTACACCAAACCAACCGACAGCAAAAACCAGAGCCACTAACGCGGTAACGAACGCTAATTGCATCCCCGTTAGCAGTAATAAAATCATGGAACCGAGCATCAATAGGCTTCCGTAGCCTATGCCTATAGCGGATAAATCAAACATCGTCGCGTTTCCTTAAGCCATTTAATTCTTGTATTAGGTGCAAGGAGAACTGCACAAACATGATACAAAGCGTCATGAATATCATGCCTTTAACTAACGCAGGGAAAGCAGGATCCCAAGCCGATCCAGATGTTTCTAAACGAAAATCACCGAATGGTGTGAACCAAGAGTCTTGAACCATTTGATATGCAGCCCAGCTGAGCAATCCTGAAAAAGTGAGCCCCATAACGTGATGAAAAACATTCAACCAACGTCGTGTTCTATCAGAGACAATGTCGTAGATGAGCACCACACGCACATGTTTATCTATCGATAGAGCATAGATCCCACCATAAACAAACAAGCAACCACCCAGAAAAGAAGCCGTTTCATGAACCCACATAGTGGGGGCGTTAAAAACATAACGCATCAAGACTTCGTAAAAGGAAATGGCAACGGTGAAGATGAATAACAGGCTTAAGATATTGCCAAGTTTGAAAATAATGCGGTCTAAACCGTTTCTTGGCTGGTTTACTTTGTCGGGTGTTTGAGGATGAATTTCGTCTTGCATGATCATGATCCAATGAAAAAACAGGCGTTTACATAATAAACGCCTGTTGTGCTAGCTTAAAGGACGTCAGTAAGTGTTTTTAACGCTTATAGAAGACCATTTTCTTCTAGGTAAGTTGTGACAGAATCGTATACTTTTTGTGCGTTATCAGAGCCTTTAGCGAACTCTTTCCACTGCGTACGAGCAATAGCACGGAACTTTTTACGTTCTTCTTCAGACCAGTCATGAATCGTGATGTTTGGATCCGCTTGTGCTGCTTTTACGGCAGCTTGATCGGCAATACGCAATTGCGTGGTGATATCTTCTGCGAAGTCACGTACTGAAACCGTTAGGATTGACTGAATGTCAGCAGGTAATTTGTCCCATTTTTTCTTGTTCATTGAAATATCGATCAATGGCAAAGAATGGAAACCTGGTTGAACAGGGTGTGTTGCAATGTCGTTCATACCGGCTTTTTGGTTAGTAGAAAAAACAGTGTAGTCAGCCGCATCGATAACGCCTTTGCTAAGACCGGTGAATACTTCAGAACCTGGTAGGTTTACTGGAGCAGCGCCAGCAGCCGCGAAGACTCGCTGAACAAGACCTTCAGGTGCGCGCAGTTTCAGACCTTTCAAATCAGCAACGCTGTCTAGCGGAACACGAGATACCAATGACTCAACACCGGTTGTGGAACCACCAATGAATTTCACGCCGTAAGGAGCGTAAAGTTCGTTCATTAGCTCGTAACCACCACCGTAGTTAATGTATTGCAGAAGTTGCTGAGTGTTTGACCAAGCGCCTACTGTGTTACCGATCAAACCAAACGCTGGGTCTTTACCAGAGAAAAATTCAGTTGCCGTAATATGGCCATCTAGGATACCCATTTTAATGCCGTCTAGGGTTTCGGTATGTTTGAAAATACTACCAACAGGAAGCAAGTCGATATGAACACGGCCGCCCGTCATGGTTTCAACGCGTTCAACCCATTCTTTTTGAACTTGAAAGTTCTTGTCACCCGCTGGATCAGAGGATTGAAACTTAAAGTTATAATCCGCTGCAATCGCAGAGGTAGAGAGGATGCCGGCCATCGTGGCGGTCAATAGTGTGGTGCTGAATTTACTCATGGTATCGCTTCCTATTGTTTTTTTTTTTGAAAGAACATTTTTAGAAGATGTGCCTAGGTTGTCGGTATATGTTACCGGTAACTAAGACTGAATGTTACCGGTAACTTTTCCTCTTCGTCAAGCCTTTATTCGCAGATTTTTTAGTTAAACCATAGATGATTGATATCCATAAGAAAATTTTCTTATGTCTTTTTTAGTGAGACATTAGTGGGACTAAGGTTGGATTTACTATTATGAAACATCAAGTTTGGTCTTGTCTGGAAAAGTGATTAATCACGACATTGAGTGATGGTAGGTTTGGCCTACAAGTCGCTTAGAAATTAACCCATTTAGAAAATGAGCGATTTGTTTGGCTTAACACCACAATATTGATCTTTATCAACGTTGTTTTGCTGATTATGCCGCTTACTTCTTTACTAAAAGAGAGCTAGGCAACAAACTATTCCTTTACTGTATTTTTGACAAAAATTTGTTGTTAAAAATTGTGTGTTTGAACAAAAGGATACTCAGAAATGGCCCGTTGGGGATTACGTGGTAAATCGTTATTTGCTTTGGCAAGTACTTGCCTTTTTGCGTTGTTAATTATCGCTGTTATTGGTTGGTCCTTTGTTCAAAAAGGGCAAGAATATTCAGCGGAAAATTACGCAGACAGTTTTACTCAGTTAAATTATCAACGCATATTAACGCCAGTTTCAAGAGAAGTGGCGTTGGCAGAGCGCTTTGCGAGTTCAACCGTTATAAAAGCGTGGTTGAATAACCCTGAAGATCCAGAGTTGGGAAATGGTTGGCTTGAAGAAACGCAAGGCTATCTTGATGCCTTTCAAAACCACGCGATGTTCATTGTGAATGATTCGACTCGGCATTATTACTTTGCAGACCAAGATAACGCACTGACAACGACCCCAAAATATGCCCTAAGTGAAACGAATAATACCGACAGTTGGTATTTCTCTACGCGAGCCAAAACCGAGCCTTTTAGCATCAATGTGAACTACGACGAAGTCCTTAAGGCGATGAAAGTTTGGATTAATTTTCCGGTTCGTGACCAAGGTCAGTTTATTGGTTTGGCGGGAACCGGCTTTTCATTGGATCGTTTTACGGCGCAATTTCTTGAGAACCAAGTTCAGGGCGTGACGCCTTTTATTATCAATGCTGATGGCGCTATAGAGATTCATCGAAATAAGGCGCTGATTGCCTACAATGCAAAAAACAGCGGCAGTGATGTGGAGTCTATCTATTCAATGTTAGACGACAGTAAGTCTAAAAAAAGAGTAAAAGAGGCATTAGCTCAAGCACAAAGCGAAGAGGGAAAAGTCACTACGGTGAGTGTGCAGCAAGACGGGCATAAGCAGTTGATGTCTTTTGTGTATTTTCCGTTATTAGATTGGTTTGTTGTAACCAATATAGATTTGGCCAATGTCAGTATTTTTGACGCCAGTTTGGTGTTGCCTGCGGTCAGTGTTTTTGTGTTGCTGTTGGTACTATTGCTCGTTGTTTTTGGCTTTGTGGTGGAGCGTTTATTGATAGCGCCGATTCGTCAGTTACAACAGTCGGCAAAAAAAATTGCCAGCGGTTCCTATGATGTATCATTGACGGCGGATGGCAATGATGAAATAGGAGACTTAAGCAAAACCTTTAATAAAATGGCGCAGCAAGTAAGAAGCCACACTCAAGAACTTGAAGAAAAAGTACAGGCTCGTACGGCGGAATTAGAGAAAGTTCATGAAAAGGTATTAGAAGCGCATGGGAAAATTGGCGCGTCTATCGACTATGCTAGCCTTATCCAAAGGTCGATTCTTCCTGATCGCCAAATGCGTCAGTTATTAGGGGAAGAGTACAGCGTTATTTGGCGTCCCCGTGATGTTGTTGGTGGTGATTTTTATGTATTCCACACCACAGATGAAGGGTGTTTGTTAGGGATTGTTGATTGTGCGGGGCATGGTGTTCCTGGCGCCTTGATGACTATGTTAATGCGCGCCGCAATTGATTATTCCATCGCTAGGATAGGGATCGAAGACCCTGCCGCTTTGCTAAGTTTGATTGATGGCACATTGCGCTCTATGTTGAACGAAGAAGTCAGCGCCAAAAAAGTCGCAACTAACGCAGATGTTGGTTTAGTGTACATACCGAAAGACGGTAGCATTATGCGTTTCTCTGGTGCGAAAATTGCTCTGTATGCAAGCAATGGTGAGGAATTCATTAAATATGATTCTGGACGTCGAGCATTAGGTGATCGCCGTCGAGGTGACTATGAGAATACCGATTTGCCAATGACTGAGTGGACCTATTATATGACGACAGATGGTTTTCTAGATCAATCTGGCGGCGATAAAAACTTTGGTTTTGGTAATCAGCGTTTTGAAGCATTAATAAAAGAAAATGCAGCCTTACCTTTAAAGGAACAATCCGAGTCTTTTGAATCAGCATTAGATCAGTACATGGGAGACCAACCGCAAAGAGATGACATTACACTGCTGTCATTCCGATTTGATATCAATAACCACTAATCACAAGGGTAGGTGAGATGAGTTCGCCAGATTTATATGGATTAAGAGAACGCTTTGAAAAAGACAATATCTTATTGTGTTTTAATGGCCCTATTTCCCGTAGTTTGATTGAGGAAATTGGTAATGCGTTAAAGAATTATTTGAAATCTGAACAGTTGTCCCCGGCATCTGCTTTGGACGTGTTTGCTGCGTACATTGAATTAACACAAAATATTAGACATTACGCGACGTCATCGCAATTGCCCGGTGCGGATACGGCAACCGTGATCGTGAGTCATTATGACGGATGCTATAGTGTTGCAGCAGGGAATATTGTTAGAGCAAGCGATGGTAGAAAATTAGTGGAGCGTATTGAATCATTTGCAAACATGGATAAAGCCGAACTAAAAACCGCATACAAGACTCAACTTCGTCAGCCTCGTGATGCCGATGCCGTGACCGGTGCAGGGCTGGGGTTAATTGATATGGCACGAAAATCTTCGAAACCGATGGAAACAACGCTTAAAGAGATCGGAAACGACACAGCCTATTTTAGTCTAAGTATAAAAATTTGAGAAAATGAATATGAATGATTTATTAATAGAGGGAAGCGTTTCTTCTCCTACAGTGAGAGGGGAATGGGAGAATGGAATACTCTATATGGAAGGAGATTCCTATCCAGAAAATTCCTATGAGCTTTATAGTTCTATGGTTGCTTGGGTAGCGAGTTATCTGAAAGAAAGTTCTGAACCACTGACGCTTGAACTGACATTGTTATACCTTAATACAAGCAGCATTAAAGTAATGATGGACATGTTTGATGAGATGGAAGAGTGCTTTCAAGAAGGTCGCCAAGTGGCTGTAAACTGGTACTTTGATGCAGAAAATGAACGCGTTGCTGAGTTGGCTGAAGAATTCAAAGAAGATTGTACGTTTCCTTTTAAAATCATAGGTAAATAAATGAAGACAGATTTTGCTGAGCTTGAAAAAAACATTCAAGATATTCTGGCGGCACCTGAATATCAGGATCACCCTGCAAGTAAAGCCTTAAGTCAGCTTTGGGACGTTAATCAAGAGCAGTGGAATCGTATGGATCGCTTAACTCGATTGTCTGATTCATACCAAGATGTCATGATCCAACAGGGAAAAAGTCTTAGTGAGCGTTTTGACAAACACGTGCGACAATTAGAGAAAATGACCAGAATTTCAGATCGCTATCAGCGTAGTTTACGGCAGCTGAATATCGAACTGGAGAAGACCTCATTAATAGATCCGCTGACGGAATTACCTAACCGACGCATGATAATGAAGCAGTTATCTCAAGCATTTTCTGGCCAGCAAAAAGAAAGCTTAAGCATCGCAATGATAGACATTGATTACTTTAAAAAAGTAAATGATGAATTTGGCCATCAAGTGGGTGATAAGGTGTTAATCGCTTTAAGCAGATTGATGGAAAGTGTGGTTGGTGATCGTGGTGTTATCGGACGCTGGGGCGGTGAAGAATTTTTAGTGATATTGACCAGTCCCAAATTTGAAGATGTGGTTGCGCTTCTTGAATCGCTTCGTTCTAAAGTGAGCGCTTATACTCATCAAGTAGATGATAAAACCGTTTTAACCAGTGTTAGTATCGGTATTGCAGAGTATCAAGAAACTGACTCGATGGACTCATTACTCTCGAGAGCAGATAGCGCCTTATACTCGGTTAAATCCAAAGGGCGAAATAGTCTAGTGATTGGATAATTTTAAGCGACTATCTTCATGCTGTTAAAATGAAAAAAGGGGCATCTCAAAAAGATGCCCCTTTTTTATGTTTATCTGGATAATATTTATGTCTCATAGGGAAGGTGCGACTCTGAAGGAATGTAGGTACCTTTCAAAGAGTCGCAACGCAGTGTGGCGTTTTCCCTGAAAGACCCGAAGGGCATGGCCTAAAAGCCTGAATTCTTTGTTGAGCACCTCGAAAATAGGTTAACTATTCACATTCGGTACTCGCCTCGAATTACACGCTTTTATCCACATGCTGAGGCAAGGGAGCTTGTTCGCATCTTCCCTAGACATTGGTCTAAGAAACGTTTTATTGACTAGAATAAAAGAGCACACTCTTTTACATCGATAAAAATGAACTTACACAAATGAGAATAATAAAATGGCCGCTATCGATATTCCTGAAGTCCATAAATTCATCGAAACCATTCCGCCTTTTTCGGGCTTAAGCTTAATAGAGCGAAAGCAGATATTGACTGGGGTGTCTATGTTGTATGTGCGTCAGGGGCAAACACTGGTGCTAAAAGACGACTCAGCGACGGTACATCTTATTCGCCGAGGCGCCTGTGAAATCCGCACGCCCAAAGGTGGCTTAGTGGATCAAATTGCCGATGGTGAATGTTTTGGTGTGTCCAGTGTGATGGCGCAAAATCCCGATGGGTTACAGGTTGTCGCCATGGAGGACAGCCTTGTTTATCGTTTTGACAAAATACGCTTTATAGAAATGCTTGAAAAGAATGAAGCGTTCGGGCTTTTCTTTGAACACACTCAGCACAACCGCTTACGAAAGCTCACCCGCAGCCAGAGTAACGAGTTAGCTTCTCCCGCGTTGCAATTATCGACGCCCGTCGCCCACATTATGACGCGGCAGTTAATACAAGCCACGCCAAAAGAAACGGTACAAACCATCGCTATGCGTATGACGGAAGCGCGAGTTAGTTCCATTTTGGTGGTAGAAGAGGGCCGCTTGCAGGGTATTGTCACCGATCGAGATTTACGCTCACGCATTTTAGCGGTCGGCGGATCTTCGGACTCTCTGGTGGCCGATGTGATGACCGCGTCTCCCGTGACGTTATCGCCAAATTCATTGGTTATGCAAGCGCAAACCTTGATGAGTGAAAGTAACATTCATCACTTGCCTATTGTCGACGAAGAGCACCAAGCCGTTGGTATGTTGACGGCGGCCGATCTATTACGGCATCAGGAACTCAGTCCGCTTTTATTGATCAATCTAATTCATCGACAGCAATCCGTAGAAAGCCTTGCTCGTGTTTGCAAACAATGGCCGACCTTGATTATTAATCTGATTGTTACCGATATGAAAGCCGCGGATGTGGGCAAGGTGCTGGCGACCGTGAGTGACAATTTAACGCGACGTTTGATTGAATTAGCGCTCGAAAAGTTTGGCCCAGCGCCGATGGACTTCCAGTTTTTAGTCTTTGGTTCCCAAGCGCGTCGGGATCAATCGCTGGGCAGCGATCAAGACAACGGTTTGATGCTTGAGCGTGAGCCAAGTGCTGAAGAGAGTCTCTATTTTGCCGATCTATCCGAATTCGTTTGTCAGGGATTAGGCTTGTGCGGTATTCGACTTTGCCCCGGCAACATCATGGCCAGCAACCCCGAATGGCGAAGGACAACAGACGGTTGGCAGCAGGCGTTTTCGCGTTGGATAAAAAGCAGTGCGCCCAGTGCGTTACTGCATGCCAGCATCTTTTTCGACATTCGTTGCGTTTATGATAATGGCAAAAGTGAAGGTGAAGCGGTAAAGGATTTAATCAAGGCGATGCAGTTGGAGGTGAGTAAAAACAGTGTGTTCTTGGCCACCTTGACGCGCAGTGCGTTGGTGACAAAACCACCGTTGGGCTTCTTTCGGCATTTCTTGTTGGAATCGTCTGGAGAGCACAAACATCAGCTGGATTTAAAGCATCAAGGCTTGGCATTGATTAATGATTTAGCGCGCCTTTACGGTTTGTCCTGTCAAACGTATCGCGTTGGAACTCTGGATCGAATTGAACAAGCGATTCGTGAAAAGCTCATCAGTGTCGATACCGCCCGTAACTTGATGGACGCATGGGATAAATTAAACGGCTTACGTTTAGAGGCGCAAAGCCGTCACTTTCAGGCAACAGGGAAAGCCAGCGCTTATTTAGATCCGAAAGATTTGAGTCCTCTAGAACGCAAGCACTTAAAAACCACTTTTAGCATTATCAGTGAGGTTCAAGATGTCGCTCAACAGCGTTTTTTAAGGGGATACAGCTAATGATGTTGAGGTTTATTCAAAAGCTGAAAGCCTGGTATTTGGCTCGCCAGTCGGTAAAGCGGCGTTGGTCTGAGTGGGATTATTTGGTGTTGGATATTGAAACGTCAGGATTGAATGCCAAGCAAGATCACATCGTCAGTGTTGGCTGGGTGTGTATTCACAACGGCGTGATTGAATTGGACACGGCTCGTCATATCGTGCTCGACAATGCCCAGATTGGCGACAATGTTGGCATTCACATGATTACCGACTCGGATGTGCAGCAGCACGGCAAAAGACAAGAAAGTGTGTTGCGTTATTTACGACACTTATTAAGAAATCGGGTGTTAGTCGTGCATCATGCGCCAATGGAGCTTGGGTTTTTAAAGCAGTCTTGGTTAGAACACGCGTTGCCCACGTTTTCGCTCAGTTGGTTGGATACCTTGGCAATCGAAAGGTCGAAAGCCAATAGAGCTCAGCAACCGATTCAAGATGGGGGCTTTCGTCTTGATGCCTGCCGAGAACGCTATGGTTTGCCAGACTACCAAGGCCATGATGCATTAACCGACGCCTTAGCCACCGCAGAATTGTTATTAGCGCAAATTGCCTACCAAGGCAGAGACTGCCGGTTATACGATTTAAATCAGCTCGGTGGCGGGCGTGCTCGACTTACTTGTCGTTAATCATTAATCCTGAATATGAGGACTAGAGATTGTTAGGTAGGTCGTGGCTTTAGCCCGACAATAGAATTAGTTTGGCTGTGATCATTTTGTTTGAAAATTAATCACGATTTAAAGCGTTTACACTAGCTGCTGATCAGAAAGCCTCTTAGTATCAATGAATAGGAATATAGTCAGACGGAATAATATGTTGTGCCCATTAATAAAATGTTATGACTCAGGAAAGTGATGAGCAATTTCTCAAAATTAGACAAAAATGTACTCCTTTTATCAATCTTGAAAGACGGAGAGGAAGCGTTTTCTGAAATCAATGTTGATAGGTTAGCTACTGAAATTCCCGAGGATATTGAGCTTACTGAATATCAATATTACGTTCAGAAGGTCGGCTTTTATTTGGTGCATACTATTTCTTGGTGTAAACAGCTGGATTTGGCTATTGAGCTACTATCGAACTTTGATTATTCGAAGAAAAATGCTTCAAGAGCAGAACACCTAATCTACAACATTGAAAATTACTTAATTCGCATCAAATCTGTGCATGATAGAGTTCTCCAGCTTGTAAACGCGGTATTTCATTTATGCATTAATGAGGCAAATGTGAATCACGGAGTAATTGTTAGTAATTACAAAGTTCAACACCGTCCTGAAATCCATAAAGCAGTAAAATCAATTAGTAAGTACCTTAGTAACCATGAGCAAATCAGGCATACGCTAATTCATCGGCATTCATTAATTGATAAAGACTTAAAGAAAATTGAGTTGTTTTACCTTAATAATTTTGAGCACATTGATGACGAAGATCAAGTGAAAAAATACAAGTATGTACGATCTGATCATTTAAAGAGATATGTAACTGATAAAAAGGGAGAGTTCAGGGAGATAAATAACGCCCTTTACAGCCTCGTTGATAAATTGTTTGTTTCTCTCAAACCTGAATATGAGAGGCAAAAGAAGATTGTTAGCTAAAAGTTATGATGATGAGGCGGCGGCTGGACAATTTTTCCGCCGTGCTCCAGCCGCCCTAGATAGTTCAGGGTCAGATCCCTTAAAAATAAGTCTATTGTTAATTTCCTCAACAAATCTGGTGTTTAAGGGATCTGACTCCTTTAGTAATCTCTTCACCGCTAACTTCTAGACGGCAGCGGCGACAATCCCCAATCTTCTTCTTTTGGTTCAGTTGCCAAGACTCTTGGGTTTTCTGACCAATGTATCAGGCTCATTTCACCTGCGGCGGATTCTGTTAGCGCCGTGCAGTGTTCGGCCCAATCCCCATCGTTGCAATAGAGAATATCGTCTTTGATACGGAGCTAGAAAGTCAATTCTTTGCTCATGATTACTAATTGGACTAGAATTTGTACATTACATTGTACCAAATGGAGTTCAAAATGAGCCGCATCCACCTTGACCAAGATATTCAACCGTTGTCTGAATTCCGTGCTGGCGCTGCATCATTTATTAAGCAAACCAATGAAACTCGCCGTCCACTGGTCATTACTCAGCACGGTAAAGGCGTAGCTGTCGTTCTTGATGTTGCTGAGTACGAATCAATGCAAGAAAAAATCGAATTGTTAGAAGAAATGCGTACGGCTGAGGCTCAGTTAGCCGCGGGTTTAGGCGTATCAAACAATGATGCCCGCTCTCAAATATTGGGACTCATCAATAAATGAAAGTGGTTTGGTCACCTTTAGCGTTACAAAAACTTTGAATATAGGGTCAGATAAAAATTTTCATCCGACCTTTTATTCAGTTCCTAGAAGGCAGTGGCGACAATCCCCAATCTTCTTCTTTTGGTTCAGTTGCCAAGACTCTTGGGTTTTCTGACCAATGCAAAAGGCTCATTTCCCCTGCGGCGGATTCTGTTAACGCTGTGCAATGCTCGACCCAATCCCCATCGTTGCAATAAAGAATGTCGTCTTTAATACGAAAAGAAGCAAAGTGAATATGCCCGCAAACATAACCATCTACTTTTTGGTTTTTAGCGGATTTTAGCGCGGCGGTTTCGAAGCGTTCGATGAATTCTTTGGCTTTGTTAATATGACTTTTTAAATATCCAGCGAAAGACCAATAAGGCAAGCCAAAAAAACGTCTGATGCCATTTATCCATTGGTTTAACGAGAGCATGAGCCCGTGTGCTTTATCACCAATGGCGAGCATCAATGGGCTGATTTTAACCATCTGATCGAACTCATCACCGTGGCTTACATGAAACGTACGGCCATTGGCTGTTTTATGACGTGCGTTGAGGCGAATGTCGATGCCAGACAAGGTTTGCCCAACAAACTGGCGGAAAAAAGCATCATGATTACCGGGGATATAAATTACTTTGGTGCCAGATTTTGCCATGGCTAAAATTTGCTCTACGACGTGATGGTGAGATTCAATAAAATACGCGCGATGACGCATTTCTTGTAGGTCGATAATGTCGCCAACCAAGTACAGTGTGTCTGTCTTAATGTTTTGCAAAAAATCTAATAAATGCAACGCCTGACAGGCTTTTGTCCCTAAATGAACGTCAGAAATAAACACGGATCTAAATCTTGTCTGCATAAGCACCTCCAGCTCGTTATTATTAGATTAGACGGTGTATATGACAGACTTATGTGTTCTTTGTGACCGTTAGATCACAATGGATGAAATCGTCGATTCCGGAGCGTCATCGATAAGGTGAGGTTGTAGATATAAATGGTTACCGCCCTGTTGTTTGGCGGATTTTTTGGCTTGTGCCGCCAGCTCTGCTACTTGGTGATGGTTGGTGCAGTGTTTAGGAATTGGCTGAACCACACCAATCGCTAAACTTAAGATGGGATGGAAAAGGGTTTGGCCTTGACGGGTTTTTGTCCAGACGCCGCCTTCTTGAAGCGTTTCATCCGAATAAAACTCGCGTACTTGTCGAGCAAATTCTACTAAGATTTTTTCACACTGATGCTGCCAGTTGACATCTCCGAAGATAACCACAAAGTCGTCACCTCCAATGTGACCAATGAAATTGTCGTTAGTCGATACGAACTCTTTGATCAAATAGCCGACTAGCTGAATAACAGCGTCGCCCTTTGAATAACCAAAAAAGTCGTTAAAGGGTTTGAAATCATTCAGGTCAAAATACGCCACGTGAAAGTCTTCATTGGCTAATAACCGGCGACTGACTTCTCGATGTATTGGTACGTTGCCAGGCAATAAAGTGAGCGGGTTTGAGTAGGTGGCATTTTGGATTTTTAATTCGGTGATGCGCTTCAATAGATCTCTTAGATGACCAATACCAATGAATTTTCCATCGCGAACAACAATAATTTCGTTGTTTAGGGTGTCGGCTTCTTGATTGGTCATTAAGGTTGAAACACTGGAAAGGCTGACATGGCTTTCCACTATTAGTACATCGTAACTGAGTAAATTAGTGACGGGTTTATGCTCATAGAGTGCACGGCCATACGGCGTAGAAAAAAGCTCATGCAGTTGATTTCGTCGTACCACACCAACCGGTTCGTGCTGTCTATTTACGATAGGAATCGCCATCAAATCTGGTTGTTTTTTGAAGTATTGAGACGCATCTTCTAACAGGCTGTCTTCTTGTAAACTTGCGGTAGGACGACATAAGGTTTGCACTGTCTCGGCGTGATCTTCTTGAAACTGTGAACGACGCTGTGCGTGCTTTACTAAGTAAGGATGGGTTGAAAACGCCGGTGTCTCTGTTGGCCGTCCAAGAAAATAACCTTGGCCAAAGGTAACGCCAATTTCAATCAGTTGGTCGAGCTCTTGCTGTGTTTCTATCCCCTCAGCAATAAGCAGACAGTTTAAGCGTTGAGCAATGGTTAAAATAGAACGTACAAATTCGCGTTTGATTTCGTCTTTATCTACGTTTTTAATAAAGTGCTTATCAATCTTTACAATATCTGGCTGTAACTCTGACCAAAGCTGCAATCCTGAATAGCCAACGCCTAAATCATCAATGGCCACTTGGAAGCCCATTTCTCGATAATGGTCGACACTGCTACGAGGCAAGCCATTATGGTCGTAAGGGTGTTGTTCGGACAGCTCGATAACGATGTCTTTTTGATCTAATCCAAGCTCATTAAGAATGGCGAGCGTCATGCCAGATTGATGATCTGGCGACGCCAATAAAGAGGCGCTGACGTTTAGGAATAAACGTCCTTCTAAGGACAATTTGGCGAATTTCGAAAGGGCTTTCTCACGACAAAGTAATTCCAGCTTGTGGAGTTTTCCTTCTTGTTGAGCCAATGCAAATAGTGGGTCAGGAGTAAATAGAGCGGAATTCTTGGGGCCGCGCGAGAGTGCTTCGTGCCCATAAACTTCCCCATTTTTTAGGTCATAAATAGGCTGGAAATAAGGCGTAATTAATCCATTTACAAGGATTTTTTCAAGCAGCGTACTGTTGTCTAATGGGCTCATTTTTTCTCAAATACATCTAGATTAAAAAAGTGGCTAGATGGGCATTTTATGTCATATTTATGACATTTTGATGACTGAGCTTGAGATGAGAATGGTGACTGAGGATGTGTTCTATAAAGGATTAGAAGACCCCGTTACCGGATCGATTTCTTATTATTGCTTTCGATCATCGGGAACATTGGGTTCTTTATTGTCGTTATTTTATTTGTGTCACAGCGGCTGTTTTGTTGTTCGTAATAAGAGTTAACAACGGCAGAGAATACAAATACAGTAGACGTTAACGTGTTCGTTTGGTGCTTAGTGTTGTTACGCTGATTTTAATGGGCGACTAACAGTAAGGTTTGCAAAGAATGCTATTACATTCGCTTTCATTTTTTTAAAAGCGGCAGCGTAGTATGCTCGGCGTAATTCGTACGCTTTTTCTACATAAAAATCAGTATCAAGGTTACCAAAGCTGTCATATTTGTAATCGGTTTTCATAATGATTCTCCTAAAAGTAAGTCATATTTGACACTGCCTATAATAGGATCTGACCAACCATTCAGCAAACGATCAATTTTCAGCTTATAGGTTAGAAAAATTCACCATTAGAAGCGTGGAGAAACGCGTTAAATAGAAGGTTGATTACTCAGAGCGCGAAATTTACCAGGCGTTACACCTGCGGTTCTTTTAAAAAATCGAGAAAAGTAGCCCGAATCTTTAAACCCTAAGTCATAACTTATTTCTTCAACGGATCGTACGGTATAAATGAGACTTCGTTTGGCTTCAATCAAGAGTCTATCGTGGACGAGATCGAGTATGCTTTTGTTGAATGCTCGTTTACTAACACGATTTAAACGGCTGGTGGATGTGCCTAATGCCTGCGCATATTGATTGCTTGTCCAGTGCTGCCGGTAGTGATTTCCGATTAACTCTTTGAGTTGCTGCGCATGGCTGCCTTCGGTTTTGTTGCTCACATTGGCTACGCCACTGCTGTGTTGGCGATGCAACAATAATAAAATGGCTTTAATAAGGTATTCGCTCATTAAGGCTCTTCCTTCACGTATGAACGCTGATTCACTTTCAAGCTGCTGGATTAGTGGCCAAAGCTCAGAAAAAACATTGCGATGACTATTTAAATTGATATAGCAGGCTTGACTGAGCAGCGGTTTGATAAATGCCGCGGCTTTTTCTTGGTAGGCATCTTCGAGCAAGGGTTCTGCAATGCTAATGACTCGGCCATCTGTATTTGGGGAGAACCGAAAGCCATGTACCATTCCTGCGGGCACGATAATAGCCCACGCGCCTTGCAGTTTGCGTTGTTGTTCGTCCAATTGAACTTGTGCCTCTCCCGATTTAAGAATAAGAATTTGGAAAAGCTGAGCATGACGATGAGGATTTATCTTCCAATCTAGGTTACTGCTGCGTGACTCAATGTCTTCAATGTGGAAAAACTCCGGGTCATTAATCCAGCTGGATTCGCCATAAAGCCCAAAATGTGGAATGGTAGGTTGCTTCATACACTTCTTCTTATTTGTTAAAAATGTACTTTATGTATTGTTTTTTAATAATAGTAAAACGTTAAAATACACGCTGATACATAGCCCTTTATAAGGAAAAAGTGCATTAAAGTCATTTAATTCTCTGATTAAATAGAGATGTAAAAATATAAATCGATCAAAAAGTACAATTTTTTGAACAAAAAGCACCTAACGCCTCATTCGTTAATCTTCCACTATTACAACACTTAATAGGTTGATGTGTTTGTCAGCATCGAAGAAAAACAATAAATGAAGGTGTGAAAAAATGAAAACTCAAGTTGCAATCATAGGTGCTGGTCCGTCAGGTTTATTGCTTGGTCAATTACTATCAAAGCAAGGCATTGATAACGTTATTATCGAACGTGCTGCGGGAGATTATATTCTTGGCCGTATTCGTGCGGGTGTACTTGAACAAGGTATGACGGATCTACTTCGCGAAGCGGGCGTTGGTGAACGCATGGACCGTGAAGGCCAAATACATACTGGCGTAGAGTTAGCATTTAACAACAAGCGCGTTAAAATTGAGTTAGAAAAACTGACTGGAGGCAGTACCGTTATGGTTTACGGCCAAACAGAAGTGACTCGCGACTTAATGGAAGCACGTTCAGCCGCCGATTTAACCACCTATTATGAGTCTAGTAACGTGGTTCTTCACGATGTAAAAACCGATTCGCCTTATGTGACGTTCGAGCAAGGTGGTGAAGAATATCGCCTAGATTGTGACTATATTGCAGGTTGTGATGGTTTCCACGGCGTGTCTCGTCCCACCATTCCTGAGTCTTCTCGTAAAGAATTTGAGCGTGTTTATCCATTCGGCTGGTTAGGTGTTTTGTCTGATACTCCGCCTGTGAATGATGAGCTTATTTACTGCAAAACGGATCGTGGTTTTGCCATGACGAGTATGCGCTCCGCGACACGTTCTCGTTATTACCTTCAGGTGCCCCTTACTGATAAAGTCGAAAATTGGAGCGATGATGATTTTTGGACAGAGCTGAAACGTCGTCTTCCTGATGATGTCGCTGAAAAGTTGATCACAGGTCCGACGATTGAAAAGAGCATTGCGCCATTGCGTTCTTTTGTGTGCGAACCGATGCAATATGGCAACCTTTTCTTGGTCGGCGATGCTGCTCACATCGTACCGCCAACGGGTGCGAAAGGTTTAAACCTCGCAGCATCGGATGTGGCTACGCTGAATAAAATATTAACGCGCGTTTATAAAGACGGTGATAAAGCGTGTATTAATCAATACTCTGAAATCTGTTTGCGTCGAGTTTGGCATGGCGAGCGTTTTTCATGGTGGATGACGAGTATGTTGCATGACTTTGGTGATGATGGCGCAAACAGCACGGATGCAGAGACTTATGGACGCTTCATGAGCTCAGAACTGAATTTTTATACAGACAATGAAGCGGGCCGCCGTGTGATTGCAATGCAATACGTTGGATTGCCTTACGAAGACCTGTCTTAAAAGATCCAGAAAGTCGGATAGCGATTAGATGTTTTTTGAGAATAGGTACGGTTTTTCTCTTTGACATTTTATGGCGCTATCCAATTTTCCAATACCTCAAATTTATAATCAATTACCTTTTTGACAATTAGGTTGTTAGTCTCCTAAATGCAAAGTGGTTCTAAAAACTGCCTATAAAAAAAACAACGCTATTTGGGAGTCGATCATGATAAGAATAATAAAACACGCGGCAATAACGGCTATTGCTGCCTCTGTTATTGTCAGTGCTCAAGCAAACGCATCCGCAGAATATACATTGCGTTTTAGTCACTTCTTTCCTGAGGTTTCGGGCCCAAGTAAGGGTTTGTTCCAGAAATGGGCTGAGGCGGTAGAAGCGGAATCAAACGGGCGCATTGATGTTCAGATGTATCCTTCTAGCACGCTAGCTAAGCCGCCCGCTCAGTACGATGCAGTGAAGAATAGCATTGCAGACGTGTCTGTTTCCGTTCAAGGCTATACAGCAAACCGTTTTCCACTAACGCAAATTGTGGAGCTACCAGGTGTTTCTCAAGGTGCAGCGCAAGGTTCTTGTATTGTTCAGTCACTGTATGATGAAGGCCTTATTTCTAACGAATACAGCCAAACTAAACCTCTGTTCTTGTTTACACATGGGCCAGGTGGCATTCATACCACTGAGAAAGAAATAAAGGTACCTAAAGACTTAGAGGGTTTACGTATCCGTCGTCCTACGGCTGTGGTTGCAAAACTGCTTGAAGGCCTTGGTGCACAACCTGTTGGCATGCCAGCTCCTGACTCTTATCAGTCTACTCAACGTGGTGTGATTGATGGTGTTGCGTTGCCATGGGAAGGTCAATATACATTCCGTCTAAACGAATTAACTCAGTACCACACAGACGTAGGTGGTCTTTATACGCTGGCCTTTATTATGACGATTAACAAATCGTTTTATAACCGCCTTCCAGCGGACCTTAAAAAGGTGATCGATCATAACTCAGGCATGGCATGGTCTAAAAAAGCAGCCACCGTATTTGATGATTTGGATGAGAAAGGTCGCGCTCAAGCCATCGAAATGGGGCATAACATTACCGTCATTGAAGGCGGTGCAGAAAATCCTTTGTGGAAACCAGTTCTTTATCAAGCAACAGAAGATTACTTGAATGAACTACAGCAAAAAGGATTACCTGCTTATAAAGTGTATGCTCGTGCTGTTGAGCTGTCTCAGTCAGCTTGTAAATAACGGTAGTTAATAGATATGACCAAGAGTTGTGGTAGTTGGAGAGTAGTAATGAAGGTAATAGCTCAAATAATAGAGCGCATTACGCATGGAATGCACTTATTGGGTGGGATGTTTCTAATCACTATGATGGTGATTACCTTGTTTGATGTCTTTACCCGAGGTTTATTTTCGATGACGGATGGTGCCGTAGATTTGACTATCCTTGGTGGCATCGAGTTGGTGAAATACAGTTTACTATTTACTGTGCTCTTTATTCTTCCGCACTCTGTTAGCCGTTCACAGGTCATTGTTGACCTGTTTACGGAACGGCTTCAAGCGAGAACAAAAAAAGTATTAGAAGCGATTTATATACTTTGCTTTGGTTTAATGGGAATTGGTATGAGCTACAGTTTTTATCATTTGGTTGATGAAGCGGCAATGAGTTATGAAACGACCCAGGATCTATTGATCCCATTAACGTATTTTTATGCCGCGGCTTGTTTCGCAACATTTATGCTTGCTGTTTCGGCCGTGATGCACGCGTTGCAGTTATTATTTTCTGAAAAGGCAGAGTCATGAGTACTTCGATGATTGGTGTTGTCTGTATTGCCGTCATGTTGCTGCTAATCGTACTGCGTGCTCCTATCGCATTGACGATGGCGTTGGCGGGCTTTGTTGGATTTGGTTGGATTGTTGCTTTCGATCCTGCTATTTCCATTCTCGCTAGCGGCCCTTTTGAAACGCTGTCTAATTACAGCTTTAGCCCTATTCCTATGTTTATTCTGATGGGGGTATTTGCTTCAAAATCCGGTATGTCGCAAGAACTATTCCAAGGCGCAAGAGCGATGTTTGGTAGTTGGCGTGGCGGCATGGCGTTGGCCGCAGTCACTTCTTGCGGTATTTTCTCTGCTATTTCTGGTTCATCCATGGCGACGGCAGCCAGTATGTCTCGTGTTGCGTTGCCAGAGATGGAAAAGAATGGTTATGCGCCAACCTTGGCGACGGGTGTGTTAGCCGCGGGTGGTACCTTAGGCATCATGATTCCACCTTCTATTGCGCTGTTATTGTACGCCCTGATAACCGAGCAATCGGTGGGGGCAATGTTTATGGCTGGCGTGATACCCGGTTTGCTTGGGTTGGTAATGTACGGCCTTACCGTCGCTGTTTTGGTTATTGTGTTTCCTAATATTGCTCAACCTGGAAAGGCAACCACGTTAAAAGAAAAATTTCTTGGTCTTAAGGGGTTAGTGCCTTTCACTGGCGTGTTTGTGTTCATTATTGGCGGTATTTACAGCGGTTGGTTTACGCCAACAGAAGCTTCTGCCGTCGGTGCAGCAGCAACCTTGTTAATTGCCCTTGTACGAGGCATGCGCTTTGAACAGTTTAAAGACGCGGTGGGTGAAACGTTAGTGATGTCTGCGATGATCTTTTTTATGATCATTGGTGCTGAAATTTTTGGTTATTTTCTCTCCGTATCGCGTATTTCGTTTTCCTTGGTTGAGTACGTAGACAGTCTGCACTTAGGGCCTTACATGATACTGCTCTGTGTCTTAATTCTGTTTATGGTACTGGGTTGCGTCATGGACAGTATCGCTATGTTGCTGCTGACGGTGCCTGTTGTTTATCCATTGATAGAAGCCGCTGGTTTTGATCCTATTTGGTTTGGTATTGTAGCGGTTATCACGGTGGAACTAGGTTTGATTACCCCGCCCGTTGGCATGAATGTATTTGTCATTAAGTCGGTGGCCCCCCATATATCCATTGGTGATATGTATAAAGGGGTAATGCCATTTGTGATTGCTGATTTGCTGCGTTTAGCGCTTATTGTGGCCTTTCCGATACTGGCCATTGGCTTGGTATAGGCGATCTTAGAATGTAAAAACGGCGCCTATTGGCGCCGTTTTTTTGTTTATAGGGTTGAGATTGACAGGGTTAGTCTAATCGAGTTAACCAAGTAAACATGGCTTCAATTGCTTGATTTGACCAGTTGACGGTGGCTTGCTCACGAGCACTGTTCAGATTCTTAGCAATGCCTCTGGCACTCACTGTCCAAGAAGCAAGGCGCGAGCCTGTTGGGTCAATGAGTTCCAGCGTGCCGTCTTCGAACACATAAAAGCGACCATCTTGAGTTTCATGGTGTTGCAGTGTACGACTATTTAGCGTGAAGATAGAATTCGCTTTTGGTGTTAATCCAAACCGCGATAACGCGCTGGCCAATGCATCCGCTTGCTTTGTTGTTGAAGCATCAAAACCAAAGCTGATTAGAGCGCGACTCAATTGCCGTTCTATATTTTGAATATCGTCGTCGGCTCTTCCCGCTAAGGTTCGTTCAGTTGAATAAAGACTCAATTCTTCTTCGTAGGCCTTGCGCTGGGCAAAGTGCGGAATAAGCTGCATGTAGATTTGCCAATCTTGTACGGCAGGAAGTTGAGACGCCTTGGTCCTTAGCAAAGATGCTTGCTGGCGAATCACGTCGTCGGTATCACTAATGGCGATTTTTAACTTGGCGACAATGCGCGTGCGATCAATAGATTGCAGTGCGTAGACGTAGTTTTTTCCAGCGTAGCGTTTCTCATTGATCGCTTGTTCTAGCTCAATCGGTGATGTTGTTATCTGAGTGTAAGCGGTTTGTACCTTGGAAACCTGTTCTCCGCCTTGTCCTGATCTTACTTGGGTGTCTTGCGTATTGACTTGACTCACCTGAGTACGCAGCTGTTGCGCAATTTGAACATTGCCATTTTGCTCGGCTTGGGTAAAAGCCAGAGCAATGTTTTCAATGCGCGACGCACTGCCGACACCATACAAATGTGTGCTGTCCTGTGGTGGAGACGACACCCAGCTCGGCATCGTCTCTTCCGCTTGGTTGGATTTTGTATTGAAGCCTAAACACCCAGTCAGACTGAGCAATAGACCCGTGATCATCATCCAATTTAAAGACGTAGGAAGGACGGAGAATGTCATGGTTAGAAAAAGCCTTTATCAGCCAATTTTTTGAGTTTCTTCTGACCATTCCATACTTCACGATTGGTCGTCATATCAATCAATTTCAAATCGACTTGGTAGAAGCTCACGCGTTGGTCGCCATTTGAATCAACAATGGAGTTGATCGTGCCAGATAAGGCAAAACCAGCGCCTTGTTCTAGGCCAAATTTAGCAACGGTATCGGGTGCGGCGTTTAGCGCTTGTTCTTCTCGCTCGCTACGAACTTCATCTCGTTCTGCACCGGAAACAACAAAGTCGACTTTACCGGCACGCAACAAACTGCGCTTGATGTCATTAATAAAGGTATCAACAGGAATGTGCTCAGAGGTTTTGTTACGTATCGTCTGCACAATAACAGTTGGGTTGCCTTTGTTGCTGAAATTGTAATCACGAAACCATGGGAACGTCAGCATGTCGCCCATCATTTCTTCTGCGACTAAGCGGGAGTCTGTATCATTCCAACGGTCAGACAGCATGACATCTTCGTTAGTGTCTAGACGTTTTACGCTGCCAGAACACGCCGCTAATAGTACAGTCATACAGACAGTGACAAGCCCCTTCCATGACAGAGTGATCCATTTAGACTGATTTAGTTTATCAATATGCATAATGTTTTCCTTACGTCCGTTTTAGCCTGATGCCAAGCTGTTAGTGTAATCAATTTAATAAGGGTTGCGTAGATTCCAAAGTTTAATTTTATTTGCTTCTAAGTTGATCTTACCCAGAGAGAATTGTTTTTGATTGACGTTATAGTCTGGCGCGTATTCGCCCGGTGGCAATGGCTCTCTTGTCAGTCTTACTTGCGCTGGAAGCATGAGCCAATTTCGTGTGTCTGCTGCAGACGATGCAAACACAGCAACTTGCCCAATGAGGTTCAAAATCAAGCTGGCGCTTTCATCTTTAACATTTGCCGTGACTTGATACGTTAACCAGCTGCGTAACAACTCTCTTGTTAGGCCTTCGTAAATATCTCTCTGCGCTTGTGCTAGTTGTTCTTGGAAGGCAATGTCAGCAAGAGACGTCATTCTTAAGCTGTGACTTGTTTCTTTCATTGCTGGTCCGTTCGTTTTTAACCTTGGTTGATGCTGGTCCAAGGTGAAACGACGATAGTATGGCACGGTAACGCGTATGGGTTGTTGCGCCAGTAGTTTATCTACGTTCGCGGCGCTAAGTTGCTGCCAAACAGGACGACCAAGAATAACGCGTTTGGTAAAGATACCGGAGAAAGTGCCCCATGCACCGCCCGCTTTGTAATTAGCGATCAAGTTCAGTGGATTGATGTCGGCATACACCATGGTAAACCAACGAAATGAATCATTTGTCTGCGTTGTTCCGCCGCCGTGAAGCGGCTCTAGCACTAAAGAGTACGCCCGAGGATCTGAGAACAGTAATAAGGTCATTTCGCTTTTGTCAGGAATAAAACCTTGGTGTTCTAAAATGACCAGTTCCGCATCACCAGTGTGGTATTGCTTGAGCGTTTCTTGCATGTCGGGAGAAAGTTTATCTTTTATTTTTTGCTGTATTTCGCTTTGGCTAAACCCCCCTTTTTGCATCATACGAATGGTGTCTAACCAGGCTCGTTCAGCGGTCGTGCTGGGCAAGTCGTATTGCTTTGCATAACCGTCTTCATACAAATTTGCGGCCTTTTGATAACTAATACGAGCATCGTCGTATTCGCTATTAATCTCGTATTGTAGCCCCTCCATGTAACGCGCCCACGCGTCATCACGATAGAGGAACTTGTCTGTGTCTCGTCCACCAGTGTAGAAGTTACCTAACCAGCTCAATGCTTTCATGTAAAAAGCTTGGTTTTCTTTGGCGTTGAGATCTTGATAGCTGGGATTTTGTGCGCGGATTTCATTGAGTTTGATGTCAATGCGACGTACTTCAACCACGGCGGCGTCGTTCAATTGGCGTTTTTTAGCGGTGTTTTGTTCTTGCTCCGCCAGCGCGAGGTAGTTCATGGACTTGAGGTAACTGATGTAAATGCGTTCCATGCCGCTACCACGATAGTCGCTTTGTCTTGGGTTGCTCAATAAGGCCCAGGAGCGATTAGAAAAATTTTCTTGGAAGAAGGTATCACTTAATCTTTCGGCTTGTTCGAGTAGGGTGTTACTGCGCTCATAATCCCCTTGATTTTGGGCAAGAGCGCCAATTTCCATGTAATAGAGTAGCTTGTCTTGAGAATTGTCTAGAACACCTTCTAATTTATCCTCGGCTTTTTTCCATTCACCTTCTTTCGCTAAGCTTAATCCAGCATCAATGTCCTGCTTGTAAGTAGCACAGCCAGCTAGAAAACTGATACTTAAGCAAAGAAAGAACCACCTCACATTACATTCCTTTTTCTAAAAACTGATTGGCGACCAATATGGCAAGCAGAGCAAAGCAGCCTAGGTAAAGTAGTAACCAGCGGGCTTTAAGGCAGTTAGGGCAAGGTTTTTTTTTCTTTTTCATCACAGCTTCCATTTGTACTGATGATATTAAAAGGCGATCTTTGGCTATTATGCAATAAAAAAGGAGGCACGTGGCCTCCTTTTTTCATCACTCAATGGTTTCTATTGAGTTGTTTCAGCTTGTTGCTTTTGTAGGCTTTCTAGATACAGCGCATCAAAGTTGATTGGCGCAAGCATAAGGGCAGGGAAGCTGCCTTTTACAACAATCGCATCGATGTTTTCACGAGCATATGGAAACAAGGTTGCTGGGCAGAAAGCGCCAAGAGCGTGGTGTAATTGCTGCTCATCAAGACCAGAAACAACAAATAGACCGCCTTGTTGAATTTGTACTAGATAACCAGTTTGGCCGCTGTTTTTAACCGTGACAGTAATTTCTAGTACGATTTCATAAACACTTTCGCCTACTTGGCGGCTTTTTGTGTTCAATTCTAAGCCAACTTCTGGTTTCCATTCTTCTTGGAAAATCATCGGTGAGCGAGGCGATTCAAAAGAAATGTCTTTTAAGAAAACACGTTGCATAGACAGTTGTGGTGTTTGAGCTTCTTGTGTTTCAGTTGCAGCGTTTACTTCAGTTGTATCAGACATTGTTGCTCCTTTCTTTATTATAAGAATATTATATTTGCGCCACTATTGGGCAAGTAAAGTATCGAGTTTTTGTTCGCGTTCAAGAGCATACAGATCGTCACAACCACCAATGTGTCGTTCGCCAATCCAGATTTGCGGAACAGAGGTACGCCCACTTTTTTCAGTCATTTGTTGACGAACTTCACGTTTTCCGTCGACACGAATTTCGTTGAATGCAACATTCTTAGCAGATAGCAGCTGTTTTGCTCTTACGCAAAATGGACAGTAATCGCTTGAGTAGATAGTGACAGTGGACATAATCTTTTCTTTTACCCTTTAACCAGTGGCAGATTAGATGATTGCCATTCAGCAATGCCGCCTTGAAGTTTATATACCTTAGTGAAGCCTGCCTTTTTCAAGTCTTTTGCACTTGCACCGGAAGTTACACCAGATTTGCATACTATGATGATTGGGGCGTCTTTGTGTTTCTCAAGACGTGTTTGATTTTCTTTCATCTTAGTAGCAGGGATGTTTAATGCGCCAGTGATGTGGCCAGCGTTGAATTCTTTTTCAGGACGAATGTCGACAACAACAGCGTCTTCGCTGTTCATTAAGTTGGTGGCTGCTGAAGGTGTTAACCCCTGTGCACCGCCCTTGCTTTCAACAAATAGTAGTGTGGCAAGAATCGCTAAAAAGATGGCGACCATTTCCCAGTGGTTGATAGAAAATTCGATAAGTTGGTTAATCATAATAGTAAAGCCCATATTTAAACTGCCAGCATTATACACGCCGAGTGGAATCGGTACATAGTCTCAGACAAAGGTGACAAATATATGATGGGATGAGTAAGGAAATGAGAGAGAAATCGAATCATAACGAGCTCTTAAGGGCTCGTTATGATGTTGGGCATTTTACTTTGTGTTGGTGGAGTCAAAGATCTTATCGGCATTACCTTCGATAAAGCTGTCAAATAGATTGCCGTCTGCCATGAAGTGGCGTCGAGCGAATTCATAAAAACAGCTTGGAATGGTTTTTTGTTTGCCATCGGCGAAAGTGTAATCCACTTTGTCGGCCATGGTTGAAGACTGTTCCAAGAATGATTGAGGTGTACCTTTTACTAAGCCTCCCACTTGATTTAACGCATAACCTTCATCGATAAGCATTTGGTTAACGGCTTCGATGGTTGGGTATTTCTTAAGATGGTTGATGCTGACGGTAAAGTGGTTCGCTTGTAATCCCATAGTGGATAACCAAGCTGCGTATTCACTGTGTTCCGCCAAGGCAAGATAGTCGGCTTCTGTTGGCGTTTGCCATAATTTTCCTGCCCAGAAAACAGCTGGAGATTGCACCGCATCGGCAGGGATTTGTGCGATGAATTTCCCGATAATGTCTTGGCAGTGCAGTGGCAATTCTTCTACCAATAATTCAGAGAGGAAAATCTTTGGGGAGTCCGCATCGGTTTTGTGTTTATAGCAACGAGCCTTGAGATGCTTACTCTCAAAAATAAAAGCACCGTACGCTTTGTAACCGATGGCTTCGAGTTGAGGCTCTAGTTTTTCCAAAGAGATTGGCGAATTATTAAAAGTACGAAAGGCCACATGATCGTTTAATACGGTTTCGCCATGGCTTTCAAAAAGTTGCTGAATACGCTGAGCTTGTGGTGTGATTTGAGTGTAACTGTTCCACAAAGCACTAAAAAAATCAGAAGGTGTCATAGGGTTTCCCATAATGGCTTGAAGTCGTTTAAGTTACTTTAGTGCAGTGATGAGCGGTAATGCAAAAGGTAAAAATGCATTTCATGATGCATAAAAGTATTACGAGTCGTCTTTATGCTGGGTTCTTGTTGACTAATAACTGCTGTTTGGCCGTTAAAATAGTATTGATAAGGTGTGCTGGGAAGCTGCGCTCTTTTTTATGCGCTAAGCCCACAACCCGTTTTAATTTAACATCGTTAAGTGGCCGTAGACAAAGATCGCTACGCCCTCGAGACGAATGCTCGGGAATCAAGGATATGCCTAAACCTGCTGCGACCAAGTCCAGCGCATATTCCTCGGTTTTCACCTGTGCGCGAACATCCGTGGTGAGTTCTTGCTTTTGCATGAGGTAGTTCCACGATTCCAAAATGTCACAGGGCGTACGAGATATGAAAGGCTGCTTGTCTATTTGTTTGATAGAAATAGAAGGAAAGTCGGCTAGCCAATGATCCAACGGCATGGCGATTACATAGTCGTCCTCCCAAAGAGGATAAAACACATCTTCGTCTGAGGTGTACCGGCTGCAAGTAAAGCGCAGATCGGCGCTTTCGGATTCATCGACCAGTTTCAGCGTTAAACCTGACACTTCATCCAACATGGTTTTGATTACTTGGCTGATCAATGCACCCGACAAAAAAGGCGTAAGTGAAATCGACAGTGCCAATGGCGCGGGTGAATCTATAAACAAGCTGCGCATCGCGCTGAGATCGCTGACCATTTTGCAGGCGTGAGGATACAGCTGCGAGCCGCTGTCCGTTGGCGACACGCCCTTAGAGTGCCTTACAAAAAGCTTGGTGCTTAAGTCGGCTTCCAGTTGCGCCACGGTGGTAGATATAGAGGGCTGAGCAACGAAACAGCGTTTGGCGGCAGCGCTCAGACTGCGTTCCTCATATACGGCGATAAAGTAGCGTAATGACCGAATGTCCATGGTAAAAGCCTTCTATTTTTCGAGTAACGTCTTTCTAAATGCCTATAGGAGTATGGGGTAAGCTATAGGAAAAAACTAGACCACTGGCAGGAAAACGGTATTTCTCATTATCGTATGAGCTGGTTATGGTGGAGGGAGTAGAATTTCACTTAATAAACTAATCTTAAGAGGTTTCACATGTCATTAGCTTGCTTAGACACATTGGGTATTAATACTCTAAAACAGGGCGACACCTTTTTCAGTGTGTTAACGGGTAATACGAAGTCGTTAGGGAAAGGCAGCGTCTTTTCTGCTCACAGCCCAATTGATGGCGCTAAATTGTCTACGTTCAATAATGCTACGCCTGCTCAACTTGAAGCGGTGAACGCGGAATTAAAAGACGCATTTAAAGTACTGCGTACTATTCCAGCACCACGTCGCGGTGAATTGGTTCGTCGTATTGGTGACGAAGCACGCAAATACAAACATGAGTTGGCGCAAGTGATTTCCCTTGAAGCTGGCAAAATCCTTCCTGAAGCACTGGGCGAAGTACAAGAGTGGATCGACGTGTGTGACTTTGCAGTCGGTCAATCTCGTATGTTGCACGGTTTGTCTATTGTGTCTGAACGTCCAGGACATCGCATGATGGAGCAATGGCACCCGCTTGGTCCTGTTGCTGTGATCACGGCGTTTAACTTCCCGATGGCTGTTTGGGCGTGGAATACCATGCTTGGTTTGGTTTGTGGCGACCCTGTGTTGTTGAAACCGTCTGAAAAAGCGCCTTTGTGTGCGTTGGCGATGTACCAAATTGCACAAAATGTGATTGCTGATATGCCAGATATTCCGAAAGCAGCGGTGTCTGTAATGATTGGTGATCGTGAGCTTGGTGAAGCCATTGCAGCGAGCGAAACGTTCCCACTGGTTTCTGCAACGGGTTCTACCGTGATGGGTCGTGCTGTTGCGAAAACAGTGGCTGGTCGTCTTGGTCGTTCTTTATTAGAGCTTGGTGGCAACAATGCGATGATCGTTTCTAAGACTGCTGACCTTGACCTTGCATTGCGTGCGATCGTCTTTTCTGCGGCAGGAACAGCGGGTCAACGTTGTACTACGTTACGTCGTCTGATTACCCACGAAAGTGTGGTGGATGGTTTGGTTGCAAGTTTGGCTAAATCCTATGGTTCTCTTCGTGTGGGTAATCCATTAGTCGACGGGAATCTAGTTGGACCGTTAATCGACGAAAGAAGTTTTGACACTATGCAAGCGGCATTAAAAACCGCTCAGCAGCAAGGTGGCGAAATTATTTGTGGTGGCGAGCGCGTAACAGAAGGTGTTCCGGCTGGTGGTTTTTATGTGAAGCCTGCGATTGTTCGTATTGCTCATGATGCACCGATTGTTCATGAAGAAACGTTTGCACCGATTATGTATGTATTGACGTACAGCACCTTCGAAGAAGCGATTGAAATTCAGAACGAAGTACCACAAGGTTTGTCTTCTGCTGTGTTTACGGAAAGCATGCGTGAAGCTGAATTGTTTATGGCGCCGGCTGGTTCTGATTGTGGTATTGCTAACGTCAATATCGGTACGTCAGGTGCAGAAATTGGTGGCGCGTTCGGTGGCGAGAAAGATACTGGTGGTGGTCGTGAATCGGGTTCCGATGCATGGAGAAACTACATGCGTCGTACCACTAATACGGTGAACTATGGCGGTGATTTGCCATTGGCTCAAGGTATTGTTTTCGAGTAATAGTCCCTTGTACGGCTCGGCGAATGCTGAGTCGTACTTTGCGTTTTGATTGTCTGCCATGGTCGCTTCAGAGGTGGTCGTTATGTCTAAATTGTTATGTGATTCCTTGTGGCGAGCGAGTGCGCCAGCGGCGCCTGTATTAACGTCATTAGAAGGGCGTTTAGAGGTTGATGTGGTTATCGTCGGCGGTGGCTTTACCGGATTGTCGGCGGCACTGCATATGGCGAAATTAGGGATATCGGTAGCCGTTGTTGAAGCGCAGGAAGTTGGTTTTGGCGGTTCTGGCCGAAATGTCGGTCTTGCCAATGCCGGACTATGGTTAGAGCCGGATCAGCTTGATAAAACCATTGGTGCGGAGGCAGGCAAGATACTCTATGACGCGCTGGCGGTTGCGCCTGATTATGTTTATGGCTTGATCGATGAATACGGTATTGAATGCGAGGCAACACGTCATGGCACCTTGCATGCCGGCGTAGGTAAAGCTGGACTGGTGCAATTAGAGCGACGTTATGAACAATTGGTTCGTCGTGGTGCGCCTGTGCAATTATTGAATGCGTCGGAAGCTCAGTCTCGTATTGGTTCTGGGAAGTTCAATTCCGCATTGTTTGATCCGCGAGCGGGCACCATTCAACCTTTGGCATATGCTCGAGGGTTAGCTGACGCAGCACTGAAAGAAGGCGCAAAACTATTTGAATTCTCTCCGGTTAATAAGATCGAGCCAACACCAGACGGCTGGGTAATTCACACCGATGGTGGTGAAGTACACGCGGAAAAAGTTATTTTGGCGACCAACGCTTACAGCGAACACGGTGTAAAAGAACAAGCGCGTAAATTTGTGCCTATTTTTTATTCTCAGCTGGCGAGTAAGCCGCTGTCTGATACACAACTGGCGAGTATTCTGCCTAATAAAGAAGGCGTTTGGGATACCTGTACCGTCATGAGCTCTTTTCGTCTTGATAAACAAGGGCGTTTAGTATTTGGCGGCATGGGAGGCGAAGGTAGTGTGTTATCGAACTGGGCCTCTCAACGAGTAAAGGAAATGTACCCGATTCTTAATAAAGTGGAATGGGATTATTGTTGGACAGGAAAAATTGCTTACAGCGAAGACCATTTGCCTCATTGTCAGCAATTACAGAATGGTTTGTTTAGTGTGGCGGGTTACAGTGGTCGAGGCATTGGTCCTGGCACGGTCGTTGGCGCAGAATTAGCCCAATGGTTTGCTGGTCAGCGAGAAAGCTTGTCGATTCCAACTACCTTGCTAAGAGACATACCTTTTCGAGAATTAAAACGCATGTTTTATGAAGTGGGTGCACACACCTATCATCTCGGGCAGCAGTCTCATGCTTTAGATTAGTTGGTTGTTTTGAATGGTTTAATAAATTGATAAAACGCATCCTTGTGGTGCGTTTTTTATTTTACTGTTTGGGAATAAGAGTGATGTAAGGTACAGTTATTGTCTCCTGTTTTTTTGTTAATGAGTAACGCCTCCATGCGCCGTTATATCCCATCGTCAACCGCGTTAAAGTGTTTTGAAGCCTCGGTAAGGCACTTAAGTTTTACAAAGGCTGCGGAAGAGCTGCACTTGACCCAAAGCGCCGTCAGTCGACAAATTCGAAACCTTGAAGAGTTTTTGTCTCGTGACTTGTTTATACGATTAAATAAACGTCTGGTGCTTACGGGAACCGGGGCTGCGTATTACAAAGAAGTGGTTCCTTTACTTGATGGTATGGAAAACGCCTGCTTGCGCATGCTGCATCGAGAAGACGAGAAAACGACGCTCACCATATCGGCGTTGCCTACCTTAGCGTCTTATTGGTTGATGCCTCGCCTTGCCAAATTTCAACTTGCTAACCCTCAGTTTCAGATTAAAGTCCGTTCATTAGACGATGCTGCGAAGGTTGACCCTGAAAGTATTGATATTATTTTGCATTATGGCGGAGATCATTGGCCGCGAGCGATTTCCCATCAACTGATGCGAGAGCATGTGGTGGCTGTGTGTTCACCGGCGCTATTAGCGCGTATTGGTGATAAAGCCATTGATGAATGGCAAGTTGATGATGTGACGCGTTTTCCATTTCTACATTTATCGTCGCGTATTAATGCGTGGCCGGATTGGATGGTTTCTCAAGGGTTAGAAAGCGGTTCTTTTGCGGGGGCTTCTTTCGCACACTTTCATATGCTGCTGGAAGCCGCCAAAAATGGCATGGGGATTGCGATTATGCCGACTATTTTGGCAGAACGTAGTTTGCAAACAGGCGAGCTGGTGGCGCCTTTTGGTCAAGCGGTTGCCACACCTCATGAATATCTTTTGTCTTATCCTGTAGACAAGGCGGACCTTGAGCAAGTGGTGATTTTTCGAGATTGGTTGTTGGCAAAATAAAATGCGTCGCTGAGGTTCCATTAACGAAACTAATAGCCTTTATAGACGCGCCAACCTGTAACAAAATTACAAGCCTGTGATAGTATCGAGTCATAATCACGATCAATTTACGGGGTAGATTAAGATGAACAAAAAGACCACAGCGCTCTTTATCCTTGATGGATGGGGATACAGCGAGACTTCTAAATCCAATGCCATTGCCGCAGCAAACACACCCAACTGGGACGCACTGTGGAAAAACCATCCTCATACGTTAATTAAAACATCTGGCCTCGCAGTGGGTCTACCGGAAGGCCAAATGGGCAACTCCGAAGTCGGACACATGAATTTAGGCGCTGGTCGTGTTGTTTATCAAAATTTTACTCGTATTGGAAAAGCCATTGAAGATGGCTCTTTTTTTGAAAACGAGGCTCTAGTTAATGCGGTCGATAAAGCGGTTACAGCCGGTAAAGCGGTGCACATTTTAGGCTTGTTGTCAGATGGTGGTGTTCACAGTCATCACGAACAAATTATGGCGATGTGCGAATTAGCAGTAAAACGTGGCGCAAAAGCGGTTTATATTCACGGTTTTACCGACGGTCGAGATACACCACCTCGCTCTGCTAAAACACCAACGGCTGAGCTAGAAGCGAAATTAGCGGAACTGGGTGTCGGCAAAATTGCGACATTAACGGGACGTTATTTTGCGATGGACCGTGACAATCGTTGGGATCGTGTAAAAACGGCTTACGACGCCATTGTATTAGGCAAAGGGGTGTTTCAAGCGAACACCGCGCAAGAAGCGATCCAAGCAGCCTATGACCGTGATGAAAATGACGAGTTTGTAAAAGCGACTGTGGTCGGTGATCCTGCTCCAGTTCAAGATGGTGATGCCATTATCTTTGCTAATTTTCGTCCAGATCGTGCTCGCCAACTCACAAGAGCGTTTACTGACGCTGATTTCGATGGTTTTGAGCGCGCGGTTTATCCGAAGTTTTCGTCATTTGTTACCTTCACAGAGTTTGCGTCAGACATCAAAGCAGATGTCGCCTTTCCTCCGATTGCGTTGAGCAATACGTTAGGTGAAGTATTAGCGAAACAGGGCAAGAAACAGCTTCGGATCGCTGAAACGGAAAAATACGCGCATGTTACGTTCTTCTTTAACGGCGGCGAAGAGGCCTTGTTTGATGGTGAAGAGCGCGAATTGATACCATCACCCAATGTTGCAACCTATGATTTACAACCAGAAATGAGCGCGCCAGAAGTCACCGATAAATTAGTTGAAGTTATCGAAGCGGGCAAATACGACACCATCATTTGTAACTTTGCTAATGGCGACATGGTTGGCCACAGCGGTATTTTCTCTGCGGCGGTGAAAGCCGTTGAAGCGGTAGATGCTTGCTTGGGTCGAATTATCAAAGCATTAGAAGTGAACGGAGGTCAGTGTTTGATCACCGCGGATCATGGAAACGTAGAGCAAATGCTAAGCGATGACGGTTCTCAGCCTCTGACATCCCATACTATTGGACCTGTGCCTTTGGTTTTGTTCACTCCTACAAAAGGTGTCGGCATAAAAGAAGGGGCATTGTGTGATCTTGCGCCGACTTTATTGGACATGATGGGAATGGAAAAACCTGCTGAAATGACCGGTGTGAGCTTGCTCACGCACGCCTGAGGCTAGGATGATCTTATTATCTCGTTGCTTTCTTTTATGTTTGTGCTTGCTGTCCAGTGTTGGCTGGGCGGCAGGCGAACCACAAACACCAGAGGAGGCTAAACAGCAAATACAAACATTGCAGAAAGATTTAAAGAAGCTTAATGGTTGGCTGAAGGATCTTAAATCTGAACGTTCTGATGTGGAAAAGCAGCTTGAAGGTAAAGAAAAAGACATTCAAGAGCTGCTTAAAAAAATTCAAAGCATTCAAGATGGCTTAAAAAAAGGAGAAAAGCAGCTAGGAGAATTAAGAATTCAGCAGCGCTCTCTTCAGTTAAGTATTCAACAACAAAATGAACAAATAGCCGCCCAATTAAGGGCGGTTTATCGTTCCGGCAATGAAGAAAGCATTAAATTGTTATTGAACGGTGACAGTTCGGAAGATGCTCAGCGTTTGGTGCAATACAATCGTTATTTTTCTAATGCTCGACAGTCTCTGATTAACGGCTTCATCAATGAAGTAAGTGATTTGAATCTTGTTGAGAAAAGCATTCGAAGTCATCGCGCTCAGCAAGCGAGAGAAGAAACGTTATTAAAAGCAGAGCGTAGTCGCCTCACTGGCCAACAGGCCGATCGACGTAACTTGCTGGCCAAGCTAGACAGTGACTTGGCGAAGGGTGATAAACGCTCGAAGCAATTATTGAAAGATCAGCAAAATTTACAAGAAATGCTACAGCGCTTAGAAGAAGTGCTTGCGGACATACAGATTCCTGATCAGGATGTGCCTTTTTCCTCGCAACGTGGCAAGCTCGTCCGTCCTTTAAGAGTGGTTGCTGAGCTGCCTATTGATGGAAGTATTAATTTAGGCGGAGTGACATTACGCGCCAAAGAAGGCGAACCGGTTCATGCTATCTTCCAAGGTCGGGTGGTGTTTTCTGATTGGATGCGAGGTTTCGGCTTTTTACTTATTTTAGACCATGGTGATGGTTACATGTCATTATACGGTTATAATCAAAGCTTGTTAAAAGAAGTGGGTGAATGGGTTGGTGCGAATGATACTGTCGCTATGGCAGGAAGCACAGGTGGCCGCCCCGATACTGCCTTGTTTTTTGCGATTCGCCATAACGGCACGCCATTAAAGCCACTTTCTTGGGTGAACGCTGGTTGATTTACACGACAAACTCAAACCAGCGGCCAGAAAAGAAGTAATAGGAATAAATATGATCAATATACTGCGACAGCGCATTCCCTTTTTATTTATGGTGTTATTAGCGCAGCCTGTTTTTTCTGCAGACATTCAAGAAAAATCCATTTTACCGACCGCTGAAATCCAATCTTTTGTTGAAACCTTTGAAACCATTCGTGAAGGTTATGTAGAAGTCTTGTCTGATGAAGATATTCTCAATAAGGCGTTAAAAGGTATGGTATCAGGCCTTGATCCGCATTCAGAGTATTTCACAAAAAGTGAATTGGTTGACTTCAATGAGCTGACTTCCGGAAATTATGCGGGGATTGGTGTGGAAGTTGAAATGAGAGACAACCATTTGATAATCGTTACACCGGTTGATGCTTCGGCGGCAGCGGAAGCGGGGATTTTACCGGGCGATGTTATTATTAAGATTGATAATACGTTAATTACAGATCTGGGCATGCAAGATATTGTGACACTTATGCGTGGTGAAATTGGCACCACAGTGACCTTGGATATTGAGCGCGATGGGGAAGTTAAACACTACGAACTCATACGGCGATTGGTCGAAGATGAAAGTGTTACTGAAAAATGGTTAGACGATGGTATTGCGTATTTTCGTCTCAGTCAGTTCCAAGGTGATAGTGCATCAGAGTTTTATCAATCCATTGATAAACTGGAGCAAGAAAGCACAATTAAAGGCGTTGTTTTAGATTTACGAAACAATCCTGGCGGTGTTTTGCAAAGTGCAGTTGGCGTCGTAGATGCCTTTATTGATAAAGGTATGATCGTTTACACCAACGGTCGCCATGAAATGTCTAAAGGACAGTTTATGGCAACAAAGGAAAATACCAAACTTGGGACAGTTCCTCTTGTCGTACTTGTAAATGAAGGGTCAGCCTCGGCCTCTGAAATTGTGGCTGGTGCTTTACAAGATCACCAGCGTGCCGTGATTTTAGGTACGGAAACCTTTGGTAAAGGCTCTGTTCAAACGGTGGTTCCATTGTCTAATGGCGATGCGGTAAAGTTAACCACCGCCTTGTACTACACGCCAAATGGCCGCTCCATCCAAGCGCAAGGTATTACGCCTGATCTTGTTGTTCCGCAAGCTACGTTGACGTTCGAAAAGGGACAATTCTTTATTAAAGAAGCAGAGCTTAAAGGGCATTTAGACAACGGTACGGGTGGTAAAGAGCGAACAAGCGCAGATGTGAAATCTGATATTAGTGAGCTCGCACAAACGGATTTCCAGTTATTTCAAGCTGTTACTATTCTGAAAACTCTGCCTAAGCTAGTTCAGAAACAGTAATTTTTAAGTAAACGTATTTTTTTGGTAAGCACTCGCTTGGTTGATTTAAAGAAAGTCTCTGTTGTTGTGTTTTTTTTGTTTTCCTTGTACGGGTGGGCAAATGAGTTGGATCGTATTGCTGACCGTGCGCAAACAGTAATCACTAATGATGACGATGCGGTTCAACTTGAAGAAACTCAAATTACTGAACAAGAAAGCCCAATTTCCTTTGAGGTGTCTACCCTTCTTTCTGAACAGGTAGGGCCTCTTGTTGTTCCTCAAAAAAATGAAACGCCACAAGAACATTTTGATTCTGAAAAGCGGATCGAGCTAATAAAATCCACTTCATTGGAAGTGTCTGATAATCCAGCAACCCCGAATCCCCATATAGCACCTAATTTTCCAGTGTTGGAGCCTGTACAACCGTGGGTTCCAGCGATGGTGCCATTTTTGGATGCGCCGATTGGTCAACAGTCTGATGCCCATTCCAAGGATAAAGTGTTTCCATCGGCTACTAAACCGAAATTAGACCATAAAGCATCTGAAAAAAAGGTGGTTCCTGCTAAAATATTGGCCGTTGACGTGCATCCAAAAATGCCAAGGATTGCGATTTTGATCGATGATCTTGGATATAATCGACAAGGAATGGAATCATCGTTGGCATTACCTTATGAAGTAGCTCTGGCTATTTTGCCAGAAACCCCTTTTGCTCTACCAACGGCGTTAACGGCGAAAGAGCAGGGTAGAATCACCTTGTTGCATGCTCCAATGGAAAACCAGCGAGAGTTGAAATTGGGCCCTGGTGGCTTGTATGCCAATATGACCGAACATCAGTTAAAGACGACGTTGAGTAAGGGCTTAGATGGTTTGCCCGGAATTCAAGGTGTGAATAATCACATGGGAAGCTTATTAACGACCAAAGCAGATTCGATGAAGTGGGTCATGGAAGTACTAAAAGGCCGCTCTCTATTTTTCATTGACAGTTTAACTAGCCCTAAAAGCGTGGCGAAAAAAACAGCCCAAGAATATGGCTTGAAGACAGTCAGTCGTGATGTGTTTTTGGATAACATTCGAACGGAAAAAGCGATTGATAAGCAATTTTCTCGCCTAATAAAGCTAGCAAGGCGTCATGGGAGCGCGTTGGCGATAGGTCATCCTTATCCTGAAACAATGGCATACCTTAAAAAGCGTCTTAATCATTTAGAAGCTGACGGTGTTCGTCTTGTTCGCTTATCTGACGTACTTGAGATAATGCCTCAGCATACCAAAGAGTAATTCACATTTTACGTTTTTATTGGACCGGAGTTTTTTGATAAAAAATAAGAGTTTTTTTTAATTTTTATTTTTCTTTTTGTAATACATTGTATAAGTAGTCTTACCGCTTGTGGTTGCTACGCATATCCCTTGATATAATTTCTAGCATGCCCCTTCCAATTTTTGCGCTTACCCAGTGCGGAACGCCCCTCTATAAGTGCAAAAAACTATAAAAATAACGTTGAACAGTGTTTTATTTTGTCTTTTTAAAAGCAAATAGAATTTTGTTTACGTTTTTTACATTATTTGTGCGCACTACTATTGACCAAAGATTGGTCTAATATTACTGTGTAGCCTTGTTGCGGTGCACATTTTTTGAATACTTGCTGCGAAAGTTCCATAATTTATACCTTTTCATGAGGACTATATTATTGGAACACTTCTTGCTTTTGAATAATAACGATAAAACACAAAACGAGTAGAGGCTTTTCTTATGTCAAACACAGTTATTAAAAAAACATTACTTTCTCTTGCTATCGCTGGTGCTGCGACACTGGCTCAGGCTGAAGTTGTAATCGGTGTTGCTGGTCCTCATACAGGTGCTTATGCCGCATTTGGCGAGCAACTTTGGAAAGGCGCTGAACAAGCAGCCGCTGACATTAATGCTAACGGTGGTATTAATGGCGAAATGATTGAATTGGTTAAAGCAGATGATGCTTGTGAACCAAAGCAAGCCGTTTCAGTTGCAAACCGTTTAGTAGATTCTGATGGCGCTCTTGCGGTTGTTGGTCACTTTTGTTCTTCTTCATCTATTCCGGCTTCAAGAATTTATGAAGAAGCTGGTGTTCTAATGGTAACTCCAGCTTCAACTAGCCCAACGCTTACTGATCAAGGTTTATCAAACGTTTTCCGTGTATGTGGTCGTGATGATCAGCAAGGTGACGTAGCGGCGAGCTATATTATTGATACTCTAGGTGCTAAACGTATTGCCATTATTCATGATAAAGACACTTATGGTAAAGGTCTTGCTGACGCTACGAAAGCGACTCTTAACGCTTACGGCTTAGAAGAAGTAATGTATGAAGGTTTGACTCGTGGTGAGAAAGATTTCAACGCATTAATTACAAAAATCCGTTCTGTTGATGCTGACGTTGTTTACTTCGGTGGTCTTCACTCAGAAGCTGGTCCACTAGTTCGTCAGTTGCGCGAGCAAGGTTCTAAAGCAATCTTCATGTCTGGTGATGGTATTGTTTCGGATGAGTTCGTTTCTGTTGCTGGTTCACCAGATTATGTTGATGGTGTATTGATGACATTCGGTGCTGATCCAACCTCTTACCCTGCTGGTAAAGCAGTAGTTCAAGGGTTCCGTGACAAAGGCTTTGAGCCAGAAGGTTATGTGCTTTATTCGTACACTGCGATGCAAGTTGTAGCGGCTGCTTTATCAAACAACAATCTTGACCCAGTTAAAGCTGCAGAATGGTTGCAATCTCATTCTGTTGACACTGCAATGGGCAAGAAAACTTTTAATGATAAAGGCGATTTGACGGTTTCTGACTACGTTATGTATGAGTGGGATGCTCAAGGTAAATATCATCAAGTAAACTAATTTTCATTTAGTTTAATTCACTTGTTTACTGGCATAAGGATGGTGCTGGTAGACAAGCTCTCTCTATTTTAGCTAAAACTCCCACGAGGTCTTACGATGGATATCGTTCTCCAGCAGTTGGTAAACGGTCTTACCCTTGGCTCTGTTTATGGGCTCATTGCGATCGGTTACACCATGGTATACGGCATTATTGGCATGATTAACTTCGCCCATGGTGATGTATACATGGTGTCTGCCTATATCACTGCAATTGCCATTGCTATTTTAACATTTTTCGGTATTGAATCTTTCCCGATCATCATCATCGGCACGTTATTTCTAACGGTTGCTGTGACAGGTGCTTACGGTTGGGTGATTGAGCGTATTGCATACCGTCCATTACGTAACTCTAGCCGCTTAGCTGTATTGATTTCGGCGATAGGTATGTCTCTTATTCTACAGAACTATGTACAACTGAGTCAGGGGGCTAACCAACAAGGTGTACCTACTCTTTTGACTGGCGCTATCCGCTTTACGGTGGGTGATGGCTTTGTACAAATTACTTATATGAAATTGCTTATTTTGTTTGTTTCTATTTTGGGAATGGGCATATTGACCTACGTTATTCAAAAAACAAAATTAGGCCGTATGTGTCGTGCTACTCAGCAAGACCGAAAAATGGCTTCTATTTTGGGAATAGACACTGATAAGGTCATTTCAACCGTTTTTGTTATTGGTGCCATGATGGCCGCCTTAGCAGGCGTGCTTATAACACTAGATTATGGTGCATTTGATTTCTATGTCGGCTTTATTATTGGCATTAAAGCCTTTACTGCTGCGGTATTGGGTGGCATTGGTTCTTTACCTGGTGCCATGTTAGGTGGGCTTATTCTTGGCTTGTCCGAAGCCCTGTTTGCTGGATTGATCAGTTCTGATTATAAAGATGTTTTCTCATTCTCATTATTGGTTCTCATTCTGATTATTCGCCCAAGTGGCCTTCTCGGCAAACCTGAAGTGGAGAAAGTATAAATGAGCCAAGCAGTTGGAATAAATTTTAAGAAAAGTAGCATTGATTCGCTCGTTGCGGGTTTTCTGGCGCTCATCTTGTTTGGCCCTATTGTTGGGGTGCTGCTGGATGGTTATGACTTTGATTTCGAGTTTGAGCGAGTGGCCTGGATGGTCGCGATCGTTGTTGTTGGGCGCTTTGCTATATCCAGCTTTTTTCAGACAGAAAAAGGCGTGGCGATGGCATTTCGCTATGCTAGCAATGATGAAGGTGCAACGGTTCTAGCACCAGGGCACAAATCGAAGATGGTATGGATTATCCCATTAGTGATTTTGGTTGGGCTTTTGGTGCCTTTCATTGCCTCTAAATACGTACTTACTGTGGTTATCCTAGGGTTGATCTACGTACTACTTGGGCTTGGTCTTAATATTGTTGTGGGTCTTGCTGGTTTATTAGATTTAGGTTTCGTGGGCTTTTACGCTATTGGAGCTTATGGCTTGGCGTTGGGTTATGAAAATCTAGGTCTTGGTTTTTGGTCAATGTTACCGATTGCTGCTCTTTTAGCCGCGTTTGCAGGGGCTATACTGGGTTTCCCCGTCTTGCGTATGCACGGTGATTACTTAGCGATTGTTACCCTTGGTTTCGGGGAGATCATCCGCCTTATTTTAACCAACTGGGCGTCGTTTACTCATGGGCCTAATGGTATCTCTGCGCCGTTACCAACGCTATTTGGACTAGAGTTCAAGCGTCGATCTAGTGACGGTCAAACCTTCCATGAATTCTTTAATCTTCCGTACGATTCTGCCTACAAATATATGTTTATATATTTGGTCTTATTCGCTGTTGTCTGGGCGGTTCTTTTTATTAAGCATCGCTTGGTGAAAATGCCAATAGGTCGTGCTTGGGAAGCACTTCGTGAAGATGAAATTGCTTGTCGTTCACTTGGTTTGAATCATGTATTGGTAAAACTTTCTGCTTTCATGTTGGGGGCGTCCACGGGTGGTTTAGCGGGTGTATTTTTCGCTACCTACCAAGGTTTTGTTAATCCGTCTTCCTTTACTTTCTTTGAGTCTGCGTTGATTCTTGCCATTGTTGTTTTGGGTGGTATGGGCTCAACATTGGGTGTGGTTATTGCCGCTTTTTGTCTTACTGTTTTGCCTGAGGTATTAAGAGAGTTTGCCGAGTACCGTGTCTTAATGTTTGGTATTTTGATGGTAGTAATGATGGTTTGGAAACCTCGAGGTATTGTTCGTGTAACGCGAACCGGTTTTGCAACGAGAAAAGGGGCAGTGAAATGAGCCAAGAACATATCTTAAAAGTAGAAAACTTGGTGATGCACTTTGGTGGTATTAAAGCGTTAAATGATGTGACCTTTGATATAAAGCGTGGCTCCGTATCTGCCTTGATTGGACCAAATGGGGCAGGTAAAACAACGGTATTTAACTGTCTTACTGGCTTCTATAAAGCAACGGGCGGTAAAATTTTACTGTCTGCTGCTGGAAAAGAAACCAGCATAATCAAAGTGCTGGGAGAACCTTTCCAGCCAACAGATTTTTTATCTCCCTTTGCTTTCTTTCGTCGCCTTAAGTACAAAATGTTTGGTGGTTCGCATTTAGTGAATCGGGCTGGGTTATCTCGGACCTTTCAAAATATTCGATTGTTTAAAGAAATGTCTGTTGTGGAGAACTTATTGGTTGCTCAGCATATGCGAGTCAATCGTAGTTTGATTTCAGGTATTTTGAATACCAAGGCGTATAGGAAATCTGAAGAAGAAGCATTGGAGCGCGTGTTCTATTGGTTAGGTGTTGTTGATCTTGTGGATTCAGCGAATCGCTTAGCAGGAGAGCTTTCTTATGGTCAGCAGCGTCGTTTAGAAATCGCTCGTGCTATGTGTACGAATCCTGAAATCGTTTGTTTGGATGAGCCAGCGGCGGGTTTAAACCCTTCTGAAACCGAAGCGCTTACCAAGATGATCCGTGTTTTACGTGATGAGCACAATACAACGGTGCTATTAATAGAACACGACATGGGGATGGTTATGGATATTTCGGACTATATTGTTGTATTGGACCATGGCGAAGTTATCGCCAAAGGTGGCCCTGATGACATTAAAAACGACCCGAAAGTAATTGCCGCTTATCTTGGTGCAGAAGAAGATGATGAAGAGGTGACACTATGACATCTTTGATGGAGTTTAAAGAGGTTGATGTCCACTACGGGCCAATCCAAGCGTTAAAGAAAGTCTCTTTAACGATAAATGAAGGTGAAATTGTTACCTTGATTGGAGCGAATGGTGCGGGTAAGTCGACGTTACTGATGTCTATTTTTGGCCAGCCGCGTATTTCTTCTGGAGAAATTATTTATCGTGGTGAGGATATTTCACAAAAATCTGCCCATTATGTCGCGTCGAATGGTCTTGCTCAATCACCTGAAGGCCGACGTATTTTTCCAAGTATGTCGGTAGAAGAAAATCTTTTGATGGGGACGATTCCGATCGGCATGGATCATGCTGAAGAAGACATGCAGCGAATGTTTACATTGTTTCCTCGCCTATTGGAGCGTCGTAATCAGCGTGCATCAACTATGTCTGGTGGTGAGCAGCAAATGTTAGCCATTGCTCGAGCATTAATGAGCCGCCCAAAGTTGTTATTATTGGATGAGCCGAGCCTGGGTTTAGCCCCCATTATTGTTAAGCAAATCTTTCAAATTTTGAGGGATGTAGCGAGTACAGGCATGACAATTTTCCTTGTAGAGCAAAACGCTAATCATGCATTGAAACTGGCTAATCGTGGCTATGTGATGGTCAATGGTGAGATTCGTATGACGGGCTCAGGTCAGGAATTATTGGTTAACCCAGAAGTGCGTGAAGCGTATTTGGGTGGGCACTAAGCTAGGAATTTTCTTATATAGAGTGATCTAATTTTACGCTTACTATCAAAGCGGCGTTTCATTTATACATTGAATGAAATGCCGCTTTTTTATTTATGTGGATAAAAAGATCGTTTTTACACAAGAAGTTCAACAGATGTATCGACAGAAGTGAAAAATGCGTTACGTGTTATGCTCTAAAGAGTTTGTTCGTCAAAATGTCTCGAACTTGCGAAGGTTGAGAGGCTTCTCCAAGTGACGCATGAAAGATAGCGTCAATCTTATCCCCAAAGTACGCATAGACCTCGTCTGCATTCATTGCAGGAGCAAGTCCTGCAGGGTTCGCCGACGTAGACACAATCACGCCTTTAAAAGCGGCACATAGGCGCTGTACTGGACTATGCTGAGAAAGTCGTATTGCGACGCTTTTGTGTTCTCCTCTTACCCAGCTGGGGGTGATTTGAGTATCAGGCACTACCCAAGAGGTCGGTGTCTCATTAAGGCTGACTAGGCGCTGTATGGCATCGCTGTCTAATATTTTTAGCCAAGGTGCCAGCTCTTCTTGAGCGCCAGCAACGAGAATCAACCCTTTTGATTCAGGGCGAGATTTCAGTGCTAAAATTCGTCGTACAGCTAATTCATTAAAAGGATCACAGCCTAACCCCCAAACCGCTTCGGTAGGGTAAGCGATGACACCGCCTTTCCGAATGATGTCAGCAAGCTCTGTTTCAGAGGTAATAAAACGCATATAAATAAAACTCAAATAGCTTATTAGGGATAATAAGAATGCAGGAGATTGTAGCGAGGTTTTTAGAAATGGGCTAGCAGGTATTCCCTTCTACTAACAAGGCTAGTCGTAATAGCTTCGTTAAGAATAAGGAATTCCTGCTACGTAGTCTTAATGGACTTATTTCATTGCTGAGATTTTTTCTTTGATTTCATTGATCTTGCTATTCACCACTTTTTCTAAGTGCTCAAGCTCTTGGACCAAATCATCTTTTGTGACTTTAACGTCGTGTTTCCTGCCAACAATTTTTTCTAGTTCTTCCATTGCTCGCAATACGATAAGAGAAGGCTCTTGTACTTGACGATAGGTTTGTTGACCACCGTCTGCTAATACAGTCTTTGTTGAGCGACCAAATTTGAATTTTTTACTTTTAGGTAGCAAGGAGCCTTTTTCCCGACGGTAATAAATTTTTAAAACGTCGTGGCCGCCTTCGAAGCGCAAAGTGAATTTTTCAATGTCCTGTATGCTTGTGATACCCATGGACTGAAGTGTTGGATACATAACAGTTTTCCCGTTTATTAATGGTCATTCAATAGACATTAATTAGTAGGGGATTGTAGGTATAAATGCAAGTCAAAAATAGGAGAAAGCTGAGATAACGCAGGCAATTGGTAAATAGGTTTGCCTGCATTGTTTTTTCTCAGCTAGAAGCTATTAATCTTCGTCTTGTTCCGCGTGATCTATGTTTAACTCTTTGATTTTACGAGTCAACGTATTACGCCCCCAGCCTAATAAAAGAGACGCATCTCGGCGGCGTCCACCCGTGTGAGCGAGTGCCGTTTCAATCATGATACGTTCAAATTTTGGAACAGCTTGATCGAGAATGCCTTTTTGTCCTGTCGCCAGCGTGCTATCGACCCAATTTTTAAGGGCTTCCTCCCATGATGCGAAAGGCTGCTCATGAGGCGCGGCCGCGAGTAGCTCAGGTGGTAAATCTTCAACCAATACCTCTCGTCCTGACGCCATAACGATTAGCCAGCGACAAGTATTCTCTAGTTGACGCACGTTACCGGGCCATTCCAGCTGAGTAAGGTAGTTTTCGGTTTCTTTGGTCAGCAGCTTAGGTTCAACAGAGAGCTCGTCTGCGGCACGACTCAAGAAGTGACGTGCTAATTTTGGAATATCTTCACGGCGTTCTGATAGCTTAGGCAAATGAATGCGGATGACGTTTAGACGATGAAATAAATCTTCACGGAATGTCCCTTTTTGCACCAGATTTTCTAAGTTTTGATGTGTGGCGGCAATGATGCGAACATCGACTTTCACTGCGGTATGGCCGCCTACACGATAGAACTCGCCATCTGCAAGAACTCGCAGTAGGCGAGTTTGTGTCTCGGCTGGCATGTCACCAATTTCATCTAAAAATAAGGTGCCACCGTTGGCTTGTTCGAAACGACCTCGGCGTTGAGTATTCGCGCCAGTGAATGCGCCTTTCTCATGGCCAAATAGTTCTGATTCAATTAAGTCGTGTGGAATGGCTGCCATATTAAGGGCGATGAAAGGATTGGTAGTGCGAGGGCTGTGAGTATGTAGTGCCTTTGCGACTAATTCCTTACCAGTACCGGACTCACCGTTAATTAGCACAGTGATGTTTGAGTTAGCGAGTCGACCAATGGCACGGAAAACCTCCTGCATGGCAGGCGCTTCACCGATGATTTCTTTATCTACTTCTGGCTCGGCTTCTTCTTCCATAAAATCTGTGCTGGGTCGTGCATTTCTATGATGCAGTATGGCGCGTTTTACAAGGCTAACAGCTTCTTCTACATCGAAAGGTTTTGGTAGATATTCAAACGCGCCGCCTTGATAAGATGCCACAGCACTTTCAAGGTCTGAATGTGCCGTCATAATGATGACAGGCAAATATGGATGATCTTTTTGTAGTTTTTCGAGCAGTGCTAAGCCATCCATGCCAGGCATGCGAATGTCACTGATGATGGCACTTGGCTGCTCTTTATCTAGCATGTTTACTAAGTTTTCGGCGGAATCAAACAGACGACATTGAATTCCCTCTTGCTCTAATGTCTTTTCCAATACCCAGCGAATTGAGCGATCGTCGTCAACAATCCATACGGTTTCTTCTGGTGTCATGAGTGTTTCTCCTGGTCTTGGACTGTCGTCTCAATGGGAATCAATATATTAAATTCGGTTTCTTTGGGGTAGCTGTTGCACTCCACTATTCCGTGATGTTGGTGAATTACGGATTGGGCGATAGAAAGGCCTAAGCCTGTTCCATCCGCTCTAGCACTTACCATTGGATAAAATAGTGTTTTTAAGATGGCCTCAGGGATGCCGGGCCCATTGTCAATGATGCTGATTTTGCAAACCAAACGGTGACGTTTTGAACCTATGGTGAATTGGCGTAAAGCACGAGTCACTATATGAATGGTTTTACTATGATTGTTCTCGTCTTCCATTAGGGCTTGCATAGCGTTTCTGGTGATATTGAGTAATGCCTGTATTAATTGTGACTCATCGCCAATCAAATCTGGAATACTAGGATCATAGTCTCTAATGAGCTGGATTTGATTGTCGGTTTCAACGGAAATCAGCTGTCTAACTCTTTCGATTACCTTGTGTACATTTAGTGGTTTGTTTTTAGGTAGTTGTCTGGGTCCTAATAGCCGATCAACAAGATCGCGTAAACGATCGGATTCTTCAATAATGACTTGTGTGTAATCGTTTAGCGCTTCGTCGGTAAAGGCCCGGCTAATGAGTTGCGCAGCACCACGAATTCCGCCCAAAGGGTTTTTGATTTCGTGGGCAAGACCTCGTACCAACTCTTTGCTGGTTTCATGGTTCGCTATTAACTCATCTTCTTGTGAGATGCGCTTCATTCTGTCACGTGGGTACAGTTCTATGATTAGGCTTTCAGTGTCATTTGACGTGCCCATTATCGGGGTGACGGTGTAATCACAAAAAAGCTTTTTGTTATTGCTGCACTCGATTTCAGCTTCCCGCTTGGTAAATGGGTGGCCGGACTCTATGGCCGCTTGGAGTGCGAGGATGCTGCCTTCGTTTTCACGAAAAGCGGCTCCAAGGTCGTGGCCATAAATTCGACGACGACTTACTGCGAGCAGCATTTCAGCGGCCGGATTTAAATATTCGATCTCGAGTTTGTTATTCAATTGAACAACAGCGGTGGATAAGTGGTCGATTAATAAGCTATACACAGACAGCGCCTCACTATTGACTCCTGCTTTCTGAACTCTTTGCACGAAGCGTGTACTTGTAAATACGCGGTTAAAAATAAACACGTCTTTACGTCACTTCTGCCTCGTGCGAAGGCCTCTTATTGTTTCCTGTAATGATAGTTGCAAAAAGCGAACCAACATTGGGCGATCTGAAATGGCTTATATATTAAGGCTTTTGTATCAAGGAAAAAGCTCACCGCACAATTATAGTGCATGCCGGTGTGGTCGTGATGCTTCTTTTTGTGCAAAAAAAAGCCCCGATCTGCATCGAGGCTTTTTAAGTATATTAACGACCTAATAGTTTATAGGCTGTAGTAAAGTTCAAACTCAAGTGGGTGAGTTGTTGTAGCAACTCGTTGCGCTTCAGCTGTTTTTAGCTTGATGTAGGCATTGATCATGTCATCAGAGAATACGCCGCCTTGAGTCAAGAATCCGCGATCTTCGTCTAGACACTTAAGCGCTTCTTCTAGGCTGCCAGCAACCTGAGGAATAGCCAATGCTTCTTCAGCTGGTAAGTCATACAAATCTTTGTCTGCTGCATCGCCAGGGTGAATCTTGTTTTTGATACCATCGATACCCGCCATCAGCATTGCTGAGAATGCTAGGTATGGGTTAGCGGTTGGATCAGGGAAGCGAGCTTCAATACGTTTGCCTTTAGGGCTTGCAACGTATGGGATACGGATAGAAGCAGAACGGTTACGAGCCGAGTAAGCAAGCATTACAGGCGCTTCGAAATGTGGAACAAGACGCTTGTAAGAGTTAGTTGAAGCGTTAGTGAACGCATTCAATGCTTTAGCGTGCTTGATAATACCGCCGATGTAGTAAAGTGCCATTTCAGATAGGCCAGCGTATTGATCGCCAGCGAATTGGTTTTCACCATTTTTCCAAAAAGACTGGTGAACGTGCATACCAGAACCGTTGTCGCCAACGATTGGTTTCGGCATAAATGTCGCCGTTTTGCCATAAGCGTGAGCCACGTTATGTACGCAGTACTTAAGGATTTGAACTTCGTCTGCCTTTTTAACGAGCGTGTTAAATTTAACACCGATCTCGTTTTGGCCAGCGGTCGCTACTTCATGGTGATGAACTTCGATAACCAAGCCCATTGTTTCCATTGCGCCACACATTGCAGCACGTAGGTCGTGATGAGAATCAACAGGTGGTACTGGGAAATAGCCGCCTTTTACGAAAGGACGGTGGCCCATGTTGCCGCCTTGAATTTTCTTGTTAGAAGACCAAGCAGCTTCTTCAGCGTTGATTTCTACTGAACAACCAGACATGTCTGTTTTCCAGCGAACATCATCAAAGATGAAAAATTCAGGCTCAGGTCCGAAGAATGCTGTATCGCCAAGACCGGTAGACTTTAGGAACTCTTCAGCGCGAATGGCAACAGAGCGTGGATCACGATCGTAGCCTTGCATCGTAGAAGGTTCAATGATGTTACAACGAACAATAATAGTCGGTTCTTCAGTGAAAGGATCGATGATAACTGTGTCGTCCTGAGGCATCATGATCATGTCTGATTCGTTGATACCTTTCCAGCCAGCAATGGAAGAACCATCAAACATCTGACCGTTTTCAAAAAACTCTTCATCTACCGTAATAGCTGGAATAGATACGTGTTGTTCTTTACCTTTAAAATCGGTAAAGCGAAGGTCAACCCACTTCGCGTCATGCTCAGCAATCAAGGCAAGGGTCTTGTTTGACATAGTTGTTCTCCAGTCGTAGTTAAAGCGAAATTACTTTTCGTTTTTAAGAGTGCTTTAATATAAAGCGTCATTTGTCGAATATAAAGCATAACTTGTGCCAGAATTTCGTGCGGCCTTATAACCCTCTATATAACAACAAGATAGAGGCTTTTCATTTAAAATCACAGTTGATAGTAGTCTGAGTATGTCTTTAAAAAAGCATGGGCGCACTATTTTGGTTCAGCACTAAGTGCGTTTGAACTATATTGGTGCGAATTTAGGGTTTTCGTATCGATACGCTTTTCTTTATACTACGCGCCCTTTCTTATATCCGGTATAAATCACACCCGCCATGAAATTTATTGTTAAGTTCTTTGCAGAAATCACCATTAAAAGTAATCCAGTCAGAAAGTCTTTTATTAAGCAGCTTCGACATAATATAAGGCTGGTGCTTAAAAAATATGATGCCAATGTCGCCGTTTCTGGAAATTGGGATTTTATTGAGGTCTTTTCTGATAAAGATGAGTTACGAGACGGCTTTACTGAGGCCTTGTCTAATGTCGCGGGTATTGCGCATTTTCAATTTGTTCGTGAGTTTCCCTTTATCGACCTTGATGGCATCGTTGAGCAAGCGGTAGTGTCGTATGGTGACACAATAAAAGACGCCGTATTTGCAGTGCGAGTCAAACGCGTTGGCCACCATGACTTTACCTCGGTAGATGCCGAGCGGCATATTGGTGGCTGCCTTAAAGCACAATGTGGTGCTTTGGCTGTACGTTTGAAAAATCCTGACGTACTGGTTCCTATCGATATTCGTGATAATCGGGTGTGGATGATCGAGCAACGTGTAAAAGGTTTGGGTGGTTACCCACTTGGTTCACAAGATCCCGTTTTATCTTTGATGTCTGGCGGCTACGATTCAACAGTCAGTTCTTTTTTAACCATGAGTCGCGGCCTAAAAACGCATTTTTGTTTCTTCAATTTAGGTGGTGATGCTCACGAGATTGGCGTGAAGCAGGTTTCTCATTTTATTTGGGAGAAATATGGTTCAGCATTAAATGTAAAATTCATCACCGTGCCTTTTGAAGCGGTTGTTGGCGAAATTTTAACGAAAGTTGATAACGCTGAAATGGGTGTTATCCTAAAACGTATGATGTTGCGTGCTGCCTCTCAACTGATGGAGCAGGTGGGTGCGAAAGCCTTGGTAACAGGAGAAAGTGTTGCTCAGGTATCGAGTCAAACCTTGATTAATTTAAAGGTAATTGATCAAGTCACGGAAGAATTAGTGCTTAGGCCTTTGATTACCACGAATAAACAAGAAATCATCGATAAGGCAATCGAAATAGGCACCGCGCCGTTCGCCGCCAGAATGCCAGAGTTTTGTGGTGTGATTTCGGTCAAACCGACCATCCGAGCCAAAATGCATCGCGTTGAAAAGCAAGAATCTAACTTTGATTTTGATGTCTTAGAGCAAGCGATTGCCAATGCTCAGACGATGTCTATTCAAAATGTAATGGATGATGTTGCTAAGCAGTATCAGGGTGAAGTGCCGGTTGTGCGCATGCCAGTGAGTGATGAAGTGATTATTGATATCCGTCATCCAGATGAAGCGATTAACCGACCATTAAAAGTCAGTGGCCGTCCTGTTAAGGTTATTCCTTTCTTTGCACTAGACTCTAACTGGTCAGAATTAGATTCCGGTACAACCCATCTGCTTTATTGTGGGAAAGGTGTTATGAGTCGTATGCATGCTTCTTATCTGTTGGGTAAGGGGTATGAAAATGTCGGTGTTTATTTGCCTTAATTAAGCATTGTTAAGCGGTAGCATTATTGTAGTAATTGGATGTTACCGTTCTGAACTGAATGTGCATTGTCCCCCTATTGAAGTATTTATATGGACTTTTTTCTCCACTTTAATGGGATATTTTTCAATATAAGGGTACAATTGCGCGAATTTTATCCCGCACCAAGATCCGAGACGCTTGAAGAGCATACCCGCCCGAATCAAGCGGCGGTTTGTCTTTTTGCTCACACCAAATACAGAGAACTATAAATGTCTAATGATATTAGTAAGTTACGCAATATTGCCATCATTGCGCACGTTGACCATGGTAAAACTACCTTAGTTGATAAACTATTGAGCCAATCAGGCACGTTGGATCGTAAAGATGAGGGTTCTGAACGAATCATGGATTCTAACGATCAAGAAAAAGAACGTGGTATCACGATATTGGCGAAAAACACGTCAATTATGTGGAAGGATTACCGTATCAATATCGTAGACACACCTGGACACGCTGACTTCGGTGGTGAAGTGGAACGTGTACTTTCTATGGTTGATTGTGTATGTCTATTGGTTGATGCTGTTGACGGTCCAATGCCGCAAACACGTTTTGTAACCTCTAAAGCTTTTGAGCAAGGTTTGCGTCCTATTGTTGTTATCAACAAAGTTGACCGTCCTGGTGCTCGTCCTGATTGGGTTATGGATCAAGTATTTGATCTTTTTGATAACCTTGGTGCAACGGAAGAGCAATTAGACTTCCCTGTTATTTACGCTTCTGCAATCAATGGTCAAGCTGGTACTGATCCAGACAACCTAGCAGATGATATGACACCGCTTTATCAAATGATTGTTGATAGTGTGCCTGTGCCAGATGTTGATCCAGAAGGTACCTTCCAAATGCAAATTTCTGCATTGGATTATGACAGCTATGTTGGTGTTATCGGTGTAGGTCGTATCACACGTGGTAGCTTGTCTCCTAACCAGCAGGTTGTTGTTAAATCTGCAGACGGTAAAGAGCGCAAAGGCAAAGTACTAAACGTGAAGGGTTATCATGGGCTAGCACGTGTTGATACGGATAAAGCGTCTGCTGGCGATATCGTTTGTATCAATGGTATTGATGGTCTGAGCATCTCTGATACTTTGTGTGATCCTACTTGTGTTGAAGCGCTTCCACCTTTATCCGTTGACGAGCCAACAGTAAGCATGACTTTCATGGTGAACGATTCTCCGTTCGCTGGTAAAGAAGGTAAATACATAACGACTCGTAATATCTCAGACCGTCTAGATCGAGAGCTTATCCACAACGTTGCATTACGTGTTAAGCAAGGTGAAACACCAGATAAATTCATCGTATCTGGTCGTGGTGAGCTTCACTTGTCTGTATTGATTGAAAGTATGCGTCGTGAAGGTTTCGAAATGGGTGTATCTCGCCCAGAAGTAGTTATCAAAGAAATTGATGGTCAGAAATGTGAGCCATTTGAATTGGTGGTTATCGACGTTGAAGACCAACATCAAGGTTCTATCATGGAAGAGATTGGCTTACGTAAAGGTGAGCTAACCAATATGGAACCAGATGGTAAAGGTCGTACACGTCTTGAATTCATGATGCCATCACGTGGTTTGATCGGTTTCCGTGGGTTGTTCCTAACATTGACGTCTGGCTCTGGTATTTTGACCAGTGTTTTCGATCATTACGGTCCAGTGAAAGATGGTGAAGTTCAAAGTCGTAAGAACGGTGTATTGGTCAGCATGCTGACAGGTAAAACAGCCGCTTACTCTTTGTTTAACTTACAGAGCCGTGGACGTATGTTCCTAGGTCATGCTATTGAAGTTTACGAAGGTCAAATTATCGGTATTCACTCACGTGATAACGATTTGGCAGTTAACCCTGTTAAAGGTAAGCAGCTGACTAACGTACGTGCTTCTGGTACGGATGAAGCGTTGACACTAACGCCACCTATTCGCCAAACGCTAGAACAAGCGCTTGAATTCATCGAAGACGATGAATTGGTAGAAGTTACGCCATTAAGTATTCGTGTTCGTAAGAAGTTCCTTACTGAAAACGAACGCAAGCGTAACGGCCGTAAATAAATAGTTTGATAAAGTAATTCGGAAGAATTGCTTTAAAAGAGCAGCAGCAAATGAGTTCATTTAAGTGAATTCAGGAGCGACAGAAGCGCCTTAGGGCGCTTTTGTTTTTTCTGGCATTTGATAAAGTAAGTGCGGAAAAGTCTTATGGATAAAAGGAACAGGAATGAAGGTCTTAGTGCAACGAGCATTGAATGCCAGAGTCGTAGTCGATGGTGAAACCATAGGTGCAATCGATCATGGACAGCTTGTTTTGGTTGGCGTTGAAAAAGGTGACAGTGACGTTGATGTGCAGCGACTTGCAGACAAACTGTTAAAGTACCGCATGTTTGGTGACGAAGAAGGCAAAATGAACCTGAATGTTCAGCAAGTAAATGGTGGTGTTCTATTGGTCTCTCAATTTACCTTGGCGGCAGAAACCAAAAAAGGGCTTCGCCCTGGTTTTTCGACGGCAGCCATCCCTGCAGAAGGCGAACGTTTATTTAATGATTTTGTGGATAGAGTACGATCACAATATAACAAAGTCGAAACAGGGCGTTTTGGTGCGGACATGAAAGTCTCCTTTACCAATGATGGCCCTGTTACTTTTATGTTGGACTAACTTGTTTCTATTTGTTCATTATGAAACGCGTTGTAAACGAATTGCATTACCCGCAAGCGCTGGATTAGGCAGTGTGTTATGGGATACTTGCATCGAGTCTATGACAGACTGAATCGCGGGTAAAAAATTCATGGATTTATGGAGTTGTGTATTTACGTGCAATAAAAGCGTTTCTAATGTGGCGAGTTCGACGTTACTTTCTTCATGATACATGGTCATAAATAAACGTATTTTTTTTCCATTACTTTCCAATAGTTGGCCTTTGATGACAATTGGCTCTCTTTCAGCTACTTCTCGTATATAGTGCACCATACTTTGTAATGTATAGATGGATGAGTGATTTTCTAGGCGAAACTTTTCATTGATGCCTATGAGCAGCATGAAAGCATCAATAGCTTTACTAAAGGCAATAACGTAGTAAGCGTCATTCATGTGGCCGTTATAGTCGATCCAGTCGGCCAGCACAGGGCTTTTGAATAAGGTGATCATGCAAATGTTCCTTTCATTATTTCTGTATGAGTGGTTCGATACGTCAATATTAGACAAAAAATAAAATCAAAATTGCTTAAATTCGAATATTTAATGATGATTTTCAATTGCATTTTTCTATTGTAGAGGTGAAAAAATCGTGTTTGGTGATTCATTTAAAAATGGACCTCAAAAAATTTATTTTTTGTTAGTGCCCGGTTTCTCTCTTTTTGGACTGACGTCTATGTTAGCCCCCCTTCGACATGCAAACCGCACCAGTAATGACATGCTTTACGAATGGTATTTGTTATCAGAGTTTGGCGGAATGATTTGCAGTAGTGATGAGATCGAAATTAAATGCAATTCCAGTATTAATGAAGTCGATAAATGTGAAATGTTGGTGATTTGTTCTGGTACGCACCCACAGGCAGAGCTAACGCCAGGCTTGTTGGCTTTTATTCGCCGGCAAAGTCACTATGGTGCCGAAATTGGGTGTCAAGATACCGGGGCTTTTATTGTCGCCTCGGCAGGTGTTTTAGATGGCTACCGAGCCACAACCCATTGGGAGAACTACGCAAGTACGGTTGATAGCTTTCCTAATGTGAATTTTGCACAAGAGTTATTGGTCATAGATAGAAAGCGTTTTTCATGCCCTGGCGCGCTTTCCGGATTGGATATGATGCTGCATCTAGTCAGTGAACAGCATGGTAGCGAATTAGCAACGAGCGTAGCTGACGAGTTGGTATACACTCAACAGCGCGCTCATACAGAGCCTCAGCGTCGTTCATTACAAATTAGGTTGGATAGTCGTAATGCTAATCTAATTGAAGCCATACAATTGATGGAAAAAAATATCGAAGAACCGTTATTAATTAGTGATCTGGTAGAATATATCGGTATTTCAGATCGTGAATTAGAGCGTTTATTTAAGCGACATCTACAGCAGACACCTAAGGCGTTTTATCGACAGCTTCGCTTAGAAAAAGCCCGTTGGATGCTTCAGCAAACTTTAGACAGTGTGACGGCTATTTCTATGGCCTGTGGCTTTGCTTCTTTGTCTCATTTTACACGTAGTTATCAGCAGTTGTTCTCCAAGAAACCAAGCCAAGAACGCTAGGGTTCCTTTCCTGCAATTAGTGTTTTTTTATTCCCCACCTGACATTTCTAGGAAAACTACTATTTTCGACAGTTTATCTAATCGCGACAAGCGAATGAATAATGACTTTTTAGGCTAAAAACAATCGATTTTAGGCAAAAATCAAAGATTTTTTAGAGTAACGTTTACAGCTCTAAATAACCGATGGGCAAATTTTAATCTTTCCCCAGTATCCGATTAACCTATTTGAAGATCGAAAGTATGAATCAAGATGTCATTATTACCTGTGCAATAAATGGAGCCGCGGATACTGCACGCCGTAGTTCACATGTTCCAATTACCCCAGAACAAATTGCCAACTCAGTGGTAGAGGCATGGCATGCCGGCGCAGCTATTGCCCATATTCATGTACGTGACCCTGAAACGACTCAAGGCTCCAGACGTGTCGATCTGTATGCTGAAGTGTGTGAACGATTACGTGCATCCGACTGCGACATCATTATTAATTTAACCGCGGGTATGGGCGGCGATCTTTATATTGGCCCAGAAGAAAATCCAACCGCTTTTTGCCCAGAAACGGACTTAGTCGGCGGATTGGAGCGTTTGATTCATATCGAACAACTTAAGCCTGAAATTTGTACCTTGGATTGTGGCTCTTTGAATTTTGGTGATAACAATCTGGTGTATGTATCGACGCCTGACATGCTTCGGTTGGCTGCTGCTCGTATTAAAGAATTAGGCGTGACCGTTGAGCTAGAGATTTTTGATACAGGTAATCTTTGGTTCGCTTTACAAATGATGAAAGAAGGTTTGTTAGACGATAATGCTATGTTCCAACTTTGTCAGGGCATTCCTTGGGGCGCGCCACCTAACTTGGGAATTCTTAAAGGCATGGTAGACATGCTTCCTGCTAACACGAGTTGGACTGCTTTTGCGTTAGGTCGTAATCAATTGCCGTGGGTTGCTCAATCTGCGTTATTGGGTGGTCATGTGCGTGTTGGGCTGGAAGATAACTTGTACCTTGAAAAGGGTGTGTTAGCGACGAATGGTCAGCTAGTAGAGCGTTCTGTAAATATTATCGAAAACATGGGGGCACGTATTTTAAGTCCGTCAGAAGCACGCCAAAAATTGCGTCTGCGTGGAACTCAATAGTTTTTGAAATTAATAGCTGATTAGCATATTGGAGAATAAAATATGGCTCGCCCAAATCCAAGTGAAGTAAAAAAAGTAGGCGTTATTGGTACTGGTGTAATCGGCGGAGCTTGGGCTCTGCATTACCTGCGAATGGGAATGGAAGTGGTTGCTTATGACCCAGGTCCTAATTCCGCCGAAAAGCTGTTAGCAATGGTTGAGCATGTTTGGCCAACCATTGAAAAACTCGGTTTACGAGAAGGCGCGAGCAAGCAGAATTTACGCTTTGTGGATTCGCTAGAAGACATGGTTTCCTGCGTAGAGGTGATCCAAGAAAGTACGCCAGAACGGTTGGATGCTAAACAAACCTTGTTTGCTGAGTTGGATCGAATTACACCGCCTGATGTGGTGATTATTTCCAGTACATCAGGATTCCCTATGACAGAGATGGCTGTAGATTTAAAAGAACAGCCAGATCGTTTTGTGGTTGGTCATCCTTTTAATCCACCTTATCTAATGCCTTTTTGTGAGGTCTGTGGCGGTGAAAGAACCAGTCAAGACGTGGTTGATTGGACAGCCGCTTTCTATGAAGCAATAGAAAAGCAAGTTGCCAAAATGGATAAAGAGTTGCCAGGTTTTATCGGTAATCGCCTTCAAGAAGCCCTATGGCGCGAAGCCTTGCATATGGTCAAGAATAAAGAGTGTTCAGTTGAGGATATCGACAAAGCCATTGCCTATGGCCCCGGTTTACGTTGGGCGATTATGGGACATTGTCTGACTTACCATCTTGGCGGTGGTCAAGGCGGTATGGCGCATTTATTAGATCATTTTGAAGAGTCGCTAGAAGCACCTTGGACGCGATTAAAAGCACCCAAATTAACGCAAGAATTGAAAGATGACATGGTGGCAGGGTGTTTAACCCAAGCCAACGGCGCATCGATCAATGAGTTAATTCAAGAGCGAGATGATTGCTTGATTCGCATCATGCAGACGTTGGATGAATACCGTCAAGAAAAAGGCATTAGACGTTAATGATTGATTATGAAGCTAGCATATGGGAATTAAAAGTAGGCTAGTTTCTACCTAATTGTTAGCAGAGGATCACTAATAAAAACCCTCATAATAAAGATTTGGTGTTTGTAGAGCACCATCAACTCAAACTAGGTGGGCGAAGTTAGATGTTAGAAAACAAAAGAGAACAACCTGCAATAGAATGCAGAAATGTATGGAAAATATTTGGTGATCGATCGGTTGAAGCTCTGCATGCCGTAAAAACCAAAGGACTAACCAAAGATCAAGTGCACGAAGAGTACGATTGTGTCGTTGCTGTGGCAAACGCGAGTTTTCAAGCGTTAGAAGGGGAGATATTTTGCATCATGGGGTTATCAGGGAGTGGTAAATCCACACTGGTACGCCATATCAATCGTCTCATTGAGCCCACGGCAGGTGATATACTGATTGAAAATGAAGATATCAATGCATTAGACGCGAAGCAATTACGTAAAATTCGTGCTGAGAAAATTGGCATGGTATTTCAACATACGGCGTTATTACCCCATCGTACCGTACGAGAGAATGTGGCATTAGGACTTGAATTACGCCATGTAGATGAATCGCACCGACTGAATATAGCGCAAAAAAAACTGGAATTAGTTCAACTCGATGGATGGGAAGATCGTATGCCATCTGAGTTATCTGGTGGCATGCAGCAGCGAGTTGGCCTCGCTCGTGCTATGGCGGCAGACCCTTCTATTCTTTTAATGGATGAGCCTTTTAGCGCATTGGATCCTTTGATTCGACGCCAGTTACAAGACCAGTTTCTAGAACTCGCCAGAAAGATGAACAAAACCACCATATTCATTACGCACGATTTAGACGAAGCCATTCGTATTGGTAATCGTATCGCAATTATGAAAGATGGCGAAATTGTACAAATAGGCACACCGGAGCAAATCATCACGGCGCCTGCCAATGATTATGTGGCGGAATTTGTAAAAGACATCTCGCGTTTAAAATTGGTGTCTGCCCAATCGATAATGCGCCCAATTGAAGATTATTTGAAAGAGAACACCTTGGATCAGAACCTCTGCCCAAGAGCGCCACACGATGCGGATCTTGATGAGCTGATTAATTTAGCCATTGATCATGAAAATCCTATCCTTGTCTTAAAACAAGATAAAGAAGTTGGCGTGATTACCAAACGTCAATTATTGCGTGGCATACAAGGGAGAGATGCAAATGAGTGATTCTGCTAAGCAAGAAACAATGACGAATGCTAAAGAAGGCAATAATCCGCCCTTAAGTAAGAAAGAAATTGATGGTTTAAAGCGATTTCTGGGCAGTTCAATAGAATACTATTTGCAGTCGTTTAATGAAATTATCCAAGGTAAGAAATACAAACTTAATCTAGCGGCGGCGATGGCTGGACCTTTGTGGGCAGCGAGTCGTAACGTCTGGTTTTTATTTTGGGCCTTATTAGTGACCGATATACTGGGCTGTATTTCGATTGCCAGAAGCCTTTGGAGTGCAGACGCTTACCCTGAGGCTAGTGTTGCAGTCGGTCTTGGTGTCCTTGTTGTTGGTCGATTGATTGGCGGCAGCGTCGCAAACAGTTTGTATTACAATTTCTACAATAAATGGCGAATTAATAACGACTTATTAAAAGGTACTAGCAGCAATAGAATAATGAAAGGCGTAGCACTGATCGCTGCCATTTACCCTTTAACGGTTTATAAGTTTAGTGCAGCACAAGTTATCGATGCCTTAGACACCTTTCCAACCAGCCGTAAAATCGCTTCGACCACAGCAAATAGTATCGATGCTTTTGTTGAATGGTTAACGATTTCGTTTGAAGATGTTTTTGATTCGATTACTTGGGCTATTCGCGGCATGCTCGATTTTCTTGAGCTGTTGTTTATTGGTACGCCTTGGCCTGTGATGGCGCTGCTATTACTTTTATTGTCATGGAAAATGGCAGGTTGGAAAGTGGTGGCGTTTACTGCTGCTGCCTTGACGTATCTAGGGGCATTTGGCTTCTGGGATAAATCAATGAGCACCATGGCGTTGGTCGGTGCTTCGGTGTTTATCTGCTTACTCATTGGTGCGCCTTTGGGCATTCTTGCCGCCAAAAACCCTCGTTTTAACAGAATTCTAAATCCCATCTTGGATGTGATGCAGACCATGCCGAGTTTTGTTTATCTGATTCCTGCCATTGCGTTCTTTTCAGTCGGCAAACCGCCTGCGGTATTAGCGACAGTAGTATTTGCTATGCCGCCGATGATCCGATTAACCGCGTTAGGCATTCAGCAAGTGAGTCCATCGGTCATTGAAGCGATGTTGGCATTTGGGGCGAGCCCGAATCAGGTCTTGTTTAAGGCGCAATTGCCGTTGGCGATGCCGTCTATTATGGCGGGGATCAACCAAAGCATCATGATGAGTTTGTCTATGGTGGTGGTAGCTGCGTTGATTGGCGCGGGAGGACTTGGGTACGACGTTTTGTCTTCTTTGCAGCATCTTGATGCAGGTAAAGGTCTGCTGGCGGGTCTTGCGATTGTGTTGTGCGCGATGATTTTGGACAAAATTATCCAAGGGCATCATCGAAAAGCATAAGTTCTTAATAGCATAAACATAATTTTGGTCTAGGAGCATTTATTGAGTTTGATAAATAACTGCTTTTACTTGGATTGTTAATGAAAAATAAAGAGGAAATACCAATGAAGAAAGCACTAACAATATTTGGGTTAACTGCCGCTGTGGGGGTAAGTATATCCCAAGGCGTAAGCGCCAAAGAGACGATCGTTATTGGTGAAGTAAGCTGGGACGCTTCTCTTGCTATTGAGAACGTATTGAAGGTTGTCATGGAAAAGAATTTCAATGTGGATGTTGAAATCATGTCTGCTGATCAGGCGGCTATATGGTCAGCGATGGATAAAGGTAAAGGCAGTATTGATGTTCATCCAGATATTTGGACATCCTCTCAAACGGAACCTTGGGCGAAATTTATCGCAAAAGGCGGTAAAGAAAGCGTTCGAGCTAACAAAACGCCTTATTTAGGAACCGATGGTTTTTATATTCCAGGCTATATCCAAGATGAGTACGGTGTGAAGTCTGTTTATGACTTGGCGAAACCAGAGATTGCTAAATTGTTTGATGCTGATGGCGACGGGCTAGGTGAATACTGGCCTGGTGCGCCGGGTTGGACAGGAGTGAAAATCAATCAAATAAAAGCTAAAAGCTATGGGTTTGATGAGTATTTTGAACCTATTATCGTGTCGGACTCCATTATTAAGGCTCAGCTTAAGACCGCTTATCGTAAGAAAGAAGGTATCTTGTTTTATTACTGGACACCAGAATGGATTCATTTTACCTATGACCTTCGTAAGCTTGAGGAGCCTGCATTTACTGGCTACGCCGGAGACAGTAAAAAACTACATAAAGATTACAACCCTGATGGCTGTTATAAGTTTTCTGATACAGAAAACTGGTTACAAGACAGCGAAATTAAGTGCGGAGTTCCAAACACAGAAATCTACATAGGTTATTCCGCATCGCTAGAAAAAAGAGCGCCAGAAATCGCTGCGTTTTTAAGTAATGTGGCCTTGGATGCGTCTTATGTGAGTCAATGGATATTCAAAATTGCCAGCGAAGGAGAATACCCTGATGAAATGGCTGAAGAGTGGGTTAAAAACAATTCAGCGATTGTAGATACTTGGTTACCCTAAAAGCGACCCTACTTAACGTTAGACCAAGGTGTTAAATACTAAAATGGACAAGAAATACCCATTAAGTGAATCAATGACAGGTTTTGTGAAAGAAAGTTTGTCATTTTTCCATTCAGCCGTTGTTGATCAAGGGATTGATGCTCAACGGCTTGCTTATGATGCCATGACGTCCCATTTCGGGAGTTCGCGTCCCATTGCTTTACAAGTAGAGGATCAAACCCTTGCAGGCGTAAAGGTTCGTCACTACCAACCAGACGCTCCAGTACTTAATTTGCAAGTCCTGTTTGCCCATGGCGGTGGTTGGTATTTAGGCGGACTGGACAGTCACGATAGTTTTTGTGCTCATCTAGCGCATGATTGTGGTGTAACCGTGACGGCTATAGATTATTCATTAGCGCCAGAGCTGCCGTATCCTGAAGGCTTAAATGATATTGAGCGAGTTTATCGATCCCTATCCATGAATAATTCATCTTCTATTTTATTAATGGGAGATAGTGCGGGTGGCAATTTAATGGCTGCTTTATCATTACGTTGTCGACGCAAAGGTATTTCACCTGCTTATGCTCAATGTCTTCTTTATCCAGCCTTATCGAAGATAGGTTCTTTACCGTCACATTTAGCAATGTCGGATGCACCATTATTAGACACAAGCAGTATAGATTATTGTTGGGGCCAATATGTGTCACTTTATGAATACAGCAATGCAGAAATCGAAGAGTTGCTGCCACTTAGCGCAAGTACTCATATTTCTTTACCTCCAACCATGTTGTTTGCGGCTGAATATGACCCTTTGATTGATGACGCTCGTTATTATCAACAAGCGCTGATTGCTGCAAAAGTGCCTGCTGAGTTAAGTGTTATTAGAGGTTTGGTTCATAGCGGTTTACATGGTTTTAAATCAACCAGCGAGGGGCGGCAGTTTTATGCTGAAATCAACAGCTATGTTCAATCACAGATAAAGAAATTAGCAGGCTAGTTGCTTCAATATGTTTCTACCAGCGAACATCTACATGCCCTACCAATTCTTGAATCAAAGATGGTGATGATACTCTTTGGATAACGTGATACGCGCTAGGATGTCGACGTCTATCAGTGCCGTACTTACCTATTTTAAACGCTTGATAAGTATATCTTTTACTTTGCTGTCAATTTACCATTAATGAGACTTTCATTTGTACAGGCTTATTTAAGTGGAATCAAAATCCAATCAACGCCGTTCAAAGTATTTAAACGACTATCCACAATGATTATGACAAGTTTCATAGTGATTGGAGATGTTACTGATCTTAGTTTTTGGAATCGTTACTTTCAGTGTTTTCTTCGCTGCCATCAACCACAATTTTTACCGTGCGACCTGCAATGAGCCCAAGTTCAAATAGCATCCACATTGGAATGGCGAGAAGGGTTTGAGAGAAAATGTCAGGGGGTGTTATCAGCATGCCAACGACAAAGCAGCCAAGGAATATATAAGGGCGTTTTTTAGAAAGTGTTGCAACTGTGGTTACGCCAGCTTTGATGAGCAAATAAGTGGCGACAGGGATTTCAAACGTCACGCCAAAAGCAAAAAACAGTTTTAGAACAAAGTTTAGGTAGTTGTTAATGTCCGTCATGACAGTCACTTCGCCTGGTCCGACCGTGGTGAAAAAACCAAAAATTAGCGGTAGCACAGCGAAATAAGCAAACAGTACGCCAGCATAAAAAAGAAATATGCTGGAAACCAATAAAGGAATGGCAATTCGCTTTTCATTTTTATACAGGGCGGGTGCAATGAAAGACCAAGCTTGAAACAGAGTGTAAGGAACGGACAATAAAACAGCGACCGCAAAAGTTAACTTGAGTGGGGCTAGAAAAGGTGAGGCGACTTCAGTTGCAATTAATGAACTACCAACCGGTAGTAGCAGTCGCAACGGTTCAGAGACAATTAAATACAAATCATTGGCGAATGAGTATAAACCAATAAAAAGAGCCAGTATGACAAGCACTGTTTTAAGTAAACGATTTCTTAACTCAATAAGATGAGCGACCAGTGGAGCTTGATTGGAAGAATTTGTACTCATAATATGCGATAGGTCCGCGCGTCGTTAGAATAAAGAGTTTAGAGAAAGCCCATTCAAATAATTACTAGCTACGAGATGCTGCTTCGGGTGTTTTCTCAACATCGTCTAATAGTGAAGGCTCAATTGACTCTGATTTATCTGATGCAGATAAGGTTATACCGTCATCGCCGGGCACTTCACTCTCTTTTTCCTGATTTTCTGTGTCAGCAACGGATGCCTTTAATGGTTCAGGTTCAGATACTTCCGTTTTGTGTTCTTCAGGATAGGGAGTGATGGTGTTTTGTATTGCTTGCCCTTCTTTTAACAGGCGCTGGTTAGTTTCGCCAATTTTTTGCTGCAGTTCTTCGTGATCAAGTTGAGCATTGATTTCTCTTTGCACAGAATTGATACTGCGACGAATTTTACGAACCCATAACCCTGCTGTTCTAGCAGCATGGGGTAAGCGTTCAGGGCCCAGAATTAACAGGGCAACAACGAAAACAACGAGGAGTTCAGAAAATCCAATGTCGAACACAGATTAGGCGCTCTTATCGTCTTTTTTGACTTCAGCATCAATGACTTTATGCTGGGCCGTTTTTTCTTCTTCAGTATCAGCTTCTTTGTCTACAGCTTCTTTGAAACCTTTGACAGCACCGCCTAAATCGGAACCAAGATTCTTAAGTTTTTTAGTACCAAAGATGAGTATTAAAATGGCTAAAACAATTAATAATTGCCAAATGCTAATTCCGCCTAACATACATTTCTCCTACAATTTATTTAGAACGACTGGCTTTTTCGTCTAAGCCAGATAAGTTAAATCGACGTGCTAATTCATCAAGTATAGCATCAGGGCCAATATCTAAATGAGATAACATGACAAGAGTGTGAAACCAAAGATCAGCAGTTTCATAAATCAAATCGGATTTGTCGCCAGATATGACAGCATCTTTAGCGGCAATAATGGTTTCAATGCTTTCTTCACCAACTTTTTCTAGGATCTTATTTAATCCTTTTGCATGCAGGCTAGCGACATAGGAAGAGTCTTCCGCCGCATTTTTACGTTGTTCTAGTGTGGCTGCTAATTCAGCCAGTATATCAGCTCTCATTATAGTCTCTCGAATGTTACGGTTTTAGGACAAGCAAGTAAACGCCCGCCAAAAATAACCCTAAACTGGTCAAATCAGCGTCTTTTATATGGTTCAGAGACGCCGGGTCCGTTACCACCCAAGCGGCAGCTAGACTGAATAAGCCGAGCAAGCGAAAAGGCAGGTTGTGTCGGCCTTTTTTAAGTTCTTTGCCCAGCTCATCAATCGCATGTGTTTGTGCTTGCATGCGCTCTTCTTGATGTGACATTTGCGACAACGCCGTAAAAATCAAATTAGGAATCTGTGGAAGTTGACCTGCCCACTGTGGCGCTTGTTTACGGACTTCTTCAATGACGCGTTTTGGACCGACTTGTTCGCGCATCCATCGTTCTAGGAACGGCTTGGCAGTCACCCAGAGGTCTAAATCTGGATAAAGTTGACGACCCAAGCCTTCAATATTGAGCAGTGTTTTTTCTAATAAAACCAACTGTGGTTGTACTTCCATGTTAAAGCGACGAGCCGTTTGGAATAAACCGATTAGTACTTGTCCAAAGGAGATGTCTTTTAATGGTTTTGCGAACATTGGCTCGCAAACGCTACGGATAGCCGACTCAAAAGCATGGACGGGTGTGCCTTTCGGAACCCAGCCGCTTTCGACGTGCAATTTGGCGACCAAACGATAATCTCGTTGGAAAAAGGCCAATAGATTACGCGCTAAATAGCTTTTGTCTGCATCGTCCAAGCTTCCCATGATAGCGCAATCAATCGCAATGTATTTAGGTTTCTGCGGGTTGCTGGCATCAACGAAAATGTTGCCAGGGTGCATATCTGCGTGGAAAAAGCTGTGAGAAAAAACTTGCGTGAAAAAGATCTCAACCCCTCGTTCAGCTAAGCATTTCATGTCCACGTTGGCTTTGTTTAGAGCCGCAATATCGGCAACTGGAATGCCAGAGATACGTTCCATCACCATGACATTACGGTGGCTATAATCCCAATAAACCTGTGGTACATAGAGTAAATCGGAATCCATGAAATTACGTTGTAACAACCCCGTATTTGCGGCTTCTTTCGCGAGATCCAGTTCATCCAGTATGGTGTATTCGTAATCGGTTACAACTTCAACAGGTCTTAAGCGTCGGCCGTCATCACTCATATTGGCAACAAGGTGTGCCAAGGTATAAAGCAGACCAATATCCTTGCTGATGGTCTTTTCTATTTTTGGACGAATAACTTTTATAACAACGTCTTCACCAGAATGGAGCTTGGCAGTATGAACTTGTGCTATTGACGCTGAGGCCAATGGAATAGTAGAAAATTCCGCAAAGAGTTCACTGACTGGCGCTTTAAGGTCTCTTTCGATAATAGCTTGAGCCACATCACCAGAAAAAGCAGGCACTTTATCTTGTAGTTTTGCCAGTTCATCAGCGATATCGTCGTCGAGCAAATCACGTCGCGTGGATAAAATTTGTCCAAATTTAACGAAAATAGGGCCAAGGGACTCTAGTGCAAGACGAAGTCGCTCGCCCTTATTTTTACTGGCGCGCTCGCGACCAATAGAACAAACTAGGCCAAGCGTATAGCGGACATACCAAGGCAATAAGGCGAAAGGAATAAAAACATCAAGACGAAAGCGCATGACGGTGAATAGTATGCGCAGTAATCGAAAAAAGCTGGTCAACATGATTAGAATTTAAATCCTTTATGAAGCGCTACAATGCCGCCCGTTAAATTTTGGTAACTTGTGCGCTCAAATCCAACGTCATTCATCATACTTTTTAAAGTTTCTTGGTCTGGGTGCATGCGGATGGATTCGGCAAGATAGCGGTAACTTTCAGAATCGTTAGCAATCAACTTACCCATTGCTGGCAGCAGACGAAAAGAATACTGATCGTAGACTTGAGAAAGTAGCTCAGACTCTGGTTTAGAAAATTCCAGAACCAATAAGCGGCCGCCAGGTTTTAAAACACGATACATAGACGCGAGTGCTTTGGATTTATCGGTGACATTACGCAAACCAAACGCGATGGTAATGCAATCGAAAGTATCATCAGGAAAAGGCAATGCTTCGGCATTGGCTTGAACAAACTTCACGTTACCAATAATGCCGTTATTAGCCAATTTGTCACGACCAACCTTTAGCATTGAATCATTGATATCCGCTAAAATAACGTGTCCTTCACTGCCCACTAAGCGTGAAAATTTAAGTGTTAAATCGCCTGTTCCGCCAGCGATGTCTAATACACAATTCCCAGCGCGAACACCCGATTGACTAATTGTATGGCGTTTCCAAAGGCGATGAACGCCACCAGACATAAGATCATTCATTATGTCGTATTTTGTGGCGACGGAATGAAAAACTTGCGCGACGGCTTTTACTTTTTCATCGGTAGGAATTTCTTTAAAACCAAAATCTGTGGTTTTTTTCTGATCGTCTTGCATAAACTACTTCATCCTAGTGGTGGCATCGCACGCCGCTTTCTTTGTGTAACAGCTCTTTAACAGCTTTTGACAAGGTGTATTTAATGGTGAGCGGTCATTGTAACCGCGACTGCAAGGCTCTGATACCGATTTTCGGTTCTATTTATTCCCCATGACTTTATTTCGGCCAGCCTCTTTTGCTAGATATAGCTGTTTGTCTGCTCGGGAAAATAACGACTCTGGTTCTTCTTGAGCGTTAAGCTCGGCGATACCAATAGATATGGAAATTGAAACTGGTTCACCCTGCATATTGAAAGGTGTTTTGACTACCGCAAGTCGAATGGCTTCTGCGCGTTCAATGGCTTGAGGAAGTGAGGTGTTTGGGAACGCAATGACGAACTCTTCGCCACCATAACGGAACATGAGGTCTTCTTTTAATAAAACGCTGCGAATTTGTTTGGGTACTAGTCTTAGTACTTTGTCGCCTGCGAGATGCCCCCAAGAGTCATTTACTCTTTTAAAGTGATCTATGTCACAAACCGCTAAACAAATGGGTTTCTTGGTCTTCTGCATGATTTTACAGAGTGGCAGAATGGTGTCTTGATAGGCTGTGCGGTTCGGTAAATCGGTTAAAGAATCTGTCATCGCCTGAGCAAGTTTTTCTTGTAACAGAGTACGCAGTGATGCGGTGTCTTTTTCCATTCGAGTCACTTTGTTTTTCAGTGATGTGATGGATTGAGCTGAATGCTTTTCCTGCTCTATCATTTGTGCTCGATGTTCTGTCATGGTACTTGAAATAGTCGACAGTCGATCATTAATGAGGTTTTTTAAGCTATCTAAATCTTTTACACCATTGATGGCTAACGACGTGTCTTCAACTTGCATTTGAAGTTTTGTGTTAAAGCCTTCTCTACTTTCAGACAGTGATTTTTGTGAATGGTAGCTGGTGGAGATAGATTCATTGATGCTAGCGAGTTGTTTATTTAGCTGGGTTAAATAATTCGTCAAACTTTCTTGGGTTTTGCCTATGGCGATCATGATGAAGTTAATAACTTCATCAAGCAATCCTGGAAGTTGTTGAATATTGCTATTTCCCAGTAATGCTCTTTTAAGATCAACGATGTCTTCATCATAGATGCTTGGAAGCGATAAATTATTCATTAGCCCTGCAAATGTGTGGCTAATTTGCACCATAATTTCTTGATCATTATTTTTAGGTGCTGAATCAGGGTTCCGGTTAAAAAAGCGTTTTAAAAAAGAACTCTTAGATTGGCTTGTTACGTCTTCAGGTTGATTTAAGGTGTTCTCTGCAAGCGTTAAAAAGCCTTTTAGAAGCTGAGGCCATTGTGATGATACTTGCCAGTTCGAGCGTATTTGAGCTTCGAGCTGCTTCTTCTCATTTTGAGGAACCCTTCTGCTTGTTTGTCTTTCGAGAAGGTCAATCAACTCTTGTAATGTACTGCGAACTTGCTTGGCTCTATCTGTTAGGGCCTCGTCACTTTTGATTAAGAGTGGCTCGGCATTGTTGAGCACATCTTGTATTTCTTGGGCCTTTGCCCCTTTATTGACGGCTTGGCGAATTTGGCGAACAACGGAATCAAGTTCAGGGTCATTTCCTTCTGCCAGCATGCTGGTTCTGGAAACCGCTTTACGTAATACTTCAATCAGTTTATCACTCGATGATTCCGTCATATCGCCTCATTTTATATTATTTTTGACGTTCTTTTTCGATCAGAAAATCGATTACTTTATAAATATTTTCATTGCCATTAGCGGTTTCTGCCGTCACGAGGTATTTGCCATTGACGATTAACCCTGGAACACCACGAGCGCCATAAGCACGTATTTTCGCGTCGGCTTGACTCAAACGGCTGTTGACAGCAAAAGAGTCGTACTGTTTACGGAACTCATCTTCACTAACGCCATAGTTTACAAAAAAGCTAGCAAGTGCGTCTTCAGAGTTTAGGTTACGACGCTCAACATGGATAGCATTAAAAAGATCTGCACGCAGTTTATGCTCAATACCAAGTAAGTCTGCCACGTAGAAGGCTTTTGCATGCGCTAACCAACCACGGCCGAAAACAGCAGGTAAGAATTTGAAGTCAACATCACTTGGCATATTCTCTTCCCAGGCCCGAGTGATGGGTTCAAGTTTGTAGCAGTGCGGACATCCGTACCAAAAGATTTCAGTCACTTCTATTTTGCTTGGATCACTGGTGCGTACCGGTGTTTTGATGGTTGTGTAACCATTACCATCACTGTACTCGGCAGCGGCTGCCGTAAGTGGGATAAGGAAAGAAAGTATCAGCGCTGAAAACAGCTTTATCATGAATTGCTCCTAATCATGTTAATCAAAGTAATTTTTATATCATGCACAGAATTGCAACAAAATACGATTCTATTTAAGGCTGAAGGTTCTATTTTATTAGTAAGTTTACATAATATTTACATGAAGAAAACCGTCGGCGAATTCTTATTTATGCATTTTTGTAATAATCGTAAATCGTAGTAGCCTTAAATTAGGTCAATTGACGTGATTCTGCCGACTTTGATGGTTTAACATGGCATATCACCGTGTTTGCTGGCATTATATACAGCTAACGAAATAAATATGAATGCCAATCCGAATCTACTGACGAATATCAACTTATGACCCCTTTTGACTCAAATTTCCAGTCCGCACACTTTATTAAGAGTGCTGAGAAGCTTTCTCAATGTCCTCTAGACCAAGGTGTAGAGGTCGCATTTGCAGGCCGCTCGAATGCCGGTAAATCGACGGCATTAAATACCCTTACGAACCAAAAGAAACTAGCGCGGACTTCAAAAACACCGGGTCGAACTCAGCTTATTAATTGCTTTGGGATAAACGTTGAAGATCGTCGTTTAATTGACCTTCCAGGTTACGGTTTTGCAAAAGTTCCTATTGCTATGAAAAAAGTCTGGCAGGCACACATGCAAGACTATTTGATGAATCGTCGCTCTTTGGCTGGTGTTGTTTTAGTAATGGATATCCGCCACCCATTAAAAGAGTTTGATGAAATGATGCTGGACTGGGCTAAGTCCAATGGAATGAAGGTGCATGTCTTATTAACAAAATCGGACAAGCTAAAGCGTGGGCCAGCAAAATCAACCATGTTAGCCGTTCAAAAAGCGATTAAAGAGCACGGCGTTGATGGCACGGTACAGACCTTCTCATCGTTGAGTGGTGACGGAGTTGATGATCTGCGTATCAAGCTGGCTGAATGGTTGGTACTTGATAATCTTGAAGGCATTCCAGTTTCGCCAAATGCTTAAAGCGGCAGGTTTACTTGCGTTAACGAAAAAAAGCCTCATATGAGGCTTTTTTTACATCTAGTGAATTGTGTACGGCTAATTTATTGTGGTGTTAAATACCCTTTTAAGAAGGTATCGAAATCCACCTCATCCGCCGCTTCAATAGCTTCTTGCTCGCGTAAAGAGCGTTCTGCTTTCTCCATGAATTCGTGCGTCAATTCGTCAGATAAAGGGCAAGCCATCCAGTTTGCTTGTTGTTCTTTTGATAAGGTCAGCATGGCACTTTGGTAGCCTTGTTCTGCTTTACTGCGCTCTAATAAAAGAGCAGAAGGCAAAAGGGCTTCGTTGGTTAATTTTTCTTTTTGAACCTCAACCGCTTGTTGATAAGCAGGGTTGCCTGTTTTAGTGGATAAAAAATCCGCGACTTCCGTCAGAGCATCAAGCATGTTTTCTGCTTTATCACGCAGTTTTACTGGGCCTTGGCCAAAATCGAAGTTCATGTCTAAATCTCGGCCATGAGACGCAATTTCTTGCTGCATTTTACGTAGCTGGTTGCATTCTGCACTGCCTAGGCGTTCGTCGCCGCGCAACATGCAATACAGCAAGAAGACATCAATGAAATACAAGGTAGAAGACTGCATGCCAATGGAAGAGCTAGGATCTAGGTCCATAATACGTACTTCAATGTATTCAACGCCTCTCGCTTGCAATGCAGCGCTTGGGTGTTCGCCAGGCTGAGTGACACGTTTAGGGCGAATGTCGCTGTAATACTCGTTTTCAATTTGCAAAAGATTGCTGTTTAACTGGCGGTACAGACCGTCGACCTTCACACCAATGTCTTGGTAGCGCTGATATGGTGTTTGCAACGCTTTCTTGACGGTACTGATGTACGTATCGACTTCGTTATAGCAAACGTACAAATCCGCTTGAGCTTTGTTCTGATAACCAAGGTCGCTCATACGAAGCGATGTCGCTTTAGAGCCAAACCACGTGTGATTTTCAAGCTTTTCTAAGCTGTCAGGCTTTTTCGGTAAAAAACTTTCGTCAATCGCAGGGGAAGCGCCGAACAATAATGACAGCATCCAAGAGCTACGGCGGAAATTACGAATCAAAGCGAAATAGCTGTCCGATTGAAAGGCTTGTTTTTCTGCTTGAGAAAGAGCTGTTTTGCCTTTATAGCTTTCTAAGAAAGACCAGAAGTCTTGATCAAACGAGAAGTTGTAATGCATACCTGCAATACACTGCATGATACGACCATAGCGATTAGACAAACCTTCACGATAAGTGCGCTTTAGTTTTCCTGTATTCGATTCACCAAAATACGCAATCGGGACATCTTCATTGCCCGCCAAGTAACACGGCATACTGGCAGGCCATAAGCATTCGTCTTGCTTGTAGAGTTCATGATTAACCACGTTATGGATATCGTCCAATTCTTTAATGACGCCTTCAACGCTAGGATGAACCTGCGTAATGAATTCCATCAAAGACTCTGAGTAATCCGTTGTAATAGAGCTGTGAGTTAACGCAGAACCTAATGCTTTGGGGTGGGGTTTGTGCGAAATGTGCCCTTCGGAACGATCAACTCGTAGCGCTTCTCGTTCCACGCCACGATGAAATGTTAATGCAGACGTTGTCGCGGCTTGCTGGCAATGAGTTGCCAGCGCTTGCAAGGCATTGGTTAAAGTGGTCAAGAAGTCTTCCTTCAATTGAATACGGCAAAATTAAATTTTAAGGATTGTACTCGTCGAAGCTTCTTTTCGGCAAGTCACAGATACCTTGTGCACAAAATATGCAGACTTCACCATGAAAAAAACGCGATGTTAACTAAACATCGCGTTTTGGATTTTCTATTCACGGCAACCGTAGGTTATAAAATAGCGGTTATAGGCGCATTTCAATGCCCGCATCGGTCATGCGTTGTTTGGCTTCTTGAATGCTGTATTCACCAAAGTGAAAAATGCTGGCCGCGAGTACCGCATCTGCTTTGCCTTTGATAACACCATCGACAAGGTGATCAAGATTACCCACACCGCCAGAAGCGATAACGGGTACGTGAACGGCCTCACTGATCGCGCGCGTTACGCCAAGGTCAAAACCATTCTTTGTACCGTCACGATCCATACTGGTTAGGAGGATTTCTCCTGCACCGTATTCGACCATTTTTTTCGCCCATTCTACTGCGTCTAAACCAGTAGGTTTACGACCGCCGTGGGTAAAAATTTCCCATTTATCAGGTTCGCCTTCGGCACTGACTTTTTTCGCGTCAATGGCAACCACAATGCATTGAGAGCCAAAACGTTGTGCGGCTTCACGAACAAATTCAGGATTAAACACTGCTGCGGTATTGATGCCGACTTTGTCTGCTCCAGCGTTTAACATGCGACGAATATCGTCACAGGTGCGAATGCCGCCGCCGACGGTTAAGGGGATGAAGACTTGGCTGGCAATGGCTTCCACCATATGAACGGTAGTTGCTCGGTCGTCAGAGCTGGCCGTAATGTCCAGAAAAGTGATTTCATCGGCGCCTTGCTCGTTGTAGCGTTTGGCCACTTCTACTGGATCGCCAGCGTCGCGAATGTCAAGGAATTGAACGCCTTTGACCACTCGACCATTGTCCACGTCAAGACAAGGAATAATACGTTTTGCTAAGCCCATAAATGACTCCTAATACTGCGCAAAGATCTTCGTTGGATTGTGAATAAGTGACCGTTATGGCTTGCCATTCCAATGAAGGAAATTCTTGTAAAGCTGAAGGCCGTCTTTGTGGCTTTTTTCTGGGTGAAACTGTACCGCGAAAACATTGTCTCGTGCGAGCGCGACGCAGAATTCTAGGCCGTAATCACAGGTGCCGGCGACTTCTGCTTTATTCTCTGGCACAACATAAAAACTGTGTACAAAGTAGAAGCGGGCATTGTCATCAATATCAGCCCAAAGCGGGTGGTTGATGGTATGTTTGACTTGATTCCAACCCATGTGCGGCACTTTTAGTTTGCTACCGTCATGGTCTGTGTGTTTTTCGCCAAAGAACAGAGCGTTGCCTTGAAAGTGGTTCAAACAGTCAACACCACCGTTTTCTTCACTGTGAGACATTAAAGATTGGATGCCCACGCAAATGGCGAGAAACGGTTTCTCCGCCATCGCTTTACGAATACTAGGAACAAGTCCCGCATTGTGCATTTCACCAATACAATCACGAATGGCGCCAACGCCAGGAAGCAAAACACGATCAGCGGCATCAATGACGGCTGGATCGCTGGTCACAATAACGGAGGTGTTTTCATCCGCGACGTGTTCAAGCGCTTTGGCAACCGAATGTAGGTTGCCCATACCGTAGTCGATGACTGCAACAGTAGATTTTCTCATATCACCCATGGGATTTTTGCTGTTACTCATACTAAGAGAATCCTACAAACAACCTTTAGTGGAAGGCATTTGGCCTGCCATACGCTCGTCAACCTCTAACGCCATGCGTAACGCACGACCGAAGGCTTTAAAAATGGTTTCTGCTTGGTGGTGTGTGTTCTTACCACGAAGGTTGTCTAGATGAAGTGTAACTTTCGCGTGGTTGATAAAACCGTGGAAGAATTCAGAGAACAGATCCACATCAAAACCGCCCACTGAACCGCGAGTAAACGGCACGTGCATTTCTAAGCCGGGACGACCAGAGAAATCGATGACGACGCGAGACAATGCTTCGTCCAAAGGAACATAAGCATGGCCGTAGCGTTTAATACCTTTTTTATCGCCAACGGCGATTTCAAAAGCTTGTCCCAGTGTAATGCCCAAATCTTCCACTGTGTGATGAGCATCAATGTGAAGATCGCCAACCGCGTGGATGTCTAAGTCAATTAGGCCATGACGTGCCACTTGCTCAAGCATATGGTCAAGAAAAGGTACGCCTGTGACGCAATTAAATTTACCGGTACCGTCTAGGTTAATCGACACCTTGATCTGAGTTTCAAGCGTATTACGCTCGACACTGGCAATGCGATCGGACATTGATTGGTTTCTCCACAGTGATTGTGGCGAATAGTCGCCACTGAATAAAACATAAGTTGCCTATTATAGAACGGGCGCTCTTTGGCTTCTATGTTTTATCTGGGTGTTTTTTGATGACTTGTCTCTATTGCGTCGATAAACGCTTACTTCGAATGCTATGATTAGGTGATTTTTAAAAAGCAGAACCCCACCCTAACCCTCCCCTTGAAGAAAGGGGAGGGAACTTTAACTCCTTCTTCTACTAAAGGGGGAGTTGGGAAGGGTAAGAACCCCACCCTAACCCTCCCCTTGAAGAAAGGGGAGGGGACTTTAACCCCCTCCTTCTACTAAAGGGGGAGTTGGGGAAAGTAAGAACACCAAACCCCTCCCCCTGCTAAGGGGGAGGTTGGGAGGGGGTTAATGTTTGTATCTAGGTTAATTCATTAAGGAGTTTTTCATGGTTTGGATAAAGCGACTTTCATTATTAGTTGCCAGTTTATTGGCGTTCATTGTCGTACTGCTGGCGTATGTCATGCTGTTTGTGAATCCAAATGATTTTAAGGATGAGTTAAAAAGTGTCGCTTTGGAAAAAGCCAATGTTAATTTACGTTTGGACGGTGATATCAGCTGGTCGTTCTTTCCTTGGCTTGGCCTTGAGCTTGAAAACATCGGCGTGGCGTTGGGTACAGACGCGGAAATTTTACAGTTTGATCGCGCCGAATTTGGTTTGGCTATTTTGCCTTTATTAGAAAAAAAGATTCAGGTTAATAAAGTGAATCTTGTGAACCTAAAAGCAAGCTTAAACAAAGATGCACAAGGGCAAGGAAACTGGCAATTGGACTTACCGGAGTCAAGCGCTTCTAACTCTCAAGCGGCATCAGGAACTTCATCTGCAACGACAGCTACTTCTGTCGAGGACTCCAGTGAAAGCGTGACCCCAATGAATTTGCCTGATATCCAACTCGATGAGTTACGCATTGAAAACGCGCAAGTCACATACCGTGATGAACAAACTAAGCAATTGATTAACGCGACTTTTAACGTGCAACTAAACGATGTGCAGTGGGATAAAGCATGGCCAATGGCCATGGATGTTGCGCTGACACAAAGTGATTTGCAAGGGAACACGCCATTACAGTTAAAAGCGACGTTGAACGCGAATTTAGCGGTGTTTCCAGAAAGGGAATCTTTGTCGCTAGACTCACTTGTGCTGTCTGGGGATGTGTCTAGTGATGCGTTACCAACTAGTCCAATAGAAGTGAAATTAAGTGCGACCAATATCGATTTGGATTTGCCCCAAGAAAATGTCTTGGTAGAAGGGCTGGCGCTCAGTACGCTAGGATTGAATGTTGATGCCAAGATTCAAGCTTATCAAGTCTTGAGTAGCCCGCAATTTTCGGGAGTATTATCGGTAGGCGAATTCAATCCACGATACTTAATGACGCGTTTGAATCTGCCTATACCGGATATGTCAGATGACACCGCGCTGACCAAAGCGCGAGCAAACATTACCTTCGAGGGTAGCTTGGATTCGATTACCGCTCAGCCTATCTCGATTGCGATGGACGAAACGAAAATAGAAGCCAATGCGGTGGTGGATTTATCCCCACTACGTTGGGATGTCAGTATTGCGGGTAAAAACTTGAATGTAGACCGTTACCTTCCCACCCCGGTTGAAGCTAGCCCAGAAGAGATCGCGGCAGCCAAAGCGGATAATGTTACTGAGGCAGCACAGAATACTCATGTAGCTGGTGCAGAACAAAATAGCGGCGATGTCGGTGAGTTGATTTCAGTCGATTTGATCCGAAGCTTAAACGGTCATGTGGGTGTTGTGTTTGAAGGTCTCACAGTCAAAAAATTGAAAATAGATAAAATAGAGCTGGATTCCACTCAGGCCAGAGGTTTGGTGAAAATATATCCGCTGCGCGCTTCTTTGTATAAGGGCAGCGTCACCTCAAAAGTGAGCTTGGACGTAAGAAGCAATACACCTGTTGTTGATATATCGCCCGCCATTGATGGTGTGCAAATTCAACCCTTGTTAGTCGATTTTATGGACATGGATAAAATCGCAGGCGCGACCTATTTAAACGGGGAGCTCAGTGCGAGAGGCAATCAAATCGATGCTCTGATGTCATCACTGCAAGGCGACTTATTGGTAGAAATTAAAAACGGTGCTTTGGTGGGAACCAATTTAACAAAAACCGTCTGTGAAGGGATTGCCGCGATACGTAAAGAAAGCATTAAGGAAGACCAGTTTGGTCCAGACACACCGTTTGAAACCATGCGTTTTCCTGCTCATATCGTGAATGGAAAGGTTTCTACTCCGGGTTTAAAAATTAGTTCTGCGGGTATTCAGGTAACCGGCGACGGTGTTGTTTCTCTGCCGGATTCTTCCTTGGACTATCAGGCCAATGTTGGTGTCGCTGGAAGCGAACTAGATAAGGCGTGTCGAGTAAATGCCAAGTTAACCAAACTGGCTTTTCCTATTGTATGTAAAGGACAGTTTAGCGATGACCCTGCCGGTTTGTGTCGCCCTGATATAAAAGGCTTTGGTAAGTTATTTGCAAATTTAGCGAAAGATGAACTGAAGCTCAAACTAGAGGCTGAAAAGGTAAGGCTTAAAGAAAAAGGTGCCGAACTAAAAGCGGAATTAGAAGTAAAAAAACAAGCAGAGAAAGCCAGATTAGAGGCTAAGTTAGCCACGGAAAAAGCTCGATTAAAAGCGGAGCTAGATGAAAAACGTCAAGCCGAAGCAGAAAGAGCAAAAGAGAAGCTTAAAGAAAAATTAAAAAGTTTGTTTTAATTGCTGATTAATTAAACCGCTGTAATCGTGAGAGAGAAATGCAACCAGTTAAGAATTTTGCGCCCCGCGTTTTAGCGTGGTTTGATGAGCACGGGCGTAAAAGTTTGCCTTGGCAAGAGAATAAAACGCCGTATCGAGTCTGGATTTCTGAAATCATGTTGCAGCAAACGCAAGTGACCACCGTTATTCCGTATTACCATAAGTTCATGACGTCGTTTCCGAGCGTTGAAGCGTTAGCGCAGGCTGAGCAAGACGAGGTTCTAGCGCACTGGAGTGGTCTAGGGTATTACGCTCGAGCGCGCAATATGCATAAAGCCGCGAAAATGCTGGTGGATGAATTCGACAGTGAGTTTCCACAAAGTGTCGAAGGTGTGTGTGAGTTGCCAGGCATTGGACGCTCGACAGCGGCGGCTATTCTATCAATTTCCCGAGGTGTTCAAGCCGCGATTTTAGATGGCAATGTAAAGCGGGTACTTTCACGTTTTCATGCTGTGCCCACTTGGCCAGGTGAAAAGAAAACCGAAAATGCCATGTGGGAGCTTGCTGAAAATTACATGCCAAGTGAGCGCTGTGGTGATTACACTCAAGCGATGATGGATTTAGGGGCAACGCTTTGTACTCGCTCCAAACCGCAATGTTTGCTTTGTCCATTAGAAAGCGACTGCGAAGGTCGACAAACGCCAGATCCCACTCAGTTTCCTATCCGTAAACCAAAAAAAGCCGCCAAGCCAGAAAAGAGCATTCAGTTGTTGGTATTAATGAATCAACAGGAACAGCTATTACTAGAAAAGCGTCCTCAGACGGGGATTTGGGGCGGATTATGGAGCCTGCCTGAACTGGCCGCTAACGAGTCAGTGGTGCTGCATATTGAGCAACGATTTAGCGCACAGGTGAGCTCTGTCATACCCTTGTCATCTTTTAGACATACTTTTAGTCATTATCATCTGGATATTTCCCCGAGCCAAATTCAAATGGCAGCAGCCAATTGGATAATGGAAGGGGATAAATACCAATGGTTCAGTCAACAAGAGGCGTTAGCACTTGGTTTGCCTGCGCCGGTGAGAAGTATTTTAGAAAAAATAATTTAAAATAAGTGGCTTAGAATGCGCGTTCTAGGGTGCGCGACGACAAAATTTATTGGAAGTGACAATGCCCCATCAAAATCCCCGCTATTTTCAACGTGTATCAGAGGTCTTCCTTTCGTTTTTACTGCTTGGCTTCACCAGTTTTGGTGGGCCGGCGGCGCATTTAGGGTATTTTAATCAAACGTTTATCCAGCGAAAAAAGTGGGCGAGCGATATCCAATATGCGCAATGGGTAGCATTAAGCCAGATTGTGCCAGGCCCTGGTTCTAGTCAAGTTGGCTTTGCTCTAGGTTATCATCGAGCAGGTTATCTGGGTGGCTTGGCTGCGTTCATCGGTTTCACTTTGCCTTCTTTTATTGTCATGGTGTTATTGGCTCAGTTTGGTAGTCATTGGCAAGGCAATACCGTGTTTGGTGGCGTCGTTCATGCCTTAAAGCTGTTGGCGGTTGTCGTGGTAGCGGATGCTTGTGTCAGCATGTGGCGTTCATTTTGTCAGTCTAAAACAATGGTGGCTATCGCTTTGTTTAGTGCGGCGTTTATTGTGTTTTATCCATTTGGCTTTGCGAGTCTGATTGTTTTATTCATGGCGGCTTGCGTTGGACTGCTTACGCCTTCTGTTATTTCAGCCGCTGATGAACCTTTGCCTAAAATTAGAGGGGCAGGGTTAGTTTTTGTCTTGGCGATATCGCTGTTTCTTGTCAGTTTTGTATTGGATACGGGGCTGAGTGGTTTGTTTGCTGACTTCTACCAGGCAGGTGCGCTGGTTTTTGGCGGTGGCCACGTTGTTCTCCCCATGCTGTCAGCGTTTGTCGCAGATAACGTGTCTGATGCTAATTTATTATTAGGCTATGCAGCGGCTCAGGCAGTTCCGGGACCTATGTTTACCATGGCCAGCTTTCTGGGTGCATCGGCTGCGCCTGGGGGTGCTAATCCTTGGATGTGGGCGGCGATTGCGACAGTAGCGGTATTTTTATCGGGTTTGTTACTTATGTTGAGTGCTCAAAGTGTATGGCAGGGGTTGTCTCGCCATGCGCGCTTTCGTTCTGCAGTGGGCAGCCTGAACGCAGCGGTAGTAGGCATATTAATAGCGGCGTTGTATCACCCCATCGGCACATCAAGCCTGGTGAGTTGGTGGGATGTTGTTGCTGTGGGCCTAGGGTTTATTTGGTTGAAGTACAAACGCCCACCCATCCTGCTTTTGATTAGTGCATTTGTCCTGCTTGGACTCGCTCGAAGTTATTTGTAGTGGTTTTTTAAAAACTGACCCCCTCCCAACCTCCCCCTTAACAGGGGGAGGAGCTTAAAGTTCCCTCCCCTTTCTTCAAGGGGAGGGTTAGGGAGGGGTTTACTATCTTGGGTTGTTATCTTGGCTTATTCACATGAAGCCTTGAATTTTGCTGTGTTAGCGCCATTATTCATTTCATACCCTATATGATGGCGAGTGATCCTTATGGCGAATACTGTTTTTTGTAAAAAGTTTCAGAAAGAAATGGAAGCGCTAGATCGTGCACCATTACCAGGTGCTAAAGGTCAGGAAATTCTACAAAACATTTCTAAGCAAGCGTGGCAAGAATGGCAGTTGCTGCAAACCATGATGATCAATGAAAAGCAGTTAAATTTGATGCAGCCTGAGTCACGTAAATACGTAATGGAGCAGATGGAGAAGTTTTTTAATAACGAAGCGACCGAGAAGCTGTCTGGTTACGTTAGTCCGGATGACATTAAAGAGTTGTAATCTGCTTTAGTACGAATTTGCTTTTGCTAGTTGAAATAAAGCGTCGCTTGTTGGTGTTATTTTACACAACAACAAGCGGCGCTTTTTTATTGCTTAATCTATTGTTTATTTTATTGAGTGACGAAGCTCGCAAATAAAATATCTTGGACCGGCGTTGTTCCTGTTTCTTCTTCCAGCGCTGTGTTAACTGCAATAGCAGCATCTGCGCGCGTTTTCTCACGTGCGATGGCACCGGTGACTTGTTCTGTGGTCCGAGAGCTAAGAAACATGACTATGGCATCTCTGACCAGTGGCATGTTTGCTTCAATTAACTCTTTCTTGGTTTCATCTGTGCGAATGCTTATGCTGGTTTTAATGTATTTAAGTTGAGATTCATTGCCTATGTGATTGACGACAAAATTAGGTTTTAACTCTACATAAGCCGGTATCGGTTTTTCGTCTTCTTCTGCATAGCTTATGCTGCTCATAACGCTGCAAAGTAGTAGTAGCGCAAATGTGCGTGGCTTGTTAGATAGGGACATCATCAATGACATGTTAGGCTCTCGTATTCATTCCAATTGACAGTATACTAACTGGCATTAAAGCGTTGTGTCAGTAGGTATTTTGCACTTTTCTATTTTGCTGCTGTCTTAAGTTTTGTTATTTAATTAAAAATGTCCATTTAGTCAGTTTAGGGATCTTCGTATATGTTTGCGTTTTTATCTGCTCGTCGTTTTCATGGTTTGGTTGCATTGACGGCTTTTGCCCTTTTGGCGGTGGCTTTTTACATGGAATATCAAATGGCGCTTGAGCCTTGTCCCCTTTGTATGTTGCAGCGCATTTTCTTTTTCTCTATAGGGGTTGTGTCTTTGGCATCGGCCCTAACGTCCAGTCAAAAAGCGCGACAAGTATGTTCTTGGGTTGTGGTGGTATTGTCTTTTTTTGGCGCGGCCTTGGCTGTGCGTCATTTGTATTTGCAAAGCCTTCCAGCGGATGAGCTACCAGCGTGTTTACCAGGGCTGAGCTATATGTTTGACGTATTTCCATGGCAAGAAATTATGCAAGCCATGGTGATGGGAACGGGTGAGTGTGGTGACGTCGTTTGGACCTTTCTGGGTATTAGTATTCCCGGTTGGACCTTGGTGGCTTTTGTCTGCATGGCCTTCATAAATATTCTTATTGCGTTACGTGTTAACAAAAAAACATTTATCTAATAAAAGGTTACAAAACCCCTCAGGCGATTGTCTTGCAGGAGATTACGTATCGGAATATGCTTGAGATAAGCTAAGAATAATGAACACCTGATGGAGTTATCATATGTTAGAAAGTTGTAAAACAGCCCAAGAGCGATGGGGCGGAGTTCATGTGATTATCGATCGTTGGTTAGAGCAGCGTCGTCAGTTAATAGAAATGTGGGTGTATTTACGTGATCGTGGTGAATTTACGCCGACGGACACGCCTAAGATTCTAAGCGTGTGTGAAATGCTGGTGGATTATGTTTCAGCGGGTCATTTTACTGTTTATGAGCAGCTCGCATTGGAGGCGAAGGAATTTGACGATGATGGGGCTTCTGAGCTGTTGCGCAATTTATTGCCTCTTATAGACAGCTCAACAGAAGTGGCTATTGAGTTTAACGACAAATATGACACGAAAGAGCATTGTAATGCTCAACTTGAGGCTTTGCCTTTTTCATTACAAGCGTTGACGCTGGTAATGGTTGATCGGTTTCAATATGAGGATCAGTTAATTAAGGAATTACATGAAGCGCACAGTGAAAAAAGCGCTTAAGCTTAGTTTAATTGTTTTTTGTTCTGCGGTGCTATTGTCTTGTTCCGCAGAGGCCCCAGTTCGAACGGCAAAATACGCTGTGCAGGGTTTATATTCTGCAGTGCTGAGTGATGATGGCTCGTCTGCCTTAGTTGGTTCTATTCAGCATGGTGGTAGTTATTGGGTAAACGCCGTCAATGAACGTCGCTTTAATTGGAATCATGCTCAAGGTGAATACTCCTCGATCATTGGTGTCGATATCGACCCGAGTGGCCAATATGCCGCTACTGGCGGCTCTCGTACGTTAGTGTTATGGAATACAACCACGGGTAAGTCAGAAGGGTTTTGGACGACACCAGGTGATGTTCAATCGGTCAAACTGACTCAAAACGGCGATTACGCCTTAATTGGGTTAAACGATCAAACTGCGCGTTTCTTTGATGTTAAACGAGGTGGTATTAAACAAACATTGCGCACGGGGTCTACGGTGCGTGCGGTTGATATTACACCGGATGGAGCGCTGGGTATCACAGGTGACGATTCCTCGAATGTGATTCTCTGGGATATGCAATCCGGTGAAAAAAAATACGAATGGCCCCTCAGTAATCGTATTGGCAGTGTGGCATTGTCGGCCGATGGTAAATACGCGTTCGGTGCGGCCAAGTTAGGTAATGCAAAAATTTGGTCGACTAGAACGGGGCAAGAATTAACCGTTCTCGATACCGGTGCATTGAAATACCGTAATATCACGATTAGCCAAGCTGTTTTCTCTCAAGACGATAGATCCATTCTTATTGGTGAAGTGAACAGTAATGTGTCTCTCGTTCAAGTAAGTACCGGTATTATTCAAAAAGAGTGGACTCTTTATACTCCAAAAGGGCGCCCTTCCGGTGCCAGTGTGATTGCATTGGCGTTTGGTGCGGACAGTCGCTATTACGCCATTGGTAGTAATGGTTATCTAAACGTGCTGGAATAAATGATGTCTAATGAAAAACCTGAGGCAGTTGTTTCTTCTTCAGTCAAAGAACCTATAAATAATAAACCTTCAACGAAAGCGCTTTCTAAGTGGGCGGCTTTTTTCGCCATTCAAGCGGCTATATCAGTTGCCGCTGGTGCGTTTGGCGCTCATGCCCTAAATGACATGCTTAATGTTAAAGCACTTGGCTGGTGGCATACCGGTAGTCAGTACCTTATGTATCATGCGCTGGCGGGCCTTATTGTCGTTGCCTTGTCCTCTTATTTACCTTCTTGTAAAAGCATATTAGTTCTATTTTTTATAGGTAATACGGTATTTTCAGGCAGCTTGTATGTCATGGCATTAACGGGTTACACGTTTTTAGGTGCGGTGACGCCAATAGGTGGTCTGTGTTATTTAATGGCCTGGTGTTGCTTGGCTTGGCGTTTGTGGCGATCAACTGTACCTAAAGTGGCATTAGACTAGACCGCATAGAAAACAAAGCACAGGACAGAATGTTGTTTTTCGGGTAATATACCTGCCCGCCAGATCACCATAAAATCATGGTCGATAAATAACCGAATTGAGTCTAATGGACATAGCCGTTAGGTTCTTTACTATAGAACACATTAAGCGATTCGAAACCATGCAAGAGCAAAATACAGACATTGAAGAACCCATTAAAAAACGCACCATTCGTAGCTTTGTTGTACGTGGCGGACGAATGACGGAAGGTCAACAGAAAAACTACGATGCGAACTGGGCGATATATGGATTGAGTCTTGCTGATGGTCGGATTGACTATGTGGCTGTGTTTGGTCGCGAATCGGATGTGGTGCTTGAAGTAGGCTTTGGTATGGGCGCATCGCTGGTTGAAATGGCGAAAAATGCACCGGAGAAAGATTTTATTGGCATTGAAGTGCATCCGCCAGGTGTCGCCAAACTGATGATGCTAGCCAAAGAAGAGGGTATTACTAACCTACGAGTGTATTGCGATGACGCCATAGAAGTCATGGGAAATTGTTTACCTCAGAACACCGCGAGTGCTTTCCAATTATTTTTCCCTGATCCTTGGCATAAAAAGAAGCACAACAAGCGTCGTATCGTTCAGCCTTTATTTGCTCAACAAGTAGCGAATGTATTAAAAAATGGCGGCCACTTTCATATGGCAACGGATTGGCAGCCGTATGCAGAATACATGATGGAAGTGATGGAGGTTCAAGAGGGTTATCAAAATGCGGCAGGAAAAGGTTTGTATCATCCTCGGCCAGAATGGCGGCCACTAACTAAATTTGAACAACGTGGTGAGCGTTTAGGTCATGGTGTTTGGGATTTGATTTATACATCTAAGAGTGTGAATTAAATATCTAGCTCTGCCCTTGAGTAGGGCGTATTAAAATACATTTTATCTTTTTAGGAGAGGCGAAAAGTGACAAAAGATCCATTATCACCAGAAAAGCTTGATCAACAAGACGATGAAATTGATTTAAAAGAGCTTGTTGTTGCGCTTTGGCAGGGTAAATTTACAATTATTGCCGTGACGGTTATTTGTACTGCCATTGCTATTGCTTATGCATTGTTAGCGAAAGAGAAATGGACTACAGAAGCCGTCGTAACTGCGCCACAAGTCAGTGATTTTTCAGCTTATCAAAAAATGGTCAATGATTTTCAGCCACTATTTGACGTATATCAAGAAGACGGCACGATACTGATTAGTGAAAAATTAGATGATTTTCTTTTGCCAGAAAGTTTGTTTCAAATTTTTATACAGCAATATCAGTACAGAGCAAATAAAAAAGCATATGTTTTATCTTCTTCTGAATTCCAGTCTGAATTAAAGCGACTACAAGAAGAAGTGAAAGGCGAGGGTTATGATGATGCCGAAGCCAGTCTCTACAAGGCTTGGTACCAAAAGTTGACTGCTAACGTGAGTAATTCTAAAAATGTGCTCGTTTCATACAGTTTACAAGGTTTTCAGGAAAACGCTGAAAGCAGCTTTAGTCTCTTAAATGGGTATATTAAATATATCGAAATGAAAGCTCATAATATCGCGCTTGCCAATTTGAAGTCGACGGTTGAGGGTAAGCGCAGTGAATTAGTTCAACAAAAAGCCTTGTTGGTAGATCAGGCAAAGAGCAGATTGCAAAGTGAGAGAGAGTTGGCAAAATATGCTTTTCAAATTGCCAAGGCGGCGGGTGTTAGTCAGCCTCAGCAAAATTTAGGGAATAAAGAGTTATTTGCAATCAATATTGGCTCAAGTGCGTTAGAGGCGAAGGTGAAAGTGTTAGACAGTCTTACCCTTAATCAACTTGCTATAATTGAGCCAAGACTGCAGACAGTAGATTCAAAATTGAACTTATTAGATATTTTGAAAGTTGATTCCGCGGTTTCCTTTCAAACGTTTCGATACATTGAATCGCCAGAAAAGCCTCTTGGCCGTACATCACCTAAGCGATCTCTAATTGCAGTTTTAGGTGTTTTACTAGGTGGAATGTTAGGCAGCCTCATAGTGTTGGTAAGGTTCGCATTTCGAGAAAAATAATTGCCTCTAGAGCCATTTTTTGATTTAGCGTAGAGATGAAATAAAAAAGCGACTTAATTAGTCGCTTTTTTATTATTCATGATGCTAGAAATAAAAAGCTATTTAATTTCTACGCTATCACGGCTATTGCCTGCATCAAAATACGCTTGGAATACTTTTGGTGTGCGGCCACGGCCAGTCCACTCGTGGGTTTCGCCTTCAACGGTTAGGCGATATTTTGGCTCAACCGTTTTGCCTTTTGCTGCGCCAGCTTTAGGAGTGGTTAGCAAGGCTACTTCTTCCATGGTTAGGCCGCTTTTAGCGATTAGGTTTGCAATTTCTTCTGCACGAGCAGATTTAAGTGCAAGCTCTGCATCGTATGCTGCTGCTTCTTCTTTGGCTTTTTCAAGCGCGTTGTTGAAACCAGCAATTAGGTTTTCAAGTTGTGCTACGCTCAATTCTTTTGCGGCTGCGCGCGCTTTTGCTTTATTTCCTGCTAATTCTAGTAATAAACTCATTGGTATCTCCTATTGATCTGTTAAGAACGGGTTATCTCTTAAAAACTGGTTGGTCCTGCACTGAAAAAGAGATCCATCCTTTACACTCAGTGGTGTGTTAAAATTAATACATTCGAATTTCCAGAAGTGGAAAAATAAAACGCTTTCATGACTGACTGTGAATCTTAACCAGAGAAAAAAGTGATGTTTTATCGTGTATTACACATTGAGTATTAATTCATATCTTTAAAAACATTGAATTACTATCAATACATTGTGGCTTGATTTTATACTATTTCAAGTTTGTGTGGGGATTCTAATAAAAAACAACCTAATATGCTAATCAAATAACGTGTCTAAATGGTTAGAAAAGTGTAAATAATAGGGTAATAAATGAATTCTATATCTGATAACTTAAGCCTAGAGTTTTCTATATTAAAAAAGTACGGCGATAATATTATTCAATTATTTGAAGAAGGGGCGACGGTGCCCTTCATCGCTCGATACAGAAAAGAAAACACAGGGGGGATGAGTGATATTGATTTACGCTCTTTTTATGACAGATGGCAGTATTTAACTGAATTAAAAAAACGTAAAGAAAGTATTCTTTCTTTGCTGGCAGAAGATTCTAGTATCTCGGATGTAATAAGAAAAAAAATACAAAACGCCATTTCTAAAAATGAACTAGAAGATTTGTATTCACCCTTTAAAAAAGCGCGTAAGACAAAAGCGGATGAAGCAAAAGAGCAAGGGCTTCAGCCCTTAGCGGCGCAGATATGGGCAGGGCAGCGGTCTGATAGCGTGTCTGCTATTGAGGCATGGTGTAGGCAGAATAAGGTCATAGTTTCTGCTGAGTTAGCGTTAGCCGGGGCAACTGAAATACTAAACGAAGCCATTTCGAACGACAGCGATGTTCTAAAGCAAGGGCGTATTGAGTTACTCAAAAATGGCGTGTTAACCAGCCGTGTTTTACGGGGTAAAAAAGAACAAGGTGAAAAATTTAGAGATTACTTTGATTATCAAGAGGGCATAAGTAAGGTGCCTCCTCATCGTTTACTCGCTCTATTTAGAGGGAAAAAAGAATCAATATTAAAACTAAGCGTCTCTTTGAAAAATGAAAAAAATTATCCTGACGCATTAGTATTTCCTCATCTCAATCAAATGTTTGATACGACGGAACTAGGCTCTCAGCGAATATCTTCTTTACAGCGTCGATATTTAAACATTGCTTGGGAAAATAAGTTGCTTCTTAAATTAGAAACGGATGTTCTTTCTCAACTTAAAGAGCGGGCGGAAGGTGGCGCTATTCAAGTATTTGCCGATAACCTTCAAGACTTATTAATGGCGGCGCCTGCAGGTGCCTATCGTGTATTGGGTGTCGACCCTGGCTTTCGTAATGGGGTTAAATTGGCGGTGATCGATGAGCAGGGTGGTTTGCTAGATCATGATGTTATATATCCTCATGGGCCTCAGAACCGTGTTCAAGAAGCGAATGGGGTACTTTCCCAGTTGATTCATAAACACAATATTGGCTGGGTCGCGATTGGCAATGGTACGGCCTCACGGGAGACTGAAGCGCTAATCAGAACGCTCATTACTGAGTCAAACCTAGATTGTCGTACCGTGGTGGTCAGCGAAGCAGGCGCTTCTGTGTATTCGGCGTCTCCTATTGCGATTCAGGAGTTTCCGGACTTAGATGTCACCATTCGCGGCGCCGTTTCTATTGCTCGACGTTTCCAAGATCCGCTTGCAGAGTTGGTGAAGATCGATCCTCAGGCTATTGGGGTGGGCCAGTATCAGCACGATGTCAAAGTCTCTCAGTTGTCCAAATCCTTAGCCAATGTTGTAGAAGATTGCGTAAATAAAGTGGGTGTGGACATTAATCTCGCGTCGGTGTCTTTATTATCCTATGTGTCTGGTTTAACCAATCGCTTGGCGCAAAATATCGTCGATTACCGTCATCAAAAAGGTCGAATCGAGTCTCGTACTGAGCTGTTAAAAATCAAAGGTATTGGCGATAAGTGTTTTGAGCAATGCGCTGGCTTTTTAAGAATACTGAACGGTAAAGAGGCATTGGATCAATCTGGTGTTCATCCTGAGTCTTATGAGCTTGTTAAAAATATGGCCGCGCATTTATCTTTAAAAGCGCATGATTTACTAAACAATAATGGCGCGTTACAGCAACTAAGGCAATTGGCGCCAAGCTTTGCTCAAGCCGGTGATTTTACCTATTCCGATATTTTGACCGAGTTAGCAAAGCCGGGACGAGATCCTCGACCAGAATTCCAATATGCTTCTTTCGACCAAAGCGTGCAGAAGCTTGAGGATGTACAGGAAGGGATGACGCTAGAAGGGGTTGTGACGAATGTGGCGGCGTTTGGCGCTTTTGTTGACCTCGGTGTGCATCAAGATGGCTTGATTCATATTTCACAGTTAGCAAACCGATTTGTGAAAGATCCACGAGATTTTGTGCGAGTTGGCCAAGTGGTAAACGTGACGGTTTTAGAGGTAGATGTACAGCGCAAGCGTATTGCACTGAAGGCAAATGGTCTTTAAAAGCGTCTTATTCTGGCTACAGAGTAGAGTGTCAGGTTTATGATGTTCTTGTAGGCCGGATGAGGAAGGTACGACCGTGATCCGGCGTTGTGTTTTTGATGTGTTTTGAGCAGTACCAGTAGCATCATTTCCGTGCCGGATTACGCCTCGTTCCTCGGCTAATCTGACCTACGAGATGGGTTGGTGTTGGATGAGGTGGTGGGTGGTTTTCGTAGGGCATGATGAGCGAAGTGGCTCTTGTTCGAAGGTATTGCCGTTGACGACTTAGCCGTCAGATCACGCCTCGTTCCTCGGCTAATCTGACCTACGAGGTGGGTTGGTGTTGGATGAGGTGGTGGGTGGTTTTTGTAGGGCATCATTAGCGTAGCGTGATGTGCCGTTTTAGGTTTGTTGGTTTGTGATTTTTTGAAGGAGGCATGGATGCCTAGGTACATTAGAAGTAAGCGTTTTGGTGGTACGTTTTTCTTTACGGTGACGTTGAGGGATCGCCACTCTTCTGTGCTGGTTGATCATGTTGATTTTTTGCGTGAATGTGTCCGTCATGTTAAATCGAAGCGGCCATTTGATATTATTGCGTGGGTGGTTTTGCCTGATCATATTCATGCAATTTGGCGGTTGCCGGAGGGAGATAATGCTTTTTCCCTACGGTGGCAGTTGATTAAGATGTTGTTCACCAAAAAATTAAAAGAAAGAATGCATGACAAGGAAAGTGTTTGGCAAGGTCGTTTTTGGGAGCATGAGATCAAGTCAGGTGACGATTTGAGAGCCCATATCCATTATTGTTATTTAAATCCCGTCAAACATGGTTACGTTTTATCAACACGTGATTGGCCGTATTCAAGTTTTCATCGCGATGTTAAGTTAGGATTGTTTGATATCCATTGGAATGGTTTGTTAGAGCTACCATGAGCGCATAAACATCGTCAGATCACGTCTCGTGCCTCGGCTAATCTGACCTACAAGACCTACGGGGCGGTGGTTTGATTCTAGGGTTTCATAGGGCATCATTAGCGCAGCGTGATGTGCCGTTCTTGCAAGTCATCGTTAACCGTCAGATCACGCCTCGTGCCTCGTCTTATCTGACCTACGGAGTGTCGAATTTATGATGTTCTTGTAGGTTGGATGAGGGAGGTACGACCGTGATCCAACAAGGACTTATAAGTATCTACGGGTGTTGGCGTCATGATGTAAATCTATGCAAAAAAACCGATTAGAAGGTTCTAATCGGTTTCGGTCAACCTGTAAAGGGAATCAGGTCGGAATTAAACAGCTACGGCGATTTGCGATTTAGCTTGGTTAAACGCTTCTTCACCTGGTGCGCCCATCGCTTGACCGCCCGCGATGAAGGTTTCTTTTACGGTGATGCCAATAAAACCTAAGAATGTATTTAGATAAGGCACTTGGTGGTCCATTGGTGTTTCGGCCAAGAAACTACCGCTTGCTACAAACACGTAGGCGTCTTTATTCAATAAGCCAACAGGTCCGGTTTCTGTGTATTTAAAGGTACGTCCAGCGCGAGCAATATAGTCAAAGTAAGACTTCAGCGTAGAAGGGATACCAAAGTTGTACATAGGTGCTGAAACGGTTACAACATCCGCGGCTTCGATTTCGCTAATCAATTCATCCCCAATCGCAACAATCGCTTTTTGTTCTGCGGAGCGGTTTTCTTCCGGTGTAAATAAGGCGCCCAATGTTTCGCTAGTGAAATGTGGCAGTGGGTTTGCATCAACATCACGCACAACCACGTTTCCGTCAGGATTTTTTGCTAACCATTTTTCAATGAATTCGTTCGCTAGTTGGCGTGATTTTGAATTTTCGCCGGAAGCGCTAGAGTCAATACGTAATAAAGTCGTCATCGTAATAAATTCCCAATAATAATGTATTAAGCCTATGTGGCTTGGTTACTTGATAGTGAAATCATCATATATCCAATTTTTTAGATAAAAAAGTGACTTTTCTTGAGGATATTGATCGAAAAATACGATACTTTGTTCTTCCTGTATTCCTAATTTAAAGAGAGCGGCCATGAAAGCCCCAAGAGTCACCCTAGAGCAATGGCGTGTATTGCAATTTGTTGTCGATAAAGGGGGGTTCGCTCAAGCGGCAGAAGCGCTCCATAAAAGTCAGTCTTCGGTCAGTTATACCGTGGCAAAACTGCAAGAGCAGCTAGGTTATCCTTTATTAATCATTGAAGGGCGAAAAGCGAAGCTGACAGAGCGCGGTGAAGTGTTATTGCGCCGTTCACGCCATTTAATAAAGGAAGCGGTAGATTTAGAAGCGCTTGCTCATACGTTGGGTCAGGGTTGGGAGCCAGAGTTGGAGCTAGTGGTGGATCAGGCGTTCCCAACTCCAGCTTTATTGCGTGCCTTAAAAGCCTTTGAGCCACAAAGCCAAGGGACACAGGTGCAGTTAAAAGAAGCCGTGCTTAGTGGTGGTGAAGAAGCACTCCGAAAAGGAAGTCCAGATTTGGTACTCAGTTCAATCGTACCTAAAGGTTACCTTGCCGATCCGATTGTGGAAGTTGAAATGATCGCTGTGGCGGCCACGAGTCATCTATTGCACAAAGAAGCTGACCCGATTAACAACGAACGCTTAAGTCGAGAGTTACAAATTGTCATACGAGACTCGGCATCTGAGAGCTCAATTGATGCTGGGTGGCTGGGTACTGATCGACGTTGGACCGTGTCCAGCGTGCAGTCTGCTTTAGAAATAGTCACCAGTGGCATTGGCTTTGCGTGGCTACCAAAGGCCGATTTGGAATACGCACTGCAAAGTGAAAAACTCAAAAAATTGAGATTAATCTCTGGTAGCGAGCGTAGCTTTCACATGTATGCCATCTTCGGTAAAGGGGAGCGAACCGGTCCAGCGACGCGTCTTTTGGTAGAACTTCTTCAGGCGGAATGCAATGCTTGCCCTAGACGTTCTGCTCTTTCTCCATCGCCACTTACGCCTTAATCAAAAGCAAAAGAACCCCAAAAAAGAGAAAGCCACATATCGCGGCTTTTTTATTTTAAAGAAAAATGGTTTTGAAAAAAATAGAGGGGTTTGAGCGGAAAATGGAAATGCTACTTCTGAACTTGGTCTTCAATAATACGCAATAGTGACGGAAGGAATGAACGATCCACTTTATTGTCTTCACTCCAAAGCTTGGCAATAGCGATGGCTTTTGGGCAATGAAACAGGAGTTTATGTATGCTTATTTTAACGACCAGTTTAGGTGGCTTTTTATTGTTAGCAAACAAATCCAACAGTTCGTTATCTGTATGTAAACTGGCTGTTCCTTTAATGCGTACGACTTCTCCAATGCCAGGAATCATGAAAAGCATACCGATGTCTGGTCTTTCGACTATATTACGCAAACTGTCCAAACGGTTGTTGCCTGCAGAATCTGCAAAGGCGATGGTTTTTGCATCCAAAACCTTTATAAAACCAGCGTCTCCGCCACGAGGCGAGACATCAGCGAATCCATTTTTGTCCGCTGTCGAAAGAATAACAAACGGACAGTTCTGAATAAATGTCGCCGCGTGCAGTTCGACCACATCAATTTCTTTGATTAATGCTAAAGGATGCACTTCGCTATAGCGTTCAGTGAGTTGCGTTAGGTTGGTGATTTGACTCATGCCAATAAAGCTCCTTTTAATAGTGTAATTAATTCTCATTATAGTTTGTTTGTTTGTGCATGTGAATGGCAAGTTATTTAGGTGTTCAATGTCTAGCGGCAAAATACGATTAGATCGATTCGTTAATCGATATAGCAGACTATTTCCTGACAATCCTTATTGCTCAGCCTCTTTGAAATACTATGAATCAGAGTTCTATTGCTCCTTTTTGAAAATTGTCATTTTATTTTTGACAATTTGGGTTGTGGCGATTTTGGCAAAAAGGTCTAATAAGCGCCATTCTCTATTTATTCATAATTTCAAAATACCATACAAGGACGCTTCATGACTCAGGACATCGTAATTCTTGCTGCTGGCAAGGGTAGCCGAATGAAATCGACCTTCTCTAAGGTGCTACACAATATTGGCGGGATCGCCATGGTTAGGCGAGTTCTTACAACAGCAAGTGCTTTACCTGAATCTAAATTGCATTTAGTTGTAGGTCATCAAGGCGAACAAGTTGAAGCCAATTGTCAGGATTTTTCAGCCAATATCGTTTGGCAAAATAATCCTCAAGGAACCGGCGATGCTTTACGCCGTGTCGCCCCCTTTCTTCAAGCTGGTGGTGCAACACTCACACTTTACGGCGATGTACCGCTCATTCGCGCCAGCACATTAGAAAAAATGACCGTGTTGTCGACTTCTAATACTTTGGTCTTGTTAACCATTTCTCTAGATAATCCAACGGGTTACGGCCGTATTTTGCGTGATGAACAAGGCCGAGTGACGGCCATTGTTGAGCAGAAAGACGCTTCAGAAAGCCAGCTTACTATTAAAGAAGTGAATACTGGGATTTTGTTGGCGCCAAATAATCATCTTCAAGCATGGCTTGCGGCCCTAACGAACAATAACGCACAGGGCGAATACTATTTGACCGATGTGATTGCCATGGCCGCTCGTGATGGCGTTAATATTGTCACCGTTAACCCTGAAAACGAAGCCGAAGTAGCGGGTGTAAACGACCGTGTTCAGCTGGCGGCACTAGAGCGAGAATTACAACACCAACAAGCCATTACCTTGATGCAAAACGGTGCGACTTTATTAGACCCATCGCGTATCGATGTCCGCGGTGAATTGATTACGGGTAACGACGTGATCATTGATGTGAATTGTGTGTTTGAAGGCAATGTCGTTTTAGGTGATGGTGTTGAAATCGGCCCAAACTGCCACCTTAAAAATTGCAGTGTTGGTAACAATACGATCATTAAAAGCAATACATTAATTGAAGAAAGCCAGATAGGCGAAGCTTGTGATATTGGACCATTTGCACGTTTACGTCCAGGCACGCAACTTGCTAATAAAGCGAAGATTGGTAACTTTGTTGAAACTAAGAAAGCCATCATTGGCGAAGGCAGCAAGGTGAATCATTTAAGTTACATTGGCGACACTGAAATGGGGGCTAATGTAAACGTCGGCGCAGGTACTATTACCTGTAACTACGATGGGGTGAATAAATATCTTACTCAAGTCGCCGATAACGTATTTATTGGCTCCAACACGTCACTGGTTGCACCAGTCCAAGTGGCTGAAGGTGCGACGATTGCGGCAGGTTCAACCATTACCAAGCATGTTGGCGAGAAACAGCTAGCGTTTGCCCGAGCGCGACAAACCAACAAAGATAACTGGACTAGGCCGGTGCCTGTGAAAAAATAGTTTTTTATCTCTAACGTATGTTTTAAACAGGGTTAAAGGTGAGAGCGGAAGCCGCCTTTAACTTCATCATATTTATAATGGTACTGAACGACGATTTAGTATCAACGCAAGAAGGATTCTCCCATGTGCGGAATAGTTGGCGCCATTGCACGTCGTAACGTATCAAAAATTTTAATTGAAGGGCTTAGCCGCCTTGAATACCGTGGCTATGACTCTTCTGGTATCGCGATTAATAACGAAGACGGCGTGTTTTCGCATCGTGCAGTAGGCAAGGTTCAAGCACTAAAAGACAAGTTTGAAGCTCAACCGTTAGACGGCAAAATGGGAATTGCTCACACACGTTGGGCCACACACGGTAAGCCGACCGAAGCCAACGCCCATCCGCATTTTTCGGGTGAGGATCTCGCCTTGGTGCATAACGGTATTATTGAAAATCATGAGCCGTTACGCCGTGAACTGAAAGCCAAAGGTTATGAGTTTAAATCCGAAACCGACACCGAAGTGATTGTTCATCTGATTCACGATGCATTAAAAACGCAGCCTGACTTGCTTAAAGCAGTACAAGCGACGTTAACGAAATTGCACGGTGCGTTTGCTATTGGCGTCGTACTAAAAGACGATAATGATCGCTTTATTGCTGCACGTAAAGGCAGCCCACTGGTTGTGGGTGTGGGTATTGAAGAGAACTTCGTGGCCTCCGATCAGCTTGCTCTCTTGCATGTGACTGACCAATTTATCTTCTTAGAAGAAGGGGATGTGGTTGAACTAACCCGTGACCAAGTGACTATCTATGATGCGAAAGGCGAGCTGCAAGATCGTCCAATCAGTGTGTTCAATCACAATGTCGATGCCACGGATAAAGGTGAATTTCGCCACTATATGATGAAAGAGATCTATGAACAGCCTAAAGTGATTAGCGCTTGTTTGGAAGGTCGCATTAGCGAAACGAAAGTATTAACCAGTTGTTTCGGTGCGGATTCAGGCTTCTTAAAAGAAGTAGAAAACGTCCACATCGTTGCTTGTGGTACCAGCTACCATGCTGGCATGGTGGCAAAATATTGGATTGAAGATTTAGCGGGCCTACCGTGCAGTGTGGAAGTGGCCAGCGAATACCGTTATCGAAAAGTGGCCGTACCGAAGAAAACCTTGTTTTTAACCTTATCGCAATCAGGTGAAACCGCCGATACGTTAGCCGCGTTGCGTATGGCAAAAGAATTGGGCTATCTGACAACCTTGGCCATTTGTAACGTACCATCCAGTACGCTGGTCCGTGAGTCAGCACTCACTTTACTGACGAATGCAGGAACAGAAATTGGCGTAGCATCAACCAAAGCATTTACGACACAGTTAACGGCTTTGCTAATCACCAGCGTTGCCATTGCGGTGGAAAATGGCTTGTCAGCAGAGAAGGAAAAAGAGCTAGTTCAAGCCATGCGTTCTTTACCGGCTCATGTGAACGATGCGTTGTTACAAGATGCGCATATTAAGAAAGTGGCTGATCGCTTTGCTAATAAGACCAATGCGTTGTTTTTGGGACGCGGCACTATGTTCCCAATCGCTCTAGAAGGCTCTTTGAAGCTGAAAGAAATTTCGTATATTCACGCAGAAGCATACCCAGCCGGTGAGTTGAAACATGGGCCGTTAGCTTTGGTGGATGAAGATATGCCGATCATCGCACTAGTGCCGCACAACGACATGTTAGACAAACTCAAATCTAACTTACAGGAAGTGGCGGCTCGTGGTGGCGAGCTGTATGTTTTTGCCGACAAAGATACTGACTTGCACAACGAAGAAAACATCATTTTTACAGAAGTGCCAAAAGTGGAAAGTATTCTAGAACCTATCGTTCATACTATTCCGCTACAGCTTTTGTCTTATCATGTTGCGGTAGTGAAAGGCACAGACGTAGACCAACCACGCAATTTGGCAAAAAGTGTTACGGTCGAATAAATAATCCATATCCAGTAGGCCGGATGAGACGAGGAACGAGGCGTAATCCGGCGTGGAAATAATGCAAGCTGATACCGCTCAAAATACATTACAAACCCAACACCGGATCATGATCGTGCCTATAAAAACCGTCACACATACCAACTCAACACAACGAACACAAATCACTCGTAATCCGGCACGGAAATGATGCTACTGGCGCCGCTCAAAACCCAACACCGGATCATGATCGCGCCTACAAAAAACGTCATACCAACTCAATACAACGAACACACATCACTCGTAATCCGGCGTGGAAATGATGCTACTGGCGCCGCTCAAAACATATCCCAAACCCAATGCCGGATCACGGTCGTACCTCCCTCATCCGGCCTACAAAAACCGTCACACCAAATCAATACAACGAACACAAATTACTCGTAGGCCGGATGAGACGAGAAACGAGGTGTAATCCGGCAATGAAGGTTAAGGCAAAAAATGAAACGTAATCCAACAACCACCAACACGGGTAACGGATTTTCATTAACTACAACAAACCATTCCAATGAATATCAAACAACCCCAATGCTACGTCACGATGAAAACTTGAATATGGCCAATCGCCGGTTGATAACACATAACCATGTTTAACGGGATTTAAATAACAATAATCAATATGGGCTCTCAAATCTTCATCGTTTCGGATCTCATGTTCCCAAAAACGGTCCTGCCAAACACTCATTTTACGATGTGTTCTCTCTTTTAACTTCTTGGTAAACAACATCTTGATCAATTGCCATCGCCGGGAAAAATCATTATCACCTTCCGGCAACCGCCAAACAGCATGGATATGATCTGGTAGGATAACCCAAGCCACAATAACAAACGGTCGTCGAGACTTTACATAACGTACGCTCTCACGCAAAAGATCAACATGATCAACCAGCAAAGAGGATTGTCTATCCTTCAATGTTACGGTAAAGAAAAATGTTCCTCCAAAGCGCTTACTTCTAATATAATCGGACATCCATATCCACCTATAACCAATAAATTGATATAATCTAACGTCAACGCCGGATCACGGTCGTACCTCCCTCATCCGGCCTACAAAAACCGTCATACATACCAACTCAATACAACGACCACAAATCACTCGTAGGCCGGATGAGACGAGGAACGAGGCGTAATCCGGCAATGAAGGTTGAGGCAAAAGATGAAGCGTAATCCAGCAATGATCGTCAATCAATCCAAACTACGGAACCACCACTTCACATTCCGGATGTGCCAATTCAATCAACCCTTTCAATGTTTGCTTGGCGCCATCATCCCCATGCACCAAATGTATTTTCCCTGGTTTCACGCGCATACGTTTAATAAAATTCAACAAATCCCGCTGCCCTGCATGAGCAGAATAGCCGCTTATTTGTTTTACCTTGGCTTTAATAGGATAGCGCTCGCCGTCGAACATGACATAGCCATTGGGCTTATCATGAAACCGCAAAATATCCCGTCCTGGTGTTCCGGAAGCTTGGTAGCCAACAAACAATACGTCGTTACGTTCATCTCCTAACAAAGCCTTTAAATAATTTACAATACGTCCGCCTGCGCACATACCAGACGCGGCAATGACAATAGCGGGACGTGTTTGTCGTTGTAAATACGAAACAGTCTGAAGGTGGGTGGCATGATCGTCTATGGTAGTAACTTGTTCGAAATCTAATGGATGTCGCCCTGCAATGACGCGTCGTTTTGCCTCGGCATCCCAATAGCTCGCTAAGGACTGATACACCTTCGTGAAACGACTTGCTAATGGTGAATCAATAATGATGTCTATGTCTTCCCAGTTTAACGGAGTACCAGAGCGTGTCTTGCTGACGGGCTTTTGCTTATTCTGATGAATAATGTGTTCCAGTTCATACAATAATTCCTGTGTTCGGCCAATACTAAAAGCAGGAATTAATACTGTGCCGGAATTACTCAACGCATGTTCTAGGCTGTGCTGGAGGTTTTTGCGCCGAGCTGATCGGTTTTCATGATTCCTATCGCCATAAGTACTTTCAATTACTAACTGATCCGCCCTATAAGGCGATTTCGGTGCGGGTAATAAAGGCGAATGAGGAGCCCCTAAATCGCCAGAAAACACCACATCATGATATTTTTTGTAGGTCGAGCCTTTAGGTCGACAAATGTCAGCATTCACAACCCGTAGCGTCACATAGGCTGAGCCCAAAATATGCCCCGCGCGTGACAGCCGCACCTGTACACTGGATTCGCTGTTCTTTATGTCATTAGAAAGTGGAATATCCACCCATTGCAGATAATCTAACGGAACCAACTGAGAAGCCAGTCTATCCAGACAGGACTTTATGATACTGGCGTTGCGAGTGACACCGACTTTTAACGCATCTTCGATCACCAGAGGAAGCAACTCCGCGCTTGGCTTGGAGCAATAAATAGGCCCTTTAAACCCAGCGGCTAATAAATAAGGCAAACGCCCGACATGATCAATATGAACATGGGTAATAACTAAAGCTTGAACAGTAGACAAATCAAATTCAATTTCTAATCGATTGGAATCCGCTCCAGAGGCAGATGTCTCAGCGCCCTGAAATAAGCCGCAATCTATCAACACAGACTGATGAGAATCGATGAAAAGTTCATGACAAGAACCGGTAACGCCTTGTACAGCGCCGTGGTGTTTTATTTGAAGCATACATATCCTTATGTAATAAATAAAAAATAACCTTACCTCACAAAACCGTCCAAAAACAATCATCATTTGCAGGTCGGAATTTATTCCGACAGGATCTTCTACTCATGTTAACTTTAAATGATCTAATCAGTGCTTGGTGGTAAAAACCTTCTAAAGTTTTTACGCTTTATTTAAGATCACACTATTTACATAATTGCCTGAACTATTTATCATTGTTCATCTATTGAACGCGCTTTAATTCGGATTAGTCCCCTCGCCTTACTTCAACGAAAGTTTATGAATGAGGTGTAATCCGGTTTTGTCGCTTCCCCTTACTTCAAGGGGAAGGCTAGGATGGGGTCAATAGCTCTTTTGTTTTTACACATCACTCTTAAGGTATTGGAATGTTAACCGACGAATACCGCTACAAAATTTTAAAAGAATTGCAGCAAGATCCCGATATCAATCAGCGCGAGCTCGCTAGACGCCTCGGCATTAGCCTAGGGAAAGCTAATTTTTGTTTAAAAGCTTTAATCGAAAAAGGTTTAATAAAAGCCGATAATTTTAAAAACAGTACTAATAAAGTCGGTTATTTATACCTGCTAACGCCAAAAGGCATTGAAGCGAAGGGCGTGTTAACCAAGGCGTTTCTACAACGCAAGCTCACCGAATACGAAAACCTAGAACAAGAAATAGAAGCTTTACGCACCGATATAAAACAAACACAAGCAAATTGCTAAGACAAACAATGGTAGGGAATAAATGAAAATACTGTTTACGGGTGGCACAGGCTTTATTGGTTCTGCAGCGATACGTCATCTTATTCAAGATACTCAAGACAGTGTGATAAATCTCGATAATTTAACTTACGTCGGTTATATAGAATCTTTGAGGGTTGTGACCTATGACGCCCGTAACATATTTGAACAAGTGGATATTTGCGACCGTGCTGAGCTAGACCGTTCCATTACTGGCCCTGCCGAATTCATCCAGACCAACATCGTTGGCACTTATACCCTATTAGAATCACTCCGAGAATACTGGAACATCTTAGAAAACAGTGCAAAACAAACTTTTCATTTTCACCACATTTCAACCGACGAAGTGTATGGTGATTTACCGTGTCCGGATGAAGTTCATACTGTATACCGGTCTTCAGGTCCACAAAATATAGGTCAGGATGTCGGTCTAAAAACCGAGCTACAAGATCAGCGGAATACATATAACCATAAGTCATTAATCATTCACTCTAGTGATCGTCCAGGTCATGATACGGAATTGATGCAAGGAAGATAAGTAAAGAGCTTAATTGGGTGTCCGAAGAGATTTTTGAAACAGTGCAGTGTAAGGCTGTTGAATAGTATTTAGCGAGTCAAGACTGGTGCAGTAACGTGCAAAATGGTTCTTACCTGCGAGAAAGATTAGGGTCACTAGAAAAGGAATATTAACAATGAAAGGCATCATTTTAGCGGGTGGATCTGGAACTCGACTTTATCCATTAATGTTGGTGTATCTAAACAACCACTACCTGCTTATGACAAGCCCATGATTTATTATCCGCTTTCCGTATTAATGTTGGCTGGCATTCGAGAAGTTCTCATTATAGCTGCGCCAGAGTAGCTTTCAGCGCCTTTTGGGCGATGGGTTTAAATTTGGATCGAATTAAGCTATGTCATTCAGCCTAGTCCAGATGGACTAGCCCAAGCCTTTATTCTTGGTGAAGCATTTATCGATAATGATGATGTGTGTTTGGTATTGGGTGACAAGATTTTCTACGGTCAAGGTTTTACATCTAAACTAAAACATGTGGTTGAAAATGTGAAAGATGGTCAAGGTGCGACAGTCTTCGGTTATGAGGTCAAAGATCCAGAATGCTTTGGCGTAGTGGAATTTGATAAAAGTCAAAAAGCTATTTCGATTGAAGAAAAGCTAACGAAACCTAAGTGTCACTTTGCAGTAACAGGTTTGTATTTTTACGATAATTCGGTAGTCGAATTTGCAAAGCAGATGCAAGCATCTGAACTTAGTGAGCTTGAAGTTACTTGTCTTAATGAAATGTATTTAAAGTAAATAGACTCAATGTAGAAATGCTGAATCGTGGCTTCGTGTGGTTGGATACTGATACAAATAAAAGCCTATTGGGAGCTGTTCAATTTGTCGAAACCATAGAGAAGCGCCTAAAATAATCTGCTTGGAAGAAATCGCTTTTAATCAGGGTTGGTTAAGTAAAGGTGAACTTGTGCAATCGGCTAGGTCTCGGCAAAAAAAAACAACTATGGGCAATATTTGTTAGATTTAATAAAGAGTAAGTTATGATACCCGTTACTAAAGCGTATTTACCCGATAAAGAAAAATACAAAACCTATATTGATCGCATATACGAAAGCGGTTGGCTTACTAATAATGGCACTTTACTGCAAGAGCTTGAGCGGCGTTTAAAAGAACACTTAGGCGTTAAAAATTTAATTTTGGTCGCAAACGGTTCACTGGCATTGCAGTTAGCTTATAAAGCTTTAGAATTAAAGGGTGAAGTTATTACTACTCCATTTAGTTTTGCAGCCACGACAAGTACATTGGCATGGGAAGGGTTGGAGCCAGTTTTTGCTGATATCGATCCAGGTAGCTTTAACTTAAATCCAAACAACATAGAAACACTGGTTACAGAGAAAACCAGTGCTATTGTGCCAGTACATGTATTTGGTAATCCATGTGAAGTAGAAAAAATCCAAACCATTGCTAATAAACATCACTTAAAAGTTATTTATGACGCTGCCCATGCATTTGGCTCGCAATATAAGGGTCAAAGCGTACTTAACTATGGTGATATCAGCACACTAAGTTTTCATTCTACGAAATTGTTTCACACGATAGAGGGTGGGGCTGTCATCACTAATGATGACGATCTGGCTAAAAAAATTCGTTTGTTGATTAATTTTGGTATAACCAGTCCAACGACGATTGAGTCAATTGGTACTAATGCTAAAATGAACGAATTCGAAGCCGCGATGGGGTTGTGTGTTCTCGACGAAATAGAAGTTATTAAGCAAAAAAGATCTGATATCGGACAAGCTTACCAACAAAAATTAAGTGGTTTAGTGCAGTTTCAGCGGTGGAATCCTCACAGTCAAAACAATCATGCTTATGCTCCTGTTCTATTTGAAAGCGAAGAGATACTGTTAGAGGTAGAGGTGCTTTTAAAGGAGCATAATATTTCTCCAAGGCGTTATTTTTATCCAAGTTTGGATACGTTAAATTATTTAAAAATAGGGCGCATTTGCCAGTATTCTAGAGATATTGCTAGTCGGATACTATGTCTGCCGATTTATCCTGGATTGGGAACTGAAGAGCAAGAAAAAATTTCTCATATTTTAAGTTTTTTTGACAATAAATTAAAAATTAAATATAAGGTTTTAAAATGACCTCAGAAGTAAATTATAACAATTTGTTCATAATAGGTGCTGGTGGTTTTGCTAGGGAGATTTATAGTTATTTATCTAATAGTGGGTTTGTTTATAATGGCTCAAAGTTAGTGGGCTTTTTAGCTGATAAGGATAACGATAAAAATTCACTAAATAATTTTAGCTATCAGCACGAAATCGTAGGAGACTTGAAGTGCTCATCTTTAAATTATGATGATCTTTTAATTGTTGCAGTTAGTGACCCAGAATTAAAAGAACAAATTTCTTGTTTTTATGAAAAAAATAATGGTTCTATTATTTCTTACATACATCCAACAGCCATTATTGGTCATGGTGCTGATATAGGTTTAGGCGCTGTTCTTGCTCCATACTCTGTCGTGGCAACGAATGTGACGCTAGGCCGTATCTGTACAATTAATGCCTTTTCTAGTATTGGTCACGATGCAATTCTAGGTGATTTCTGTACGCTGAGTGGACACTGCGATATCACAGGGAATGTTAAGATTGAAAGTAAGGTTTTTATGGGCAGCCATGTATCAGTAATACCTAATGTAGAAGTCGGGTTAGGTGCTGTGATTGGTGCTGGCAGTGTGGTAATTCGTAAAGTAAAAGAAAATACAACCGTGTTTGGGAACCCCGCTAAAAAAATAATTTAGTTTTATTTAGCTTCTACGATAAATAAATTTAAAAAATATTTTTAGATTTTCGTTTTAGAAAAAATCCTATAATTTTACTAATTGGTTTTTAATTAATGATGAATAAAGTTAATAATTACATTAGCACCTCAATTCATGAAAAAGAAGTGGAGGAATTATTTAATCCTTTTTATCATTTTGCTGCACATCGTTCTGAGTTAATAGAAAATAATAGCTTTGTTAAACTAAAGGTAGCTAGAAAGAGTATTATACTTTGGAATGATGATGGGTTGGTGCGCGCGTTTGAGAACGCCTGTCCACATAGAGGTTGTGAAATAATTACAGAGGAGTCGGGTAAGGCTAAGATGGTTTGCCCTTATCATCTTTGGTCGTTTCGAAAAGGTCAAACATTCCCTACGCAGAAAGAATTCAAGTCCTTAAGTCAAGAAGAGCTCTCTCTTACTTACTATACTGTTGAAGAGTGTGGTGATTTCTTTTTCTTTTCACCGCGCCCAAAAAATTCATTGAAAAAACAATTAGGTGAGTTTTATGGTGACTTGGAGGGGATTTCCAAATCAATAACAGAAAAAATCGATACTAATAATGAGGGTTTTAACTGCAACTGGAAATTATCAGTTGAGAACGCTTTAGAAACTTATCATGTGAAAGGTATTCATTCCGATACTTTAGGTATGTTGAAATTGTCAGATATTGATAATAAAAAGTCGGTTCGAAATGATGTCATGACAGCACGTATTGGAAATGCAAAAATAAAAAAAAATCTTGAAAGAATAAAGAAGAATTTTGATATTATTTACCAAAATGATTCATATTTTAGTTTTTATATATTTCCATTTGGGATGCTTTCATCTACTTATGGTTTATCTTATTCATACCAAAATTTCTTTCCAGAAACGGTGGATAAAACTGCTTTTATGAGTCGTGTTTACAGAGTAAAAACAAATCTAGATTCTTTTTATGACGGTGTTGTGGAAATTAATCGGAAGATTTTTCGTGAGGATTCAGATATATGTGGAGCAGTTCAACGAGCTAGTTATAGTCACAACGATAATTTTTTCTTTGGTATAGAGGAGACAAGAATAGTAGATTTTCATCATAATTATAATTCTCTTATGGAGTGATTTTTGATGTAAATTCATTTTGTAATAAAACACTATTCTTAGTTTAAGGTGTTATAGTGTTTGGTGATTTTACCAAAAAATGTGAGGTTTAAATGTCTAAAGAAACGAAATTAATTGAAATTGTTGCGGATATTTTAGAATTTGAGATCGATGAGGTTTCATTAGAAACTGTATTAGATGATGGGTCATGGGATTCATTAGCTGTTGTTTCATTTATGGCGGAGGCTGATTCAGAATTCGGAAAAACGCTTTCACCTACTAAAGTGAGTTCCGTTGCAAGTGTAAAAGACTTACTTGATTTAATTAATTAAATATAAAAGCGTCTTTATATAAGAGTTCCGAGGGTTATATGTTAAGTATTAGTGATGTTGATATTGCCGCTATAGCATCTACAGTTCCAGCGACTAAAATTAATAATCTTGATTTAGCCGAATTTTTTGGAGAGGTCGAAGTTAAAAAGATAATTAAAAACATAGGTGTTGAAACAAGACACGTAGTAAATAGTAAGCAAACAGCATCCGACCTTTGCCATGAATCTGCAGTGCGCGTAATCAACTGTCTAGGTTGGGAGCCTGAAAGTATTGGGGCGCTGATTTTTGTTAGTCAGACACCAGACTATCAGCTTCCAGCAACGGCATGTGTTCTTCAGGCTAAACTAGGACTCAGTAAAAACACAATTGCTTTTGATGTGAACTTAGGTTGTTCTGGCTATGTATATGGCTTGTATTTAGCAGCGAGCTTAATTAATACTGGTGTTGAGCGAGTGCTGCTATTGGCTGGTGATACGATCAGTAAAATCGTTAACAAAGATGATAGAAGTACAAGTTTGCTATTTGGTGACGCAGGCACAGCCACTGCGTTAGAGAAAAAAAAAGGTAGAAAATTAAGCTTTACATTAGGTACTGATGGTACTGGTTTTGAGTACATTATTGCAAAAGATAAAAGCATACAAGACAGTGCTGAGCGTGGTATGTCTTCAGCATACTTAGCTATGGATGGTGGTGAGGTTTTTCAGTTTACTCTTGGCGCCGTACCTGAAATGTTAAATGGGTTTATGAGTGAGTTAGGTGTTGAAAGTGCTGATATTAATGCCTGTATTTATCACCAGGCCAATCGTTTTATGTTAAAGCATTTATCTAAAAAATCTGGTTTCACTGCAGAGCAAGTGCCACTGAGTATTGTCGAGTATGGCAATACGAGTAGTGCATCTATACCACTGACTTTATGCAGTCAAAATATTCCAAACAGAAAAAAGATACTGATGGCAGGTTTTGGTGTAGGGCTCTCTTGGGGTGCAGCTTACGCAGATTTATCAGAGACAGTTTTCTTAGAAATATTCGAGGTGTGAAGTAATGGAGAATTTACTTAAAGATAAAGTGGTGCTCATTACGGGAGCATCATCAGGTATAGGCAAACAAGCTGCCATTTTTTTTAGCCAGCAAGGCGCTAAGGTTATTATTACTGGTCGTAACCAAAAGCGCCTGGCCGAGACGTTTAATGAATTGCAGGGGGAAAGCAATTTTTCTTATCCCGCGAATCTTGAAACTGCAGATGATATTGAGTTGCTTATAAAAGCTGTAGTTAGTCAAATGGGTCCTTTGGACGGCGTTGTGCACTGTGCTGGAGTGCAAAAGACTTTGCCTCTAAAAGTGTTAAAAGAAAACCATTTCGATGAAGTTTTTAATGTAAACGTGAAAAGTGCACAGTTTTTAGCAAAAAGTATTAGTAAAAAAGGACGCTTTAACCCGCAAGGCTCAAGTCTGATTCTCTTAAGTTCTGTTGCTGCAGTATGTGGTGAGCCTGCTATCTCAACCTATGCCGCCTCTAAAGCTGCTTTACAAGGATTGTCTAAGTCGTTAGCACTGGAGCTTGCTAGATTAAAAATGCGTGTTAATTGTATTGCTCCTGGCGTCGTTAAGACTAAAATGGCAGACGGATTGTTTGATAAGTTAACGTCCGAGCAATATACGGCAATTGATGGTAAACATCCTTTAGGATTAGGTACATCTGAAGATGTTGCTCATGCTGCTGCTTTTTTGGTCAGTAATATGTCGCGGTGGATTACTGGTACAACATTGTATGTTGACGGTGGTTATAGTGCACATTAAAGGAATTGATATGAAAGCTTATATTGCTGCAATAAGCTCTTACTTACCTGAAGATACTTTAACAAATGAAGATTTGGTGCTTGAATTTCCAGGATGGAGCGTTGATAAGATTTTTTCGAAAACGGGTATACATACTCGACATATTTGCAATGAAAATCAGACTATATCAGATATGGCTGTAGCCGCAGCTGAGAATTTGATATCCGAACATGCAGTCGATAAAAGCTGTATAGATTATGTTTTGCTTTGTACGCAAAGTCCTGACTATTTCTTACCTACAACAGCATGCTTAGTCCAAGCACGACTTGGTTTATCGACATCCTGTGGTGCGTTAGATTTCAATTTAGGCTGTTCAGGTTATGTATATGGATTAAGTTTAGCTAAGGGGTTAATTGAATCTGGACAAGCTAATAATATTTTACTTATAACATCAGAAGCTTATTCTAAATATATTGCAGTGGGTGATAAAAGTGTTCGGACGTTATTTGGTGATGCTGCTACTGCAACCCTAATCAAGGGAAAAGAATCTAACCATGACTTAATTGGCCCTTTTGTATTTGGTACTGATGGTAATGGCAGTAATAACTTAATAGTACCTGATGGTGGTAGTAAAAAACCAATTACTAACGCTTCATCTATTTTATCAGAAGACACATCTGGCAATGTAAGAGCGTCAAAGAATTTATATATGAATGGTGCTGAAATTCTTATGTTCACCATGAAAACTGTTCCATCTAGTGTTGAGGCTTTGTTAGAAAAAGCCAATTTAACCAAAGATGATATTGACTATGTGGTATTTCATCAGGCAAATAAGTTCATGCTTGATAAATTGAGAGTTAAAACAGGATTTTCTGTAGAGCGCTTTTTAACTTCATATGAGCAATATGGTAATACAGTATCGTCGACTATCCCTCTTGGAATAAAAGAAGCCCTTTCTGAAAAAAAGTTTAAAACTGGTGATCGTGTATTGCTAGTTGGATTTGGTGTTGGATACTCATGGGCTGGAACAATTATTGAGTGGTAGGTTTTACATTTAAAGGTTGGTTGCGTTAAAATATTAAAGGTTTTTATGGAGATTATTTTCAAATTTCATTTTAGAATGATTGATTTTTCATATAAGGGTGATCAGAAAGATTTCTTTAAGTTAAGTTAAGTTAAGTTATATTCAATCTCTTTAGATTTGGTTTTTCGCTGCTTGTGGGGTAAAAAGCCTTGACCTTTATTAATAAAGGTTGTTTTTCGTGTAGGGGGGCTTGAGTCTAAGCGAAAATCCTTGGTTCCATATAATTTTATATAATTTTATATAATTTTGTTTTAAAATAGTTTTAGATAAAATGAAATGTGTTAGGTGTTCGATTATATAGGGATAATTAAGTGTTTTTTTTTGTTTTTTAATTTTATCAGATTGGATGTGCGATACATGTTTAAGGTGATTCTCCAGTTGTTTTCTTTGTTCACATCGAGTCAACGTAGGCAATTTTATTTACTTCAAGTTTTAGTGGTAGTAATGGCATTTACTGAACTGCTTGGTATTGCCTCTATTGCACCTTTTATGGCGTTGGTTGGCAATATAGATTTGTTAGAGGGAAATGGGGTATTTGCAAGGCTGTATGTTTTTTCTGGGATCAACCAACCTAATGATTTTTTGTTTTTTACAGGGTTAGCTGTATTGGTGATGTTAAGTCTTTCAACAATTATTTCAATGTATACTATTTGGAAGTTAGCTATCTACGGAACTAAAGTGGGAACTGAAATTGCTGATCGTCTTTATGCTCATTATATGCAGCAGGGTTGGCTTTTTCATGCAAGTAGTAGCAGCGCAAATTTAACGAAACAAGTATCAACGGAAGCCATGCGTGTAACCGATGATATTGTTCAGCCTCTCATGCAAATGAATGCCAAAGTTGTTTTGGCTTTTTTCATTTCAATCAGTATTTTGATTTATGACCCGCTGACAGCGGTCGCTGGTTTACTATTGTTTGTTTGTTGCTATATGACGCTCTACAAACTAGTTCGTAAACGTTTAGAGATAAATGGATTGAAAATGTCAGTTGCCTATACCGAACGCTTTCGTCTTATGAATGAGGGGTTTGGTGGTATAAAAGATGTGTTGCTGTTAAACCGACACCACGATTTTGTTGATCGTTTTGAAAAGACAGGAGAGGTGTTTGCGTATGCTAGAGGAAGCAATACTGCGATAGGGCAAGTTCCACGTTACTTTATGGAGTTGGTTGCTTTTGGCTCTATGATTGTTTTAGTACTGTTATTAATCAAGTTACACGAAGGGGACTTAGGTACAGTACTTCCAATATTAGCTGTATACGCTTTAGCTGCTTTTAAATTGCTGCCTGCACTTCAACAAGTTTATTCTAGTGTAGCTCAAATTAAAGGTAATATAGCCGCTTTTGATTCTATAAAGCGAGACTTGGAGAATTCAGTAAAAAAAGAAGTAAATTTATCTGAAAATATAAAAAATTCAGTATTGATTTCATTTGAAAATGACATTTCCTTATCGGATATTACTTTTACCTATCCGAATAAACTAACTCCAGCTTTGGAGGGCTTTTCTATGACAATTCCTGCCAATCAAGTCATTGGACTGGTTGGTGCTTCAGGTTCTGGTAAATCAACCGCTATTGATTTATTACTTTGTCTATTAACGCCACAGCAAGGTGAGCTTAAAGTTGATGGTGAAGTCATCACTAGAGATAACAAACGACAGTGGCAAAATACCGTCGGCTTTGTGCCCCAGAGCATTTATTTAAGTGAGGGTTCTATAGCGGAAAATATCGCTTTTGGTTTACCAGTTGCAGAAATTAATATAGATCAAGTAAATAAAGCGCTGGAGTTAGCCCACTTAACTGAGTTGGTTGTACAGCTCCCTAATGGTATTGATACCCAAGTGGGGGAGCGTGGCGTGCAGCTTTCGGGTGGACAACGCCAGAGAATAGGAATAGCTAGGGCCCTTTACCACGAAGCGGATGTTTTAGTATTCGATGAGGCGACAAGTGCGTTAGACGGTATTACTGAAAAAATCATAATGGAAGCGATTCATGATTTCAGTGGTCAAAAAACTATTATCATGATTGCACATCGGTTAAAAACAGTACAAAAATGCGACATTATCTACTTTATGGAACAAGGTAGAATTGTCGATCAGGGTTCATATATTGATTTAATAAGCCGTAATGCTAAATTTAAAGAAATGGCAGAGCATGCTTAGTTAAATATTTTGGTCATTAACTTATAATTTAAAGGTGTTTTTTTTGTTTGCCCCCATATTCATAACAGTATACGACAGGTTAGAACATCTTAGGCAGTGTATAGATAGTCTTAAAAAATGCCCAGAATCGGAGTACACTACCTTATATATCGCTTCAGATTGCGCTGCAATACCTGAGCATGAGAATGCTATAAGTAATGTGCGAGAATATATAAAAACAATTGATGGTTTTTACAAAATAATTCCTATTTTAAGAGATAACAATTTAGGAGGGTATCAGAATGCAACTCAAGCACTTTTTCATATTTTTGAGCAGCACGAAACAGTTATTGCGATGGAAGATGATGTTATTGTTGGTAAAGGTTTTTTAAATTTTATTAACGATGGCTTAATTAGGTTTAAAGATGAACCTTCTGTTATAGGAGTTTGCGCTTATTTGCCGCCAGGTATTTATAATGAAACAGAAGAGTGTTTCTTTTTGCAAGGTCGCTCGCCTTATGGATTTGGTATGTGGCGTGATAAAGAAAAAAATATATACTCTTATTTTGATAAAAAATATATAAACAAGACAGTTTTAAAATTCGATTTTTTTCGTAAATTTGAAAGAACTCATCCGCATGTTGCAAGGTCAATCCCATTAATTTTAAAAAGTGATTTTAAACCAATTGATATATTGACAGCTATAATTATGCAAGATAAAGGTTTTTTCTCATATTACCCGCCAACTTCAATATCGGCTTCAAGAGGTAATGATGGTTCCGGTTTGCATTCTGGTGTCAATAGGCTTCTTCAAAATCAAGAGGTTTCTGATGAAATTTACACTAGTGGAAGTGTTATTCAGATAGAAGCTCTAAAGGAAATGGAAAAAAAAATAGAGAGATCCTACAGAGCTCCAATGATTAAAGTATTGAACTATTTTATATACTTTACATTTAGATTGCCTGGTTTTTTTTCGATTTACACTTTATCCAGAGAGAAAGTAAAAAAAGCAAGGCTTTTATTGATTAAATGAAAGGTTATAAAATATATAGTTTTGAGGTTTTGTTTTGAATAAGAAAAAAAATGCCATTGTTATTTCTCTTTCTGAAAATATTTTATTTTCAGCAGGCACTTTGATAATAAATTGCGAAGAAAAGATGCCTGGGATTGTAGATGAATATGTTTTGATACATGAAGGTATTAAGGAAAGTGATAAGAAAGTAATAAGTGGATTAGCACAGGTAAGGTTTATATATTATGATAAACCTGATTGTTTTTTTGAGAAAGTTGATAAATTAATAATCAATCAATTTAGTAGGCTTGTATTTGCTAAGTTTGAATGTCTTAAATTGCTTAATGATTATAATAATATAATTATGACAGATACTGATGTGGTTATATATGAAGATATTAGCGAACTTTTTGCAAGAAAAAAATCCAGTTTGAAGTTTTTGTTTAATGATGGCTCTGTGTTGGAACAGTTTAAGTGTTCAGTAGATGGCTACGATATGACTAAAAAAGGTATGAGTGCTGGTATAATTGTTTTTCATGATGATTTAGATAAGTATGAAGAAATGTATGATTTTTGTTACAGGTCTCTTCAGGATTATGGTGAATATATCAAAATGCCTGAGCAAGCTATTTTTGACTTGATGGTGCAGGATTTTAATGTATCTCCAGATCATATTGACGGGAGGGTATATTGTAGATTACCTAAAGATGCTGGATTAGATGATGATTTCAAAATACTACATAGTGCAGGTCAACCAAAGTTTTGGTCTGGTTTAAAAAATAAAGATTGGAATCGGTATTATAGAACTTGGTTGGCTTTAGGTGGTTCAAGTTTCAATAAAACTAAGCTATTAATAAATATAATAGTACCTGTTGGTAGCTTAAGGCGAAAGATGATTCAAAAACTATATCATTATCTTCAGTGAGACTGAAAGTTATATTAAAATAATCACTTACTCAGTTGGTAAAAAAATAGTCGGTTTTTGTTTTCTGATCGATATAATGAGCCCTTAATTTTAGAAGAGTTGAATAAGAGTTGATAAAAAAAACCATCTTTAATTCTATTATATTCATGTTGTTTTATATATATGGATATGTATTGGTATCTCCCTATATTTTAGGGGATCAGAAACATTATAGAGAGCTTTATGCTCTGTTCTCGAACACAGATTTTACATCTATTCTTTTGGTTGCGCCGAGTGTTATAGGGTCATCTGAACCAGTTTCCCTTTTTATTTTATGGATAGGTTCTAGTTTGTCTATAGATAAGGATATTTATATATCCTTTTGGAATGCAGTTTTATTGTTCGGATTGTTTAAGTTAGCAAGAAAGAATAGGTTTGGTGTTTTTTTTATTACTTTATTATTAACTAATTTTTATGTCGTAGTGCTTTTAACTGGTGCAGAAAGATTGAAGTTTTCATTTATTTTTATAGTATATTTCTATCTTTTTTCTGAAAGAAAATTTATAAGTTGGTTTTTATTGATCTTGGCTGTTTTTTCGCATTTCCAGACTCTGTTGTTTATATTTGGTCTTTGTGTCTATCGATTTTTAAGAATTGTAATGAGAATGGTTTTTTTAACAAAATTAAATTATAAATTGATGTTTTCAATAGTTCCAGTATCTATTGTTTTTATTGTTTTTATTGTTTTTTTTGGTAATGATGTGTCTCAAAAAATATCATATTATATTAGGGCTGGTTCGTTTTTTGATCTGGTTAAATTGCTTATATTTTTGCCGGTTGCATTTTTATCAGCACGTAGAAGATTTGATATGTTGTTAATGATAGTTGTATTTTTCCCTGTGGTGTATTTACTAGGTGGGGATAGAGTGAATATGATTGTTTTTATGCTTGTTTTATTCAATCTAATAATTGAAAGAAAAGCTAATGCTCCATTTTTTTTGTTATTGATGATTTATTTTTCATTAAAATCAATTGAGTTTATAATTAATATTTTCTCTTATGGTAACGGCTTTTAAGGTATGTTTTTTTGATTTTTATAGGAAGATTTTAACATGAAGGTTTTATTGTTTTCAGCTTATTACTTACCTGGTTATAAAGGTGGTGGTCCTATTAAAACTGTCGCTAACTTAATTAACATGACCTTTGATGTTGTTGAGTATAAAGTTGTTACTGGTGATAGAGATTTAGGTGACACGCATAGCTATTCCGATGTGACTCATGGGAAATGGAATTGTTTAAGCAATTGTTCCATTTTTTATTTGGGTTCTGGAATACAAGGAATTTTAAATATTATTTTAAATATTTTTAAATGTAAAAAAGACATTGTTTATTTGAATAGTTTTTTCTCAGTCAAGTTTTCTTTTATACCGTTGTTAATTGCTAAAGCTTTTAAGAGAAAGGTTGTTATTGGTCCACGTGGTGAGTTTTCTAAAGGCGCACTTAGTCTTAAATTCAAGAAAAAAAATATTTATATTAAGTTATACAAAATACTAAGATTGCATAAAGGAATAGTATTTCAAGCTTCAAGTGAGTATGAAGCAGAAGATATTCGTAGGATACTAGGTCCTAATGTAGATGTATTTATTGCAGAAGATGTCGGTGCGCAAGATTTTGCTTCAACTTTACCTGCTCGTAAAAATGATATGCTTAGTGTAGTTTTTATTTCTCGTATATCTCCAATGAAAAATCTTCTTGGAGCCCTGGAAATGCTTAAAGATGTTAAACAACCAATGCTTTACCATATTTATGGCCCTATTGAAGATTTGGATTATTGGTCTAATTGTAAGTCTGTAATTAAAACCTTACCACCACATGTTCAAGTTGAGTACAAAGGTGAGTTAACACCAGACAGAGTTGTAAAAACTCTTGCTGTTTATGATGTCTTTTTTATGCCAACAAAAGGTGAAGCTTATGGGCATGTCATTGCTGAAGCTCTGTGTTCAGGTTTACCAATACTTATTGCTGATACAACACCTTGGCGTAATTTGCAAAAAATGGGCATTGGTTGGGACTTGCCATTAGGCCAGCCCGAGGAATTCAGCGCGACTCTAGATAAATTAGCGGTTACTTCAATTGGTGACTACCAAAAAATGCGTGAAACTGTATTGGCTTGGGCTAAAAATAAATTTTCTCAACGCGACGCTATTGAAGCCAATATTGCTATGTTTCGTTATGCTAATGAAAAGAGCTAGGGATGATTTTTATGCACTTTAACAATAAAACTTTACTAATCACTGGCGGTACGGGCTCTTTCGGCAACGCTGTCTTAAAACGTTTCTTAGAATCCGATATCGCTGAAATTCGTATTTTTAGTCGTGATGAAAAAAAGCAAGACGATTTGCGCAAGCGCTTTCCTAATCCTAAGCTAAAGTTTTACATTGGCGATGTACGCGATTATCGTAGTGTGCTGACTGCAACTCGTGGAGTGGATTATATATTTCATGCGGCAGCGCTGAAACAGGTGCCGTCTTGTGAGTTTCATCCTATGGAGGCGGTTAAGACAAATGTGATGGGAACAGAAAACGTACTCGAAGCCGCAATACAAAATGAAGTGAAGCGTGTGGTGTGTTTAAGCACCGACAAAGCCGTGTATCCTATTAATGCGATGGGCATTTCTAAAGCCATGATGGAAAAAGTCATGGTGGCGAAGTCGCGAAATGTTGATCCCAATAAGACAGTTATTTGTGGTACACGCTATGGCAACGTGATGGCATCACGTGGTTCCGTTATTCCTTTGTTTGTTGAACAAATTCGTGCTGGTCAGCCTTTGACCATTACTGATCCAAACATGACGCGCTTTATGATGACCTTAGCCGATGCAGTAGATCTGGTTTTATACGCATTTCAACACGGCAATAACGGTGATTTGTTCGTACAAAAAGCACCAGCGGCCACGGTGGAAACTTTAGCCTGTGCTTTAAGGGAGCTGGTAGGTAAACCTGATCATTCCATTAATATCATTGGAACACGCCATGGAGAAAAACTCTACGAAGCATTACTAAGCCGAGAAGAAATGGTTTGCGCTGAAGACATGGGCGAATACTTTCGCGTACCGCCAGATCTACGAGATTTAAACTACGGCAAGTACATAGAGCAAGGTGAAGAAAAAATCTCTCGCTCAGAAGATTACAACTCTCACAACACGCAACGTTTAGATGTGGCAGGTATGCAGGCGCTACTTATGAAATTGACCTTTATGCCTGCTATCAAACGCGGTGACTACATTGCAGCAGAGGAATAGTCATGCGAATTCTTATTACTGGCGCCAACGGGTTTATTGGAAAAAATTTAGCTATCACACTCAATAAAATGGGTGGGCACGAAGTCCTTGTGTTTAACAGAGACACTGATTATCAGCAGTTACCCAGTCTTGTGGCACGGGCAGACTTTATTTTTCACCTTGCTGGTATTAATCGCCCTGATAACGATGCAGATTTTTTAATAGGCAACGCCGATTTAACCGCTGATATATGCTGCGCGATTGTCGCTTCTGGTCGTACTATTCCCATCGTGATGACGTCATCTATCCAAGCTGAGCGTGCTAATGCTTACGGGCGCAGTAAATTGAAAGCTGAAATGCATTTAATGAATTTATACATGGAAACGGGTAATCAGGTGTACATTTACCGCTTGCCCAATGTTTTCGGTAAATGGTGTCGTCCAAATTATAATTCGGCAGTCGCCACTTTTTGTCATAATATTAGCCATGGTTTGTCAATTCAAGTTAACGATCCAACCACACGGCTTAATTTGGTTCATATTGGTGCGGTAATAGGTTCTTTCACTGATGTTCTTGTCAATCAACCTGTTGATAAGTTGCATGTGAGCGTTGACCCCGTATACACAGTGTCGCTCGGTGAACTCGTAGAGCAATTGTATAAATTTAAAAACAGTCGTGAAACATTGGTGACTGAAGCGGTAGGTGATGGCTTTACTCGTGTATTGTATGCTACATATATTAGTTATATTGCCCCTAATGATTTTAACTATCCATTGGTTAAGCATGAAGACCCACGTGGTATGTTTGTTGAGATGTTAAAGACACATGATTCTGGCCAGTTTTCTTTTTTTACTGCCCATCCAGGTATTACCCGTGGCGGTCATTATCATCATGTTAAAACAGAAAAATTTTTGGTGATTAAAGGAAAGGCGCGTTTTGGTTTTCGTCATATTGTGACCGATGAGTTTGTTGAAATACACACCAGTGGTGAACAACCAGAAATAGTCGAAACGGTACCTGGCTGGTCCCACGATATTACCAATATAGGCGACGGCGAAATGGTGGTGATGTTATGGGCAAATGAGAATTTTGACCGCCAGCGTCCAGATACCGTTAACCACAAAGTCTAAGGAATGTATTTCAATGAATAAATTGAAAATTGTCACTGTTGTTGGTACACGGCCTGAAATTATTCGTTTATCCCGTGTAATGGCAAAGCTAGATGAACACTGCGAACATGTGTTGGTTCACACTGGTCAAAATTATGACTACGAATTGAACGAGATTTTCTTTCGAGATTTGGGTATCCGTAAGCCTGATTACTTTTTAAATGCCGCAGGCAACAGTGGTGCTGAAACTATTGGCAACGTTATTATTGCTGTCGATAAAGTGTTGGCGGAAGTAAAGCCGCAAGCGCTCTTAGTCTTAGGTGACACAAACAGCTGTATGGCTGTTATATCAGCTAAGCGTCGTAAAATTCCGACGTTCCATATGGAAGCGGGTAATCGCTGTTTTGATATGCGTGTTCCTGAAGAAATTAACCGTCGTATTGTCGATCATACGGCAGATATTAATTTAACTTACAGCACTATTGCCCGTGATTATTTATTACGCGAAGGGTTGTCGCCTGACATGGTCATTAAAACCGGCAGTCCAATGTTTGAAGTTCTGAATCATTATCGTGATGGGATTGAACAATCAGATGTATTGGGGCGTTTGGGGCTGGAAAAGGGGCAGTTTTTTATCGTTAGTGCTCACCGAGAAGAAAATATTGATTCGGAAAAAAAATTTTTTAACTTGATTGAAACACTCAATACCATAGCCTCCACCTATAATCTACCTGTTATTGTTTCGACACATCCTCGTACTCAAAAACGTATTGATGCGGTGGGTGCCGCATTCCATCCGATGGTGCGATTACTCAAGCCGCTTGGCTTTAAAGATTACAATAAACTTCAACTGTCTGCAAAAGCAGCCTTATCAGACAGTGGTACTATTAATGAAGAATCCTCTATCCTTAATTTCCCTGCGCTGAATTTACGCGAAGCTCATGAACGCCCCGAAGGTATGGAGGAAGCCGCCGTTATGATGGTAGGCTTGGAAGTTCAGCGTATTATGCAAGGGTTAGCTATACTAGAGACTCAAGCTCGTGGTGAGCAACGCTTGATTCGCCAAGTCTATGATTACTCCATGCCTAATGTGTCCGACAAACTGGTGAGAATAGTGCATTCGTACACTGATTATGTCAATCGAGTAGTGTGGAAGCAATACGAGTGAAAATACTTGTTGTTAGTCAGTATTTTTGGCCTGAAAATTTTCGAGTTAACGATTTATGTGTTGAATTGCAGAAGCGTGGACACCAAGTTACTGTTATGACAGGTGTTCCTAACTATCCAGAAGGGCAAGTTTTTGCAGGATACTCTGAAAATTCTCAAAATTTTGATATATTAGATGGGGTTGAAATTATTAGAGTCCCTCTTGTAACTAGAGGGTCTGGGTCTGTACGGTTGTTTCTCAACTATATTAGTTATGCCGTTATAGGCAGTACATTAGGACTTTATAAACTTAAAAACAGAAAATTTGATGTGGTATTTATTTGTCAGCTTTCGCCTATATTAATTGCTTTGCCTGGTCTTTTATATAAGAAATTTAATCGGGTGCCTGTAGCTATGTGGGTGCTTGATTTATGGCCTGAGTCACTTAAATCTGTAGGAATTATTAAATCCGAAAAAACACTTAAGATAGTTGGAAAGCTGGTTAGCTTTATTTATAATAGATGTGATTTAATATTAGGTCAATCACCAGCTTTTGAGAACAATATATCTCTGTACACGCAAACCCATGGACGTTTTAAAGTACTGTATAGTTGGGCGGAAGATATATTTTCCGATTCTAATAATGTTATATTTAGCTCCCCATTTACTATTTCTTCAGATAGGAAGGACTATTTTAATATTGTATTTGCTGGAAATATTGGAGAGGCTCAAGCTCTTGATGATGTTGTGAGAGCTTTTAAACTTGCAAAAGATAAAGGTGCAAAAGTAAATTTTCATATTGTAGGTGATGGGCGAGCATTTAAGAGCATTCAAAAGTTAGTTGTTGATCTATGCATGTCTAAGGAGATTGTTTTTTATGGACGTAGACCATTAGAGGATATGCCTCGATTTTATGCCTCAGCTGATACATTGTTGGTTTCTTTAAAGTCCAGCGATGCATTCAAATTGACCATACCTGGAAAAATTCAGTCCTATATGGCTTCTAATAAATCAATTATTGCCGTTTTGGAAGGTGAAGGTGCTAGGGTTATAAGTGAAGCTCAATGTGGTTTTATTTCCCATCCGGCTGATATAGAAACATTATCAGATAATATTCTTAAAATATCTAGTTTAAGTGTTAAAGAGTTAAAACAAATGTCTTCTAATGCATTTGAGTATTTCAATGAAAACTTTAATAAAGAAAAAGTTGTTAGTGGTCTTGAGGATGATTTAAAAAATCTTATAGTGGAATGCGCTAAGTGATAGCCGTTACGGGATCTTCTGGATTTATTGGTAAGTATTTAGTTAATAATACTGATAAGGCAGTGAAAGCAATTGTTCGAAAAAAATCTTCATATGAAATTGATTGTTGCAGTGTCCTAGAAGCTGATTTAAATGACCCTTTTTTATATAAAGTTTTTGAAAAAATCGATGTAGTTGTTCATCTTGCTGGTTTGGCTCATAGAGAATTTACATTAAATGATTTTGAAAATAATTTAATTTCATTTAAAAATGTTATTTATTCAGCATCAAAGGAAAATGTTAAACGTATTGTTTATGTCAGTAGTGTGTCAATGTTTGAGGGGCATAATGCTAAAATATCTAAAGATTCTATACCATCGCCTGCTACTATTTCATCGAATTACAAACTAAAATCAGAATTGTTACTTAAAGATTTGTCTAAATCCCTAAAAATAGAATTTGTGATTATCCGGTCCCCTCTCGTTTATGGTGAAGGCGTCAAGGCGAATTTTGCTTCGTTAATGAGGCTGGTTGGAAAGGGTTTGCCATTGCCGTTTCGAGCGATCAATAAAAATAAGCGTAGTTTGGTTTCTTTGTATAATCTGGTGGATCTGATAGAGGTTTGTATTGATCACCCTAAAGCCGTGAATCAGGTGTTTTTGGTATCAGATGATAATGATTTATCCACCTCTCAAATGGTTACCTTAATGGCTAAAGTTCAGGGTAAGGCAAATTTATCTATTCCTGTGCCTTTGTGGTGTTTTAAACTGGTAGGTAAGGTGTTTAAAAAAGACGCAGTGGTGAATCGTTTGGTCGGATCTTTACAGCTAGACATAGAGCACACTAAGAATACCTTGGACTGGGTTCCTCCATATACGGTCGAGCATGGATTTGAATTAGCTGCGAAAAACAAGGGTTAAAAGCTAGGTTAATTAAATGATTAGGTCATTGGATTTTGTGTTTTCTTTGTTAGGATTGGTATGTGGTTCTCCTGTGTTATTGGTGATTTACCTTATTGGTTTGTTCGATACGAGTTCACCTCTTTTTCGTCAGGAACGAATTGGTCGGAACAAAAAAACCTTTGTGTTAGTGAAGTTCCGTACTATGTCTGTTGATACAACGTCGGTAGCGAGTCACTTGGCGTCTACGTCTTCTATTACTAAGTTAGGTAGTTTTTTGCGTCGGACTAAATTGGATGAATTACCACAGCTTTGGAATGTATTAAAAGGTGAGATGAGTCTAGTTGGACCGCGTCCTGGATTGTTTAATCAAGTTGAATTGATGCAAGCTCGTGAGAAAAAATGTGTCTTTGACGTTCGTCCTGGTATTACTGGGTTGGCGCAAATATCGAATATAGATATGTCTACACCGGAATTGTTAGCACAAACAGATGCTAAAATGATTCAACACATGTCATTAAAGAATTATTTTATCTATATTATTAAAACAGTCACTGGTAGTGGTTCTGGGGATAGAGTTAAAGGGTCGGCCTAAAAGCAAGACCTACATGAATGTTGGTGTAAAAGGTGCAATCTACATTTACGGCCTTGCCATTAATCAAAGGAGATTAAAAAGTTATGATGGATAAGCTTAATTGCATTTGGTCTTTACCGCGCTTTTATAAGCGAGTGATAAGCTTAATTGTCGATTCACTTTTTGTTTGTATTGCTTTCACTTTGGCTTACTGGGTTCGCTTAGGCGAGTTTAGGGCCTTTCCTGGCGATGCCGTTTGGTTTGTTTTAACGAGTACTGTTATTGTGACCTTGGTAGTTAATGTTAGGTTAGGGTTGTATAGGGCCGTTTTGCGTTACTTGAGCTTTCACGCTTTTAGCGCGATTTTATTAGGTGCAGTCGTTTCTACTTTGAGTATTACGTCTTTTGCCTATTTTTTTAATGCTTCTATTCCTCGTACTGTTCCTATTATTTTTTTTCCTTTTTTCGTTATGCTATGTGGTGGGTCGCGCTTGCTGGTTCGTGCTTTGTTGGTACAGCAACCAAAAAAAGGTTCTGAAGCAGTTTTGGTTTTTGGTGCTGGCGCAACAGGGCGACAACTAGCTCTAGCTTTGCGCCAAGCAACTTCATATCAAGTAAAAGGTTTTATTGATCAAGATGTTTCGCTGACAAATACTATTATACAGGGGTTGCCCGTTCATCATGTGGACAAGATGGGGGTGTTGATTAAAAAACATCGTATTAAAAAAGTTTTATTGGCCATCCCTAGAGCCACACGTTCAGAACGTAAGAAAATCATTGATCAGTTGTTGCCATACCCGGTGGAAGTTTTGACCGTGCCAGATTTTGACGATATCGTGACTGGCAAGGCCAAAGTCAGTGAACTGCAAGATGTAGCGGTGGACGATTTATTAGGTCGTGATGTCGTTGAACCAAATTTACTACTGATGCAAGCAAATATTACTGGCAAAGTTGTGATGGTGACTGGTGCTGGAGGATCTATAGGGTCTGAACTGTGTCGGCAGATTTTAAAGCAAAAGCCCAAAACTTTAATCTTGTTTGATGTGTCAGAATTTGCGGTGTATCAAATTGACAAAGAACTGACTGCTTGGCTTGCTGCAGCGCCCTTTACAGTGATTGTGGTGCCACTTATTGGTTCGGTGCAGCATATTATTCGCTTGGCATCGACCATGAAGGCATTTTCTGTCGACACCGTGTACCATGCGGCGGCATACAAGCATGTGCCTTTGGTGGAATACAATGTAGTGGAAGGTGTGCGAAACAATGTGTTTGGCACTTTTTGTTGTGCAAAAGCCGCGATTGAATGTGGTGTGGCGTCGTTTGTATTGATCTCGACCGATAAAGCTGTTCGGCCGACCAATGTAATGGGCGCCACCAAACGTATGGCGGAACTGGGTTTACAGGCCCTAGCAGAAAAAGAAGCTAAAAAAGCAGCCAAACAAGAAAAATCCACCCGGTTTAGCATGGTGCGTTTTGGTAATGTGTTGGGCTCATCTGGATCGGTGATTCCCGTATTTAAAAAACAAATTGCCGACAATCAACCTGTTACCGTCACCCATCCAGACATTATTCGTTACTTCATGACCATACCGGAAGCTGCACAACTGGTAATACAAGCTGGTGCTATGGGCTGTGGAGGGGATGTATTTGTGTTGGACATGGGGGAGCCAGTTAAAATTGTTGATTTGGCAGAAAATTTGATTCGTTTATCCGGTTTGGAAGTTAAATCCGTCGATAATCCTGCTGGGGACATTGAAATTCAATTCACTGGTCTGCGGCCAGGTGAAAAACTGTTTGAAGAATTGCTTATAGGCGACAATGTCGAAGGGACTCAACATGAACGTATCATGACTGCCAAAGAACGCTACTTACCGCTTGATGAATACGTTGATACTATTAGTATACTGGAACAAGCCTGTCACAATTTCGATCACGAAAAAATCCGCTCAACTTTAATTGAGGCGCCAACAGATTTCGAACCAACTGATGGCATTGGCGATCTTGTTTGGAATGCGAAGAAACGACAAGAAAGAAATGATATTACATCCAACGTCGTAACATTGCGAAAGGTTGAATGAAGGTTTTTTAGTTTAGTACTCTCTCTGATTTACTCATTTAAAATGATAAAAGTAGAGTGCTTAGATATCCCTTATTTGTTAGAAGAATAAGGGATATTTTTTTATGTATTAAAATTTTTTATGGTGACTGGTCCTGATGTTTAAGTTAAATACTGAAAATCAACGCTTTTTTTCTAATGCTGCTTTTTTGGCTATTATGCAAGTGGCAAATTCTTTTTTACCTTTGTTAACTGTCCCTTTTCTTGTGCGTGTACTAGGTGTTGAGTTATTTGGTCAGCTGGCTTTTTCGATGGCTCTGATGTTTTATTTTATTGTATTAGCGGACTATGGTTTTAATTTAACCGCCACCAGAGCTATTGCAATTCATCGAGAAAATTGGGAAAAAATTGGTCGTATTTACAGCTGTGTGATGTTGATTAAGTTTTTTTTACTACTATTTAGTGCGTTCTGTTTGGTGTGTTTGGTATTTTTTGTACCAGCCTTGGCTGAGTATCGGGCGTTGTATTTTGTTTCTTTTCTTGTGGTGATTGGTCAGTCTTTGTTCCCTGTGTGGTTTTTTCAGGGTATAGAAAAAATGAAGTATGTGACGTATTTAAGTGTGTTGGCTAAGATTTTCTTGACGGGGGGTATTTTTATTTTTGTGTCTGGGCCAGAAGACTACCTTTATGTGCCATTATTAACGGCGATGGGTACGTTGTTGTCTGTTGTGCTAGCGTTGTATTTGGTTCACTGTCCCTACGGTGTGTGCTTTAAGTGGCCAAATTGGCAAGAGGTTCGTAGCAACTTGACAGAAGGGTGGTATGTTTTTTTATCTCAGTTAAAAATTACTTTATTCAGTTCAACCAATATTGTGATTCTTGGAATTATTTCTGGTCCAGTTGCTGTGGGTTATTACGTGGGAGCCGAAAAAATAATGCGTGCCTTGGCGTTGGCGCAAACTCCTATTACAGGTGCGCTTTTTCCTTTGATTGCTAATAAAATGGCACATGACCGAGCTGGTGCGATGGCAAAATTGAAAAAGGTTGCGTATATAGGTAGTGTGCTATATATAGCCGTTTTACTTGGGGTATATGCTTTATCTGATACAATCATCCACTTGCTGTATACCGATGAAATGCAGTCCAGCGTCTGGGTTTTAAAAGTCATGTTGGTGATTCCTTTGTTAATCTTTCTTAACAATATTCTTGGTACGCAAATTTTACTGAATACTGGTCGTGAGAAAATCTTCTTTTATGTGTTATTGTGCGCCGCGCTGTTAAGCTTGCTGCTGTGTGTTAGCCTGACGCAGCTGTACTCTTACCAAGGAACAACCATAGCTTTGTTAATTACTGAAATATTTATTGTAGTGGTGTTTTTCCTCCTAGTTCGAAAGGATTGGTGACGTGTTCGAAATTTTATTTAATCATGCTGATGACAGTAGGTCTAAAGATTTTCTAAAAATAGAATATCTATTTTATTATTTTAAAAGGCGTTAAATGTTTAATTTTGATTTATATAAAAAAAAATATATTTTTATATTTTTTTCTTTATTAGCTGCATTTTTATCAACCCATATGTCATTGGACTCTGCTGCTTATCAAAGTATTTTTAATTACTATAGTTCAAGTGGATGGGCTCGTATTATTTCTGAAGTAAGGTCATATGAGGCTTTTTTTGTTATTGCAGCAAAGTTATTGAATGGCTTCCCCTCTTTTTTTTGGTTCCTTATAATATCATTAATATCTGTTGGCTTAAAAATATATACAATTGAAAAAACTTCTCGGAATTTTTATATTTCTTTTGTTTTCTATTTGGTTTATTTTTTTGTGTTACTTGATGGTACTCAAATTAGGGTGTCGTTAGCTATTGCTATTGCTTATTTAGGGCTCTATTTTTTGAGTGGGAAAAAGATTTATAAATCGTTGCTTCTAACACTTTCATCAGCTCTTTTTTTTCATTACTCTCTTATTTTTATACTGGCTATTTATGTATTTAAAAATAGAAAAACAATAGTTTTCTTGGCTGGTCTCTGGCCAATACTTATTCTGTGCTGGTGGTTTGGATTTGACCTATTATCTTTATCTAAAGTCGTTTTTTCTTATGCTGACCAAAGTTGGATTGGAGTTGATAAAGTTAATTCATATTTGAATTCGTATGATGAAAACTCTGCCCCTTATTCCTTGCAGTTTGTTTTATTATTTAGCGCTAGTGTTATTGTTTATTGGCGCTATCGTGATGAATTAACTGATTTTGAAATAATTTGTTTTAATTGTATTTTTATGTCTTTAGTTGTATTAGGTTTGTTTGTTGGTGCTTCAGGGTTTCAAAATCGTGTAAGTGAAATTTTTCGATTTGGATTGATATTTATTTTCCCTTTATATTATCGCTATTGTTTGGAATGGGTGCGTAAACCTTGGATTGCAAATATCTTATTGAGCGGTTTTTTAATTGGTTATTTTTATTATTATGTTTTACGTGCGGGTCTGGTTGTATGGCCTGAGAACTGGGGTCTTTCTTAATGAGTCAGCTTGCTTGTGTTGTAGTTACTTTCAATCCAGATTTAGAGTATTTTAAAAAAGTTATTAATAGAATATTAGATAATGAAGTTCCAGTTTATGTGGTTGATAATGGTTCTGATAATATTAGTGAGTGGTCTGGTTATTTATCCCCATCTATTTTTTTAATTGCTCTTGGAGAAAATGTTGGAATTGCAAGAGCTCAAAATATCGGAATTCAACACGCTTTTTCAGCTGGTGCTGAATATATTTGGTTAAGTGATCAGGATACTATTTATCCTTCTGATTACGCGACTAAAATGATGGATGTCGTTGAATCTATAGAAAGTGAAAAAATACTCTTTGGGGCCGTGGGGCCTAGCTTTATTGAACTCAATCGTAATCGAATAGAGGCATTTGTTCGTTTTGCTCCTTGGGGGAGGCGTTTTCAGCCGAACAAAGGGCTTAATAAAGTCGCGCATTTAATTGCCTCTGGCATGATTATCCCTAAAAATGCTTACGAGGCGGTTGGCGGGAAGCGTGAAGACCTATTTATTGACTGGGTTGATTTGGAGTGGTGCTGGAGGGCAAATGCTCAAGAATATCAAGTATATGGTACTGGCGATGTTGTGATAGAGCATAACCTTGGTGATTTAATGGTTAAAGTTGCTAATAAACAAATTTCTATTCGTAGTCCATTTAGGCATTATTTTATTATACGCAATGGTTTGTATTTGTGCCTACATAATGAGTTGCTTCCATGGGGAGCTCGTATCCATTACTTTATCCTCACATTAGCAACCAGTATTGTGTATCCTATTTTAGCTCCTTCTCACAAGTGGCAACACCTTAAGGCTAATGCCTTAGGCATTTGGCATGGTATTATTGGTCGATTGGGGTCTAAACCATAATTAATTTTTTTGGTAAATAATATGACAATTTTAGTAACTGGCGGAGCCGGTTTTATAGGCAGTGCAGTGGTGCGTTATTTGCTGAGTAGTACTCAGTATCATGTAGTGAACCTTGATAAACTCACCTATGCAGGCAATTTGGAGTCCATTCCAACAGACTTGTTCGATAACCGCTATGTTTTTGAGCAAGTGGATATTTGTGATTCAATTGAGTTAGATCGGGTTTTCCACGAACATCAGCCCGATGTGGTCATGCACCTTGCGGCAGAGAGTCACGTGGATCGTTCTATCGACAGCCCTAGTGATTTCATTCAGACTAATGTCGTGGGTACTTATACCTTGCTAGAAGCTTGCCGTAAGTACTGGTCCAACTTGAATGCTGAAAAGAAGCAAACCTTCCGTTTTCATCATGTATCTACTGATGAGGTGTATGGTGATCTACCTCATCCAGATGATGTTGAAGGTAAATTGCCTCTATTCACTGAAACGACACCTTATGCGCCTAGTTCCCCTTATTCTGCCAGCAAGGCTAGCTCTGATCATCTAGTCCGCTCATGGTTGCGTACTTATGGTTTGCCTACGATTGTTACCAATTGCTCTAATAATTATGGTCCATACCATTTTCCTGAAAAACTCGTGCCGCATATTATTTTGAATGCTTTATCTGGAAAGTCATTACCGGTTTATGGTAACGGTTCGCAAATTCGTGATTGGCTTTATGTTGAAGATCATGCTCGTGCCTTAGTGAAAGTGGCCACCGAAGGTATGGTTGGGGAAACCTACAATATTGGCGGCCATAATGAGAAGCGCAATATCGAAGTAGTACATATTCTTTGTGATCTGCTTGAGGAGCTGGTACCCAGTAAGCCAGAAGGGGTTAATCAGTATCGTGATTTGATTGCTTTTGTTACAGATCGTCCAGGTCATGATGTTCGTTATGCGATTGATGCAAGTAAGATTGCGCGAGAGTTGGACTGGAAGCCTGAAGAAACGTTCGAGACAGGTATGCGAAAGACAGTTCAGTGGTATTTGGAGAATCAAGGATGGTGGAAGCGTGTACTGAATGGTCGCTATCAACTAGATAGGTTGGGAAAGTAATGGTCATCGTAGAATCAAAAAAACGTAAAGGTATTATTTTAGCTGGCGGCAGTGGTACTCGTTTACATCCATTGACCTTAGCTGTTTCAAAACAACTCATGCCGATCTATGATAAACCAATGATTTATTATCCCTTGTCTGTGCTTATGTTGGCAGGGATTCGCGAGGTTTTGATCATTACTACGCCGGAAGATCAGGCAAGTTTTCAGCACTTGCTTGGTGACGGAAGTCAATTTGGTGTTGAGCTAACTTACGCTACACAGCCGACACCAGATGGTTTGGCGCAAGCATTTCTTATCGGTGAAGACTTCATCGGCAATGATAATGTGGCACTTGTTTTAGGCGACAACATCTTTTTTGGCCAACATTTTTCTGACAAATTGCAGCAAGCCTCTTCTCTCGAAAAAGGGGCGACGGTTTTTGGCTATCATGTATCTGACCCTAATCGTTTTGGTGTGGTTGAGTTCGATGACAAGGGCAAAGCCGTTAGCATTGAAGAGAAACCTTCGAAACCAAAGTCAAATTATGCCGTCACAGGCTTGTATTTCTACGATAACGACGTAATTGAAATCGCCAAGAAGATAAAACCTTCTGTGCGAGGTGAGTTAGAGATTACGGATGTGAACTTGGCCTATCTTCAACGAGGTGATTTGCACGTTTCATTACTAGGCCGTGGTTTTGCCTGGTTGGATACTGGAACCCACGACTCTTTGCTTGAAGCGGGACAGTTCGTTCAAACGGTAGAGCATCGCCAGGGGTTGAAAATCGCCTGTTTGGAAGAAGTTGCCTATCGTCAACAATGGATTACTCGAACGCAACTTATCGCTTCGGGTAATGCATTGAAAAAAACTGGCTATGGTCAATATTTACTTAAAGTGGCTGATGGTTATCAATAAAAGGTCATTAATAAAGGGTAATAGTGATGAATGTGATTAAAACCAATATCGATGGTGTGGTGATTATTGAGCCTAAGGTGTTTGGTGATGAGCGCGGTTTTTTCTTAGAAACCTTTCAAGCTGAACGCTACAAAGAGTTCGCTGGTATTAATATGCCCTTTGTACAGGATAATCATTCCCGTTCAGGCAAGAATGTATTACGTGGTTTGCATTTTCAAAAGACTAACCCTCAGGGCAAGCTGGTCCGCGTGGTGCGTGGTGAAGTGTTTGATGTTGCCGTGGATATTCGAAAAGGTTCGCCGACCTACGGCCAATGGGCTGGAGCTATTTTATCTGAAGAAAATAAATGTCAGTTTTGGGTGCCACCTGGTCTGGCTCATGGCTTTGTTGTATTGTCAGATATAGCAGATTTTGAATACAAATGTACAGATTATTATGATCCAGCCGATGAGGGTTGCTTGATGTGGAATGATCCCGCTGTGGGCATAGAATGGCCAGAGGGGATTGAACCGATTCTATCGGCAAAAGACCAAGTGGGTCAGACGTTAGCAGAGTTGGTTTAAATGCGTATTTTATTAACAGGCAAAAATGGTCAGCTTGGTCGTTGTTTTCAAGATGCCGTAGCTGGAAAAAATCACGAGCTATTCGCTTATGGTTCAGCAGAGTTAGACATATCCAATGCCCTGCAGGTTGCACTGGTTGTTGGTCAAGTTCAGCCTGATATTATCGTCAATGCGGCTGCTTATACAGCAGTAGATAAGGCTGAAACGGATTCCGAAAATGCTTATTCTGTGAATGCAACGGGGCCTGAACTATTGGCTAGGCAGGCTACTGAGTTGGATATTCCTTTTATTCATGTTTCTACTGATTACGTTTTTGATGGTGCAGCAGTTAAACCCTATTTACCTACGGATGTGACTAATCCTCAAGGTGTCTATGGTGCTTCTAAATTAGCTGGTGAGCTTGCGGTTTCCGCAACGTGCGATAAGGCTATTGTTTTACGTACCTCATGGGTATTTAGTGAGTATGGTAACAACTTTGTTAAAACCATGGTGCGTTTAGCGAAAGAGCGAGATGAGCTGGGTGTTGTTGCGGATCAATACGGTTGTCCAACTTACGCAGGTGATCTTGCCCAAGCTGTTTTGCAGATCTGTAATCAATACGAACAAGGTAAAAAGATCCCAGCAGGAATTTATCATTATTGCGGAGATACACCCACGAGTTGGCATGGTTTTGCTCGGGCAATATTTAGTGTGGCAAAGGCAAATGGGCTTATTAAGCAAATTCCTATGCTAAAAGCGATTTCTACAGATGCTTACCCAACCCCAGCGAAAAGACCTATTTATTCTATTATGAAGGATGAGAAGTTGTCTTCATTTGGTATCTTTCCATCGGATTGGTTTGCTGGCTTGAATTCTATTTTAAGAGAACATAATGCGTGATTCAGACTATACCCTAGTGATTCCGACATATAATGGCGGAGATCTATGGAAGCAATGTATAGCGGGAATATTGAGTCAATCTAACCCTCCATCTAGTGTGGTTGTTGTAGATTCATCTTCGAGTGATGATACGTGTCTAGCTGCTGAACAGGCAGGATTTTATGTTGTCAGTATTCCTCAGTCTGAGTTTGATCATGGTGGTACCAGAACCTTTGCTTTGCAATTTGTGCGCACAGATCATGTGGTTTTTTTGACCCAGGACGCCATTCTTGAGAATGAAAACGCGATTGAAGTTCTATTATCTGTGTTTGATGATCCGCAAGTAGGGGCTGCTTATGGTCGGCAGCTACCTCACTACGATGCTAACCCGCTGGCGGTTTTTGCTAGACAAAACAGTTATAAAAACACGTCTTATGTGACGGATTTTCACACTGATACGCCTCAGGGGTTTCGTAAAGCATTTTTGTCTAATTCCTTTTCTGCTTATGATGTGTCCATGTTAAAAGCATTAGGCGCTTTTCCTAATAAACTTATTTTAGGCGAAGATTCTTACGTAGCGGCTAAACTTTTAGTGTCGGGTAAACGAGTAGCGTATTCGGCAGGTGCACTGGTTCGACATTCCCATAACTACCGTGCAGTCGATGAGTTTAAGCGTTACTTTGATATTGGTGTGTTTCATTCAACACAATATTGGATGATAGATGAGTTGGGCCAAGTCGAAGGTGAGGGGGTTAAGTTTGCTTTGGGGCAATTGCAGTATCTAGTGAAAAAAAGACACTTTGGTTGGTTGTTAGCCTCGTTTTTTGCGTCTTTTTCAAAATACATAGGCTATAAGCTCGGACGGGCTCACACCCGTTTACATCGAGATCAATGCCAACGATTATCAATGTATAAAAGCTACTGGAATGAATGAATTGCGGTATTAAGCCGCATTTTTGTGTATGAACCCTTTCCAGAAAGTTAGCAGAATGATTTTCATATCAAGCCATAAAGACCAATGTTCGATATAATAAAGGTCACATTCGATTCTTTTTTTCAAATCGGTATCACCACGCCAACCATTGATTTGAGCCCATCCCGTAATGCCCGCTTTTACCATGTGCTTTTGCATGTAGCCTGGAATCTCATGTTTAAACTGTTCAACAAAAACGGTTCGCTCTGGTCGTGGGCCTACGATAGACATGTCACCTTTTAATACGTTAATAAATTGAGGAAGCTCATCTAGGCTTGTTTTACGAATAAATGCACCAAAACTAGTGACCAACATGCTGCTTGCTCCTCCCCATTCAACACCACGTTTTTCACTATCTACAGACATAGACCGAAACTTAAGCATGTTAAAAGATCGTCCATTCCAACTGACACGTTCTTGTCGATAGAAAATAGGCCCTGGCGAGGAAAGCTTTACGCCTATGGCGATAAAGAGAAGAATAGGGCTTATTCCAATTAAGATAATAGCTGAGAGTATTTTATCTTCTAATGATTTAAGTAAGCGATTTTTGCCTTCCAACATATGAGAAGTGGATAGGTTGATGACAGGCAGTCCTGATACTTCAGTCATTGAGTGATTTAATAATTGAAAACCATAAATATCAGGAACCATTCTTATTGTCACCGCGCTCGTTGCGAGTGCGGATTGAACTTTCTCCATTTGTGCGACTTCGCTCATGGGCAGGGCAATCCAAACTTGGTCGATGTCTAATTCGCTCACAAAGGTATCAATCAGATCGATGCTGCCTAATAAAGGAATGCCTAATGAAATAATTTCATCTGATAGGTTTTCATGATTACTGATAAAGCCTTTTACGATTAAACCCATTTCTGGGTTCTCTATAAGCTTATTCGCGACTTTTAGTGCAAGTTCACCATTGCCGATAATAATCACGCGACGAATGTTGTATCCCTTTGCTCTTAGCGTCCCAAGTGAGCGCCTAAGTATTAAGCGGTAGCTAAGGATGGCAACAGTAGATGTGATTAGCCAAGATACGACCCATATACGTGAAAATAAATCCGATGATTGCGTTACAAAGGCGCTTAATACTAAGAATAAAAAGGTACCAAACGTAGCGCTGATAATGCATTTAACTTCAGTTGAAAAGGATGACCCCCGCCAAGCCCGATATCCCCCAAATGTTGAAAGTAATATCGCGCCAATAATGACACCCAGTAAGAGAACATTTTTGTATGCCATGTTTAAATCTAGATGGGAAAAGCGTAGCCAATAACTGAATAATCCACTGGATAATAGACAAAATATATCTAATACTCTGTGGCTAATACTTATCGATGCACTGTGTTCTTTTAAAGTTAGTCCAGTTTTCACTTCTTTCTCATCTTACTTATTAGTTATAATCAATGACATATATCCGCTGCATGATAGCAGTAAAACCCTTAAAATTAACGAGATTCTAGCTTTACATTCTGGATAATGTCTACTTTGACGATAGGATGGTGGTTATAGCATCAATTAAGAGATCTGTTGTATATGTTAATAGCTGTTTTTAGTGCTTTTGTGTGGTTTTCTGCGGCCTTAACTTTTGCTTTATCTCTTGGTATTTCAAGTGGTTATGGTATCGGGACGGCATTGATATTTCTTTCTTCATCTGCCTTATGTGTTTTAAAACCGAAGTTAAGTGAATTTACGAAAGAAGATCGAGTACTTTTTAGTATTTTTGCCCTTTATGCCATCGCAATGTTTGTATTCGCCTATCTTGATGGTTGGCATGTTCGTGAGCTAGATCGTCCGTCTAGGTTCATTTTAGCTCTTCCCGTCATGCTACTTCTTTTAAAGTTAGTAGGCCGAGTTCAATGGCTTTGGTTTGGTGTTGTCCTTGGCGCTATTTTAGCGTTTACCTTGGCAGTATACGAGCGTAGCGTGCTTGGTTTTGGGAGAGCTCATGGTAGTCAGCATCCTATAATGTTTGGAAATATAGGTATGATGCTGGGTTTAATTAGCTTTGTTTCATCGATGTATTTTTTTGCAACAAAACGCTATATATGGCTTGCCCTTGCCATAGTGGGTGGGCTATGCGGTATCGGCGCTTCGGTATTATCTGCTTCACGAGGCGGTTGGGTTGCTCTTCCTCTAATAGGTTTTTTCTTGTTGTGGCAAAGTCGCTTCTTGTTGGGCAAAAAAGCACTGATCGGAGTTTTAGCGACGTCAGTTTTTTTGATCGTTGTTGCCGTGGCTGCCCCACAAACAGGAATTAAGGATCGTATTGACCAAGCGGTTAGCGATGTTGTTAAGTACGATACTGGTGTAGATAAAAAAACGTCAGTTGGCCTTAGGTTTGAAATGTGGAAAGCGACCTTAATAATGTTTAAAGGCTCACCTTTCATTGGTGTGGGGGAGTATGGAAGCGTTTCGGTGAAAACCAGAATTGTTGAAGAAGGTATTGTATCTGAAGAGGTTCTTGGTTATAGCCATGCACATAATGAATACATAAATGCACTTGGTCTAAATGGCATCGTTGGCTTTATTTTTCTTATGGGTATATACCTTATTCCGCTTAAACTTTTTCTTAAAAAAATACGGCAATATCCTGATAATTGGAATGTTAAGTCCTATGCGATGGCAGGGGCTTTGGTTCCGATGAGCTATATGGACTTTGGCCTTAGCCAGGTGATGTTTAGTCATAATATTGGCGTAATGATGTACGCTTTTCCCATTGTCTATTTCTGGGCGGCGGTACGATGGGTTGAACGTGAAGAGTTAGCTAAGAATCCACCGCTTTAATCTATTTGTTTGATGAGGGCTTAGTCTGAATATTATTCCTGTTGTCCTATCTGGTGGTGCGGGAAGCCGGCTGTGGCCGTTATCGCGAGAGTATTTTTCCAAGCAATGCTTGGCGTTAACGGATAAAGAATACAGTCTCCTTCAGAAAACCATAAAACGGGCTTTATCGCTTGATAGTCTTACCTTGTCTAGTGTTATTAGCGACCCTATCGTGGTGTGTAATGAGGATCAGCGTTTTTTGATTGCGCAGCAACTGCAATCTATTGATGTTAAAAAAGCGCGTGTTTTACTGGAGCCTAGAGGGCGAAATACTGCGCCAGCCATCGCATTGGCCGCATTAGAAGCCTTGCGCTATCAATCCCCCGATGCTTTGTTGCTAGTGTTACCTGCGGATCATGAAATTCGCGATGTCGCTGCATTTGAATTAGCCGTCGCTCAAGCCATCGCATTAGCGAAGCAAGGTGGTTTGGTGACGTTTGGTGTGTTACCCACTCGTCCAGAAACAGGCTATGGTTATATCCGTTTTGGTGATGACTCTGCTGTACTCGAATTTGTAGAAAAACCCAACCTTGAAAAAGCTCAATCTTACCTAGATTCTGGTGAGTATTTATGGAACAGCGGTATGTTTTTATTTAAAGCGTCCGTATATTTAAATGAATTAACACTTCACCGAAATGACATCTTTCAGGCTGTTCATAAGGCATATCAGCAGCGTACGGAAGATGTAGACTTTGTACGCATTAACTCTCTGCTATTTTCAGAATGCCCTGAAGAATCCATTGATTTTGCTGTGTTGGAAAAAACAACTCGGGCGAAAGTGGTTCCTTATCTGGGAGACTGGAGCGATATCGGTGCGTGGGACTCCTTGTATGATTATGCAGATAAAGATGACGCTAAGAATGTCTTATTAGGTGATGTGATGGCGGAAGGGGTGAATAATTGCTTGGTGCGCTCTGAATCCCGCTTAGTCGCCGCTGTTGGCGTGGATAATTTGGTTATCGTTGAAACGGCGGATGCGGTTCTGGTGATGAATAAAGACAGATCGCAGGACGTGAAAAAGATCGTTAAACGCATCAAAGACGAGGGACGAGAAGAACATAAGTACCACACAACAGTGCATCGTCCTTGGGGCACCTATCAAAGGGTTGATCAAGGTGATCGCCATCAAGTAAAGCGTTTAGTGGTTAAACCGGGTGCAAAGCTTAGTTTGCAAATGCATTATCATCGCTCTGAGCATTGGGTTGTGGTGTCAGGAACGGCTAAAGTGCAAAATGGTGATAAGGAAATTTTACTTGTAGAAAATGAATCCACTTATATTCCTGTGGGGGTGGTTCATGCACTAGAAAACCCAGGTAAGGTTCCGCTGGAAATTATTGAAGTTCAGTCCGGCAGTTATTTTGGTGAAGATGACATTGTACGCTTTAGTGATCACTATGGACGGTAAGGTAATAAGAGATAGGTATAATCGTTATTGTTAAAAAATGGCCATCAATTATGATGGCCATTTTTGTTTAGAGTATCGTTTTACTTTTCGGTATCAGCAGGCGCATCTGCTTGTTGAATTTCGTGCAACTCAACAACAAATTTCAATGCGGCATAGGCTGGAATAGGACCCGTTCCACCTGGGCCATATCCTAGGTCGGATGGGATATATAGCTCGTATTTAGAGCCAACAGGCATAAGTTGCAGGCCTTCAGTCCAACCAGGGATTACACCGTTAAGTGGAAAAGTGATCGCTTCGCCGCGTTTGTATGAGCTGTCGAATACGGTTCCGTCACTTAGGCTGCCTTCGTAATCCACTTTAACCGTGTCTGTTGCGCTTGGTTTTTCGCCTTTGCCCATTGTGATGACTTTATAAAGCAAACCGGATTCGGTTTTTTTCACGCCATCTTCGGCTTCTTTCTCTTTTAGCCAAGCCGCAGAAGCCGCTTGCGCTTCTTCAGTTGCTTTGTCTTCTTCAAGCTGAGCTTTTGCCATTTGTTCTTGCTGGTAAGCTTGAATGGTTTGAGACACTTCATCCATGGTCATTTTGCCTTCTTTTCCAGCAAATGAGTCTTGGAAACCGGCCATGAAAGTTTTCATGTCTAGGTCTGCGAAGTCTTGTGACATACGCGTTCCAAACATGGTGCCAATGCTGTAGCCAAGACGCTGTTCTTTAGAGTCCAGTTTAATTGCGCTGTCATCTGCGTACGCAAAAGAAACGGAAGACATAACCAGCGCCGCAATCAGAGTTTTTTTCATAACTATTTTTTTCATAAGGAAAGGTGTTCCATTATTTGTGGGTTTATCACTGAGTGATCTAAAGCGTTAAGACGGAGTTCGATTCGCATCGTATTTTGATTAGCTTTTCATGGGGCGAAAACAAAGCAGGAACAATGATATACGCCTTGTGCTTTGCAAAAATCAGATCCGTTGTACCTTTGTAACATAAGTGTTCTAACATAAGGTAGGCTGTTTATGCCAATTTTTATGTTTCACTTAACCAAAGCGACCCCTTCACCTGCACACTTTGTTTGATTTCCAAAAGATCTTTTTGATTTTCAAAAACGGCTCCACAAAGCACAAGACGTATAACGAGATTAATCTGCGCTACTCTTACGAAACAACCGATTTTACAAAACCATGACAGTGTTTGCTAAAGCTGCTTTGTTTAGTTGGTTGTTCTTACAATTAGCTGACGATACGTAGGTAAATTGACGTTACTTAATTCCCATAAACAAAGGAATTAGGACAGGCACGAGAATGCTCATAATAAAGCCGCTGGCGATGCAGACGGGAATTATTTTCGCCCCATGGAATTTGCCCAGCATCGGTAAAGTAAAATCCATCGCTGTCGCACCAGAATAGCCTATCGACATGTGGCTGTTTAGTCTTGCGAGGAAAGGGATCAACATAAGCGCGAGTATCTCTCTTGCAAGATCGAGTAAAAAAGCCGTGGTGCCCAATACAGGATCGCCTAAGCCGGTGATAAGAATACCGGATAGACTGTACCAACCGAATCCAGAAACAACCGCAAGACCGTGATTCCAGCTAAGCCCTAATAGTAAACTGCCAATCCATCCGGCTAATAGTGTTGTTGAAATAGTCACAAGAGCAATAATGACGCCTTGTGCGTTCAAAAAGAGCTTACGCAGACGATGGTTGCCTTGGCGCAGTTGGCAGCCAATCAAAAAGAGCAAAACGTAAAGCAAGCCTGTGACTATATCATCCACGCCAGTGAGCCAGTCTTTAGCAAAAATACCGACGATCACTCCACCAATCACCCAGGCGATGGTTTTCGCTGCGTCCATTAACGCGTGTTGTTTACTGCTAGCGGGTGCTTGGGCCAATTGATCTGAATGGGTGCCGCCAAATCGTAAGCCACTAAAATACAATCCGGCTAAACTAAATACGCTGACCAGAATAAAAAGCACGACGGCTTGATAGCCTGCGATCAAGAGTTTTTCGGCAAGATTATCTAAAGCACCAAGGCTGAAGCCTATTAACCCTAGGATGACATAAACCAGTTGTTCGAGCCCTTTTGCTACACGAGACGGAGTGAACACCTTGATATTGACCCAGTAGCCAAACAATAAGGCGATTAATAACGGGCCGAGCGTCGAGAGAATAGTCATATATGAATGGTCGTCCTAGACAGTGAATCGATTGTGGTGCGGCATTTTCTCGATATTTCCTTGTAAATACAAGTTGTGCGTTTTGTTTTAGGTAAACGCCGGATTACGCCTCGATCCTCGTCTCATTCGGCCTACGGGATGGAAATGCCAAATAAACCTGACCAACGGTGCAATGTTTGATGATCGGTGTTAAATTGCTCGGTTGTTTTTGGATGTTTTCTATGGATAGTCGGCGGTGATGTGTGGTTAAGCGTTTTACGGTGTTAAAAGAAATTCTTCATTTATTATTTCCTATGGTACTGACCATGACGCTGGAGTTATCCATTAGCGTAGTGGATACCATTATGCTGGGTCATTACAGTGCTTTGCATTTGGCTGCCGTGGGTTTGGCGTCTAGTTTATGGCTACCGGTTGGCTGTTTTCTTATCGGTGTGACGTTTGGCATTACGCCTTTGGTCACACGTCATCTACACGGTCGACAACCAAAACTGGTGAATTTATACATGTCACAAGCCATCGGTTTGTCCGTGGTGCTTGGACTGCTTGCGAGTTTGATCGTGGCGTTTGTGTTGCCTCACTTCGCACGCTTCATGGCGACAGAAGAAGAAACCCGTCTCGTATCCGTTAGCTATTTATATATTTTTGCGCCTGCTTTGCCTATGTTGGCGTTAATGACCGCGTATAAAAACCTATTCGAAGCCGCTGGACGCCCTGGGTTCCCATTATTTGTGGCGAGCACCGGATTAGCATTAAATGTTCTATTCAACTATGTGCTTATATTTGGCAAGTTTGGTTTTCCAGAAATGGGTGCGGAAGGTGCGGCGCTGGCCTCGTCTTTATCCTTGTATTTGGCCGTATCGATGTTTTTTGTTTATGATCGTTATATTAATAAAGCCCCGCTATTTACCCGTTTAGTCTGGCGTTATACCCGTAAATTTTCGATTTTATTGGGTGTTGGTGCGCCAGCGGGCTTTGCTTTTGCCTTTGAGGTCGGCTTGTTCTCATCTATGACGTGGCTGATCTCTTCTTTTGGGGACTTGGCCCTTGGCGGCGGTCAGATTGTGATGTCTTATACTTCTTTCTTGTTTACTCCTATGATGGCAATGAGCGCCGTGACTGCGATTGTGGTGGCGAAAGCCATGTCGAAAGAGGGTGTTGAAGGTGTGAGGAAGCGTATTCGAGTGATTATCTTAATAGGACTTTCTTACGTGAGTATGTGTTTTATTATTACACAGCTGTTTCATAATCAGATTCCGTACATTTATAGCAGTAATGAGCAAGTTGTCGCTTTGGCGGCGGGTATTTTACTTATCTCATCCTGTTACCAATTGCCTGATATGCTGCAGACAGTCTTTACGGGAGCATTGCGAGGGTTCCGCGACACTCGATCTTCCATGATCGCATTTGGCGTGTCTTTGTTTGGATTGAGTATCCCGCTTGGCTTTTGGCTATCTCATTACAGCCCATGGTCTGAAACCTTGTCATTGCGTGGTTTCTACATCGGCTTGGGTGCCGGTTTAAGTTTATTGGCGGTGATTCTTGTTGTACGCTTCCAAGTGGTTTTACGCCGATACGAAGGCAAACGAATAGCCTCACCACGAGAAGTGGCCTAAATTGTCTGGATAGTTCTGGATAGTTCTGGATAGTTCTGGATAGTTCTGGATAGTTCTGGATAGTTCTGGATAGTTCTGGATAGTTCTGGATAGTTCTGGATAATTTTTAGATAGTCGAGCTTTAGCTCGTCGCAGAATTAAGTTGAAAAAATGGATGGATTTATGAAAACGATTTTAGTGACTGGCGGTACAGGCTTTATTGGCAGCCACACTTGTGTTGAGTTGTTAACGCAAGGTTATGATGTGGTTGTTGTGGATAATTTATGTAATTCCAATGCCGAAGTGCTAAACCGAATTCATGCTATTACAGGGAAAAACGTGACTTTTTATCAAGTGGATTTACTTGATAAAACAGCACTGAATTCTATCTTTACTGATCATGATATTGATGCGGTCATTCATTTTGCTGGCTTAAAAGCCGTTGGCGAATCCACTAAGATTCCTTTGTCGTATTATCACAATAATTTAACTGGCACCTTGAACTTGCTGGATGTAATGACGAGTCATGGTGTGTTTGATTTTGTTTTTAGTTCGTCTGCGACTGTTTATGGCGAGAATAACTCGACACCTTATCAAGAGGATCTACCATTAAGTTCTACTAGTCCTTATGGCCGAACCAAGGTGATGATTGAGCAATTCTTACAGGATGCTTTTGTTGCTGATCCACGCTGGAATGTGTCCTTGTTGCGTTACTTTAATCCTGTCGGTGCTCACCCAAGCGGTTTGATTGGTGAGGATCCCAATGGTATTCCCAATAATTTGATGCCGTTTATTGCTCAAGTGGCCGTTGGTAAACGTGAAAAATTGAGTGTTTTTGGTGGTGATTATCCAACGTCTGATGGCACAGGTGTAAGAGATTACATTCATGTGGTGGACTTGGCATTAGGTCATATCAAGGCGCTTGAGAAACTTGCTAGCCAAACCTTGAAAAGCATAGATGCTTACAACTTAGGTGCAGGAAAAGGTTATAGTGTATTGAATGTGGTTCATGCATTTGAAAAAGCCTGCAACAAGGTGATTCCTTACGAAATTATGCCAAGGCGTGCTGGTGATATCGCTGAGTTTTACGCTGATCCAAATAAGGCCGCTAACGAATTAGGCTGGAAAGTTGAGTTGTCGCTAGAAACCATGTGTCGTGATGCGTGGCATTGGCAAAGTAAAAATCCACAAGGTTACAGTAAGTAACTTATTCTTTCCCTTTTTCAAGGGAAACCCCCTCCCAGCCTCCCCCTTAGCAGGGGGAGGAGCTAAGACATTTTTGTTCCCAACCCTTAGCAGGGGAAGAGCGATGCGCTTTTGTTCCCTACCATTGGTAGTAGAGGAGCTAGTTAATTTTTTGAAAGTCTCTGCACTGTTCAATTAACGCGTCGATGTTCATATGTTGTTCTGTGCTGTCGGCGAGTCGGTCGATTTCACTGTTTCGGTGTTGGTCGTAATCGAAGTCTTGTCCTTGTTTGACGCCAGCCCAGTTTAATAATGTTTTCAGTGCTTCCGGGTGGTCAAAAATTCCGTGCAGATATGTGCCGATAATATTGTTGTCTTCGGAGATGAAACCTTCTTTTTCACCCTTGTCGAGTGTGGCAAAGTGGCTTACGGAAGATGAAAACCTCGAAACTCCCGAATGGATTTCGTAGCCTGTTAGTTCGGCTTTTTGCTCACTAAAAGCCAGCTTACCTTGTCGTTGTTTTAATTGTTTATCTTCTTCGAGCACGGTGTCCATTGGGATAAAACCAAATCCTTTTGATTGGGTGTTAGCATGCTGGTTTTCCAATCCTAATGGATCAGACAGTTGCTCGCCGAGCATTTGAAAACCACCGCAAATTCCGATGATTTTTCCGCCGTATCTCAAGTGTTTGTTTAAGTAGTTTTCCCAACCTTCTTGGCGTAAAAAAGCGAGATCACTTTGCACGCTTTTGCTGCCAGGCAAAATCACTAAGTCGGCTGGTGGAATAGGCTCGTTTGCGCCAACCAGTGTGACCTGTACGTTTGGATGCAAGCGAAGCGCGTCCCAATCCGTGTGATTGCTGGTGCGAGGCATAATAGGAATGACCACATTGAGCTGGGTGTCTGCGCAGTTCTTTTGAGGGCTTTTTGCGACGGCGTCTTCAGACTCTAAATGAAAGCCTTTTAGATAGGGTAAAACACCAAGCACTGGTTTCCCCGTACGCTCTTCTAGCCAATCTAGGCCAGATTGCAGCAAACTGATATCGCCTCGAAAGCGATTAATGACAAAGCCGATGACGCGGTCTTGTTCGCTTTGGCTGAGTAAATCCAAGGTGCCGACGAGGTGTGCAAAAACGCCACCTTTGTCGATGTCGGCGATGATAATAACGGGGCAATCGATGCTTTCAGCAAAACCCATATTGGCGATGTCGCGAGCGCGTAAATTTATTTCGGCTGGGCTGCCAGCGCCTTCAATTAGAACGGCTTGATATTGATTAGCGAGTTTATAATAGGAATCTAACGCGGCGACTTTAGCGATGCTTTTGTATTCGTGATAACCCACTGCGTCCATATTGCCGATGGCTTTGCCTTGAATGATGACTTGCGCGCCAGTGTCTGTGTTGGGTTTGAGTAAAATTGGGTTCATGTCCACATGCGGCTCAAGCCCTGCCGCGTAGGCTTGGACGGCTTGAGCTCGGCCAATCTCGTTGCCATCTTGCGTGACGGCACTGTTCAGCGCCATGTTTTGTGGCTTAAACGGGGCGACGTGAATGCCGCGACGGACGAATAAACGGCATAAGGCGGTGACGAGAGTACTTTTTCCGGCGTCCGAGGTGGTGCCTTGGATCATTAAACTAAAGGCTGGCATTCAGGTTCATCACGCTTTAAATCAATTAGGTGATAGAATTCTACCCTACCTTCTTGTCTTGTTAAGTGAATAAACGACCTATATTTATGATCCCTTCTAATTTAGACAGTATTTTTGATGGTTTCTTTTACAATTTTTTTGGGGTGTTCTCCACCACCAGTGTGATTCTGCTCGCCGCGTTGGTGCTGGATCGTCTATTAGGTGAGCCTAAAAGTTGGCATCCGCTTATTTGGTTTGGCCGCTGGGTAGACCTTTGTCGCCAATATACTCAATTACCTTTAGACACGAGCCCGTTGCGACAGCGAATGGCGGGAGTGTTAGCTTGGCTGATTGCGGTGTTGCCTTGGTTATTGATTCTGATTGCACTGCTTTATTTATCGCCAGATTGGTTGGATAACGTGTTGTCGGTTTTGGTGCTGTATTTCGCCATCGGTTGGCAAAGTCTACGTGAACATGCTTTGGCAATTTATACGCCTTTATCCGCGCCGCCGCTTAGCTCTGAGAAACGTACTGAAAAACTCGATGAAGCGCGCCTCGCGGTGAGTTATATCGTCAGCCGTGATACACAAAATTTAGACGAATCTGCCGTGGCGAAAGCCGGCATTGAGTCCGTGTTGGAAAATGGCAGCGATGCGATTTTCGCGCCGATTTTTTGGTTCTTAATATTGGGTGCTCCAGGCGTGCTCTTGTATCGTTTGGCCAATACCTTAGATGCCATGTGGGGATATAAAACCGAATCTTTATTGTTCTTTGGTTGGTTTGCTGCGCGTTTCGACGATGTGTTGAATTACATTCCTGCGCGATTGGTGGTTTACACGTATGCAATTTGTGGAAATTGGCATGCGGCCATTCGCAGTTCTCGTCGTCCTTCTGCTCGTTGGAAGAGTCCAAATGCTGGCCCTGTGATGGCCGCCGGTGCGGGTGCATTAGGTGTGAAATTAGGTGGCGAAGCACCGTATTTTGGAAAAATGGAAACCAGACCCATTCTTGGCGAGAGTGAAGGTGATATGCCAACGCCTACACATTTAAAAGAGGCTATTTTACTGGTGGATAAAAGCGTGGTTTTATGGGGATTGGTCATATGTCTGTTGGTTTAATGTCTTCTCAACGAATGTCATCTACATTAGATTTAGAACCACCAAAGCATGGTGGGGATCTGGCTTATTGGCAACGAAAAGTGGGTGATAAAGCGCTGAATTGGTTGGATTTGTCTTCGGCGTGTAATCGTGAGCCTTGGCCTATTCCTCAAATGGATTCGTCTTTATGGATGGATTTACCGGATCAAGTGACCTTGCTTGACGTGGCCGAAGGCTATTACGGTTGTCGGCCTATTGCGATTGGTGCAGGTTCCCAGCATATTATTGAATCTTTACCGATTCTTCTTCGAGAGTTCAAACCGTTATGCGATCTGCGCGTTGTTGTGCCTCGTGTGGGTTATCAAGAACACGCGTTTGCTTGGAAAAAATGGGGTTATGAACTTGCTTATTATGACGTGCTGGAAGAGTTGCTTGAGCAGGACTTTGCGGTCGCCGTGGTCATTCAGCCAAACAATCCAACGGGAGAATGGGCGTTAGCGTCTACGTTATCGGCGCTGATTGATCACGCTGAAAAGCAGGGCGCGAGTTTGGTGGTGGATGAAGCCTTTATTGATCCTAGCCCTGAGTTAAGTTTGTTAGCTGACGTAACGCAATCTCATTGGCCTGAGTCTCTATTTGTCCTTCGGTCGGTTGGCAAATTTTTTGGTCTGGCTGGCGCACGAGTGGGTTTTGTGTTTTGTGCGAAGAAATGGCAAAGCGCTTTAAAAAACCTTTTAGGTCCTTGGCCTGTCGCGACACCGAGCTTGCACCTAGTGAGTTTGGCGTTTGCCGATGTGGCTTGGCAAGAGCAAGCATTACAATCTTTAAACGTTCGACAAGCCGTGTTTATCGAACGTGTCATGCCCAAATTTAATACCATTTTTGACTCCCAAGAGCGTGTGGTAAATCCATTGTTTATTACTTGGACCCTCGAAAGTCATGAATACGCCGTACAAGTTTTTGAAATGCTGCATCAGGTTGGCATTCATACTCGCTTGGGCGATGGCTGGATACGTGTGGCGTTGCCTGCGATGGACGAAATTGACGGCTTGGATAAAGCATTGATTCGACTATTAAAAAGCGCAGGAGGGCGAGAATTAGCATGAAACATTTAGTGCTTGGTGGTGTACGCAGTGGAAAAAGCGCCTTTGCTCAAGAGCAAGTGGCTGCTTTCGGTAAACCAGTTTGTTATGTCGCAACCTCTCAAGTGTGGGATGACGATATGGCCGATCGGGTGCGTTTGCATAAAGAGAATCGCCCTCCAGAATGGCAATTAATAGAAGAACCATTGGCGTTGGCGGACGTGTTAAATAGGATGAATTCAGCGGATCAAGCGGTGATTGTAGAGTGCTTTACCCTGTGGTTGACGAACTTATTGTGCTTAGAAGATGAGACTCGATTACAGCAAGAGAAAGCCGCATTACTGGACGCCGTTGAGCAGTTTCAGGGGGACTTGGTTTTGGTCTCTAGCGAAGTGGGTTTGGGTATTATGCCGATGAATGCGCTAGCTAGGCGCTTTGGCGATGAGGCTGGTGCGATGAACCAAGCATTGGCTAAATTGTCCGATCGGGTAACTTTTGTTGCGGCGGGGCTGCCTATGCCGTTAAAATCCCCACCCTTCTAATGTAATTCAATATTTTTGGTAATAATGAGTGGTTTCTATCATTATAGATATTGAAACACGATAACCGATAGTTTAATAAAGCGTAGGAGCCTTGATGATCCCTTATTCAAAAGATTTTCCAGTATCATGGGAAGAGTTGCATAGAAATGCGCGTGCTTTGTCTTGGCGATTGCTTGAGCAAGGTCCTTGGAAAGGCATTATCGCGATTACTCGCGGTGGTTTGGTGCCAGCGGCTATTTTGTGTCGTGAAATGGACATTCGTTTGATTGATACCATTTGTATTGTCAGCTATGGCGCTGACGAACAAGGCGACGCGGCGATGAAACAGGGCGAATTGAGCGTTCTGAAAGGTGTGGAAGGGGACGGCGAAGGTTTTATCCTAGTCGATGACCTTGTGGACACGGGACGCACTGCAGCAAAAGTACGTGAAATGTTGCCAAAAGCGCACTTTGCAACGATTTATGCCAAACCAGCCGGTAAACCATTGGTGGATACTTTCATCACTGAAGTGAGCCAAGATACTTGGATTCGTTTCCCTTGGGATATGGAGTATACGTTTTCGACGCCGTTAGCGGATCGTCAGGAAAAATAAGCGTTACTTATTCTGCCTATCCCATCTTATTGCTTTACAGTAGAAAACGGGAGATATTGCAAAATTACACAAAACTCTCGTTTTTTTTACATCATTTTAAGCTAACTTTACTCTTAGACTTATTCATAAAAAAACACCGTCTAAAAAACCGTGTTCTTATGATCCTCAATGAAAAACATAATAGGATTTTACTATGTGGCAGACGCTAACACGAGTTGTGCTTGCAGGGTTTTTATCGCTTGCAACGATATTGCCTGCGTGGGCCGAAGGCACCGTTGCCCGAGCTCAGTTTTCAACCGATGTTATTGATCGAGAGCCGATAGATGATATCGGCCCCGTTGTAAAAGTAGAGTATGGTGAAATTCAACGTATCTATTTTTTCACAGATTTACGAGAAATGTCTGGAGGCCAAGTGATTCATCGTTGGAAATTGGACGGAGAAGAACAAGCGGATGTTGCTTTTGATATTGGCGGTGATCGTTGGCGTGTTTGGTCAAGCAAGCGCTTGATGCCTGGGTTTGATGGTAAGTGGAGCGTGGATATTGTGCTTGATGGAAATATCGTTGAGACACATTCATTTGATTATGTGGACGAATATTAACCACTCAATCACGATTTAGCGTGCTTAATTGAATACTATAGATAAGGACAGTTATGCCTCATATACGTGTACGCGGCTTGGCATTTGACGAATTAGAGTCTGTTGCTGATATATTGATTGAGAATTTGGCAGAAATGACGGACACGCCTAATTCGCATTTTACGCTTGAGTATCAGCCAACGACCTACCTTGCCGTGGGCGGCGCTTCTCCTGCTTATCCCTTTTTTGATGTGCTGTGGTTTGATCGAGGCGATGAAGTAAAACAAAAAGTTGCTTTGATTATCGAAGAATTGATAAGACCCTTGGTCGACAGTGGACAAGACATCACCGTGTTGTTTCACGACCTACAAGGCAAAGATTATTACGAAAACGGTGAGCATTTTTAGTTATTAGTACGACCCCCTCCCAACCTCCCCCTTAACTGGGGGAGGAGTTAAGTACTACTTTTTTCCCTCTCCTTAACAGAGAAGGAGGAGCTAGGTACTATTTTTGTTCTCTCCCCATATCTTCAGGGGGAGAGGCTAGGTACTATTTTTGTTCCCTCCCCTTATCTTCAAGGGGAGGGCTAGGGTGGGGTTAATTGTTCAAGATTTAGCAGGGCTTATGGAATGAGCGAACGAGTATTTAATCTAAAAAACTATCAATATTTGAGAGTCAAATTAAGAAGTAATATGCCAGAGTCTGAGCGTCGCTTATGGCGTCACATCAGAGGACGACAGCTTGGTGTGAAGTTTCGAAGGCAGCATGGAATAGGGATATTTATTGTGGACCTTTACTGCTCCGAAAAACATCTTGTTATCGAATTGGATGGTGCTAGTCACTTTACAGAAGAAGCTCAGTTATATGATAGGGAGAGGTCTCAATATCTTCAGGATGTAGGACTAGAGGTTGTGCGTTTTACGAATGCGCAAATTATGAATGAGCTGGATTCTGTACTGCAGGAACTTTTGCATAAAGTTCAGTGACCCCCTCCCAACCTCCCCCTTAACAGGGGGAGGAGCTGAAGAACAACACTCTTCTGACAGGTGAGGTGCTAGGTACTGTTTTTTGTTCCCTCTCCTTAACAGAGAAGGAGGAGCTGAAGAACACCCCCCTCACAACCTCCCCTTTACAGGGGGAGGGGCGAAGAACAACCCTCACCTGACAGGTGAGGGGCTAGGTACTGTTTTTGTTCCCTCCCCTTATCTTCAAGGGGAGGGCTAGGGTGGGGTTGGTAAGGTTACTTCTGAAATTCGTACACGCTTCCCAAGTCCATTATCTGAGTCAGTTCATCCAATGCATTGCGGCTTTCTATTAACAGTTTAGGGTCAGCAAGGTCCGCTTCATGCAGTTCATCACGGTAATGCTTGTCTACCCAATTATTTAATTGTCCAAATAACGCGTTATTCATCAGTGTGGATGGATTAATCGCTTTTTGTTCAGCCTCTGTTAATGCCACTCGAAGTCGAAGGCAAGCTGGTCCGCCGCCGTTGCTCATGCTTTGTTTTAGGTCGAACACTTTCACTTCATTGATCGGTGAGTTACCTGTTACTAAGCTGTTTAAATACGCCCAAACCGCAGGGTTGTTTTCACATTCTCCCGGTACGATCAATACCATGTCATTGTCACCACGGCTTAGCAGTTGGCTATTGAATAGATAAGACTGAATGCAATCTTGTACCGATACCGCAGCGCTTGGCACTTCAATCAGGTGAAACTGAGAGGCTCTGTCTCCCCACGCTGTTAGCAAGTCCTGCTTCATCTGTGCGGTATTTAAAAACGCTTCTTGATGATAGAAGTGTGCATTACGATTGCCTACGGCGATAACGTCGTTATGGAATACACCGGCGTCAATAACAGCTGGATTCTGTTGGGCGTAAACCACTTGGCCCACTGATAATCCATGACGACGGGCAACCGCTTGCGATGCTTCTAAGGTGTGACGAGCAGGGAATTTTGCTGGGCGAGGACCGCTGTTGTTGAAGGCTTCCATCCCATAGACAAAAAATTCAATGCCTTGTTCGCCATAGTTGTGGCAAAAACGCGTATGGTTTGCGGCGCCTTCATCACCAAAGTGATCAACACTTGGTAATGCGGCGTGATGGGCGAAGTGTTTATCATCTTTAAACGTGGCTTGTAAAATGGCCCCTGTGGTTTCATGTTCGATCGAACGGTGAAATTTATTGACCAAGTTAGCCGGAGTGAAGTGAACTCGGCCGTCAACTGTATCGCCGCTTGGTGACACGGTGGCAGCGTTGGCTGTCCACATGCATGAGGCGGAGCTCACCGCAGCCAAAAGCTTAGGTGCTTGTTTCGCGGCTTGTTCTAATACGTTGGCATCGCTGCCAGAAAAACCAAGACGGCGCAAAGTAGGAATATGTGGGCGTTCATGAGGCGCGAGTACGCCTTGAACAAAGCCCATGTCCGCCAAGGCTTTCATCTTGGTTAAGCCTTGCTTAGCCGCGGCCTTTGGGTTTGATGATCGTGCCGAGTTGTTTAAAGAAGCGACATTACCAAAAGAAAGGCCGCTGTAATTGTGGGTTGGGCCCACTAAGCCATCAAAATTGGCTTCTGTCGCTGTGTTCATAATTACCTCAATCGTGTTTATTATCTAGGTGCTAAGGTCTTAGTTTTACACTATAACGTTAGACCGTGACCCAGTTTTTCTGGCATGGTTAAGCTGTCTGCTTCGATGCTAGAAACTGGGTAAGCACAGTAATCAGCCGCGTAGTAAGCACTCGCTCTATGGTTGCCGCTTGCGCCAGTTCCACCAAATGGTGCGTTGCTAGATGCGCCTGTGGTTTGGCGGTTCCAGTTGATAATGCCAGCACGACTGTGTTGCAAGAACCACTCGTATTCGGTTTTATCATCGGACAATAAACCCGCAGAGAGGCCAAATTGCGTGTTGTTCGCAATACTCATGGCTTGATCCAAAGAGTCGTAGCGAATAACCGTCAATAAAGGACCAAAGTATTCTTGATCGGGTAAGTTATCTAACATGTCGGTCGCATCGATAATGCCCGGTGTAACGTAACCGGTTTTGCTGTCACCGCGCGTCATTTCTAAGACTGGTGTTGCGCCTAATGCAACCAGTTTTTGATAAGCTTGCATCAAACCATCTGCGGCTTGAGCAGAAACAACTGGTCCCATGAAAGGTTGTTCGCTGGCATCGAAACGATCAATTTTCAATGCTTTAGTGGCGGTCACTAGAGATTGCAAGATAGCATCGCCAAGCAGGCCTTTAGGCAATAATAAACGGCGCGCACAGGTACAGCGTTGACCTGCTGAAATAAAGGCTGATTGAATGATTTCATGCACAGCAGCGCGTTGGTCAGCGATTTTTTCAGACACTAAAAGAGGGTTGTTTCCGCCCATTTCCAAGGCCAAAATTTTGCCCGGATGACCCGCAAAGTCTTTATGTAGAATGTGTCCGACTTGTGGACTTCCGGTGAAAAACAGACCATCAATACCATGATGATTGGCTAAGGCAACGCCCGTGTCTCGTTCGCCCTGTATCATGTTTAGCACGCCAGCCGGCAAGCCTGCTTGCTCCCATAGTTGAAGGATCAAATCGGAGGTGGCTGGGGCTTGTTCGCTAGGTTTAAATACAACCGTATTACCGGCAATAAGTGCAGGTACTATATGACCGTTTGGTAAATGTCCTGGAAAATTATAAGGGCCAAAAACGGCCACAACGCCATGTGGACGGTGGCGTAAGCGTGCAGTAGCGCCCGGCATTGGTGTAGTTTTTTCACCGGTTCTTTCGTGATAAGCCTGTTTTGAGATAGCCACTTTACCGACCATAGCGGCCGCTTCAGTGCGAGTTTCCCAAATTGGCTTGCCTGTTTCTCGGCTGATGGCCGTCGCGATGGCTTCGCTGTGTTCTTTTACTAGGGCTGCAAAGGCGTCGATGATGGTCAAACGGGCTTCCAATGGACGATTTGCCCAAGTTGGGAATGCGCTACGAGCGGCTTTGATGGCAAGATCAACTTGGGTCGTTGTCGCCGCGTTGGCTTGCCATACTACACTGGCGTCCGCTGGATCAATAGAGCGGAATAGTTGACCTTCGCCTGTTAGCCATTGGCCGTTTATGTAATGTGCTTGTTTCATGGTGTTCATAATGACTCCTTTAAATTTTGCGTAAGTGGTTGTTCATTGATGTCCCTAAAGCAGGGAACCCATTCACGCAAAGGGCGATATAATCAGCCCCTTGAATAAGGTGATAATTCGACGACTCGTACCGGTTCTTTAGTGATGATACACAGACTGTCTGCTTCTTCTTGAGTCAAAGTCATGGCGCTGCCAGGTGGTATTGATCGTTGAATCAAGATGCAACGAAAGTCCGCTACTTTTGCGTTGGAAACGAGGTAGTAGCTTCCTTCTCCGATTCCTTTGGGTTGGCCAATATTAGCAAGGCATAGACGGCTATCACGAACAGCGCGAATGTCCTGGACTCTGGCTTCTAGACTTGGTCCACCATCAAAAATGTCGACGTAATTTTCGTAGCGAAAGCCTTCTTGCTCTAGTAGACGACGCGCTGGAACCGTATTTTGATGAACGTGCCCCAGTACATCTCTGGCTTCTTTGGGCAGCAAGTTCACGTAGACAGGGTTGTTCGGCATCAATTCAGCGATAAATTGTTTGTTGCCTTGACCCGTCAATTCATCCGCTTCTTTAAAGTCGATGGAGAAAAAATGACGTCCAAGACTTTCCCATAAAGGCGACACGCCATTTTCATCGCTCACACCGCGCATTTCAGCAAAGACTTTTTCGGTAAAGCGTTCTGGAAATTGTGCCATGAACATAAAGCGTGCTTTAGACAATAGCTGACCATTTTTAGAATGGCGAAAGTCCTCTTCTAAAAATAACGTGCAAATTTCACTGCAACCCGTGAAATCATTATTCAAAATGAGCGTTGGCACGGCGTTATGGACACCAAGCTCTCTTGAGGCATGAGTAATGGTACCTAAATGGTAGCTGTAAAATGGTTCATCTAAACCAACGGTGGCTAGTACGCCGCAGGTGCCCACAATGTCGCCTGTTGTGCTGTCTTCTAGCACCATCAAGTAGTCTTCATTGCTCGGTTTGGTGACATTATCTTTAGCAAAGGAACGAACCGCTCCGTCGATTTTCTTTTGTAGAATGGCTTCATCTGGGACGAGAGAGGTGAAACCAATTCCCGTTTTTTCGGCAAGTCGATAAAGTGACTTTAGGTCATTTTGACAAATTGGGCGTATGACCATCATGATGGTATTCCTCTCGTGTTTAATTAAACCGTTTTTACGGTGCTAAGACCTTTGCTTTGCCTTTGATGCGCATATGGTAAAGTGCAAAAGTCTCTAGTAAGTTGTTGTTTACAGAGCGACCCATTGAATGCGGTGGCCTGCTGAAATAGCGAGTTTTTCTTGTGTTACTTTTTCTAAGGCTAAACCGGCAACTTGTGGCTCTGCCGGTGCCGCTGTGACGCGAAAGCTGTCTAAGTGACCCGCCGATATAAGGTGCATTGCGCCTTTTGATTTTTCGGTCAGAGACAAAGCCTTGCCTGTTTTTTGCTGAGTAATGGTGTGAAGACTTTCTGTTCTGGCTTCAATGGTTGGCCCTGCATCGAAAATGTCCACATAGCCTCTAAACTCGAAGCCTTCTTCCAATAAAATGTCTGCGCTTTGGCTGGAGTCTTCATGAATAACACCAATAACGTCTTGCGCGGCTTCTGGCAAAGTAGGCACATAAATAGGATAACGAGGCATTAAATCTGCGATAAAATGTTTATTACTCACTGCTGAAAGGTAGTCGGCTTTTTGGAAGTCCATGGAAAAAAAATGTTTTCCAAGCGCATCCCAAAAAGCAGAGTAGCCTTGTTTGTCACTTTCACCGCGAAGCTCAGCAAAGAGGCGTTTAGTAAAACGTTCAGGGTAACGAGCGATAAACAGCAACCGAGCTTTTGACAACAACGACATGGCTAGCGGGTTTTGATGTGCTTTGTCGACGACCAAAGCAATAAGACGGCTTGTGCCGCTGTAGTCATGGCATAAATACAAGGCTGGAATACGATTGTGAATTTGCAGTTGAGGGGAAGCGTGAACCACTTCATCAATACGGTAGCTGTAAAAAGGGGCATCAGCACCGACCATTGCATCGATGCCACAACAACCGACTATTTTCTCGTTGCTGGTGTCGACCAGCACAAACAAGTAGGATTCATCCCCTGGCTGTACAACATCGGTTTGAAAAGAGCGACGCGATGAGGCAATTTTGTCGTTTAAGCGCTCTCTGTTCGCGGGGAAGTTTGTAATACCAATACCGACCTGTTGGGCAAGGCGTTCCAGCGCGGGAAGATCTGCAAAATCTACTGGACGTACTAGATACATATTAAATCCCTGAAAAATTCGTTATAAGCGATAATGTGTTAAGTATTATCACTGAGATCGATAAAGTTGGTAAGAGAGTAACTTTCTTATTGGCGACAGGTTTTTCTGGATATTGGCTGTTTTTGGTCGATTTTTTAAAAGTATAGAAGGATGAAAGATGAAATCTGGCGTATATCAGCATTATAAAGGCGCTGAGTATTGGGTTGAGCGTGTGGTAAAACACAGTGAAACAGAAGAGAGTTTGGTTATTTATCAGGCTTTATATGGCGATTTTGGCTGGTGGGCTAGACCGCTAACCATGTTTAAAGAGTCGGTTGAAATCGACGGGGAAAGCATTTCGCGCTTTGACTGGGTGAGAGCCGAGCGCGACGCGGGATGATTTATACATTGCTTGTTGGTTTGGCTGCTATTGAACCTGATGTTTATTTTGTCAGGCGTTTATTTAATCAGGTAAGTGCATCCAAGGCGATTCGCGCATAAAGAAAATGATTTGCTCTCTAAGCCAGCGATGAGCAAGATCATTGTTGAAGCGTTCGTGCCAAAAAATATGAATAGGGTGTCGGCCATTATATTCGTCAAGCTCCAATACTTCTTTGGGGATTGGTAATAATTTGACTGGATAGAAATTGGCCTTTTCACACATGACGTTTAGAAATAAATCGCCAATTGAGCGTGACGTGACCAGTGCCATGCCGCGTTTTACCGCTTGCATCGCTACCATTAAACTATCGGTTTCGAGGTTGGGTCGTATGATATGACCTCGTTGCTTGAGTTTTTGTTCAGTCTTTGAAAAAGAGCTATTACGATGACTGCGTAAATGGTGAGTGACCACTTTATGGGACAGTAAGTCCGACACAGACACCTTCTCTTGATGAAATAACGGATGGGCTTCGCTCAATACAATACAGGCTTCCATATAGCCTATTAACTTGCTGCGAATATTCCCCGGCGTATCGTTAATACGCATGATCCCCAAATCTATGTTGCCAGACGTTAGCTCATCAAGTTGAGCACCGCCCCATGAACTGATGGATAAACACAGGTTCGGTGCTTGGTATTGTAACGAGGCGAGCAAGGGCTCGATAAAGTTTTCCAAATCACCTTCATCAACACGCAACTTAAAGCGTCTGTCTAGTGTTTTTAAATCCAATGAATTTGGGCTCATTAGTTCGGACAACGAGCTTAGAATCGGTCGTATCTGATCTTGTAACTCAGACGCTCTGGCAGTGGGCGTTAATCCATACGCTTGGCGAGTGAATAATGAATCTTTAAACAAATCCCTTAGTCGTTGTAAGCTTTTGCTTAAGGCTGGCTGAGTGACGCCCAACCTTTCTGCCGCACGTGACACGCTGCCTTCTTCCATAATGGTGGTAAAGGCAACGAGTAGCTTAATGTCAAGCTTTAAGATGTCGTCTAGACGCATAATCTTCTCAATGAAATAAAGGGTAAAACAGAGAGTCTTGGCGTTTTATGGCGACAAGACTCTTTGATATACAGCAATCAGTGTTTAATTGAAATCGCGGTATGGACGATATTTAACACGGAACAGCAGTGTATAAAACACCGGTACAGCGATGAGCGTTAGTATCGTAGCAAAACCAAGACCGAAAGAAATAACAACGGCCATGCCTTCAAAGAACGCATCGTAAAGCAGTGGAATCATACCGAGTATGGTGGTAATAGCAGCCATACAAACGGGACGAACACGACTTACTGCGGAATTAAAAATTGCCTCGTACTTTTCGGTTCCTTGATCGAATTCATAGTTAATTTGATCCGCCAGTACAATGCCGTTTTTCACCGTCATCCCCGACAGACTCAAAAATCCGAGCAGTGCCATAAAGCTGAATGCGGAGTTCATTACGAGCAATCCAGTGGACACACCAATTAAGGCTAGTGGAACACAAAACCAAATTGTGAGTGGTACACGAATCGAGTTGAACAGCAAAATAGTAATGATGAACATAAACAAGTAACCCATAGGCAACGCTTTGAATATGTTTGCTTGTGCATCGGTACTGCTTTCGTATTCGCCACCCCATTCTAACGTATAACCTGGTGGTAATTTGATGGCTTCAATATCCGCTTTAGTACGACCAAATATCGCCATGGCGGTTTCATCACCCAAAATTTTAGGGTCGGCCATGACAGTGATTGTACGTTTACGATCCCGGCGTTCGATAATTGGATCTTCCCATACGGTTTCAAAGCCAGAAACCAATGTGGAGAGCGTGACGTAAGAACCCGACGCTGGACTATAAATCTGCAAATCACGAATTTGGTCAATGGAGACTCGTTCATTTTCTGGCGCGATACGAACAATAGGAAGAAGGTCTGTGCCTTCACGATACAAGCCAATTTGTGAACCAGTAAAGTTAGTCAGTAGAACGTCATCTAGTTCGGTTTTACTGATGCCTAAGCGTCGGGCCTGAGCATCATTAAAGATAGGGCGAAGCACCTTAACTGGCTGACGCCAATCGTCTTTAATATTTTCTAGGCCGCCATCATTACGATAAATCTCTTGGATTTTTGCGCTAAATTGACGCAAAAGTTTAGGATCAGGACCGCTTATGCGCGTTTCAAGTTTTGCACCACTGGCTGGCCCTAATTGTAGGCGTTGCAGTTTCACTTCTAACTCAGGGTAATCTTCCTGCATTTTGTAATACAGGTCTTTTAATAGCCCCGGAATTGCTTCTTTTTCTTTGGTACGAACAATAAATTGAGCGTAGCTAGAGTTCGCCTGCTGAGCATTGTAAGTCAACATGAAGCGCAAGGCGCCTTGACCCGTCGTCGAGGTTACGTATTCAATGCGATCGTCTTTTAGCAGCTCTTTTTCAATCACACGGACTTTTTCGTAAGTGTCTTCAATGTGTGTACCTTCTGGCATCTGAATGTCCATATAGAACATGGGTGTGGTAGAAGGTGGAAAGAAAGCTTGTTTCACGAATTGGAACGCCCAACCGGATACCAATAAGCAACCAACCAGCAAAATAACGGTGATCCATCTAAAGCGCATGGCTTTATCTAATAGCCATTTATACCCTGTAAAAATGAAACCTTTATATGGATCAGTCGGCTCTTCTGATTCACCTTTTTCACTATTGGCCTTTGCTATGCTCTCTTTGAAGAACAAGTCACAAAAGAAAGGCGTGAGAGTAATGGCGGTGAACCAGCTTAATAACAGCGAAATCAGCAATACATAAAAAAGTGAGCCAACAAATTCGCCAACGGCATCTGGCGATAAACCAATAGGCGCAAAAGCAGTTACCGCAATGACGGTAGCGCCTAATAAAGGCCATTTAGTTTGCTTGACCACTGCGCTCGCGGCTTGGACTTTTGTCATGCCCCTTTGCAGGCCAATGAGAACCCCTTCGGTCACCACGATGGCGTTATCAACCAGCATCCCTAAGGAAATAATCAAACCACCTAATGAGATACGTTGTAGGTTGATCTTAAAATAGTCCATGACGATGAAAGTACCCAGAATGGTCAATAAAAGAACGATACCAATCAAGATGCCTGAGCGAATGCCCATGAAAATCAACAACACAAGGATAACGATGCCAACAGCCGCGGCTAGGTTTAGCAAGAAATCAGACACGGAACGATCGACTTCTTTTGACTGGAAATAGATTGGCTCCATGCTCAGCCCAACCGGTTGCTGGTATTCTAGTTCTGCAATTTTTTGCTCTAATGTCTCGCCAATTTTTACGACGTTAACGCCTGATAAGAAAGAAACACCCAGCAAAAGAGATTTAGCACCGTTGAAGTCGACCAAATGCGTTTTAGGCTCAACGTATTCTCGTTTAATCGTTGCAACATCTTTTAAGCGGATGAGGTTGCCGTCGATAGGGGTTCCGACAATTAAGTTTTCAAGTTCTGAAATATCTTTGAATTCCCCCGTCGGGCTAATACGTATGTATTCGCTTCCGACTTTAACGCGTCCCGCGTTTGACACGCTGTTTTGATTTTTCAATAGCGTTTCTAATTGGCTTGGTGCAATGCCCATGTTGGCCAATTTTGCCCGTGAAATCTCGATGGTTACTTGTTCATCTTGCTCGCCAGCCACCGTGACTTTCGCCACACCTTCTACTAGAACCAATTCACGCTTTACGTAGTCGACATAGTTTTCTAAGTCTTTGTAAGGATAGCCTTCACCGTGGATAGCGAGCATGACGCCGTATACATCACCAAAATCATCCAGCACGATCGGTGAGCCGACGCCAGAAGGGAAGGCACCAGAAATATCGCGAATTTTCTTACGAACTTCATCCCAGATCTGTTTTAGTTCTTTGGCTCGATAGGTGTCTTTAATGGTCAGTTGAACTTTTGAATAACCCGCCTTTGACGTTGACGTAATTTTATCAACGTAAGGTAAGTTTTGTAGTTCACGCTCAATAGGGTAGGTGACTTCTTCCTCTACTTGCTCTGGCGAAGCGCCAGGGTAGTAGGTGATAATAAGAGAATCTTTGATGGTAAATTCAGGGTCTTCTAACTGACCAAGATTGGTAAATGCAATCGTACCACCGATCAATAAGATCAGCGTGAGCATCCAACTGGTGACTTTTCGATTTATAAAGTAAGCAGCAATATCCATTATAAGCCTCGCTCACGTGTCCAAGGGCGAACTTGCATGTCGTCTGTTAAGCTGTTCACACCGGCCGCAACGATCTGATCGCCGGTATTTAGCCCCGATTTTATTTCAATTAGATTCCCTTGCAAGGTGCCCAGTACTACTGAACGAGCTTCTACTTTTTTGGTGTTACTATTGAATACCCAAACCGTACTGCTTGATTTTCCTGTGCTGGTATCTTCATGGCGAAGTACGGCTTCAACAGGAATAACAACGTGCTTTTGCACACCCAAAAGTGAATTTAGGTTGATGTCGATATTGGCTGTCATACCTGGTAATAGCGTATGAGTTTTGTCTTCTTTTCGAATCAAATGCAGTGTGACTTCATAAGCCATTGTCGTTTCATTTGGCGTTGTATTGTGTTCTTTGTAAGCCGCATACAGCTCTTCATCTGGTGCAACGTCTACAATCACTTGAGGCATGTAGTCTGTTTGAGTGTTTTTTATGCTGACGACAAGACTTTCAGGCACTTGGAATTCAATATCAAGATTGTCGATATCCTGGATATGCATTAGAGCCTGAGTTGCGCTGACATATTGGAAATTCTCTGTTACAACAGACGAAATGACGCCACTAAACGGAGCGTAAACCTTAGTGTACTTAAGTTGGTTTTTTGCAGATTGCAGAGCATTATTTGCCTGATCCAATGTCGCTTTTGTTGAATCGTATTGGGATTTTGTTGTCGCGTTTTGCTTTAACATTGTCTGAATACGGTTAAATTGAACTTCAGCAAGGCGTTGGTTGGCTTCAGCAAGTTCTACTTGCAGGGTGAAGTCAGTAGGATCAAGAGCGGCGAGTAACTCTCCTTTTGTCACTCGCTGTCCTGCAACCACGTGAATGTTCTTTAACTGACCGCCAACACGAAACGCTAAATCAGCTTCTTTGCTGGCTTTTAGTTCTGCAGGAAATCGGCGAATGTTAATGGCATCTGTTGAGCTGATTGTAATGAGTTTGACTGGTCGGATGATTTCTTTCTCTACAGAGACTTCACTTTCATCTGATGAGCAGCCCGTTAGGAATAATGTAGCGGCGAGGGTGGCCCCGGCTATCATATTTATACGCTTTACGCGGTTCATTTATTACTCCGTAAGTATTTTGAAAATAATTAGATGAAAGTATTTTATATCTCTTGCTGCTGGATATGAATTTTTAAATATATATTAAAGATATTCCCTTTGTGACTATCTAATCTTTTTATGATCTTATTTCAAGCATAGTTGTTTTTTTATATACGGCGTTTTATCAGTTACTGTGTTTTCTCTAGTTCCGCTAAGAACGTTTCTAGAATAAGGTTGGCACGAGCGCCTTTTCGGGTAATGGCAGAAAATTGAGTGATGTAATGGCATTCACTCGGTAGAAGCGCGCGCATACGGCCATCACGAATCCAGTGCTCGGCCACATGGTCGGGTAAAAAGCCAATGTAACGCCCCGTCAAGATGAGAAAAGCGATCCCCTCTCGGTCTGTCGCCGTCGCACTTGCGCTTAAAGGTTGGTGCTGACTTTTAATTTCTGGTGTTTGTGCGTAGGCAGGTAAAACGGCATCAAACTCTTTTAGTTTGGCTTTGGTTATTTTTTTGTCGCCTAAGGCAAATAAAGGATGAGTGTCACTGCAGTAGAGCTTGGATTCTTCTTGATAAAGGTGGTGGTAATCTAATCCGCTTAAAATTTTCAGGTCTGGAACAATGCCAATTTGCAGTCCGCCATCTAACACCCCCCTTTCCACATCGTTTGGTGGAATCATACGAATGTTAATTGTGACTTGTGGCCCTTTGTCTTTTAGGCCGGCAAGCGCTCTTGTTATTCGAGTATGAGGCAAAGTGACTAAATTATCTGTTATGCCAATGTTGAATTCGCCTTTCAAATTCTGGTGGAGGGCATTGATATTAGTGCGAAAGTCTTCGATAGAAGACAGTAATTGTAGCGTAAAGTCATAAACCTGACTGCCTTCGTTTGTCAGAGAAAATCCAGATCGGCCTCGCTGACAAAGTCTAAATCCGAGACGCGTTTCCAAGTCAGATATCGCGATGCTAATAGCGGCTCGGCTAATGTTGAGCTCGACTTCTGCAGCGGAAAAACCACCACATTCCACGACGGTTCTAAAAATTCGCAAAATTCGAAGATCTGCGTCGCTTACCTGACTTTTAAACTTATTCATTGTTGACCCTAATAATAGACACAACGCAGGTTATGCCATTGTTCATGGTAGATTCGTTTAGTTAAGTAAAGGGTTAACTAAGCGTTAATAGATTCGAGTTTTTATAATCTATTCCTCTTGGCATAGTAGTGTCAATGCACAGTATTCATAGCAACGAATGTTGATGAGAAAATTTAGCCTAACGACTTAACGTAATAAATAGGGAGCGCTCATGGAAATTATCGGACATTTGATCGACGGTAAACGGTCACAGCAAGCCGCACGCACTCAAGATGTGTTTAACCCAGCAACGGGCGAAGTATCGAAAAAAGTCGCTATTGCTTCAAAAGAAACCGTAGAAGAAGCCATTACGGTAGCGCAAGCGGCTTACCCTGAGTGGCGAAATACGCCGCCATTAAAGCGCGCTCGAATCATGTTTAACTATAAAGCGTTGTTGGAAAAACACTCGGATAAAATTTGTGAATTGATTGGCGCTGAACATGGCAAAATTTGCCACGATGCTGCGGGCGAATTACAACGAGGTATTGAAAACGTTGAATACGCGTGTGGCGCGCCAGAACTATTAAAAGGTGAGTACAGCAAAAACGTTGGTCCGAATATTGATTCTTGGAGTGAATTCCAGCCACTGGGTGTGGTTGTCGGGATTACACCATTTAACTTCCCTGCCATGGTGCCATTATGGATGTTTCCGATGGCAATCGTGTGTGGGAACACCTTCATCTTGAAACCGTCTGAACGCGACCCAAGTACCGCTTTGTTTATTGCTGAATTGTTGCATGAAGCGGGCTTACCAGCGGGTGTTTTTAATGTGGTAAATGGCGATAAAGTCGCTGTTGATACTTTATTAGAAGATAAGCGGGTAAAAGCCGTGAGCTTTGTTGGTTCCACACCAATTGCGGAATACATCTACAGCAAAGCCAGCGCTAACGGTAAACGTTGTCAGGCACTTGGTGGGGCGAAAAATCACGCGATTGTGATGCCGGATGCCGATATGGACAACGTAGTGAGTCAGTTGCTTGGCGCGGCCTTTGGTTCATCAGGCGAACGTTGTATGGCGTTGTCGGTTGCCGTTGCCGTTGGTAAGGCTGCTGGTGATGCCTTGATTAGTAAAATGGCTGAAGCTATGAAGCCGCTAAAAGTAGGTGAATGCTCAGATAAAACCAATGATTTTGGCCCTGTCATTACCAAAGAACATAAAGAAAAAGTGGTTGGCTTTATTGATAGCGCGGAATCACAAGGCGCAACCATTGTCGTTGATGGCCGTCATCCACAAGTCGTAGGTTATGAAAAAGGTTTCTTTGTTGGTGCGACCCTAATCGATGGTGTAACCAAAGAGATGGAGAGTTATCAGCAAGAAATTTTTGGTCCAGTTCTGCAAGTGGTTCGTGTTGATACCATGGAAGAAGCGATGACGCTGATTAACGATCATGAATACGGTAACGGAACCTGTATTTTCACCCGTGATGGCGAAGCCGCGCGTTACTTCTCTGACCATATTGAAGTGGGTATGGTTGGGATCAATGTGCCTTTACCTGTGCCTGTGGCGTATCACAGTTTTGGCGGTTGGAAGCGTTCTTTGTTTGGCGATCTACATGCCTACGGACCAGATGCCGTGCGCTTTTACACAAAACGAAAAACCATTACACAGCGCTGGCCTTCGGCGGGTATTCGTGAAGGTAAGAGCTTTTCTTTTCCGTCTTAGTGTCGGACTGATCTATATGAATCCCAGGCAGCTCTATCAAAACTGATAGTGCTGTTTTTATTGGTCGCTTATCGCATGATGAGCGGCCATTTTTTTATGATGACCTGAAGTAAGATTCAGCTCGCTTTATATAAGCAGGAAGTTATGGTTTCTTTTGATCTAATTTAGCTGAATGCTATGATGTTTTTTTAAACCGTCTGGGTGTTGTATGAACTCCAAGCAATGTGGCCTAAATACGATGAAATGGTTCTTGCTTTTAGCGACTGTTTTTTTAGCAGGTTGTATGGCGTCACCCGCTATGTTGACTGGCGCAGAGAATGACAAACTGAACATTGAAGTTGATAAAAATACGGCGTATCTATCTGGCATATTAAACAGTAATTTGGTTAGTCAGTTAAGTGATTTCATCAAGCAAAACCCCAATGTAACGGACTTGGTTTTAGTCGATGTTCCTGGGTCTGTGGATCAACACGCTACGATGGAGGGCGCGCGTTTGATTCGTCGTTTAGGCTTGAATACTCACATAGCACAGACCGGTTATGTGCTTTCCGGTGGTGTTGATCTATTCTTAGGTGGCGTGGAAAGAACCATTGGAGCCGGAGCTGGTGTTGGCGTGCATGCTTGGTCTGATGGCTCAAGAATGAAAGCGGCGAACGTCAATGTTGCCGATTCGATACACGCAGTGTATGTTAATTTTTATCTAGAAATGGGGGTGCCAGAGCGCTTTTATTGGTTCTCACTGGATGCGGCACCCGCCGATAGAGTGTATTTTTTATCACCCGAAGAAACGTATGATTATCAGCTTGCCACACAATAAAATTGAAAACCTAGTCGTTTAAAAACGAACATGTCCACAGGGAGGGATTATGGAACAAATAGAACTGTTTACCATAGAAAGCCCTTGTCGAGGTGTGTGTGAGAACAGTAAAAAAGGCTTTTGCAAAGGATGTTTGCGCAGTCGAGATGAGCGCTTTCATTGGTTTTCGTTATCCAATGAAGCGCGCCATCAAGTATTAGATTTGTGCAAACACCGTCGAGTACGCTTACTTAAGGCCCGTCAAGAAAGATTAGACGCCGCGTCTGCCAAGGCATTACCTTACGGAATGGAGGATGAGCTTGCGGCCGACCTGTTTGAGTTAACCAATGATTAGCGATTTTTCTCTGATCGCTAATCAACTCGTTTAGTCTTCAAAAATGGCGTCTAAGGCTTCTGACAAACGTTCAACACCAATGACCTTCATGCCTTCAATCGGTTTTTTCGGACAGTTAGCTTTTGGCACGACGGCTCTGGTGAATCCATGTTTGGCCGCTTCACTAATACGTTCTTGCCCTGATGGAACAGGGCGAATTTCACCAGATAAGCCGACTTCGCCCATCACGACTAAGTCATGGGGTAAAACTCGGTCTCGGAAGCTAGAAACAACAGCCGCAATGGCCGCGAGATCAGCGCTGGTTTCCAACACTTTAACCCCACCCACTACGTTCAAATACACATCTTGATCAGACGTTAATAAACCGCCGTGTTTGTGTAATACTGCTAACAGCATAGCGAGTCGATTATGATCAAACCCGACCGTGACGCGTCTTGGATTGCCAAGTGGCGAATCGTCGACCAAGGCTTGTAGCTCTACTAATAAAGGTCGGGTGCCTTCCCATACCACCACAACTAGGCTGCCAGCCGCAGGATGATTGCTGCGGTTTAGGAAAATAGAGCTGGGATTCTTAACTTCTTTCAAGCCATTTTCAAGCATGGCAAAAACGCCAAGTTCATTGACGGCGCCAAAGCGGTTCTTCATGCCGCGCAATGTACGAAAGCGAGAATCTTCAGAACCTTCTAATAACACCGAACAGTCGACCATGTGTTCAAGGACTTTTGGCCCAGCAAGGGTACCGTCTTTGGTAACGTGACCAACGAGTAACACCGCCGTTTGCGTTTGTTTTGCAAAACGCGTTAAGACCGCGGCACTTTCTCTTACTTGCGACACGCTGCCAGGAGCGGATTCAACGCCATCCAAATGCATGACCTGAATAGAGTCAATGACCATAACTTTAGGTTTGACCTGTTGAGCGATGGTTAAAATGGCGTCCACATTGGTTTCGGACAGCATCTTGAGATTTTGTGTTGGCAAGCCAAGCCGTTGGGCGCGCATAGCGACTTGCTGCAAGGATTCTTCACCCGTTACATACAAGGCGCTTTGTTGTTGTGCGAGCCAGCACATGGTTTGCAATAATAGAGTGCTTTTACCGGCGCCGGGCGATCCACCAATTAACACCACACCGCCAGGCACTAAACCGCCGCCTAATACTCGGTCAAATTCGTTAGCACCAGAGCTGAATCGGGGTACATCGCCTAAATCGATATCGGATAAATTTTGGATACCAGTGACGGCGCCAGCATAGCCTTGGTAGCGTGGATCTTGGCTCGCGGAGACGCGCGCAGAGGTTTTTCCAGAGGTAAGTCGAATTTCAGATAGGGAGTTCCACGCATTGCAGGCTTGGCATTGTCCTTGCCATTTTGCGTAGTCAACTCCGCATTCGTTGCATACAAAAGCGGTTTTTGCTTTGGCCATGAGAGTCTCTTTGTATCATCGGAAGGAGCGGAGCAGCAGCTCCCCGTCATTAAGTTGCGATAACGTCCATGTTATCACAAGGTTGTGATTACTTTTTGTGCCAATTAACAGAGTAAAGGTCGGTACGACGGTCTTTCAAATTGTTAACGGAACCTTCGCTACGCGTTAATTTCAACTTATCTAGATCAAGATCTGCGAACATGATCATTTCAGTATTGGGTGTCGTTTCCGCCATGACCGCATCGTGCGGATAAGAGAAATCGGACGGTGAAAAGACAGAACTTTGTGAGTATTGAATGTCCAAGTTTTCAACTTGTGGAAGGTTGCCACAGCTGCCACAAATAACCACATAACATTCGTTTTCAATGGCGCGTGCTTGGGCGCAATGGCGCACACGTAAGTAGCCATTTTTTGTGTCAGTCCAGAAAGGAACGAAGAGAATGTCCATGTCTTGTTGGGCAAGTAAACGCCCAAGCTCAGGGAATTCAACGTCATAGCAGATCAAGATACCAACGCGTCCAGCGTCGGTGTCAAAGACGCGCAGTTCATTGCCACCTTGGATGATCCAATCACGGCGCTCATGCGGTGTGATGTGGATTTTTTTCTGCTCTTCTACTGTGCCGTCGCGGCGACATAAATAGCTGACGTTATAAAGAATGTCGTCTTCCATCAGGGGCATCGAGCCGGTGATGACGTTGATGTTGTAGCTCACGGCGAGTTGGGACATTTCATTTTTGAAGCGTTCAGTAAAGCTGGCCAAAAAGCGAATGGCTTCGGTTTGGTTGCTTTGGTCTGGGCTCAAGCCGATAAGCGGTGCGTTAAAAAATTCGGGGAATAATACAAAGTCGCTTTTGTAATCGGATACTGCATCAATAAAGTATTCAACTTGTGTCAACAACTCGTCCACACTGGCGACTTCTCGCATTTGCCATTGAATAGCGCCAATACGAACTTGTGTTTTACGTGTACGAATAACGCTGGTTTCTGGTGCGTAAAAAATATTTTTCCACTCTAAAAGCGTCGCATAGCCTTGTGATTTTTCATCTTCTGGCAAATAACGTTTTAGCAATCGAGTGACTTGGAAATCGTTCGAAAGTTGGAATGATAAAATAGGGTCGTAGATCTTTTTTTCACGCACCGATTCTAGATATTCTGCTGGTGATAAATTGTGTGCATGCTGGTGATAATTGGGAATTCGCCCGCCAGCTAAAATGGCACGAAGGTTGTGTTGACGGCACAACTCTTTGCGCGCTTCATAAAGGCGTCGGCCCAAACGATAACCGCGATATTCTGGCGAAATAAGCACATCCAGACCATACATAGCATCGCCTTCAGGATCATTCAGAATGTTTTCTTTCTGATCTACTAGGTCGTCATAGGTATGCGGGTTACTGAAACGTTGATAATTCGCCTGAACGGACAGGGCGATACCGACAATGTTACCGTGATCTTCTAGGCAAATTTGCCCTTCAGGAAAATCTTTTATCAGCTGGTGTATGGTGTGTTTAGGCCAAGAACCACCGATGTCATGGTAGACCTTATCCATCAGTGCTTTTACTGGCTCGTAATCATTATTGGTTAAATTCCGAATTTTTAAATGTAAGTCTTCTAGCATGATGTCCTCTGCTGTGTTGTCTGCCTGCCATTGTATTGAGTACTCTTATTTCCAGTATCGATTTCGCAGTGCAGTGGTGTCTTTATATGACAGGATAATACCGCTTCTTTACGTGATGAGGGCGTTAATTTTTATTTAAATAGAGGAAAAAAGAAAACCCCCGCCGAAGCGAGGGTTTTTGGATTATAAAAGAGTCTTTACGATAATGTTGGGATTATGACTTACTGAATTCTGGGTACGCTTCCATACCACATTCAGAAAGGTCAACGCCTTCGTATTCTTCTTCTTCCGTCACTCGAACACCCATGATGGCTTTGATGATCAGCCAAACCACTAGGCTAGAGACGAATACCCAAACGAAGATAGTTAATGCACCGGCGATTTGTCCGCCGAATGTTGTACCGTCGTTTGTAAGAGGTACTGCTAGCAAGCCCCAAAGACCAACGACACCGTGAACAGAGATCGCGCCCACTGGATCATCAATTTTAAGTTTGTCTAGCGTCAGGATAGACACAACCACAATCACGCCGCCGACTAGACCTATTAGCGTTGCTCCAAGAGCAGAAGGTGTATCAGGACCTGCTGTGATAGCAACCAGACCAGCCAATGCGCCGTTTAGAAGCATGGTTAGATCGGCTTTACCGAATAAGATACGAGCTAGAATAAGTGCGCCGATTGCGCCGCCTGCTGCCGCTGCGTTGGTATTCAAGAACACCATCGCCACAGAGTTAGCACTTGCGATATCACCAAGCTTCAGAACAGAACCACCGTTGAAACCGAACCAGCCCATCCAAAGGATGAAAGTACCCAGTGTCGCAAGCGGTAAGTTAGCACCAGGAATGGCACGAACTTCACCGTTAGGACCGTATTTGCCTTTACGAGCACCAAGCACCAATACACCAGCCAATGCGGCAGAGGCACCAGCCATGTGAACAATACCGGAACCTGCAAAGTCAGTGAAACCTAGGTCGCCAAGGCTATACATGCCGAATACAGAACCGCCGCCCCACGTCCAGTTACCTTCCATTGGGTAGATGAACGCCGTCATTACCACTGCAAAGATAAGGAAAGACCAAAGCTTCATACGCTCAGCAACGGCACCAGAGACAATAGACATTGCCGTTGCAACGAATACCACTTGGAAGAAGAAATCAGAAGCGCCAGAATAAATCGAACCGCCTTCGAAGCCACCTTCACGGCCAGAAAAATCCGTTAGAGTAGAAGCAACGTCTACATCTTGAATACCCGTTAGAAACAGCTCACCACCGTACATGACGGAGTAACCGCAAACGAGATACATGATGCAAGAGATGGCAAATAATGCCACGTTCTTAGTTAAAATCTCAGTGGTGTTTTTAGCACGTACTAGACCTGCTTCCAACATGGCAAATCCCGCTGCCATCCACATAACCAGTGCACCACACACCAAGAAGTAAAAGGTGTCCATGGCATATTGTAAGTGAAAAATTTGATCTTGCATGTTTCGCCCCCCTAAAGGCTTGTAAGATTTGAGCAGTGATTAAACCGCTTCAACCCCAGTCTCTCCGGTACGAATACGAACCGCTTGTTCAAGGTTAACGATAAAGATCTTACCGTCGCCGATTTTGCCAGTGTTCGCTGCGCCAGTGATGGCCTCAACGACTTGGTCTGTCATGTCGTCTGCAATCGCTAGCTCGATTTTTACCTTAGGTAAAAAGTCCACTACATATTCAGCGCCGCGGTATAGTTCTGTGTGGCCTTTTTGACGTCCGAAACCTTTTACTTCTGTTACGGTGATACCTTGAACACCGATCTCAGAAAGTGCTTCTCGAACATCATCGAGTTTAAATGGCTTGATGATGGCAGTTATAAGCTTCATACCCACTGTCTCCTTTAAAAGTCAGTTTTATTGTCGTATCGCAGGTAGTTAGCTTTATTCAATATGCGTGCCACATCTTTAAAAGCCTTTGCTATACGGGGTTTGTAAGGATTTTGTCTGTTTTTTGAAATTAAAAAGAGTCGCGGTTGGCTTTATTTAGTGCGGCATATTGGGGTGTCTTTATAGTGCGTTGCGTTAACTTGGTGCGGTTGATCTATCAAAGAAGGGGGTGATCTACCAGTAAGCGCCTTACCTTGTTGCTTTTGATCAGAAAAAAAACACACAGTGACGCGTTTTATGTGTGCCTTATTTAGGGGGAGTGCTTTAATAAAGGCCGCTGAGTGGTGATTTCACGCACAGAAAAGAGGCGTCTTGCCAGTGCGATAGACTGATTTTTTATGCTCAGGAGAACGTCCTTATTAAAGATGCACGATAGATGACTTGTTTGCACCTTCCTTAGGCTTCTATACTAATAGGCATTGTAAATGTTAAAAACGGGAATGACATGATAGATCAATTTATAAAGCAATTGGGTACCGGATTAGAGCAAGCCGCAGAGACGATTGGTAAGCTACCTAAAGCAGAAATTCAGGCGCAACTACACGAAGTTGCCCGAAATACATTAAGCAAAATGGATTTGGTTACACGAGAAGAGTTTGAAGTACAGGCGGCTATGTTGGCAAAATACCGTGAAAAATTGGCCATATTAGAAGCGCGTTTAAATGAACTGGAAAAGTAGCGTATAAAAAAGGCGCTCATAAGGGTAGATGAGCGCCTATCAAAAGACAGAAAGCGAGTAGCTATTCACTTCCAGCCTTGTTGCCAGTTGTCTGACGACTTCAGTACTTGCCAAGGTGTGGTATGTTGGTTCTTGTTTATCACGGCTTCAAGAACGCACTCTATAACCGTTTCTTCTTCGTCCCGAATGAGTTTGGTGACGATAAAATGCTTTTCTTTGTATTGTGGTGACGTTGATGTCCATTTAGACAAAAGTAATTTATTTGGGTTTATTTGATGCATGTGGTTTTCGTAATCTCGTAAACGTAGACAAACAAAGATACGAAAGAAGTGAAGAGCCGGATTGCTTTTCAGGATAAAAAGAACATTTTAAAATAGGATCAAGGAGTGATCATGAGTTTAGCAACCATCTACAGTCGTGCCCGAGTGGGTGTGGCGTCCCCTTTAGTCACAGTCGAAACCCATATATCGAACGGTTTACCTTCTTTAAATATTGTCGGATTGCCAGAAGCGGCGGTTCGAGAAGCAAAAGATCGTGTGCGTAGCGCGATTATTAATAGCCATTTCGAATTTCCCACCAGAAGAGTCACCATTAACCTTGCCCCTGCGGATTTACCCAAAGAAGGCGGTCGTTATGATTTAGCGATTGCGATCAGTGTGCTGGTCGCTTCAGGTCAATTAGGTGAAGTGAATCTTCAAGATATTGAATTTATTGGTGAGTTGGCTTTATCGGGTGATATTCGTGGCGTGCCTGGTTTATTGCCGTCGGCGATTGCTTGTCATCAGGCTAATCGACAACTGATTCTTCCAGAAGACAATCAACAAGAAGCGGCTTTGGTTGAAAGTGATGCGGTGTTTGCAAAACACCTTACTCAAGTCACCGCGCACCTTCTAAAGCTGAGTAAGCTGCCGACCTGTGTTTCTAAACCGACGGCGCTGTTACCCTTGGACCACAAAGACATGCGTGATGTGAAAGGCCAATACCAAGCGCGACGAGCCTTGGAAGTCGCAGCGGCCGGTGGTCATAACCTCCTTTTTATTGGTCCGGCTGGCACAGGAAAAACCATGTTAGCGTCGCGTTTACCCAGCATCATGCCAGCCATGACCGAAGCTGAAGCGCTTGCCGTGGCGTCGGTTCAATCGGTCGCAGGGCGAAAGATGGGACTGGATTGGCATTGGTCAGAACGTCCATTTCGATCTCCGCACCATACTTGTTCCGCAGCGGCTCTTGTTGGAGGCGGTTCCATTCCTAAACCGGGAGAAGCCTCTTTGGCGCATTGTGGTGTTTTGTTCCTTGATGAGCTGCCAGAATTTGATCGTAAGGTTTTAGAGGTTTTGCGAGAACCGCTAGAAAGTGGTGAAGTGCATATTTCACGGGCGCGTGGGCAGATGTCCTTTCCAGCGCGCTTCCAACTGGTTGCCGCGATGAACGCCAGCAACGAAGCATACAACGGCGGACAAGATTATTACCAATCCAGTGCCAGTCAAAAGTACCTCAAAAAACTCTCGGCACCTTTTTTAGATCGAATCGACTTGCATGTGGAAGTGCCACCATTGCCTTCTAATGTTTTGGTGAACGCTCAAGAAGAGGGTGAATGCAGCGCCAGTATTCGTTTGCGCGTTGAAAAAGCCGTAGCAAGGCAACGAGCACGCCAAGGTGTACAAAATGCCTTGTTAAGCGGACGGCAGTTAGAATCTATTTGCGCCCTAAGCGACGACGATAAACATTTTATGCAGCAAGCGTTAGAAACCTTAAAACTGTCGGCTCGCGCTTATCATCGGGTTTTAAAAGTGGCACTCACCTTAGCGGATTTAAATGACTCACCGGTAACCAGAGCGTATTTAATGGAATCGTTAAGTTATCGGAAAATGGAAAAAACCTTGTCGATGGCGGTTTCTTCTTGAGCGAAGGTCGTAATCGTCTATTAACGCCTTTCAAGCGGGTGATAAAAGCTGTTTTAACCGATTTCATTTCGTTACACTCTTTGCCCTTATTTTATTTGTCTACTTGTGTGGATGGCTTTTAAGTGACGGTTTTGCCGCATAAAATAAAGTCATGAGTAGGTGATATATGATGGGATTAATAATAATTAATTGTGGTCACGTATTCGCTGTTGCTGACTTATCTTTGGCAAAGCAGAGTGGCGTAAATGGAGTTATACATTATGGTTATTCAGCTGTTCCCCCTATGGGCATTGTTACTTTCTGTGCTTGCCTTTTTTCAACCGGACTTATTCGTCGGCTTGAAAACTCAAATTGTTCCATTACTGACAGTCATCATGTTAGCAATGGGGTTAACCCTAAGCCCAACAGACTTCAAACAAGTCCTTAAAAACCGTAAAGCCGTTGGTGTGGGTGTTATTCTGCAATTTTTAGTGATGCCGATAGCGGCGTTTGGTGTGGCGTTTGCGTTTGGTTTTGATACCGAATTAACGGTTGGTATGTTGCTGGTTGGCAGCGTTGCGGGCGGTACGTCCTCGAATGTGATGTGTTATTTGGCGAAAGGCGATACCGCGTTGTCTATTTCCATGACCGCGATTTCGACCTTGATTGGTGTGATACTAACGCCTTTCTTAGTGTCTTTGATGATAGGTCAAAGTGTTGATGTACCAGTGGTCGGTATGTTGATGAGCCTACTCAAAATTGTATTATTACCTGTTGCGGCGGGTGTGTTGATTAATACGTTTTTCTCGAAGTTTGTGCGCAAAGCAGAGCCGATTTTTCCTTACATTTCTATGTTCGCGATTGTTCTTATCATTGCGATTGTCGTGGCCTTGAGCGCGTCAAAGATTGTTCAAGTTGGCCTCATCGTTGCGGCTGCTGTAATTATCCATAATGCGATTGGTTTGACCTTAGGCTATTGGGTAACTTACTTACTTGGCTTTGATGCACGTGTATGTCGTACGATTGCGTTTGAAGTGGGTTTGCAGAACTCAGGTTTGGCGGCGGCGTTGGCGGTGAAGTTCTTCACTCCGATGGCGGCATTGCCAGGAACTATATTCAGTGTTTGGCATAATATTTCGGGTTCTTTGTTGGCGAGCTATTGGAGCCGTCGACCTGTTTTGGAAAATAACAGCGAAGACACTTCTAAATAAGCGTTTACGCGAGCAATAATAAAAGGGACGCCATTCTGGTGTCCCTTTTTTGTGCCTGATCGAACGGTTATGTCAGTGCGAGTCGATGTAATGTCGGGTACACTTAGTGCTGATTTTTAACCGCCGCGCAGCCAGAGTTTTTCCATGAGTGAGTCCCTTCCTTCCATATCCCAACGTTTGAGAAATCTAAACGAACGCCAACTCGATGCCGTTAAAAAAATCGATGGGCCTTTACTGGTATTGGCCGGAGCAGGATCAGGGAAAACCAGTGTAATCACGACGAAAATCGCGTATTTGATTCAAACCTGTGGGTATAAAGCGAACAGCATTATCGCGGTAACATTTACGAACAAAGCCGCTCGAGAGATGAAAGAGCGTGTTGTTGGTATGCTTTCTAAACAAGAAAGCCGAGGCTTGAGCATCTCTACCTTTCACAATTTAGGTTTACGCATTCTACGCAAAGAGTTTCGTCGGGCAGGTTTAAAAGAAGGCTTCACTTTATTTGATTCTCAAGACTCCCTTAGCTTGATCAAAGAAATTCTAGACAAAGAGTTTAACGGTCAAACGGACTCCGCAGGCTATTGTCAGAACACAGTGTCCAATTGGAAAAACGATCTAACGACACCACAAGAAGCCATGACCAACGCCGATACCGAGGAGTTCTTGTTGGCGGCGCAAGTTTACGCACAATATCAGCGTTATTTGCGTGCCTACAACGCGGTGGATTTTGATGACCTTATTTTGCTTCCTGTCAGCTTGTTAATGGCAGATGAAACGTTGCGTGATCGCTGGCAGAAAAAAGTCCGCTATTTGCTGGTGGATGAGTGCCAAGACACCAACGGCAGTCAATATGAATTGATTCGTTTATTAGCCGGTTATAGACGCTGCTTTACCTTAGTGGGCGACGATGACCAATCCATCTACGCATGGCGAGGTGCGCGTCCTGAAAACCTAGAACGCTTGTCGGTCGATTATCCAAATTTAAAACTGGTCAAGCTAGAGCAAAACTACCGTTCGACTAAAACCATCTTGAAAGCCGCCAATACGTTAATAGCGAACAATCCTCATATTCATGACAAAGCCTTGTGGAGTGACCATGAAATAGGCGATCCGATTCGCGTGATGGTCACCCGAAATGAAGACTCAGAATCGGAACGTGTGGCGGCTGAAATACAATCTCGTCATTTGCGCCATGACATTCCGTATCGAGATTTTGCTATTTTGTATCGAGGCAATCACCAGGCGCGTTTATTGGAAATTAAACTGCAAGCCTACCGGATTCCTTACAAAATGAATGGCGGCACGTCTTTTTTCTCCCGCGCGGAAATCAAAGATTTGATGGGGTATTTACGTCTGTTAGTGAACCCATCAGATGACAATGCTTTTTTGCGAGTGGTGAATTTACCGCGCCGAGAAATCGGCCCTGCGACCTTAGAAAAAGTGGGTAACCTTGCCACTGAACGCGGCGTGAGTTTGTTTGAAGCGTCTGGTTACAAAGAGTTAGAAGAAACCATTACAGGCCGCTCGCTGAAAAGCCTGCAAGACTTCGAGAGTTGGATGTCTACCTTACGTAAACGTCTAGAAGGGGCGTCTCCCGTGCCAGTGATAGAGCAAATGATTCATGACATGGATTATTACGGCTGGATTCAAGAGCAAACGTCTTCGTCTAAAGCAGGTGATCGTCGCATCGAAAACGTGCGCTTCTTACTGGATTCTATTCAACGCATGATGGAATCCGCTTGGGAAGAAGACGAAACCGCCGGTTTGGATCAGGCGATTAGCAAGCTGTTATTGATTGACATGCTAGAGCGCCAAGAAGAAGAGGAAGACGAAGATAAAGTACAGCTTTTGACGCTTCATGCATCTAAAGGCTTAGAGTATCCGCATGTTTTTTTGATCGGCTGTGAAGAAGAACTTTTGCCCCACAGGAACAGTATAGAAAACGACGACATCGAAGAAGAGCGTCGTCTGGCTTACGTTGGCATCACGCGGGCGAAAAAAACCTTATGCATCACCATGGCCGCGAAACGTCGACAATACGGTGAAGAAATCGACTGTTTACCAAGCCGGTTCCTTGATGAACTTCCAGAAGAAGACTTAGTTTGGGAAGGGCGAGGAGACGAAGGGGAAAGCGCCAAAAAAGAACGTGGTCAGGCGTCATTGTCGGCATTAAAAGCCATGTTAAACGGCTAGCACACGACGCTGAAAAAAAACTAGTCTTTGCTGTTGTCTATCATGTATTCAATAGCGTGTTTCAGCTCATCATCACTGCAATCAAAGCATAAACCTTTTGGCGGCATGGCTTTAATGCCGCTGATCGCGTCTTTTAGCAATGTATCTAAGCCTTTATCGATTCGCGGTTGCCAGTCTTCATGGTTACCAAATCGCGGCGCCCCTGCAACACCGCTCATATGACAAGCAACGCAATAAGTATTAAAAACTTGTTCACCTGAACGTGCCGCACCAGCCAGCGAAGAAAGCCCTAGGGCAAAACAAACTGCACCAAGAATACTAAAACGTTTAATGGAAGGCGGGATAGAAACAGTCACAATGAATCCTTAGTGATTAAGAGTAAAAAACGATACAGTTATTTAAACACAAAGGCGTGAATCTACTCGCGTATTTTTTTGTTTAGCGTTGTTCCTCACCTTTACTTTATTTTTGTAACACGTCCATTAGACAAGGAAACAAACATGACCATTGAACTCGTACTCGTCGCCAATACTCGCGCGCACTCTGGAAAAAGCGCAGCCTTAAAAGCCGCTTTAGAAGCTTTATTGGTGCCAACCCGCGCGGAAGTGGGTTGTTTGCAATATGACCTTCATCAAAATAACAAGACTCCGGGAGCGTTCGTCTACTTCGAACGTTGGACCGACTACGATGCGTGGCAAGACCATATGAAAACGGATCATATCAAGACGTTTTTAGAAGTAACCAAAGACGTTATTGCAGAATTTGATGTGACTGAATTGCATAAGATAGGCTAAGTTTTTTGCCATGAGTTAGTTGTTTGCGGTGTAAACAGCTAACAAGAAAAGCTTTTGATACCAAAGCAATAAAAAACAGCTTATATCTGTTCTTTATTGCTTTAAGCACTGGAATCCTGAGTGATTTCCTTTAGAATACGCACACCAATTTGTGATGGCCTTGTTTGCACCTTGCAACAGAATTAGCGCCACGCAATCATAATGCGCCCGTAGCTCAGCTGGATAGAGCGTCGCCCTCCGGAGGCGAAGGCCGGAGGTTCGAATCCTCTCGGGCGCACCATTTCTATAATGGCCACTAACTCTGTAACCCTCGTATTTACTGACTTTTAGAAAATTCCAACTTCGACTTTTTTTGGTCAATACAACTCATTTTTTCTTATGGGACAAAACTGGGACACCTTTTAAAAAACTTTTTATGAGGGCTCTTTCATGCGTCTACATTTCGTCTTTCAAAAAATGAACCGTTTTGTCTAAAAACGATTCATCGATTCAGTTTCTTAATTTCTTCATGCTTACCTCAAGACAAGATATGTCTAAGAGAATTTGTGCATTTAGTGTGTCTTCTCTTAGCTGTGAAAGAGAGGGCTTTAGACATGGCAACACTAACAAAAAGAATCGACAAGTACTGGCAAGCTAAAGTCAGAAAGAAGGGCTTTCCAACTGTTTCAAAAACATTTCCCACAAAAGCGGCAGCTCAAAAGTGGGCGCGTGAAGTCGAATGTGAGATGGACAAGGGTAGTTATGTTTCTTTATCTGTAGCAGAGACAACAACACTAAATAGCATTCTTGAGCGATATTTAGGGAACATGCGAATAAGTCCATGGTATGAGACAATCGCGTTTTAAGCCTTTGAGCCTCAACCATGTCACACCAACTCACCTTTGCCGACAGCGAATTTAACAACAAACGCCGTAAAACACGTAAGGAAATTTTCCTTTCTCGCATGAATGAGTTGATGCCTTGGGATCAACTAGAAGCGGTTATTGAGCCGTTTTATCCTAAACCAGGGAATGGCAGAAGACCTTATCCGCTATCAACAATGTTCCGCATTCACTGCATGCAACATTGGTATAACATGAGTGATCCAGCGATGGAGGATGCCTTGTATGAGATCACGTCCATGCGCTTATTTGCTGATTTATCATTAGATAATCCCATTCCTGATCACACCACCATCATGAATTTCAGACACTTATTAGAGAAACACAAACTCTCGCGCATGCTTTTTAAAGAAGTGAATAGATGGCTGTCTGACGCAGGTATTTACCTCAAAGAAGATACGATTGTGGACGCAACTATTATTGAAGCGGCCAGCTCAACGAAGAATAAAGCCAAAGAAAGAGACCCTGAGATGCATCAAACTCAAAAGGGTAAGCAGTGGTTCTTTGGCTTAAAAGCCCATATTGGTGTTGACGCTAGAACGGGGTTAACTCACAGCGTAAGTACAACGGCGGCCAACGTTCATGACATCACGGAAACAGCGAACCTTCTTCATGGCGAAGAGTGTTTTGTCTCGGCGGATTCTGGCTATCGTGGCGCTCAAAAGAGAGAAAAGTTAAAAGGTGTCAAAGCAGACTGGTTGATTGCAGAGATTTCAAGCAAAATAAGAGTCTTTAAAAAACACCCTAGAAAAAATAAACAGCCCATCCGAACGGAATATATCAAAGCCAGTATTCGAGCAAAAGTCGAACATCCCTTTAGAATCATCAAGTGTCAGTTTGGTTTTAGAAAAGCTATTTATCGTGGGTTGGCTAAAAATGACAGCAAGCTAGCAATGTTGTTTGCTCTTGCCAACGTGTTTCGAGTTGACCAGATGACCCGAGCCGCAAGGGGTTAATCCGTTTAAAAACCACTAAACAAGGTTCAATTATCTTGTTTAGTGGTAGAAAAGTGATAAACCAGCCACATTACTGACTGCCATTGGCCTTTTCAGAATGTTAAGGCGCGCAGCTCGACTTGATCGCACGTTCCCTTGGCTTGATCGCATGTTTCCTAAAGTTATCTCTAGTTTTTTCTCTTTTACCTGATTCTCCAAATGTTACACCGGTTTAGTTGAGCTCTCTCGGATAATAAGCTTTCCTGTTACCAAGACTTTTACTGGTGGATTAGTCGCTTGCGCTATGATCATGTCATCAATCAGCCGGATAGCCATAGACCCAATTTGTTGTTTTGGTACGTCAACAGTTGTCAGAGTAGGAGATAAAAGACTGCTCATAGGCAAGTTATCAAAACCGATTACTGATACATCTTCTGGAACGTTGTAACCCAATTCTTGTAAAGCGCGTATTACTCCAAAAGCGACTATATCATTGACACAAAAATATGCTTCGGCAACATTGTTTTCTTTTACTAGGTGATTCTTTGCTTGTTCGTATGCTTCGTCACGTGTGGCTGCCACAGTAAATATGTCTCTTTTGCAAACTTGGATGCTCAGCTTGTTACAGGCACGATGAAAAGCCTCCTCGCGCAATCGAAAGTTTGTAACGTTAGTGTAGCTACCAACAAAGCCAATCCGTTTAAATGAGGATTTCTTTAATTGAGAGACGACTGCAAAAACTGTTTGATCATTATCCATGTTTACAAAATTAGATTCTAAAAATGGATAAAACGTATCTATGAAAACAATGTGCTGATCAAATTTAGAAAGGATAATGATGTCTTCCTCAGATAGCTCTGTGCCTAGTGCAATGATTCCGCTGAGATCACTTCTTTCTATCATATTAAATATGCTTGTTATATCTGCCCCGTTACATGTGACGACTTCTAGTGCGTAACCACGTCGAGAGGCCTCTAACGACATACCATCTATGTAATCAGAAATGAAATGGTTGTGATCACGGTTTACTGTTTGGCCATGTTTTACAATTTTAAGAAAGCGCAGTGTATGGGATGAATCGATTCGTGATTTAGACACTCGAGATCTATAGTTGAGATCCAATACTGCAGCATGAACTCTGTCACGAGTTGCTCGGGAAATGTCACCTTTACCATTGAGTACGAGCGAGACTGTTGATGTAGATACCTGAGCATGCTCGGCGACTTGCTTCAGTGTGACAGTTTTTTTGTTCATTTTATCCATGGTTTAAATAGATATTCCTGTTTGTGATCTAATTTATTATACAAGCTCTGAGCTTATTGCAAGCGAAAAATCATAGTTTTTTAGAAAAAATCTATTGTACACGAAAAATCTTACTGATATGGTTTAGTAAATTAATGATTGTTTTTTACTAAACTTTTAAGGGGATGTTTGTGAGACGTGATGCCAATCTTTGGGTGCTTTGCATTCTTATCATCGTTTTATTTGGATTTGGTGGGGTTGTTTCTGGGGGTACTTACCTATCTTTATTCAATCTTCAATCCATGGCGATGCAGGTTCCTGAAATTGGCTTGTTAGCCATTGGGGTTATGTTAGCTATGTGTGCGGGTAATGGTGGTATCGATTTATCAGGGATTGCAAACGCAAATCTATCAGGTGTTGCATCTGGGATCTTTACCCTTTCGCTTTTTGATGCATCTCATGACCCATTCCTATTCACAATAACTTTTGTTGTTGGCTGTATGGTTATTGGGTTGCTCGGAGGTGTGCTGAATGGGCTTATTATTTCACGATTTGGTATTACTCCAATCCTCGGAACGTTGGGTACACAAATGGTATTTACTGGAATAGCCGTAGTTTTGTCTGAAGGCCGTTCCGTCAAGGTTGGTTCCCCTGATCCGCTTTACGCTATTGGTAATGGGCTTGTTTTTGGTATTCCTGCAAGCTTTATAATTTTTGTCATGATTGGATGTGCCTTGGGTGTGGTCTTGAAATATACACCTTATGGTATGCGTCTGATGTTGACTGGAGCTAACCCTAAAGCTGCTGTTTACAATGGTTTTCCAAGTGGTCGGATCATAGTCACCACATATGCAATTTCAGGTCTTCTAGCCGGCATCGCTGGGATTATCATAGCTGCACGTAATATCAACGTTAAATGGGATTATGGCTCGTCCTATTTGCTTGTCGCGATCTTAATTGCTGTTATGGCGGGAGTGCGACCAGAGGGAGGATATGGCCGTGTAGTAACTGTCCTTCTGTCCGCCGTTGTACTGCAACTTCTATCTAGCCTACTTAACTTCATCGGGCTGTCTAACTTTGTTCGAGACTTGGCTTGGGGAGCACTTCTTTTGTGTTTCCTAGCCGTTGGACGTTTTGATTTGATAAACCAGATTTCAGTGTCAATAGCTTCGATGCGCTCCCCTCACGCGACGAAGTAACGGGAGAAAAGAGAGGGTCACTGTAGGAGAAAGGCAATGAAAAATAAAAATAATATGTTAAGTAAAAGTATCAAAGCGGCTTTGTTCACTACTGTTATGGGTGTTGCTGGACATAGCGCATTTGCTGCAGATGGTAATACGATCACGACTGTCGTAAAAATTAGCGGTATTCCATGGTTCGACCGTATGGAAACTGGTGTTGATTTGTATGCTGAGCAGCATCCCGAGATGGAGATTTCTCAGGTGGGTCCAGCGAGTGCGGATGCGGCACAGCAGATGCAAATTATACAAGATCTCATAGCCAAAGGCACCGATGCTCTTGCTGTGGTTCCGATGGATCCAACAATTCTTGAGGCACTTTTGAAACGTGCGATCGCTCGTGGAACTATTGTCGTTACACATGAAGCAGATAACCAAGTTAATACTATGGTTGATGTTGAGGCTTTCGATAATACGGAATACGGAACAGCATTAAATGAGCGTCTCGTTGATTGTATGGAAGGTGAAGGTAAATGGACTACGTTTGTCGGATCACTTGGTAGCCGTACTCATTTGCAATGGGTTGGGGCAGGTGAAAAAAATGCGATGAAGTATCCTGACATGAAACTTGTTAATCCGAATAACGAATCTTTCGATGATGCAAACGGTACTTATGAAAAAGCTAAAGAAATTTTGCGAAAACATCCAGATATCAAAGGTTTTCAAACATCGGCAGGTAATGATGTTCTTGGTGTAGGTCGTGCAATTGAAGAAGCTGGTCTTGCTGGTAAAGTTTGTCTTGTTGGTACTGGGTTGCCGAACCCTTCAGCAGCATATCTTGAAAGTGGTGCTATTACCGCCATTGGCTTTTGGGATCCTCAAAAAGCAGGTATGGCAATGAACGAAGTTGCGCGCATTTTACTCGAAGGTGGCCAGATTAAAGATGGTATGAATCTTGGGGTTGAGGGTTATGAAAACGTCTCTGTCCGCCCTGGTGCAGGGGATGGAAAGCTCTTGATTGGCAACGGTATGGTTCTTGTCGATAAAGAAACCTATAAAGAACGCCTTTTCTAAAAATAACAGACGAACATGAACAGCCGGAGAGAGGTGTCCTCTATGCGAATGCTCTGGCTGCTTCATGATAAAAATGGCTGATCTTCGTTCTGCCTAAATCGTCTACATAGAGAATCAATTCCATGAATGACAATCCATTACAAAAGGCGCCTTTTTTGTCGCTGAGCGGTATTCATAAACGCTTTGGCGGAGTTCATGCTTTGCGTGGTATCGATCTAACGATTGAACAAGGCAAGGCTTACCATTTGCTTGGAGAGAATGGCTGTGGAAAAAGTACAGTCATTAAAATTATATCTGGAGCGCATGAACCAACAGAAGGCCTGATTTATCTATCTGGCGAGCGCCTTAATCACTTGTCACCGATTACTGCTCTTGAAGCTGGAATTGAGACAGTTTATCAAGACTTATCACTTCTGCCAAACCTCACAGTTGCAGAAAACGTTGCGTTAGGTGAGCAGCTAGTTGCTGGAAAAGGGCAGCTACTTTGCAAACTTGATAGAAAAAAGATTAAACGTACCGCTATCGATGCTTTGCGAAAAGTAGGGCTGGAAGCAGACCAAATATTACTGGATAAAACGATTGTGGATTTGCCTTTAGCTATCCGCCAGCGTGTTGCAATTGCGCGTGCTATTGCAGCAGATGCAAGACTTGTCATCATGGACGAACCGACGACATCTTTGACCCGTCACGAGGTTGAAGTACTGATCGAGGTTGTCGGGCGGTTACTTGATAATAATGTAGCTGTTCTCTTTGTAACCCATAAGCTTGAAGAGAGCTACCGAATAGGCGGAGACGCGATTGTTTTTCGCGATGGGCTTTGTGTTGCGCAAGGGCCACTTAAAAGTTATACCCGAGTTCAACTTGCAGAACTTATGACAGGACGTTCTATTGAAGCTGTCCGATATAGGACAGGGAGGCCTGATGGCACGCTTCTACTCGAAGCAAAAGGGCTAAGTACCGAACATGGATTTCGTGATATTAATTTTAATATCCGACATGGGGAGATTGTTGGCGTCACAGGCTTGTCAGACTCTGGTCGTAATGAACTGGCAATGGCTCTGGCTGGCCATGTCGCCATTCAGCAAGGGGCGTTGACACTTGAAGGAGAAAGAATACATGTAGCTTCACCAGCAGACGCCATAAATTGTGGAATTGGGTACGTACCCGAAGATCGTTTGTCTGAAGGTCTGTTTATTGAAAAGTCTATTTATGAAAATGAAGTTCCTTTGATTTTGGATCGAATTTTGGGGAAATTTGGCTTGCTGGATGACAAAAAAGGCCGGGAAGCTGCGAGTCAAATATCGGTAGGAATGAAACTCAACACTCAAAATCTAGATTTGCCAGTCAGTGCTCTGTCTGGAGGTAATCAGCAACGGGTTTTGATAGGTCGGTGGCTCAGTATCAATCCACGATTGCTTATTTTGCATGGACCGACTGTTGGTGTAGACGTAGGGTCAAAAGAAACCATTTTTCATGCTATTCAAGAAATGGCCGAGCGCGGAATTGGTTTATTGATTATCTCCGATGATATACCCGAATTATTGCAAAACTGTGATCGTATCCTCGTGATGAATTCTGGATGTATTGTTAAAGACTTCAATGCTGAAGAAGTAAGCGACGATCGTATTTACCAAGCTATGCTCGCTAGCCCACAAAAGGCTACAGAATGATAATGGTGCATCAAAATGACTGATAAAATTATGCCTGATAAGGCTGACTATTCTCTTGATCTTGAACAGAAACAACGTTTCTCTATTTTTAAGGGACGTCCCGAAGCAGTAAGTTTGCTCTTGCTAGTAATAATTTGCGGTGTAGTCGCTTTGATAACGCCATCTTTTTTTCAGATGTCTTCTTTAATAGATATCGCCCGAGCTAGTGTTGTTACTGGATTGTTTGCTCTCGGTGTGTTCACTGTTTTAGCGGCTGGAGGAATCGATATTTCATTTCCTGCAATTGGTGCGTTCGCTATGTATGGAGTGAGTACATTTGTGCTTGATGTCTTTCCAACCATGCCGATGATGTTGATTGTTCTTTTGTCTGTACTTATAGGTGTGATTCTAGGTGCAGTAAATGGTGCTTTGGTACATGGATTAAGGGTTCCAGCCTTAATTGTAACAATCGGAACACAATATCTTTTTCGTGGTTTTTTACTCGTTTTTGTCGGTACTGTTTGGTTAATGGAAATGCCAACTCAAATGATTGACTTTGGTAAATGGTCTTTAATCGATATTGAAGCGAGCAGTGGCGTTACAGTCAGTCTACCAGTCTATTTTTTAATCTTTCCTATCGCGGCGATCACGACCTGGTTCGTTTTTAATCGAACACTTATGGGGCGTGCGATCTTTGCTGTAGGTGGAAATGCCAATGTAGCTGAACGACTCGGGTACAACCTGAGAAAAGTACGGATCTTCGCCTTCGGTTATGCAGGAGCGCTTGCTGGACTTGCTGGAGTAATTCAAGCCTCAGCTAATCGTATGGCCAATCCTTTTGACTTTGCTGGAACAGAAATTGGCGTTATTGCTGCTGTTGTTTTAGGTGGAGCACGTATTACTGGCGGCACCGGTTCTGTTTTTGGAACCGTCCTTGGGGTTTTGCTTGTTACGGTTGTTAACAACGTACTTGTTCTTGTAGGTATTCCAAGCACTTGGCAACGTGTTGTTGTTGGTGCCTTTATTCTTTTGGCTGCTGCCTTTTTCGTTCTACGCGACCGCAAGTCCGCTCGCTAATATTGGAGTTAAAAATATGAAAAAATTTCTCAATAATCCCGAAAATTTCGTCGATGAAATGCTTGAAGGCATCTACCACGCCCATCCAGAAGTAACTAATGTGGGAGAAGACTTACGCTGTTTTGTGCGCACCGAGCTGGTAAAGGGAAAAGTAGGATTAGTAACAGGTGGGGGATCAGGGCACTTGCCTTTATTCCTTGGGTATGTAGGTGACAATATGTTGGATGGAGCCGGAGTGGGAGATGTTTTCCAATCGCCTTCCTCTGACCGGATACTTGAAGTGACGAAGTATGTGGATCAAGGTGCTGGTGTTCTTTACCTGTATGGTAATTATTCGGGCGACCTAATCAATTTTGATATGGCAGGTGAATTAGCCGATTTTGATGGAATAAAAACAGCGACGGTTGTGGGTTGTGATGATGTTGCATCCTCGATTGTTGGTGAAGAGCATAAACGACGTGGTGTTGCAGGTATTTTCTTTTTATATAAAGTCGCTGGAGCTGCGGCAGCACAGATGAAATCACTTGAAGAGGTGACGCGTCTGACTCAAAAAGCAAGTGCTCGTACGCGAACTATTGGTGTGGCTTTGTCGCCTTGTATTGTTCCAGAAATTGGTAAACCGAGCTTTAATCTCGGTGAAGATGAAATGGAAATTGGTATGGGGATTCATGGTGAAAATGGTATTACTCGGAAAAAAATGACGCCAGCTGACGAGATGGTCGACGAGATGATGACTCGAATTTTAGCAGAACAATCCTACGAAACAGATAAAAATGTAGCTGTTTTGATTAACGGTCTTGGGGCGACACCGTTGGAGGAGCTATATGTTATTTATCGCCGTACAGCTCGAGTTCTGGAACAGGCGGGTGCTGTAATTAACCATGTTTTCATCGGGGAATTTGCTACATCTATGGAAATGGCAGGTGCTTCGATCTCTGTCTTGCAGTTGGATGATGAGCTTGAACCTCTTATTGCTGCTGCAGCGAATACACCATTTTTCAAACATATTAAGCGCTAGAGGGGTTGCCATGAATAATTTAACTGCGAGTAATCTACCGATGCTCTTTGAACGTTTTTCTGTTGTGTTTGCAGAGCAAAAAGATGCACTGATTGCTCTTGATAGTAAAGTAGGTGACAGCGACCTTGGTTTAACAATGGCCAAAGGGTTTTCTGCGGCTGCGGCTGCGGTTTCCGCGCTTGAGAATGTAGATATTGAAATGCAGCTTAAAACAGCGGGCGTTGCAATTGCACGTGCTGCACCATCGACCATGGGTACACTTATGGCAACAGGATTCATGCGCGGGTCTGCTGCAGTCAAAGAATGTGATGTGCTGGGAACTGAGCAACTCGCCCTTTTTTGGGTAGCCTTTCGCGATGGGGTAGCACAACGGGGACGTGTACAAGTTGGAGATAAAACTGTTGTTGATGTCTTGCATCCGATTGCTGAAACAATGATTGTACAAGCTGAAACTGGTGTAACGTTGTCCGAGGCACTAAGTAGTGCTCACGCTAGTGCTGTAGAAGCTCTTGAAGCTACAAAAGACTTAGTTGCACAACATGGCAAAGCCGCTGCGTTTCAGGAAAAGACTCGAGGTATTCAAGATGCAGGAAGTACAGTTGCCGTTATTTTGATTAAAACGATGGCTGATTTTGTCAGCGAAACCTAAATCCGTTAATTTGTAAGTGATAGAGTATTGGGAGCTTTAGTATGCAGTATCGAACACTCGGACGAAGTGGTTTAAAAGTATCAGCGTTATCAATGGGAACCTTTTCTTTTGGTGGGGCGGGGCCATTTTCAGCAATTGCATCTCAGGGAGTTAAAGACGCGTCTCGATTGATGGATTGTTGTATCGATCATGGTGTCAACTTGATCGATACCGCTAATATGTACTCGACAGGTCTGGCAGAGGAGATCGTTGGTGAAGCGCTTATTGGGCGCAGCGAAGATATTCTTGTGTCGACTAAAGCTCGTATGAAGATCGGAGAAGGACCAAATGATGAGGGTGCAAGTCGATGGCATTTGATCCGCGAATGCGAGCGGTCCTTGAAGCGATTGAGGCGTGATCATATTGACATTTATCATATACATGAGTGGGATGGTCAAACACCGGTAGAAGAGACAATGGAGGCGCTTGATACACTAGTTCGACAGGGCAAAATCCGTTATGCAGGATGTTCCAATTATACTGGTTGGCAGATCATGAAATCTTTGATGGCGTCTGAGCAAAAAGGCTTCCAGCGCTTCATTACTCAGCAAATTCATTACACGCTTGAGGCACGGGAAGCCGAATATGAACTTATACCAATCTCTATTGATCAAGGCATCGGTGTTACAGTTTGGAGTCCTCTTGCTGCGGGATTACTAAGCGGTAAGCATACCCGTGAAACGCCTGTCGCATCCGGCAGTCGGCAGGCCAGAGGCTGGAGTGAGCCGCCTATTCGTGATCAAGATCGTTTATGGCAGATTGTAGATGTCTTAAATGACATAGCGTCATTGCATGAAGTTGAAGCAGCTCAGATTGCGTTAGCTTGGACTCTTTCGCGCCCTTCTGTTGCATCTTTGATTGTTGGTGGCACTTCAGTCCAGCAGTTCGAAAGAAATTTCCATGCATTGGATTTACTTTTGAGTACAGACGACTTAATACGTCTTGATGAAGTCAGCCGACCACCTCAAATTTATCCGCTTTGGCATCAATCTCAATTTGCCGCCTCACGGTTTGGTGAATCAGATTTACCAGAATCTGGAGGTTTTTGATTATTACCCTACGATGATGCAACACTGCTACTTCATCTTATTGGTATTGAAATTATTAAGTAGAATTGAGTGTTTTTTTTGAAGAGATTTTTGTGCCGAGATAAATTTCGGTGAGAGAAGTTATATAACAATAGAACTTCAAAGTTTACATATGAGTAAAGGATTTACTTTTGTTAACTTATATTAAAATGAGAGCATCGATCGCTATATGAATTTTTGGACAGTTCTGTGACTTATATAAAAAATAACCCAAGGTTTGAAATTTTTATTGAGTTATAAGAAGGAATATGGGTGTTAGGGAACATGCGAATAAGTCCCTCTCATGAGACAATCTCTTTTTAAGTCTTCGAGCCTCAACCATGTCACACCAACTCACTTTTGCCGACAGCGAGTTCAACAACAAACGCCGTAAAACACGTAAGGAAATTTTCCTTTCTCGCATGAATGAGTTGATGCCTTGGGATCAACTAGAAGCGGTTATTGAGCCGTTTTATCCTAAACCAGGGAATGGCAGAAGACCTTATCAGCTATCAACAATGTTCCGCATTCACTGCATGCAACATTGGTACAACATGAGTGATCCAGCGATGGAGGATGCCTTGTATGAGATCACGTCCATGCGCTTATTTGCTGACTTATCGTTAGATAACCCAATTCCTGATCACACGACCATCATGAATTTCAGACACTTATTAGAAAAACACAAACTCTCGCGCCAGCTTTTTAAAGAAGTGAATCGATGGCTGTCTGATGCAGGCATTTATCTCAAAGAAGGCACCATTGTGGATGCGACTATTATTGAAGCGGCCAGCTCAACGAAAAATAAAACCAAAGAAAGAGACCTTGAGATGCATCAAGCTCAAAAGGGTTAGCAGTGGTTCTTTGGCTTAAAAGCCCATATTGGTGTTGACGCTAGAACGGGGTTAACTCACAGCATGAGTACAACGGCGGCCAACGTTCATGACATCACAGAAACAGCGAACCTTCTTCATGGCGAAGAGTGTTTTGTCTCGGCGGATTCTGGCTATCGTGGCGCTCAAAAGAGAGAAGAGTTAAAAGGTGTCAAAGCAGACTGGTTGATTGCAGAGATTCCGAGCAAAATAAGAATCTTTAAAAAAACACCCTAGAAAAAATAAACAACCCATCCGAACGGAATATATCAAAGCCAGTATTTGAGCAAAAGTCGAACATCCCTTTAGAATCATCAAATGTCAGTTTGGTTTTAGAAAAGCTATTTATCGTGGGTTGGCTAAAAATGACAGTAAGCTCGCCATGCAGTTTGCTCTTGCAAACGTGTTTCGAGTTGATCAGATGATCCGAGCCGCAAGGGGTTAATCCGTTTAAAAACCACTAAACAAGGTTCAATTATCTTGTTTAGTGGTAGAAAATTGACAAACCAGCCATATTACTGACTGCCATTGGGCTTTTTATAATATTAAGGCGCGCAACTAGACTTGATCGCATGTTCCCTTACCTAGGTCGGTTATTTAAATCAGAAAGTGAAAGTAGCTCTCAGAAGGAATTGATGGTGTTTATTAAGACGATAGTGCTATGAATATATGCTTTCAACCACTTGCCACGCAGTGGTCTTGTGGTTGAAAGCATATATTAAAAATCATTAGTTATTGGGACGTGCTCTCTAGTTACTGGGATGAAAGCTATGTCATTAATTGTCCCATAGTAATTTCCATTTTTACTAAGTCGTGGCTCTATAACAGCTACAACCCAAGTAAAGCCTTCTATTTTTTTATTAAACTGGTAGCAGTCTCCATCAAAGTCAATAGATTTTTTTGCATTACGGAATGCATAGTCTGTTATGTAATAGCCAATGGTAGGAACTCCCACTACATCGTTGTAGAAAAATATTTTCTTAGATTCTTTATGAAAAGAAATCTCATTCAGTAATCCGATAAGGATAATTTTAGTAGAGGCATCGCCTTCAATGAATTTTGCCTTTGATATAAATTCTTCAATCTGCTCCTCTTTGGACTTCTTATAGGGGATAATCAACACATCATTTAAAGGCTGTCGATTATATTGTGTTGTTACAGATGCTTTTTTTAGCGCTTGGTATATAACTTCATAATATATTTTTGAGTCTTCAGTTTGATTTGTCAGTCCGGCTCTTTCCCAAAAAATATGAAAAAAATTCTTTAGGTTTGTTTTCTTATTTGATTTGATTGCTTGTGGTCTTGGTTTTTTTTGTGAGCTTACGGTTTGTGTTTCGTTGTGTAGTGTTAGAGACGTTGAGACTCTTACGTTTAGTGCTCCATCAATGATTGAGGTTACTTCTTCGCTGTTTCTTGTTGAGTTGCTAACGGTGCCTTTAGTGCCTCCGTAGCTGCTACATGAAGGGTGATGATGTAAACCTGTGTTGGGGTTTCGCTTTAAATAAAGCTTTCTATTTGAGTGTTCATATACCTGCATAGTAGGGTGACCTTCCTTATAATTCGGATGGTCTTCCATGCAGGTGCAGTAAGGTCTATCTTTTCCTTCGGCGAAATGGTGTTTTTTTAAGGTTGCAACTAACCATTTAGCGCTACTATTTAGTTCTGATCTTGCGACGTAAAGACCTTTATCATTACGGTTCTTTGGAAAGAAAATTTTTACAGGCTTATTTTTTTTTGTCATATAAATGAATTCAAAGTCAATTAGATATAGTTTTATGATGGTGCTAAATAGGAAAAGTTCAAGCTACAAATAAATGCCTACATCATGTCTACGAAATAGAGCTGTTATGAGTAGCAATGAGCTGTTAGAAAAGATACAGCCTTTTGTTTATGCTCGTTATAGCTCGCTGTTACTCATTACTAATGATTATAAAAGGGTTCGAATCCTCTCGGGCGCACCATTTTTTTAATTAATTCAGTGATTTACAAAGGGCTTAGCGTTTAACTTTTCCTAGAATCCACCATTTCCTTTTCTCAGTACTAATGCTGCATTTCAAATGACACTCTTTAAGCTGCCTCAAATGTCCTTCGCTTTTTGTGACCAAAATGTGACCATATGATGACAAAATGATTTTTAGGTCATTTTAAGCATCGAAATTTTCGCTAACCAGCCTTCACTATCATCATCTGTTAGTGGAATGCCTTGACTCATTTTTTCTACATTGCTTGTACTGTGGAAATCATCACCATCAAAGAAACGATAGCCAAGTTTATCTGCGATGTTCTTACCTATTAGTGACTTGCCTGAGCTTGATACGGCCAGCACCACAATTTTTTTTAATCATATTGTTAAATCCTTATCCCTTGCTGTTATCAGCAAGGGTGCATCTGTATCGTTCAAAAATCGTCTTTAGAGGTATTTTTTTCCGTTGGCTATTTCCACCAAAGGGCCAATTCTGGGAAAAATATAACCAAGGCGAGTACGGCAATCTGCATTGCAATAAAAGGAAGCAAAGAGCTGAATATTTCACCAAGACTAATGTCTTTGGGGGCCACCGATTTAAGATAAAACGCGGCGGGGCCAAAGGGCGGAGAAAGGAAAGAAACCTGCATATTCAAACAGAACACCACACCAAACCAGATTGGGTCTAAGCCCAGACCGATAATGATGGGGACAAAGATCGGCATGGTTAGCAGCGCAACCCCGACCCAATCTAAGAACATACCCAAGACAAGCAAGATCACCATCATGATCATGATGGTGCCCATCACGCTGCCGCCACTTAAGGCAAGAATGATTTCTTCGACAAAACTGATACCGCCCATCAGGTTGTAAACACCAACAAGCGCGGTTGCACCAATGCCGATCCAGATAATCATGCCGCAGGTGCTCATCGTCGCGGTGGCGCTGTCTTTAAGCATGGAAAAGTTCAGTTCGCCACGAATAGCCGCACTGATGATGATGCCGACAACACCCAAAGCGGAGGCTTCCGTGACAGACGCCACGCCAGTATAAATACTGCCCAATACCATCATCACGGTAAGCAAAGGGAAAAGCAGTGCTTTGAAATAGTTGATATCATCATCAGCAGCAAGTTCTTCTGCTGTTGGTAGAGGCGCATATTCAGGGTGGATACGACATAAAATAAGTACGTAAGCCATGTAGGCAAAAGCCAATATAAAAGCAGGTAAAAATGCGGCTTTAAATAAATCACCAATAGAAACACTGGCGGTTAAACCATAGATAATAAGTACAATACTTGGAGGCAACATGGTACCAAGTGCGCCACCGGCACAGGTGGTCCCGATTGCTAATTTACGGTTATAACCAAGGCGCAGCATTTGTGGCAAGGCCAGAATGCCCAGCAATACGGTTTCTCCGCCTATAACACCAGACATGGACGCCAATACAATCGCTACTAATAATGTTTGTACCGCAACGCCGCCGCGCAACTTACGACCAAATACCTTCATCGCATCAAAGAGATCACGTGCAATGCCGGATCTATCTAAGAGTGCGGCCATCAATACAAACATCGGTACAGCAAGGAACACATAGCTGCCCACAAAACTGTATAAGCGGCTGGTGATCAATGGCAAGGCGCCTACACCAAACCAACCGACAGCAAAAACCAGAGCCACTAACGCGGTAACGAACGCTAATTGCATCCCCGTTAGCAGTAATAAAATCATGGAACCGAGCATCAATAGGCTTCCGTAGCCTATGCCTATAGCGGATAAATCAAACATCGTCGCGTTTCCTTAAGCCATTTAATTCTTGTATTAGGTGCAAGGAGAACTGCACAAACATGATACAAAGCGTCATGAATATCATGCCTTTAACTAACGCAGGGAAAGCAGGATCCCAAGCCGATCCAGATGTTTCTAAACGAAAATCACCGAATGGTGTGAACCAAGAGTCTTGAACCATTTGATATGCAGCCCAGCTGAGCAATCCTGAAAAAGTGAGCCCCATAACGTGATGAAAAACATTCAGCCAACGTCGAGTTCTATCTGAAACCATATCGTAGATCAGTACGACACGAACGTGTTTGTTAATCGACAATGCATAGATTCCGCCGTAAATAAACAAACAACCGCCTAAAAATGAAGCCGTTTCGTGTACCCAAATAGTGGGTGCGTTTAATACATAACGCATGAGCACTTCATAAAAAGAAATAGCAACGGTGAGAACAAATAATAAACTCAAAGCATTACCAAGCTTATAAATAAAACGATCTAAAGCGTTTCTTGGCTCGTCTGAGTTATCAGTAGCAGGGGGATGAATGGTGTCTTTCATAATTTTTTCCAATGAAAAGCAGGCGTGATATTACGCCTGCTTTACGTGGCTTAATAAATCATCTTAGTTGTATATTTACAACTTATAGAAGACCGTTTGTTTCTAGGTAGGTCGTAATTGAATCGTATACTTTCTGGGCATTTTTTGAACCCTTAGCAAACTCTTCCCATTGCGTACGAGCAATCGCGCGGAATTTCTTACGTTCTTCAGAAGACCAATCATGGATAGTGATATCCGGGTTAACCATCGCTTCCTGAACGGCTTTTCTATCGGCCATTGCTAGCTGAGTAGTAATGTCTTTAGCAAAGTCACGTACGGATACCGTTAGGATCTCTTGGATGTCTGCAGGTAGCGTATTCCACTTTTTCAGACTCATAGACACATCAATCAATGGTAATGAGTGAAAACCTGGATAAACTGGATGTGGCGCAATGTCATTCATGCCCGCTTTTTGGTTCGTAGAGAAAACCGTGTAATCAGCGGCATCGATTACTCCTTTGCTTAGGCCAGTGAATACTTCAGAACCTGGTAGGTTTACGGGTGCGGCACCTGCTGCGGCAAACACTTTTTGAACCAAACCTTCAGGAGCGCGAAGTTTTAGTCCTTTTAGATCGTCAATACCATTTAGTGGCACTTTTGATACTAATGCTTCTACACCTGTTGTAGAACCGCCAATGAATTTTACGCCATAAGGAGAATAAAGCTCATTCATTAGCTGGTAACCACCACCATAATTAATGTATTGAAGCAATTGTGCCGCATCAGACCAAGCGCCAACTGTATTACCAATCAAGCCAAAAGCAGGATCTTTGCCTGAGAAATAACCGACAGCGGTGATTTGTCCATCCAGAATACCCAGTTTGATACCGTCTAATGTTTCTGTGTGTTTAAAAATACTACCTACAGGAAGTAAATCTATATGAACACGACCGCCAGTCATGGCTTCAACGCGTTCTGTCCATTCTTTTTGAATTTGGAAGCCCTCGTCGCCCGCAGGGTCGGAAGACTGAAACTTGAATTTGTAATCTGCAGCAATAGCAGAGGTAGAGAGTGCGCCAGCTAAAGTGGCAGTCAGAAGAATTGTACTAATCTTGCTCATAATTTTACTTCCTGATAATTATTTTTGTTAGGAAAAAGAGTATTGATTCCGGCTTTATGTTACCGGTAACTCTAGAGTTTGATACTACTTATAATTTTTCCTTCTAATCAAGTCTTTGATAGGGAATTAAATGTAATATCGCGCTCGAATTTTATAAAAAATGCGAGAGAGTTTGTTAGGGTGGTTCCAATAGCTAGAAGAGATTTGAACGAATTATTTAGTATTTTTTTCATTTCATTTCATTTTCCTTTTCTTGGTTTAGTAAAACAGTTTCGCTGAGATGGTTACGATATTCAGTGAATATTACGAATATTATTGTTATTTAAAAATGTATTTATTAATGGGAATGTCTAGGTGGCTTATCCTTTGATATTACTTTTAGATGTAATGTGGCAGGTTCGAGGCAGCCACCAGTTGAGAGCTGACCAACAAGTTGTCGGTACATTTCTTGCCATGGTGTTTGAGATGCAGGAAAGTTTGGAACCCATTCTTCGCGACGTTTAGTCATTTCATCATCATCAATTAGAAGATTGACTGCACGATTATTGAGATCTACTAGAAGTTTGTCATTGGTACGAAGCAGCGCAATACCACCACCAACAGCGGCTTCAGGAGACATATTTAGAATAGAGGGGCTGGCAGAGGTACCACTTTGGCGACCATCTCCTAGGCAAGGTAAGGAAGTGACACCTTTTTTCATTAATTCTGAAGGCGGATCCATATTGACGACCTCGGCACTGCCTGGATAACCAACTGTGCCTGCTCCACGAATAACTAAAATACATTTTTCATCAATGTTTAATTCTGGATCTTCTATACGAGCATGGTAGTCCTCAGGTCCTTCGAATACGATTGCGCGGGCTTCAAAAGAATTTTCAGCACCGGGTTCTGATAAATAGGTTTTCTTGAAGGCGTCACCGACTACTGACATCTTCATAATGGCACTGTCAAAAAAGTTACCGCTAAGGACAATAAAGCCAGCACGATGTTTTAATGGTGAAGCACACTCATAAATCACATCAGAATTGTGAGTTTGGCTAGCTATTGCAATTTCACCGATCGTTTTACCGCTGACTGTTTTACAGTTTTCATGAAGGAAACCTGATTTTTGTAGCTCATGTAAAACAGCTGGAACACCGCCAGCACGATGAAAGCCCTCTCCGAGATGTTTGCCTGCTGGCATGCAGTTAACGATTAGGGGAATGTCTTCCCCAACTTCCTGCCAATCATGTAGAGATAGATCAATGCCCATATGACGAGCAATTGCGATTAAATGCGGAGGGCAGTTTGTCGATGCACCAAGCGCTGAGGCAACAGCGATAGCGTTATGAAATGATTCTTTTGTCATTATTTCTGACGGGCGAACGTCATTAAGAACAAGTTCACATATTCGCTTGCCTGTTGCATAAGCCATTTGGCCTCGCTCTCGATAAGGCGCAGGAATACTGGCGCAACCTGGTAATGACATACCTAATGCTTCAGCCAAGGCGTTCATGGACAAAGCAGTGCCCATTGTATTGCAGTGGCCAATAGATGGAGAGGCTGCGGTCGTCATTTCCATAAAACCTTCGTAATCAATTTTGCCTGTTGCAAGTAGTTTACGAGAGCTCCAAATGACGGTACCTGAACCGATTAATTCTCCTTTATGATGGCCGTCAAGCATAGGGCCACCAGATAATACAATCGAAGGTAGGTCTGTTGTGGCTGCTGCCATTAAGCAGGCAGGCGTAGTTTTATCACACCCTGTGGTGAGCACTACGCCATCCAATGGGTAACCATGCAGTATTTCTACTAGTCCTAAATAAGCTAAGTTTCTATCTAGTGCTGCAGTAGGGCGACGGCTTTGTTCTGCAATGGGGTGTACTGGAAACTCCATCGGAATACCACCAGCATCACGAATACCATCTTTGACTCTCTGAGCGAGCTGAACATGGTGGCGGTTGCAAGGTGTGAGATCACTACCTGTCTGCGCGATTCCTATTATAGGACGACCTGATTGAAGCTCTTCACGAGTAATACCTTGGTTCATATAGCGTTCTACATATAAAGCAGTCATATCTGCATTACTAGGATCATCAAACCACTGCTGGCTACGTAAGTGAAGTTTGTTTTTATTATCCATTTGACTGTCTCTTTATTTTTTTAGTAAACCGCGATGAGTTAGGTTGTTGATAAGTGAGCTAATCCCAAACTCCCAAGGTTTTGCACTATTGCTATGGATGACGGTGTTGTAGAGCGTGCCAAGTTTTGGGGAGCTAATCATTACCGAGTCACCCAGCTTATGTGTAAAACCTGAGCCAATATGATCACGATCTTGAGTTGGTGAGAATAAGGTGCCCAAAAATAATAAAAAACCATCAGGATATTGATGATTTTCGTTAATGGTTTGATTCACAAGATTTAAAGGAGAGCGGCTAATTTTAATCATTGAAGACAGGCCTTGTAGAACATAGCCATCTTCGCCTTCTACTTTCAGCGTCACATCACAGGAATGAACATCTTCTAAGCTAAAATTATCGTCAAAAAGGCGAATGAAAGGACCTATTGCACAAGAGGCATTATTGTCTTTGGCTTTACTAAGAAGAAGCGCGCTGCGACCTTCAAAATCGCGTAAGTTAACATCGTTGCCTAATGTCGCTCCTTGTATTTTTCCTTTACTGTTTACCGCTAAAACAATTTCAGGCTCTGGATTATTCCATTCTGATTTTGGGTGGATCCCAATAGGGTTACCACTACCAATGGCTGATAAAACAGGCGCTTTGGTGAAAATTTCAGCGTCTGGTCCGATTCCTACTTCTAAATATTGTGACCACATCCCTTTTTCAATCAATAGCTTTTTAAGCTGAGCCGCTTGTTCTGATCCTGGTTGAATAGCGCTAAGATTATTGCCAATCACTTCTTGCACTGACGCTCGTATAGAGTCAGCTTTTGCAGGGTTACCACCCGCTTGCTCTTCGATAACACGTTCAATCATGCTGGATGCAAAAGTGACTCCCGCCGCTTTAATCACTTGAAGATCCGCAGGCGCTAGTAGGTAAGGCTGGTTTGGGTCAGGTGTTTCGTGAGTGTTTTCTAACAGCGCATCAAGGCTACATAACAGAGTCCCTGAGATGTCATTAAGCTGATCTAAAGGGTTATCTATTTCTAAAAACTCACTCAATGTCGCAAAATGCGCAGATAAATCGAAAACATTCTCATCGCGTATGGTGACTAAAGAAGGCCCTGAGTAATTACCAGGAACCCATGCGCGGCCAATTAGAGTTGATTGGAAAGCATCAGTGGGTAGCGTATTTTTTTTTGTAAGCCTGATCGACATAATTTTCTATTTCCTTTTCTAATTAAATCTACATTAAGATGGCATACTGATAAAATCCAATGAGATGTTGTTACCATATGATAACTAGGGGTTATCAATAAAAAAGGATCTATATTATGTCTAATTTTTCAGTGACAACTTTTTGTAACTGGATAAAATTCCGCCACTTATTTTTATTAGACTCACTTGGTAAAACAAAAAATATGCATGTGACAGCTCAGCATATGAATTTGAGTCAACCTGCTGTGAGCAAAATGCTGAAAGAAATTGAGAGTTTGTTTGGCTTTGACGTATTCGAGCGGCAGCCACGAAGTATGATTCCAACGACTCTAGGGGAGCATGTTATAAAATATGCCCATACAACATTGAATGGTGCTGAGGGATTTGTTGAGCAGATGAAAAGTTTGCATAACGGAGGTCATGGTTACCTGAAAGTCGGTGGTATTTTTGCCGCAACCTCTGCCGTTTTGCCTGAAGCTATTTTGGAAGTTAAGCAAAAATACCCTCTATTGAATATGGAGGTTGTCGAGCAGACAAGTGGTAACTTGATGAAAATGCTAGAAGAAAAAACATTGGATCTAGCGATCGGCCGATTCTCAGAGCAAGGTCAACAGCAAAGTTTTGATTTTACACCTTTAGCGCCTGAAAATTTTTGTTTGGTGGTGAACTCGAGCCATCCATTAAGTGGAGGGGAAGCTGTGCCGCTTGAAAAACTCTTTGAATGGCCTTGGTTGTTATACCCTAAAGGGACGCCGATCAGGAATAGGATGGAGGAATCATTTGCCAAGGCTGGGGTTGCATTACCGCAAAATATTGTCGTGACAATATCCGTACAAACATTTTTAGAGCTATTACAACGAGGTCCAATGATCGGTATGTTACCAACAACCATGGTACGACCTCATGTTGAAAGTGGTGCACTTTGTGTACTTAATACACCACTGGATTTAGTACCGCAATATTACGGTATTTTGACTAGAAAAGGAGAGGAATTAGTTGGTCCAGCGTTGGAGTTTGCAAACATCCTTCAACATAATGCACAACAGCGTATGGAGAGTGAAAAGTAACCATTTAATATCTTTTAGTTATCAATTAATCAAAAAAGACCATTAGAAAGTAATCTATACAAGGCGTAAGTTACCCTAAACTGTAAAAACAATATGGGAAAATTATGTCTAATTATAGCGGTTACAATTTTATTGGAAGTGTACGAAGTGCTGAAGGTAATGTTGTTTTAAAGAGTAAAAATGCAACAACAGAGCTGGATTTAACACCATCATTTTATCAAGCAACGCAGAGCGAGGTTGACTCTGCGTGTCAACTTTCAGCATCAGCTTTTCCACTATATAACAAGCTTCCAGCGACTCGTCGTGCAGAATTTTTAAACAAAATTGCGGATGAACTGGATATGCTCAAAGATGATTTTGTTAGTTTAGTGGAGCAAGAAACAGCCCTTGATAAAGCGCGTATTAAAGGGGAATGTGGCCGAACCAGTAATCAGATGCGCTTGTTTGCAGAAGTATTATTACGAGGGGATTACTACGACGCAAGAATAGATAGAGCAAAGCCTGATAGGCAGCCTATACCACGAACAGATATTCGACAGTGCCGTTTGGGTCTTGGTCCTGTTGTCGTATTCGGCGCGAGTAATTTCCCTTTGGCGTTTTCCACAGCAGGGGGTGATACTGCTTCCGCGTTGGCTGCTGGTTGTCCTGTTGTTTTCAAAGCGCATAGTGGACACATGGGAACGGCCGAGCAGGTCGCCCTAGCCATTCTTCGAGCCGCCAAGGAAACCTCAATGCCTGAAGGCGTTTTTAGCATGGTGTTTGGTTCTGGAGTAGGTGAAGCATTAGTTAAACATCCAGCCATGAAAGCCGTTGGATTTACTGGGTCTTTGCATGGCGGTAAAGCTATTTGTGATATGGCCGCTGCTAGACCACACCCCATCCCAGTATTTGCAGAAATGAGCAGTATTAACCCTGTTGTACTGTTGCCTCAGGCGCTTAGTGAAAGAGGGGACACGATCGCATCACAGCTTTCTGACTCAGTTGTTTTAGGTGTCGGCCAGTTTTGTACAAACCCTGGCGTTGTCATCGGTGTTCGCTCTCCTGATTTCACCGCTTTCGTTAACAAGTTTACTGCTGAAATGTCGAGTAAGCCGAATAAAACAATGTTAAACAGTGGCGCTTTGAAGAGCTATCAAAAAGGATGTGAGACGCTAATTGCCCATCCAGGCGTTAAGGTTTTATCCGCTACACAGGGCTCAGATAATGAAGCGACGACCTATTTATTTCAAGGCGATGCAGGACTGTTACTCAGTGGTGATAAATTGCTTCAAGAAGAAGTATTTGGCCCGGCTACTGTTGTTATTGAAGCTAAAGATCAACAGGAATTATTAGCTTGTATTGCCGCAATGCATGGACAACTAACCGCCACCATCATCGGTGAGTTGGATGAGTTGCTAGAATCTACGGTATTAATTTCTTTACTTGAAGAAAAAGCAGGACGAGTTCTTATTAATGGTTATCCAACCGGTGTTGAGGTGTGTGATTCTATGGTTCATGGCGGCCCATTTCCTGCGACATCGGATTCTCGAGGCACGTCTGTAGGGACGTTGGCCATTGATCGTTTCTTACGTCCACATTGTTTCCAAAACTATCCAGATTTACTTTTACCTGATGCCTTAAAAAATTCGAATCCACTTAATATTATGCGATTAGTTGACGGTGCTAAAACCAATAGCGTGTTTTAAATTTTTTATTGATAAGGAAATCTTACTATGAAAGGTAAAAGAGTACTGATTACTGCCGCGGGTCAGGGCATAGGTTTATCCAGTGTGAAAATGTTTTTAGAGGCTGGTGCTGAAGTGATTGGAACGGATATCAATCTGAGTAATTTGGAAAAAATTCCTGGTGTAAAAGCGCTTTATTTAGATGTGACTTCTAAATCTGCTATTACGGCTTTAGAGAATCAGATCGGCCCTATAGATGTGCTATTCAATTGTGCTGGGTATGTGCATGCGGGGAACATTTTAGAGTGTGATGAGGAGGAATGGCGCCTGTCTTTTGACCTTAATGTTACGTCAATGTATCGCCTTATCAGAACCTTTGTTCCTGGAATGATTCAGCGTGGTGGAGGCTCTATCATCAATATGGCCTCCGTTGCTTCCAGTGTAAAAGGAGTGCCAAATCGGTTTGCTTATATATCGAGTAAAGCGGCGGTTATCGGCCTTACTAAATCTGTCGCGGCAGATTTTATTACTCAAGGAATTCGTTGTAATGCCATTTGTCCAGGTACTGTCGATTCACCTTCTTTGCGTCAGCGTATTTCTGAGCAAGCGATAGAGGAAGGGGTAGATGAAAGCGTTGTCTTTCAAAAATTTATTGATCGTCAACCAATGGGACGAATCGGTACCTCTGATGAGATTGCTAAATTGGCATTGTATTTGGGGTCAGATGATTCGGCTTATACAACGGGAACCATTCAGATTATTGATGGTGGCATGAGTATTTAACATTTTACTCTTAATGGCAGCACGTTAGGGTTTAGGAGAAAAAATTGAAACTATTAAGGTATGGGAATAAAGGTTTAGAGAAACCAGGGATACTGGATGAGCACGGTGTAATTCGTGATTTATCTCATCATGTTGATGATATCTCTGGTATGAATTTATCCGATGAAACACTCGCTAAACTAAGGTTGCTGGATTTAACCAGTTTGCCTGAAGTGACGGGTCAGCCTCGAATTGGGTCATGTGTAAATAATGTTGGAAAATTTATTTGTATTGGGCTGAATTATGCAGACCATGCCGCCGAGGCAAACATGCCAGTACCTGATGAGCCGATTGTTTTTAGCAAATGGACAAGTGCTATATCAGGCCCTAATGATGATGTGGAAATCCCGTTCGGTTCAACTAAAACTGACTGGGAAGTAGAGCTAGGTGTCGTCATTGGTAAAGCTGGCCGCTATATTTCCGAAGCAGATGCCATGGATCATGTCGCAGGATATTGTGTGATAAATGATATCTCTGAACGCGAATGGCAAATTGAGCGTGGTGGAAGTTGGGACAAAGGCAAAGGTTTTGATACTTTTGGTCCTATTGGCCCATGGCTGGTAACAAGGGATGAAATTATTAATCCCCATGAGCTGAATTTATGGCTGGAAGTCGATGGGCACCGCTATCAAGACGGTTGTACTAATACGCTCATTTTTAAAATACCAGAAATCATTGCTTATTTGAGTCAATGTATGAGCTTGCAACCAGGGGATATTATATCTACGGGCACGCCACCAGGTGTTGGAATGGGCGTAAAACCTAATGCGATCTACTTAAAAGCCGGGCAAGTAATGAAACTGGGAATTGATGGCTTAGGTGAGCAGATACAACAGGTAGTTGCCTATACGGAAGGATGATTTGATGGTTAATAGGCTTTGGAAATACAAAGAAACCGAGCGTCTATAAAATAAGCTACAGCTTCTACTGCACAGTCATTGTTCAAATGGCTGTCATCTTAACGCAAGTTAGATCGATCCTTTTCAAGGCTCTTAACTCCATACTTTGTAGCATGAATATATTTTTCGGCTTCAACGCTTGTGTTACGTTTCATAGGATTATGCTTGTATATTTCCAATAATATTTTGTTCTTATACGCTTTTCAAATTGTGATCAATAAATACATGCAAAAAGGCTTTAATTCGCTATCCAATCTTGTTAGCTGGTATAAATGAGTGTGCGAAAGATGAGGACGAAAAGTGATTAAGCGACTAAGCAAAATTAACGGTTATTACGTTGCCATTGTGTTGGCGATTGTCTTTTCTTGGTGGGGCTTATTGGATGCCAAAGCGTCTGACTATGTTTCTTCGTCTTTGGTGCAGGCGTTAAGCGCATTTGGCTTGGCCAAACTGTTCAATGCGACGGTGTCTGTATTACAAAGTATTCAAATCAGTGTTTTTGTCAGTTCGGTTACTATCGGTGAGTTATTAGACCCTTTTAACGACATGATTGAAGATTTTTCCGATGTAATGAAGATCGCGGTGTCGTCGCTTATTTTCCAAAGCATTCTGCTTAAAATTATTTCTACTGTGTATTTCAAAGCCTTTGTGACCCTTTCTGGTTTGTTGTTTGGTTACTTGTATTGGGTGAGAAGTCGTTTTACCGAAGTGGCTTATAAAATCTTTGTCACCGCAGTAGGCGCAAAGTTTTTATTGGTGCTGGTGGTTTTGTTGTCTGCGTTGGTCGATGCCTCGTTTTTGAATGATGAAAAGACGCAAACCATGGATAAAATCCAAGTGCATTCAGATGAGATGAACGAGGTGACAACGGGATTAGGCGTTGCCGCCGATCTCAAACAATCCCTTGATATAGACAAACAGACGTTACAAATCAAACAGAATGAACAACAGCAAACATTGTCCGGCCATGATGCGCGCTTGGTGGATTTGACCGCTCAGAATGATTCTCTCAATCGTCAAATATCAGCGCGTAAAGAAACCTTGTCTACCTTGGACATTCTGTTTAATAACGATGAAACGCTAGCGAACTTTCGAACGCAGCAAAGTCTTTTAATGAGTGAGCGCCAACGTATTGAACAACAGGTCAATGCCTCGCAAAACAAGATCGGTGCCTTACAACAATCCATCGATGATCTAGATAATCTCACAGTAGAAGACCAAAGCTTTTTCTCATCTATTAAACAAAGTGCCTTTGGTCTTGGTCATTTTAAAGACAAGATAAGCCATTACGTGGAAACGCTAAATGGCTTGGTAAACGACTTTCTCACCTTGCTGGCGTTGTTTGCCTTTAATACCGTGTTGATCCCCGTGTTGTTTCTTTATCTGGGTGCAAAAGGCTTCAAATTAGTCTGGCAAATAAAACCGTCTGACCTGATTGTACGAGCCAAACAAGGCGTAAAAAATAATCTGTAAAACGGTGTTATTTTTGTTTTCTTATTTATGTTTTAGCCAGCCTTTCGCCGCGTCAGTAATGGCAACAATGGCAGGGTTGGATAGGCGTTGTTCGGTGGCAATAGCGAAAAATTGCTCGCGTATTTCTTCGGTGCTACCGATGACCTCAACTTGAAATTGCTTTGCCACTTCATTAGCAATGGCCGATGGCACGATAAACACACCGGCGCCAGCTTGACCAAAAGTTTTCATTAATGCTCGGTCGTCAAATTCGCCCATAATTTTCGGATGGATATGGTGTTTTTCTAGCCATTGTAAGAGTTGAATTTGTATTAAAGATTGATCACTCGGAATCAAAAAAGGCGAGCCTACTAAGCTCCTTGGAAAATCTGCTTTACCTTGTTCAACTAGATTTGGTGCTGCCATAAAAGACGTACCACATTCACCCAGAAAGTGATTAAAACCACGCACACCCAAATGTGGCGGAATCGGACCATCGGCGATAATAAGATCCAATTTATGTAACGCCAACTCGCCTAATAAGCTTTCCAGACTGTTTTCTTTGCAGACAAAACGTATTGGAACATCTAGCGTCATAGCTGGAGCCAATAACCGATAAGCAATGGATTTTGGTATCGAATCCGCAATACCGACGCGTAGTAATTGTGTTCTATCTGTCGATGCGATGCGCACTGATTGTTCCAGCTCACTGCCCAAGGAAAATATCTCATCCGCATAGCTCAGTACCATATGACCTGTATCGGTCAACACAAGGTTGCGACCCACCTTATTAAACAGGTCTTTACCCAGTTGTTCTTCTAGCAAGCTGATCTGTCCACTGATGGTTTGCGGTGTAATGTGCAAATGTTCACTGGCTTTTGTAATGCTGCCTTGCTTTGCCACCATCCAAAAATAATGCAAATGTTTGAAATTAATCATATTTCACCATACTTCGAGAAAAACTGAGTATTTACATAAATAATTCGATTATATCTTATGAGTTTTTGTGAGTAACTTGAATTTTCCAACATAACTTACTCATTCATGAGTAAAGGAGAACAAGATGAGAATCAAAGTACAAGCGCGTCGTCTAGCTCTTACTAAAAGCCTTAAAGCTTATGTGAAACGTCGTCTTAATTTTGCATTGAATTCCCGTTATGACAATATTGAACGAGTGACGGTCACGCTGACCGACGTGAACGGTCCGAAAGGTGGTGAAGACAAACACTGCCAAGTTTTGATCAAACTCAATGGCCAAAAAGAAGTGGTCATTAGCGAGCAGCAAGCAGACATGTATTGCGCGATAGACAGCGCCGCTAGCCGCACTAGTCGCACCGTGACACGACGTATAGAGAGACTACAACACAAAGCCACGCGACTAAAAGCGGCTTTCCATAAGATGAGACCGCAGAAGAAAATGCCGCGAGACATCTACGAAGAATACGAAAACGAATACGGCTATTACCAACATGCCTGAGTAACAACCTAGATTCCCTGAACAGATAAATGTAACAACCGCTTTAGGCGAACCCATAAACGGGTTCGCCTTTTTTTGCTTTACAGCACAAGCCGTCTGTAAGGTTGACATGGCAAGGCTGCCGAGGCTTAATTCCCAGCATTTAGCGTCGTGAAATCTGTCTGTTTTCTTCGGTTTCATCCAGCGACGACTCATGCAAATTATGCAAACGTGACACCATTCAGGAATGAAAATGAGCAATATCAACCAAAACGAAGTCAACAGCGCCGTTTGGGCCGCGTGCGATACTTTCCGCGGCACCATTGATTCCTCCATCTACAAAGACTTTGTGCTGACCATGTTGTTCTTGAAATACATTTCCGATGTGCGCCAAGACAAACTCGAAGACCTCACCAAGCAATTTGCCGATGCGCCCGAGATGGTGCTGGCCATGATGACCAGCCAATCGTTTCAGATTCCCGACGGCGCGACCTTTTGGGATCTGTACGAGCAGCGCCATCAAGCGGGCAATGGCACACGCATCGACAAAGCACTTCACGCGATCGAAGAAGCCAACGGCGCCAAGCTGAAAAACGTCTTCCAAGACATCAGTTTTAATACCGACAAACTCGGTGAAGAAAAACAAAAGAACGAACTGCTACGTCACTTATTAGAAGACTTCGGCAAAGAAACGCTCAACCTGCGCCCCAGCCGTGTTGGTTCCTTAGATGTCATCGGCAACGCCTACGAATATTTGATCAAGCATTTTGCCGCCAGCAGTGGCAAATCCGCAGGGGAATTTTACACGCCACCGGAAGTCTCGGATTTATTGTCCATCGTGTTAGAACCACAAGAAGGCGACAACATTTGTGATCCAGCCTGTGGCTCGGCCTCCTTGTTGATGAAGTGTGGCAAGCAAGTCCAAAAGAACTTCAATGGCTCTAAGAATTACGCCTTGTTCGGCCAAGAATCCATCGGCTCTACCTGGTCGTTGGCGAAAATGAACATGTTCCTCCATGGGGAAGACAACCACCGCATAGAATGGGGCGACACCATACGCAATCCGCGTTTGATCGACACGCGGGACGAGAGCAATCGCACCCTAATGCGCTTCGACGTGGTAACCGCCAACCCGCCGTTCAGCTTGGAAAAATGGGGCCACGGCCTCGCTGAAAATGACGTATTCAACCGCTTCCACCGCGGTGTGCCACCGAAAACCAAAGGCGATTACGCCTTTATTTCCCACATGATCGAAACCCTAAACGAAGAAAACGGCCGCATGGGCGTGGTGGTGCCCCACGGCGTGTTATTCCGTGCGTCCAGCGAAGGCAAAATTCGCCAGAAATTGATCGAAGAAAACTTACTCGATACCGTGATCGGCTTGCCCGAAAAACTCTTCTTTGGCACCGGAATTCCGGCTGCCATCTTGATATTCAAGAAGCATAAAACCGATAACAAGGTGCTGTTTATCGATGGCTCCAAAGCGTTCAAACAAGGCAAGAACCAAAACTTCCTCACCGACGAGAACATCCAGAAAATCGTCCAAGTCTATAAAGACCGCGAAACCACCGACAAATATTCCTACCTTGCCACCTTAGAAGAGATCGCCGAGAACGACTACAACCTCAATATTCCGCGCTATGTGGACACCTTCGTAGAAGAAGACGAAATCGACCTGATGGCCGTGCGCCAAGAACGACTCGCGCTGCAAACCGAACTGAGCGACCTAGAAGCACAAATGACCGGATTCTTAGAGGAGTTGGGATATGATTCCTAAGGGCTGGGAGCGTAGGCCAATCAAAGACTTATGTGAATCAATAATTGATTGTGTAAATAAAACTGCTAAACATGTTGATTATGTGACCCCATACAAAATGATCCGTACTACAAATGTACGTAATGGTCGGGTAGATACATCTTCGGTTCGGTATGTAACGAAAGAGGTTTATTCTCAGTGGATACGCCGAGGAGCTCCTCAACAAGGCGATATTATATTTACAAGGGAAGCTCCAGTTGGAGAGGTTGGAATTCTTGAGGATCCAGTTGGTGTTTTTCTAGGTCAGAGAACTATGACTTATCGTTCTCACCCAAAGAAAAGCAATAATCAATTTTTACTGTATTCACTACTAAGTAGTTATTGTCAAAAGCAGATAGAAGATTTTAGTAATGGCGGAACAGTTGCGCATATGCGAGTTCCAGACTGTGGAGAAATTATTATTAATGCTCCACCACTTCCAGAACAACGCCAAATCGCTCAAATTCTTTCTACGTGGGACAAGGCGATTGTTACCACCGAAAAGCTCATCGCCGCCAGCCAGCAGCAGAAAAAAGCCTTGATGCAGCAATTGCTCACAGGCAAAAAACGCTTTGCTGGGTTCAGTGAAGAGTGGGAACGTTATTCTTTGGGGAATTTGGTTTTTATTGATAAAAAGTCTATAGGAAAAAGCACACCCAAAGATTTTTCTTTCAGATATATTTCTTTATCAGATGTCAGCGCAGGCGTAATAAACAATAATCTCAAAGTTCATCAGTTTATGTCCGCGCCATCTCGTGCTCGAAGAATGGTTCAGATTGGTGATATTTTATTTTCAACGGTTAGGCCAAACTTACAGGGTTTTTCCATAATAAGTGAAGCATATTCAGACTGTATAGCCTCTACAGGCTTTTCTGTTTTGACACCTAAGCAAAATGTGTGTGGAAATTATATTTATCAATGTCTTTTTAGTTACGACATTACAACTCAAATTGATGCTTTAGTAGTTGGTTCAAATTACCCAGCAATCAACTCATCAGATGTAAAAGAATTAAAAATTTATTGCCCTAACTATCCAGAACAACAAAAAATCGCGGCGGTTCTCACGGCTGCCGATCAAGAAATCGACGCCTTACAATCCAAACTGGCGCATTTAAAGCAAGAAAAAAAAGCCTTGATGCAGCAGTTGCTCACCGGCAAACGTCGTGTTGTGTTGGAAGCCGAAACGTCTCTTTAATATTATCCTCGGAGGACAAATATGTGGGTGTTTAACTGTACCAAAGCCGCAGTGGATTTGTTCACCACCACGGTGAAAGGCGAAAAACGCACTTGTGTGGAAACGTCGCCACACAAAACCATTACTGAATCCATCGAACAGACAAAAGACGGCGTGGTGTTTCCGAATCGTTTAGGGCTGACTGATGTGTACGATACCGACTGGCATTGGTTGGTGCATTGTGTCTCGGTGAAACGCCAAAAATACTTGCTGGTGATGGACTACAACACACGTTATTGCATGACCATGTTGGCACCGAAAAAAGGTGACGTTGCCAGCTTTATAAACGATTTTGAAGGGCATTTGTATCTGAATATTATGGGCATCACAGCGCCGCATAATATGGATGTAAAAGAGGTCGCGGAATCGTTAGAGGCGTGCCACGAGCTAGGCAACGGCGCGGTGTTTTACCAACGCAACGACCGCAGCGCGCAAGCGCATATCAATGATGTGTCTTGGCGTGTGGAGCGTCATTGTTATGAAGACTTTATGCTCGAAGAGGAAGAAGACTTACTCGATTTTAATCTTTTTACTGGCGAGATCCCCCGTAGAGCGAAAGGCCACAAAGATCACTTTTATCCCGTTCAAGCCTTTTTGCTGCAATGGCTAAACGCCTTTGCCCGTGACCCCGAAAAAACCATCACACCGAATTTACTGGAAACGAGAAATTACTTTCAGGTACTCTCAAAAAACAATGTATTAGACGGCGTGGATAACAACGCTGCCGACGCCGCGCTCGCCGAATTGCTCAAATCCTTACCGGCTGATGTTGCGCACCTGGGTGAAGGCTCACTGAATCAGAAAAATGCCAAGCCCAGCGCTGAGAAGAACAAAGACGTTAAGCCAAAAGACGTTAAACATAAGGACAATGTCATCGACTTCTCTGCGTATCAGAAGAAGCGCTAAACTGTCTAATTTGTTTGTTATATAGCAATCTTTTCCTATTTAGACTACATTGTTTGTTATATAACAAACTTTTGTATGTGTTAGTCATGGTTTTGGATGGCAGAATGGCAAATCGAGAGCAGATCGGCGAGCAAATTTGCGCAGCCCGCAAGGCGCTGAAAAAAACGCAAAAGCAAATGGCAGAACAAACTGGTGTGAATAAATCGACTTTGTCCTTGATTGAAAACGGCCGTTTCACTGGTTCGTTAGATATTCTCGAACGCTATCTAGACGCGGTCGGCTTAACCTTAGAAGTCACCCCCAAAAAACACCAATTACCCCAATGGGACGAGATAGAATCCTTGTTTGCGGAGGATGACTGATGTCCGCTGACACTGAGTCTATTGTTTTCCCCCATAGCATCGACAAACTCACGGTTTGCGCAGAAGGCCATGAGCTTGGTTTGCTGACCAATGCGTCTAGGCATCATTATCAACCTAGTCAAACAGAGCGCTTTGTTTCTCTGACCATGACCAAGCCAAGTTTGGACGGCTATTCTTCTGGTACCTTGCATCCTATTTTTTCTCAAAATCTTCCTGAAGGATTTAATCGCCGTTTCATTGCGGAAAAGCTGGCGCGTTATGCTCGAGTTGACGATATGTATTTGTTGGCGCTGCAAGGCGAGAATGGCATTGGTCGTTTGTCTTATCGTAGCGAGTTGGCGTTGCCCGAGCTGGAACCAGTAGGTTTGGATGATATTCTGCAGTATCAGGGAAAGCAGCCTTTGTTCCCTCAGTTATTGGAAAAATATTATCTACGCAATAGTTTGGCTGGTGTACAGCCTAAGGTGAGTATTCCGAACGGCAGCTTGTCGACGGGGCGAACCTTACAGCAGAAAGATCTGATCGTTAAATCGTTTGATGCTGAATTTACGCTGCTGACAGTGAATGAATTTGTTTGTATGGAAACGGCGAGGTTTTGTGGATTGGCGCCGCCTAACACCTATTTGTCAGAAAATTTGGATACCTTTGTTGTTGAACGTTTTGATAAACCCAATGGCGAGAGTTTTGGCTACGAAGATTTTACCACCTTGCTGAAAAAGCCCAGCACGCCAGACGCAAAATACAATGGCAGCTACGAAGCGCTGTTGAAAGCGACGTTTATGTACACTAATAGCCTTGATGAAGTACGTAAAATGTATCGCTATATTGTTTTTAATTGTCTTATTGGCAATGGTGACGCGCATCTGAAAAATTTTGCCCTGCAATACACACCAGACATGACGCGCATTTTTGTCGCGCCACCGTTTGATATCACTCATACGGTTATGTATCAGACCATTGACGATAAAATGGCGTTAAAGCTGGCAAAGAGTCATGTTTTTCCTGATTATAAAACCTTGCTGGGGTTGGCTGATTCGGCTTTGTTTCGAATTCGCGATGCCAAAGACATTATTGATAGCACGGCCCAAGGCATTTTAGAGTATCTGGCTATTTCTAACGAAGTGGCTTTGTTGGCCGGTTTGAAAGACTCTATTGAAAAATCGGTGGCGATAGGCATGAATCGACAAGCGATAAGTGTAGATTTCCGACACGATAAAAAACGTAAGTTTGAATAAGGCAGGACGCATGGCTGGTGAAAGCCTCAATACCAATGAAGAACACAGCTCGAAGATTCCCGCGCTGACGCTGTTGAGCAATTTGGGTTACGAGTTTATTCCCCCAAGTGTTTGTTTGGCACAGCGGGGGAAATCCTCTGTGGTGATTTTGCCGCACGTTCTTCGTGAGGTATTAGCCAAGCAGCGTTTTTCCTATTTGGGCAAGCTTCGGAGTTTGTCAGAGGAATCGATTGATAAGATCGTTCATCAGCTTGCCAATCCTGCCATGAACGAAGGTTTAAGCGCCGCCAATGAAAAACTCTACGATGCGTTAACCTATGGCATCACGGTGACGGAGTTTATCGACGGTAAAAAGCACAGTCCAACCATTCAAATGATCGATTGGCAAACGCCCGCCAATAATGAATACCATTTTACCGAAGAGCTAACCGTCGAAAACACCCACGGTACGGGCAAGTGTATTCCCGATATTGTGTGTTTTGTGAATGGCTTGCCTTGGGTCGTGATCGAGGCGAAGCGTCCAGTGTCCAGCCAAAAAGGGAAAGCTAAGGCTGGGAAATCCTCGGTGCTGGAAGGTGTCTCGCAAAGTATTCGTAACCAAGCTCAAGATCAAATCCCGCATTTGTTTGCCTACAGTCAGTTGTTGATATCGATTAATGGCGATGACGGTTTGTACGGCACCTGTGGCACGAAAGATAAATTCTGGGCGAAGTGGAAAGAAGAAGAGATCACCGAGGTGACATTTTCACGCCTGAAGAACACGCCGCTTTCGCCAGCCAAGCTAGATGCCTTGTTCGATCATCGACCGAGCAAAACGCGAGAAACCTATCTTGCTTTGATCGCGGGTGGGGATTTGTTGGTAACGGATCAGGATCGTCTGTTGGTGTCTTTGTTGCGCCATGACAGATTGCTGGAACTGACGCGATTGTTTAGCTTGTTCGACAAAAAGAACGGGCGCATTGTGGCGCGTTATCAGCAAGTGTTTGGCATTAAAGCCTTGGTAGAGCGCATCACTACCTTTGATGATGGCGTGGAAGAGGGCGGCGTTATCAATTCCAAGCGCCAAGGCACTCGTAACGGCGGCGTGATCTGGCATACCACGGGCTCTGGCAAATCCTTTACCATGGTGTTTCTCTCCAAGGCGTTGATCTGGTTGCCTGAGCTGGCGAAATGTCGGGTGATTGTGGTGACTGACCGAGTGGATTTGGAAAATCAGTTATCGCAAACCTTTATGTCGGGCGGGGCTTTGTCGACGAAAGATCAGTCCAAGGCGATGGCGACCAATGGCGCGCGCCTTGCTCAGCAAATTGGCAGGGGCAACGAGCGGATTATCTTTTCTATTATTAATAAATTTGGCACCGCGGTGGCGTTGCCGGAATGCTATAACGACAGCCCAGATATCATCGTGCTGGTGGACGAAGGACACCGCAGCCAGAATGGCGAAAACAATATTCGCATGCGCCAAACCTTGCCCAAAGCGGCGTTTGTGGCCTTTACCGGTACGCCTTTGTTGCAAGACGATAAAACTGAAAACAAGTTCGGCAAGATTATTCATTCCTACACCATGCAACAAGCGGTGGAAGACAAAACGGTTACGCCGTTGTTGTACGAAGAACGCAAAGCAGAACTCAGCCCCAATGACAAAGCCATCGACGCTTGGTTTGATCGCATTACCGATACGCTGACCGACAAACAACGCGCGGACTTAAAACGTAAGTTTGCTCAGCAAGGGCAGATTTATCAAACCCACGGTCGCTTAGAATTGATCGCCCATGATATTTCGGACCATTTTCAAAACTTCAAACATCGTGGTTTAAAAGGGCAATTGGCATGTGATTCCAAAGCCTCGGCAATTCGCTATAAAGTGTTGTTGGATGAGATTGGTAAAGTGACTTCTGTGGTGGCGATGTCGGCACCTGACACGCGAGAAGGCCATTGTGAAGTCGATAAAGACAGCACGGACATCGTACAAAATTGGTGGAAAAACAACGTGGCTAATCAGGACGAGAAAACCTACACCAAGCAGATTATTAAAGCATTTTCTGAGGACGACGGCCCAGACATCATGATCGTGGTGGACAAACTACTGACGGGCTTTGATGAGCCGAAAAATACGGTTTTGTACATTGATAAACCGTTGAAACAACACAGTTTGATTCAAGCGATTGCGCGGGTAAATCGTTTGTACAAAGACAAAGATTTTGGCTATTTGATCGATTATCGCGGTGTGCTGACGGAATTAGACACCACAATTGAGAAGTATCAGGATCTTGCTAAGCGCACGCAAGCGGGCTTTGATATTGACGATCTCAAGGGCTTGTACAGCGCCATGGAAACCGAGTACAAAAAACTGCCGAGCTTGTACGCGACCTTGTGGTCATTTTTTGATTCGGTTCAGAATAAGAGTGACCGTAAAGCATTGGAGCTGGCGTTGGCGGTGAAAATCGAAAATATTGATGGTCAGCTAACCGATGTGAACTTGAAAAAACGTGATGATTTTTATGCGGCGCTGTCGGCGTTTGCTCGTTGCATGAAGGTGGCGTTGCAATCGGCGGGGTATTTTGAGGATGTGCGCTTTGACGACAAACGTGCCTTATATAAGCAAACCCTGAAAAACATGACGGACTTACGTCAGAAAGTACGCGCCGCGGCAGAAGAAACCATCGATTACGATCAATACGAAGAAGACATTCGCGCTTTGTTGGATAAGCATATTGGCGGGGTGGAAATTCGTGAGTCGAAAGGCGCTTATTGGGTCGGTGATTTGGGTAACAATAGCCAACCTGTGCCGATGACAGACGCCGAGGCGCGTAATAAAAAAGACGCGATTACTGGGCGTATGACCAGACAAATAGAGCAAGAGCTGGCGGACGATCCTTACGCTCAGGAATATTTTTCCAAGCTGTTAAAAGAAGCCATCGAAAAGGCCAGCGCCATGTTTGATGCGCCGATTAAGCAATATATGCTGTTTGCGGATTTAGAAGAGCAGCTAAAAGAACGTAATGTGGCGGGGATTCCGCTAGAGAAAATCCGCCAGCTCGATTCGTCTGTGCGTGGCAATGTGCAAATTTACTATGGTTTGATGCTGGGTTTGTTTGCTGATGCCGATCCAAATGCGTTGCCGTTTAACGAAGATAAAGGCATTGAATATGCGTTAAAGATAGATCAAGTAGTGCATAAAGCCGTAGCGGAATATTCGATTAACCCTCATGAGATGGAAAACCAAATTCGACTTGGTCTGCTGCCTGTTTTCTATCAGGAATTAGGTATGCAAAAAACCGAAAGTTTGATCACGGATGTGACACAAAACAATCGCCTTAGACGTTCGTCTCATTAAGGCTAACTTTTTATGACTGCTATTTGTACAGATGAACGCGATAGTGAAGAATACAGCTTTGTCTATGGCGACGACGCTATTGCTTACGAGGTGATTCGTAAAAAACGGCCTTTGGTTGAAAAACAAGAAAGTGCGACGACAAACAAACGTAAAATTACCCTTCGCGTTTCTCCCTCTGGCGAGGTGCAAGTGATCGCGCCGGACGATGCCACCAACGAGGCGATTCATGAAGCCGTGATTAAGCGTGCAAAATGGATTTGGGATGCCTTGGTCGCGTGTCGCAGCCAACAGGAATTTGTTCAGCCCAAAGACTATGTCAGCGGTGAGATGCAGTTTTATCTTGGTAAACGTTATGTTTTGAAAGTCGAGGAAGACTACGCCACAGGGCCAAAGATCAAGATGACGCGAGGCAAGTTGTTAGTGACGTTAAGTCAGTTTGATGAACACAAAACCGCTCGTGTGAAAGCACTGGTCACGCACTGGTATCAAGCGAATGCAGAACGGGTGTTTCAAGAGCGTTTGATGCAAATATTGCCCGAAACACAATGGGTCAAAGGCGTACCGTTTTTTCGTGTGTTGCCCATGCAAAAACAATGGGGCAGTTGCTCGGCTCGTGGCTCGCTTTTGCTTAATCCTCACCTCATCAAAGCGCCAAAAGACTGTATCGATTACGTAATTTTGCACGAGCTTTGTCACATTGCTGAACACAACCACAGCGATCGATTCTGGCGCTTGCTAACCCAAGTTATGCCGCATTGGAAAGAAGTGAAAAATCGTTTGGATAGCATGGCGGAACTGTACTTGAATGAGTAATAAACGGCACCGTTAATAGATTTTTCGAGGTGTTTTTTCAAAATAAAAAAACCAGAACGTAGTTCGTTCTGGTTTAAAAAGGGAAAGGCTTTAATCTTAAATAGCTTTATTGATACGACTTACCAGCTGTGATTTAACGTGACGGTAATGTCTCTGCCTGGGTTGTAGAAATCGGCTGAGCCAGACCCTGCAACGTATTCTTTGCCAAACAAATTGCTGATGTTCATAGAAAGTTGAGTGGCTTTTGTCATGTCATAACCAAAAGAGGCGTCAACGATCACAGCGGCTTCACTTTTGGCATCATTGCTATTGCTAAAGTAGTAGGAGCCGATGTAACGAGCGCCTAACCCTACAGACATGTCTTGACGTGGAAGTGTGTAATGGCCCCATACAGAAGCAGAATGTTTTGGCGTGTATGAGATGGTATTACCCTCGTAGTTATCATCTTCAGTGATTTTTGGCTCCATATATGAGTAACCACCTGAGATGCTTAAGCTCTCTGTCAATTCCGCTCTTGCTTCTAGATCAATACCTTTGACTTGGTTTTTACCAATCACTTCACGAACAATACCGCTACTTTGGAAAGACGCGGTTTCTACATTGCTTTTTTCAAGATCGTAAATAGCAACAGAAAATAGCGCATTCATATTGTTTGGAGAATACTTTGCTCCGATTTCAAGTTGCTCACCGCGGACAATTTTTGTACTCGTCGCCGATGGTGGCGCTACGGATTCGACTTGGCTAATGTAAGCAGAGACTTCATCGCTTAATTTGTATGTGAATGCCGAGCGGAACGTGTCTTCTGAAAAATCATTGGACGATTTTGTCTCTGTTAAATAGTTTAATTGATCAACATCTATGTCGTCGTGTCGTGCGCCAAGGGTAAGGATGTATTTGTCATCTAGTGCGAAGTTTTGCTGAATCAACAGGGCTTTCGTCTGGTAATCGCTTTGCGTGTTGCCGTAAACCGGTATGTTTGTAGGGGCACCAGAATAAACTGGGTTATCAATATCAATGCTCGAAGCACTTCCATAGTAGGAAGTGGAATCGGTTGTCGAATCTTGATACTCGATGCCAAATACTGTGCTGCTGTCGAGACGATCAAAGCTTATGTCGTATTGTCCTAGTAAATTGCCATTAAACTGTTCCAGCTTGGAATTTTGGCCATAGTAGTCACGACCCATAGTCGTTCCAGATGTGTCTGAAGAATATTTACTTAAGTACAAATAACCAAAACTGTCTTCGGCATCACTGTATCTTAAATTCGAAATGACTTTGAAGTTGTTATCAAGGTTGTGGGTAATGTGTGCACTGATATTGGTGCGCTCCACATCATGGGAATTATAATCCGGTTCGCCATAGAGTATGCTGCTGTCGTATTCTTTGCCCGCAGGGTAACCGCCGCTGTTCGGTGAGGAATCGGTTTTTAGATAGTCAACGATCAAGTTAGCTCTGGTATCGTCATTAGGTTCCCAAGAAAGGCCGCCCATAATAAATTGCGAATCGTCTTTCGAATAATCGTATTCTCGGTCGCTGTCTTTCACTTTGCCTGTTAATCGATACGCCAGTGTTTCGTTTTCATTTAGTGTATTGCCAACATCGATGCCAACTTCTTTGTGATCGTTGGAGCCATAGGTGACGTAGGCATTTCCGAATTCATCAAATTTTGGCTGTTTACTGACAAAGTTGATGGATCCACCTGGGTCTGCAGGACCAAACAAAGTGGAGTTCGCACCGCGAATTACCTCAACGCGTTCGAAAGCATAAGCGTCTTCTCTAATGCCCCTCATAGAGCCAAGCGTTAGTCCATCACGATAGGTTGTGGCACTAAAACCGCGAATTTGGAAGTAGTCATTTCGGTCATCTGTACTGTAGTAACCCGTCACGGTGCCCGGTGTGTATTCAAGGACTTCTTCTGTTGTGCTGGCGTTGCGCTGTTGGATTTCTTTTTCTGTGATCACTGACACAGAAGCGGGCGTGTCCAAAATACTGGTGGCGACTTTGCCGCCGCCCCAGAGCTCTTTGGCAACGACGGAGTTGGAATCGTCGTCCGCTAATATTTGATCGTTAACGATAATTGGAGACAGTCGAAACGCTTCGGTTTCTCCTTCTGTGTCTGCGTAGCCAATGATAGGCGTTATGATTGAGCAGCAGAAAAGCGCGGTCTTGGCATAGTGGTTTTGCTTTAGTGTTAAAGGCAGGGTGCTTTTTTTCTTCATTTTAGGTTCCTCATAGTGAATTATTCCACAAATCGATATGGAAATGCTGTTGTTAATGGTTATTGATAATGTTAATGAATTGAATTTCCCCAAGTGCTTTTTGTCTGGTTAAAGCCTTCTGTTTTCTTAAGTGGTTTTGGTGATTTTGTGACGCCCGATTGGCAGTACCATCGGGCGGCCGGAAAGAGGGTCGAGCATTATTTGATTGTGCAGACCGAAAACCGACTGAATGACGTCTTCTGTGATGACATTTTTCGGCGTTCCATAAGCGTGTATGCGGCCTTGTCGCATGGCGATGAGTTGGTCTGAATAACGTGACGCTAGGTTTAAATCATGCAAGACCAATACGATGGTGGTGCCTTGGCTTTGATTTAAATCAATCAGCAGATCTAATACTTCCATTTGGTGGGTGACATCGAGAAAGGTTGTCGGTTCATCCAGCAGTAAAATCTCAGTTTCTTGTGCGAGCGCCATGGCGATCCACACACGCTGACGTTGTCCGCCCGACAGTTCGTCTATTTCTCGATCTATTAGTTCTGTGGTTTTGGTGGTGTCTAGCGCTTTGGCGATGGCTTCATCGTCCGTTTTATTCCAGCGCGACATGAAACCGTGATGAGGGTGTCGTCCTCGGCTAACCAGATCGCCAACCGTGATGCCTTCTGGTGCAATCGGTGACTGAGGAAGCAGACCCAGCGTTTGGGCTAACTGCCGTGATGGCATCTTATGTATGGATTTTCCATCGAGTAAAACCTGACCTTGAGAGGGCGAGATTAAGCGAGACATAGTACGTAATAACGTGGATTTTCCACAGGCGTTTGCACCGATAATGGACGTGATCTGACCAGCCAGTATTTCTATGTTGATATTATCAAGGATGGTTTTATCGCCATATCCGGCATCAAGATGATCCACGATGAACTGATGGTTAAGTGTCATAGTGAGCCTCCTTTGCGATTCACCCGAATGATGAGATAAATAAGATAAGGCGCGCCTAATGCACCGGTAATAACACCAACCGGGTAGCGACTTGGTAGCAAAAATTGTCCAATATAATCGCCAGACAAAACCAAGCAAGCGCCAATAAGACCAGCAGGAAGGATGATAGAACCATTGTTTTTGATGAGTCTCATGGCGATGGGACCAGACAAAAAAGCCACAAAAGCGATGGGGCCAGTGATGGCAACACCGACTGCAATGAGTCCCACAGAAGCGATAATGACGGTAATTCGCGTCATACCGACTCGCACACCGAGTGATTGGGCCGTATCGTCGCCCATTCGTAAGGTGTCCAGATCACGGCTTCGGCTCAGTAAAAAACCACCAAATATTAATAATGAGATGAGCAATGGCAGCGCTTGATCTAATTGCGCGGAATTGACACTGCCACTTAACCAGCGAATGGCTTCTTGTCGATCCCATGATTGAGCTTGCGACAGCAAATAGACAATAAAGCTTTCGATCATAGCGGAGACACCGATACCGATTAAAATGAGTCGTGTTCCCGTGGCGCCATTACGATAAGACAAAGCGTAGATGGTCATGGCAACTAGCAAACCGATCGTAATGGAAAAAAACGCCACGCTCGCACCATCCATATTCAGCACAATAATGGCGAACACCGCTGCGGCGGTCGCGCCAGAGCTCACACCGATGATGTCGGGACTGGCGAGTGGATTTCTCAACATGATTTGAAACGCCACACCAGCCATGCCAAAACTCATACCGACCAGAAGGGAAATAACCGCTCGTGGCAGACGCAGGTGACCGACGACAAAAGAGGCGCCTGGTACATCGTCACCAAGTAGCACATTCAATACATCGTTTGGCGGCGTGAAGGATTGGCCCAGAACCAAGGTAATGGAAAAAGCGACCGAGACAAGAATACACAGAATGACAACAAGGCGAATCCATCGAATTGAGCGATGTTTACGGCCATATTGCACGCGAGATAAGGTGTTATCTAGGTTGCTCATCATAGCTCCTTCACGCGCTGGCGACGTACAATCCAGATAAAAAAGGGCGCGCCAACAAACGCTGTCACCACACCGACGGACAACTCACTTGGCCTTGATGCAATGCGTCCAACCACATCGGCGATGAGTAATAAACACGCGCCGCCTAAGGCGGAAAAAATCAACAACCAGCGATTATCAACCCCGACGAGCAAGCGGCATAAATGAGGCACAACCAAACCGACAAAACCAATGGGGCCGCAAATGGCGGTCGTTGCGCCACACAATAACACCGCCGATAACCATGCCATGCCGCGTATCCAAGCGACGTTTTCCCCTAATCCCGCGGCAATGTCGTCTCCCAGCGCCAACGAGTTGAGCTTTCTTGCAACAAACGCACTCAGTAAAACGCCAACGATAAGAAAGGGCAGAACAAGCTGTATGCTGTCAAATGTGGCGCCGCCGACACCGCCTATCTGCCAAGAATTCACGCCGCCCGCAATGTCGTTTCTGGGTAGTACCACCGCGACAGTAAAAGAAGACAGCGCTGCCGACGTGGCGGCACCTGCGAGAGCGAATTTGAGCGGTGTTGATTTTCCATAGCCCATTGAACTGATGAAATACACAAATATGGCGGTTATGCCTGCGCCCAAAATGGCGATCCAGACATAGCTTTGTAGTTGATTTATGCCGAACCAAGCCAATCCGATGACAACAAAGAAAGCGGCGCCAACATTGACACCCAAAATGCCGGGATCCGCCAACGGATTGCGAGTCACGCTTTGCATTATGGCGCCAGATAACCCCAGTGCACTGCCTGCAATGACGGCTAGAACTGTACGGGGGATACGCATAGTGACTGATGCTTCGCCCATGGTGTTCATTTGCCCTTGAAGGGCGCCGAAGATTTCTTGCCAAGACACGTTTCGGGTACCAATGGCAATCGATGAAAAGCACAAAGCGATCAAGACTACGATCAGGCAAAACAGTGCGGCAGGTCGCGTTATCGAGCTTTCTTTGAATCGAGTGACTTTGTTCATTGTGTCGATTCCGCTTTACGTGCCGCGGCGGCAAGTGCGTCAAGATAATCATCCAGTACCCAAGATATCGACAATGGCGTAGGATTCGCCGCAGTGGCTATTTGACTGTTGCCGAGCATGACAATAGCGCCACTTCTAATGGCGCGCATTTTCGACATGAGTGGATTAGTGGTTAAAGGCGTCAATAATTGCTTATTGCCATAAGTGACAAAAATATCGACATCGTTAAATTCATCTATTTGTTCAATGCTGCTTTCGCCAGAATATTGACCATCACGACTGATATTTTTCACGCTCGGGGGAGAGAGCAGTCCCAAATCATCAAAAAAACTCACGCGGGCATCGTTGGCACTGTAAAAGCGTATAACACTCAAATCCGTTGGGTCGAGGTGCGTGATGAACATGGCGGATTTGCCTTTCAACTCAGGATATTGAGCGACCCGTTCGGCGATTTGAGTCCCAATGTGGGCAATGAGCGTTTCTCCTTCATTTGACATGCCCAATCCCGCACTATTAATGCGAATCATACTGCGCCAGTTTGTCGACCAAGGCTTGTTTGGGAACGCCACAACCGGAGCGATCATGCTTAGTGTGTCGTAATCGGATTGGCTTAAACCTGAATAAGCGGCCAAAATCACATCGGGTTGTGTGGCGGCGACGGCTTCAAAGTCGATCCCGTCTCCCTCATCAAATAACACCGGTGTTTTTGCATTCAATTCGCTGAGCCGATCCGCAACCCAAGGCAATATGCCATCTCCGTTGTCATCGCCAAAGGTGGCGGCAGCAAAACCAACAGGTACGATGCCTAACGCTAATGGCACTTCGTGATTGGCCCAAGCCACTGTAGCGACGCGTTTAGGTTTTTGCATAATAACGGACGAACCGAAGGCGTGTTCAATCGTAATCGGAAATTGCGTGTCTTCCGCTGCCCAAGAATTGCAAAAAGAGATAAAAATAAAAGCGCTAATGATAATCATCTTAATGATGGTTTTATGCCACACAAATTAAACTTAATAGGAGCGGCCGTGCCAATAAGCACAAAGCGACGCTAGCTTTTTATGAAAAGGTATCTGGTAATCGAATATAAAGCGGAATAGATGATAGAGCTAATCTTGAGAATATAATTGTACAAATCGGTCGTTTTCATCTTGAGCTAATTGCTTAGGAGTAAGGTGGGAATATTTTTTGATCAACTTAATGTAGTGGGATTGATCGTTGAAACCCTCTTTTGGAAACAGCTCACCCATTTTCAGAGAGTCGAAGCTATTGCGAAAACGTAAAATGTCGCAGTAACTTTTTAAGGCTAAACCGAGCCATTTATTAAAATAACGATTGATTTGGCGACTGCTCCAATTGGCCGATTTTGCTATTTTGGTCACCGTAACCGCGCCTTTAGAGCGATAAATCAGCTCGGACATTATTTTCTTGCGAGGGTCGATCGGTGCGGTTAATTGTGAAGAAAAATAAAGGCTTAACTTTTTACAAAATGTATTAAAGCACTGCAGGTCATCTGGGTTAATACCGGCAAAACCGTTGTCGAGTGTGATGCGATCGTTGAGGATATCTGCGACGGGCATGTCTAATAAATATTCAGCGGCTAATATTTTTAAGCGAGCGCCAAGCAGTATTGAGTGGCTGGGCATCGTACCGACTTTCGCGCTTGTTTCTAGTCCAACAAGTGAAATGTGAAGAGGATACTCAGCGCTATGGAAAAAATATAAATCAATGCCGCCATCTGGGAAAGTCGACAACTCTTCATCTTCATCGCTCGGGTTTTCAATCATCCAAAAACTTTCAATGAATGGAGACAAGTCTTTACTTGGCTCTAACGAAGTAAGTTGAATAGTATCTTTCATCGTTTAACCATAATAGTCTGAGTAAATGTTAGTTGTACGCTAGATATTCTTCTATGGCGCTTAAATTAAGTATCAAAAAAGGGGCGGCATACTGTCATTTTAGCGATGTGATAGTAAATAGCCGCTTGTCATTGAAGTGGACATTATAACGATTACAAAGGAATGTTCTACCTTCAATCAATCTGGGTTCGTATAGTGGGCTGGTTCTATCGACTATGATTGTTTGGTTGTTTTAGGTGTAAATTAGATGATTGCTATGTCATCTTTTATTCACTTTGCAGCGTACAAGTGTCGCTACATTAAATCATCGTGTTCGTTCATTTCAGATAAAGTAACAAGGAGGCAATATGATTACCGTTCATCATTTAGAAAATTCTCGGTCTCAGCGTATTTTATGGTTATTAGAAGAGCTTGGCTTGGACTATGACATTGTTGAATACAAGCGAGATCCAGATTCCGCTGCCGCGCCAGAATCCCTTAAAAAAATACATCCGTTAGGTAAGTCCCCAGTAATCACTGATGGTGAAATAACCGTGGCTGAGTCAGGTGCGATTATCGAGTATTTGTTAGATCGCTATGATACGGAAAAGCGTTTGAGACCGATCGATGGTCAGGCGTTGTTGGATTACCGTTATTGGCTGCACTTTGCCGAAGGTTCTTTGATGCCGTTATTGGTGATGAAGTTAGTGATGATGAAGGTTCCTAAAAGTCCAATGCCCTTTTTCATTAAACCGATCGCCAAAGCCATTACGGGTAAAGTTCAAGAAAAATTCATTTTGCCACGCATTAAACCGCAGATGCTTTTTATTGAAAAAACACTGGGTGAGCATACGTGGTTCGTAGGTGAGGAATTAACCGCTGCTGATATTCAAATGAGTTTCCCGCTACAAGCATCCAGTACACGGATGGATTTGTCCGAGTTTCCGAATATTGCACGCTTTATTAAGCAAGTCGAGGCGCAACCTGCGTATCAAAAAGCGGTCGCCAAAGGCGGTGCTTTTACGACCTTGTGATTATGATGGTTTACGTGAAGGCATAGGCGCTGGGTGTTTTTTATTTGATATTGATTCTCATTTACTGTATTTTTGTACGCACTTTAAACACTTGAGAAGAAATGATGTATTTTCGATCGATGAATCCTGAACAGCGAGCGACGCAGGAAGTTGGCGATTTGTATGCAGAGCATCATCAATGGTTAACAGGATGGATTCGTAGAAAATTAGGGTGTGATGAGTCAGCGGCAGATTTGACTCAAGACACGTTTGTTCGATTATTGAAAAAACCAAGCTCTTTTATGCGTATGGGGGAAGCGAGAGCATTCCTAAGTACCATCGCGAAAGGCTTGTATATTGATCATTGGCGAAGACGACAAGTAGAGCAAGCTTGGTTGGAATCTTTGGCGCATAGAGAAGAAGACTATGCGCCTTCTGCTGAGCATTCTGCGTCCATGATTGAGCTACTTTGCGAGCTCGATGCTATGATCGCAAAGCTCCCCAAAAAAGTGGCGAATACACTGATTTTTTCCCAAGTTCATGGTTTAACATACCGAGAAATCGCTGAACGTTTGTCTGTTTCTGAGCGTATGGTTAAGCGCTATATGGCTCAAGCCATGTTGCAATGTGTTTTACTTCAATCTGATCAATAGACTACCAATTTTATGACACCCCCTAAACCTTCAAATTTTCACCATTTAGAAGAAGCGTCTGAATGGTTTGCTGTTTTGTCTGATGAGTCCGTTTCGGATATTGATCGTGAAGGTTGGCAAAATTGGCTTGAAAGCGACGCAGAACACCTTAAGGCATGGCAGCAGGTTGAATCTGTCGGCGTGATGTTCACCTCTTTCCAAGGTAATAATCTACAGCAATCTGCAGGACGTATTTTAGACACCAGTCGCTCTAGAGATATTAGTCGTCGACAAATGATGAAAGGGGTAATGAGCATCGCTGGTGTGGCGTCTTTAGGTTGGTTTGGATGGGAACAGACACCTTTACCTTCGATGGTGGCGTCTTGGACGGCCGATTTTCACACCTCTGTCGGTGAAGTGAGTCATTTTGAATTGGGTGATGGTACGAAAGTTTGGCTCAATACGAAGAGTGCGATGAATCGTGCTAACTCGTCTACTCTTCGACCGATTGCTTTGGTGGAAGGTGAGGCGTTGTTTGAGACTGACGGTCAAGTGAATGGTCGACCGTTCAGTGTTGCTTGTCAGCAAGCTGTTATGAAAGCCGCAACCAGCAAGACGCGTTTTTGCTTACGTCACCTTTCAAATCAACGTGCTATTTTGGCGGTTTATGAAGGGACAGTGTCATTGGCTCCACTGATGTCTCGTCAGACGAAAGAAGTGAAAGCGGGCGAAGAAGTGGTTTTTGACAATCAATCGATTGGCAGCATACAACCTGTTTTAGCGATTCATGAGTCTTGGACTCGGGGACTGTTGATCGTTGATGATATGGCATTATCCGATTTTATAGCTGAGATTGGGCGCTATCGTCATGGTTACATTAATCTTGACCCGAGTATTGCTGCGCTTCGGGTGATTGGTACGTATCCAACTCAAGATGCCAACTTGGTGTTTGATATGCTCGAAAATGCGTTTCCTATTCAGGTTAAGCGTGTCTTGCCTTGGTGGACAAGTATTTCTGCCGTCTAGATCTTATAAGAAAATGAAAATAGTTTTTCTTTTTATGTCCCCTTTTCAAACCCTCACTCGGTAATAGTAGTAATAAACATTATTATTACGGAATATTTTTATGTCATTTACCCCCTCAGTGCGATTTGTTAAACGTCGCGGTGCTTTGACGCTTCTGGCGGCCAGCATTGCTTTTGCAAGCGGATTAACTGCGTCGGCAGCCTACGCGGAATCTAGTTCGGTAAATGTTCGCTACTACGACGTGCCTGATGGTGCTTTGGCGCAAGCGTTAAATACCTTCGCGGCTATGTCCGGTGTGTTCTTAGGTGGCAGTGGCGAATTGCTTTCGGGCAAACGTACACTGGGTTTTGAAGGTGAGTACTCGACGGTACAGGCATTGGATCTACTGCTTTTCGGTACAGGTTTGTCTTATAAAATAGGTAAAGCAAATAGCATTGTTCTGATTGATCCCAATACAGTCACCGAAGGAGAAGATGGTATTACGTTGTCGCCCTTGCTGGTTGAGGGAGGGAGGAGTTCAGCTGCATTGGGTAAAAGCGTTATTAGTTCGAGCGAAATTGAAAGTATGGCGGGAGATACCACCAACCTAACGGATCTATTAAAAGGGAATGGCGCTGTTCGATTCAGCCGTTCTTCCAGTACCTCTGCTAATAGTGCAAGTATGCGGCCAGATGAAGTGTCTATTCACGGTCAATCTCATTATCAAAACTCATACGTAATCGACGGAATATCCGCCAATAATGACTTGAATCCAGGGGACTCTGAAGACACTTACTCTAATCCAATTTCTCCGACAAATTTGAGTATGCTATCTGGTAGTTCCTCTCAAAGTTACTATGTCGATCCTGATGCGCTTGAATCCGTAACCGTATATGACTCCAACGTACCTGTTGAGTTTGGCGGCTTTCTTGGTGGTGTGATTTCTTCGAAACTTAAGCGTTACGATGGCGAAGATTATTTGTCTGTTAAGTATGCGATCTCAAAGGATGAGTGGGATGAAATGCACGGAGATGAAGATTTGGCTGAGGACTTAGCAAATGGTGACTCTATCGAAGGCGAGTATACGCCAGAATATTTAAAGCAACGCTATACGTTTACTGGCGCTCAGGGGATCACCGATAAACTGGGTATGACATTTACCGCATCAAGGGCAACGTCGGCTTTTGACCAGAGTTATGTGAAAAATATCGGCAATACCGTCTATGGCAAACAAGGCGTAGAGTACGATGATACGGTCGATAACGTCATGGCCAGATTTGATTACAAAGCCAGCCAAGACTTGGACGTTGGCGTGTCTATGTTATATGCCAATCGTTATCATGATGGTGTCACGAATGCTTCTTATGATTCGAAATTTGTAAAGTCTCACCAAGCGACAGGTATCGGTTTTGATACTGTGTTTCGTACTAACTCAGGTGTTTTGAAAACATTGCTTTCTTATGATGAAGCAAAAGACACCCTAGATTCAGACGATTCAACTTATATCTATCATTATGTCGATTACTACAATGGAAATTGGCCCTATTCCGGTGGTTATGGCAACGTAAATCAACAGCAAAATAGTGCAAAATTTACGGTCGAATGGCTACAAAATGCGTTTGGTGTAGGATCGTACGAGCATTCCTTACAAACAGGTTTAGAGCTAGGTTATAAGAAAATGTTCTACGAAGTTGAGGGTGATATTGTTAGTCAGAATTATCGTTGTATCAACAGTGGTTGCGCAGATAGTAATGGCGATGGTGTGATTGATTATGATGATGAATACCTACGAATTACCAACATCATTGCCGCAAATAAATTAGAGAAAACGTATCATTCAGCGGCTGTTTATTTATCAGACACCATAAAAAAAGGAGACTGGACTCATTATTTTGGGGTTCGTGCTGATTATAGTTCCAGCCTAGACAATGTTGATTTATCGCCTCGTGTTACAACAGAGTGGGACGTTTTCAGTAATCAAAAAACGAAACTATTGGCGGGAGTGAATCGTTATTATGGTCGTGATTTCTTTCAATACGAAGTCAACAGCACGTTACGTTCATGGCGCACCATGTATCGTTATAATTCAGACGGAAGCTTAAATCGCCAAACAAATTATTCTGATCAGTCTTTTCGTGATTACGACCTAGATACACCCTATTCTAATGAGTGGAACATTGGGGTGGTTCAGCGTTTTGGCGTTGTTGATGCGACGTTGCAATTCGTAAACCGAGAAAGTCGTGACCTTGTCACCCGCACAGAAACAGAGGATGGCCTTGATTATTATACTAATGACGGCCGTAGTTCTACTGACACAGTGACATTAACGTTTGAAACACGTGATCCATTTGAAACTGGCGCAACAGACACCCATGGTAAGATTTCTATTAGTTACCAAGAAAGTGAAAGCAACACACTCAGTGATGTGTCTTATGAAGAAACGATTTCTTCTGATGAAATTTATTATAAAGATAGTGTGATATACGAGTCTCAGTTGCCATCATTTGACTTTAATATTCCTATCAGTATCAGTTTCTCAACACGGACAGAAATCCCAGATTGGCGCTTAATTGTTGCCAATAGTATTAATGTGCAGTCGGGGGGGAAAGTGGCACAAGATACAGGTGAAAATTTCACGGATTCCACAGGAACTTACGATATTTATGACGATTTAAAATTCGACCACCTTATTACATTGGACACGTCTATCGAGTGGAAGCCTGCGTTGATTGCGGAGGTTGAGGGTTACATTAAATTGTCGGTTAATAATGTGTTTGATGACTATATCGACAAATCGACCAGTTCAAACAGTTACTCTTATACCCTTGGTCGTTCTGGTAGTCTAGAAGTCGGTATGCGCTTCTAATTCCATGTCTTTTTTATCTTTTTATTCTTTCAAAGCAGGGGCTTTTTCGAACGCCTGCTTTGCTGTGTATTTACTCTTTTAAGTGATGGTTTATATGGTGTTTCGTCGAAATTGCTTTAATGCGACTCATGTAGCGCTTCTGTTTTTATTGTCTGTTTTATCGTCGATAGCGAACGCACAAGGTGGCGTATTAGGTTGGGATAAGCGAGTGGTGCATGGCACGTTGGATAATGGTTTTCGTTATTATTTGTTTGATTCTCGACAAGAAAAAGACGCACCTGAAGGTCTAACCTTGGCGAATTTAGTGGTGCTGTCTGGTGCCATTGACGAAGAAAAAGACCAGTTAGGTGTGGCGCACATGGTGGAACACATGGTGTTTCATGAAAGTGATGGCCTGCCAAATGGGGTTCGAAAAGCCTTTACCGATATGGGGTTTCAGCAAGGCCGTGATTTCAATGCCATGACCAACAGCGAAAACACCCGTTATATGGTGAACCTGAGAGACAGCACGTCAGAGCGCTTAAACAGCGTGTTGGACGTTTATCAGCAGATTGCGTTCCACGCTCAAATCAAAGCGTCTTCTTTGGATAAGGAGCGCTTGATCATTCAAGAAGAGTGGCGCGGCAAGCTAAGCCATCGCTCACGCATTAACGAAGACAAAAAAGCCTTGTTACGTGTTGGCTCTTTGTACCCAGAGCGACCTGTTATCGGCACACAAGCGTCGATTAAGAATACACCGGCTGAAAAGCTTCAAGCGTTTTATAACGATTGGTACGCACCGAATAATATGGCGTTGGTGCTGTTTTCACCGATGGATATGAAGGCGTTAGAAACTCAAATCAAACGTACTTTTGGAGACGAGCCCGCGCGCGCTTTACCGAGCCGACATCCGAAAGACCCTGTGCTAGACGATCAGCTGAAGATAGGTCAGCTGAATGATACTGGCAGTAAGGTGAATCGTGTTGCGTTCTTGTATCGTTTTAAGAGCGAATCGGATGGCTCCGACGACAGTCGCCGAAGTGGTCTGATCGATTACATGACGCGCAATTTGTTGACACAGCAAATTCGCCGACAGCGCGATGTATTACCAGAACACGTTCGTGTGTTGTCGAGCACAAAAGGTACGGTGTCTCCCAATGTTGCAATCCTAGGCTTTTCGGTGAATGTGGATGAAGGCTTTCATGCTGTAGGCTTGCAATCACTTATTCAAGAATTGGTGCGCATAAACACTCACGGGTTTTCACAGGCAGACTTTGATCAAATGTATAAAAAAGTCGTCGACACGGCGGAGCGAAATAAAACCGCCGCGAAAAGTCGTGGCACGATCTGGTCTGTGAAGATGGTGGAAGCGGTTACGTCAGACAAATCAGTGCATGATCCTGAAGAAAGCAACGATCGTATTTTACGTTTGGTGCAAAGCATTTCATTGGCGGATGTGAACGCTCGTTTAGATCAGTGGTTATCTTCTCCAGATCGTATTTTATATACGCAGGCCGTTGGCGGAAAAGACGTTAATTTGGGATCAATGAAAGAGGTTGAAGCCATTTTTGATACGATGAAAAAGCGTCACCTAGCGCCGCTAGAAATAGAGCAAGAAGTCACAGAAAAGCGCTTGCCGAAAGTTACTCAAACTGGTTCGGTTACCTTGATTAATAGGGATGAAGAGCTTGGAATATCGAATTGGTCTTTGTCCAATGGCGATAAGTTGACCTTGTTAGACCCTCGAGTATTCGCGGCAAAATACCATTCGGTGCCGCCAGAAGAAACCGAACTCAGCAGTTATTTTTCTGCGGTGTCTGGTGCGGGTTATCATGTCGCAACAGGCTCTACTTGGGCAGAGCAAATTGCCGTGCAAATGTCTGAAGCAACGGGTGTTTATGGCTGGACGGATGAGGAATTTCAAAAGTGGCGTCGAAAACATACTTTATCTTTGTCGTCTAAGCAGAAAGCACAAAGCCTTGCTTACCGTGGTTCGATTGACGACGACAAGTTGGCTCAGCTGCTTGCGGTATATCGAGTCAATCAAGTGACGCCTAAGATCAACTCGGATGTGTACGATAATGTGATGGCGAGCCTGAAAAGGAATGCCGACATTAACGTAGAGCGGCCAGTTGAAGTGTTTTCAAAACGTCTGGCGACCGCGCGTTTTGGCGACACCGATTTGGCGCCGACTTTGCCGATTCTAGAGTCCTTGACCCATGAGAAGTTAGAAGCAACTCGCCAAAAGCAAGTGGCGTTACCGGTGCATTACTTTATGGTGTCTCGTTTACCAGAAGGCGAGATTACGCGCTTAGCGTCACGCTATCTTGCGGGCATTCCTCGTAACACCGCAGCATACAGTGAGTCTGATTATGAAATGACATCGGTTTTGCAGCGTGCAGGGAAATCAACCGTCGATGTGTCGTTGAACACAGAACCTAAAGCAGAGTATCGACTTTACGCGTATCAATCTCTGCCTTGGACGCCAATAGCGGCCGTTCAGTTGACGTATTTGGGTGAACGACTAGAGACGCAATTAAAGCAACGTTTACGCAGTGAAGTTCAGGGCGTTTATAGCGTTCGTGTGGGTCTTGAATTGAATAAAGACACCAATCGTGCCGAATTGAAAATCCAATACTCGAGCTCGCCAGCTCGATTGGATGACCTCGCAAAAATGACCGAAACTGTATTGGCTGAATTGCCAGACATCGTTACCCAAGATTGGGTGACGGATATCCATGCGGCATTTACCGATATTGAACAAAATCGTTTGAAAAATGCGTTAGATTCAACGCTATTGCATCGTTTAGAGTTGAGTGAAACCTTGTATGGTGATGCTCGGTATTTGCATGAAATGGATGCGCTGACGTCCGGTCTGACTCAGAGCAAGTTAAAAGACGTTGCAATGGCATTGACCTTTAAAGACCGTGTAACAGGGTTGTACCGTCCTTTAGCTGAGTGATTTCTTATGATTTAGTCAGTGTGACTAAATGGATCTGATGTGACCGCTATAAAATAGTTTTTATGCTGTATATGGATCCGTTCTGATTGTCGTTGAAAAAGCGCCTTAGTGTTCATGCTAAGGCGCTTTTTTGTTTCTGCTGGTTGCTCGACTTATGAACAAGGCATGAATATGATGTCAGGATGTTATTTCACGATTTTGTTTTGTTAGGGAAACATTCATGTCGCGTCCTGTTAAATTACTCAGCATTTCGATTGCTCTTGTTTGCCTTCTTCTGGCGCTAAACTTTGGTTTGCGCTCGTCGATGGGTTTTTTTATGGCGCCCATTTCAAACCAATTTGGTTATGGTCGTGAGGTATTTGCTTTCGCGTTAGCACTGCAGAATTTATGGTGGGGGTTATCTCAACCGATTGCTGGTGCGTTTGCGGATCGTTTTGGTACGTTGAAAACCATTTGGATTGGCGCTGTCTTATACGCCTTAGGTTTGTATGTGACCGCCACGGCAGACGGTGTGTTCGGCTTAAATATGGGCGCCGGTTTCCTAATGGGAATGGGGATTTCAGCGACAGGTTTCGGCGTTGTTTTGCCTGCTATGGCGCGAATGGTGTCTCCAGAGAAGCGCTCTTTTGCTTTGGGCTTAGGCAGTGCGGCAGGGTCTGCTGGGCAGTTATTGGTGATTCCGGTTGCTCAAGGCTTTATTTCCGCTTACGGGTGGAGCACAGCGCTGATGCTGATGGCGTTATGTGCCTTGATGATGGTGTTGCTGTCTAGTCCATTCCGCCAGTCTAATGACGTGTCGGGCAACGCTGTTCAAAGCGTGTCACAAACTATGAAAGAGGCTTTGCAAGAAGCCAGCGCTTACTCTCATTATTGGTTGTTAGTGGTCGGTTTCTTTGTGTGTGGCTTTCAGCTGGCCTTTATCACGGTTCACATGCCGCCCTTTTTGTCTGATCAAGGCTTTTCGTCGGAAGTTGCCGTGGCGAGTTTGTCTTTGATTGGACTGTTTAATATTTTCGGCTGTCTTTTGTCGGGATCTTGGTCTGGAAAGTATTCGAAGAAAAAATTGCTTGCCATTATTTATGCATTAAGAGCGTTGTCTATTGCTGCATTTATGTATTTCCCCATGACCACTTATTCTGTGTACGCGTTTTCAATTGTGACCGGATTGCTTTGGTTAGCGACCGTGCCGCCAACCTCTGGCATCGTGGCGCAAATGTTTGGTCTGCGTTACATGGGGTTGTTGTATGGCATTGTGTTTTTAGGCCATCAGCTAGGGTCGTTTAGCGGTGTTTGGTTAGGTGGTTATCTTTACGACAAAACAGGCTCGTACGATGTTGTCTGGTGGGCTGCTTGTATTATTGCCCTGATTACCGCGTTACTTCATGTCTTTATTGATGATCGTCCTATTGCGCGGCTTCGTACCGCAATGGCGTAACGTTTTCCTTTGCTCCGTTTGAGGATGGTTATTTCAAGCGGGGCAAGCTGCCTCTTTTCTAAGTTACGATTATTTTATGTCTTCTCCTTTGCAAGTGTATCAAGCTCGGTTAGATCGTCACGAGGTGACGTATGATGAACTCCAGCAGCCCGCATTGCTTGAGTTAGAACGTGTTTTTCAGCAGTTGATTCAAAGTACGAATAGATCCAGCGAAAAGCCACTGATGGAGATTAAAGGCGTTTATATGTGGGGCGATGTGGGTCGCGGCAAGACGTTTTTGATGGATTTATTTTATGAGTGTTTACCGCAAGGTGTGGGCCTACGGCTGCATTTCCATCACTTTATGGCGCGTTTGCATCGTGAATTGAATCTGGCTTTTGGACAAAAAAATCCCTTAAAAGGCATTGCAACGCGTTTGGCGTCAGAATGCAGCGTGTTATGTTTTGATGAATTTTTTGTCTCGGACATCGGCGATGCCATGCTATTGGGTGGTTTAACCGACGCTTTGTTTGAAGAAGGTGTCGTGCTGGTGGCGACGTCTAATATTGCCATTGAGAATCTTTTTCAGAGTCAATTGCAAAAAGCGCGCTTTGCCCCTGCGATTGCACGACTACAGGCCAATTTAAGCGAATTTCACCTTGGTGGAGAGAAAGACCATCGGCTGCGTCATACAGGGTTTAATGCCATATATTTTGTTCAAGATGAACAGGATATGGCGGTGTTGTTTGATCAACTCTCAAAAGGTGAGGTTTCTTTACTGCCCTTATCCGTTTGTCGTCGTGCTATTGATGTGATTCAGGTCTCAGACAACATGGCATGGTTTGATTTTTATGCTCTGTGTGGTGGTCCTCGTTCGGCGTTGGACTACATAGAGCTCGCCCAACGTTATCCTTATATTGTGCTGACGGGGATTCCTGAGTTAAGCAGCGAACCGTTTGAACATATTAAAGCACGAGGCACAGAAGACGGTGCGATTGGTTCTGGGCAAACCGGTGAGCGAGCGGTGTCGTTAGGTGTAAACGATGACGCTGTTCGTCGATTCATTAGCTTGGTGGACGAGTGTTATGACCATCAAGTTGTATTGTTATTAAACGCCGCTTTGCCTTTGGAAATTTTGTATTTGAATGGGTCTTTATTGTTTGAGTTTCGCCGTACGTACAGTCGTCTAATTGAAATGAAATCGTTTTATTATCAGCGGTTACGTTCTAAGGAAAGTTCTAAATAATTGATTTCATTGTTACTATTTTTGCTAAGTTTTTCGTTAAAGCTTGATAAAAGGGTCATACGTAACCAATATATTTGAATGACACTAATAAAATGAAAATAGAGGAGGGCGGTCATGCAGTACGAAGATCGCATTGACGCGTTAGTCGCACCAAAAGGTGCGTTAGAGATGTTATCGCAAGATGAAATGGCTCGTTTGTCGGAAGAATCTGGGCCGTTTCATGAATTGTTTCATCGTTGTGCTTTGGCCATTTTGAACTGTGGCAGTGATTCCGATGATCCACAGGCGGCCATGGAAGAGTTTAACGATTTTGAAATCCGCATCGTGCAAGAAGAGCGCGGTGTGAAATTACAGTTAAAAAATGCGCCAAGCTTTGCCTTTGTTGATGGAAAGATGATTAACAGCGTCCGCGAGATGTTGTTCAGTGTGCTACGAGACATTATTTTCACCCAGCATGAATACAGCTTTGCTAGCGGTTTAGAGGGTGCTAGCTCCAGTAAGTTGACCAATGTGGTGTTTGAACTATTGCGTAATGCGGATGTGTTTCGTCGCATTCAAAACCCGGACATGATTGTGTGTTGGGGTGGGCATTCTATTGCTCGCCATGAGTACGATTATACAAAACGTGTGGGCCATGAGCTGGGTTTGCGTGAGCTGAATATTTGCACTGGGTGTGGGCCTGGTGCCATGAAGGGGCCGATGAAGGGCGCTGCGATTGCTCACGCCAAACAGCGGATTAATAATGGTGTTTATCTTGGGTTAACTGAACCTGGCATTATTGCCGCCGAGTCGCCAAATCCCATTGTGAATCAGTTAGTGATCATGCCAGACATTGAAAAACGCCTTGAAGCCTTTGTGCGTGCGGGGCATGGCATTGTAGTTTTCCCTGGTGGCGCCGGAACTGCTGAGGAAATTCTCTATATTTTGGGCATTCTTTTGCACCCTAAAAATGCGGATGTGCCTTTTCCTTTGGTGTTTACAGGGCCAAAAGAAAGCGCTGATTACTTTGAGCAAATTCATGCGTTTATCGGTGATGTATTGGGTGCTGAGGCGCAGAATAAATATCGTATTATTATTGAAGACGAAGTGGAAGTCGCTCGAGTGATGAAGCTGGGAATGGAGGAGGTGCGTCAGTATCGTAAAGCGCATAAAGATGCATTTTATTACAACTGGAAATTGCATATTCCAGAAGAATTCCAGCATCCATTTGAGCCAACACATGAAAACGTTCGTGAGCTAAATCTAACCTTTAATCAAGAAACGCATTTGCTGGCGGCGGATTTACGTCGTGCGTTTTCGTCTATCGTGGCTGGTAACGTGAAAGCGCAAGGCGTGGCGTATATTAAAGAGTTTGGCCCGTTCGAGATTCATGGCGATAAAGCCCTGTTGGCAAAACTAGATGCCTTGTTGCAAGCTTTTGTACTTCAACAACGAATGAAGCTTCCTGGTAGCGCGTATGTGCCTTGCTATAAAGTGATCACCGACTAAAACTATTTTAGTTAATAAATGAAAAAGGCCTCTAATGAGGCCTTTTTAGTGTCTGGATATGAGATCTGCTCGCTAGCCAAATACGGACCAACCGTTACTTTCGGACAGCGCTTCCAGTGCGGCTATTCCCGCTAATGAGTTGCCTGATTCATTCAGTTCTGGCGACCAAACACAGATAGAAAAGCGATTTGGTACTATGGCTATAATGCCACCACCAACGCCACTCTTCCCCGGCAAACCCACACGATAGGCAAAATTCCCCGCTTCGTCATAGAGCCCGCTGGTGGCGAGTAAGCCATTGACTTGAGTGGTTTCACGGCGAGTGAGCACTTGTTCGCCAGAATGATGTGAGTAGCCTTTGTTGGCTAAAAAGCTAAAGGCTTTAGCAAGGTCAATGCAGTTCATGCGCATGGCGCAGTTATCAAAGTAGTTACGCAATACCGCTTCTACATCGTTTTCGAAATTACCGAATGCTTGCATCAAATACGCCATAGACGCGTTGCGTGCGCGAAACTCGTACTCTGAGTTGGAAACGACTTTATCGGAACGTAATTTAGAGTTTCCTGCTAGGCGGCGAATAAATTCTCGCATAGCGTAATGTGGGGATGCAAAGCGAGAATGATTCATATCGCTGACGACAAGTGCGCCCGCATTAATGAAGGGGTTACGTGGAATGCCCATCTCATACTCTAACTGCACCAGTGAGTTGAAGGGGTTGCCAGATGGCTCTCTACCGACTCTTTCCCACATGTCTTCACCATAATGTTTCATGGCAAGGGTTAAGCTAAAGATTTTTGAGATACTTTGAATGGAGAAGTTCTTCTTGGCTTGACCTGTGTGGTAAAGCTTTCCGTCATTACTGTAGATGGCAATGCCGAATTGATTAGGGTCAATGTTTGCAAGCGCCGGTATGTAGTCGGCGACTTTCCCTAAGCCAATTAATGGCCTCACTTTTTTTTCGATTGAGCGAAGTAATTCTTCCACGTTGTTCCCAGTGTTATTTTAAAGTGTGAATAAGCGATGAAAGCGAATTCAATTTGCTGGCTAGTATAGAGACAGTAGGATGAATTCCCTAGTGGAATTTCGGCTTATATTAAACGTAAAAAGCCCCCAAAAAGGGGGCTGAAATCCTGTATTCAAGATTTTTTATTTACTGGGCGAAATGCCATAAACGGAGGTGGTTCCGCTTACTTCGTTGCCAACAATCAATAATGCTTGTCCGCTTGGGCTGTCTTCTTTTGAAACAAAAGCCATGCCTTCAGGCCCAAGGTCGCCTGCTGCAGAGGTATCTACTTTGGCGTCGAAATCTCGGCTGGTTAAATATTGAATGAACTGACTTTTCTTGGGTACGGTAATTTCATACACCATGATGCCGCCTACGCGTTCAAGGCCAATAAAAGCATAAGTGCGACCGTCAATTTGACCTACGGTTAAGGCTTCAGGCTCAGGTCCTTTGTCATCACTGCGTGCATCTGTTTTGTTTGAGTCGTTTGAAGCATTGAAGCCTTTTTCGCCCAATGCTTTTGCGGTAATGCGTTCGAAATCACTGCCACTATCAAATACTTGCTCGCCGGTGTCGCCGCTCCAGATGGAAAAAGAACGGGCGCCGTAGCCATACAGTTGCGTGTAGGTGCAGTTATTCGGTGCGCCTTTTGTGAGTTTGCAATCTTGCGCGCCTAGCGTGCTGGTAAATTTCATGCGACCAAGATTTCTTGAATCGTCCAGCTTGCCTTCAATCTCGTGCTTTAGTGGACTGGTTAGGGCAAGACGACTGTTTAGCTCGTCGGCTAACTCTTTCACGCGATATTCTTCGCTGAAGCCTTTGTAGTCTCTTGAATCGCCTTCGTTTGCTGTTACTAAGTAGGTTTTACCTGATACGGTGTAAGATGCGATGGTGTCTGGTTGATATAAACCCAATACTGGCCAGTTTTTCAGCTGAATGGTTTTATCCTTGTCGCTGACGTCTAGTTCGTTGCCCGTTTGGTTATAATCTTTTGTGCCTAATGCCCAAATGGTGGACACCGACTTTTTCATCAGATCGATTTTGGCGATACCGTTGTTTTCTTGCAATGACACAAAGGCATAGCGGTTGTCTTTAGAAACTGTGACGTATTCTGGCTCTAAGTCTTGAGCAACACTGGCATTAGGGCCGAAAATACGCAGTCCGTCAGGTCGTTCTGACGCGCGCGAGCCGCTGTTGTTAAAATCACGAAACGTCACTTGAGTGACATCGCTTTGCGTTAATGTCGTGATGTCATTGGGTAAGGTAATGATGCTTACGCTGCCTTCTGGGTCTACGGTGTATTCATCATTAGGCTCGCCTTCGTTGGCAACAATCACCTGTTTGCCATCATGCGAGAAGGTCACCATGTCTGGTAGTGCGCCGACTTTTACCGCAGTGATAAAGGTATGGTCATTGATGTTATAAAAAGCGATGTACCCCATGTCTTGTTTTGGCTTGGCTTCAATAGCAGCGGCCATGATGCCGCTATGGACACTAACGCTATTGGCAGCGCCAAGGGATAAACCGGTTAACGCGGCCACGTCTGCACTGACATCAAGTGTTTTGATTTTGTATGGCGCAGCGGGATTGCTCATGGACAGCACATCGACTTTGCCCGAATTGGCGTTTATTACAAAGGTTTCTTGCGTTTTAGCATCGTATGCCACTATTTCTGCCGCGCTGCCATCAAAAATGCCTGACTCATAACGACCGAGGAAACTTAATTCGATGGAAGTCGTGGCACCAGCTTGTTCATTATTAGACGTGGCACAGCCACCAAGTAATGCCACGGTGGCACATAGAGGTAATGCAATGGGTAAACGCATGATTCTTCTCCGGAGGGATAAAGTGAGTGCGGCTACAGTAACGGCTAATTATGACAATAATATGGCAAGCAGCGGTAAGTGTTTACTTACTGCTGCTTTATTTATGAACTATTTTTTATTGTTAATATGCGTAATATGATGGGTGATTAGTTGTCCTGAAATGGTCGCGCTGTTGGGTATGTGAGGTAAGTTGTCAATGTGGTACCAATCCGCCTCATCAATTTCTCCTGGCGCGGGAGTGATTTCACCAGCAACGTAATCCGCAAAAAAGCCGACCATAAGTTGATGAGGAAAAGACCAAGGTTGACTGTCTACATAGCGAATGTTGGTGATTTCAAGCCCTACTTCTTCACGCACTTCACGTGCCACAGCTTGCTCTAATGTTTCACCCGCTTCGACAAATCCCGCAATATTACTGAATTTACCTTTGGGTGCGTGCAGCCCACGGGCCAGTAAAATATGGTCGTCTTTGCAGATTGATACAATGATGCAAGGCGAAATGCGTGGGTAATGACGCAAATTACACGTCGGGCAAATCTTAGTGTGTTCCGCTATGTGTTTTTCTTGCATGGGTGTTCCACATCGTCCACAAAATTGATGGTCTCTGTCCCACGTTGATAATTGATGAGCGCGACTTAATAGAAGGTAATGGTCCTGATCTTGTAAGAAGAGCAGTTCTCTTAAGCCTACTTCCGTAAAGCCTTTTGGTACGGATTCAAAACGGCAAACAAAGACATCTTGGCCCTGCCACTGTCCACAGTAAATGGCACTCATTTTTGAGTTTGGTTGAAAGTGTGTGAAAGGTATTAAAAAAAGATTGTCTTGTTCAACCAGTACTTGATTACGATGTAGCAAAACATAGAGTGCGTCTTGATGGGGGAGCGGGTGTGTTTGAGTGCCAATTTCTAACATGTTCTTGCTCTGTTTGCGTCTAAAAGAATTACGCTAACGCGATCATCTTCTAGACGCAATAACCTAGCGGATTTAATTCCAATCCAGGATCACTTTGCCAGATTGGCCTGACGCCATAGTATCAAAGCCTTTTTGGAATTCGTCTACATTAAAGCGGTGCGTAATAATGGGGCTGATGTCTAAACCAGATTGCAACATAGCGGCCATTTTGTACCAAGTTTCGTACATTTCACGTCCATAGATACCTTTAATAATCAGGCCTTTAAAAATGACTTGGTTCCAATCTATTAGCGTGTCTTTTGCTGGAATGCCGAGCATGGCAATTTTTCCGCCATGATTCATATTTTCTAACATAGAGCGAAATGCTTGATCATTGCCGGACATTTCCAATCCAACATCAAAGCCTTCGTGCATGCCTATTTCATTCATGACGTCTTTCAAAGACTCTTTGCTAACGTTCACCGTTCGAGTCGCGCCCATTTTTTTCGCAAGCCCTAGACGAAAATCATTTACATCGGTAATCACCACATTGCGAGCACCAACATGCTTTGCAATGGCGGCGGCCATGGCGCCAATGGGGCCTGCGCCGGTGATTAAGACATCCTCACCGATCAAATCAAAGGACAGAGCGGTATGAGTCGCATTTCCAAACGGGTCGAAGATTGCCGCCATTTCATCGCTGATGTTGTCAGGGATTTTGTAGGCATTGCTGGCGGGAATGACTAAATACTCGGCAAACGCGCCAGTACGGTTCACGCCAACGCCTAATGTTTTACGGCAAAGGTGACGACGTCCTGCACGACAGTTTCGACAGTGACCACAGGTAATATGGCCTTCGCCTGAGACGCGATCGCCGATTTTGAACCCTGATACTTCAGGACCAATCTCGGTGATTTCACCAACAAACTCATGACCGACGGTCATTGGTACAGGAATGGTATTTTGTGCCCAGTCGTCCCAATGATAAATATGCATGTCTGTTCCGCAAATAGCGGTTTTTCGTATTTTGATAACAACATCATTGTGGCCGCATTCTGGTTGGGCTACTTCTGTCATCCAAATGCCTTTTTTGGCATGAAGCTTAGCAAGCGTTTTCATTATTTTATTCCTTCAATAATACCCATTTCGCGACCGACTTTCGCAAAAGCAGTAATGGCTTGATCGAGTTGTTCCGTTGTTAGTGAGGCTGACATTTGTGTTCGAATTCTAGCTTTTCCCATCGGCACAACTGGATAAGCAAATCCGGTGACAAAAATCCCTTCTATATATAGCGCACTTGCCATCTCTTGAGCGAGTGTTGCGTCTCCTAATATAACGGGAATGATTGGGTGGTCGCCAGGTACTAGGTTAAACCCTAAGTCGCTCATCTTGGTACGAAAGTAATGGCTGTTGTTTTTTAGTTGCTGACGAGCGGCACCCCCTTTTTGAAGTGATTCAAGGATTTTTATGCTGGTGGCGGTAATAACAGGCGCCAATGAATTAGAAAACAAATATGGACGAGAGCGTTGACGTAACCAATCCACAATGTTTTTAGAGGCACTGGTATAACCACCCGATGCGCCACCAAGGGCTTTTCCTAATGTGCCAGTAATAATGTCGATTCGGCCTAGTACGCCACAATATTCATGGCTACCACGACCATTCTCACCTAAGAAACCAACCGCGTGGGAGTCATCTACCATGACGAGCGCATCGTATTTATCAGCAAGGTCGCAGATGGACTTTAGATCCGCAATAATGCCGTCCATGGAGAAAACACCATCAGTGACGATGAGCTTGGTTCTAGCACCCTCTTTGTCGGCCTGCTGAAGGTTCGCTTCGAGCTGTTTCATGTCATTGTTAGCATAGCGATAGCGCTTTGCCTTACATAAGCGAATTCCGTCAATAATGCTGGCGTGGTTCAGCGCGTCACTGATGATCGCATCTTCTTTTCCTAGGAGTGTTTCAAACAGTCCAGCGTTGGCATCAAAGCAAGATGAGTACAGGATGGTGTCTTCCATCTGAAGGAAGTTACTGAGACTTTTTTCCAGCTCAGTGTGAATGTTTTGAGTGCCGCAAATAAAACGGACAGAGGCCATACCATAGCCATAATCGTCTAGTGCTTTATGCGCCGCTGTTGTTACGTCACTGTCATTCGCTAGCCCAAGATAATTGTTTGCACATAAGTTGATTAACGGGCGATTGTCTGCTGTCGTAATTTGACTGGCTTGAGGTGTAATAAGAGGGCGCTCTTGTTTGTAGAGGCCTTGTTGTTTAAGCGTTTGTAGTTGTGTGTCGAGTTGCGTGTGAAATTCAGCTCTGCTCATGTGATTACCCCTGACTTACCTATACTTAATGTTGATAACGAGTGATATGTGTTCAATGAGTGTAGGGCTGAGGCTTGAATAAAAGTAGATGCAGTGGTGTAGCAATATGGCCATAACAGTTTGTGTCTATCGTTGGTTGCTGCACTGGTCATTCTGTCTATTCGTCGCGTAGAATGAGGACAAATATTAACCAAAAAGGAAAAGGTATGTTGTCAAAGTTTCACTACGGCATCTTGTTTGGTGCAATGAGCGTCAGTATGGCGGTTCAAGCTCAGGATTATTTACCTGTTCTTCAATATCACCATGTAAGTGTCAGTTCACCTAAATCGACTTCTGTTACGCCAGAGCAATTTACTGAGCACATGGACTATTTGAAAAACGCTGGTTTTCAGGTGGTTGATCTGCGTTCTGCATTGGACGATTTAAAAGCCCATAAGGCATTACCTGAAAAAGCCGTCGCGATTTCTTTTGATGATGCCTATCGTAGTATTTATCAAGCGGGCTTTCCTATCTTAAAAGAAAGGAACTTTCCTTTTACTGTGTTTATTAATACTGAACCCGTTGAACGCAAGAGCCGTAGCTTTTTGACGTGGGAGCAAATGAAGGAGATGGAAGCGTCTGGCGGTGTGTTTGCGAACCATACTATCCGCCATCCTTATATGCTGCGCAAAGAAGAAGGTGAGTCTGACGACGCTTGGTTATCACGAATGACAAAAGAAGTGGACACGGTTGAAGCGCTGCTCATTAAGAATCTAGGGCATTCACCTAAAATGCTGGCTTATCCCTATGGTGAATCTAATCGTACGATTCGAACCATGATGGAAGAAAGAGGGGTGATGGCATTTGGTCAGCAATCAGGTGTGGTGAGCGCGGACTCTGATTTCGAAAATTTACCTCGTTTTCCTGCTTCTGGCGCGTATGCAAAATTATCCACATTAAAAACAAAGCTAGATGCTAAGCCAATGCCTTTGCTTGCGGAGCAAGCCGGTGGTGACTTTGCGACAGATAAACCCGTGTCTATTCGCTTAACGTTTAAAGACGGTAAATATCGCCTAAAAGACTTGGTGTGTTACGTGGCAGGACAAGGTAAGGCGTCATTAGATTGGGTTTCCGAAAATGAAGTGATCGCCACAGCGAGTAAGCCTTTCGGCGTTGGTCGTGGTCGAATTAACTGCACTATGCCGGATAATTCGGCTAAGCATTATTACTGGTATTCCAATGTTTGGATTCGTTCTGCTCCTGACCAAGGCTATGTAAGTGAAAAAAGTTAAGTTTTTTTCAAAAAAACATTGCACTGAAATCTCAAATCAGTATTATACACCTCGCTCGCAACGGAGGGGTGGCAGAGCGGTTTAATGCACCAGTCTTGAAAACTGGCGTAGGTTAGTAGCCTACCGAGAGTTCGAATCTCTCCTCCTCCGCCATCTTCCTAATAGGAAGTTGTTGCGAACAAGATAAAATTAGTTCCTCGATAGCTCAGTTGGTAGAGCAAATGACTGTTAATCATTGGGTCACTGGTTCGAGTCCAGTTCGAGGAGCCATCGGAGTATAGCGCAGTCTGGTAGCGCGCCTGCTTTGGGAGCAGGATGTCGGGGGTTCGAATCCCTCTACTCCGACCATTAATTTTATCATCACCTAGTAATGGTGGGCGTAGCTCAGTCGGTAGAGCTCCGGATTGTGATTCCGGCGGTCGTGGGTTCAAGCCCCATCGTCCACCCCATTACTCTGATAGTCGGGCCGTTAGCTCAGTTGGTAGAGCAGTTGACTTTTAATCAATTGGTCACTGGTTCGAATCCAGTACGGCCCACCACTATCCCAATGCTTAACTCTGCATTATCTGATTAATTCCTCGATAGCTCAGTTGGTAGAGCAAATGACTGTTAATCATTGGGTCACTGGTTCGAGTCCAGTTCGAGGAGCCATTTCGGAGTATAGCGCAGTCTGGTAGCGCGCCTGCTTTGGGAGCAGGATGTCGGGAGTTCGAATCTCTCTACTCCGACCATTAGATTGTTGTAAAAATAAAGTTTATGAGCGGGCCGTTAGCTCAGTTGGTAGAGCAGTTGACTTTTAATCAATTGGTCACTGGTTCGAATCCAGTACGGCCCACCATTCTTCTCATAAATTACTTCTTCTTTTCTTTGTGTTATTTCTTGTTTCTTTCTAGATAGCAATTCAAAATCGTCTATCGTCTATCGTCTATCGTCTATCGTCTATCGTCTATCGTCTATCGTCTATCGTCTATCGTCTATCGTCTATCGTCTATCGTCTATCGTCTATCGTCTATCGTCTATCGTCTATCGTCTATCGTCTATC